>Ga0102591_1000020_pt1 | contig 521605 bp, 514 predicted proteins | sample AraplaCol_mCL_r2_2_FD_76860 | JGI IMG/M metagenome (GOLD analysis project Ga0102591, IMG submission 76860) | Arabidopsis root microbial communities from North Carolina, USA - plate scrape MF_Col_mCL_r2 (SPADES assembly) (version 2) | ecosystem: Host-associated > Plants > Roots > Endosphere...
AGAGGAGTACCGCATCGGCGCCCGGCTCCGTGATCAGCGAGATCGGGACGGGCACATGGCCGGACTGTTCCTTGACGATGCGCTCCAGCGTCCAGCGCTCCGCATAGGACTTCGCCTCCTCCATCAGGTGCAGCGTCACCCGCGTGCCGCGTGTCGGAGCGTCTTCCAGCGCCGCAGGCGCCACCGTGAACTCGCCCTTGCCGTCCGAGGACCAGGTCCAGGCTTTCGCGCTACCGGCGCGATGGCTGACGACCTCGACCTTCGCGGCGACCATGAAGGCGGAATAGAAGCCGACGCCGAACTGGCCGATGAGCTGCGCGCCGTCCTTGCCTTCGGTGTTAGCGACCCGCTCCATGAAACTGCGCGTGCCGGAACGGGCGATCGTGCCGAGGGCCTCGATCATCTCGTCATGACTCATGCCGATGCCGTTATCGGCAATGGTCAGCCTGCCGGCCTCCGGATCGGCCGAGATGGTGATCGCAAGCTTCGGTTCGTCGCCCAGGAGCTCGGGCTTGCCGATCGCCTCGTAGCGCAGCTTCTCGCAAGCATCGGCTGCATTCGAGATCAGCTCGCGCAGGAACACGTCACGGTCGGAATAGACCGAATGCACCATTATGTGGAGCAGGCGGGAGACGTCGGCTTCGAAGCTGCGATGCTCGGGCGTGGCGGTCGTTGTCATCAGGGTTTTCCGGATAGGGTTCTGATCAGGGCAAGTATGGCGTTCAATCGTGCGGTCGCGAACTCGCCCGCGCCGGGCAATTGGGCCTCGACGTGAGCGGCGACGGTTTGCCATGTTGCGGATCCATCGCGCGTCATGACGGCCAAGAGATTGTCCTTGAGCCCATATGTCGCGCTCTCGGCGTTGGTGATGAGCGCCTTGAAGCGGTCGGAAGGTGAGGTTTCCTGGGATAGCTGCGGGCCATCGGTCATATCGGATGCCAAATGCAATTGGGAGAATGCAAGGGGGCTTTCCGCGGTCTTCTGCTTAAGCCTTCTCGCGAAAGCGATCGATCGCGCGTCGCGCGAGATCATCTTCGTCGAGCGCCAAAGGGACCAGCGCAGCCACGATATAGGCGAGGTCGCTCCGTTCCTGCACGTCCGAGCCTTCCGGAAGCGACGGCTTGAGCTCCGCCCATGCCTTTTCGAGAGCGGCCTCGGCACGGGCCAGGTCGACGGGATCGGTCAGCGATGAAAAGGGCATGGCCTTCCTCTCGGCATACCTTGTGCGATTGAGGGCCCCGAGAGAGGGCGCCGCGGAAGCCGCGGCGCCCTCCGTGCTTCAATAATCCATGCCGCCGGCCGGCATGGCGGGCACCGGATCCTTCTTCGGCACCTCGGCGATCATCGCCTCGGTGGTGATCAGCAGGCCTGCGACCGACGCCGCATCCTGGATCGCCGTGCGCACGACCTTGGTCGGGTCGATGATGCCGGCCTTGACCAGATCGCCATACTCGCCGGTCTGGGCGTCGTAGCCCCAGGCATAGTCCTGCGATTCCAGCAGCTTGAAGGCCATCCTCGGTTACGAGCTTAGCCATTTCTACCACAGGCTCTCGTCGGAATTGCCGCTGTACCGCTCGCATATTGACTGGCTATCACAGCGATCCTTACGGAACATAAAATTGGTCGAGCACATCATAATAACTCTCAGCTCGTTTACGAGCTCGGTTCTTCCTGCGGCCTTCATCACGTCGGTTTTTATCATGTGATCGGCGCCGCAGGATGCGCAAAGTCGCGCTGGCCAGGCAGGATCGCGCCAATTGCCGACGTTGACACTCCGCCAGGAAGCGGACCTTCAGAGCGGAGAGATGGCCGCGGCGCTTAGTTTTCGGTAGCGCCTGGAGCCGATTTTTCAGGCCGGCCCAGGCTTGACCGGGCGTACCCGGAATAAGGTAGCTACCGAAGAGTTCGATCGTCGGTTGGTATCTGGCCGGTCGAGATCGAGAGCGAGATTTCATGGATCAGCAGTCGGGTCCGCAAGGTAATGCGGCCACCCGCCTCGCGGTTAGCACGTGCATTTTTACCCGTACTGGAGTTTGCTCCACGCAATAGCCGCAGGTCATCAACGTGGACCTGGTAGCAGGCTTTATGCGAAACTCCCAGAACCGCGGTTGAAGCGGGGAGGCGGAAACGCTCGCCGAGGGACTTGGAGGCAATCGATGTTGGAAGGTAAGGCGATCCTGGTGGTCGAAGACGAGCCGATGATCGCCATGATGCTCGATGACCTTCTAAACGATTTGGGCTGCAGCGTCATCGGACCAGCCCTCAACCTGGCCGAAGCCCAAAACCTGGTTGGAACGAGCGCGTGCGATGCCGCCATTATCGACCTGAACCTGAATGGGACTATGGCTCATCCCGTGGTCGAAGCGCTCGTCGAAAAGGGCGTCCCCGTAATCGTCGCGACCGGTTACGGCGGTGACCCGTCCGATCTGCCGAGTGGAACCCGCGTGCTGGCGAAGCCTTACACGATTCGACACATCGAACAGGTGCTGCGGGCCTGTCTGCCCGACTAACGCTCCCGCGAGCTGTAACGCGTTGGCGCTAAGGTACCGTCTTGCCGATTCTTCGGCTTGGCTCGGGTAGCCGAGCGCAGTATCCGGGACAGATCCTCGACGGCGTAGGGCTTCTTCAACAGTTCGAAGCCGTGCCGACCTTCCTCGGCGAGGACGTTGCTGTACCCTGAAGTGAGCACGACCGGGAGGCCAGGATAAAGCTTCCGGATCTCCTGACCAAGCTCCACGCCGCTCATACCAGGCATGACGACATCGGAAAACACCGCGTCGAAACCGCCCACTTCGGCGAGTATCTTGAGCGCCTCGTTGCCGTTGGCGGCCCATGTCGTCTCATAGCCCAGATCGCTCAAGAGCTGCGTCGAGAAAGTCCCCACGTCCACATTGTCCTCGACGACGAGCACGCGCTGGCCGCTTCCGCCGCTTATGGAGGAAGGCCGTACGTTGCCATAATCTCCTTGCGCTTCCGGCCGACCTTCCACCCGCGGCAAATAGAGCGTGAACCGGGTTCCGATCCCTACCACACTGTCGACGTCGATGTCGCCGCCAGACTGTTTGGCGAAGCCGAAGACCTGCGACAGGCCGAGGCCCGTTCCTTTGCCGACCTCTTTCGTGGTGTAGAACGGCTCAAAGATCTGGGAAAGTTTTTCGGTTGGAATGCCTATGCCGCTATCGGCGAGCGACACCGCGATGAACGGCCCTGGCCCGCCGGCGTGGCCACGGATCGGCGGCATCCGCGCAAGGTCCTCGACCCTGATCGTCAGGGTGCCTTCGCCTTCCATCGCGTCGCGCGCGTTCACGGCCATGTTAACAAGGGCCGTCTCGAACTGACTGACGTCGGCCTCGACGAAGCAGTCCTCCGCCAGGATATCGGTGATAATTTTCACGCGCGATCCCAGAATGGTGCGCAGCATCTCGGCGATGGCGCGGATGCGGGTGGCGGGGTCAAACACCTCCGGCTTCAGCGACTGGCGGCGCGCAAAGGCTAGTAGCTGACCGGTGAGCTTGGCCGCCCGGTCCACCGTGTCGGAGATGGCGTCTATGTATCGGCGTCGACGTTCCTCCGGAAGGTTCGGTCGGCGCATCAGCTCAGTGGAGCTCTTTATAATGGTTAGCAAGTTGTTGAAGTCGTGGGCGACGCCACCAGTAAGCTGACCGACCGCCTCCATCTTCTGCGCCTGGCGCAGGGCGTCCTCGGCCTTTGTCCGCTCGGCGACCTCATCCACCACCCTGCGCTCAAGCGTATCGTTGAGTTCGCGAAGTTCCTCCTCAATCGCTTTGCGCGCGGTCACGTCGATGGCCGTGCCAAGGAGTCGTACGCAACGGTCACCTTCGAAGACGCCGCGGCCCTTCGCTGCGACCCATCGCAACACCCCATCCTCCTTGCCGATCGTTCGGTACTCCACATCGTAGAGAGCTCTTTGCGCCGGCTCCGCGGCCGCGGCATAGGCTGCTCCCGTCGCCTCGCGATCGTCCGGGTGCAGGCCATCGTAGAAATCCTGCATCGACACCGGAACGTCGGCGGAGATTCCGAACATAGCCTTGACGCGAGCTGGCCAAACGAGCCGGTCGTAGATGGGGTCCACGTCCCAGAAGCCGATATCGGCATGCTCCGTGGCAAGTCGGAGGCGTTCCTCGCTCTCGCGGAGGCGGGCCTCGGCGCCGACCCGCTCGATATGCGACCAGCAGCGCTCGACGACCGTCATCACCAGCGCCAGTTCGCTTGGCTGCCAGTCGCGAGGGACATTCTGATGGAGCGCCATCATCGCGACCAGACGCCCATCCTTCACCAGCGGACAGCACACGATCGCGGAGATGTCGATCGCCAGGAACATCTCGCGTCCCTCGCCGGAAGCAAGTTCGGCGGCGACGTCGCGTACGATCAGGGTATGCCCGCCTCGCATGTCGGCCGCCGCGCGGGGACCGAACAAGTCGAGGCTGTACGTGCCCGCCGAACTTGCGATCCCCGGCGCGGCGTAATCGTTGCGAATGAAGAAGCGATCATTATCGGCGTCGACATCAGCATAGGCGCAGCGGGAAGCGCCCAGGCGGTTTGCAAGGAGAGTGGCCGCTGTCAGCATTGCCGCCGGCGCATCGCGTGCGCCCCGCATGGCCTCGTCAAGTTCAGCAAGGAAGCGCAGCTCCTCGACGCGCGCACGGGCCTCATACTGTCGCCTGCGGCCACGTAAGGCGGCACGGACCAGACTCACTAAGGTGGTGGGGTGAAAAGGGCGTTCGAGAAAGGTGGTATTGCCGAGTACGTCGAGATATCGGCGCGCTGCCGGGTTTCGCTCAAGCCCACCACCGCGGTGGGTGAGGAGTACGAAGGGCAGGTCGGACCACTCTTGCTGGTCTGAGATCCATGCGACAAGAGGGCTCAGGTCCGCGCTGGCCAACGCGTCCTCCGTGACAACCACGACACCGGCGCCGATATCGAGTTCCGCGATGAGGTGGGGGAGCGATTGGCACGGTTCGGCGGTCGTGTCTGCTTCGCCGAGCATGGCCACTGCGATCGATGCGTCTCGACCGTGGGGCGCGAGGACCAGCGCTCGTTCCGAAAACGTAGAGCGTTTCACGCGTCGTTTGTCCGCATGAGCTGATGACCGTCGCTGACCAAAGTCGGCACACCCCGCAGGACGCCCTGGAAGCTGGCGAGCGGCTCGCCGAGCGTGATCCCGCGTTCGCCGATGCGATACTCGCGGATGGTGTCCTCATGCTCGCCTGTCCGCTTCTTCACGACAGAAATTGCGCGCCGTACCCTGCCGAGAGCCTCGAAGTAACGAAGCAGTATGACCGTATCCGCGAGGTAGGTGACGTCGACCGGCGTTTTCATGTCTCCGACGAGCCCATGCTGCGCGACGGTCAGGAACGTGGTGGCGCCTTGCCGGTTCAGATACTGCAGCAGTTCGTGGATGTGCAGCACCAGCGCTTGCTCGTGCGGCATGGCGGCCTGGTAACCGTTCAGGCTATCGATGATCACCGTCTTGACGCCGTTTTTCTCGACGCAACGTCGCACCCGCTCGGAGAACTCGCCGGGGCTTAGCTCGGCGGCGTCGACCTGCTCGACGAAAAGCTTTCCTTCATCGACCATTGCTTGGAGTTCGATGCCCAGTTTATTGGCGCGATCGAAGAGCAGGCCGAGCTCTTCGTCGAAGACGAACAAGCCGGCGCGTTCGCCCCGTGAGATGGCGCCTTCGATGAAGGTGAGGCCAAGCAGTGACTTGCCGGTGCCCGCCGGACCAAGGACCAGCACACTTGATCCGCGCTCGATGCCACCTCCCAAAAGCGCATTCAGTTCGGCGGAATTGCTTTTCAGAACGTCGCGTACGAATCGTGTCTTATGCTCTGCGGAGACGAGACGGGGAAACACGCGCACGCCACCGGTTAGGATGGAGAAGTCGTGATAGCCCCCGCGATAGCGTCGGGCACGATACTTCATTACGCGAAGGCGACGACGGTCGGCGCCGTAGTCTGGCGACATCTCCTCCAGCCGGATCACGCCGTGGGCGACGCTATGCACCGTCTTGTCGTTGACGTCCGTTGTCAGGTCGTCGAGCATCAGCACCGTTGCGCCCCTTTTCGCGAAGTAATGCTTGAGCGCCAGGATCTGGCGCCGGTAGCGCAATGAGCCTTGGGCGAGAAGCCGGATTTCCGACAGGCTGTCCAAGACGATGCGGTCTGGCTGTATCCGTTCAAACGCCTCGAAGATGCGCTTGGTTGTCTCGCCAAGTTCCAGGTCCGACGAATAGAGCAGGCTCTGCTGCTGATCCTCGTCGAGAAGGAGCTCCGGGGGAATGAGTTCAAAGATCTCAATGCCCGCCATGTCCAAGCCATGCGAGGCCGCACCGGCGCGCAACTCCTCCTCGGTTTCGGATAAGGTGATGTAGAGCGTGCGTTCGCCCGCCAGGGCTCCCGCTGACAGGAACTGGATCGAGATTGTGGTCTTGCCCGTTCCGGGGTTGCCTTCGAGAAGAAATAGGCGCCGCCGCTCCAATCCGCCCCCGAGAACGTCGTCCAACCCGGTGACGCCTGTCAGAGCTGGCTCATCTAATGGCTTGACCACATCCACCTCCAGCTGCTGTCGTCATCTCCTGGCCGTCGATCGGATGAGCAATCCATACATAGGCCTCATCCTAACGTGGGCTGGAGGCCTCACGCGGCTGTCCCGCGGCAATGGCAGAAGACACGTCGCCACCATCTCGTTGCTATATTTCGTTCGGGTAAACCAAGGACGAGCGGAATGGTTTCCTGAACTAATTCACCCTAGATTCTGGCGTATGTGAAATGAGATGGCGGATCACTGGAGAGCCAGGTTAACGCAGCGAGGCGGGGTCCAAGTCCTCATGACACACCCGCCCAACGAGGCGCTGCGGAAGTCCCAGCACGTGAGGAAGAGACGCGCCAATAGCTGACCTTGGATCACGGCCGGTTAGCGGACATTCCTTTGAGGCCGACGGAGCCGAGTGCCGCCGTCCTACAATCTTCAGACCTGGAAGCTCCTGATCAGCTGCGCCAGCTCGGCTTGAAACTGCTCATGGTGCTGGGTGACGCCTGCCGTTGAACGGTCGGCATCCAGGATGACTGGAAGTCCGCGCGAGAGCAGCAAGCAGCCTTCCTCTGTCAAAGACAGTCGCCTCAATCGGGCATGCTCCGGATCGGCAAGGACGACGACCAGCCGCCGACGGAGAAGTGTTTTGGGCTCGCTGTGACGGTGGTCCGGTCCGCGCCGAGCGCAGCGGCGACCTCACCGATCGAGGGCGGCGCATTCACGTCGAGGCAGCTCAATAGGATCAGTTGCCCGTTGTTGAGGCTGAGATGCTGAAGAGCTGCGTCCGCTCTCCGAGACAGAACCCTGGCGGCACGCAGGATCGAAGCCGTAAGCCCGGTAGAGGCGTCATAGCCTGAGCTTGCGGAGGCTGGCCCATCGCTCACTCCGCCGCTTCCGCAAAGGCGGACGGTAAAGTTGCGGCATTCGATCGGGTATCGACCTTGTCCGCGGCTGCCGATGTCGGCTTGATCCGGAACCAGGCGGCATAAAGCGCCGGCAGGAAGAGCAGGACGAGCACCGTGCCGACCGCCGTGCCGCCGATGAGCGTATAGGCCATCGATCCCCAGAATACGGAGTGGGTCAGCGGGATGAAGGCCAGGACCGCTGCAAGCGCGGTCAGGATCACCGGTCGCGTGCGCTGGACCGTCGCCTCGATGACGGCGTGGTAGCCGTCCAAGCCAGCGGCCTGGTTCTCCTTGATCTGGTCGGTCAGGATCAGCGTGTTGCGCATCAGGATGCCGGCGAGCCCGATGAGGCCCAGGATCGCGTTGAAGCCGAAGGGCTGGTTGAAGGCCAAGAGTGTCGGGACCACACCGATCAGGCCGAGCGGCGCGGTGAACAGCACCATCGTCATCATCGAGAACGACCGCACCTGGAGCATGACGACGATCAGAGTGACTGCGATCATCAGCGGGAAGATCTTGCCGAGAGCATCGTTCGCCTTGGACGCCTCCTCGATCGAGCCGCCCATGTCGATGCGATAACCGGCCGGCAGCGCGGCGATCAGCGGCTGGAGAGCGGTCAGCACCTGCTTGGAAACCTCCGGAGGCTGCGTCGCTTCGTTGATCTCGGAGCGGACCGTGATCGTCGGCATCCGATCGCGTCGCTTCAGCATCGGCTCCTCGTAACGGATCTCGGAGTGCCCGATTTGATCGAGGGGGATCTGCCGCCCGTCCTTGCTCATGAGGGAAAAGTCGGCGAGGCGCGTCGGGTCGAGACGTTCGGCGCCCGCGCTGCGGGCGATGACCGGCACGTTGCGGATGTCCTCGCGGACCTGCGTGACCGGCACCCCGCTCAGCAGGAACTGGAGCTGCTGGCCGACCTGCGCCGGTGACAGGCCGATCAGGTTGAGGCGATCCTGGTCCGGCACGAAGCGAAGGACCGGCGTGCGATTGCCCCAGTCGCGGTTCGCTTCCCTGACATCGGGGATGCCGCGCATGACCTGCAGGGCCTGCTCGGAGATCTTGTAGAGCTCAGTCGGGTCGGGGCCGACGATGCGAAACTCGACGGGGAATACCGAGGGAGGCCCGAAGACGAACTGCGTGGCGCGGACATAGGCCTCGGGCGCGAGGCCGTTCGAGATGGCCGCGCGCAGGCGCTGCTTGAGCTCTTCGCGGGCATGCGCGTCGGGCGTCAGCACGACGATCTTGGCGAAGGCCGGATCGGGCAGCTCCGGCGACAGCGCCAGGAAGAAGCGCGGCGCGCCCTGGCCGACATAGCTGGTGACGATCCTGGCTTCCGACTGCTGGTCGAGCCAGCGCTCGACCTTCTGGACCGTGGCGGTCGTGGTCTCGATGCTGCTGCCTTCCGGCAGACGGATTTCGACGAGCACCTCGGGCCGATCCGAGGTGGGGAAGAACTGCTGCTTCAGCCCGCCCATGCCGACGCCGGAGAGAGCAAAGGCGATGCCGACGATCGCGCAGGTCAGGAACTTGTGGTCGACGGCGAAGGTGATCAGCCGCCGCAGGCGTCGATAGTTCGGCGTGTCGTAGATGGCGTGATGGCCGCCGGGGACGGGCTTGATCTCCGGCAGCATCTTGACGCCGAGGTAAGGCGTGAAGATCACCGCCACGATCCAGGACACGATCAGCGCGAAGCCGACGACCCAGAAGATGTTGCCGGCGTATTCGCCGGCCGTGGAGGAGGCGAAGCCGACGGGCAGGAAGCCGGCGATGGTAACCAATGTGCCAGAGAGCATCGGCGCCGCGGTATGGCTCCAGGCATAGGCCGCCGCCTTGATGCGATCCATGCCCTCTTCCATCTTCACGACCATGACCTCGATCGCGATGATGGCGTCGTCGACGAGGAGGCCGAGCGCCAGGATCAGCGCGCCCAGCGTGATCCGGTCAAAGAACCGGCCCGTTTCCAGCATGATGAAGAAGACGGCGGCCAAGGTGATGGGGATCGCCGCGGCAACGACGATGCCGACGCGCCAGCCCAGGCTGAGCAGGCTGACGAGCAGCACTACGCCCAGCGCCATCGCGAACTTGATCATAAACTCGTCGACCGACGCAGCGATGTTGACCGCCTGGTCCGTGACCTTTTCGAGCGACATGCCGAGCGGCATCGTCCGGCCGATTGCGGCGGTCTTATTTTCAAGATCCTTGCCGAGCGTCAGCCCATTCCAGCCGTCCTGCATCACGGCGGCGAGCATGAGGCTGGGCTCGCCCTGATGCCGGATGATGAAGCTTGCCGGATCCTCGTAGCCGCGGCGGACTTCGGCGATATCCGAGAGCTTCAGCGTCCGGCCTCCCGCGACGATCGGCGTGTCGGCAATAGCCTGCACGCCATCATAGGCGCCGTCGACCCGGATGAAGACGCGCGGACCCTTGGTATCGACCGAGCCTGCCGGCGTGACCGTGTTCTGACGCTGCAGGGCGGTAACGATGTCCTGGGCGGAAACGCCGAGCGTCGCAAGCTTCGCATAGGAGAACTCGACGAAGATCTGCTGGGGACGCTCGCCGAGAATGTTGACCTTCTTCACACCGGGCACATGCAGGAGATCCTGCCGGATGGCCTCGGCCTGCCGGGCCAATTCGCGCATCGGCATGCCCCTGGCCTTCAGTGCGTAGAGCGCGAAGCTCACATCGGAGTATTCGTCGTTGACGAAGGGGCCGAGCACGCCAGGTGGCAGATTGCGCGCTTCGTCGGCGAGCTTCTTGCGCGCCTGGTAGAACTCCTCCTGGACGCGGGACGGCGGGGTGGAATCCTTCAGGTTGACCGTGAGATAGGCATAGCCCGGCCGCGTCGTGGTCTCGACACGGTCGTACCAGGCGAGCTCCTGCAGCCGCTTCTCCAGCGGCTCAGCGACGAGGTCCTGCATCTCGCGGGCGGTCGCGCCTGGCCAGACCGAGGTGACGGTCAACGTCTTGATGGTGAAGCTCGGATCCTCGGCGCGCCCGAGCTTGACGAAGGCGTAGGCGCCGGCTGCAACGAGCAGAATGATCGTGAAGAGGGTGACGGCCCGCTCGCGGACGGCGATCGCCGAGAGATTGAAGCTCATCGCGAGGCCGCCTTGATGTCCGAGGACGCTCGGACCGGCTGGCCTTCGCGGAGGAGATGCGCCCCGAGGGAGACGATCTGGCGCCCGGCCTGCAGTCCCGAGACGATGGCCGTCTCGCTCGTGACGCGAACGAGACGCACGGGTTGGAACGTCACGGCGGAGCCTGCCTCGTCGAGGAGCCAGACGCCGGTCTTCTGTCCGTCGTCGAGAATTGCCCCGAGCGGAACCTCCGTCTCGGTGTCTGTCGCCGTATCGGAGAGGCGGATCGTTACGGTCGCGCCCAGAGGCGCCAGCGCGGCCTCGCTTTCGAGGACATAGCGGGCCTCATAGGTCCGGGTCTGCGGATCGGCCGAGTCGGACAACTGGCGCAAGGTGGCGCGGAAGCTGCGTCCCGCGACGCCGTAGAGCGCCGCCTGCGCGGTGGACCCGAGCGGAGGCCGCATCGTTTCGGGCAAGGCCACCAACGCTTCCCGCGGGCCCGTTTGTGCGAGACGAACGACCACCTGCCCGGCCGCGACGACCTGCCCCGGCTCCGCCAGGGTCTCGACGATAATCCCGTCCGCATCAGCGACGAGCACGGCATAGGTCCGCTCGTTTTCCGCGACATTCGCTGCAGCCTCAGCGGCTGCGGCCTGAGCCTTGGCGGTATCGAGCGCGGCCTTCGCCTGCTCGTAGCGCTGGGGGCTGGCGGCGAACCCGTTCTTGACGAGGACCGCGTAGCGCGCTTCGTCGGCCGTTGCCTGCGTCAGCACGGCCCGGGCGGCGATGGCGGCGTTGCGCTTGGCAGTCAGCGCCAGATTCAGATCCGTCTCATCGACACGCAGGAGCGGCTGCCCCGCCTTCACCGACTGGCCGACATTGACCAGCCGCTCGACGACCTTGCCCGGGACCCGAAAGCCGAGATTGCTTTGGACGCGCGCCGCGATGACGCCCGTGAAGCGCCGGTCGGCACCAGAGACCGGGCCCGCGACCGCGACGCGCACGAGCGGGGGACTGCTGCGCGGATCGGCTGATGCAGATACGGACGATGGCGGGCCCTTCAGGACCATGGCTGCCCCCAGACCTGCTGCGGCAAGAAGGCCCGCGGATACAAGAATAAGCTTGGATCTAAACATCATCGGCGATCTCCCCGGCTGCCAGAGCGCGGGATCCAGTTTCGAAGGAGAGGTGCGAAGCCAAGCCGGTTGCCTGACGAACGACGATGTAGTGGGGCATTTGATGAGGGCGCGCGCGGCGCCGGCAACGTCAGAGCCAGCGGCGGACCTCGGCCTTGTATCGGCGGTAATCGTCACCGAACTTGGCTTCGAGATTGCGCTCCTCGCGAGCGATCACCTGCGTTTGGATCACGACGAGCACCAACGGGAGCAAGGCCAAGGCGATCGGTCCGTCCAGAGCGATCGCCAGGCCGGCGTAGATGAGTGCCATGCCGAGATACATCGGATTGCGGGTCCACCGATAAGGGCCGGTTGTCGCGATGAGTTTCGTTGGCCGCGATGGACGAACGTTGGTGCCCAGCCGCCGGAACAGCCCTGCCGCCGCAAGCATCACCGCCGCGCCGGGAAAGAACAGCAGCGCGCCTGCTGCGACCAGCAACCGCCAGTCGATCCCGAAGGAGCGCAGGTTAAGGAACCGCTCGGCCGCCAGCCCCAACAGCAGCGCTCCCAGATAAATGAAGGGCGGAGGGAAGCGCACACCCGCGCTGTCTGGTTCGACGGCCATGATCATCTCGCCTTCGCGACCTCAAGCTAGCATCGACTGTTGGGCGAAAATGCCCGCCATGGCGCCTTGCCATGTCGCCGTGGTGACCGAGGGCATTCCCGGGTTCGCGAGGTCGCCGGCGGCGTATATGCCGGGCAGGCTGGTCTCGCGCCGCTCGTCGACCTTCAAGGCGATGCCGGTCGGCGTCTTGACAGTGGCGAGACCCAGTTCGTCGTGCAGGCTTGCGGACGGCTTCGACCGGGGCTGCGCGAACAGGATATCGACATCTACGTTGGGGGCGGTATCGATCTTGACGGTCGCCTTATGACCGGCGTGAGAGACGATTCCGGTAATACGGCCGTCTACGACCGATTTGTTCCGGCGCGCCAGATCGGCCCGGATGTCCGGCGTGATATCGTGACCATCGGCGAAGATCGTCAACCGGTCCGTCCAGTCGCCGAACAGCTTGGCCTGATTCAGCGATTGCGGGCCGGACCAAACGAGGCCCCAATGCCGGTCGGCGACCTCGAAGCCATCGCAATAAGGGCAAGGTACGATGGATTTGCCCCAGCCTTCGGCGAAGCCGGGCACTTCAGGCATCTGGTCGACGATGCCATAGCTCAGGATCACGCGGCGCGCCTTCAGGCTCTCGCCTCCGCGGGTGTGGACCGAGAAATCGTCGATGCCGCCGGAAACGCCGTCTGCCCGGGTGTCGACCAGCTTGATCGTGGAATAGCGCGCCAGCTGACGCCTCGCCTCGGCCAGGATTTCCAGCGGCGGCTTGTGATCGTGGCCGAGCAGGCCATGCGAGTGGCCGGCGAAGCGGTTCCGCTGAAGGCCGGTGTCGAGGACGATGACCTTGCGGCGGGCACGGCCGAGCTGCAAGGCACCGGCGAGGCCAGCGAAGCTGCCTCCGATGATGATGACGTCATCCATGAGTGTCGGGTCCGTGTTGCGCATGGAGGGGGGGCGGGTTAGCCTGGGAGTCGGCACTGGCTCCGTCGATGCCGATGACGGAAAATGCGGCCAGCTCCAGTAGGGTTCTGCGGTCCATGGTTTGCCTTATGCGGCGTTCGCCCGATGGCGCTTGCAAAAATATGAAACTGGGTGGTATCGTATTTTACGAATTACGATACTGTCAAGGACTAAAATCATCGTGAGCGAGAATGGCCAAGGTCGCCGCGGCCGCCCTGTCAACGAGGCGCTGCGCCAAACGATCGTTGACGCCGCGGGCGAACTGTTCGTGGAGCTGGGGTTTCAAGCGACGACCTTGGAAAAGGTCGCTAAGCGGGCGAAAATCTCGAAGCTCAGCATCTATCGGCACTTCGAGAACAAGGAGGCACTGTTCAGCGCGGCCGTAGCGGCTCGGTGCCAGCAACTGACGCGGGCCGCCCTTTTCGCAGACGTCGATGGTTCGGCCGAAGATCAACTCGATGCGGTAGGCTCAGCCCTGCTTCGATCGCTGCAGAATGCGGACGTTCTCAACGTCGAAGCGATGATCATGGGCGACAAAACGAACCAGAAGTCGCTGAGCAAGCTCTTCTTCGAAGCCGGCGCATTACACGTCATCGGCCAGATCGAGGCCCTCCTGCGTCAGATGCACGCGAAGGGGGTTCTGGACGTGCCCGAACCAGAGCAGTCCGCCCGCTTGTTTGCCGCGCTCATCAAGGGATGCGACCTTCTGATGATCGCTCGCTTCGATGAGGCCAGAGCGAAGGACGACGCCCAGATCCGATCTTACTGCCAGTCGGCTGTCGCCATGTTCATCGCCGCACATGGTGGAGCAGACATTCGGACGAAAACTCGGCGCGCCAATAGGGCTTCGTGAGCGGCTATCGATGGAATGCGGTCGGATCGTGCTCAAAGCGCTGGTCCTGCCGTAATGGCCATCATGCCGAGTAACGCGATTGCTGCCTCGCGCCATTAGCGGAAGTTGGCTTGGTGCCGAAGAGCGGACCCTCACGGCCAGCCTCCTAGCATACCGCAGGACCAATGGATATTATTGCGTCCATCGCAATAATGAACTGTCAAGACTGAACATTCTCTGCGCCAGAGGCTTGCGGCACCTTGGCGATGCGGATCGGGAACAGGCCCGTCCATCATCGCAGGAGTGAGCCGTGAAGCTCTATCATCACCCCCTTTCGGGCCATGCCCACCGCGCCCGTCTTTTTGCTTCCCTTCTGGGAGTGCCCCACGAGCTCGTCGAGGTCGACCTCAAGGCCGGTGCGCACAAGAAGCCGGAGTATCTGCGCATCAACCCGTTCGGTCAGGTTCCGGCCCTCGAGGACGGCGATGTTGCCATCGCGGATTCCAATGCCATTCTGGTCTATCTGGCGAAGAAGGCCGGGCGGTCGGATTGGCTTCCGGAAGATCCCAAGGGCGCCGCGGCGGTTCAGCGCTGGCTGTCGGTCGCTGCCGGCGAGGTCGCCTATGGTCCGGCCGCGGCGCGCCTCATCACCGTGTTCGGCGCCAAGTACAATCCCGAGGAGGTCATCGCCCGGGCTCATGTGCTGCTGGCAAGGCTGGAAACCCAGCTTGACGGCCGGGTTTGGCTCGTCGGGAGCGGTCCGACCATCGCCGATGTGGCGATCTACAGCTATGTCGCCCGCGCGCCGGAGGGCAATGTCGATCTGACCGGCTACCCGAATGTGAATGCGTTCCTGCGGCGCGTCGAGGCCCTGCCGGGTTTCGTCCCCTTCGTGCAGACCCCCGTCGGTCTGGCTGCTTGAGCATGTGCCGGAGCGCGCCGACAGGCGCGCCCGGGCCTTTCTTTCGAGGGAGCGGGGACATGGACAGGACACGCGCGAAGCTGCCGATATGGCATGAGGGCGAACGGTATCTGCAGGACAAGGTCGGCATGGCCGAGCGCATGGCCGTCGTCGGACAGCGTGTCGTCCGTGACTTCATGCCGGACCAGCACCGTGAGTTCTATGCGCAGCTGCCTTTCATCGTCCTCGGCAGCGTCGATCACATAGGGGATGCCTGGGCGACCTTCATCGAGGGGAAGCCCGGCTTCATGTCGTCCCCGTCGCCGACCGTTCTCGATATCGCAGCCCGTCCAGCGGCTGACGATCCGGTGACGGAGGGCCTGGCGGATGGTGATCCTATCGGGCTGCTCGGTATCGAGATGCATACCCGGCGCCGAAACCGCATGAACGGATTCATCTCGTCGACCGCGGCAGGCCTGAGCGTCGCGGTCGACCAGAGCTTCGGCAATTGCCCCCGCTATATTCAGTTGCGGGATTTTTCATTCAGCCGCGAACCCGGCACGGGGGCGGTATCAGATGCCGAGAGCCTGGCATCGCTGGACGATGCGGCGCGCGAGACGATCCGGCGCGCGGACGCCTTCTTCGTCGCCTCCTATGCCGATCGGGAAGATCGCCGCCAGGTGGACGTCTCGCACCGAGGCGGCAAGGCCGGGTTCGTCCGCGTCGGAGAGGATGGAACGCTTACCATCCCGGATTTCGACGGCAACCTGTTCTTCGCCACCCTCGGCAACATCCATCTGAACGGCAGGGCCGGCCTGCTCTTCGTCGATTTCGAGAGCGGCGACATGCTCCAGATGACCGGAGATGCCGCGCTTCTTCTGGACTCCCCGGAGATTGCCGCCTTTCAGGGAGCCGAGCGGCTCTGGACCTTCAAGGCGCGGCGGATCGTGCGGCGTCGCGCTGCGCTGGCCCTGCGCTGGAACTTTCGACAGAGCGGCTGGTCGCCCAACTCGCTGATGACCGGTGATTGGGGGCAGGCCGCCGATCGTCTTCGGGCGACGGAACTGGCGACTCGCTGGCGGCCGCTGCGCATTTCGAAGATCGTCGACGAAAGTGCCTCGATCCGGTCGTTCCATCTTCAGCCGGCGGACGGCGCCGGACTGCTTCCGCATCTGGCCGGGCAGCACCTTCCGATCCGCCTGACCCTCAAGGGCGCCGAGAAGCCCGTCATCCGGACTTATACCCTGTCGGCCGCGCCTTCCGACGGCATCTATCGGATCAGCGTGCGACGCGACGGTCTGGTCTCCAGTCATCTGCACGACAGTCTGCAGATCGGCGACACCATCGAAGCTCGCGCACCTGCAGGCAGCTTCACCATCGACGCGCGCGCGACCCGGCCTGCCGTGATGCTGGCGGGCGGCGTGGGCATCACGCCACTGCTCGCGATGCTCCGGCACGTCGTCTACGAAGGGGTGCGCAAGCAGCGTATCCGGCCCGTCACCATCTTCCAGGCGGCGCGCACCAAGAAGGACAGAGCCTTCGATCGCGAGCTTGCCGAGCTGGTGACAGCGGGGCAAGGCGCGGTGAAGCTCGTGCGCCTGCTCAGCGACACCCAAGATGCGGACCCGGAGCGGGATTACGACGCCTCCGGCCGGCTGGAGATGTCGGTTTTGACCCGCTTTCTGGCCTTTGGTGACTACGATTTCTTCCTGTGCGGGCCCTCGACTTTTACCCAGGTTCTGTATGACGGCCTGCGGGCGCTTAACATCGCGGACGACCGGATTCATGCCGAAGCCTTCGGGCCCTCCTCCTTGAAGCGCGCTGCGCCAGGGCCCGCGATCAAGGGTGTTCCCCAGCCGCAGCCCGCGACGAAATCCATCCCGGTGGCGTTTGTCGAGTCGTTGAAGGAAGCCCGCTGGACACCTGGCTCCGGCACGCTGCTGGAGCTGGCCGAAGCGCGCGGGCTGGAACCGGAGTTCAGCTGTCGCGAGGGCCATTGTGGCACGTGCCGGACCAAGCTTCTCAAGGGGCGGGTCTCTTACGTGCGGGAGCCTCAGGCTGCTCTCGACGAGGGCGAAATCCTGCTCTGCTCGACCGTTCCGGCAGAACCGGAAGGCACCGGCGACGACCGTATCCAGCTGGCGATCTAGCATAGGTCCGCACGCAGCATTGCTGCGCGGCACACAATAATCCCTTCCGCCTTTCGAGCATTCATCGCGGCGGCCAGTCGGATCATCCTGAACCCCGTCGAGAGCAGTTCTCTCGCCTTCGAAACAGGAGAAACATCATGTCCTACATCCCGACCCCCGCCACGATCAAGGAGGCACCCGAAGCCTCCCAGCCGATCCTGGAGACGATCCGCAAGCAGATCGGCACCGTGCCGAACATCTTCCGCTTGGTCTCGACCAGCCCCGCCGCCCTGACGGGCCTCACCGGGTTCCAGGCCGCGCTCGGCAAGGGCAAGCTTGCCCCAGCGACCCGCGAGCGGATCGCGCTGGCGATGGCTGGCGTCAACGGCTGTGATTACTGCCAGGCGGCGCACACCTATTTCGGCGGCAAGTTCGCCAAGCTAAGCCCCGATGAAATCGCCGCCAATCTGGAGGGGACCTCCGAAGATCCCAAGGCGGCCGCTGCGGTCGCCTTCGTGCGCGCCCTGGTCCTCTCACGCGGCTCTGTCCGTACGGCTGCGCTCGATCAGGTTCGGGCCGCCGGATACAGCGACGCCGAGATCCTTGAGATCATCGGCCATGTCGCGGTCAACACCTTCACCAATTACGTCAACGAAGCGCTCGGCACCGAGGTCGATTTTCCGCTCGTCGAGCGTCTCGCAGCCTGAACCCGGATGGCCGGTGTGTCCTTGCTGCGCCGGCCGCCGCTACACCTTTCATCTCAGGAGAAGGACCATGTCCCGTCCGCCGCTGCCGCCTTTCACCGAAGAGACCGCCATCGAGAAGGTTCGCCTGGCTGAGGATGGCTGGAACACCCGCGATGCCGCCAAGGTCGCGCTGGCCTATACGCTCGACACGAAGTGGCGGAACCGCGCCGAATTCGCGACCAACCGCGACGAGGCCCAGGCCTTCCTGACCCGGAAATGGAACCGGGAGCTCGACTACCGCCTCATCAAGGAACTCTGGGCCTTCCGGGGCAACCGGATCGCGGTCCGCTATGCCTATGAGTATCACGACGACAGCGGGCAGTGGTTCCGGGCTTATGGCAACGAGAACTGGGAGTTCGCCGAGGACGGCCTGATGCGCAATCGACATGCGAGTATCAACGAACAACCGATCACCGAAGCCGAGCGAAAGTTCCGCTGGCCTCTGGGCCGCCGCCCCGATGATCACCCCGGCCTCAGCCATTTCGGCTTTTGAAATCCCTCGTCCCTGCGGAGATGCGGTCGTGGTTTCCGATCCAATCAACGAGCGCGTTCGCGTCTCGATCGAGCTCGCCTTGCTGGAAGGCCCCGATGATCCTTCAGCGTATTGGCAACAATATGCGGACGCGAAGCGGCTCGGGATGAGTGAGGCTGAAATCGACATCGCCCGACAGGGGCGCAGCTTTGATGTCCAGACGTCTTCGGCGCAAGCCGTCGCGATCGCGGCGCTGTCCGAAGACGAGGCCCTGCAGGCCGCCGCCCGCTCAAGGGCGCTGACACTGGGTTTGTGCGAGGCCACCTGTCAAAGGATCGAGGCGTTCGCCAGACGGTTTCTGGCAACGCTGAAACCTGGGACGCTAGGCAGGGCTTGATCACACGCTGATCTGCCTTTGCCGATCCGGCTTGAGAGCGGCTATACGCCATGACACGGAGCGGGCGTCGGCCGTGGGGAGCAATTGATGGATCGCTGGCAGGCCATGCGCATCTTCGTGAAGGTGGCGGAGACCGCGAGCTTTTCGGAAAGTGCGCGGCAACTCCATATGAGTGCGCCGGCTGTGACCCGTTCAGTGGCAGCCTTGGAAGAGGCTATCGGCGCGCGGCTTTTCGTGCGCACGACGCGATCCGTGAAGCTCACCGAAGCCGGCGACCGCTACTTCGACGATTGCCGCCGAATCCTCTCGGATATCGTGGAGGCGGAAGCGGCTGCGGCCGGCTCATATGCGACGCCATCAGGAACGCTCGCTGTCACCGCGTCGCTGCTCTTCGGCCAGATGTACGTTCTGCCGATCGTCACCGATTTCCTGGATGCCTATCCGACCATGGCGGCAAGGACCCTGTTCCTGGACCGGCCGGTCAATATTGTCGAGGAAGGCGTCGATGTCGCCGTCCGGATCGGGCATCTCCCGGATTCCGGCTTTACGGCCGTGAAGGTCGGCTCGGTTCGACGCATCGTCTGCGGCGCCCCGTCCTATTTCGAGAAGCATGGCGTTCCATCGACGCCCCAGCAGCTCAAGGATCACCGGATCGCGGCCTCGACGAGTGCCTGGGCTTCGCCGGAATGGCGGTTTGCCCGTGAGCAGCGGGTCACCGTTCACCCATCGCTTCAGTGCAATACCAACGACGCTGTCATTGCGGCCGCCGTCGCGGGTTGGGGACTGACCCGCGTCCTGCACTATCAGATCGGTCCAGCATTATTGGCGGGGAGCCTCCAAATCGTGCTGAGTGACGATGAAGAACCGCCCTTGCCGATCCACATCATGTACGCAGAAGGTCGACAGGCGCCGGCCAAAGTTCGCACATTTGTCGACGCCGCAGTGACGGCGCTCCGCTCAAACCGCCTTTTGAACTGATTCACCCTGGCAAAACCGGCGCTTTGGCTCGCTCATTGCTCTGCGGGACCAGGCGCCGCAAAACGCCTGGCAAGCAGATCGGTGAGGATCCGCACTTTCCTCGGCGTATGCTGACTTGGCGGTCGCACCACAAAGATGCCGACCGGTGGCAGCTCGTAGCGCGTCATGATAGCGACCAAGCGCCCAGCATCGACATAAGGCCTCGCGATAATCTCACCCATGGCCACGATCCCGAGTCCCTCAGCGGCAGCTTCCGCGAGAACATAGGCGTTGTCCGCTTTGAAGCGCCCTTGCGGATTGACGGGTAGACTGCTACTTCGGGGGCGGACGCGGCGCCTGCAGATCAGTCGGGTTCTTGGGGGCGTCTCTTGGATCGATCTGGCCGGATTGCAGCTCACGTTGCGTCTGCAGATGGTTGATATTGAAGCCCACGAATATCGCCACGATGATGAAGGCGATGATGGCCACCACGCCCATGGCGACCTTCTTGGCCTTGTGAGGCGGCGGTGGCTTATCGGGGGCCATTAGTTCACTCCGCCCCGCTTCCGCTGGGCCACATCGTCCCTTGTTCGCCGAGTGCTTCGGCTGGCTGCTGTCTCAACCGCCAGTGACTGTTCGTAGAGCTCCACAGCGGCGTGGATCTCGCCAAGTTCGCGCTCTTCCTCGCCACCCTTTGCGGATCCAGCGAGATAGATCGCCCGATCCAGCGCGGCGTTCAGTTCATCTTCGTTGCGGATAATGAAGCGAGCCATGGACGCCCAACCGCCGAAAGATCCGATCGTTCCTCATGCCCGCCAAAGGCGCTACGTCATTCAGCGGCCTCGTCCAGTCGTCAGCGCGCCATGTAGTGGACGAAGATCCAAGCAACGCCAGCCGACAACAGGCCCCCCACCAGCACCGCCAGCACGGGCCGCCCGAGAAATCCTTGACGACCTTCGACGGGCGTTTCCACGGCAGGGTCAGTGGTCGTATGCCTGTCTGGGTGCATCTGTGCCACAACCCCGCCACCCGGCCCTTCCGTCTGCCTGTCGGCTCGTGCGTTGGCTTCGCGAATATCCGGATCCTGGCGGTTGGTCATCGAGCAGCTCCAATTTTTGTGCGCTCCTAGGGAGACTGCGTCGCGATCTAGAAGTTCCTGCCCGACGCTCTACCTTGCCGAGAAACCGACGTTGGCACATGCTGGCGGTCCACTTTGGAGATGGAAATGGCTAGCGGCACTGTGAAATGGTTCAACGAGACCAAGGGTTATGGCTTCATTGCGCCTGATGGCGGCGGAAACGACGTGTTCGTTCACATCAGCGCGGTTGAGCGTGCTGGTCTTCGTGGCCTGATCGAGGGCCAGAAAGTGTCGTACGAACTCGTTGCCGACAAAAGGTCGGGCAAGCAGTCCGCGGATAACCTCAAAGCAGAATAACGGCCGGGTCGTTACGCCACGTGCGTCGACCCGTCGCGATCGAGCAACGGGTCTCTGCGTTTGTGAAAGGGCGGCGCGCCTCGCTAATCGCGACCATCGAACGATACACCTGCTTTAGCCGCGAGCTTGTTGCGCACAGTAGGCAACAAGAAATCACGCCAGCATGCGAACCTTGCCTTCCCGAGCCCACTGGCGCGTACGCGCTGGTTTCAGGAAGGCGTCGACCTTTTTGTCCAACGCCACGATCCCTTCATCCGGCTCAACTCCGGCCCTGTCGAGCAGCGGCCTGGCTTCGGCACTGTAGCCGATCGCTTTGAGATGCCCGAAGGCGTCCTTGGCGAAATCGATTGCCGCGCCTTCCTTCATCAATGCGGCGCAGCCAGCTTCGGACAGAATGATGGCGACCGCGTCGAAGAGCACGGACGGCGTGCCCGCGAGTTGGCCGTCGGCCTTGAGCGTCTTCCCATCCTTGAGTTTCACGCCGCCGATCTTCGGCGCGACGATCTTGACGGCTCCGCCATCGCCTTCGACGGCAGCCTTGACGGCGGTGATCCGGGCTCCGTCCGCCCCATCAGAGACAAGTATGCCGACAGTCCGGCCCTTCAGGGTCTCGGGGTACTTGCCGACGATGCGGAGTGCGGGCGACGGCTCCATGTCGATCGGGATCGCTGCGGGCTTCGAACCCTTCGGGAAAGGCATGGCGAGTCCGTCTGCAACGCGCTGCGCCAAGGCCTCGTCGACATTGACGAGGTTCGACATCACGCGGTTGCGGACAACCGAGGACATCGAAGATTGCGTGGAGCGCATTGAAGCGCGGCTCAAACAGCGCCGCTCGGACATTGCCTCGGTTTTCGTGAAGCCGCAGACCTCTGCCACCTGGCGAAAGCGGCGGGCCAAGCTCGTCGAGTGAAAATTCAGATCGGCGACGGCGGCGCTATATATCAGCGTGGCTTTGAGCTCGCCGCAAGCCGCGAAAACAGTTCAAAGCCGGTGGGGCCGAACTCGATCGCGGGGACCGCCGCGCGCTCGCTGCCGATGCGGATGACTAGGGACACCGAATCGATCGGGGTGAAGATTGCCTGCTTATCAGGCGCAGCGTTCTCCCGGTCCTGTTGAGCGATATGAATGGCGAGGCCGTAGAGAAGGCACCCGCATCGATAAAAGCATGTCCAGATAGGCGCTGATACTCCGCCAGCGGGTCGCCGCGCCCCTAGTCCCAATGCACGCTGACTATAAGCACGTCGACGCTCGGTCGCAGATTTGCGATCGCCTCGCGGAGGTGATCGAGGTGTCTGGCAGGCCGGTGATCGTTCTGCGTCGCAGCCAAACCCAGAAGAAGGGAAAGCCTTCGCCGGAGGCGGTCGCGCCATACTGCTAGGTTGGCCAAAGTGCAGGCCCGCCGATCGTTGCTGGGCCTGCACGAATTCTGACCTTGGTCTTCTATCAGATCACCGGACGCTGATAGGGATCCGCCGTCTCGTCGAACCGGCTCCAGCCGCTGGCTCGATACTCGGCGAGACGCTCATCGCGATTGATCGGTGTGGCACCATCCAAAATGGCCTCGATCGCAGGCACCTGTTCATCGGCGGCGCGAACCGAAACAACTGTGCCACCTCGGCGGACCGTCTCGGCATAGTAGTTTGCATCTTCTTCGCTGTGCCCTGCGCTGGTCAGGGCTCCCACGATGCCGCCGGCGGCGCCCCCGACAGCCGCACCCGCTGCGGTCGACGCCAGCCAGCCGGCCGCAACCACGGGTCCGATGCCCGGAATGGCGAGCATCCCAATACCTGCCAGCAAGCCAGCGGCGCCACCAACGGCGGCGCCAATGCCCGCGCCTTCGCCGGCATTGCTATCGTCGGCCTTTCCATTGCGGCCGACGATGCTGATGTCCGAAGAGCTTACGCCGGCCGCCTCGAGCTGGCCGACGACGGCATGGGCGGTTTCATAGTTGTCATAGGAACGGGTTAGGGTCTGGGTCATGATTATCGCTCCTCTGATCAGTTACGGGTGATGTTGCCGCGATAGTCGACCGAGACGGTGACCTTCACGCCGCCATGCGTCGCGCTGCCCTTCCAGACGCCATTGTCGTCCTTCTTGAGTTCACCGATGTTGGTATAGCCATTGGCCTCGAGGCGGCTCTTAGCCTGGCCTTCGGTGAAGCTGTTGGCGCCCGGCAGCGGCGCATTCTTATCGGCATCCGCCTTCGGCGCCGGCATTGGCGAGGTGGTCGAGGTTTGGGCGTGCGCGCCGAACGACTCGGTCGCCGCCAAGATGGTGAGAACGATCAGCTGTTTTCTCATGGGAAAGGCCCCCTCATGGACGCGGCCTAAGCCGCCGGAAACCCTTCGAACCACTTGGGCGATGTTTCTGTTCCCGTGGACCTTGTGCGACGGAACGAAGCTAGGGGCGGACTGTCGTTGATGTGAATGATCCGGCGGGTCCGGACGCACGCCGCTGTCGGCTCGCGCTTAAACCGATCCGTGTGTTTCCTCGCAGATACCTGTCGCAGAAGCGGCGAGGTGTCCAAGATTCAGGCGGTATTCGACCCATCTTCGGCTTTGCGCCGCGCCTTGGACGCGCGCTTGCAGAAGTCACGCCTGATCACTACGAGGTCTTCTTCGTCCAGCTCCTCCAGATCAAGGAGCTCCTCGCGCGCTCCTTCCAATCGGATGATGAGCTCGTCGAGCTTAATTTGCATCGCGGCGGTGTCGCGGTTTTGGCTGTTCTGGATGATGAACACCATCAGGAAGGTGATGATCGTCGTCGAGGTGTTGATGACGAGCTGCCATGTGTCGTTGAAGCCAAAGATCGGGCCCGAGAGGGCCCAGATAAGGATCAAGCCGACCGCCACGAAGAACGTGATCGGCTTGCCTGTCCAACTGGCGACCGCCTGAGCAACCCGCGTGAACAAGGACACCTTGTTGTCCTTGTGAATGATGTGATCATAGCTCGACATGCTGCACCTCGATCCCCGGTTGCGAAGCCTTCGTCCGCAGAGCAATTGAACCGGCAGCGCACCCGGCGAGTTCCGGATCGTCCGCAATCGGAGGGCGACATGAAGTGGTTCGACGCATTCTCGACGGGGTGCGCCCGTTTCGCCGGGCGGCCTGCGATGCTGCTGGTGGCTCTGGCTTTGTCCCTAACCGGAGTCCTAGCGTTCGCTTCAGGGGACGATCACTTCCTGGGAGGAGCTAGCCTGGCGATCAGCACAGTCACTCTTTTGCTCCTACCGATCCTCCAAGCCACGCAGAACCGCGACGGGGCCGCCTTGCAGGCGAAAATCGATGAGCTCATTCGGGTTCAGGAGGGTGCCCGCAATTCGTTGATCGGGGTCGAGGACCGCAGTGACGAAGAGATCGAAAAGGCGCGCCGCTCCGAGGAACATCATCCTGAACCGTAGCGGGAGTATAGACCTCGGAACTCGCCCGCAGGCAAACCGTTGGATCGGTCTCACCCCTAAGGAGGAAGCCGATCATGGCCAGCGAGCCCAAGACCCTCAACGACCTCTTTATCGACACCCTCAAGGACATCTACTACGCGGAAAAGCAGATCCTGAAGACGCTGCCGAAAATGGCGAAGGCGGCATCGTCGCCCGACCTGAAGGCTGCCTTCGAAAAGCACCGGGACGAGACTGAGACCCATGTCGAGCGTCTCAGCCAAGTGTTCGAGATTGCCGGCAAGGCTCCCCGCGGCAAGACCTGCGACGCCATCCTCGGCATCATTGAGGAAGGCAAGGAGATCATGGAGGAGTACTCCGACAGCCCCGCGCTGGACGCCGGACTAGTCGCTGCGGCGCAGGCCGTCGAGCACTACGAGATGACGCGCTACGGGACCTTGAAGACCTGGGCGACCCAGCTCGGCCTCAAGGATGCAGCCGCGTTGCTCGAACAGACGCTCCGGGAGGAAGAGACGACGGACCAACTCCTGACGAAGCTCGGCGTCACCGCGGTCAACAAGAGCGCGCAGGGCGAGGCTGCCTGAGCCTGAATTGCGCGCCGGCTTCGGGAGCCGGCGCGCCTTCCAGGGAGGAAGGCATGGGCGAGCGACTCCCGCTGCTGACCGACCGCACCGTCCACATCTGCGTGGACATGCAAAGAATATTTGCTCCGGAAGGTCCATGGGCCACCCCATGGATGACGCGTGTGCTTCCTCGGTGCGTGGCCCTGGCGGAAGCCCGCCCGCTGGCCACCGTCTTTACGCGTTTCGTCACCCCATCGTCGCCAGAGGCGGCGTTCGGGGCTTGGCGCGATTTCTATCGCCGGTGGCCTGAGACGACCCGTGATCGGCTGGATCCCGCGCTGATCGATCTCGTACCGGACCTCGCGCGATTTACGCCTCCGGCACCGGTATTCGACAAGCCCGTCTACTCCGCCTTCGCGAGCGGCAAGCTGCTCGCGTATCTAAGAGAGCGGTCGGTCGATACGGTCGTCCTGTCTGGGGCCGAGACTGATGTGTGTGTTCTCTCGACCGCCCTTGGCGCGGTCGATCACGGATACCGCGTCGTGATCGCCACCGACGCCGTGTGCAGCTTCTCCGACACCGGGCACGACAGCCTGCTGACGCTTTTCCGGGAGCGCTTCAGTCAGCAGATTTCGGCTGCTACCGCTGAGGAGGTAATCGATCGTTGGGGCGGATGAGCGGTCGGCGTCAAAACGGAGCGTTCTGCGATACCACCCAAGGAAGTCGACTCCCTTTCAACGTCCTGAAGCGGCGCAAGGCTTGCAGACGCAGAGCCAATTGCCGAACTTCAGAACGCTTCGAACATATTCAATCCGGGGACGTTGCACGCAGACCACCGCGGAGGTCTGCCATGAATGCGAAACGCGAACGAAGCCGTTCGGTCTGGATAGATGTCGAAGTAGCGCCCAAGGCCGAGCCTCTGAGGTCGGACTACGCCGCGGAAGTTGCCATTGTCGGCTCGGGCATAACGGGCCTATCCATCGCCTATGAACTCGCAGTACGCGGGTTGTCCGTCGTCGTTCTCGATCGAGGCGAGATCGCCGGCGGCATGACCGCCCGTACGACCGCTCACCTCGCTCCCATCTGCGACGATTCTCTCAGCGACCTGCTATCGATGCGCGGTCAGGAGCTGGCGCGGGGCTTCCAAGCCAGCCAGAGCGCAGCCGTCGATCGCATCCATGCCATCCAGGAGCAGCTTGGGATCGACTGCGAATTCAGGCGTCTCGATGGAATCCTTTTTCTCGATCCGGAAAGCGAGGAGAGTGTCCTCGACGACGAGGTTTCAGCGGCAGGGGAAATCGGCGTCACCGTCGCGCGCGGAAAGGGTTTGCCCCTGCGCACGCTGGAGGATCGACCATTCCTGCGGTATCCGGATCAAGCGACCTTCCACCCATTGAAATATCTCCGAGGCGTGGCCAACGCCCTGAGCGCGAAGGGCGCGCGTCTCCATCCCGACACGGCCGTCATCGAGGTGAGCGAGAAGGAGGACCGGGTCGAGCTGAAGCTGGAGTCGGGCCACATCGTCACGGCCGGCCATGCCGTGATCGCGACGAATTCCCCGATCCACGACCTCGTCGCCCTGCACACGAAGCAAGCGCCCTATCGCACCTATGCCATGGGCTTCGAGATCGAGCCCGGGAAGCTCGACGACGCCCTCTATTGGGACACCCAGGATCCCTATCACTACGTCCGCCTCACCGCCGGCGGGGATGGCAAGGACATCGTGATCGTGGGGGGCGAGGATCACAAGACGGGCGAGGCCGACGATGCCGACGCGCGTTTCGCCGCCCTCACCTCCTGGGCCAAGACCCTCATCCCGGATCTCGGTCCCGAGCGTTATCGCTGGTCTGGACAGGTCATGGACACGCTCGACTATTGCGGCTTCATCGGACGGGAGGCTGGCAGCGCTCGTGTCCTCGTCTCGACGGGCGACTCGGGGCAAGGCATTACACACGGCGTCGTCGCCAGTCTGCTTATCCCGGACCTCATCCTGGGCCGGGAGAACGAGTTCGCCGCGGTTTACGATCCTGACCGGAAACCACTGAAGGCCGCGTCGACATATTTGAGCGAGAACGTAACGGCGGTGAAGAACTTCGCCGAATATCTCGCACCCGGCGAGCTGTCCTCCATCGACGACCTTCAGCCTGGGCAAGGTGCGATCATCAGGCGCGGCCTGAGCAAGATCGCGGCTTATCGCACACAAAAGGGAGACGTCATCGAGAAGTCGGCGGCGTGCACACATTTGGGCTGCCACCTCCACTGGAACTCGTTCGAGGAATGCTGGGATTGCCCCTGTCACGGATCGCATTTCGCGCCGGACGGCAGCGTCCTGAATGCCCCGGCGATCGGACCGCTCGCGGACGTCGAGGCTTCGTCATGATCCATCACGTCTCCCTCGGCACCAACGATGTCGCCCGGAGCAGGAGGTTCTATGACGCCGTGCTCGGGGTTCTCGGATTGAGCTTTTTGAAGGCTTCGGAGGACTCAGCGGATTACGGCGTGTCCACCGTCCTCTTCAGCCTGGAAAAGCCCGTGAACGGCAAACCCGCATCCGCGGGAACGGCGTCCATATCGCTTTCGAAGCCGGCGGCCGAAGCAAGGTCGACGAGTTTCACCGCGTCGCTCTGTTGCACGGCGGGTCGGACGCGGGCCCACCGGGCCTGCGGCCGGAATACGACCCCAACTATTACGGCGCCTTCGTTCGACCCGGACGGAAACAAGATCGAGGCGGTCACGCATCACGGGAAATGAAAAAGGGAAGGCGCAGACGCTTGAGACCCTCTTCAGCGCCGCATTCTCCGGGACAGCCGTGAGCTCCGCCTCGTGCGTCCCATTTCGGTGGTCTTCCATTTAATCGTCGGATGGCGTCGGACGGCATAATCGGCGTGACGAGCTATGCCCAAAATCCGGCTGCGCGTGGCCAATACGACAGCAATGTTCGTCCCGATCACCCCATGGCGCCGATGACGGCGATACGGTCCATGTCGATCTCCGGCTAAGGGCTAGCCCCAACCTGAGCGGGCTCGCGATGTTCCTGGACGCCGCTCCACGCGGAACACGCGTTGTGCGGACCGAGTTTTCTACGACCGGCAGTTCAGATGAGTAGGCAGCGGCAGATGCGGCAACGACTTCGCGATAACGGCCTGACGCTGGCGCTCTCAGCAATGTTCCTTATTTCTCTGATCGGGATGGCCCTGACCGGGCATGCAACCCGCAACCAAGAACTGGCCGAACACGGTCAAGCTGCACTCGGATTGGGGGCTTACCTTTCCGGAGGCACGTTCCTGTCGGCCCTGTTCGAGAACTGGGAGAGCGAGTTCCTGCAGATGGCGGTTTACGTCGTCCTGACCGCTATGCTCTTCCAGCGCGGCTCCGCGGAGTCACGTGATCCCGACGACCCTCACCGCGACGGAGACGAAGTTCCTTGGCGCGACCGCCATCCGATCCTCGCCTGGTTGTACGAACGTTCGCTCGGCATCGCCTTGGCGGTCCTCTTTGGGGTTTCTTTCGTACTGCACTGGTGGTTCAGCATGGTCGCAGCCAATCATGAGGCGGCGCTTCATGGCCGGGCGCCGCAGTCGGCGCTCGAATACCTCGGCGACTCCCCGCTCTGGTTCGAGTCCTTCCAGAACTGGCAGTCGGAGTTCCTCTCGACGGCCATGCTGATTATATTGTCGATATTCCTACGGCACCGCGGCTCTCCCGAGTCCAAACCGGCGGCCGCCGGCAATGACGAGACCGGCGCCTGAGGGTGCACCGGCGAACAGGAACGTGAGCCAGTGAAAGGCGAGCGATGTCAGAAACCCTCGACTGCTTGATCATCGGAGGCGGACCTGCGGGACTGACCGCAGCGATCTATCTGGCGCGGTTTCATCTGTCCGTGACGGTGGCCGACAACGGCAACAGCCGGGCGCGGCAAATCACCCGCACCAACAACCACGCTGGGTTCCCGGAAGGCATTGCCGGGGCTGATCTTCTGGACCGCATGCGTGACCAGGCCGGCAAATATGGCGCCTGCTATCTTGAAAGCCACGTCGCCGAACTGGTGAAAGGTTCCGATGGCTTCATGGCTCGCGGCGGTCGGATGATCGGTCCTGCGCGAAGCGTGCTTGTTGCAACGGGGGTGACCAACCGACGGCCCGATATTCCAGAGGCCCTCCATGCCGAGGCCCTACGCTCTGGCAGGCTGCGCTATTGCCCGGTTTGCGATGGCTATGAAGTGACTGACCAGAACGTCTGTGTCATCGGCCGCGACGCGCGCGCTGTGACCGAGGCGGTTTTCCTAAGGTCCTTCACCGCTCGGGTGACGCTGATCCTCGATCAGCAGGCCGAACTGGCCGAGGAGGATCTTGGCCGGATCGGCGCGGTCGGCATTGAGTTGATCCGGGGTCGACCGAGCGAGTTTTCCCTCAACCAGACCGGGATAAACGTCAACTTAGGGCAGCGACGGATGCCTTTCGATACAGTCTATCCTGCCCTTGGCTCCGAGATTCATTCGGACTTGGCGGCGTCGCTCGGCGCCACTTTAACGGACGAGGGCTGCATCAAGGTCGATGCCCACCAGCGCACGAATGTCCCGGGGTTGTATGCCGCCGGCGATGTCGTGGTCGGGCTGGACCAGATCAGCCACGCGATGGGCGAGGCCGGCGTCGCCGCGACAACGATCCGCAATGACCTGGCTACGGCCAAGCCGATCCTGCGCTAAACGAACGGATCGCGGTCGCGCCAGTCCGCACGGACGGCTTGGACGGACGCCCTGCGCCTCCTCAAGAAATAGGCCATAGTACCGACGGCCACAGCGCCTGCGATTGCACCGGCTGCGGCCGGCGCAATCGCCCGCTTCGGCCGCGTCAGCAACTTCGCCGTTCGCGAGATATCGGGAGACGTTTGAAGGCGCTGGTATAGCGAAGGCGGTGGGGTCCGAGAGAGAATGTATCCGGCGATGATGAGCCCTATTGCGCAGAGCAACAGGCCCCCAGCTACGACGAGGCTCGCCGTTATCGAGCCCCAGCGGAACATGAGCGCCGCATGGAGTGCACTAAGTGCGTATCCGGCCGCGAAGACGACGAAAAGCCCGCTGGCAACCCAGAGGCCATATACGATCAAATGGCGCTTGAGCGCTCCCGTCGCCACAGACACGAGTTGGGCGACAAGGCCGCCCATGGCCTACTTCGCCGCCCAGAAACCGAAGATCACTCCAGCGGCCGCGGCCCAGGCCAGGGCACGTAGCGGCTGCGCTCTCACTTCGTCGACCAGCAGGCGCTGCAACTCGCTCACCCGTTCACCCGCCGCATCGGTCATACGGTCCGTGTCGATGCCAACCGATTTGAGGTTCTCGGAAACTTCGCTAGCTGCGGCTCGGACTGCCTCCATTTGCGAGCGCTGGCCATCGCCGCCTGTCTGGCCGAGTTCGTTCTCATCTGCCATCGTGCGCTCCTGGAGCTTGCAGCTTATGATGAGCTTTCAACGGGCACCCGCGCCAACGGTTCCTGGGTTTTCGCGTTCGCCGTATTATCGTTGAGCGGACCGGGTTTTAACCGACTTTTGGTCGACACCAGACTTATTGTCAGCAGCGTCTGCGCCGCGCAGTCCAATTGGTCGCGGTGCGCCTTTGGTGGTGTCGCGAAGCGTCTGACGCTCAGTTTCGGAATTCAGTTCGGCACCGACCAAAATGATCGTCGCTGACAACCACATCCACATGAGGAGAGCGATCACGGCGCCGAGCGCACCGTACGTCTTATTATAATCCTCGAAGCTGGCGACATACCAAGAGAAGAGAACCGATCCGAGCAACCACGCGACGCTTGCGAAAATTGCTCCTGGGCTGACCCATTTCCATTGGGCATCGTCACGGCTCGGCCCGAAGCGGTACAGCGCCGCAAGCCCGATCATCATGATGGCGACCAAGACGGGCCACCGGCCGAGCCATATCAGCCATTCCGCGACGTCTCCGAGGTAGAGGTAATCAAGCACGATCGGAATGGCGGCCACCGCGCCGATTGCGAGCACGGCAAACACGAGAATGCCGAGCGTGCATACGAGCGAGATCAGGTTGAGCCGGATATAGCGGCGCTTCTCCTCTTCGCCATAGGCGACGTTGAGCGCGTCGAAGACAGCTTTCACTCCTGCGTTGGCGCTCCACGCCGATATCCCAAGACCGAGGACGAAGGCGAAGCCGAGCTTGGTCTCGTTTCCCGTTGAGATGCGCACGATCTGATCGCGTATGACCACGATCGCGCCACCAGGCAGCATGCCCTCCGCTGCCGAGAGCTGCTCAGCGACTGTTCCCGGATCGGCTATCAGACCGTACAACGATACGAAGGCCGTAATCGCCGGGAATATCGCAAGCAAGCCGTAGAAGGTCACGCCTGCAGCTACCGCGAGGACCCTATCCCTGCTGACTTTGCCATATGTCCGCCAAAGAATATCGCGCCAGCCTCTCGCCGGGATTTCGGTCGGTGCGTCGGCATCGGAACCGTCAGCAGCGTTGGAGCTTCCATGGCCGGGACCGGTGCGACCACCGTCCCCGAGGAGCGAGTACAACTGCGCCGCCATCAGCGATGCCGTTAGACCGGCCAGGGCCGCGAGCGATGCCTGCTTAACGAATGATCGAATGCGCACGTGCCTCGCCCCAAAAATCTGCAACTTGGGGCGAGCGGAAAAGGTTGCAGCAAGGATTGCGAAGAGTGTCCGCGCAGTTCCACGCGACGACCAGCGCAGCAGCCGCTCCCGTCTATTTCTGGATCGGGCTACAGCTCATCCTGCTCGGGCCAATTGCTCGATCCCTGCGTGGCTAGACCGTTTGACGGCAATGCAGCAAATGTTCGGCACGCCCACGGCGTCCGACATCGCGATCGACTATTCGGGTGCCTTCGTCGCCGCCGCCCTCAGGACTGGTCTAATCGCCAAGCTCATCGCGATGCACCCAGCGCTAGATCAATGGTCGCGCAACCGCCTCCGAACTGCGCGCAAAGCGCGAATTTTTCATCTCACATCGGTTCTGGCAAATACTTTGAACCATCATTCGCCGGCCGATGAGCCTTGAATCCGTCGGCCGATCAGCAGCACGAGTTCCCGGATGGTTCGGCATTGCTTCATCGCTTCGTCCGGCATCATGTCGCAATCAAACTCGCGTTCGACCGCATTGCCGATCAATGTCAGGTCGTCGATCGTGAATCCGATCTCGTCGACCTTCGCATGGGAATCCAAAAGCTCGGGGTCGATCAAACCTTCCACTGCGATGATCTCAAGCAAGCGGACAACCAAACCCTCTGGGTTGTCGCCCGATCTCGTCTCTTCGCCATTGTCTGACATCAGGTTGCTCGGGATGACCGCAGGCGCATGCAAGGCGTGGCCAATACGGGCTTCTGGCGCTCGATTGCGCCACCCCGCTACCGCATGAAGAACCACAGCAAGATAATGATGGGGATCGGCACGCCGACGAGCCACAGAAGGATGGAACGCATTTTCAGCCCCTTTTTTATGAACGGTGCTGTGGCAACGCTCAGAATTTCACGAAGGTTCCTGGCGCCAGGATCATTAGCAAGCTTGACCTCGCTGAACTTCCATCACTGCAGCTACGCCGTATGCATTACGGGATCAGCCTGAGGCCGGCTGCCCCTGGAACCGCGGCTTACTCGGTCAATCACCCGTTTCCCTGCCGGAACCCGCGCTTTCGAGGCTCGTTCCGTTCTCACATGGCAAAGGAGGATCCAATGACGAAGGAAGACAGACTTCTTGTATGGCTGCGGGATGCTCACGCCATGGAAAAGCAGGCTGAAACCATGCTGACGGCTCAGGCCAGCCGCATCGAGAGCTATCCTGATCTGAAGGGAAAGATCGAGGAGCATCTGGCGGAAACCCGCCGTCAGAGCGACATGCTGCAATCGTGCATCGAACGGCGGGGTGGGGACACATCCACACTCAAGGATCTGATGGGCAAGTTCGCCGCGATGGGTCAGGGGCTCGGCGGCGCCGTCATGGATGACGAAATCAGGGTTCGATGGCCAGCTATACCTTCGAGTACATGGAAATTGCAGCCTATAAGGTCCTTATCGCCACGGCGGAAGCATGCGGGGATCAGGAGACCGCCGCGGTCTGCCAGCGAATTCTGACCGAGGAAATGGCCATGGCCACATGGCTGGGCGAAAACCTGCCCTCCGTAACCTCGAGATTTTTGAGCTTGGAGGACGCTGCCGCTACGGCGAAGCGATAAGGGAACGCAATCCTATCCGCCCCGGTGAGCCCGTCGCTGCCCAGCGGGTGCTCGCCTGGTGAGGAGCCCGACCCTGCCAGGTGGGGTCGGGCTTTTGCCGTATTGCAGAGTGTAGCCGCCGCGGCCTGCCCCATCGAACATGCAAGCGAACGCCGCAAGAAAAGGGCGAGCCCCGAAGGACCCGCCCACCCAATTCGCACTCAACGAAGCGCGCTAGTTGCTAGGACTGACCGCCCTTTCGGCCGGCTTCGGAGGCGCGCTCCCGGTCGTTGGCGAAATTGCCAGACCCGCCGCGCTGATTGTTATCCGAGCCAGACTGGGACCGGTCCGACGACTGCTGCGACTGCTGGTCACGGTGGCTGTTTTCGCCGCTCTTTTTGCCAGCCTCCGAGGCCTTCTTCGGATCGTCTGCAAAATTGTTGCTAGCCATATCTCTCTCCATAGGTGGCTCCCCAGCGACACCGGGGAATCTCGGGTTTGAGGTTTGGGAGGACCGGCCTAACCCGGTCAGGAGGTCAACTGGCGACCGGTGGACCAGTTCCTCCACATAACGCGCATTGACCGGCCCCGTACCCCTACGTCGTTCTCGGGAACTCTGTCGGCGACATCATCGTTTGGGCCTCGAGGGGATCATCGCGAAACGTCGCTCCGCGCCGTATCAATCCGGCCGAGGCGGTGATTGGCTCAAGATCAAATGCATTCAGGCCGAGAGCTTCGCTATCATTGGCTATGAGCCTTCGACGGCAGCGTTGGGGGGTATCGGGCGACTGCTCCTCGCTGCACGCAGGGGCAATGAGCTGGTCTACGTCGGTGGGGTCGGCACTGGCTTCAATCGCACGAGCGGCACCGCCCTGCGCAAGCAGATGGACAAGCTGCTCGTTCCCAAACCTGTCGTCGCAATGACGGGTCGGAAGCGTACCTATCGCTGGATCAGACCTGAGTTAATCGCGGAGATTGCGCTGCGTGGCTGGACCGTAGACGGAAACTGCGACATGCCTCCTACAAAGGTTTGCGCGAGGAAGCGGATGAGGCGGCAATCTTCCACATCGACTAGCGGCGGGGCCAGTTATCGTTCGCTTGATGCGCCATAGCCCATAGAAGTGAAGCATAAAGCTGGAGCTGGTACTCGATCTCGACCAACTCATGCTCCTCGGCACTGCCTGCGGCGAAGCCGAGCAAATCCTGGGCCCGTTTCAGAGCAGCTGCTAGCCCATCTTCATCGTTGATCGCCATCGGACCCATGACGCTCGGAACGGTAGCCGAAGGCTTAGCGTTCCGGTCAGGGCCTGCTCTTCAGCACACCATAGCGCTCGATCTCGCGGCGCAGAGCGGCCACAGCCCCCTCGCCTCGCTTGTACTTCATACTGCCTGGGCTTCCATCGAGCGCGTCATTTCGCTGTGTCAAAGGAAGCCCCGCTAGAAACCGCACCTCGCATTCGTGCCTCCACTCTTCCGACCAGGTCGAGACCTCGCGACCGGCAAGGACGGAGAAGACATGAGGCGGGTTGTCCGGTGGATAGGGCATAGCGCGTCGGTGTCAGATTCGCCGCTTCCGGGGAACCTCGCTATCCAACGATCCATCTGTTCCGGGGGCCAGCTTCTTCCCTGAAGCCCAGTCTTCAACGAAGCGCTCGACCAGGCCTTCAGCGGGCTTGGTGATCTGGATGCGAACTGATCCGCCCTCGATGACCCAGTTATCGCCTTCGCGGCGAATGTCGATGGTTGCGCTCACTGCTTGGGATCTCCGCCCAACCCGCTCCGGCGCAGTTCCTTTTCGACGGCTTCTGCGGAGGAGCCGACGCTTCGCATGGCCTCTTCACGCGGCGCCTTCGACACGCCGAATTTGTCGGTCCAGTCAGTCGGCTGAGGCCAAGCACGCCGACCGCGATCTTCTTTGCGAAAGATCAAATTGCGACCCGGCGACCGGGCGTATCACGCTCCCCGAGAGCTGAATGCGGCTCGCGGAATTAGTTCAATAGGAGACCACAATGCGCAAATTCATGATGCTCGGCGCCCTCGTGGCGGGGCTTGGTATGGCTGGCATTGCCCAAGCAGCCGAAGTCCAGATCAAGATGCTCAACAAGGGCACGGAAGGTGTGATGGTGTTTGAGCCTGCCGTTGTCAAAATTGCACCCGGCGACACCGTTCGGTTCGTGCCGACCGACAAGGGCCATAACGTCGAAACCGTCGAGGCAATGCTGCCCGAAGGGGCGCAGGCCGTCGTCGGCAAGATCGGCGAAGAAGTTGCCGTCACCTTCGACAAGCCGGGTGTCTATGGCTACAAGTGCAAGCCCCATTACGGGATGGGCATGGTAGCGATGGTTGTTGTCGGCGACGCCCCAAATTTGGACCAGGCCAAGGCTGCGACTCATCCCGGCAAAGCGAAGCAGGTCTTCGCTGGCCTGTTCGATAAGCTCGCCACTCTGACAGTGGCAGCAAAGTAGGACCTGCCGTTCCGACCACCGTCACGATCACATCGTGGCGGTTGCTGGAAACATGCTGCCTTTGACCGGCCCCCGGGATTATTCCCATAAGAGTTGGCCCGACCAGATTATGAACGCCTCAGCATACGCGGACGAGCGTCTTCCTCGTTACACGAGCTATCCAACCGCTCCTCAATTTCAGGAGATGGATGGCTCTCTCTATGCGGGCTGGCTCAACTCGCTGGCGCGAGGCACCCCGACGTCCCTGTATCTGCACGTCCCTTTCTGCCGCTCGATGTGCTGGTACTGCGGCTGTCACACCACGGTAGCGCTGCGAGACGGCCCGGTCATCGATTATCTGGCAACGCTGCGCGGCGAGATCGCGCTGGTAGCCGAGGCGCTTTCCGCTCCGCTCGACGCGCGCCATGTCCATTTCGGGGGCGGCACCCCAACCATCCTTGAACCAGCGGATTTCGTCGCCCTCGTCGCGTTGCTGCGGCAGCGTTTCCCAATTCATTCGGACGCGGAGATCGCCGTTGAAATCGACCCACGCCGGCTCGAACCGCCGATGACGGCGGCACTGGCTGCGGCTGGGGTCAATCGCGCCAGCCTAGGCGTGCAGAGCTTCGATCCTGTGGTCCAGAAGGCCATCAATCGCATCCAAAGCGTTGAGCAGACGGCCTCCGTGACGACCGGCCTGCGCAACGCCGGGATTGCAGCAGTCAGCTTCGACCTGATCTACGGACTGCCGAAGCAGACACTGCAATCCTGCCTCGACACCGTCGAGCAGTGCCTGACGATGCGGCCCGATCGCTTCTCGATCTTTGGCTATGCACATGTGCCGGAATTCAAGAAGCACCAGCGCCGTATCGCGACGGCGGACTTGCCGGACGGCGAGGCCCGGCACGAGCAGGCCGAGCTCATGGCGCGCCTACTCACCGAGGCGGGCTATGTCCGCATCGGGCTCGATCACTTCGCCCTCCCAGACGACCCAATGGCGCGGGCTCTGTCGGAGGGGCGGCTCCGTCGAAACTTCCAAGGCTACACGACCGACCCTTGCGAGGCGCTGATTGGATTCGGGGCCTCCGCGATCGGCAAGCTGCCCCAAGGCTATATCCAGAACGAAGTCGTCATCGGTCGCTATGCCGAACGGATCGCCGACGGCGTGCTACCGACCCGAAGAGGCTATCGCTTGACGCCCGAGGATCGTCTCCGGGCTGAACTGATCGAGCGGATGATGTGCGATCTTACCGTCGACATCGATGCGGTCTGCGCGCAGCACGCTGTCGATGCGCAGGTGCTCTCGCTCTCGCGACGCAAGCTTGAGCTGCTGGCACAGGAAGGCCTCGTGGCCTTTGACGGTAGTCGCGTGCTCCTGCCCGAGAATGCCCGCCTATTGGTCCGCAAGGTCGCCTCAGTCTTCGACGCGCATCTCGACCAGCAACAGCGGCAGTACAGCCGCGCCGTTTAAGCCGCTCTCATCGTGCCAGTCCGAGAGACCGCTGGTAAGACGCGACAAAGAGCAGGAAGGCCGAACTCCAGCACAGTGCTGCAAGCTGCAGCTGAAATGGCATGCCGAGCTCAGCCAGCAGCCGCAACGGTGCTGCGCCAACGCCGGCGAAGAACATCGCCAGTGAACCAGCCGGACGAGAAAACGCCTGGCGCGATTGCCGTCGGGCCATGCTCGCCATGACCGCCAGGCACATGGCGCCGATGGCACCCGCCGCCCAAGCATGAAGGACCGCGTTGTCGCCGACGCCGAGTCCCGCGCTGCGCAACACGTTCAACCCGAGGCCCCGCGGGATCCACGCATAGGCGAGATGGATTGCCACAAGCCCCGGCTGGCCGGTGACGCGCCAAGGCCGCCAGACGAGCAGGCGGGCCGCCTGCAGCACCGCTGCTGCCAGGCTCGCAGGCCCTTGGCCGTCAGCGTCGAAGCACCAGAGCCCGATTGCGATGATGAGTGAGAGAGCAGCCGCGACCTCGGCGGAGCGAGGCAACGCCGGCCAAATTGCGCTCCTCGCAGTGCCGAATACGAGGCTGTCAGCGCGGGCGCGATACGGCCGCCGATCACAGCGATAAGGCCAAGGATCGCAGCCAACGCGAGCCGGAGTCGAAAATCTGCTGGCATGACATCGGGCGCAGCCGCCGCCGTAGCGAGGAGAATGAGGAGAAAAACGACCTTGATTTCCCGCATGCCGCCGGCCTTGACCACACGCACGGCCACCAGCATCGCGACAGTGAGGAGGAAACTGGCTCCGATGGGAGCGGCCACCCCGGGCGACCAGAGATGCACCAGCCGCCCTGCCAGCCAAAGCGCCATAAGGACGCGCACAACGCGCTCTGGGACAGGCGGGGACCGGGTCCAGCGCGGCAGCGCGGTCAGGACGAAGCCAGCCAATACCGCTGGCACCATTCCGAATAAAAGCGTCTCGCGATGCCAGACCGCGGCGGTCAGGCCAACCGGCCAGCCCCCGATGAGCCATGGCAGCACGCCCGCCGCTGCAGTGCCTGCCGCTAGGACGAAGAAGATTCGAAAGGGCTGGCTCGCGCAGGCAGCGCAGCCATTCGTGGTCGTCACGCTTGACCGCTCTGCCACTCGATGATCGGTAACGCCTCGAGGTCGAGGTCAAGCAGTCCGATGGCGCGCAACGCGATCTGATCGACGATCGCCCCGATGTCGCGCGGCCTCAGGTAAAAGGCGGGTACGGGTGGCGTGACGATCGCGCCGTATTCCGTGACCTGGGCCATCGCCCGCAGGTGACCGAGATGCAACGGGCTTTCTCGCGCCACCAGTACGAGCCGGCGCCGCTCCTTGAGCTGAACATCGGCGGCGCGGGTCAGGAGATCGCCGAGCTGGCCAAAGGCGATGGCGCAAAGGCTGCGCATCGAGCAGGGTGCGACGATCATGCCGGCGGTGTGGAAGGAGCCACTGGCGATACTCGCGCCGATATCGCGATGATCGTGGCAATGGGAGGCTAGCGCCCGTGCCCGCTCTGGGGCGTCCTGATCGATCTCGCTGGCGAGCGTCCGTTCAGCCGCGGCCGAGATCACGAGATGCGTCTCGATCTGGCGTGTCTCGGACAGCCGCTCCAGCACACGCAGCCCGATCGCCGCGCCAGAGGCGCCGCTGATCCCGACGATGACGCGGACGGGTTGGGTCATAATTGAGATCCGGACGGGGTGGCTAGGCCGAGCGAGGGCCAGAGCGCGTCGACCCGGGCACTGACAGCCGGATCCATCGCCATTGGCCGACCCCATTCGCGATCGGTCTCCGGCGATAGCTTGTTGGTGGCGTCAATGCCGAGCTTGCCGCCTAGCCCTGGCTTCGGCGACGCGAAGTCGAGATAGTCGATCGGCGTGTCGGTGACGCTGACGAGATCGCGGCTGGAATCGGAGCGGGTCGCGACCGCCCACATCACCTGCGCCCAGTCGCGCGGATCGATGTCGGCGTCCACAATGATAACGAGCTTGGTGTAGCTGAACTGCGGCAGCGACGACCACAGGCCGAGCATGAGCCGGCGCGCCTGGCCCGGATATCGCTTGGCGATGGCGATGACGGCGATCCGGTAGGAACAGGCTTCCGGCGGCAACCAGACATCGACCACCTCGGGGAATTGCCGTTGCAACAACGGCAGGAACAGCACGTTGAGGGCTTCGCCGATGCGCGAGGGCTCGTCCGGTGCCCGGCCGGTGAAAGTCGAGAGATAGAGCGGCGCTCGCCGCATCGTCACTGCCGTGACCTTCATCACCGGGAAGGGCTCGACCGCGTTGTAATAACCGGTGTGGTCGCCATAAGGGCCTTCCGGCGCCGTCTCATCCGGGGAGACGAGGCCTTCGATGACAATCTCGGCCTCGGCGGGCACCGACAGAGGAACGCTGACGCAAGGGACAAGCACCGGCCGCTCGCCGCGCAGCAGGCCGGAGAAGCGCAGCTCGGGAACCGTCTCCGGCAAAGGCAGCACCGCCGAGAGGATCGTCGCCGGATCGGCGCCAATCACGACCGCGACCGGCATCTCGCGGCCGAGCCGACGCCATTGTGCGTGATGCCGCGCCCCGCCGCGATGGGCGAGCCAGCGCACAATGGCGCGATCGCGGCCGAGCACCTGCATGCGGTAAACGCCGAGATTGCTTTCGTCTTCGGCCGAGGGCTCGGGCGGCGCAGTCAACACCAGCGGCCAGGTGATCAGCGGCGCCGGCTCGCCCGGCCAGCAGAGCTGCACCGGCAGGGCGGCCAGGTCGATGGCATCGCCCCGGAAGACCAGATCCTGCACCGGCGCGCGTCCCGATTGGCGCGGCCGCATCGACAGCGCGGCGCGCGCCAGCGGCAGAGCCTGCCAGGCTTCGGCCAGCCCGCGCGGCGGCTTGGGCTCGCGCAGCTCGGCGAGTGTTCGGCCGAGCGCCGGCAGGTTGTCGGGGCGGATGCCCAGCCCCCAGGCGACGCGCTCCACCGTCCCGAAGAGATTGGTGAGCAGCGGGACCGGTGAAACCGCGCCGTTCGACTGCACAGGCCTCTCGAACAGTAACGCTGGCCCCTCGACGGCCATGACGCGGCGGTGGATCTCGGTGATCTCGTGCACGACGCTGACGGGTTCCGCGATCCGCCTAAGTTGTCCGGCGGCGGCGAGATGGGCGAGGAACGCGCTGAGGTCGCGAAAACGGGGCAGGTCGCGGATCGGCAAGGGCAGAGGCTCCAGTTGCCGGACCATCCTCGCTTCATTCCCAGTCGTCTTTGCGCGGGAACAACGAGCGCGTCAGCTTCCGCCCTACTCTCACGCGCACAGGAGGTCAGCGATGCCGGAACCGGAGATGACAGATTTGCACGCGGTGACGCCGCGGTTGCCGCAGTGGCTGTCGCGGGTGGTCGCACCGTTTCCGCTCGGGCCGCTACAGCCGGCTCTGGCCCTGCTGCTCGCCCGTATCGGCCGTGCCCATCCCGATCTTTACGATCGTCTTGGCGAGCATGCGCAGAAGCGGTTCGGCATCGATCCGATCGATGTGCCGTTCGCCTTCGTGCTGGAGCCGAAGCCGCGCCGGCCGCTGGCGCGTGCCGTTCGCGAATTGCCGGCCGGGCTCGACGCCAGCATCCGCGGCCCGCTGGCAGGGCTGATCGGCATGGTGGAAGGGACGCTCGACGGTGACGCCCTGTTCTTCTCGCGGGTGCTCTGGGTGGAGGGCGACGTCTCTGCCGCGCTCGCGCTGCGCAACGCCATCGACGATGCCCGCCTCGATTTCGGTGCGCTCCTGTTCGGTGGTCTCGGGCCTGTCGGCGCGCGTCTGGCGGATGTCCTGCGCGAGCGGATGCGTGCGCGACCGGGTGCATCGGAGGATCCGGCGTGGAGCTGATCTGCCCGGCCGGGACACCGGCAAGCCTCGAAGCGGCGGTGGAGGCGGGAGCGGACGCCGTCTATTGCGGATTCCGCGACGAGACCAATGCCCGCAATTTTCCGGGTCTCAATTTCTCGCGCAAAGAGCTGCGCAAAGGCATCGCCTTTGCGCACCGCCATGGCGTCAAGGTGCTGGTCGCGATCAACACCTTCGCGCGGGCCGGTTCCTTCGGACTCTGGCAAGCGGCGATCGATGACGCCGTCGCGGCCGGGGCCGATGCCCTGATCTTGGCCGATCTCGCGACGCTCGACTATGCCGCGCGCCGCCACCCCGATCAGAGGCTGCACGTCTCCGTGCAGGCCGGAGCGGCCAACCCAGACGCAATCCGCTTCTATGCCGAGGGCTTCGGTGCGCGACGGGTCGTGCTGCCACGTGTGCTTAGCGTGCCGGAGATCGCAGCGATTATACGCGAGAGCGGTTGCGAGACCGAGGTTTTCGTCTTCGGCGGCTTGTGCGTGATGGAGGAGGGTCGCTGTTCGCTCTCCTCTTACGCCACGGGCCAGTCACCGAATATGAACGGCGTCTGCTCGCCGGCAACCCATGTCGCCTATGCTGAACGAGAAGGTCGGACTGTCTCGACCCTTGGTGGCTTCACCATCAATAGCTTCGGCAAGGACGAGCCGGCCGGTTACCCGACCCTGTGCAAGGGCCGCTTCGCGACGCCGAAGGGCTCCGGCTACATCTTCGAGGAGCCAGTGAGCCTCGATGCCGCAACCATGCTGCCAGCTCTGCGCCAAGCCGGCGTGACCGCTCTCAAGATCGAGGGGCGCCAGCGCGGCCGCGCCTATATCGCCCGCGTCGTCCGCTCCTTCCGAAAAATACTCGCTGCGCTCGACGAAGGTCGTAGCGCCGCAGGAGCTGGCCTCGGCGCCTTGGCGGAAGGACAGGCGAGCACGGTCGGCGCCTATCGCAAGACCTGGCGCTAGCGGCCGGGATCCAAGAAAGGAATAGCGGCGATGCAGCTCACTCTCGGCCCGGTCCTCTATCATTGGGCGCCGGAACGCTGGCGCGATTTCCATTACCGGATCGCGGATGAGGCGCCGGTCGACACGGTGGTGGTCGGCGAGGCGGTTTGTTCGAAGCGCACCCCCTTCAAGCAGGACTACATCCCTGCCGTGGTCGAACGGCTGGAGGCGGCCGGCAAGCGGGTGCTGCATGCCTCGCTGATCCTGGTCTCCTTGCCGCGCGAGCGCCGCCAGACGCGCGAACTGATGCAGACCGAGGAGGCCGACGTCGAGATCAACGATCTGACCTGCCTTGCCTCGCTTGGCGAGCGGCCCTTTGCAGCCGGCCCTTTCGTCAACGTCTATAATGAAGGCACAGCGGGCTTTCTGGCTCGGCGAGGCGCGACACGCATCTGCCTGCCGCCAGAGTTGCCACTGTCAGCAGTCAAGACCATCGCCACCGCATTACCCCAGCTTGCCATTGAGGTCTTCGCTTTCGGCAGGGTGCCGCTCGCGATCTCGGCGCGTTGCTATCATGCTCGCGCCCACAAGCTGACCAAGGACAATTGCCGTTTCGTCTGCGAACAGGATCCCGACGGCATGCCAGTTGAGACGCTGGATGGTGCCGGCTTCCTCTCGGTCAACGGCGTGCAGACCCTGTCGCATTCCTCGGCCAGCCTGCTGCGGGACATTCCGGCGCTGCGCGCGGCAGGCGTCGCCTCGCTGAGGCTTTCGCCGCAGGACTGCGAGATGGTCGCAGTCGCGAGGCTGTTCCGCGACGTGGCCGATGAGCGGCTCGATCCGGAGGAGGCCGAGCGTCGCCTTGGAACGGTCTATCCTGACGTGCCGCTCGCCAACGGCTTCCTGTATGGGGCCCCGGGTCACGCTCGTGTGGCGGCCGAAATCTAGGCGAGAATGCAATCAATCGCGTCTGTAGGGCGGAAGGAGCCGGTCATGGATGGCGGGCGAAGTAACGGAACGAGCAATTCTCATGAGCACAGCGCTCCACCGACATCGGCAAGCGAGCTGATAGGCCGGCTCCGACGAGTGCTGCGGCCTGAAGAACTAAATTGCACCTGTCGGGAGACGCTGGACGGCGCGCTTGATCGCTTTGACCAACTCGAACGTCGGCGCGAATGGCGGCGGCAACTCACGACCGCACGGGATCACAAGGAGCGGATTTCTGCGCTGCTGGTGTTCCTGTCGGAGCTCGATGCATTGAGCGAGGCCGAGAACGATCGCAGCGTCTTCGAGGAGTTGGCACTTCTCTTCATTGAGATCGCACGCAGCGCAGAGGCGGGTGCGGCCGCCTTGCGCGAACTCTGATCCCAGGTTGCGGGAGCTTCTCCCAGTATCCTCGGATTTGCGTTTCCGCAACTTGGCTCCGCGCTTAGGCCGCTATTGTTGCAGTGCTGCGATCCACACGGCGGCACAGGCATCCAGGACGCTGATTGTTGATGACCAGTCCGAATTGAGTGCCGTCGGTGCGGCGCCGCCAAGGCGCGTCAGCCTTGTTAATCCGGTGATCGAGACCGGCAGGACAAAAGCCGGCCGAAGGGACGAATCTGATGGCACCCATACCGAGGTTGCGCGCTTATGAGGGACCTGCTTTGCTGTCCTATGGCTTCCGACCTTTCTTTCTTCTAGCCGCTCTACAGGCCGGGCTCACGATCCTGGTCTGGCTGCTCGTCGTCACTGGCCATATCGCGATACCGACCGCTTTTGCTCCCGTGGACTGGCATATTCATGAGATGCTGTTCGGTTATCAGGCTGCCGCGATCGGCGGCTTCCTGCTGACGGCTATCCCCAACTGGACCGGCCGCCTACCCGTTCAGGGCAAGCCGCTTCTGGTCCTCGTCGTTGCCTGGCTCGCGGGCCGCATCGCGGTCGCGTCATCGGCCGTGATCGGTTGGCGGCTGGCCATGTCGATCGATGCGCTTTTCCTCCTGCTGCTCGCCGGCTCCGCGGGACGGGAGATCGTGGCGGGGCGCAACTGGCGCAATCTCAAGGTCGTCGTTCTGATCGGGCTGCTGATGATGGCCAATCTAGCGTTCCATTTGGAGGCCCGGCTCGCGGGCAGCACCGACTTCTCCCGCCGCTTCGCCATCGCGGTCGTTCTCCTGCTAGTCGCTTTGGTCGCGGGGCGCATCGTGCCGAGCTTCACGCGCAATTGGCTGGCGCATCGTCGTCAAGGGCGGATGCCGATTCCATTCGGCCTCTACGACAAAATCGTCCTGGCGGTGAGCGCCGCCGTTCTCTCACTTTGGGTGGCTCTGCCCGAAGCTCGCGCGACTGGTGTCGCCTTGGCGGTTGCTGCCGGCCTTCACCTCTTCAGGCTTGCTCGTTGGGCCGGGGATCGCACTTGGCGCAACCCCCTGCTCGTCATTCTGCACGTCGGTTATCTGTTTGTGCCACTGGGCTTCGCACTGACGGCGGCGGCGGGCGCCGGTATGCTGGCGCCCGCCGCCGGCCTTCATGCCTGGACCGCCGGCGCCTTCGGCATCATGACGCTCGCCGTAATGTCACGCGCCAGCCTCGGCCATACCAGCCGACCACTTGTCGCCACGATCGCGACCCAGCTTTGCTACGTGCTGGTCATCATCGGCACGGTAGCGCGGATTTGCTCGGCGCTGGGCCATGGTCCAGTCGCGCTGCTCCACATCGCCGGGCTTGGCTGGTCACTGGGATTCCTTATCTTCACGGCAGCCTACTGGCAGGTACTGACGGGGCCGCGCCTTGGCGCGAAGGCGCCCACGCAGCCAAGCTGATCGAGCCGCGGCGGCATGAGTGTCCCCGGTCCCCAGTGTCAGGCGGCATTAGAACCAGCAAATGAGCTTGTCGACGGGGGCTAGCTCGGACTAAGCGACGACGGCTGCGAGGTGGGTTTGCCCCGCCGGCAACAATATCGGATATTGAAATTGGTTGATCGGTCATCACAATCGCCGGGGCAGGCGCAACCGACTTCGAAGAAGCATGTTTCGGTTGCGCTCACGCAAGAAGGTGAGCGCAACCACGCTCAGTTTGTCGACGCCAGCAGGCAACGAGTGGATGAGCTTCGAGCGCTGGCCCGTAAGCAGAAGCGTTTCAAAAAAGGCGCCGGAAGAGACATAACTACAATCGGCTCCACGCGCACGCCGACCGGTCTCAAACAACTTACCGGCTTGGATGAAGTCGGTTCGTAGCCGAGAGATCAAGCTGAGAAGCTGAACAATGATTGTGCGCGAGGCCATCGAGGGCAGGCTGTCTCGCTTTAGCTCCCCGATCAGGCCGCATCTCCGCCGTTTCTCCTGGGCAATTCTTCAGCGGGCGCGCGCCACCGATGTGTTGGAGCCTCAGACGCAGAGACGGAGTTTTGAGATGCATCCGCCCCGATCACGTTGATCGACGACAATGGGCGCGCTATTTGGAGCCCATGCGCCCTGCTGTGGTTCTGCCCATCCTAGGCCTTGCCGGCATGTGTTTATCCCAGCTCGCATCAGCCGAAGGCGACCCTGTTCGGCTGCTTTGCAGCGGCAAAGAGCAATTGTTCAATCGCACTTGGTCCAAGCCTGCCGAGCGGGAATTGAAGGACTTGGATCTGACGGTCCTCGAGGACCGCAATATGGTCCTCTGGAGCAAGAACTCCCATCCGATCGCAACAAAAAACAATGGGCGCTTGCAAACGTTCCTGAACATAAATGGTCAGGTCACGGTCATCATCATTGACCGGCTTACCGGCGAAACGACGATCGACGTCAGCGAGGACGATGAACTCTACGCGTCGTCCTTCAACCTCGTCTGTAAGCCGCTGTTCTAGCGCCCGAAGCGAGAATATCGCGCGCCCCGGGGAAGGATGGCTTTCCCGAAGACGCGGTCTTGGCCGCCACGCCGCTCGTGAAGGTTAGCTTCTAGATCCTCGCTTGCACCGCGGGCGCTTTCCGCACGATCACGCTTGCCGTGATGTTGCGCGCCAGCCTCGGTCATGCCCGTCCTCGGGTTGCGACAGCAGCAACAAGTCCTGCCTAAGCTCATGTAGGTTGCCGTTGTTGCCCAACACACCGAAGGCCCTGCCGATCGCGTCAACTCGTTCTAGGGTCTCGGCTATGCGATCCGGGAGACGTTCGGCCTCATTGAAGCGGCCTGCCCGCCTCCGGAAAAGCCTAGAAACCGTGTGAGCGAGTCCGCTCCCTGAGGCCTACTGATTCATCCCTGAAACGTGCGCAAAAGAGACCCGTGAGAAGAGATCTCGATATGCTCCGACGCCACATACCGCTTTCGTGCTTTGAGTGTGGCCGGCACTGCCGATTATACGTTCTCAGCCAGCCGCTTCAGTGACGCGGCATCGCAGACCACCAGCTTTTGGCGGCCGCCTTCGACCAGTCCCTGCGACTCCCACGCGCTGAGAATGCGGGAGACTGTGTGCAGTGTCGTCCCGGTCATCTCGGCGATGTCGCGCCGCGAGATCGGGAAATCAATACGCATCCCGGTCGCGTCGCGTTTTCCTGCTTGGTCAACCAGTCTCAGCACGGCGTGGGCAACGCGGCGCTCGACCTCTTCGGTCGACATCTCGCGGATGCGGGTATGAGCCTCGTCCAGGCGCTGGCCAATTGTCCGGATCGCGTTCATGGCGAGATGCGGATTCTCTTCGACGAAATCGTCCCAGGATTCGGTCGGCCACGCAGCCACGAGGCTATCGACCGCAGCGGTTGCCGTGCCGGGATAATCATGGCGCCCCAGTGCGCGCGTGAACCCGAAGAGGTCTCCGGGGTGGACGACGCGCACAATAATCTGTTGGCCATCCCGGGTGACCTGCGTCACCTTCAGTCGCCCGTGCAACAGTAGATAAAAGGCCTTGGCCGGGCCCCCCTGCTCGAAGACTGCCTCGCCTTGAGGAATCCGACGCCCGCTCGCCTGTGCGGTCATGCGATCGAGCTGCACATCGCTCATCGCCGCGAAGAGCGGAATACTGCGAAACACGCTCCGATCCATGGCCACGATGTTGTCTTCCTACGTCCGGCTTGGAAAGGGTCGGCATGCGGCCGCGGTCGGCCGACGCAGGATAAGACCTTAATCGTGGCAGCCGTTCAAGTGCGTCACGATACCCCTGCGAACGCAATCCTGACGCCGGCCAGCAGGCAGAGGAGTGCGGCGTAGCCGATCAGCGCTCCGGCCATTGCACGGCTCTCTCGCTGCAGCCGCACGAAGCCCAGCACCACGAGGACGACCTTTGCCAGGCTGAGCATGGCGATGGCAGATCCCCGCAGTCCGGCCGGAAGATGGGAGGCCGCAAACAGGCTCAGGCCCGTCGCGACGAGCAGGGCGATAAGGACGGCAGGAAACGACAGTCCGCGGGAAGACAGCATCTCAACCCAAATAGATGACGGGGAGGATCAGCAGCCAGACCAGGTCGATCAGGTGCCAGACAGTCGCGACGGTGGCGACATGGCACGGCACTGGCCGCCAGGCGACGAGCAGCAGCAGGCCGGCGACGAACAGCACATGTGCGAAATGGAAGCCGACGATGAGCGGGTAGAGCTCGGCGAGCCGTCCTTCCATCTCGCTGAGCGCCGGCAATTCATGGACGAAGGCCATTATCTTCAGTCCGCTGAAGGCAAAGCCGCCGAGAGCTGCCACGACGAGATTGCGACGCGGACGGTGGCCCAAGGCGGCGCAGGCTGCGAAGAAGCCACTGGTCAGCAACACGGCCGTCGCAATACCGGCGAGGTTCAGGTCCAGGGCTCGGCGCAGCGTCGCTAATGAAGATGGGTCGAGAGCACTGAAAAACAGGAAAGCACCGAGCAGCGCGCCGAAGACGACGAGTTCGCTCCAGAGGAGGATCCAGAGCAGAAGCTCCATGCCGCCTTCGGATGCCGGCTGGGCGCCGGTGAGGCTGCGGCGGTCGACCCCGACGTTCATGTTGGCAGCAGCCGATTGATGCTCGCCGGTAGCCGATCGCGCCAACTCCGCTCAAGCACCAGCCGGAAGCCGAGATTGTCAGGTGGCGTGGCAACCGAGCACCCGCCTGCCTTCGGATTGCGAATGAAGAACGTCATCGGAGCGCGATGCTGGCCCTCGACGATATAGATGCCGCAATTGCTGGTCTCGCCGATCGTGCGATCGGCCGCGTCCAGCGAAACGCGGCGCAGGCAGGTCTGCGTCCATTCCCAGACATTTCCGGCGATATCGTAGACACCGTACTCGTTGGCGCCGAAGCTGCCGACAGGACGGGGGGCAGGATTGCTGGCCGCCTTGCGGTTGGCCTCGCGCTCATAATCGGCGAGCCAGCGCAATGCCGGATTGGTCTCGCCACCGCTCAAGCCGCGCGCATCGTCGACGAAGCGCGAACCGGCGGCCTGGGCCCATTCGCGATCCGTGGGTAGACGCCAGACCGCTCCGGTTTCCTGCGACAGCCAGTGGGCGTAGTCGGCCGCGTCCGCATGGCTGACACCGGTCACAGCCAGGTCGCCGCGTGACGCCGGCGTGTCGAGCCGCTTGCAGGCACCGGCCGCGCTACAGCGCGCGTAGTCGGCAGCGCTCACCTGATATCGCATGATCTCCAAAGGCTCGCGGATCTCGATCGCAACACGCGGCGCATCGACGGGGCGGCCGGCACGGCTGTACTCACCGTCGAGGCGGTGCAGCAGCGTCGTGGGCGGCACGACCGCCGTCTGCGGCAAGGGAAAGGTCGGCGCATTGCGATGCGCGGGCAAGGCGAGCAGGAGAGCGGCGGCGCCTGCCATGAACATGAGGCCGAACGAAGTCGTCAGCCCCGGCAGCGATAGACGCAGCGTGGTGGCCATGGTTGGAATCCCTGTCGGGAAAAGAGCCTCCACGCCGGCTGGCCGGGAGGCTGGGAATGGTCAGATGCCGGCCGGTCCCCGCACCTGCTTCATCAGGTCGTCGTTCCACTCGCCCTCGACCTTGAAATGTCCGGCCGCGCCGAGTTCGAAGGCCTCGATCAGGTTGTGGTTGACATAGGCGTAGATGCCCGGCTGCAGGAAGGTGTAGAGCGCCGCTCCTGCGCAGCCGCCGGGGATGAACCAGGTCTCTAGGTCGCGCTCCGGCGGATTGCGGAACTTGCCGGTGGCCCAGACATAGTCGCCATGGCCGCCGATCAGATGGGGCCGCGTGTCGCGATTCGCCTGCGAATGCACGATCAGCACGGTCTCGCCCACCTTGGCGGTCAGTGCGTTCTTGCCGGTCAATCCGCCGACCTTGCCGTTGAAGACGACATGGCTCGGGGTCAGCGTCCGCATCGTCTTCAGAACGTCCTCATGGGCTTCGCCGGGGCTGGCGTAGCGCTTGAAATTCCCGTTCTCGTCGCGCGGCACGTAGAAATCCTGCTCACCGACATAATAGACCTTGTCGTATTTCAGAGCCTTGCCCTGGCCGTCCTTCAGCCCGTCGCGCGGCAGCACCATGATGGCGCCGTTCATGCCGGAGGTGACATGCCAGGGCACCATGCCGGGAGGGGCGCAGTGATAGACGAAGACGCCCGGCCGCGTCGCCTTGAAGCGCAGCACGACCCGCTCGCCGGGATTGACTTCGGTCAGCGCCCCGCCGCCGAGCGCACCGGTCGACGAATGGAAGTCGATGTTGTGCAGCAGCTCGTTGGTATCGGCGTTGATCAGCGTCAGCTCGACATAGTCGTCCTCGTGCACCACCATCAGCGGACCGGGAACTGTGCCGTTGAAGGTGAAGGCGAAGGTCTCGGTGCCGGCGTCGTCGAGGACGATCTTCTTCTCGTGGATTGTCATCTCGAATTCGATGACTTTCGGGCCGCCGGTCGCAATCTGCTCATGCACCTGCACGAAGGGGGGATCGACCAGCTTCGCCTTGACGCGCGGCAGCTTGGCGATATCGGCGGCTGTGGCCTTGGTCATCACGGCCTGCGCCTGCGCCGGTGCGGAAGCAGCCTGGACGATTGCCCCGGCTGCCGCCGCTCCCGCCAGAATGCTGCGGCGGGTCAGTTTGAGCTCTTCGCCCATGGCTTGTCTCCTTGTAAACAACCGGAGATCAACCGGTCGTGAAGACTTTAGGAGATTGGGGAAATCGCTCTTTGTTGCAGCACAACATCTTTTACGATTGCGCCACCCGCAATCATTCGGCGGCGATCATAGCTGGCGCCCAGGCCGGCTCGTAGGTGAGCGTCACACCGACGTCCCTGACACCCTCCACCGCTCCGGCAGCCATGGCGACCGCTTCCTTCAAGAAGCCTGCCAACGGGCAGCCACGCGTGGTGGTCGTCATGGTGATCGCGACTGAGCCGCCCGGGGTCGCTTCGATTGCATAGATAAGGCCGAGGTCAACGACGCTGCGGCCCATCTCGGGATCGAGCACGTCGCGCAATGCGATCTCGACGAGGCGCTGCAAGTTGGCGCTCATCCGTGCGCCCTCCCGCCGCCATGGCGCACGAGCAGGCGATAGGTCGTGCCAAAAGCGTCGAAATTGCCGGCCCATTCGTGCTGTCGCTTCGCCAGCTCAGGGAACAGAAAAACGGGCTCACGCGCGAGCAAGGCGAAGAGAACGTCGCCCGGCTGCAGACCTTCGAGCGCCTCGAGGATTCGAACCATCGGCTCGGGCGGTTCGAGATCGACGAGATCGAGCTCGGCCACGGGCTCGCCCCAAAAAACCGCAGAAAGAGAACTGCCGACGGCGAGGCCTTCGCTCTCGTCCGGAATTTGGACGGGTGTGAACAGGACCTCCCAGTCGCCACCATCAAGAGCGCGGTCGCTGGCGGCGAAACCGCGATTGGCCATGACCGAGAACAGCGGCACCGGCCGGAACGGAGCGATCAGGCGAAGGGGCTGACCCGGCGCCAATGCGCTCACGGCTTCCATGATCGCCTGGAAAGGCTCCTCGCCAGCCCGCAGCAGCGGGCGGACGTCAAGTTCGCGGGCTAGCGGCGTTTCGGTGGTCGACATGAGGCGGTCTCCTTTAGCCGATGCGTGCACTCAGTAGCCACGGGCGTTCATGCGCCGGCGGCCGGGCATTGGCGTTGATCTCGGACAAGCGGCGAACCCGCATAAGTTCCGCGGCGATCCCCGCCGTTCCCATCAAACAGGGAAGCATGGCCCAGCGGAAGCCGGAAGCTGTTCCGTCACATAGTGCGGTGGTTCCTAGCGCGACGCCGCTGAAATAGAGCCCGAACCACCAGCCCGTGCGCGGCATGGCGACCAGGTCGCCGACGCGCGGCGCCGGGCCGCGCCCGAGCCGTGGCGCATAGGTTTCGAGCCAGGTCATGAATGAGACGATCTTCACGAGTTGAGCGAGCGTCAAACCGCCGAGCCAGCCGAACGCCAAGAGGAAGGCCAGCGTTGCGACGATGCTCTCGGCGGCACCGGCCGCGACGGCGACCGGCAGCAGAACCGTGCCAAGGCCGAGCGAGGCATAGGCCGGGATGCTGGCGAGCATGTTGATTTCGAGCGCCTTGCGTCGACGCGCTCGATAGAGGGCGAGGATGTCCCGGCCGTAAAGCGCGCTCGCCGCAACAAGTGCTGCGAGCGGCGCGATGACCCATCCGGTCCCAGGCTCGAAGCCAGCGAACGACGCGACCAGCCCGGCAAAGGCGATGCTAAGCCCAACGCCCGCGGACAGCAGTACCGGACGTACGCGGCGCGCTGACGGTTCAGGGGCCATCATGAACATGACGAAGAGACGGTAGCTGACGCCGAAGGCGATCAATCCCAGCCAGCCCCCGAGGCCGAGCAAGGCGTGGAATGGTACACCATTCGGGAGAACTGCGAAGTTGAGGAGCCAGCCTCCCTGACCGGACAGGATCGCGGTGAAGGCCGAGCCGCTTAGCGCCGTTACGGCCAGGCAGGCCAGACCAGCCAGCACAAACGAGGCGAACAGCGTCACTGGCCGCGCGCTGAGCAGCGTAGCCGCCAGCATCAGTCCAAGCAGGGCAAAACCTATCAGCAGGCTCGCACCCGCCGACGGCAACAGGCCCAAGGGTCCATCGACCCAACCAGCGAGTATCGCGAAGCCGCCGCAGAGCAGAAGCAGTCCGATGATCAGCGCGATCAGAGCAGGCAAGGCCAGCTGCGGGAAGGCGAGCGGCCGGGAGACCAGCACCGGTACGAACTGCAGCAGGGCGCCCCCCATGGAGAGGCTAAGCCAGCCAATCACTACGACATGGACGAGGACGAGTGTCGCGGGGTCGCCCAGGCCCGTCGCTGGATAGCCAACGCCCGCGACGGCGAGCGCCTCGGCAGCGAGCAGGAAGGCCAGCGCGGCCGCGAAATAGCTCATCGTCCAACGGGACAGCGATGCCATTGGCATGGCTGCGGTCTCCCAGTCTCGCTTCAGTGACCGCAGGTGCAGGTATGACCTTCGTCATGGCCGCCGCAATCGGCGTCATGGCCATCGTCGCCGGCCTCCTTGCGGCCGATCTCGACCTGCCAGATTTCGGGGCCCTGCACGGTGTAGTCCCAAGAATACGTGCCGGGGTACCGCGCCTCCATCTGTCGGCGCAGAGGCGCCGGATCGTGGTCATTGACGATGCTGAAGGCATCGCCGGGCGCCAGTCGCTCCAGGATGCCGAAGATCGTGGCGTGGCGCACGACCGGCGGAATGGTGCGCACGTCGAGCGGTTCGAGAGGCAGGGTGGTCATGTTTCAAGGCTCCAACAAGGCCCCAAGGCGGGGTGTCGAAGAACCTAGCCGGACCGGGCTCAGGGCAATTTGTCGAGGCTCAAAGAGTCAGCAATTGGCCTGCTCACTGTTCGAGAAAGAGGATGACGGCAATCGCGAGCGAGGCCAGCACTGCCGTAGCCAGCCCACCCTTCTGCAGCACCCCCATTCGGTAGAAGAGCAGGGCCATGACGATGATCGCGGGTGTCGCGACGACGAGACCCATTTGAGCTTCGGTCATGATCGGCCTCCTTAAGTCGCCAGCGCGCGATAGATCGCCGGCAGGGCAGCGGGTAGGCGGTCGAGCCTGGAGACCACGGCATGGCCGTTTCGGCCGAAGAGATGCGGGATATAGGCGCGGGACTCCCGGTCGACGGTCACCGCAAAGACGCAGATGCCGACCCGGCGCGCCTCGATCACCGCCATGCGCGTGTCCTCCATGGCGAAGCGGCCCTCGTAGTGGTCGATGTCGTTCGGCTTGCCGTCGGTGAGGACGAGCAGCAGCTTGCGCCGGTCGGGCCGCGCCTTTAGCCCGGCCACGGCATGGCGGATGGCTGTGCCGATACGGGTGTAGTAGCCCGGCTTGAGTGCGGCGATGCGCGCCTCCACCGCCGGCCCCATCGTCTCGTCGAAGCGCTTGAGCGTCTCGATCCGGACCCAGTCGCGCCGCCGTGAGGTGAAGGTCAGGATTTCGTGGCGGTCGCCGCAGGCGGCGAGCCCATGGGCGAAGACGGTGAGCGCCTGCTTCTCGACATCGAGCACGCGCAGGTCGTCGAACCAGGAATCGGTCGAGAGCGATACATCCATCAGCGTGGTCACCGCGAGGTCATGCGCCTGCGGCCGGCTCGCCAGATGGATGCGGTCACTACCCGAACCGCCGGCTGCAAGATCGGCCTGGCGGCGCACCACCGCGTCGAGGTCGAGATCAGGGCCGTCTATCTGGCCGCGCTGCGGCTCGCGCAAGGGACGCAGGGCTTCGAACTGGCGGCGGACCTGGCGTACAAGCGCGCACGTCGCCGGGTCTTGCACGGGCGGCTCGCGTTCCTGCGCGGCCGTGGCCGCGATCACCTTGCAATAGTCTTCGCGGTAGGATGCGCTGCGGAAATCCCATTCCGGATACGTCAGGACACCTGCCAGGGCCGCCTCGTCCATCGCCTCCGGTGGCAGGTCGAGATCGAAGCGAAAGCGCGAGGCCGGACGGCCCTTGCGCTCGCTCAGCACCAAGTCGTCGAGTTCGTCGGCGGCCTCGGGATCGTGCTCCTCGCTATCGTCAGACGGGCGGTCAACGGCGACCATCTCCGACATTGCCAGGATCTTCTCGAAGCGGTTGAGGATAAAGGGGCTGCGCTCGCGCCATTCCTCGGCCGTCTCGTCGCGGCTCGCGGCATATGCCTTCATCTGCTCCTCGGCCTTGGCGGAGGGTGGCAGGGGCTGATCTTCGTCGCGGCGGCGGGAGCGGGCGGGAGCAGCAACGCTCGCCAAAGGCCAGAGTGGTACGCCGAGCGCCGGCAGATAGCCGGCTGGAGCAGCAGCCTGCCATTCCGCCGGGGACATGTCGACCGCCTCGCCGCGCAACAGCCCGCAGATCAAGGCCTCCACTTTTGCCTCTGTCGCTGGCAAGCCCTCGCGACGACGGCTGGCAAGCAAGGCATCGGCCAGCCGACGATAAACTGGTACCAGGCCGGGAAAGGCCTTGAGAACCGTCGCGACCAACGCGCGCGCTGCGGCGATCAGGGCGAGGTCGCGCCGAAGAGGATCGGCCAGCTTGACGGGAGCGGGAGGCACCGCGGCCATGGCGGCGGCGAGCCAGACATAGAGGTCGCGATTCAATCCGGGCTTTGGAAACAACGCGATCTGCGTCGGCAGTTGCAGGGTATCCGACGTGCGCACTACCTGAGCCAACCTTTCCTCGCCGAGGCCGACACGCTGGCGCAGGTTGAGCCGGTGGCTCGCCACACGCTCGCGGGCCGGGACTATCCTGACGCCGGGTTCACCGCCGAAGCCGCGGAAGCAGACGGCGAGCACCGGCGCCATGCTGGCCAGTGTCACCGCCGCCTGGGGGTGATGCGGCAGGCTCGCGGTGTCGCCGACCAGACGGTGCCAAAAGCGGCCGACTGTCTCTTCCAGTTCGAGGAAGTCCAGCACAGCGGCCTCCTAGGCGAGAACAGCGCGGGCGACCTCGGCCAGCCCGGAGCGGACCTCCGGCTCGTCGGTCAACGGCTCGATGATGGCGGCCATTACGGCTTCCTGCCGGGGCAGGCCAGCGATGATCAGGCTCGCGGCATAGACGACGAGGCGGGTCGAGACGCCTTCTTCGATGTCCTGCCCCTTCAGCGTGCGCAGGCGGCGAGCGAGATCGACCAGGGGTGCGACCGCGGCCTCGTCGAGGCCGCTTTCCTGCGCAACGACGGCGATCTCCTGCTCGCGCGGCAGGAAGTCGAAGCTGATCGAGACGAAGCGCTGGCGGGTCGAGGGCTTCAGGTTCTTCAGCAGATTCTGGTAGCCGGGATTATAGGAGACCGCGATCATGAAGGAGGATGGGGCGGCCAGCTGCTCGCCGGTGCGCTCCAGCGGCAGGATGCGCCGGTCGTCGGTGAGGGGGTGCAGCACCACCGCCACGTCCTTGCGAGCCTCGACGATCTCGTCGAGGTAACACAGCCCGCCTTCGCGTACGGCGCGCGTCAGAGGCCCGTCGACCCAGACGGTCTCGCCGCCCTTGAGCAGGTGGCGGCCGATGAGGTCGGCGGCGGAAAGGTCGTCATGGCAGGCGACCGTGAACAGCGGCAATCCGAGCCTGGCGGCCATATAGGCGACGAAGCGGGTCTTGCCCGAGCCGGTCGGCCCCTTCAGAAGCAGCGGCAGGCGCCGCTCCCAAGCCTTCTCGAACAGGAAGCGTTCGTTGCCGGAGGTTGTATAGGCGGGGATGTCGATGGTGTCGGCCAAGGCCGGGATCGGCGGGCGGGTGATCATGTTCATCGCGAGCGTCCAATGCAATCAGGAGGGCAGAGCCCGCCGGCCCGATGACCGGCGGGCGTCGGTGTCATTCCGCCGGTTGGGCGAGTGCGAGTGGCTCAGCGCTGCGCTCACGTCCGGGCACCAGAACGGCCCAGACGAACATCAGCGCCGAGATCACCACCACCACGCCGGAGCCGAGCCGCATCCAGTAGAACAGGGCGATCTGGTCCTGAACCTCCATGAAGCTCTGGCCGAGGACGCGCTGGAGATGGGCCTGGACCACGCCGGCAAAGGTCAGCGCGAAGGTCATCACCGACATGGCCGTCACCATCAGCCAGAAGCTCGCGATCGAGAGCCACTGGTTGTAGGGCGCGCGACTCGTCAGCTCGGGGATGGCATAGGCCATCACGGCGAGGTTCAGCATCACATAGGCGCCGAAGAAGGCGAGGTGGCCATGGGCAGCGGTCAGCTGCGTACCGTGGGTGTAGTAGTTCACCGAGGATAGCGTGTGCAGGAACCCCCAGACACCCGCGCCGAAGAAGGCCATCACTGAGCAGCCGAGCGACCAGAGCAGCGCCGCCTTGTTGGGATGGTTGCGGCCGGCTTTCCAGGTCATCTGGAAGGTGAAGATCACCATGGTGAAGAAGGGCGCGACCTCAAGCGTCGAGAACAGCGAGCCGATCCACTGCCAGTACCCGGGTGCGCCGATCCAGTAATAGTGGTGGCCGGTGCCGAGGATGCCGGAGAACAGGGCGAGCCCGACGATGACGTAGAGCCACTTCTCGACGACCTCGCGGTCGACGCCGTTGAGCTTGATCATCAGGAAGGCCAGCACCGAGGCCATAATCAGTTCCCATACTCCTTCCACCCAGAGATGGATGACGTACCACCAGTACATCTTGTCGAGCGCGAGATTGGCCGGGTTGTAGAAGGCGAACAGGAAGAAGACCGCCAGCCCCCAGAGACCGAAGAGCAGGATGTTGGTGACGGTGGTCTTACGACCCTTGAGCGAGGTCATGGTGATGTTAAACAGGAACATCAGCACGACGACGACGATGCCGACCTTGATCGCGAAGGGCTGCTCCAGGAACTCCCGACCCTCATGGATATGGAAGAGATAGCCGACGACGGTGACGCCAGCGGCGATGAAGAAGATCCAGAACTGGGCTACGGCGAGCTTCGGGCTGTAGAGCTCGGTCTGCGCCTCCTCCGGCAGCAGGTAATAGGTCGAGCCCATGAAGCCGAGCAGCAGCCAGACGATCAGCGCGTTGGTGTGGATCATCCGGACGATGTTGAAGGGCAGCACGACCGACAGCGTATTGGGCAGGACATAGATCAGCCCCGCCACCTGCCCGAACGTCAACTGCGCGACGAACAGTGCGAGCGCGCCGTAAAAATAGAGCATCGCGACGCTCTGGGTCTTGTATCTCAAGGTATTGTAGCCTGGCATGGCTTTCTCCTGTCGCGAGGTCTCAGCCGGCATCGTTGGGCGGCCAGTTCTGGGTCTTGATCTTGCTGGTCCATTCGAGGAAATCGGCCAAATCCCGGAGTTCCTGATCGGTCAGGTTGAACTGCGGCATCTGGCGCCGGCCCTCGATGCCGCTGGGCTGGGCTTGCATCCAGGCCTTCAGGCCGTCGCGCGCTCCGGCCGGATCCTTGTCGCCGCCATAGCGCTTCCAGACATTGCCGAGCTCGGGGGCGAAATAGGCGCCCTCACCCAGCAGCGTGTGGCAGTTGATGCAGGAATTGCGCTCCCAGACATGCTTGCCGCGGGCGACGGCCGGCGTCAGCGTCGTCTCGTCGGTGGACTTTGTCCGCATGAACCAGTGGCTATGGGCAGTGAGCCCGACGAAGATGGCGAAGAAGAAGATCGATCCGCCGTAGAAGACATTTCGGGCTCCCGCCTTTGTCAGACGTTCCGCCATGCATTCACCCTTCCGTTTCGAGACTTGCGGAAAGCCGGCGGGGCCGGCGCGAGAAAGCCCGATGCAGACGGCAGGGGCCAGCTGGTGATAGCGAGACGCCCTGGGAGCTTCTTTGCGTTTCGGCAAACAGGAAGGAGGCGCGGCTTCAGAAGCGCCTTTACGTGCCCAAATTTGCTTCGGTGGCGGTTGCCAGATTCGTCAAGGCGGGAATATCGCGCACCAGCACCGTGCGACGACCGCCGGCGAGCAAGCCTCGCCGTTCCCAGCATGTCAGAGTCCGGGAGACGGTGAACAGCGTCGTCCCAGTCAAAGCGGCAAGATCCTGTTGCAACAAGGGAAAGTCGATCCGGGTCCCGGCCGCTTCCTTCCGGCCAGCTTGATTAACGAGTCGTAGGAGCGCATGGGCGATGCGTCGTGGCACATCGAGCGAGGCAATCTCGACGAAACGGCGCTGGGCATCGCTCAATTCCTGTTCGAGGAGCTGAGCGAGGCAGGGCATGATCGCCGGAATCTCGTCAACAAGGCGCCGCCAGACTTGCGTAGGCCAAACCGCGAGTTCTGCACTGCATAGAGCATTGGCGGTAGCGCCGTAGCCACCCGGCCGAAGACTCCCTCCAAGTTCGAGAAATTCGCCTGAGTGGGCGATCCGGAGAATGACCGGATCACGGGCCTAACCAGCTTTTGAGAGCTTGATCCGTCCCGAGAGGACGAGGCAGAGGTCTGTTGCTGCTTGACCGTGAACGAAGACAGCTTCGTTGGCGAGCAATGGTCGGAGAGAGGCTGCGTTCGCAAGGGCGCGCAGATCTTCAACGGACAGGGCCGAGATCTGTTTCGATACTCATGGGCGCCTGGATCGATGTGCCTATGCCGGCCGGCGAAGGCGCGGTGCTTTAGGAGCCGACGCTGTCAAAGTGAAGCGAGGCATGTAGTGGCCGACGACGGTGCCGTCGAGGACGTTCAACGCGGCGAACAGGCTCGTGCTGCCACACATGCTTCTGCGCGCCGTGGCGATCCCTTGCTACCGCCTCAAGGCGATGGCGATCAGTCGGAGTGATCGTAATCGAAACTCCGGTGCGCACGCACCGGACTCGCATGAGCACTGAACGAAAGTAATCCCAACTATGACCGTTCCGTCAGGTTAGAGACTTCTAATTCAGGGCCACGAACACAAAAGTCGATAAGATCCCAGCGGATAGAGCAAACACGGCAAAAAGAAGGGCCTGAAACGCTCCCGAGCCGAGTGCCACGCCGGCAACTGCCGCAACGACGAGGGCTAGTAATAACATGATCAGGATAGCTTTGTTTCGCGTCGTTTCGGACAGTGTCATGGTTCGTTTCTCCTTCGTCGAGAAACCATTAACCGACCAGTCGATAGCGTCTTTGCGGTAGAGCAAAGAACGTGGTGGTACATAGCCCTAAGAATTCTCGAAAGTTCAGAATACGAATGTCCCGGCGAGAGGGGAAACTCAGCCACGCCCCAGCGTGATTTCTCGTGAAGCAGCCGGCAGGCTATCGATTGCCGCGGGCGTCCATAAAAGCAACGCTAGTCAGCTGACCTTGTGGGCTGCAGCGCCGGTGGCGAGGCTGAGCAAGGCGGGTATGTTGCGAACCATCAATTCTCGTCTCCCTCCTCCCACGATGCGCTCGCGTTCCCATTGCGTTAGGATTCGGGACGCACTGTGGAGCGTTGTTCCCGTGAGCGCGGCGATTTCTTGCCTCGTAACGGGAAAATCAACCCAGACACCATCTTTTTCCTGCCTTCCAGCCTGATCGATGAGGCGGAGCACCAGATGGGCGATGCGACGCGAAACATCGAGCGAGGCGATCTCCGCCAGACGATCCTCAGTGATGGCTAAACGACGCTCAACGTCCTGCAAAAGGCCGACAGTGAGGCCGGGCATTGCTCGCAGGAATTCGTTCCAATTTTGGATGGGCCAGATCGCGAGCCTGCAGTTGCATAAGGCTACGGCGGTCTTCGTCTGTTGATGTCCGGATAGGTCTCCGGTCACCCCGAATGGTTCGCCTGGATGGGCAATGCTCAGAGTGACGGAGTCACGATGCCAGCCCCCTCTTGAGAGCTTCACGTGGCCGGATAGAATCACGAAGGCGTTGCTGACTGTCTCTGCCTCCCGAAACACGCATTCGCCTTTCGCTAAATTCCTGAGCAATGCGGCCGATGCGATCTCGCGTCGCTGCTCGGGGGTTAGTGCGGCGAAGACCGGCAGCCGTTTGAGAGCACGCGATTCGAGTTTCATGACTGCGCAAGTGTGAAGGTGTTCGGCGCGGCAATTCTGATGCCGAGAGAAACGCGGGTCCCTTCCAGATTCCGAAAGCACGACGCTGTCATCAGCTAGTCGACGCCGCTCGCCGTGTGTTTGCGCTAGAACAAACAAGCTCTCGAAAACGGCATGCGGATATCCACCCGGACTGGACAGTGCCGGCGATGTTATTATTGTCATTTTTTGATCTCTAATCTGGTGGCGGTGCGAAGCATGAACGCCCGTCTTGGAGAAGGAAAAGAGATGACGACCGAGTCCGCGAGGAACACCGGTCCGGAGACTAACCGGCCGACGAAACGCGCCGAAATAGCGGCGTTTCTCACACTGGCTGTCCTGATTTGGCCAGTCCTCGCAGTGGGCGTCGTTGGCGGTTATGGCTTCCTGGTGTGGATGTTTCAGCTCGTGCTCGGCCCACCTGGCCCGCCCGGCCCGTCGCATTGAATCCGGCCATGGCTAACGATGGCATTGATCTTGGTCGGCGCGGCTTTCTAACCGGTCGACGCCCTTCCCGCCCCGAGGCAATCCGCCCGCCATGGTCGCGCGCCGCGTCAGTCGCGGCCGCCTGCACGGGCTGCGGCACCTGCGTGCCGGCTTGCCCGCAAAACATTATCGGGCTCGATGCCGATGGTCGGCCTGCCCTAAGCTTCGGCGCGGGCGAATGCACTTTTTGCGCAGCTTGCGCGGAAACTTGTCCCGAACCGGTCTTCGACCGATCGATCGCAGCCTTTCCGCACATCGCCGCCATCGGCGCAGACTGCTTCGCCAGGAGGGACATCGTCTGCCAGAGCTGCGGCGACGCCTGCCTAGAGACCGCGATCCGCTTTCGCCCACGGCTGGGCGGTCCAGCCCTGCCGGAGATCGCGAGCGATCGCTGCAATGGCTGCGGCGCCTGCATTGCAGCCTGTCCGGCGCAGGCTATCGCGGTCGGCGCACGTCCGTCGGAGGCTGCCCATGCTTGAGCGTCCACGACAGCGTTTCCATCATATTTCGAGCGCCGTCGTCTCGGCCCTGCCGGCCAAGGTCGAGGCCGTGCTCGCCCGTATCGCAGAGCTTCCCGAGACCGAGATCCATCAGGTCGAGAACGGCAAGATCGTGATCGTGCTGGAAGGCTCCAGCACCGGCGTGATCGGCGACCGGCTCGCCGCCATCAGCCTGATCGATGGCGTGCTTTCGGCCAACATGGTGTTCGAGCAGATCGAAGACCTCGAAACCCTCGACGACCCCGGAGTGATCCCATGACCCTGTCCCGTCGCGAGATGCTGAAGGTGCAGGCGGCCGGCGTCGCCGCGCTCGCCGCCAATATGAGCGTTCCGGCCGAGGCCCAGCCGGTGATCGGCGGCGTCGACAGCCTGCAGATCAAATGGTCGAAGGCGCCGTGCCGCTTCTGCGGCACCGGCTGCGGCGTCATGGTCGGCGTCAAGGAAGGCAAGGTCATCGCCACCCATGGTGACATGAAGGCCGACGTCAATCGCGGCCTGAACTGCATCAAGGGCTATTTCCTCTCCAAGATCATGTACGGCAACGACCGGCTGACCCAGCCGCTTCTGCGCAAGAAGAACGGCGTCTACGCCAAGGACGGCGAGTTCACGCCTGTCTCCTGGGAGGAGGCCTTCGACACCATGGCCGCCAAGGCCAAGGCGACGCTGAAGACCAAGGGGCCGACCGCGCTCGGCATGTTCGGCTCCGGACAGTGGACGATCTTCGAAGGCTATGCCGCGACCAAGCTGATGCGGGCCGGCTTCCGCTCGAACAATCTCGACCCGAATGCCCGCCACTGTATGGCGTCCGCTGCCTATGCCTTCATGCGCACCTTCGGCATGGACGAGCCGATGGGCTGCTATGACGACTTCGAGCATGCCGACGCCTTCGTTCTCTGGGGCTCGAACATGGCGGAGATGCACCCGATCCTCTGGACGCGGGTGACGGACCGCCGGCTCGGCCAGCCGCATGTGAAGGTCGCGGTGCTCTCGACCTATACTCACCGCAGCTCTGACCTTGCCGACATCCCGATCGTGTTCAAGCCGGGCACGGACCTCGCGATCCTCAACTACATCGCCAACCACATCATCACGACCGGGCGGGTGAACACCGATTTCGTCGGCAAGCACACCACCTTCGTGAAGGGCGCGACCGAGATCGGCTACGGCCTGCGCCCCGACGACCCGCGCGAGGTCAAGGCGCGCAAGGCGGAAGATGTCGCGGCGATGACGCCGATCGATTTCGAGGCCTATGCCGCTTTCGTGAAGGACTACACGCTGGAGAAGGTCTCAGGCCTCACCGGCGTCGAGCCCGGCTTCCTGCAGCAGCTCGCCGAGCTCTATGCCGACCCCAAGCGCAAGGTCACCTCCTTCTGGACGATGGGCTTCAACCAGCATGTGCGCGGCGTCTGGGCGAACCAGCTCGTTTATAACCTGCATCTGCTGACGGGGAAGATCTCGGAGCCGGGCAACAGCCCGTTCTCGCTCACCGGCCAGCCCTCGGCCTGCGGCACGGCGCGCGAGGTCGGCACCTTCGCCCATCGCCTGCCGGCCGACATGGTCGTGACCAATCCCGAGCATCGCAAGCATGCCGAGGAGATCTGGCGCGTCCCGCACGGGATCATTCCGGAAAAGCCCGGCTACCACGCCGTCGAGCAGGACCGGATGCTCAAGGACGGCAAGCTCAATTTCTACTGGATTCAGGTCAACAACAACCTTCAGGCCTCGCCGAACAACACCAACGAGGCCTATCCGGGCTATCGCAACCCCGACAATTTCATCGTCGTCTCCGATGCCTATCCGACGGTGACGGCGATGGCGGCCGACCTGATCCTGCCCGCCGCGATGTGGGTCGAGAAGGAGGGCGCCTACGGCAATGCCGAGCGGCGCACCCATGTCTGGCACCAGCTCGTCAATGCGCCGGGCGAGGCGCGCTCCGATCTTTGGCAGCTCATGGAGTTCTCGAAGCGCTTCACCACGGACGAGGTATGGCCGGCGGAGATCCTCGACGCCAACCCGAACTACAAAGGCAAGACGCTGTTCGACGTGCTCTATCGCAATGGCAATGTCGATAAGTTCGATGTCTCCGAGATCGATCCGGACTATGAGAACCGGGAGGCGAAGGCCTTCGGCTTCTACGCACAGAAGGGGCTTTTCGAGGAATATGCCGCCTTCGGTCGCGGCCATGGCCATGATCTCGGTCCTTACGACCTTTACCATCAGGTCCGCGGCTTGCGTTGGCCGGTGGTCGACGGCAAGGAGACGCTCTGGCGCTATCGCGAGGGGCTCGATCCCTATGTGAAGCCGGGCAAGGGCATCGACTTCTACGGTAACAAGGACGGCAAGGCGCGGATCATCGCCTTGCCCTACGAGCCGCCTGCGGAATCGCCCGACACCGAATACGACCTCTGGCTCGTCACCGGCCGTGTGCTGGAGCACTGGCATTCCGGCTCGATGACCATGCGCGTGCCGGAGCTCTATAAGGCCTTTCCGGGTGCGCGCTGCTTCATGCATCCGGAAGACGCCCGCAAGCGCGGCCTCAACCAGGGCGCGGAAATCACGATCGTCTCGCGCCGTGGCGAGATGCGCACCCGCGTCGAGACGCGCGGACGCAACCGCATGCCGCCCGGCGTGGTCTTCGTGCCTTGGTTCGATGCCAGCCAGCTCATCAACAAGACGACGCTCGACGCCACCGATCCCATCTCCAAGCAGACGGATTTCAAGAAATGCGCGGTCAAGGTCGTTCCGGTCTCGGGCTGATGCGCTCGCGGACTCTTATCGGGGCCGCCATGGCGGCGGGCCTCGTCCTCGCCTTCGGCGCCGCCGTCTCGCAGGAGGGCGCGCCGGTGAAGATCGTGCCGCGCCTGACCGGGACAACCGATCCGATGGCGATCGAGCGGGTACCTGCACTGGGCCGCCCCGTCGTCGATGATGTTAGGCGGATGCGGAACTATCCGGAGCAGCCGCCGGTGATCCCGCATGCGATCGACGGCTACCAGCTCACGCTCAATACCAATCGCTGCATGGACTGCCACAAGCGCGAGTTCACGGAAGGCTCGGGCGCGCCGATGATTAGCGTGACCCATTTCCAGGACCGCGACGGGCAGGTGCTTTCGGATGTGACGCCGCGGCGCTATTTCTGCACTGCCTGCCATGTCCAGCAGACCGATGTGCCGCCGCTGGTCCAGAACCGTTTCCAGGACGCCAAAGACATCGGCCGGAAGCCGTAGTGGGGCGGGATCATGGCTAGGCTCAAATCCCTCATTCTCTGGTGCTGGGGCGTCGCCGTCAGTTTCTGGCGCATCATCAGCAAGCCAAGTGCCTATCTGCCGCTCGGCCTGCTGACGCTGGGCGGTTTCGTCGGCGGCGTGCTCTTCTGGGGTGGCTTCAACACGGCGCTGGAAGTCACCAACACCGAGAAGTTCTGCACCTCCTGTCACGAGATGCGCGACAACGTTTATCAGGAGCTGCAGTCGACGGTGCACTTCTCCAACCGCTCGGGCGTGCGCGCGACCTGCCCGGACTGCCACGTGCCGCACAACTGGACCGACAAGATCGCCCGCAAGATGCAGGCTTCGAAGGAGGTCTGGGGCAAGATCTTTGGCACGATCTCGACGCGAGCGAAGTTCCTGAACATGCGCCTGGAACTCGCCAAGCACGAATGGTCCCGGCTGAAGGCCAATGACTCGCTGGAATGCCGGAACTGCCACTCCTCTGTCGCGATGGATTTCACCAAGCAGACGCGCCGCGCCGCCGAGATCCATGGCCGCTTCCTGACCACGGGCGAGAAGACCTGCATCGACTGTCACAAGGGCATCGCCCATCTGCTGCCGGACATGAGGGGCATCGAGCCCGGTTGGAAGGATGCCCCGGAATTGCAGGGCAAGGGCAGCGCCTCCTGGCATGGACCGGAGCAGGCGATGCGGACGTATCTCGCTGAGATCGAGAAGCAATGAAATGCTGCCGGCTGCCAGTTTGTCAGGCCCCACTCCCAGCAAAGAGGTATCTGAGCTGGAGCATTTATGGGATACCGGCGCGGAGGACTGAGGTTGCCGGCCCGCGCCGGTCATGGAGAAGGTGAGCGATGATTGCGGCACTCACGGTCGCGGAGCGACAGCGCGCCATATCGATCTCGGCGCTTCTCGCCTTGTGCGGACTTGCCATGGCGATCGCCGGCCGCGACGACCTGTTCGGGATTCATGGCGTCCTTGTCATGCTCTTTGGGCTCGGCTGCATTGGTTTGGTCATGTCGAACTATTTCGCGCCGGAGCCATCGGAAGAGCGGCTGACGCGCTACTATGATGACCCGACGCGAGTTGGCATCGTGCTTTCGCTGTTCTGGGCCGTAGTCGGCATGTTCTTCGGCGTTTGGGTCGCGGCGCTGCTGGCTTGGCCCGACCTCACCTTCGATGCCGGCTGGGCGAGCTTCGGCCGTCTCCGGCCGGTTCATACCTCGGGCGTTATCTTCGGCTTTGGCGGCAATGCGCTGATCGCGACCTCCTTCCACGTCCTGCAGCGGACGACGCGGGCGCGCCTGCCGGACCAATTCAGCCCGTGGTTCGTCCTGATCGGCTACAATCTGTTCTGCGTGCTGGCCGCCAGCGGCTACCTGATGGGCATTACCCAATCGAAGGAATATGCCGAGCCGGAATGGTATGCAGATCTTTGGCTCGTCATCGTCTGGGTCACTTATTTTCTGATCTATATCCGCACGCTGCAGCGGCGTAAGGAGCCGCATATCTACGTCGCGAACTGGTACTACATGGCCTTCATTCTGGTCGTGGCGGTGCTGCACATCGTCAATAACCTGGCGGTGCCGATTTCCTTCGGGAGTGCCAAGAGCTATTCGCTGTTCTCCGGCGTGCAGGATGCGATGACACAGTGGTGGTACGGCCACAACGCGGTCGCCTTCTTCCTGACCTCCGGCTTCCTCGGGATGCTGTACTACTACCTCCCACAGCGGGCAGGACGGCCGATCTACTCATACAGGCTGTCGATCATCAGCTTCTGGGGCATCACCTTCATGTATATGTGGGCGGGCTCGCACCACCTGCATTACACTGCGCTGCCACAATGGGTGCAGACGCTGGGCATGACCTTCTCGGTCGTGCTGCTGGTGCCGTCCTGGGCCTCCGCCGGCAACGCACTGGCGACGCTCAACGGCGCTTGGGGCAAGGTGCGCGACGATGCGACCCTGCGCTTCATGATGGTCGCCGCCGTGTTCTACGGGCTCTCTACCTTCGAAGGCTCGTTCATGGCGATCCGGGCGGTGAACTCGCTCTCGCACTACACCGACTGGACAGTCGGCCACGTCCATGCCGGCGCGCTCGGTTGGGTGGCGATGATCACCTTCGGCTCGCTCTACGCGCTGGTGCCGTGGATGTGGAAGGTCGAGCGGATGTACTCGCCCAAGCTGATCGAGCTCCATTTCTGGCTCGCCCTCTCGGGAACCATCATCTACGTCTTCGCGATGTGGAACTCGGGCATCATCCAGGGCCTGATGTGGCGCACCTATAATGACAGCGGCACCCTGGCCTATCCGTTCATCGACAGCGTCGTCGCCATGCATCCTTACTACATCGCGCGCACCCTCGGCGGATTCTTATTCCTGCTCGGTGCGGTCGTCGCTTGCTACAATGTGTGGATGACGATCCGGATGTCCCGGGCGCAGGCCACACTAGAGGTCGGCAAAACCGACCTCCCCGCGTTGCCGGGGGCAGGCGCAGCACTTCAGGCTGGAGAGTGAGCGATGCGCGAGTTTTTTCATCGCAAGCTCGAACGCAACGCCATCGGGTTTGTACTCGCCATCATCGGCGTCTCGGCGATCGGCGGCTTCGTTGAGATCGCGCCGCTCTTCACCATTCACGAGACGGTCGAGAAGGCGCCGGACATGCGCACCTATACGCCGCTCGAACTGGCGGGGCGCAACATCTATATCCGCGAGGGCTGCTATCTCTGCCATAGCCAGATGATCCGGACGTTGCGCGACGAGGTCGAGCGCTACGGACCGTATTCGCTCGCAGTCGAGTCGAAATACGATCATCCGATGCTCTGGGGCTCGAAGCGAACCGGCCCGGACTTGGCGCGCGTCGGCGGCAAGTATTCCGACGCCTGGCACGTTGCTCATCTCTACAATCCGCGCGATGTCGTGCCGCAATCGGTCATGCCGAAATATGCCTGGCTGCTGCGCAACGAGTTGAAGACCGACGATCTCGGCAAGCACCTCGAGGCGCAGCGAGCCGTCGGCGTGCCTTACACCGATGCGCAGATCGCCAATGCGACGGCTGACGCCTATGGCCAGGCCAGTCCCGACAGCCCTTACGCTGCAGGCGTTACGCAGCGTTACGGCGATGCCACCAACATGCGTGCCTTCGACGGTGAGCCGAACCGCCTGACCGAGATGGACGGGCTCGTAGCCTATCTACAGGTCCTCGGCAAGCTGACCGATGCGGCCCAAAAGCAGGCTGCGGCGGTGGAGAAATGAGATGGACGTCGATCACAACACGCTGGTCGGTTTTGCCAAGAGCTGGGGACTGTTCTACCTGCTCGCCCTGGCAATCGGCGTACTGATCTACGCATTGTGGCCTGCGAACCGGAAGCGTTTCGACCGCGCCAAGAAAAGCATTTTCGATGAAGACGATAGGCCGGGGGACTGAGCGATGGCAGATGCGACGCGCGATCCCATAACGGGGACAGCAACAACTGGCCACGAGTGGAATGGCATCGAGGAACTCGATACGCCGATCCCGCGCGTGGTGCTGTTCTTCCTGGCTGTCACGACCCTGTTTGCGATCGGCTATTGGCTGCTGATGCCGGCCTGGCCCCTAGGCGTGACCTATACCAAGGGGTTGCTCGGCATCGACCAGCGCAAGGTCGTGACCGAGCAGGTGCGCGATGCCGCTGCCGAGCGGGCGAGCTGGACCGCGAAGATCGACAAGGCCTCCTTCGCGGAGATTGCCGCCGATCCCGCGCTGATGCGCCATGTCCGCGATACCGGCCGCACGCTCTTCGCCGATAACTGCGCCGCCTGCCATGGTACGGAAGGCCGGGGCGGGCCGGGCTTCCCCAATCTCGCCGCCGGCTCCTGGCTTTGGGGTGGTGCGCCGGAGACGATAGCGGAAACGATCCGCGCCGGAATCAATGGCGCGGCCAAGGACACGCGTACCGCGCAGATGATGGCCTTCGGCCGTGACGGCATTCTCCAGCGCGAGCAAGTGCTCGCCGTCGCGTCTTATGTCCGCTCGCTGTCGGGCCAGAAGCTCGACGCGGCCGAGCAGGCCCGCGTGCCGGCCGGCAAGGAGGTCTTCGCGGCGAATTGCGTCGCCTGCCATGGCGAAAAGGCCAAGGGCCAGCACGATCTCGGCGCGCCGGATCTGACCGATGCAAGTTGGATCTATGGCGGCGACCTGCAATCGGTCGTCAATAGCATCCATGGCGGGCGGCAGGGCCATATGCCGAGCTGGGAAGGCCGGCTCTCACCGACCGATATCAAGCTGCTGGCGCTCTATGTCGGCACGCTGGGCGAGACGAGGCGATGAGCGCGCCAGCGGACGGGGGAAGAAGGAGTCGCGGCGGGCGGAAGGCCTTCTGGCTGACGTTCGCCGGCGTGCTAGCGGGCGGAGTCATTCTCGCCAATGCCCATCTGGTCTATGTCTCGGTCGGCTCGCAGCCGGACTGCGTGCCGCATGCGAAATCGGCGAGCGAGGCAGGCGTGTTTCGCGCCGCCCGCCCGTCCTGCTGAAGGAGGAGCACATGGCTGCGATCGGGAACGGCCAAGAGATGCCGCTGCCTCTCTCCGCGCAACGGAGACGAAACCTGCCGGCGGGCGCCGCCCTGTCCTGGCTCGGGGCGGGCTGGCGCGACCTCTGGCGCCAGCCGGCGCCAAGCCTGCTCTACGGGCTCGTCGTGTTTGCGGTCTCGGCGATCATGGTTTGGGGGCTCTTCCGGCTCGGGCTCGACTACATCCTATTCCCCGCGCTGGCGGGCTTCATGGTGATGGGGCCTTTGCTAGCGATCGGGCTCTATCAGAAAAGTCGCGCCATCGATCGAGGCGAGTCGATTAGCCTCTCTCGCATGATCTTTGTCCGGGCTGCCTCGGGCGGGCAGGTCTGGTTTACTGGGGCGATCCTGTGTCTGCTGATGTTGCTCTGGATGCGGGCCGCGGTCATCATCTATGCGCTGTTCTTCGGCTTTCGGCCTTTCCCCGGCTTCAATGACGTCGCCGCCATGCTGTTCGGAACACCGGTCGGCTGGGCGATGCTGCTGGTCGGCACGGTGGTCGGTGGGCTGTTCGCCGCCTTCTCCTTCGCCATCAGCGCCTTCGCGATCCCGATGCTGCTCGACGAGCGGGTAGATGCCTTCACCGCAATGGGCACCAGCATTTCGATGGTCTTCCGCAATCTTCCGGTGATGCTCGCCTGGGGTGCGATCGTGCTTGCCCTGTTCCTCGTCGCTGTCGCGACAGGGCTGCTGGGCTTGATCGTCGTCTTTCCGCTGCTCGGTCACGCGACCTGGCACAGCTATAGGGCAATCAAATGAGCTGCTGCGCGACGCCCGTCGATCCCTATGGGGATTTCGATGGCTCGGCGGCGCGACAAGAGATCCGCCTTGCCAGCCGCGATCTCGGCGAAGGGCTCCGGCAGTCCGATCTTGCCGTGCCGGGCGTTCACTGTGCCGCCTGCATCCGGGCGGTCGAAACGGGCTTGATGTGCATCGCCGGCGTCGAGTACGCCCGCGTTAACCTGTCGACCCGGCGCGTCGCGGTGAAGTGGCGCGGGCAGGAGGCGCCCGACCTGTTGGCAGCGTTGGCGGCCCTGGGATACCCGGGCCATTTCTTCGAGAACGCTGCCGACCACGCTGACCCGGATTTGGCGGGGCTGATCCGGGCGCTGGCGGTTTCCGGCTTCTGCGCGATGAACATCATGCTGCTTTCGGTCTCGGTCTGGTCCGGTGCCGAAGCGGAAACGCGCAACGTCTTTCATTGGATTTCCGGGGCATTGGCGTTACCGTGCCTCGTCTATTCCGGAGGGGTATTCTTCGCCTCGGCCTGGACGGCATTGCGGCGAGGCCGCACCAATATGGACGTGCCAATTTCGATCGGCGTCTGCCTCGCCTTTGCCTTGAGCCTCTACGACACGATCCATGACGGACCGCACGCCTATTTCGATGCGGCGACCTCGCTGATCTTCTTCCTGCTGATCGGCCGGACCCTCGACCATCTCATGCGGGAGAAGGCGCGAGCCGCGGTACGCGGCCTGATCCGTCTGGCGCCGCGCGGCGCGACGGTTCTGCGCGAAGACAGGAGCCGCGACTACCTCCCCCTCGCCGAGATTGAGCCGGGCATGCGCCTTGCGCTCGCCGCCGGCGAACGTGTCCCAGTCGACGGCATCGTCTCGGAGGGCCTTTCCGAGCTCGACTGCGCGATCGTCACCGGCGAGAGCGCCACCCGCCGCGTCGAGCCTGGCGCGGAGGTGCATGCCGGCACGCTCAATCTTTCAGGTGCCCTCGTCGTTGTTGCCTCCGCCCGGGCGGACAGCTCCTTCCTCGCCGAAATGGTGCGCCTGATGGAAGCGGTTGAAGGCGGGCGGGCCCGCTATCGTCGCATTGCCGATCGCGCGGCGGCGCTCTACTCGCCGGTCGTCCATGCCACCGCCCTCCTGACATTCCTCGGCTGGATGGCGCTGGGCGCGGGCTGGCATCAGGCCATCACCGTCGCGATCGCCGTTCTGATCATCACCTGTCCCTGTGCGCTGGGCCTGGCCGTGCCGATCGTGCAGGTGGTGGCGTCGCGGCGGCTGTTCGAGAACGGTGTCATGGTCAAGGATGGCTCGGCGATCGAGCGCATGGCGGAGATCGATACGGTGATCTTCGACAAAACGGGAACACTGACCCTGGGCCAGCCGCGTCTCGTCAACGGCAAGGATGTCGCGCCAGACGTTATGGCGATCGCGGCGGGCATTGCGCGCCGCTCCCATCACCCGTTATCGCGGGCGATTGCGGCGGCGGCCCCCGCGGGCGACCTGATCTTGTCCGAGGTGCGCGAACTTCCCGGGCGCGGGATCGAAGTCAGGCTGCAGGATCGCCTCTATCGGCTCGGGCGCGCCGAATGGGCTCTCGCGTACGAAGGCGCCTCGCCACGGACAGCGGAGAGCGGCACCGTGCTCACCCGCGACGGCGCCCCCATCGCCCGTTTCGCTTTTGAGGAGGCAACGCGTCCGGAGGCCAGGGCAGCCATCGACGCCTTGAACGCTGCAGGGCTGGACGTCGGCTTGCTTTCGGGCGATGCCGCGGGCGCTGTGGGGGCCATGGCGAGCAAGCTCGGGATCGCCTCTGTCTCTGCGAATTTGCTCCCCGCGGAAAAAGTCGACCGGCTCGCCGCCATGGGCGCGAGGGGCCGGAAGGTGCTGATGGTCGGGGACGGCTTGAACGACGTGCCGGCTCTGGCCGCTGCCCATGTCTCGATGGCGCCGGCATCGGCAGCCGACATCAGCCGCAATACTTCGGATTTCGTATTCCTACGCGATGGGCTGGACGCGGTTCCAATGGCTTTCGCCGTAGCGCGCAACTCAGGCCGCCTGATCCGGCAGAACTTCGCGCTTGCGATCGCCTACAATGCCATCGCCCTCCCTATTGCAATCGCGGGATATGTCACGCCCTTGATCGCGGCCCTGGCGATGTCGCTGTCCTCGATCCTCGTCGTCGTGAACGCATTGCGCCTCCACACGGGTAAGCACTCTCGATCTCGCGACCCGCAGTCCGGTTTGACCGCCCTCGCTCCGACCTTGCGGGCAGGTTGATGAGCAGCCTGGCCTTTCTCGTGCCTTTGGCGCTGGTCCTTGGCGGGGCCGCGCTTGCCGCCTTTCTCTGGTCGCTGCGGAGCGGCCAGTACGACGATCTCGAAGGCGCGGCCGAACGCATCCTCCTGGACGAGGAGAGCGATCAGATCATGGACGCGAGCAATTCGTCGAATGCCCGCGGGGACGACCGTCGGTCGAAAGATGCGGAGACAAGCTAGTTTCTGCTCACACCGATTCGTGTAGGTCGGATCGGCATATTTGCCGCCCAGGCGCATCTTCGGAACAGCCGCGGTGGTCGGCGGTTGCTTGTGAAGCTGTATCACCCCTCGACCGGGAAGTCGGTCTCTCTCGCTGTCGAGCATCCCCGATAGGAGCGCCAAATGGCAGAGGAAATTGAAAATGTAACGGACACGAACATGGAGCAGATTAAAATTGCTCTGAATGCTTTATATCTTTGTATTGGTTATTCTCTGAGGCACATTTCTTTACATGAAGGCGCCGAATCTGCGGCGAGATTTAAGGCGGAGATGTTAAGCGCCCTCAAGAACGGCGACATTGATATGGCGCTGCTGGAGGAACGCAAGACCTTTGATCTTATCGTGTCAAAAATCGAATCTTTAACGATCGAGTAGACTGAACGCATTTGTTTAACCGTCTGGGTCAAAAGTCCTCGCGGCGATTTGCGAGGGAATTTGAGCCGGGTGGCTGTCCGAGTTTATATATTGAGCCCGACGCGTCTGACGGAGATGTCCTCGGGGTCGAGCGCGATCTCCCCAGTCGATGATCAACTTCATCAGCGCCCGGCCGAGGCCGATGCCCTTCAGGTCGGAGCGCAGCAGGATGGCGTATTCTGCCTCGACATGCCCGGGGTCGGCATGCAGACGGACGGCGCCGGCGGCTTCCCCGTTCCCCTCCTCGATGGCAATGAAGGCCATCTCCCGCGCATAATCGAGCGGGGCCGGCCTACCTCAATTGTTGCAGCCGAGGCGCGCCAACAGTACGCATTGCAACGACCTTGTAGGTATGCTGCGCGCGCTGGCGCATTGCGCTTCAGCGTCCGACGCCAAAAAGCCGCCGGTCCCAATGCACCGGCTCGTGTAGGCTTGCCGTTATCGTCGCGAATTCCGGATGAGCCGGATTGATCAGCACATTACGGTCGAGACGGGCTACCACGCTCGGCACAATCAAAATGGCGCTCCGGCGCTCCTGGCACCATTTTTCGCCGAACGCGATGCTTGAGGTTGCCGGCATGCTGTCCCAGCCGGGCAATGCCGGAGCGGAAAAGACCTCGTAGGACAATCCCTTTGGCAACATGATTTCGATATAGTGCTGGTTGGGCGGCAACCTCCCGCTCCCATGCACGAGCTTTTCGAGCAGCGCCGTCGAATAATGCTCGCTGGTGTAGATTAGAGGGCTGCCCGGCGTATTCCATCGGCCGGGCGCGATCGTCGAGCCGGTGGCGTCGAATATGGGATAGGCACCGTTCGGGTCACCGATCCGGAAGCTGACCAACGTGCGATCAAGGCGCTGGGCCGTCACGCAGCGCTGCCGTACTTCAGGCGGCCAAGGATATCCAGCACCAGCTCGGCTCCAATCTCGTTTTGGATGACCACGTCGATCGGACGTTTATCTTCCAACATCGGATGGGATCGGAACAGGAACTCACGCGCCTCCCCTTCATTCCGCCAGACATCCAAAGCCAGGCTCCATACGCGAGCGACACGCGCGAGGCGGGTACCTTCGTCCGATGACAGCCGCGACGCCGTCTTACGCCGTTCGTAGGTGGCTTTGGGGACCAACCGGTATTTGAACTGGGCATCGCTTGGCGCCAGAAGATGGGCTAGGCGGTCAAGAGATCCGACCGGCAACCCGCTTTCGATACGAGACATCAAGCCGAACGGAGAACGCGCGGCAATCTCCTTTGCAGGGAGCCCGAGAACATCCGCGACCGTTCCGAATGCGAGCATCTTGGCCTCCATTTCAGATGAGGCTACATATAGCCTCATCTGATACGAACCACAAGCTGAGTCAGATTCCGACGGGTCAAATGATCCCCCAGGCCCGGTAGCGCTTCCGACCGGTCAGTTCGCGCGGCAGGCTACCGCCGAGCTCTTTCAGCATCGCCTCGACCGCCTGCGGCGTGACCTGCAAACGCGCCGCCGCCATCTGGACGGTGACCAGCGGTGTCGACACGAACAGATCCACGAGCTCGGCCAGTTTCGAATTCCCCCTCCTGCCTTCACACTTCCGCAACATCACAGTCCGCGCGAGCGAAAGCCGATCAAGATCCCCCTGCCCGAACGCAGCCGCTTCGGCAAAGGCGCCGAGCAACCCGGCGATCCGGACGTCGAGCGCCTGTTGCGGGCTCCAGCGGAACCTCCCCCGCCTCAACCCCAGTCCAAGCGCCGGCAGATGGGCCGCCGCCAGTCCGCGCTGCCGCAACACGGTCGCGGCGAGCGCAAAGCCGAGCTCGCCGGCGCGTTCCGACGGCTCGAGCCACAGCCAGGCGTCGAGCGCGAGCGCGGCGGCGAGGGTCCCTGGCAGCCCCCTGCCCTCCTCCACGACGGCGAGCCAAGCCTCGAACCGCCCGGGAGCGTCATAGGTGGGATCGTGCAACGTCAAATTCTTGCGGCCTTCGCCGGAGGACAAATCGTTCCAGGCGTCGAGCTTTTTTCGCGTGCGCACCAGCAAGGCGTCGATGTCGGCGAAGGCCGGGTCGGCGTGATCGTCATCCTCCTCCCCGTGCAGGTCATTGTCGTCGGCCTGGTCCTCCTCGTCGTCTTCAACGTCGATCCGATCCCAGGGAGCCGCGACCCCTTTTGGGTCAACTGACCCGATCTTATGCCTGTCCGTCCGGTCCGGCTCCCCGGCTCCTGCGATCCCAAACCGCTGGCGCAGGGCGGTTGGTTTCAAAAGCTCGCCAGGCGCGCCTCGCGCCAGGCGCCGGCGTTCGTCAAGGATGGTGGCGGCGCGCGCGATCTCGCGCGTCGGGCTGCGCACATCCATGCCCGCATCGTGTAGACAGAGATCCTCGAGCGGGCACAGGCCCCCGGTGAGCCCGATCAGCGCCTGGGCCTCCAAAGCGTGGCCGCGCTCGCGCACGCCCTTCGCCAGAGACGGCTCAGCCCGGAGCAGGCGCTCGTCGCAGCGGGCGAGCGCGATCGCCGCGGCCTCGGCAACTACGGCGCAGTCCGAAACCAGCTCCCGGCGCACAACGCGTGTTAAATTGTATCGCATTGAATCCACGTGACCAAATCTATCAAAACCAATCCAAATGGCTATTGATTTGTTTCACGCCGATATCTGTAAGAACGATACTATCACTATCGATAATTATCTCTTATCGATAGTGATGGACACGCCTGCGGAAATCGGCGATTCTCGCGCGCCAAAAGCTCGCCGGCCACGTCGGCCGGACATCCGGTCGACGAAACGGCCCGTATCAGCCGCACCAGGAGCCTCCGTGACATCGACATTCCTGCTCTCGGCCGAGACAGAAACGCGGCGCGCCCTGCAGCTCGACGCGCTGTCCGCGATCCTGCCGCTAGAGCGGCGCGATCAGCTCGCCAAGATCCTGACCGACGACGATGTCGCAACGCTGCGCCACCTGGCCCAGGAAGGCATGGGCGAGAATTCGCTGCGCGCGCTCGCCTCGGATCTGGCCTATCTCGAAGCCTGGGCGCTCGCGTCGGCAGGCTCCCCGCTGCCCTGGCCGGCGCCCGAAGCGCTGGTGCTGAAATTCGTGGCGCAGCATCTCTGGGACCCGGCCCAACGCGAAAGCGATCCCGGGCATGGCATGCCCGAGGAGGTCGCCGCGCGTCTACGTCTGGAGGGTCACTTGCGCGTCGCGGGTCCGCATGCGCCGGCGACGGTCAAGCGCCGATTGGCCCATTGGGCGACGCTGCATCGCTGGAAAGGCCTTTTGGGACCGTTCGCCGTGCCCTCGCTGCGGACGGCCCTGCGCCTGGCGGTGCGCGCGAGCTCCCGGCCACGTCGACGCAAGAGTCAGCGCGCCGTCACCCGCGAGATCCTCGACCGCTTGCTGGCGACCTGTCGCAGCGATCGCTTGAGCGATACGCGCGACCGCGCCTTGCTGTTAATCGCTTTCGGCTCCGGCGGGCGCCGGCGCAGTGAAGTCGCTCGTCTGCGCGTTGAGCAATTGTCCGAGGAAGCGCCCGTGCCGCTCGACCCGGACGATCCGAACTCAACCCGCCTGCCCTGCCTGACAATCACGCTCGGCAAGACCAAGACCGCGCAGGCCGACGACGATGCCCGCGTCCTGATTGTCGGGCCGCCGGTCGAAGCGCTACGCGAATGGCTCGAGCGCGCGAATATCGGCAAGGGCGCGGTGTTCCGCTCGATCAACCGTTGGGACGGCCTCTCGGATCGCGCCTTGACCCCGCAAGCCGTCAACCTGATCCTCAAGCGCCGCTGCGCCGAGGCCGGGCTCGATCCGCTCGCGTTTTCGGCGCACGGCCTGCGCTCTGGGTACCTGACAGAAGCCGCCCGCAACGGCGTCCCCCTCCCCGCCGCGATGCAGCAGTCGCAGCATCGCTCGGTCCAGCAGGCGGCGTCCTACTACAACGACGCCGACCGCCAACTCAGCCAAGCTGCCCGTTTGGCTCTCTAATTCGCGGACTTCGCCAAGCGGTCTTTGCAACGCTCCCACGGAGCAATCTGATACACCGCTTCATCATTCGTGCCTCCGGCACGATAGCCGCGAAAGCGGTCATCGCGGCTCCCGCACGAAATCCCGACAGCTTTGTAAGTAGGTGATCAGTTCATCTAGCTTGTCCGCAGAGAGCTTGAATGGCTGGATTCTGCCAGTTTCGGGATCGCTAGGCAGTCTGAACTCGACGCGGAATTCGCCGTCGATGCGAACCAGCGAAATGCTCGTGGACTGAGCCATGCCCGCCCCCCAAATCAAACGCTGGGCGAACACCTCCTCAGGTTGGGGGGCAAAGAACTCGTATATGCGCTTGAACATTGCAGTCCTCGCAAGCCGATGCGGGGCATCATCCTGCACTTTTCGCGCGGCCGCTATGGGTCGTTAGCGGACCCTAAGCCAGATCCAGTAGCCAGCTACCGTAGCCGCGATAATCCAGATGTTAGCGATAACCCAGGCGGCGGCCAAGCTTCGCGGTCGAGCGGCTCTGGCGCTGGCCTGGTCACGAAATTCTGCCATCAGCGCTGCTGGTATCAAGCGTATCGTCAGCGCTATGCCTAGGGGCACGATCAGCAGATCGTCGACATAACCAATCACCGGAATGAAATCGGGTATGAGGTCGATCGGGCTGAGCGCATAGGCCGCCACAAATCCGGCGGCCATCTTGGCAAGCCAGGGCGTGCGAGCGTCCCGGGCCGCTATCCACAGCGCCACCACGTCGCGCTTCAGGCCCTTAGCCCAGTGCTTCAATCTGTCGAGCATTACGGCGAAATGCCCGAGACCCATCGCAGTTCGCAAGGGGCCGATAGCTCACGTGCGACCCATCACCTGTTGCAGGGAAGATAAGCCCTGACCGCTGCCGCGCGCAGGCCCGGTTAGCGCCGCAAGAGCGCGGGAACGAAGAGGACGATCAGCGCCATCGCGATCAAGATGAGGACCAGCCGAAGGGCCGTTCCTCTAGATTCTGCACTGATCTTCATCGGCTTTGATCGCACCTCTCGCCTGACGATCGGACCGGATCACGCGCTGCGCTAAGCCGCAATGTCTTTCGACATGGAGCATCCTATGGACACGACCGCCATTCAGCGGGCGCTGGTCGCGCTCGGCTATTCGCTTGTCGTTGACGGCGCGATGGGTCCGAAGACGAGGGCGGCCTTGCAAACCTTCCAGCGGGGCGCTGGTCTGGCCGCCGACGGCGTTGTCGGTCCTCTGACGGCCGGTGCCCTGCAGAGGGCAATCGCCAAGAAGGGAGCTGCGGCTCAGCAGGCGGCTGGGGGACAGATACCCGCTGACTGGATGCCGGATGCCCAGATGAACCGGGTTGTTATCCACTGGACCGCCGGCGCCCATCGAGCATCAGGGCTCGACCGCAGCCACTACCATATTCTGATCGAGGGGGACGGCAAGCTGGTCCGGGGTATTCCTTCGATTGATCTGAATGACGCGCGCGGAGCGAAGCCTGGCTATGCGGCGCACACCCTGAACTGCAATACGGGGTCGATCGGCGTTTCGCTCTGCTGCATGGCCGGAGCGGAGGAGAGCCCGTTCAAGGCTGGGTCCGCGCCAATGACGCGCGAGCAATGGGACATGCTGCCGAAGGTGCTCGCCGAGCTCTGCCGGCGCTACGGCATCCCAGTCACGCCCCGGACAGTCCTCTCGCATGCCGAGGTGCAGGGCACTCTTGGCATCAAGCAGCGAGGCAAGTGGGATATCTCCCGGCTCGCGTTCGATCCATCGGTTGTGGGAGCTCAGTCCTGCGGCGACGATTTCCGGTCCCGGACGAGGTCTTCATTGGGTTTCTGATTGTTTGAGCTCACGAGATGCGGCGCTCGCTTCTCACGATCTATTCTCTCCTCGACTTGCTTCCGCCTGATAGCCGCCAAGTGTGAAGCCCTGGACAATTGGTTCGGCCGTTTCATCGGCAGGCATCCCTGATCCATTTCGGGGCGTTTCGCGCAGCAGTTCGGCTGACGCTTCAAAGATCAGGCCAAGGATTCCCGCAGCGGCCGGGCCCGCCGCTTACCTCCGGAGCACATCCATGAACCGTATCATCCTGGCGCTCGTCGCCCTGGGAGCGCTGGCGCTCGCCGGCTGCACCGAAACCCTGCGAGGCGCGCAGCTATCGCAAACCTCCGCCTCAGGCTGGCAGCAGATCGCTGCCGGCGCTGGCCAGGTCATCGGCGAGACCAAGTATGACGCCAAGGTCGCTCAGGCCTCTCAGCAGCTCGCGAATTACTGCGGCGCGCTCCGGGCTGTCGCCATGGGCGCCACCATCTTCGCGCCCGCGAGGCACCAGGCGCTCGCGAAGCAGGCCGCCGCCGCCGTGAACTCGGTCTGTGACAACCCGCCCAGCGATGTCGCTTCCGCACTCACCGCCGCCGCCAAGGCCTACGAAGCCGTCCTCGCTGCCGGCAAAGCGACCGGCGTTCCCGTCCAGACCGCAGCCGCAGGAGCCTGACCGATGTTCACCATGGAGCAATTCTGGAGCCTGGTTCGCACGCTCCTCCAGACCGCCGGCGCCGCGCTGGTCACGCGTGGCTATCGCCATCGCGATCATCATGGTCCGCCAGTACCTCAAGGACCGGAATACCCCGACGACGCCGTCTGGCGACCGCATCATTCCGGGCCTTTCGATCGCCGACATGCGGCCGATACTGGAGCTCGCGGCGGAGCAGGGGAAGACGACCGCGGCGGTCGAGCGCGTCGCGACTGCGCTGGAACGGATGCTCGCTCTAAGCCAAGAGCGTGCGGAGGACGCCGAAATAGTCAGGCGCGCAGAGATCATGGCGCAGGAGATGCTGAAGCAACTGCAAGCGACGATCCCGGCACGCAGGCAGCGCGGAACCTGAAAGGTCGTCGTTCGTTTCTCTCCCGTGCTGCATCCACCTCCATTAGGTCCCGTCAGCTCCGGCTGGCGGGGCCTTTTTTGCCGCAGTCAGTGCTCGCTGTCGGGCTTTGCGTTCAGGTGCTGTTCATACCTCGAGGCAAAATCGTGTGAGGTCGCAACAGGAGGAAACCGCGATGCTGAAGTCTCAATCGACCAGGCGCGCGCTAATCGTCGCCGGCCTGACTGCTCTCACTTTTGCTGCCGCGTCTGATGGTATGGCCGCTGGCGGCGGCGGCGGCGGAGGCGGCGGTAATGGAGGCGGCGGCAATGGCGGTGGCCACGGAGGCGGTCAAGGTGGTGGGCGCGGTGGCGGCTCTTCCGGCGGCCTTGGCGGGACCGCAAGCCGAGGCGCATCCTCGCTTTCGCCCGGACAAGAGATGCAGGCTCAAGGCAGTGTCGCCGGCCGTCGCGGAGCGTCGGGATACTCTCCGGGTCATCAGATGCAATCAAAAGGTAGCCTGAAGGGCCATCCTGGCGCGTCCGGCTATGCTCCTGGGCAGCGGGCCAAATCGCTCTGATACTGAGTAAGGCTCCCGCCGGCTTCCGACGGCGGGGCCTTTCTGGGAGCGCTCCGAGTTCGGTGGCGGAACATGGCAGTCGGAATCTGGTTCGCACTCAGGCTGCGGAACCATAGGAGATGACCATGAAGATGCTCGCTTTGGCGGCCGTCCTCGCCTTATCGCCGGCTCTGGCCTTGGCCCAAACCAATGTGCCCACCCAAGGACGGGACAGCGCTAACAGAACCGACTCCCGACGAAGCGTATCCTCCGGCTCTCCGGGCCAGCAGATGCAGTCGAAGGGGAGCGTCTCCGGACAACCCGGCGCATCAGGTTATTCCCCGGGCCACAAGATGCGGGCCAAGGGCAGCGCAAAAGGTCACCCTGGCGCTTCAGGGTACGCGCCAGGACACTCTTCTAAAACTCGCTGACCACTCGACGAAGACCATCTTGCACGCCCCGTCAGCTCCGGCTGGCGGGGTTTTATTTGGTCTCAGTGCTTCTGCTGACGGGCCTCGGCAGCCAAGGCGAGCAGGCCCTTCCCGAGTTCCTCGGCGATCTCAGGATCGCAGCCGAAGGCAAATGGCTCTCGATCGCTGTAGCGGAACACAACCACTATCTTGCCGCTGGGCTCGTGGTGGCCAGCTTCCCAGGCGCCGACCTCGACGATGTCGAACTCTTCCTTTGGCAATTCAGCCTCCGTCATCTCCACAGACTCATCGTCCATCTATCCGGAGGTCTCCGGATCCGGCCATCCGTCGCCGATCGCGAAATTCTGTTCGAAGGAACTTCTGCTGCTAGGCCGTATTCTCTCCGCGATATTCAGTAGTGCTCGCCCTAGCGGCAGAGCAAAGGGCTGGAGGCCCACAAACCCCGCCGATGATCCTGGCGGGGTTTTGTTTGGCCGTCACCCGCGTCATGTTCGACCGAGGCTCGCCCGGAACGGGTAGCGCCGAGTGCGCGTTCTCGTGGATAGGAGAGCAGAGCACATGGCAGAAAATGAAACCAAGCAAGGTTCTGAACTCGCGGGCGCAATCCTGCATGGGGCGCCTCTGTTTGGTTCCGGTGAAACAAAGGTCGGGACAATCGTGCAGATTCACGGCGCCGGGCCATCTCTACAAGTGATCGTGAGCGTCGGAGGCATTCTTGGGATAGGAGAGACAGTTGTCGCTGTCACACACGAACACATCACCTTTGCTAGGAGTGAAGATGGCGGTCTGCGAGCTACAACCACTCTTTCAGTGGACGAGCTGAAAGCGATGACGCCGCATGCCGCTGATTGAGCTTGGCCAGTGTAAAGCCGTGGAAGTCGAAGCTGGCTCAAGGAGGGGATGTGATGGCGGCGGGCGATGAAGTTGGAACGTCTGACAATGCTGAAGGCGCTCAGGCCCCGTCACTAGCTTCCACCACGACCGGACCTGTCCGTGGCATACTAAAACTGCTCGTACGGGCGAGCGCTTCCCAGTCGATGCCGAGTAGGCTGGGTGCTTGGCTCATCCTATTGGTGGCAATTTCCATTTTTGCGCTGCTCGGCTATTTTTTACCCTCCATCATCGCGTCAGCCCGTTCGTAAAAACTCGGAACCATTCGACCCCACGTCCGTTCGCGACTCGTTGCGTTGCGGAGTTGCGTTCGATGTGTGCGCGTCGGGTTCTCAGGGCCGGGCCTGCGGCTGATCTCGTCAAGGGATCGGCGCGTCGCAAGCGGCCTGAGCGCGATCTCTTCGTCGACCCGATGCCCGATCGGGTCGAGCCTTGCCTGGCGCAGCTCCAGGGCAAGGGGCCGATCGGGGACGATTGGGCTTTCGAAGTGAAGTGGGACGGCTATCGCCTTGCGGTTCATATCGCCGGCAAGCAGGTCCGGATCATCACCAGAGGCGGACATGATTGGACGCCCCGGTTTCCGACAATTGCTCATGACGCGCTGGAGCTCGGCGTTGATAGCGCGATCCTCGATGGCGAGGCTGTCGTGCTCGACGAGCGCGGCGCATCGGACTTCGGCGCGCTGCAGAAGGCGCTCGGCGGTCGGGGCGGCAAGCGGTTCGCGCCGGAAGCGAGGCTCTACGCCTTCGACCTGCTCTATCTCAATGGCCACGACCTGCGTGATCAGCCGCTGACAGAGCGGCGTGAGATGCTCGCCGATGTGCTTGCGGTGCAAGCGCATGCGTCGATCAGCCTGAGCGAGGAGATCGATGCCGAGGGCTCCGCGTTCTTGAAGCGTGCCTGCGAGCTCGGTCTTGAGGGCATCATCGCCAAGCGACGCTCAGCCCCCTACCGATCTGGCCGGGGCGGGGACTGGCTCAAGATCAAGTGCATCCAGTCCGAGAGTTTCGCGATCATTGGCTATGAGCCGTCGACGATCGCGCTCGGCGGCATTGGCCGGCTTCTGCTGGCCGCGCGCAAGGGCGACGGGCTCGTCTATGTCGGAGGCGTCGGCTCCGGCTTCACCCAGACCAGCGGCGCCGCGCTCCGCAAGCAGATGGATAAACTCATCCTGGACAAGCCGGCATTGGCGATGCCGGTACGCAAGAGGGGCTATCGCTGGATCCGGCCGGAGCTGATCGCGGAGATCGCGCTGCGCGGCTGGACCGACGACGGAAAGCTGCGGCATGCGTCCTATAAAGGCCTGCGCGACGATGCGGATGAAGCCGCCGTGTTCAAGATCGTCGAATAGTCCGGAATCTTTGAACGCCTGCGGAACTCCCGCGGCACCAGTCCGTTCATGAGCCGCTACCGTCGTTGCACCCCATCTACGATAGAGGTGGAGCCTCTGCCAAGATGCCCGCCAGAAGCGAGCCGGTGTTGCATACCCCCCAGCCGGCCGGCTCGCTTCTTCCGCTTTCGATCGGAGAGCTAGCCGCGGATGTACCGGCAGCTCCCAATCGAGGCATTGCCGCTTCGGATGGAGAGCGACATGTGGCTTCGAACTGGTCTTTTCTTTCTGGGTCTCTGCTGTTCGGCGCAAGCTCAGATCTCGCCCACCGGGCCGCCGCAAAACGCTCCGCCCGCTGAGACAATGCAACCGACTCCGGCGAAGACCGAGGCCGAGGCAAGGCAGAAGCTGTCTGCTAGCGGCTACCCGAATGTGGGGGAACTTTTACGCAGCTCTGATGGCGGATGGACCGGGACGGCGACGGTGAACGGTCCCAACTTCACAGTCCATCTCAATAGCCGCGGAGAGATTGAACGTCGTGACTAGCGCTCAGTAATCTCAAGACTTGCTCTTGAGCATGGCACAGCGATCGACCTCGGCGCGAAGGTGCGCGACCGCTGTATTGCCGCGAATGCTTTTCATGCCGCGGATGCCGTCCTTTTCCCCGTCGAGCGCGCGGTTCCGATCGCCGAGGGGCAAGCCAGCCAGGAATCGCACCTCGCATTCGTGCTTCCACTCCTCCGACCAGGTCGAAACCTCGCGACCGGCGAGGACGGAGAAGATGTGCGGCGGGTTGTCGGGCGGGAAAGGCATGGGCGCGGCTATGCCCGAAATTCCCGCCGGCGCGTAGCCTCCTTGCGCTCCTTCAACCATTCCATCTGATTGACATGCGTTGCCCATCCCTCTGGGCCCATGAATTCGAGATAGCGCTCCAGGGCTTTGCGGATGCTCGTGTAGCGCACCGTCGAGGGATCGATCGTCAAGGCCAGGCACGCCCGACGCTGGCTCACCGCATGCACCGTGCAGGCATGAGCCACCGCCTTCCGCTTCGCATCGGGCGTCACCATTTTTTTGCGGCGACATCCTTCAGGATCGCGTTATCGAGCATCTGCTCGGCCAGAAGCTTCTCGAGACGGGCGTTCTCGTCGTCGAGGGTCTTCAGCCGGCGCGCGTCCGACACGTCCATCCCGCCATACTTCGCCTTGAACTTGTAGAAGGTCGCTGGGGAGATGCCGTGCTTGCGGCACACATCCGCCGTCGCAGCTCCAGCCTCCTGCTCCTTCAGCATCCCGATAATCTGCTCTTCCGTGAAGCGTGAGGGGCGCATCGTCCGTCTCCGTGAGTGACGGACTCTACTCAAATCTGGAGGAAGATCAGGGTCTCAGGTCATGATCGCTGCTGCATGCCCCATATCACGCCTGCGGTTCGCTGACCGCTTCGGCACCCTCCCGCCGGAGCCTGGTCGCGCCGTTCCCCTCGAAGCTTTTGGCTTGATGCCTCGGCCTCTACTTGGCCGGCATCCCTCAGGGATGCCGGCCTTTTTTTTATCGGTCTCGCCCGGAAAGAGCTCACCCGTGTGGCGGAGCGGCGGCGCCCTCGGCCTCAATCGCCATCTCGTGAAGAATACGCCCCACGTCAGGTAGGCTTTTGCAGTTGGAAGCGCTCGAAGGGCAGGCGTAAGGTGACGCGATCCGCACCTGAAAGCAGGAGCACGACATGCAGCAGGCTGTCGTCGCCGTGACTACCCGGGTTGGAGTGAACGGCGCCTTCGATGTCGACTTACCCCTCGATGCAGCCACGCTAAATGAGCGCCTCTTCGATATCGGTCTATGGCTGATCGACCGACACATTCCGCACCAGGCCCGCATCCTCTGGGAGCCCTATCGTCGGCGGATCCGCGTCAGTTTTCCCGACGCAGAAGATGCAGGTGCTTTTCGCCAGTGCTTCGGAGCGCCGCTGCACTGATCATCGTCCATATGGGCAATAGCTGATCGGCGGCCCGCTGGTATCGAGCCGTCCGATCTCCCTGCTGCGTGCGCTTATCAGGCGACGGTGTCGGCCAAGTCCTTCGCGACCTTGAATTTTACGACAGTCTTCGCCGGGACGTCGATCATGGCGCCGGTCGAGGGATTGCGAGCCTGACGCGCTTCCCGCTTGGCGGAGGATAGCTTGCCGACGCCGCCGAGGGTGACGTCGCCGCCCGACTTCAGCATCTTGGAAACGACGCCTGCAAGCGAGGCAAGCACGGCCGACACGTCAGCCTTGGACTTTGCAGCGTCATCAGCGATCGCGGCAATCAGTTCGTTCTTGGTCATATTTCACTCCAGCTCGTTGCGAAGTGCCTTTGAGGCAATCAGTTCGACTTGGTGGTCTTGGCCCGGACCGGCGCTTTCCGCCGCTGCTGACCCAAGCCCATCTTTTTGGCCAAAGTCGAACGGGCCTCGGCATACGCTGGGGCAACCATAGGATAGTCGGCCGGCAAACCCCAGCGCGTGCGGTAATCCTCGGGCGACATGTTGTAGGCCGTGCGCAGGTGGCGCTTCAGCGACTTGAACTTCTTGCCGTCCTCGAGACAGATCAGAAACTCTGGCGTGATCGACTTCTTGATCGAAACGATCGGGGTCGGTCGCTCTTCGACGACCGGCGCGGGCGGTGTGCCAAGGCCAGAAATCGCCGCATGCGTAGTGGCAATCAGACCGGGAAGCTCAGCCGCCGGCACGCTATTGTTCGAAACGTAAGCCGACACGATATCGGCCACGAGACCGATCAGGTTTCCGTTCTCTTCGGACATGATCCACTCCGTGAATTGGCGCACTCAATCCGCAATCTTACGTGCGAATCGATGCCCTGCGCCTCGACCTATGCCGATTGAAAGCTCGATTCAAGACTTCAACCCTCGACGCCGCAATAGACGTGACCACTTGATTGCATCGAACTTGCTTATATTGATGTGATTTAACAATGCAGGGTTGGATACCAGGACCCGTCAAAACCCGTCAGTGGCGTTTAATTCCGATGAAGAGTTTTTGGATTTTTTCACCGCGAACACGAGCCGTGTGGCTGAGAACGCTTGTCGTCATCGTGCTCGCCGCAGGGATGATCACGCCGGCGGTGCTTTTTCGGTAAGTGACGCTCATCTATCGCGGGCGAGCCGCCGCTATTCAGCGGTGGTTAGAAGCGCTTATCGCTCGGCCAACTCTGCAACTTCCTGATCAGTAAGCTGACGTCCGCCAACCTGCATGGAATCTGGCCGAACCGCTTCAGCTCCATAACTGCACCGGCATACGGTCAGATCGCCAACGCTTTCTGACGCCAGGTTAGAAACCTATATGTTTCTTGAGTTGATCACCCACCTCAGCCATCAGCTGGGGCTGAATGCGACCAAGTGTGTGAGCGTGGGCCGCCTCGATAGTCGCGATCTTGACAGGACGGATCACACTCGGAGCCGGCAAGCCAGCCTCCTGATAGAAGCGTCCCAGCGACACATCCCCGACCCAAGGCCGGTTCTCAGCGCTCGTGATCATAACAACCCACAATAGGGCATTCCCCTCCCCGATCGCGCCGTTGCTGACGACAAGCGCCGGGCGATGTTGCCGGGTGTTGCGGTCGGTATAAGGAAAAGGCACTCGGACAATGTCGCCCTGCTGGAAATCAGAGGTCGGCATAAGCTCTCCGATCCGCCTCGCTATCCCACTCGCCGAACGTGCCGAAGGGATCCTCAGCCACGACCGAGGCCGGCGCCTTGCGGATCACGACGGCTGCGCCTTCAATGCTGTAAGCAATTTCGTCGCCTTCCCGCAGCTGCAGCGCTGTCCGAATGGACTGCGGGATCGTCGTCTGCGCCTTACTGGTTAGCTTGCTCGTGATCATGATGAGTCCTCGTAAGGAAAGTCCTTACAGTAAGGAAAATCCTTTCTAGACGCAAGCCTACGACCTTCATGCTATGAGCACCACCCGAACAGCCGCCGCGAGCCCAACCGCCGGGCTAGAAGTTCCATAAATGACCGCGGGCGGCTTTTGGGCGCTTCGCCTCATCGACCTAGCGCAGACATGCGCGAAGGGCACTCAGCGACGTTCCTACGAGGTCGATTTTTTCGCCTCCGGCCGAATTCGCGCGCCTACGGTCTGCTACAACTAGCGGAGTAGTGGCAATGCGACACCCGCGGCAATCGCTACGACGATGGCGCTCCGAATGAGGATGCCGTTGATCCGAGCCATTGAGGCTTCCGAGCTGTCAGGCGTACGCACGACCTCGCCTCCCTCTCTGCCCAGCTTCGGTTTCATCCTGGCCTCGCGCAATCGCGATTGTTCGCAGCCTGGCAGACTCTCCGCCCGTGTGGCCAGGCAGCCACACGGCCATCTCCCTTCCCTCCTCCACAACGATCAGTTCGCGGAGCGAACGAGGCGGCTAGCGTAGAGACTGAGGTCTGATCTTGGGCCCGGGACGTAGGAACGATCAGCCGTGTTCACCTGTCGCGCAGAATGCTAAATGCCCAACCGGGCCGGTAGCTCAATGGTTAGAGCTCGCTGCTCATAACAGCGCCGGTGCCGGTTCGAGTCCGGCCCGGCCCACCATCATCTCAAAAAGGCTGGCCGTCCCGAAAACGGAGAGGCTTCCGGCTTCTCCCCTCAGTTGTCACTGAAGCTGCCAGGACGCTGTAGCCACGCCGGGTTTTCCTGAGAAGCCAATCCTGCAGCGCCTCGGCTGCAGTTTCTTGATCGCCGTAGAGATCCAGTCGTCGCCGCCCAGAACAGCCCTTGCGCCCCCATTCGCGAACGAGCGCGACATCACCGAACAGGGTTGGCTCAATCGCAAGCACATAGAAGCGGGCCATATTCTGTGCTGGATCAGATCGGTCCAACACCAACATTTGCAAGCGCGGCACGTCTTTGACGAAGGAGCTGTCCATGCGCGCATCTCGCGCTCATGGCAGACACCCGTCCAACGCAAAGGATGAATCAATCCCGCGCTTATGATTCACCTCATTGATGAGCCGTATGCGGTCCAGCAGTCCGGGATGCAGGACTTTGCCTCCATCGCACACTCAGATCACAGACCTAGCACGTAGGTCCTCAACCGTCGCCGCACTCACGAGCTCCGCCTGACCCACGAGCACACCGCTCTTCATCACCGAGCAAGCGGTCACGCCTGGACGCGCTTGCATATCCCGGTACCGCCGAAGCGCCTCCACCGCAGAAGGGGCTGCCTCCTTGACCTTGCTACCCCGGATCGTGGCCTTGATCTGAACACGTCTACTTCCTTGAACCGTCGAGAATGCCGAGCGCCGCCTCCAACGTCGGATCGGCCGCGGCCCCGCGCGCGGAGTGATACCAGATCCACGCTGCACGGACTCCGACCGGTGCCGGAAATTCGGGCGACCATTGTTCACCTTGGCTCCCGGAAGTTTGCCGCGACAAAATTGGCGAGCATGTCTCCTGCGACCATCGTTCACCCCGGCCCTACGCTCGCTTGGGCTCACGCCGGCGGCTTCCGATCAGCGCCATCAGCATCGGGCCGATCGAGAACTCGTTGGCTTCAGCTTTCCGCGTCAGGCCGCGCAGATATCCGCCGGCACTGGAAATCGCCTCACCACGCTGCAGGATGGCAGCAACGACGATCGACGCTTCCGTTTCGCCCATCGCATTCTGCGCATCGAGCCAGGCGCTCGGACTAATTCCGAGCATCGATCGCACCATCGACGCCGTCGCCAGGAAGTCTCGCCAGCTGGAAATCCCGCCGCGGGCATAGTCGATGATATCCGGACAGGCATCGAGCACCATTCCCAGCGGGAAGGGCCGTTCCGGCTTCCTCACCGGTTCAGGATCGTTCTCGACCTCGGCGCCCCTGCTTTCTGGAAAGCGAGGTTCAAGATCAATAAGAAAGTCTGGATTTGAATTCTGTTTGTGGCGCTCAGAATGAGACTCATTGCCGCTTAGATTTTGAGTTTTTGCATGAAGTTCCAGCAGGTTGAGGACTTCATCGGCCAGCATCGCCAATTCGTCGGCGATTGGTTCCAGCGCCTCTCGCGGTGCCGTGCGCGGAATCCGGTCAACGATCCCTCGATAGAGCGCTTGGATCTCCTGCCAGGTCGACGGGCCCTGCCCAGCCTGGTGTGCGGAGACATTCTCCTCGATTGCCATGGCGATCATCTTAGCGATGTCGCGTCGACAGATCGTGATCCGCTCCCGAACAAGTTTGAGCGCGCGCTCCTCGATCCGAACATTCTCGGCCGCGCCCTCGATCTCTGCGGACCGAACGACAAGGGGAGATAGATCGAAGCCGAAGGCGAGCTCGATGTCCCCTCCCCTGCCCTTCCGGGCATAGCGCTTCCCGTTGGGGCTATCGCGGCGAATGATGAGTCCGGAATCGACAAGCACCGCAAGATGACGCCGCAAGGTCGCCGGCGACATGCCGTGAGCCCGGAGCGCTAGCTGCTGGTTCGAGGGAAAGACGACGAGCTGTTCCCCCGTCAGCACTGTCTCTGGATGGAAGGTCAATAAGGCGTCGAGCACCGCCAGGGCGCGCTCGTTCACGCCCAGCTGAGCCTTAGCAGTGCAGATATCCCGAAACAGATTCCATTTGTGGACCGCCTTCTCGGGCGACCGTTCCTTTGCAAGCGCCTGATTTGCCACATGGGCAAGCGTCAGCGTTCGCCGCCCAAAGGGCGTCGTTGAAATATGAGAAACCACGTTCCTTCACCTGTGATTAGGCAAAAGAATCCCGCCCACCAAAATGGCGCTTCGTCTCCAAGAGACTCTTGACGGCGATTCGCGGAAGTGCGATTCTCAGGTCACCACACGAGAGAAGGGCTTCCGGGACACCGTTTCGGGGGCCTTTTTCTTTTGCTGTTTTCGGAACCGCCACATGTCGCCAACGCATTCGTGGCTCAATGTAGCGCTCTGTTCGACCACGCCCCTCCTCTCCGACCTTGTCAGCTGACAAGGTTCTTTCGTTCAACGCTCGCGGCGCGACGCCTCGAAGCGCTTCATCAGATCAGGCAACTCTGCTTTGAAGAACGCAGCAAACTCGCTGGCGGAAGCAGCGTCGACTTTCAGCTTGATCTCGCGATTGCCGAACACTGCCTTGCCCAGGCTATCTCCGCCGCTCGCAACCAAATCCAGAGCGACGTTCTCCGCAGGCGCTTTGACTGTCGATAACGCGCTCAGCACCAACTGGAATCTAACATCGGAGATTTGTGAGCGAACCTTGTCACCTGACAAGGTTTCACGGACTACCGCCAACTGGGACGGCGCCTTCGCCACTTCCGCGGCGAGCTCAAGCCAGCGCGGGCGCCCGATCTTCGGCGCCCGGCCAATGGCTGAAATGACATCGTCAGGCAGAGTTCGCCACACAGACCGCATTTTTGCCAGTTCTGCATCGTCGATGGACAGCGCTCCTCGAATGTCGCGCGCTCGGACACCAGCACCTTCCATGCGACGCGCGAACACCGCCCGCTCAACCCAACTCAAATCCTGCCGGCTGGCGTTCTCCAAGCCTTGAGATACGACGAGGTCTCCGTCGCTTAAATCCCGTACGATCGCCTTGACCGAAATCCCAAGTTCGCGCGCTGCGCGGACGCGCCGATGACCGTAAACGGTCTGGTATCGGTCTGGTACCTCTGGATGGCGCCGAACTTGAACGGGAATCCGCTGACCGTCTTCAGAGAGCGAGCGCTTGAAGTCTTGAAATGCGACATCGTCATCGTCAGGAAGACGATCAGGAAACGGCGAGGGATCAATGCGCTGAGCGTCGAGTTCAACAATCCCACCAACCCCAGCGTCGACAATCGCCTGGAGCCGATCACGTTCTTCGCGAATATCCGATAAAGTTCGCTGGGTCGCCCCAATCACTCCCGCCGGGACACGAGGCGCGACCGCGGCCAACGCATCAGCCGCGCCGTCTTCGCGCCGACTCTCACCGTCACCTTCGGATGCTGTTTGAGACAGCAGGCCAAAACTGGCCACAATCGATTGCCGCGCTGGCTTCTTAGTCACCGCCGCCCCCAGCTCTCGTTGATGAGTCCGACGATCGCTTCGTTCACAGCGTCAAACGATTCACGTGCGCGCTTGAACGCTTCGCGCCCGATCTCTCCAGTTTCCAGCTCATAGATGCTCCTCTTGGCTAGCCCAGCCGCTTCAACGGCCGTGCTTTCGACCGCAGCCGGCACGAGAACATCATCGGGGAAGAGCATTCGAAGCATCGAGACGATCTCGGTCTGCGGCTTATCGTATGGATTATGGCGAGTGATCAGATACCGGAAGAAGTCCTGCCGCATCGATGCCCGCTCGCGCGAAATGACATCGATCAGATCACCCATCATCAGCAAGAACTGCCCCATGGATGCTACGTCGAGCATAGCTGGGTGAATGGTCACGATCATGCCTGTCGAGGCATAAATCGCGCCCAAAGTGAGGTAGCCGAGCGACGGGGGGGTATCGAGCACGACGACGTCATAGTCATCTTCGACTTCGCGGATAGCCAAGCCCAAGCGTTCGAAGAAGAGCGAGTCTGCCTTGCGCGCCTGAGCGAGCATGCGGGGCGTTTCGTACTCGAACTCCATCACTTCCAGATTTCCTGGAATAAGATCCACACCTGGGAAGTAAGTCTTTCTGATCACCTCCCGAAGAGGTCGGCGATGCTCATCATACCGGAGGGCAGCCCATACGGTCTCATTCGCAGCGACATCCATCTCTGGCTGAGCGCCAAACATTGCTGAAAGCGATGCCTGAGGGTCTAGATCAACCGCGAGAACTCGATAGCCCTGCAAAGCTAGAAAGTGCGCCAGGTGCACGCTCGTCGTGGTCTTGGCTGATCCGCCTTTGAAGTTTGCGATTGCCAGAATTTGCAGGTGCTCACCACGCCGTCGGTGCGGGAGAAAACGGAGCGCATCAGATGGCTTTTGGGAAGCGAACAGCTGCCTAAGCTCATTGACCTGCGAAAGGGTGTAGGCGCGGTGGTTGTTTTCCAAGCGAGCGGGGAGGGGCCCCTTTCCCTCGTTCGACATAAGCTTGAGTGTCGAATCGGGAATGGATGTGAGTTTTGAAACTTCATTCGTCAGAAAATGCCGCAGATTCTTTTGCGCATGCGGCGGATACATCCGCTCACGCAGCGCGTTTAGCTGCTGCGATAGAACCCTCGCATGCTTCCACACCCGCTCTGCGGGCGCCAGCGGCGATCCAATTTTCTGCGCCACGGCTTCGGGCATTGGCGTAAGAATTCCTCTTTATCGGGCAAAGGCCGTTTTATCGACCTTGTCCCGACAAGCTACGCCATGATTCTAGCCGCTGGTCCAGAGGTTTAAGGTTAACGAGCTCTTAACGGCACAAGGATTCTCAGGCAGCTCGCATGGACTGGCATGCAGCGAAGAAGGATCGTCACTCCCATCCATGAGATGATCGGACGGAGACTCTTTTGCAGAGCATCCCATGCTCATAGGGGAGGGGGCGTCTGCGGGCCGCCAAGTCGATCTCTCCGATCGAGGGGGATCAGGATGCTCACCGCGACGCATCACCCAGGAGCTAAGGCATCCATTTGCTGTTAACGGTTTCGAAACTTCTATAGGACATTATGTCCTGGTCAAAGGCTTCTTGCGCATCTCGTAAAGCAGCCTGGCAAAGCAGGCTATCGCACCAGCTGCGGCCATTTCTTGGGGCCAGCCGGCATGAACCGCCCGCTGAAGCCAAGCTTGAAGAGATAGCTCGAAGGCCCCTGCAGCCTCGCCGACGCCCCCATCCGTGGCGGTCCAGACGAGCTCATGCGGTTCCGGGACGAACTGACCGGTCATGGCGCGCAAGAAATACGCGACGTGCTCCGGAGGGCCGGAAATGACCCATCGCTGTACTGTTCGGGACGTTAGTCCGAGTCCACGCGCGAATGACGAGTGCGTAAAGCCCAAGCGGCGTATGGCCTCCTTAAACTCATCTCCGTCCATCTGCGTCCTGTCGAGTAGAGCAGCGGTACGAGTCGGTCGGGCACCAAAAACGCCGGCCTGACCCCGCTTCCCTCAAACTCTGAGTGCGCCTCGGTTAACGGGGTGTTGAGGCCGGCTGAATCACTGGCTTCAAGAATTAACACTTCATTCATTCAAAGCGACACGGTGTCGCCTCTCAATCCTTGTGGACGACGCCAGTGTCACGGCGCCGAACCAACCCCTTTGTCGCCTCCAAGAATCCCGCACAGGAGTTCAAGATCGTGTTCGATAACCCGGGACAGCGCGCCATTGCGCTTGCAAGAATAGGTGTCCTTCGGCGGCTTGCCGATGATCTCGCAGCCATCGTTGACGGGAGGAAGCCGACCCGCGAGGACCTGGCCGCCGCGGTTTCAATCCAGGGCACGATCGGGCTGCGCTCGGTTCCCTGTCTCATCGGCCACGCAAGCAATCACCCGAGGCTCGGCGATCGCATGATCACCACGTCCCAGCTGTTCATGGTCGATCCCAACGGGCGCTGGGCGCGGACCCTCTCGCGCTTCTATCGCCTCCACGACGATTCCCAGGTCGTGGGTCGCGAAGAGGTGCTCAAGTGAGAATGCGGGGAACGAAAGCGTGCGGCTCGTTCAACTGCGACAAGGACGGAGCCTTCGAACTGCTCGTGCATATGGAAGCGGATCCGCTGGTCGCCTCCTATGGCGAATTCGATTTCGAGACCGTGTTGCCCAGCGACGAGGCGGCAGAGCTGGACGAGGTCGCCGGCTTTTTTCTCAATCACCAGGCCGGGCTCTTCGTCGTCTGCTCCGTAAGCCCCAAGATCGAGCGCAGCGCTCGCTTCCGCTCAGCCTGGCAGCACGCCGATTCGACGTTGGCCCAGCGGGGCACGTGGCTGTTCTCGACCACGGCGCAGAAGCTGAGGCGCGAGCCGAAATGGACGCGGGCCCAAGAGCTCGCGCGTTGCGCGGAGGTGTATGTCGACCGTGGCGACGAAGAGCGCGTCGTCGACTTTCTCTCCCGGGTTCACCACGCTCCGATGCGCGCTTGCGCGAGCCTTTGCGTCAACGGCGCCGACAGCCTCGATGCACTCTACAAGCTCATCTCGGCAGGCGTCGTGTTCCTCGGCTCCGAAGACGACGTCCTGCCCTCGGGAAGCGTCACGCTACGCGCGCCCGAGCCCGTTTTCGATCGCTCGGCCATCGGTTGGCTTCAAGAGCCGTCAGGTGCGCTGGTGAGCCGGACCGCGGGGTTTGCTGCATCGCTAGCGCCATAGACCTAGCAACCCATTCCGGGCCTCTTAGCAGCGCGGAAGCCGCTCGGCGCCGCCTGCCAGCCTCATCTTCATTTCGGGAGCCGCTTCGCTTGAACGACCTACCCCAACCACATGACCGTCTCCGGCGGATCAAATCCGTTCAGGTCATCCTCGAGAGCCACGATCCCCTCGGTCCTTCGATCCGGCGATTGGGAAACTCCGATGCGATCGGAATCACCTTTCCCCGCGATGCGCTGCGGCGGGTCGCGGACTGGCCGGAGCTGTCTCGGCGCGGCGTCTACATGCTGATCGCTCCGGACACCGGCGATCGCGCGATGCGCATCTATGTCGGCGAGGCTCGAAACCTGTTGACGCGCCTCTCGAGCCACGAACGCGACCGCCTGTATCCGCGCTACGTCCAGATCGCGATCGTGGTCAGCACCGACAACCAGCTCCGCGAAGACGTGGCGCAGTATGTCGAACAGCGTCTGGTCGAGGCCTTGATCCAGACTGGCATGGTCGAAGTGGAGAACAAGCCCCCGGCCTATCCGGATCTACCGCTCGACGTGCGTGTCGTCGCCGAGCACTTTTTCCGCGACGCCCTGCTGCTGTTCGGCCCCGTCGAACCGATGACCGGAATGGCCTGCGCGACGATCCTGCAGCAAGAGCGCCTGAGCGATTTCCTGAAAGACGATCCCGCTCCGCCGCCACTCGGTATCGAGAGCAACGTCGTCTACGAACTGCGCCGCGAGCACTGCCATGCGTTCGCGGTCAAAGCCGAGGATCGCACCATGCGAATCCTTGCCGGAGCAAGAATCGCCGGAGAAATCCATTTCTCTCTGCCGAAGCGCGGCCGGGAATTGCGGGCGCGGCTGATCACAGCAGGCACGCTCGTTCGCGAGCCGGACGGCGATGCCTACATCCTGCTCCAGGACGTATCGGTCTTCAGCTATCGCGGCGCCGCCGATCTCGTCACGGGGCGCAAATCGGACGGTTATCACAGCTGGAAGCTCGCCAACTTCAACCTCGGAGAGGGAGACGAAAAATGAGCGGCACGACCTTCAAGGAGCTGCTCATCGAAGACGACGTCGAGGAAGACGACGCAGCATCGCATTCGCCTTTCCTCAAGAGGCGTTTCGGGGAGAGCACGCCCACCCCCGGAGCGCATATCGCGCGACGCATGTTGTGGGCGGCGTGTCCGGCGGCATGTCGCAGGGACATCGAACGCAGGCGGTCGCTGGTCGTCATCGTCGAGGCGCCGGCGACCTGGATCGATCTGGTTCAGGAAGCCGCCCGGGATCTCATTCGTCCGGCGGACTTCGTCGTCAACGAACGGAAGCCGGGCCCGAGAACTTTGTCGCTTCAGGAACTCGGCTTGCGGAATGCGATCGGGTTGCGGCGCTCGTTCGTCATCCTGACCACGCAAGGTGTGAGCGGCATCAGTCCATCCGTGCTCGCGGCTGCGGATCATCATATTCGGGTCGGGCCTCCTGATCGACCGATCCTGGCTGCGGCCCTCAAGGCTGTCTTCGGCCTCCGGCGAACCCCTCCATTGCCAGCCGACATCGACGTCACGGGCGACGGCAGCGCGATTGTCGCAGCGATGCGTCCCGGCGAGACGGCGGGCCGCGCGATCCGCCGCTTGGCGGCCCTTTCCAAGGATCGCGCGACGCCGATCCTCGATGTGCCCGAAGGACCGAGCCTGTCGGACCTGTATGGCTATGGCGCGGCCAAGGAATGGGGTCTGACCCTCGCACGCGAGATCGATGCCTTCCGCGCCGGCGCCGTCGGATGGGCTGCGATCGGCAGCGCGGCGATCCTGCATGGGGCGCCGGGCGTCGGGAAGACCTATTTCGCGACGGCGCTGGCGAGGAGCTGCAAGATCCCGCTGACGACGACCTCGCTCGGCCGGCTCTTCGCCTTCACCGCCGGCAATCTCGATTCGATCGTCAAGGGACTGGATCTGGCTTTCGAGGAGGCCCGCGCCAAGGGACCGAGCATCCTGTTCATCGACGAACTCGACGCTCTTCCCGATCGAAAGACGCTGACGGGGAGGGGGCGAGACTTTTGGTCGCCGATCTGCAATCACTTTCTCAAATTGCTCGACGATGCCCGCGACCGGGTCGTCGTTCTCGCAGCGACCAACATGATCGACCGGATCGACGACGCGATCCTTCGCCCCGGCCGCATCGATCGCCATTTCGAGATCGCGCTGCCCGATCACGATGCCCTCGTTCAGATGTTCCAGCATCATCTGGGGGATGATCTCGCCGGACGAGATCTCGACCCCGTCGCGCGCCTTGCTCAAGGGCACACGGGAGCGCGCGTCGAACTCGCGGTGAAAGCAGCGCGATCAGTTGCGAGGCAGGCGGAACGGGCCCTCGCATTCAAGGACCTCGTCGATCAGTTCTTGCCCCGATCGCAGGATTTGCACGAGCTGCGAAGGATCTGCGTTCACGAAGCCGGGCACGCGGTCGTCGCCCATCTGCTCGGTCGGCGCGTTCGATACGTCACCACGCTGGGTGACGACCGGCGCGGCGGCTACGTCGAGATGGAACCGCTGGAAGGGGCCGTGTCTCGGCGCCAGATCGAGGATCAGGTCATCGTCAACCTGGCCGGCCGCGGCGCCGAAGTTCTCTTGCTGGGTTGCGCCTCCTCGGGCGCGCATACCGATCTGAAAGTCGCGACCCAACTCCTGGCCGCCATGCATGGATCCTTCGGTCTGGGCAACAGCCTGATCCATCTGGCATCGGCGCTAGATCCGTCCGTGCTCGTGGCGGATCACCGGCTCCGGGCGATCGTCGAATCGGATCTCCAGCGCCTCGACGAAAGGTGCGCCACGTTTCTGACCGAACACCGCCCGCAGCTGCAGGCGGTCACCGACGCGCTGGCGCTCGCGCGCGTGCTCGACGGCGAAGAGCTGGCACGGCTGGTCGCTTCGCGATGAGCGATCTGACCCACGAGGAATGTGAATTGCTCGTGAGGACGGCGCTCCGCGTTCTGTCCAACTGGCAGGTCGGGGATGAGGATGGCCGCCGCATTCTCGGTGACGTCGACAAGGCCACCTATGCAGACTGGCACAGCGGGAACTTTCGCGATCTACCGACGGCCACTATGGCGCGATGTGCGATCCTGATCGGGATTCACAAGGGCCTGCGGCTCATGTTTCCTGAACCGGCGCGCGGCTATGCCTGGATGTCGCGCGCCAACGAGATCCTCGCGGGCGCGACCCCGATTGAGACGATCCGCACCGGAAACCTTCACGCTCTGCGACGATTGCGCGACTATGTCGCGGCCCAATCTCAGCTCTGGTGAGGATCCTGCAACGCATTCCTTACCAGTTGCCGCGAGGATGGGATGATCGGGAGAAGGATGCCGACATGCCTTCCAATCTGCCGGAAGCTCTCGCTGCGCTGGTCGAAAGCGTGGTGAAGGACATCGTCGCCAAGCTCGAACCCCGGCTTCGCGACGAGCTTCAGGCGCTCGCCCGCAACGCCCTCGCCGAGGAGCATCGTCAGCTCGCCCGGGGCCTCGAAGCGCGGTCGGCGACGTCGGCGGTGGATGTGCCGCAGCCCCGGCCGCGCCTAAGCCAACGCCAGCTGATCATCCAGGTGCTGGAAGCGCGCGACAACAAACCGATGAAGATGCCGCTGCTTCTGCGGGCCGTCGCCGGCGATGGCGACAGCAATTCCACGCGCAGGGCAATCGCGCGGATGAAGAGCGGCACCGAGCTCGTCGAGACCCAAAAGGGCCTCAAGCTGAACCGGAACACCGAATCCTAGGACGCCCTTCCGGCCGCGCCAGTGACGCCGGCCCCGACGAATCGGCGTCGGGCCGGGCCTGTCCGGACGAGCGGATTTGACATGTCCAGGACGGCACCGCTCGCCACCGGCCTCGATCCTCGGACATGTCCAATTGTCCGACCTTGTCGTTGTCCGATCGCGGTCCTGTCCGGCCATTCCCTTGCGGTGTCCGATCGATCCTTGCGACGCGTCCGACTGATTCTTCAGCGATTAGCTGTGAGATATCAGATGCTTAGCCTGCTTTTCAGTCTTTTCCCAGCAGCGGAAGCGGCCTATGGTTGAAACATGTTCGGCGACGCCTCCCAGGGTAGTCCGGCGGCCCGATCCAGCCCAATGGGAGCTGGACGAGCTCATGACCCTGCCCGAAGCGGTGGCGCTGTTCTGGCCGGACGGTCCGTTGACCGTCAGGTCGCTGCGAACCGCGATTCGGGATCGACGCCTGCCCGTCAGCGTCGTAGCCGGCAAGCACCTCGTCACCAAACGCGCACTGGCGGAGATGTCAGCATGCACATTTTTGAAAGGGCCCGCGCCGGCCCTACTGACTGAGTCCCCTGTCCCGACTGGCGTGGCGGCTCCTGCGGGCGAATCCTACCGCAGGCTGATGCGCGCCGTCGGCAAGGGTTGATCGACCTCATTCCACCCCGAAGCGAGACATGACGGACCCACCGCCGGCGCGCGTCCGAAAAGGAGAACTTTGCCATGACCGACGTCGACCATCTGAACCCGACCGAAACGGACGCGGCCTTGCCGATCGGCCCATCGGCGTTCACCGGCCTCTCCGACGAACATAAGCGGATCGCTCTGCGCATGGTGCCGGAGGAGTATGCTCTGCTCCGGAGCCACGGGCTCGCCATCGAGGACGTGTCCGTCTGGGCCCCGGGCGAGCCGAAATTCGTGCCGCGCGTCGAGCTGCGAAAGGCCGATCGCGCCCGAAAGCGCGCGATCTATTACGGCGTCATGTCGATCGGGGGCTGCGAAACCCGCTTCTCGACCCAATGCTCGGACTTCGAGGGCGCCATCGCCTTCGTCCTGGGCGCGATGGCCCGCGCGGCCGCAGGCTTCCAGCAGAGAATCGCGCCCGAGACGACGGAACTCTGCGACGTGCTGGCGCGCTATGCGGAGATCGTCAAGGGCCAGATGGAGCGCGGGGACATCGTCAAGCGTTCCGGCTCCGGTTACCTGAACAAGCTGGCCCTTCTGGCCCGCTGCTATGGTCCCAGGGCCACGGTCGCCGAGGCGCAGCGCGGCGGGGCACGCAAGGTCATCGAATGGTCGCTGGCGCTCGGCTACAAGCACAACACGGCCATCGAATCGGCCCATGTGTGCAAGCGGGCGGTCAATACCGTCATGACGGAACGAGGGTCGCCCTGGCGCCTGACGTTTCGGATCCCCCTGCGCAAGCCGGGGCCGAAGCAGCCTTTCGAGCCCGACGAGGTTGAACGGATCACCGATCACCTGGAGACCGGCACGATCTACGGCAAGGACAACCAGCCCTTGCTTCGGTGGGACGAGGCGTCCTCCAGCATGGTCCGCGTGCGGTGCACCACGCAACAGATGCTCGCCAACATTCCCTTCGTGATGGCTGTTCCGTTCATGCTGGAAACGGCGACGCGCAAGCAGGCTGCCTGCGAGGTGACCTTTACCGATCCCACCGGTCCCTTCCTCGATCTGGACCTGGGCACGCTTCACCGCCGCAGCGCCATGACTAAGGACAGGAGGAACAAGCGCCGCGGCTCCTGCGTCCTGTCGAGCGCCTACATGGCGCGGCTTCGTCCGATCGCCGAGCAGTTGGTCGCCTCCGGCGTGGACCATCTCATTCATGATCGTCACGGACGCAAGACGCGGCTGTCCCCGCGCATCTGGCTCCGTATTCTCGCCCACGCCAACGTGGAATACCGCACGATCCATTGCCTCAAGGATACCGCCGTCCAGATCGCGCGTCGGGAGGGCGTCAGCCTGCACGACGCGGCCGAGCGGTTCTCGACGAAACCGGAGACGCTATCCGAATTCTACGGGGCCGACTGGGATCTGGGAAACCAGATCGACGCCGCGGAGGCCCAGGGGGAACGCCGCCGCTGGCGACGCGCCTTCGAGCGAGCGCGGGCACGCCGCGAATTGGCGGAGGTGAGCCGCCGCGCACGCACCGGAGCCGGGGGACCGCGCGGCGATGGGATAGCGGCGGCCGCCGCGGTCGCGGCGCTCCAGCCTGATGCGAACGAGGGCGTCGGGCCCGCCCAGGCCCAGGCCGCCATCGCGGCACCGGCAGAGGTCGGACCCGACTGGCTGACGATCAGGGCGGGGCTGAAGTTTTCACCCAGGCCTCCGCTCCCGCGGCGCGACAGCCAGCCCCCGGGACGCAGGCCCCTCTATCGGCGACGCTGACGCGCCGCCATACGCCACAGACGAGGCCGTCCGGAGCAATCCGGGCGGCCTTTTCGTTGCGGTGGCCGCTGTGCGCATCGCCGATGGAGGGACGATCGGGCGGGGCACGCCTGCCGGTCGCCGTGCAAGGGCTCCGAGGCGGCCTCGGAAGGTCGAAGCCGCCTCGGCGCGACCGGTCGGGGAGCCCCGAATTTCGATCCCGTTCAGAACCCAGCCTGCAGGTGCCGCGATCCGTGGCTCGTCGCCGCCCGCGGGCGCTGGTATGCCTGCGGCCATTCGATGCCGATATGGCCCGGGTCATCGTGCGCGTCCCCTTCGCGGAGATGGATGGCGCCGTCATCCCAAACCTCCAAAACCCTTGTCCGCAAGATCGTCTTCAGCTCGGCCATCTTCACGAGGGCCTGCTCGAATGGGGGCTGACGATCGCGACCGACCCTGGCGCCGCGGAGACGATCCTCAGCGGCCGGGCCATGCGATGGTCCGGGCGGGATCGCCGGCTATGGGGACGACCCGGGATGATCGGCCCGACGGCATGGCAACGTCGAGGCGGCGCCACAATCGGCGAGGGTAGGCAAGCGTGGGCCGAGGGGCGTCTCACTCGTCCCGCGGCGACCGCCGTGCTCGAACCCGTATGATCCGTCGCGTCGGGTGCGTTCTCGGCTCGCGCACGACCGATTCCGCGTCGGGCGCCTCCGCTCGAAAGCGCCGGCCTATCAAGGCGTCGGCGCGCATGTGCCTGGTTGTTAGTGAACTTTAATCACCGGATGATGGTGCTGTTCCGGTTCATTTTCATTCGCCGCCGTGCGATCTCGGCCACGGAGAGCGCCATCTGAATCGTTGCCGACCCCTTTCCGTCCAAAAACCGCGGCTCATTCGCGGGCGCCAAAACCCGTATTATACTAAAGTCTAATTCCCCATCTGTCCGGGTTTTGTCCGAAAATCGGCGGGCCTATCGGGCCGTTCCTCAGGAGGTCAATTCTTGAGGCTTGAGCCTAGTTCTGGCCTTGAAGAAGAGCGGTCAGGGCGTTGTCTATCCTTGGCCCCGGTCTTCCTCGCGTTGCACACGCAAGTGTCAGCGCGTGTTAAGCGGGCGGGACATCGAATGCGGAGGGGCAACTCACTCCTATAGTTTGATGGGTCAGCGGAAGCGGCGAGGGGAGGGCGCGATCTCATTTAATAGCGGAAACTTTTGGGCGGTCGAAGGATCAGTTCATCGTTCCTTGATGACCAAATTTGAAAGCACCCCCAATCAGCGCCCAGGCCGCGTTAGACCCCAAGTTTCGGCAGCGGATTGGGCGCAAGCCTACTCTCGGCAGCTGGCTCGAACCATTGCGGAAACTCCAAATTCCGAAGGCCGAGTCGCCGGCGAACCACCCGTCCCGTGTCGCAGCGGCGCGCCGCCTTCTGCTGCGCTTCAATCGTCCTCGAGCACAATCGCGCGGCGCCGGACGTTTCGGCGTCAGCAGGCGTTGCGTCTGGGCTGATCTCCTTCGCTCAATTGCCGGTTCTTCTAGCCAATAAAGTCGCGCGGTGTAGCTCGGTTACACGGGTGCTATGGCCTGCGGCCTAGCGGTTGGAAGCCACGTGTGGCTTGCAAAGGACCAGGTTACGATTCTCGCCCACGTCAAGAAGCGAGGACAACATGGATATTTTCGACCTGTTCGGCGAACCACTTCTGGAAACCACGGCCGATGTAAACCTTTATATGCTCTCGCGGGAGGTGACCCCTATCTTTCCGGGATCGACCGCGCTCTCTGAGTTCGAAAATGGACTGACCCTCGGACAGGAAATGAAGTCTTTGAGACGCGACTTGTTTCGGCTGGAAGGAGGATGGAAACCCAGCGCCAGGGATCTCATGAATTCGCCGCTCTTGAAGGAATGGGGAATTCTAGATGCTGGCGAAGTGCTCCCTCGGATTGTCGGAGAGCTAATCGGCGCGTCAGCAGTTGGTGCTCGATTTGCGGAAGGCCAACAGATAGCTACCCTCCAAATCTTGGCGATCGACAAGGAATTCGGATGGGCCCGGGATCGCCGCGGCTTCTATCGCTTAGATTGCGACCCAGCGGGTGAGGCTTAGAATGTGCGCCCTCGAAATGCGCTCGCGTGCTCGGCCTCGCCGAGAGGTGTCGTTCAGCGGTCAGTTCAGCAACCCATTTTTGCTTGGTCGTGCGACTGACTTCAGCGCCACCACGTTCCAATTCCTGCGGTTTCGGCGCTTGTTGCTCTGCCGCCAAACGGGCTTTTCGACATCGGATCACAGGCCTGAGCGCCGCTGGCACCGCCACGTGCGTTGCGCTCGCCAAAAGATATCGATTGTTGCGCTCGACCCAAGGCGGCTTCTCGCCAAGGCTATGAGAATACGTTGAATCCGAGCGTCGACGGCGATGGCTTCAGCCGAAAAATGCAACACATACGAAACCGCCGTGCTGTTCCATAATAAAGGTTATGCGAATGGATAGTGGGCGGCCTGCGCTCGGATAGCCGCGTATGCCGTGTAGCCCGATTGGCCGTCGTTTATCCCATATAATCGCGCGGTGTAGCCCGATTAACCGTCGCGTGTGATGTTGGCTTCCCGTCAGCCCAGTGCCCAAGCATTGGCTTGGGTTAGCTGACCTGTCCCGCGACCACGCAATCAGTACAGCAGTTTGGTCCACCACGTGGTCGATCGCCCTCGCCTCAAAGCAATTCGCCGCTCTCCAATGACCGCATGGAGTTCCTCACGCGCGGCCTCTGAGAGCGCATAGGGTGGGTCAAGGCCCGCTTGGCGCCGGCTGCGCCGCTTCGGCCCAATCCGGCAGCGGAGAAGCGGTACGGAGCCCCTATTTTTGAGAATTCTGGAGAGCTTCTCGGTTAATTTCGAGGTGGTCGCGAAACGTGAAGAGCATCGCCTCATCCATAGGAAGCCACGCGGATCCCACCAGAAACTCCGCGGCGACAATCGATTCCGCTTCGATGTCGATCACAAATCGCGTTTCCGTCTCGCTAAGCCCGGGCCCGAAAAAGGTTCCCCACAGGCGGCTGTCGTCGTCCGCGATCACGTAACGATCTTCGGCCATCCCGTCCTCCTTGGATTCTGCGTGAGGTTAGACGTGGCCGTTGCGAACCACCAACTGGCAATGCCAGGATTGGTGGGTTGCGTAGAGCGTGACCAACCCGAAATGTCCGGATCGGCTGAATACGGTCATTCGGGCTTCACCGCGCTGGCAATTGGGAGCCGCCTCGGCCGAGTTCGGTGAAGAATCCAGGACGGCGGCGCCGATTATCGGGCTATGCCGCCCGCTTGCCGTGTAGCTTGATTGAGGGTCGTACCGCGGTCTGGCGGTTGTAGTCACGCTCCGTAGCCCGTGCTAGGTTACATGTAACCATGAAGGAGCATGATTATGGCGTCAGCTTCGAAGCCCAAGCCCTCCAGAGTGAAGGTGCGTGACTATCGCGAACGGCTGCGTTCGCAAGGATTGCGGCCCATTCAAATATGGGTGCCCGACGTGCGTGCGGCATCCTTCAAGACGGAGGCCCACCGCCAGTCGCTCGCCGTTGCGTCGAGTAAGCGCGCCCAAGAAGATCAGTCGTTCATCGACGCGATCTCGGATTGGGGCAATGAATGAGGCGTGGCGAAATCTGGACCGTCGCTGGCGGCAAGGAGTATGCGGCCAAGCCCCGACCGGTCGTCATCGTCCAGGATGACAGCTTTGACGCAACGGATTCAATCACCATCTGCGCATTCACGACGGACGGAACCGAAGCGCCATTGTTTCGCCTGCCGGTGCATCCCAACGAGCGCAACGGCCTGCGTGCCGCATGCCAACTGATGGTAGACAAGATCACCACTGTTCCGAAATCAAAGATCGGAGCTCGCATCGGGCGATTAGACGATGACGACCTTCTGCGCCTGAACCAGGCTGCTCTCGTGTTTCTCGGGCTGGCCATATCGCCGAGGACAAAGGGACCGGGTTGACGTCCAGACTGCTGAAGGCAGCGGCTACGAAACCGGCCCGGTGTCGCCCCCGAGCGAACGTCGTGCCGCATACAACGCTTAATCGGGCTACATACCGGACTGCACGACGTTCAATCGGGCTACACCGCGTGCACAATTGGGGGCCATTGTGCCGGGTTCTTTGGCGAATTGGGCATCGCAGCACCGCTTATCGGGCTACGTGGCAGGCTCATGGCACGGCATGGCCGCGCCGGGTAATCCGAAGCAGCGGCCATGGGCCGGCTAGTCGCCTCGGCGCCACAAGCTGACCTTGGCATTCTGCCGCAAAGAAGACGAAGTGCTCGATGCCGGTGGTCAGCAGAAGCGGTTTTGGCCCTTGGACTGCCTACCTCAACGCGCCGCGAGAGCCCGTGGGCTGTGGGATAGGATTAAAACTCCTCCCATCCGGAATCGCTGGCCCGGCCGTTGCCGCCATTGGCGACCTTGCGTGGGGCGGGCGCGGTGCGGGACTGCACGAAGGCGGCCTCCGCGAGCTGGCGCAGGCGCGCCGGTTCGCCGGCGGGAGCTGCCCGCATCGGCGCCTTGACCGCGCGCGGTGCCGTCGCGGCCGGCTGGGCGTAAACCGCATGGCCGGCAGGCTCGCGCCGGGTCTTGAAGGCCGCGACCAGCGCGTTGAGCTGCTCGATCCGGCCCGACAGCGAGTTGGCCGAGGCCGCGCTCTGCTCGGACAAGGCCGCGTTCTGCTGCGTCATCTCGTCGAGATGCGCGACGGCCTGGCTCATTTCGTCGATGCCGTTGGCCTGTTCGCCCGACGCCGCCGAGATGTCGGCGATCGTCGCCGCGACCTTCTGCGAGGCCGCGAGGATGCGGGCGAGCTGGTCGCCGGCCTGCCGCACCAGCTTCACGCCGTCGCCGACCTCGACATTGGACGAGGAGATCAGTCCCGAGATGTCCTTGGCCGCCGCGCTCGAACGCTGCGCCAGGGTCCGCACTTCCGAGGCCACCACCGCGAAGCCCTTGCCGGCGTCACCGGCCCGCGCGGCTTCGACCGCGGCGTTGAGCGCCAGCAGGTTGGTCTGGAAGGCGATGTCGTCGATCACGCGGATGATGTCGGAGATCTTCTGCGAGGCGGTCTCGATCCGGGCCATGGCGTCGACCGCCTGGCCGGCGATGGCGCCGCCGTTCTCGGCCGCCTGCATCGCCTCGTCGGCGATGCGCGCGGCGTCCTTCGAGGCCTGGGCCGAGGCCTTCACCAAGGCTGCGAGCTCCTCGGTCGTGGCGGCGGTCTCCTCCAGCGAGGAGGCCTGTTCCTCGGTGCGCTTCGACAGATCGTCGGCGCCCATGTTGATCTCGCGAGCCGCGAGGCCCACGTCCGCCGAGGTTGTCTGGATCGTCGCGACCGTGTCCGAGAGGCGGTCCACCGTCTCGTTGATCGCACCCTTCAGGTCAGCGAAGCGGCCGCGATAGGCCGTCTCGACCCGGCTCGTCAGGTCGCCGCCCGCGATCCCCTGCAGGATCTCCGCGAACTCCGTCGTCGCACCGTCAACAACCGCGTTGATCTCGTTGATGCCGGCCACCAGCCGCTGCATCTGCTCGTCCGCATCGTCGATCTGCAGGCGCGCCGAGAAATCGCCGGCCGCGGCGGCCGCGACGACCTCTCCGACATCCGAGACCACCGCTTCCATCGACTGCGCCCGGGCAAGGCGGGCCGCAGCCGCAGCCCGCTCCTGCTCCTGCAGCAAGGCGACCTGCTCGGTGCTCTCGCGCAGCACGGAGACGGCGCGGGCCATGGCGCCGATCTCGTCGGGCCGGCCGGAATGAGGCACGTCGACCTTGGTGTCGCCGGCCGTCAGCTTCTCCATGACCTGGCTGAGGTCGAGGATCGGGCGGGTGATCGAGCGCTGCGCGAAGACGAGCGCGACACCGACCGAAACCAGCAGCGTCGCCAGCAGGACAACAGGCAGCAGCCATTGGACCTGCCGGGTGAAGGCGGTCGCTTCCTCGCCGATCTCGATGCCCGTCTTCTCGACACGCTGGCTGAAGCTGATCAGCAGGTCGTTCAGGGCCTTGCGGTTGGCGCGGTTGGCCTCGTTATTGCCCTGCTCGTTGGCGGCTGCAGCCGAAACCTCGCGCCCGAGCCGGGCGGTTTCGGTCCGGAAGACGATGAAATCGTCGACCGCCTTGGCGATCTGATCGACGGTAGCGCGCTCTTCCGGCGGCGCGACCTTCTGCAGGTCGGCGCTGAACTTCCGCAGCGTCGGGAAGCGATCCTCGATGCCCTTGGCGTAGGTTGCGGCCTCCTGAGGATTTTTCGCCATGTAGACGCCACGCGATTCCATCACCACGGCCGTAACCACACCATTAATGCGCTGGGTCAGCAACGCGACATTGCCCTGGATTTCGGAGCGCGTGTTCAGGTCGTCGGCCCGGTGCAGGCCGTAGATGCTGATGATCGCCGACAGGATGGCGCCTCCGGCCACGATGGCCAGCATGGCAAGGATTTTCAGGCGGATGGATTTCATGGATGACGCCCCAGGGCGGCTTCCCGACAATGGAAACCGTTCTAAACTCCGACCATTGGGCGTTAATGATAAAAAACTGCTTAAAAGCTTAGAGCCACCGGAACACGCCGTTTTGCTATGGATGCTCTACGGCAGAGGAAGGACTGTCGTATCGGCCGCTCAAGCTTATCATCGGAGTGATCGCGGGCATGACATGAAAGCTGAAATTCAACTTCAAGTGAGGGCGGCGTCTCAAGCGTGGGTTGCATGTTTCACTATAGCGCCTTCGGAAGGTGGCATCCCGGCTACCCCCTTGATAGAGCGGCCTCGCCTGAACATGTTTGGCGTCACCCGCCGCTCCCGTCCCGATTCCCGGTTAGCCATCTCATGTCCGAACACAGCAATGTCCCCGTCATGCACGCCACCACCATCCTGATGGTGCGCAAGGGCGGGCGCGTCGTCATCGGCGGCGACGGCCAGGTCTCGCTCGGCCAGACCATCATGAAGGGCAATGCCCGCAAGGTCCGCCGCCTCGCCAAGGGGGAGGTGATCGCGGGTTTCGCCGGCGCTACCGCCGATGCCTTCACCCTGTTCGAGCGTCTCGAGAAAAAGCTGGAGCAATACCCGACTCAACTCCTGCGCGCCTGCGTCGAGCTCGCCAAGGATTGGCGCACCGACCGCTATCTCCGTCGGCTGGAGGCGATGCTTCTCGTCGCGGACAAGGAGGTCTCGCTTCTGATCTCCGGCACCGGCGACGTGCTGGAGCCGGAAACGACCGAGCATGGCGCGGTGATGGCGATCGGCTCTGGCGGCAACTACGCCCTCTCGGCGGCGCGCGCGCTGATCGATGTCGAGCCCGATGCCGAGGCGATCGTGCGCAAGGCGATGAAGATCGCCGGCGATATCTGCGTCTACACCAACCATTCGCTCGTCATCGAGACGCTCGAAGCGGCCTGACGTTCTCACCAGGCCCGTTCACCGGATACAGCACCGCCATGACCAGCTTCTCCCCTCGCGAGATCGTCTCGGAACTCGACCGCTTCATCGTCGGCCAGAAGGATGCCAAGCGCGCCGTCGCTATCGCCTTGCGCAATCGCTGGCGCCGCCAGCAGCTCGAAGGACCGCTGCGCGAGGAGGTCTCGCCGAAGAACATCCTGATGATCGGACCGACCGGCTGCGGCAAGACCGAGATCGCGCGGCGCCTGGCGAAGCTCGCCAACGCGCCCTTCCTGAAAGTCGAGGCGACCAAGTTCACCGAGGTCGGCTATGTCGGCCGCGATGTCGAATCGATCGTGCGCGACCTGCTGGAGGTTGCGATCGCATTGGTGCGCGAGAGCCGGCGCAAGGATGTCCAGGCGAAAGCCCATGTCGCGGCCGAGGAGCGCGTGCTCGATGCCCTCGTCGGCGCCAATGCCAGCCAGGCGACGCGCGATTCCTTCCGCCGCAAGCTGCGCGCCAACGAGCTCGACGACAAGGAGATCGAGGTCGAGATGACGGCGGGTTCCGGCGCATCCGCGCCGATGTTCGAGGTTCCCGGCATGCCCGGTGCCTCGATCGGCGCGATCAACCTCTCCGACATGTTCGGCAAGGCTTTCGGCCAGAAGGGCAAACCCAAGCGCGTCCTGGTCAAGGACGCCTACCAGCCACTGCTGGCCGAGGAGAGCGACAAGCTGATCGATCAGGATGCGATCATCCAGGCCGCCATCCGCGAGGTCGAGGAGAACGGCATCGTCTTTCTCGACGAGATCGACAAGATCTGCGCCCGCGAGGGCAAGGGCGGCGCCGACGTCTCGCGCGAGGGCGTGCAGCGCGACCTGCTGCCGCTGATCGAGGGCACGACCGTCGCGACCAAGCATGGCGCCGTGAAGAGCGACCATATCCTCTTCATCGCTTCGGGCGCCTTCCACGTCTCGCGCCCCTCCGACCTGCTGCCGGAACTGCAGGGCCGGCTGCCGATCCGCGTCGAGCTCAACCCGCTCGACATCGAGGATTTCAAGCGCATCCTGACCGAGACCGAAGCGAGCCTGATCAAGCAGTCGGTGGCGCTGATGGCGACCGAGGAGGTCGCGGTCACCTTCACGCCGGACGCGATCGACGCCATCGCCCGCATCGCCGTCGAGGTGAACTCCACGGTCGAGAATATCGGCGCCCGCCGCCTCCAGACCGTGATCGAGCGCATCCTCGACGAGATCTCCTTCACCGCGCCGGACCGCTCGGGCGAGGCTGTGACGATCGATGCGACCTATGTCGAGGCCCGCATCGGCGACCTCGCCAAGAACGCCGACCTGAGCCGGTTCATTCTCTGATGGAGAAGCCGGCGGCATCGGCGCCGGAATCCTCCCGTCTCGCGCGCGATTCCGCCGTCGTCGGCGCAGCCACGATCGCCTCGCGCCTGCTCGGCTTCGCGCGCGACGTGCTGATCGCGCGGCTGCTCGGCGGGGGGCCGGTGGCGGATGCCTTCTTGGCGGCCTTGCGCCTGCCCAATTTCGTCCGGCGTGTCCTGGGTGAGGGTGGGCTGAATGCTCCCTTCGTACCGCTTTATCTCGCGATCAAGGGCGAGCGCGGTGAGGCGGCGGCGCGCGGCTTCGCCGGCGAGGCGGCCGGGCAGATCGGCCTGCTGCTGCTGGTGTTGGTCGGCTTGGGCGAGCTGTTTGCGCCCTGGCTCGTTCTCGGCCTCGCCGGCGGCTTCGCCGACGCGCCCGAAACCCTCGCATTGGCTGCCTCCTACACGCGGCTGATGCTGCCTTTCCTGTTCCTGACGACGCTGGCCGCCATGTTGGCGGCTTTGCTCAATGCCGAGAAGCGCTTCACGGTCGCCGCTCTGGCCCCGGCGCTGATGAACGCGATCCTTCTGGCCGTGCTGCTGCTGCTGCATGCGAAGGGTGTGCAGCCCGAGACCGGCGCGCGCTGGCTCGCGCTCTGCACCAGCCTGACGGGCCTCGCCCATCTCGTGATGATCCTGTTCGCTTTGCGCGGACCCGGCCTGCCGCGCCCGAGCCTGCGCTGGTCGCCGGACATGACGCGGCTCGTCCGCACCGGCGGCGCGACCTTGCTCGCTGCCTCCGCCGCGCAACTCGTCCTGCTGGTGGCGACGCAGATCGCCTCGACCGGATCGGGCGCCGTCGCCGCGCTCTATTATGCCGATCGCGTTTTCCAGTTGCCGCTGGGCTTTGTCGGCGTCGCGATGGGCACGGTCGTGCTCTCCGACATGGCGCTGGCGGCGAACCGGGAAGGCCCTGACGCGATGCTCGGGCAGGCCCTGGCGCTGGGTCTCGCGCTTGCCCTGCCGGCCGCGACGGCGCTGGTGGCGCTCGCGGAGCCGATCGTCTCGGCGCTGTTCGAATATGGCCGCTTCGATGCCGCCGATCGCGCCCGGACGGCCGCGGCATTGGCCGCTTTCGGCTATGGCCTGCCCTTTGCCGTCGCCGCAAAGGTCTTCGGCCAGGTCTATTTCGCGCGCCGCGCACCCCGCCTGCCATTGCTCTCCGGCGGGCTCGCCGTCCTGGTCGCGGCTCTCATCGGCCTCTGTCTGGCGAACGAGGGCAACGCGGCGCATATGGCGGCGCTCGCGGCGACCTTTGCTTTCGTGGCGCAAGCCTGCCTGCTCGGCGGAATGCTGCTGCATGATGGCATCTGGCGCCCGAGCATCGGCAGCTTGCGGCCGATCGCCGCCGGGCTTGCGGCCAGCGCGATCATGCTTGCCGTTCTGGAACTGTTGCTGCGGTTCTTGGCCGGGCCTTTGGCCTTCGATCAGCCGGCCTTGCACCGGGTCGGAGCGCTCGGCCTGCTCTGCCTTGCGGGGCTCGTAAGTTATGGAGCGGCGGGCTGGGCGCTCGGTGCCTTTGGCGCTCTCCCCTTGCGCAAGCCGCGGGCTTGAGCCAGAAGCGCCGCTTCCCTTCTCCATCGTGACGACGGAGTGCCCCATGTCGGGTTTTCATCAGCGCGTATTCTCAGGCATGCAGCCGACCTCGACGCTGCATCTCGGCAATTATCTGGGCGCGCTGACCAACTGGGTGGCGATGCAGGATACGCATGAGTGCATCTATTGCGTCGTCGACATGCATGCGATCACCCAGGGGCTCGACGTCTGGGGCGGGCCGAAGGTGCTTACAGGCGCCATTCGCGAGGTTGCCGCCGCCTATATCGCCGCCGGCGTCGATCCCAAGAAGAGCATCATCTTCAACCAGAGCCAGGTTGCCGGCCACGCCGAACTGGCCTGGGTCTTCAACACGGTCGCCCGGCTCGGCTGGCTGAATCGGATGACGCAGTTCAAGGAGAAGGCCGGCAAGGACCGCGAGAACGCTTCCGTCGGCCTCTACGACTATCCGGTGCTCATGGCCGCCGACATCCTGCTCTACAAGGCGACCCATGTCCCGGTCGGCGAGGACCAGAAGCAGCATCTCGAGCTCACCCGCGACATCGCCCAGAAGTTCAACAACGACTTCGCGGAGCGGATCGCGGAGCTAGGGCTCGGGACGGGCGATCAGGGCTACTTCCCCCTGTCCGAGCCGATCATCATGGGCCCGGCCCAGCGCGTGATGAGCTTGCGCGACGGCACCAAGAAGATGTCCAAATCGGATGCGTCCGACTATTCGCGCATCAACCTGACCGACGATGCGGAGGCGATCGCCCAGAAGATCCGCAAGGCCAAGACCGACCCGGAGGCACTTCCCTCCGAGGAGAAGGGCCTGGAAGGCCGGCCGGAGGCCGAAAACCTCGTCGGCATCTATGCCGGCCTTTCCGGCACGTCGAAGGACGCGGTGCTCAAGCAGTTTGGTGGCGGCCAGTTCTCCGGTTTCAAGGCGGCGCTGGTTGATCTCGCGGTCGAGAAGCTCGCGCCCATCGCCGTCGAGATGCGCCGCCTTCTGGCCGATCCCAGCCATATCGATGCGATCCTCGGCGAGGGCGCGGTTCGCGCCGATGCGATCGCGGCGCCGATCATGCGCGAGGTCAAGGATATCGTCGGCTTCGTGCGTAGCCGATAGGCCGGATTTCCGGGGATGGGCTTGCGCCGGAGTGCCGGCGCGGGTCACCATGCCCCTCCCTGAAGCGGCGGCAGGACAGGTCATGGTCAAGAGACGGCGGTCCTACGAGACGGGCCATCGCCCGAAATTCCTCGCCGTCGTCGACGGCAGCGAGGAATGCGCCAAGGCGATTCGCTTCGCCGCGCGCCGCTGCGCCCGCGTCGGGGCCTCCATCGTCCTGCTCGGCGTCGCCACCCCGCCTGAGCACGAGACCTGGCTCGGCGTCGGCGAGGTCATGCAGGCCGAAGCCGAGGCTGAGGCCGAAAAGCGCCTCGATGCGGCGGCGGCTGCCGTGCGGACCTTGGCCGGGCTCGAGCCGGAGAAGGTCGTGCGCGTCGGCAACAAGGCCGACGAGCTCGTCAGGCTGATCGAGGAGGACGAGGATATCTCGTTGCTCGTGCTCGCAGCCGGCACGAGCAGCAAGGGTCCCGGGCCGCTCGTCAGCGCGCTCGCCGGCAAGTCCTCGGCGAGCTTCCCGATTCCCGTCGCCATCGTGCCGGGTCATCTCGAGGACGAGGAGATCGACGCCCTCGCCTGAAGGCGACGGCCTGCGCGTCCATGCCGCTGGAATGATTCCAGCCGGCGGCCTATATCGGAGCCAGGAACGGCGACCTTGAATCGCCGGTACCGGAGGCAAGTCCATGTTCATCCAGACCGAAGCCACGCCGAATCCGGCGACCCTGAAGTTTCTCCCCGGCCGCGCCGTCATGCCGGACGGAACGCTCGACCTGCGCGACGTCACCGACGCCGAGCGCTCGCCTCTGGCACAGCGCCTGTTCGGCGTTTCCGGCGTTTCCGGTGTCTTTCTTGGCTCGGATTTCATCACCGTCACCAAGTCGGACGGCGAATGGCCGCACCTGAAGCCCGCGATCCTCGGCGCCATCATGGAGCATTTCATGTCGGGCGCCCCGGTCCTGGCGGCCGGCTCGGCTGCCGACGTGATCGAGGAGGGCGAGTTCTTCGATCCCGCCGATGCTGAGACCGTCGAGACGATCAAGGACCTGCTCGAGACACGCATCCGCCCGGCGGTCGCGGGCGACGGCGGCGACATCACCTTCCGCGGCTATCGCGACGGCACGGTCTATCTGGCGATGAAGGGCTCCTGCTCGGGCTGCCCCTCCTCGACCGCGACGCTGAAGCACGGCATCCAGAACCTGCTGCGCCACTTCCTGCCGGATGTGCGCGAAGTCGAAGCCGTCTGAGCGGAACGGAATTGTTGGTGACGATGAGCCGGGCCTTTCGCGGAATGACATCCTGATGCGCATTCTCGCGATCGATACCGCGCTCGGCGCCTGCTCCGCCTGCGTGCTGGATACGGCCGACATGGTGAAGCCCCTGGCGATCGAGCAGCTCGCCATGGATCGGGGCCATGCCGAGGCGCTGATGCCGCTCGTCGAGCGCGTGATGAAGGATGTCGAGGGCGGCTTCGGCTCGCTCTCGCGCGTCGCCGTCACCGTCGGTCCCGGCAGCTATACGGGCCTGCGCGTAGGCGTCAGCGCGGCGCGCGCCATCGCCTTCGCGGCCGGCATCCCAGCGGTCGGCGTCACCACCGTCGCGGCTTGCGCCGCGCCCCTGATCGGACGCGAATCGGGCCGCGTCATCGCTGCTGCGCTCGATGCCAGGCACGGCCAGGTCTGGTTCCAGGCCTTGACGGGCGAGGGCAAGCCGCTGGTCTCGCTCCGGCAGGTCAGCTATCGCGATGCGGCCCGCGCCATCGGCGCAGGCCCCGTCAGCCTCGTCGGTTCCTCGGCGCTGGCTGTGGCCAACGAGGCCTGGGCGATCGGCCTCGACGCCTTGGTGATCGACGATGCCAAGGCGCCCGATATCGCCTGGGTCGCCCGGCTTGGCTTCATCGCCGATCCCGAGAGCGCACCACCCCGGCCGCTCTACCTGAAGGCGCCCGAGACGACGCCGCAGGACAAAGCCCGCCTGCCGCGCCGGTGAGCGGATCCTCCAAATGGTGGTTGCCGCTGCGTCAATCTGTGCGAACAGGGCGCATGGCTTGGCTGCGCAAACTGCTTCATCCTGATTCGGTCCCGCTGCGGACGATGCGGCTCGATGCCGCCCATGCGAGGGATGTCGCGACGCTGCATCATCAGGGCGGCTTCGCCCGCGGCTGGGAACCAGCGGAATGCGCGGCGCTGATCGCCGATTCGGCGGTTGCCGCCGATGGCGTCTTCAGCGGTGGCTGCAGCCGTCCCGAGGGTTTCGTCATCTCCCGCAAGGCTGCCGACGAGGCGGAGATCCTGAGCATCGTAGTCGCCCCTGCCCGCCGCCGCGACGGCTTCGGCCGCGCGTTGCTGGCCGCGCATCTCGCCCGGCTGGCCGAGGAAGGCGCGGTCCATGTCTTCCTGGAGGTCGAGGAGGGCAACCAGCCGGCGGAGCGGCTCTATCGCCATTTCGGGTTCCGCGAGGTTGGACGGCGCAAGGGCTATTACCCCAAGCCGGACGGTACGCGCGCGACGGCGATCGCGATGCGGCTCGATCTTGCGTGACAAGCCGGCGCAATCGCGCCATTGACGGCACTCTGACCTCCCATGAGAACACCCTTTCGCCGATGACCGGACCCGCCTCAGCATGAACGGACTCCGCTTTGGCGCGCTCGCCCGTCTGGTGATGCTGTGCACCGGCACACTCGGGCTCGTTCTCGCCCAGCTCGTCGTCATGCGTGTCGCGCCGTCGCGTCGCGGTGCCCTACCGCTGCGCTTTCATCGCCTGACCTGCTGGTGCCTCGGTGTGCGCAGACAAGTGCGCGGCGCGCCGCCGCCGGCCGGAACAGGGGCGCTGATCGTCGCCAACCATGTCTCCTGGCTCGATATTGGCGTGATCGGCGCCGAGCGCGAGCTTGCCTTCGTCGCCAAGAGCGAGGTCGGCGAATGGCCGGTGGTCGGTTTCCTCGCCAACCTCCAGCGTACACTCTACCTCGACCGGCAGCGCCGCAGTGCGACCGCAGGGATGGCCGCCACGATGGGCGCGCGCATCGCCAATGGCGAGGAGGTGGTGCTCTTCGCCGAGGGCACGACCGGTGACGGCACCCGTATCCTGCCCTTCCGCTCCTCCCTGCTCGGCGCCGCGCATCAGGCGATGGGCGATGCCACGGCAGATGTGACGGTCTACCCGCTGACCATCACCTATACCGGCTGGCAGAACCTGCCGGGCGGGCGCATCGGCCGCGCGGCCCTCGCCTGGTATGGCGATACCGAACTCTGGCCGCATCTGAAACATGTGCTGGAATGCGGCGCGGTCGATGTCGAGTTGGTCTGGGGCGAACCGATCGTGATGGGCCGGGCGACCTCGCGCAAGGAAGCGACGCGACTGGCCGAAGCCTCGGTTCGCGAGGCCCGCCGGAGGGCTGTCACAGGTCGCCCGGCGCAATGATGCCGATTGGTCCGCCGCTTGCTTGTCCTGCCTCTGCGTCCCGCAGCCGTTCCCAAGGGGCCCGATCCGCAGTAAAGGATGCGTTTTGGAGACCCGATCCGCACCGATGAAGAAAGTCCATATCAAGTCCTTCGGCTGCCAGATGAACGTCTATGACGGGCAGCGCATGGCCGACATCCTGAGCCATCAGGGCTATGAGGAGACGGCCACGCCGGAGGGTGCGGACCTCATCCTGCTCAACACCTGCCATATCCGCGACCGCGCGGTGCAGAAGGTCTATACCGAGCTCGGCAAGCTGCGCGACATCAAGAAGGCGCAAGGCGCCGAGGGCCAGGAGACGAAGATCGTCGTCGCCGGCTGCGTCGCCCAGGCCGAGGGTGGCGAGATCCAGCGCCGCCAGCCCGCCGTCGATCTCGTGGTCGGGCCGCAGGCCTATCACCGCCTGCCCGAATTGCTGGCCGAGGCTGTCAAGCGCCGCGTCGTCGACACCGACCTGCCGGTCGAGGACAAGTTCGGCTTCCTGCCGGCACCGAAGCGGCAGGCGATCCTGGCCCGCGGCGTCTCGGCCTTCGTCACCGTCCAGGAAGGCTGCGACAAGTTCTGTGCCTTCTGCGTCGTGCCCTATACCCGCGGCGCCGAGTTCTCGCGTCCGGTTTCGCAGATCATGGCCGAGGTCGAGCGCTTGGCCGAGGCCGGCGTGCGCGACATCACCCTGATCGGCCAGAACGTCAATGCCTATCATGGCAAGGGGCCGGACGGCGCCGTCTGGAGCCTGGCGCGCCTGATGCAGCGCGTCGCGGAGGTGCCGAGCATCGCCCGCATCCGCTACACCACGAGCCACCCCAGAGACATGGACGACGACCTGATCGCCGCCCATCGCGACCTGCCGCAGGTGATGCCCTTCCTGCATCTGCCGGTGCAGGCGGGCTCCGACCGCATCCTCGCCGCGATGAACCGCAAGCATACCGGCGACCAGTATCGCCGCCTGATCGGTCGCATCCGCGAGGCGCGGCCCGATATCGCGCTCTCCTCGGATTTCATCGTCGGCTTCCCCGGCGAGACCGATGCCGATTTCGAGGACACGATCAGCTTGGTCGACGAGATCGGCTTCGCCTCCAGCTATTCCTTCAACTATTCGCCGCGCCCCGGCACTCCGGCGGCTGATCTCGACGCCCAGATTCCGCGCGAGGTCATGAACGAGCGGCTCTACCGTTTGCAGGAGCGCATCGAGCATCACCGGCAGGCCTTTAACCGGGCCATGGTCGGACGGACGGTGGATGTCCTGCTGGAAAGGTCGGGACGCTACCCCGGACAGCTTGCCGGCAAGTCGCCCTATCTGCAGGCTGTGCAGATCGAGAGCGACGCGAATCAGATCGGCGACATCGTGCGGGTGGTGATCGAGAAGACGAGCACGAATTCCTTGTTCGGCCGGCTGGCGGAGCCGGGCGAGAGCGATGGAAAGGGCCTGGCCGCTTGAGCGCGCCTGATCCCATCACCATTTGCCAGGGACGAGTGACGGCCTGTCATCAGGCTGAGATTGTTGCGTCCGGTTATGCTGCGAGACGACCCGGCCGGGCGCTCCTGCCCGGCTGGAACAGGCGCCGGGAACGGACCATCCGCCACCCCGGCCTGAAGCGAGGCGACGCATTTGGCACAGGCTGATTCGACGCAAAGACCCGACCGGAACCCGCGGCGCGATCTGACGCCGGCCCGCCCTGAGGGCGGTGTGCGCGAAAGCGTGGGCCGCGAAGGGCTTGCGGCGACGGAGGTCGTGCTCTCCTTCGATGACAATCGGCTCGCGAGCCTCGTCTTCGGCCAGTACGACCAGAACCTCGCCCATCTCGAGCGCCGCCTCGGCGTCGTGGTCAGCCCCAACGGCAACCACGTCACCGTCAAGGGCGCCCGCGAGACGGCCGAGCAGGCCGGGCGCGTGCTGAAGACGCTCTATGCCCGCGCCAAGGCGGGCGCGCCCGTCACGCTGGGCGAGGTCGACGGCGCGATCGAGGAGAGCAACGTACAGCGCTCGCTCTTCCCGACGGCCGATGCGGGAAAAACCTCCTTCGACGCGGTCGTGACCCGCAAGCGCGGTCCGGTCCGGGCGCGTAACGCCGCACAGGACGCCTATCTGCGCCAGCTCAAGCGTCATGAACTCGTCCTCGCCGAAGGTCCGGCCGGCACGGGCAAGACCTGGCTCGCGGTCGGGCACGCCGTCTCCCTGATCGAGCAGGGTGTGGTCGAGCGCATGATCCTGTCGCGGCCGGCTGTCGAAGCCGGCGAGCGGCTCGGCTTCCTGCCCGGCGACATGCGCGAGAAGGTCGATCCCTATCTGCGCCCGATCTACGACGCGCTGAACGACTTCATGGAAGCGCGTCATGTCGAGCGCGGCCTGCAGACTGGCATGATCGAGATCGCGCCGCTCGCCTTCATGCGCGGTCGCACCCTCTCCAACGCCGTCGTGCTGCTCGACGAGGCCCAGAACGCCACGTCGATGCAGATGAAGATGTTCCTCACCCGCCTGGGCGAGGGCTCGCGCATGATCATCACGGGCGATCCCTCGCAGATCGACCTGCCGCCGGGCCAGCGTTCCGGCCTGGTCGAGGCCGTGAAATTGCTCAAGGATGTCGAGGGCGTCGGCTATGCCCGCTTCGAGGAAGGTGATGTCGTCAGGCATGAACTGGTGCGACGCATCGTCATGGCCTATGAGAGCGCGTCGCGCCATGAGCGTGCCGAACGGGAAGAGCGCTTGCGCAATCCCGAAACGCCCCCGGATCCCAACCGGGAAGGCGACAGCGAAGGGCTGAAGCGGATGTTGGCGCGGGAGCGGCCGCGATGAACGATCGACCTCGCGGGCGGCGCTCAGTGCCGCCACCCGAGAAGACGTCTCCGGAGATCCATCTCGACGTCAGGGCGCAATCGCGCCGTTGGCACGAGCTCGGCAAACTCCCGAGCCTGCGCGCGCTGCTGAACGAGGCGCTGGACGCCGCCATCGCGGTATCCCCGCGCAAGCCCATGTCCGGCGCCGAACTCAGCCTCCTGCTGACCGACGACAAGCGCATCCGCACCGTCAACCGCGACTGGCGCGGCTTCGACAAGGCGACGAACGTGCTCTCCTTCCCGGCCGCGCCGCCGGAACGCGTCACGCTGAGCCCGCTGCTCGGCGACATTGTCATCGCCTATGAGACGGTGCTGCGGGAGGCGCAGGCCGAATCCAAGAGTGTCACGGACCATCTGCGCCATCTCGCCATCCACGGCCTGCTCCATCTCCTCGGCGAGGATCACGAGACCGAAGCCGAGGCGCGCCGCATGGAGGCGCTCGAAGTCGCGGCCCTCGCCCGCCTCGGCGTGGCCGACCCCTATGCCGGTGCCGAGCTCGTCACGGCACCCAGCCCTTCTTCCGCGTAAGCCCTCACGATCATGAGCGACGACAGTCGACAATCCCAGAACGAAACCGCCGGCCGTGGCCTCGGCCACTGGCTCAGCCAGTTCCTCGAACGCCTCGGCCTGCGTGCCGGCGGCACCGCCCGCGAGGAAATCGTCGAGGCCCTGGCCGAGCAGAATGGTGACCTCGCAGATATTTCGGCCCAGGAACGCGCGATGCTCAGCAATGTGCTGAGCCTGCGCGAGCGTCGCGTCGGCGACGTGATGATTCCCCGAGCCGACATCGTCGCCGTCCCGGCCGAGGCGACGCTGGACGAATTGCTCGCGCATTTCCGCACCGCCGGCCATTCGCGCCTGCCGGTCTTCGACGACACGCTCGATGATCCCCGCGGCATGGTTCATATCCGCGATTTCCTCGAATACATCGCCGAGAAGGCCCGGCCCGGCGAGAACGCGTCATCGGAAGAGAACGGCAAGCTCGCGATTCCGCATACGCTTTCGGATGTCGATCTCACGACCCGCCTGTCCGAAACCAAGCTCTTGCGCCCCGTCCTCTACGTCCCGCCTTCGATGCCGGCGGTCGACCTGCTGGTACGCATGCAGTCGACCCGCACCCATATCGCGCTGGTGATCGACGAATATGGCGGGACCGACGGCCTCGTCTCGATCGAGGACCTGATCGAGATCGTCGTTGGCGATATCGAGGACGAGCACGACCTCGAGGAGACGCCGATCATCCCGGCCGGCGAGAACCGCTTCACGGCCGATGCCCGCGCGACGCTGGCCGAGCTCAAGGCCGCGACCGGCGTCGATCTCTCCGGCAACGAGGTCGCCGACGATATCGATACGCTCGGCGGATTGATCGTGACGCTCGCAGGGCGCGTTCCGGCTCTTGGAGAAACGGTGAGAGGCCCGGACGGGCTCAGCTTCGAGATCCTCGATTCGGACCAGCGCCGCGTGAAGCGCCTGACCATCCATTGCCATAGCGAACCCGCGACCGAAGAACCGGCGATGGAGTCGGGTTGATGGGGCTGGCGGGGGCAGCGGAGGCCGTCATCCTGGGTTGGGGCTGGCGGAAGCGCCTGATCGCGCTCGTCGCCGGCGCGAGCGGGGCGCTCGCCTTGCCGCCGCTCGATCTCTGGCCTGTTATCGTCGTGCCGATGACCGTCGCGGTCTGGCTGATCGACGGCGCCGTCGGCACCAGCGCCTGGCGCCGCTTCCGCGCCGGTTTCGCGGTCGGCTGGTGGTGGGGCTTCGGCTTCTTCCTCGCCGGCCTGTGGTGGCTCGGTGCCGCTTTTCTCGTCGAAGCCGACAAGTTCGCCTGGGCGATGCCGCTGGGGGTCGTCGCGCTGCCGGCCTTCCTCGCGATCTTTCCGGCCGGCGCTTTCGGCCTGGCGCGGCTGGCCTGGCCGCAAGGGGCCGGGCGCATCCTCGTGCTCGCCGCGATGCTGGCGATCAGCGAATGGCTGCGCGGCCACGTCCTCACCGGCTTTCCCTGGAACGTCTACGGCATGATGCTGACGGGCGAGATCCATCTCGCCCAGGCCAACTCTCTCATCGGGCTCTACGGCGTGACGCTGTTTGCCGTCGCGATCGGCGCAGCACCGGCCGTGCTCGCAACGGCGCAGACGCCGGCGGGGCGCTATGGGCCACCATTTTTGGCGCTCGCGATGCTGGCCGGCTTCTTCGCCTTCGGATATTGGCGCGTGCCGGCCGCTCCTTCGCCGCTCGTCGCCGGGGTGAAGCTCAGGCTTATGCAGCCCAACCTGCCGCAGGATGCCAAGTTCAACGGCCGCAATGGCGAGGCGATCCTCAACGGTTACCTCGCCCTGAGCGACCGGGCGACCAGCCCGACCACGCCGGGCCTGCAAGGCATCACGCATCTGATCTGGCCGGAATCGGCCTTTCCCTTCCTGCTGGGCCGCACGCCCGGCGCCTTGTCGCGCATCGGGGCGGTGCTCCCGCCCGACGTGACACTGATCACCGGCGCGGCGCGGGCCGGCGAGATGCTGCCCGGCGAAAGCCGGCCCCCGATCTACAACGCGATCCAGGTGGTCAATGACGAGGGTGTCATCGTTGCGAGCTACGACAAGGTCCATCTCGTTCCCTTCGGCGAATATCTGCCGCCGTTCCTGGATACGTTGATCCGCGGCGTCGGCCTCTCCCAGTTCGTCTCGATCCCCGGTGGCTTCGCCTCAGGCAGCGTGCGGACGCCGCTGGCGATCAAGGGCCTGCCGACGGCCGCCCCGTTGATCTGCTACGAGGTCGTTTTCCCCGGCGATGTCGCCGCGCGCGGCCCGCGCGCCGGCTTCTTCCTGAACCTGACCAACGACGGCTGGTTCGGCCAGACCAGCGGTCCCTACCAGCATTTCGCGCAGGCGCGGCTGCGCAGCATCGAGGAAGGTTTGCCGCTCGTCCGCGTTGCCAATACCGGGATTTCCGCGGTGGTCGACGCCTATGGCCGGACGGTGGCGAGCCTGCCGCTCGGCGTGGAAGGCGTGCTGGATTCGGGCCTGCCGCGGGCCGGTCCCGTCACGCTCTATGCGCGGGCTGGAGACCTGGTCTTCGCTGGCCTCCTGTTCCTGTTTCTGGCGTTTTCCCGTTTCGGAACGCGGAAATGATACCAAGTGGAACTTTTTCTGTGGACCACCCGCCAAGCGTATAATACATGACGGCTACCGCGCGCCGACCAGGATGGCGGCTCCTGGTCATGACACTGATGCCTAAGCAGGGTGAATCATGATCAAGAAAGTCCCCAATCCGATCGACAAGCATGTCGGCAGCCGTGTCCGCATGCGCAGGATGCTGGCGGGTGTAAGCCAGGAAAAGCTGGGTGAGGCGCTCGGGCTGACCTTCCAGCAGGTCCAGAAATACGAGAAGGGCTCCAACCGCATCAGCGCGAGCCGCCTGCAGCAGATCGCCAAGATGCTCGACGTGCCCGTGTCCTTCTTCTTCGACGGCGCTCCGACCGGCGACATGCCCGAGTCCGGCTTCGCCGATTCCGCCGCGACGACCTATATTTCCGAGTTCCTTGCGACCAGCGAGGGCGTGCAGCTCACCAAGGCCTTCACGCGGATCAAGAGCGGTCGCGTCCGTCGCCGAATCATCGACCTTGTCGAGGCGCTGGCCGAAGAAGACGCCGTAACGGCGTAATATCGCTTCTTTTCGTTCGATGTGCCGAACGATCTTCCCGATAAGCGGATGTTAGCGCTTGACGACGAACGCGTCCGCTGCAATGACGGGCCGTTCATTGGCTGGCGCGGCTGTGCCGGCCTTTTCCATGTGCCGATTCAGGGAAACCCCGACCGTGTCACGCCAGAATTACCTGTTCACCAGCGAGTCCGTCTCGGAGGGGCATCCCGACAAGGTCTGCGATCGCATCTCCGACGAGATCGTCGATCTGTTCTTCAGGGAAGCGGTGAAGGCCGGCTATGAGCCCGCCAAGGTGCGCGTCGCCGCCGAGACGCTGGCGACCACCAACCGCGTCGTGATCGCCGGCGAGGTCCGCACCCATCTCGACGAGAAGCAGATCAAGTCGAAGGTGAAGTCGGCCGCCCGCAAGGCGATCCGCAACATCGGCTACGAGCAGGACGGCTTCCACTGGAAGAAATGCAAGATCGACGTGCTGCTGCACCCACAGTCCGCCGACATCGCGCAGGGCGTGGACGAGTCCGGCAACAAGGATGTCGGCGCCGGCGACCAGGGCATCATGTTCGGCTATGCCAGCCGCGAGACGCCCGAGCTGCTGCCCGCCCCGATCTACTATGCCCACAAGATCCTCGAGACCCTGACGCTTGCCCGCAAGAAGGGCGAGGGCGACGCCGCCAAGCTCGGCCCCGACGCCAAGAGCCAGGTTACCGTCAAGTACGAGAACGGCAAGCCGGTCGGCGTCACCCAGATCGTGCTCTCGACCCAGCATCTCGACGAGAGCCTGACCTCGGCCGACGTCCGCAAGATCGTCGAGCCTTATATCCGCCAGGCGCTGCCGGACGGCTGGATCTCAAAGGACACGGTCTGGCACATCAACCCGACCGGCAAGTTCGTGATCGGCGGTCCCGACGGCGACGCCGGCCTCACCGGCCGCAAGATCATCGTCGACACCTATGGCGGTGCGGCTCCGCATGGCGGCGGCGCCTTCTCGGGCAAGGACCCGACCAAGGTCGACCGCTCGGCCGCCTATGCGGCCCGCTACCTCGCCAAGAACGTCGTCGCGGCCAAGCTCGCTGATCGCGCCACGATCCAGCTCTCCTACGCCATCGGCGTCGCCAAGCCGCTGTCGATCTATGTCGACCTGCACGGCACCGGCAAGGTCGACGAGGCCAAGCTCGAGGACGTGCTCGGCAAGCTGATCGATCTCTCGCCGAACGGCATCCGCAACCATCTCGGCCTCAACAAGCCGATCTATGCCAAGACTTCGGCTTACGGCCATTTCGGCCGCAAGGCCGGCCGCGACGGCTCCTTCTCCTGGGAGAAGACCGATCTCGTCGACGCGCTGAAGAAGGCCGTCGCCTGAGATAGCGCTTTCGCTTGAATTGATGAGGCCGGAGCCGATCGCTCCGGCCTTTTCATTTTGCTACAGGCATTCTATCCGCGCCGTCATCCCGGGCGGAGCGAAGCGTCGACCCGGGACCCATGCCTGAGCCTCGATCGGATGCGCTCTGGCATGGATCCCGGATCGGCGCGGCTGAAGCCGCTTGTCCGGGATGACCTCGGTTTCTGCGAGACAATCTCGAATGACCCACCCCTCCGATCATGACGACCGCGCCTTCTATGGCCGTCGCAAGGGCAAGGCCCTGCGCGACGGCCAAAGCCATCTGATGGAGCGTACGCTGCCGCGTCTGCGCCTGCCGGAAGGCGAGATCGCCGACCTCAAGGCGCTGTTCCCGCAACCCGTCGAGGCGGTCCGGCTCGAGATCGGTTTCGGCGGCGGCGAGCATCTCCTGATGCGGATGCGTGAAAGCCCGCAGATCGGCTTCATCGGCGTCGAGCCCTTCATCAACGGCATGGCCAAGTTCCTGGCGGTGGCCGAGCGCGAGGGGCTGACCAATATCCGGGTCTGGGACGACGATGCCGCGCTCCTGCTGCCGCGCTTCCCGGCCGGCAGTCTCGACGCGATCGACCTGCTCTATCCCGATCCCTGGCCGAAGCGCCGCCAACGCAAGCGCCGCTTCGTCTCCGAGCACACGCTGGGCCTGTTCGCTCGAGCGCTTCGCCCGGGCGGCCGCTTCCGCTTCGCCAGCGATATCGACGATTATGTCGGCTGGACCCTGTCGCGCCTGATGGCCTCGGCCGATTTCGACTGGACGGACGAGCGGCCGGGTGACTGGCGCACGCCCTATCCCGGCTGGATCCGCACCCGCTACGAGGCGAAGGCGGTCCGCGAGGGGCGTATCTCCAGCTATATCACGGCTTTGCGTCGCGCATCCTGAGGAAGCCGAGCACGCGCTGGGCGGTGCCCTGGGCGAGGTTGCGGAAGCTTTCGCGAGCGCGGTCGACCGCGGCCTGAGACTTGCCGAAATCCTTGCGCAGCGAAATCAGCGCAGCCGTCGTCTCCCACGACCAGCCGAGTGCGCGGGCCACGAGCAGAACGGCCTCGCGATCGCTGCCGAGGATGATCTGCTCGCTCGCCGGTAGGCCGAGCTGCGCCAGCACGGCGACACCGCAGATCGCATGTTCGGTCGCGCCTTCCTGAGCGTAGGTGCGGACCTTGGCCTCGTCGAGCAGGCCGGCTTCGTTGAGCTCGCGAATATTGACGAGCGCCGCGCTGATCGCGCCGAGCTCGCCCGGCATCTGGCCGCCGGCCGCGATGGCGTCCGCCCCGCGCTCGACCGCGCTGTCGACATCGCCCGCCAGCGTCGGTTCGAGGCTCTCGCTCAAGCGCCGCCGCGCCGAGTTCTTCGCCGCGGTCATGAGCTGGGCGACGAGCTCGGCCGGAATGTCGCGGCGCAGGCCCAGCGTCGCCTGGAGCGCGTCGTCCTGTGCCGCCCGCATCACCAGCACGCCCATGCCGTGACGAGAGAAGCGCGCGGTCTGGTTGGCCGCGACCGCATGGGTGACGACGCGCCCGCCGCGCAGGATCAGGAAATCGGTGACGGGCTCGCCGAGCTCGGGCCGCTCGGTGATGGCGAGCATATGGTCGCGGCCCTTGGCGGCGGAGACCGCGACGAGATCCTGGTCGTTGAGGCGCGGCGACTGCACCAGCACGGCGCGCGCCACGGCGATCTCGTCGAGGGCGAGCTGGCGGACGACGCCGCTTGGCGCGTTCGGCACCGGCGCGATCCGCTCCGACAATTCGACACGGGCCCGCAATTCGATGGCGCGCGACAGCCGCCCGATGACCACATCGAAGACGCCGACCTGCTCTTCGTCCATATGGACGGCGGTGGCCAGGAACAGGTCCGTCAGCCGCGAGAGGATGTCGGCGCGCTCGTCGTTCGAGCCGCGCAGCATCGTGGATTCGAGATCTCGCAGCAGCGAGCCGACCGCACTCATACCAAGTCCTCAACCGGTATCCTGTTGCGCAGTCTGGCACGCGAAGGATGACCATCGGGTTAGCGCCGCCGTAACCGAGCTTGCATATCGGGGCGATGCGGACTAAATAGCGGGCAACAGCTCTGGTATCGGTTAACGCCGATGATCAAGAGCGGGCCCACCGGCCCGCTCTTTTTTATTGGCCGCGACCCGCCGGAGGCAGACGGAACGGTCTCAGGCCATGAGTGAACCCACCCACGAGCCGATCACGGCATCCGATCAGGAACCCCGCCTCGTCGTCGAGAGCGGTGTTGCGCTGCGTGTTGCCGCGATCATCGAGCCGGCGATCGTCGATCTCGGCTACCGGCTGGTGCGCGTGCGCATCAGCGCCCAGAACGGCTGCACCCTGCAGATCATGGCCGAGCGGCCGGACGGCACGATGAATGTCGAGGGTTGCGAGGAGATCAGCCAGGCGGTCTCGCCGGCGCTCGACGTCGACGACCCCATCCAGGCGGCCTATCACCTCGAAGTATCGTCGCCGGGCATCGACCGGCCGCTGGTGCGCGCCAGCGATTTCGAGCGCTGGGCCGGCCATCTCGCCAAGATCGACACGAGCGAGATCGTCGCCGGCCGCAAGCGCTTCCGTGGTATCCTGCGCGGCGTCGCCGGCCAGGACGCGCTGCTGTCGCGCGACGACGCCAAGAGCGAGGAAGAGCGCGACGTCGCGATTCCGATGCGTGCGATCGCCGAGGCCCGCCTCGTCCTGACCGACGCGCTCGTCACCGAGTCGCTGCGCCGCGGCAAGTCCGGCCTGCCGCCGGAGATGCCGGCCGCCGAAGAAATCGCCAGCCCGAAAAAGGGCCGAGGAAAATCGCTGGGGCCGCGGCCGAAGAAGGCCGACACGCAGGCCCCGCACGAAAACGATAACGAAGAGGAGTGAGCGTCATGGTCGTCAGCGCCAACCGGCTCGAACTGCTGCAGATCGCCGACGCGGTCGCCCGTGAGAAGTCGATCGACCGCCAGATCGTCGTCGACGCCATGCAGGACGCCATCGCCAAGGCCGCCCGCTCGCGCTACGGCGCCGAGACCGACGTCCATGCCGAGATCAACACCAAGACCGGCGAACTGCGCCTCGCCCGCCATCTCCAGGTCGTCGATCAGGTCGAGAACCCGGCGATCGAGATCACGGTTGACGAGGCCAAGCGCCATAACCCGGCCGCCCAGGCCGGCGACGTCATCGCCGATCCGCTGCCGCCCTTCGATTTCGGCCGCATCGCCGCCCAGTCGGCCAAGCAGGTCATCGTCCAGAAGGTCCGCGAGGCCGAGCGCGATCGCCAGTACGACGAGTACAAGGATCGCATCGGCGAGATCGTCAACGGCGCGGTCAAGCGCGTCGAGTACGGCAATGTCTTCGTCGATCTCGGCCGTGGCGAAGCCATCATCCGCCGCGACGAGATGATCCCGCGCGAGACCTTCAAGGTCGGCGACCGCGCGCGCGCCTATGTCTACGACGTGCGCCGCGAGCCGCGTGGCCCGCAGATTTTCCTGTCGCGCACCCATCCGCAGTTCATGGCCAAGCTGTTCGGCCAGGAAGTGCCTGAGATCTATGACGGGATCGTCGAGGTGAAAGCGGTGGCCCGCGATCCGGGCTCGCGCGCCAAGATCGCCGTGATTTCGCGCGATTCCTCGATCGATCCGGTCGGCGCCTGCGTCGGCATGCGCGGCTCGCGCGTGCAGGCCGTGGTCGGCGAGCTCCAGGGCGAGAAGATCGACATCATCCCGTGGTCGCCGGATGTCGCGACCTTCGTCGTCAACGCGCTGCAGCCGGCGGAAGTCGCCAAGGTCGTGCTCGACGAGGAAGCCGACAAGATCGAGGTCGTGGTTCCCGACGAGCAGCTTTCGCTCGCCATCGGCCGCCGCGGCCAGAACGTCCGCCTCGCCTCGCAGCTCACCGGCTGGGACATCGACATCCTGACCGAAGCCGAGGAGTCGGAGCGCCGCCAGAAGGAATTCGTGCAGCGCACGGACCTGTTCATGAACGCGCTGAACGTCGACGAGACGGTCGGCCAGCTTCTGGCCTCGGAAGGCTTCCGCAATGTCGAGGAGCTCGCCTATGTCGAGCTCTCCGAGCTCGCCTCGATCGAGGGCTTCGACGAGGACACCGCCGGCGAGATCCAGAGCCGCGCGCAGGAGCATCTCGCCGCCGTCGAGGCGGAACTCGACGAAAAGCGCCGCGCGCTCGGTGTCGAGGACGACTTGCGCGAAGTCGATGGCGTCACCACTTCCATGATGGTCGCGCTCGGCGAGAACGATGTGAAGAGCGTCGAAGACCTCGCGGGCTGCGCCACGGACGATCTCGTCGGCTGGACCGAGCGCAAGGACGGCGAGTCCACCCGTCACTCCGGCTATCTCGACGGGTTCGACCTGTCGCGCCAGGACGCGGAAGCGATCATCATGGCCGCCCGCATCCACGCCGGCTGGGTCGAGGCGCCGGCCGAGGAGCCCGAGGCGGAAGCCGATGAGGCGGCCGAGGCCTGAGCGGGATCGTCGCGGTGAAGGCGGCAGAGAAGGAGGGACCGGAGCGGAGCTGCGTCGTGACGCGGGCCGTGAAGGCACCTGACGATCTGATCCGCTTCGTCGCCGGACCCGACGGCATATTGGTGCCGGATTTGCGGCGCAAGCTTCCCGGACGTGGCGTCTGGGCGAGCCTGAGCCGCAAGACCGTCACCGAGGCGATCAAACGGAAGGCTTTCGAGCGCTCGCTCAAGGCGAAGGTCGCGGTTCCCGCCGACCTTCCGGAGATGATCGATACGCTGATGCTGCGCGATGCGGTCCAGGCCGTATCGATGGCCAACAAGGCGGGGCTCGTCATCGCGGGCTTCGCCAAGGTTGAGGCCCTGATCGGCTCGGGCCGCTGTGTCGGCGTCATCGCCGCCAGCGATGGGGCCGAGGACGGCAAGCGCAAGATCGGCCAGGCCATCCGGCGGGCCGGGGCGGCGCGCGAAGCCGAAGGGCTCAAGGCGCGTGAACTGCCCGTCGTCGCTATTTTCACGGCGGCGGATTTGGAATTGGCGTTGGGGCGGGCACATGTGATACATGCCGCGCTTGCTCCGGGTCCGGCGGCCGAGGGTGTCCTCTCCCGCTGGCGTCGGCTCGTCCGGTACCGGACGGACGATACCGCCGCATTTGACCAGAACGACACCGAAGACACGACCGAACCGGCAGGACCGAACGCGGAATGACCGATACCAAGAACCCGGGCGACAAGACACTCTCCGTCAACCCGCCCAAGACCCTGTCGCTGAAGCGGCCTGTCGAGCAGAGCACTGTTCGCCAGAGCTTCTCGCATGGGCGCACGAAGCAGGTCGTCGTCGAGGTGAAGCGCCGCGCCGCCGGGCATGAGGTCAAGGAGCCTGTCGCGCCGCGCCCGCCGCAGGCCCCGGCTCCACAGGCGACCCCGCCGCGCCCCGCCGCTCCGCCGCCGCCCCAGCGTCCGGCCACCAGCATGCTGCTGCGCACCCTCTCCGATGAGGAGAAGGACGCCCGTCAGCGCGCCCTTTCGGAAGCTCGCAGCAGCGAGGCCGAGGCTCGTCGCATCGCCGAGGACGAGGCGCGCCAGCGCAACGCCGCGATCGAGCGCGAGCGCCAGGAGCGCGAAGCCGCCGCGACCCGTCAGCGGCAGGAGGAAGAGCGCCGCCGTCAGGAAGACGATCAGAAGCGCCGCGTCGAAATGGCCGCGCGCCAGCGCGACGAGCAGCCGGCCCGTCCGGCGGCCCCGCCGCCGCAGGCCCGCGAAGCTGCGCCTGCTCCGCAGGCTCCGGCGCCGCAGCCCACTCAGTATTACGGCCGCCCGGCCCCGTCCGGCCCGCGCGAGTTCACCTCGCGTCCGCCGATGCGTGACACCGGCGCCCGCCCGCCGCGTCTCGACAGCCGTCCGCCGCGCTCCGATGCGCCGCGCACGCCCCGGATCGACACCACGGCCCCGGCCGAGCCCGCGATCGCCCGTCCGGCGCGTCAGGCCCCCTCGGCCAACACCACGCGCAATCGCTCGGATGATGTCGACGTCAAGGCCGCCTTCCGCCGTCCTGGCCTGAGCGCCGGCGCCGGCCGTGGCCCGGCTCCGGCCGCGCCCAAGACGCCGAAGACCACCAACGACAAGCCGCGCGGCCGCCTGACGCTGTCGACCGCGACCGGGAGCGATGACGAGCGGACACGCTCGGTCGCCTCGTTCCGCCGGCGCGTGCAGCGCATGACCGGCCATCGTGCGTCGGATGCCCAGAAAGAGCGAGTGATGCGCGAGGTGATCATCCCCGAGACGATCACCATCCAGGAACTCGCGAACCGCATGACGGAGCGCGGCGTCGATGTCATTCGCCTGCTGATGAAGCAGGGCGCAATGCACAAGATCACCGACGTGATCGATGCCGACACCGCCCAGCTCATCGCCGAGGAAATGGGCCATACCGTCAAGCGCGTCGCCGAATCCGACGTCGAGGAAGGCCTGTTCGACACGCCGGACATCGACGAGACCCTGGAGTCGCGGCCGGCGGTCGTGACCATCATGGGCCATGTCGACCACGGCAAGACCTCGCTGCTCGACGCGATCCGCAAGACCAAGGTCGTCACCGGCGAGGCTGGCGGCATCACCCAGCATATCGGCGCCTATCAGGTGACGACCCCGCTCGGCACTCAGGTGACCTTCATCGACACCCCCGGCCACGCCGCCTTCACGGCGATGCGCGCCCGCGGTGCCAAGGTGACGGACGTCGTCGTGCTGGTCGTGGCGGCCGATGACGGCGTCATGCCGCAGACGGCCGAGGCGATCCATCACGCCAAGGCGGCCGGCGTGCCGCTGATCGTGGCGATCAACAAGGTCGACAAGTCCGACGCCAACCCGGATCGCGTCCGCGCCGAGCTGCTGCAATACGAGATCCAGGTCGAGACGCTGGGCGGCGAGACGCTCGAAGTCGAGGTTTCCGCCAAGACCGGCCACAACCTCGACAAGCTGCTGGAAGCGATTTCGCTGCAGGCCGAACTGCTCGATCTCAAGGCCAACCCGGATCGTCCGGCCGAAGGTACGGTCATCGAGGCGAAGCTCGATCGTGGCCGCGGCCCGGTCGCGACCGTGCTCGTCCAGCGTGGCACGCTGCGCACCGGCGACATCGTCGTGGCGGGTGCGGAATGGGGCCGCGTCCGTGCGCTCATCGCCGATACCGGCGCGCAGGTGAAGGAGGCTCCGCCCTCCATGCCGGTCGAGGTTCTCGGCTTCAATGGCACGCCCGAGGCCGGCGACCGCGTCGCGGTGGTCGAGTCGGAAGCGCGGGCCCGCGAGGTCACCGATTACCGCGAGCGTCAGCGCCGCGATCGTCTCGCCGCCCGTGGCGCCGCTTCGGGCGCTGGCCGCTCGCTCGCCGAGATGATGCGCGAGCTCAAGGAAGGCGCAGGCCGCAAGGAATTCCCGCTCGTCGTCAAGGGCGACGTGCAGGGTTCGGTCGAAGCCATCGTTGGTGCGCTTGAGAAGGTCGGCAATGACGAGGTTCGCGCCCGCGTGCTCTCCTCGGGCGTCGGTGCCATCACCGAGTCCGACGTCACGCTCGCCCAGGCCTCGGGTGCGGTCGTGCTCGGCTTCAACGTGCGCGCCCACAAGGAAGCGCGCGAGGCGGCCGACCGGGCCGGCGTCGAGATCCGCTACTACAACATCATCTATAACCTGATGGATGACGTGAAGGACGCGATGTCGGGCCTGCTGGCGCCGACGCTCCGCGAGACCATGCTCGGCAACGCGACGATCCTCGAGATCTTCAACGTCTCGAAGGTGGGCAAGATCGCCGGCTGCCGCGTCACCGACGGCACGATCGAGCGCGGCGCCAATGTCCGCCTGATCCGCGACAACGTCGTGGTTCACGAGGGCAAGCTTGGCCAGCTCAAGCGTTTCAAGGACGATGCCAAGGAAGTCGTGGCCGGCCAGGAATGCGGCATGTCCTTCGAGAACTACCAGGACATGCGTGCCGGCGACGTGATCGAGTGCTATCGCGTCGAGGAGATCAAGCGCAGCCTCTGAGGGCTGCGCTGTCTGAAACAGCGCGTCATGGCCGGGCCTTGGGTTCGGCCATCTCGTGACGAGAAGAGCGCGTCCAGCGCCTTATCTTCCTGAGACGGTGGGCCTGGCCTGCCGGGACGTTTGGTCCGGTCCGATCCCGGAGAAACGAGAACCATGGCTAAACCTGCAAAACCTACAGGCCCGTCCCAGCGGCAATTGCGCGTCGGCGAACTGATCCGGCATGCGCTCGCCGAGATGCTGGCGCGCGGCGACATCCATGACGACGTTCTGGCGAAGCATGTGGTGACCGTGCCGGAGGTGCGCCTCTCGCCGGACCTCAAGCTCGCGACCTGCTACATCATGCCGCTCGGCGGGCTGGACATTAAGCCGGTACTCAAGGCGCTCGAAGCCAACAAGCGCTATCTCCGCGGCGAGATCGCCCATCGCGTGAACCTCAAATACGCACCGGATCTCCGCTTCCGCGCCGATGAGAGCTTCGCTGAGGCCGAGCGCATCGATGCGCTGCTCGATACCGAGATCGTGCGCCGCGACACGCTGGTCCAGCGCCTGAAGATCGACCAGGACCACGAAGACCAAGCCCCTGAAGACGACCGCCGTGACGATGACCGCTGAGAATCCATCCGAAGCCGCCCCGAGCCCGGATGCCGCGCCGGCGCCGCGCCCGAAGAAGCGCGACGTTCATGGCTGGGTCATCCTCGACAAGCCGATCGGCATGACCTCGACCCATGCGGTCAGCGTCGTGAAGCGCGCTTTCGGTGCCAAGAAGGCCGGCCATGCCGGCACGCTCGATCCGCTGGCCTCCGGCCTGCTGCCGATCGCGCTGGGCGAGGCGACCAAGACCGTTCCCTTCGTGATGGATGGCCGCAAAGCTTATCAGTTCACCGTCGCCTGGGGCACGCAGACCAACACGGACGACACCGAGGGCAGCGTCATCGCCACCTCGGACAAGCGTCCGGACGAAGCCGCGATCGTCGCCTTGCTGCCGCGCTTCACCGGCACGATCCTGCAGACGCCGCCGAAATTCTCGGCGATCAAGATCGCCGGCGAGCGCGCCTATGACCTCGCCCGCGACGGCGAGGAGGTCGAGCTTGAGGCGCGGCCCGTCGAGATCGACGCGCTGCGCATCGTCAGCCATGACGGCGCCACCACGACCTTCGAGGCCGAATGCGGCAAGGGCACCTATGTCCGCGCCATCGCCCGCGATCTCGGCCTGGAGCTCGGCTGTCTCGGCCATGTCGCGCATCTGCGCCGCACCCGCGTCGGCCCCTTCACGGTCACCGAGGCCGCGAGCGTCGAGACACTGCGCGAGAGCCCAGAGAGTGCGCTGACGGCCCTCCAGCCGGTCAAGGCGGCGCTGACGCTGATCCCGGAGATCGTGCTGCATCGCGACGCCGCCGCCCGCCTCAAGCGCGGCCAGAGCGCCCTGCTGCGCGGTGCGGGTGCTCCGATCGAGCTTGAAGCAGCCTACGCCACCTGCGCCGGCACGCTGGTCTCGACCGGTTCGGTCCAGAACGGCGAATTCGTCCCGCACCGCGTCTTCAATCTCTGAGATTGTCGGGGGTCACAAGGCGTCATGCTCGGGCTTGACCCGAGCATCTCGTGCCGGAAGAGGTTCCCGGCGCCGTCTTGTTCGGAGATTCTCGGGTCTGCGCTTCGCTCCGCCCGAGAATGACGGCTGACCAGCTACGCAGCCCGCTTCAGCCCGTCCCGTGCCCAGATCGCACTGAGCGCTGCTACCAGCGCGTCGATATCGGCGTCGGAATGGAAGGGCGACGGCGTGATCCGAAGCCGCTCCGTGCCGCGTGGCACGGTCGGGTAGTTGATCGGCTGGACATAGATGTCGAAACGCCCCAGCAGCTCGTCGCTGATCGCCTTGCAGGCCTGGGCATCGCCGACCATCACCGGCACGATATGGCTGGGATTGGCGAGATGCGGGATGCCGGCGGCGTCGAGCTTGTTGCGCAAAGCCGCGACGCGGTCCTGCTGGCGCTCGCGCTCGGCGGAGCTTTCCTTGAGATGCCGAATCGCGGCGATCGCACCCGCCGCCACCGCCGGCGGCAGCGAGCTGGAGAAGATGAAGCCGGAGGCGAAGCTGCGGATGAAGTCGCAGAGCGCGGCCGAGCCGGTGATATAGCCGCCGATCACGCCATAGGATTTCGCTAGGGTGCCCTGGATCAGGGTGAGCCGGTCGGTCAGTCCGTCGCGCTCCGAGATGCCGCCGCCGCGTGCGCCGTAGAGGCCGACGGCATGGACCTCGTCGATATAGGTCATCGCGCCGAACTCGTCGGCGATGTCGCAGAACTCGGCGATCGGCGCGATGTCGCCATCCATCGAATAGACCGACTCGAAGGCGATCAGCTTCGGCCGAGCGGGATCGAGCGCGGCGAGCTTGCGGCGCAGGTCGGCGGGGTCGTTATGGGCGAAGATGTGCTTTTCCGCGCGCGAATGCCGTATGCCCTCGATCATAGAGGCATGATTCAGCCCGTCCGTGAGGACGATGCAGCCGGGAATGCGCGCGGCCAGCGTCGAGAGCGAGGCCCAGTTCGAGACATAGCCGGAGTTGAAGATCAGCGCGGCTTCCTTGCCGTGCAGGTCGGCGAGCTCGCGCTCCAGCAGGACATGGTAATGGTTGGTGCCGCCGATGTTGCGGGTGCCGCCGGCCCCCGCGCCGCTGCCGTCGAGCGCTTCGTGCATCGCGGCGAGCACCTTCGGGTGCTGGCCCATGCCGAGATAGTCGTTCGAGCACCAGACGGTGACGTCGCGCGGGCCACCTTCGCCATGATAGGTTGCGAGCGGGAAACGGCCGGCCTGGCGCTCCAGGTCAGCGAAGACGCGATAGCGGCCTTCGCGGCGCAATCCGTCGAGTTCCCGGCGGAAGAAGTTCTCGAAATCCATTCCAGCCTCCTGCGGCGCGCCTCTCCTAGGCCTTTCGGGCCATTTGCGGAATGGTGCGCGGTGTCGCGGCTGGAATCGTTCTACTGTGAGTGCCCGGCTAGTTCCAGAATCGTTTCGATGAGGACGCGGATGGCGATGCCGGCATCGGCCTCGGTCATGTTCTCCAGCGGCGAGTGGCTGATGCCCTTCTCGTTGCGCACGAAGAGCATGGCGACGGGCGCGACCTGCGCGATCGCCATGGCGTCGTGCCCGGCGCCGGAGGGCAGGCGCCGGCCTGCGAGGTTGCTGCCGGTGCGGGCGATCCCGGCGGCGAAGGCATCCTGCAGCTTCGGCTCCATCGGTACGGCCGGGGCCTTGGCATAGGGGACGATCTCAAGCCCGACGCCGCGCCGCGCCGCGATCTCGGCGAAACGGCTCTGGATCTGTGCCTCCATGGAGGCAAGCGTTTCGTTCTTCGGGGCACGGTAGTCGACGGTGAACTCGGCCGCGCCGGGCACGACATTGGTGGCGCCCGGCTCGGGCCTGAGCACGCCGACCGTGCCGACCGCGAGCTCATGGGCCGCCGCGATCTGTTCCAGCGCCAGCGCCATCTCGGCGGCGGCGGTCAGTGCATCCTTGCGCAGCGCCATCGGCACGGTGCCGGCATGGCCCGCCTCGCCGGTGACGCGCACCCGTGCGCGGCTCTGGGCATTGATGGCGGTGACGATGCCGACCGGCTCGTTCTCCGCCTCGAGCACGGGTCCCTGCTCGATATGGACTTCGAGATAAGCCCGGACCGAACCCGGCTTGCGGGCCAGCGCCCCGATCCCCGCCGGATTCCCGCCGAAGGCCACGAGCGCATCGCCGAGCTTCACGCCCCCGCTGTCGCGCGCCTCCAGCCAGGCCGGGTCATAGGCGCCGGCCAGCGCCTCTGAGGTTGAGAGATGCGTGGGGAAGCGGACATTCTCCTCGTCACCGAAGCCGATCACTTCCAGCGGGAACGGCAGGTTGATCCCTGCATCGCGCAGAGCCTGCGCCGCCAGGATGCCGGCGACGACGCCGAGATTGCCGTCGAAGCGCCCGCCATCCTTCACCGTGTCGATATGCGAGCCGATCAGCACGGCCGGCGCACCCGGTACGGTGCCTTCGCGCCGGCCCTGCACCGAGCCGGCGGCATCGATGAAGGCGGTCAGCCCCGCGACCTCCATCGCACCCTTGACCCACTCGGCAGCTTGTTTGTGCGCGGGTGAGAGATAGAGCCGCGTCAGCTTGCCGGGCTCGTCGCTGAAGCGATTGAGGCCGGCAAGCGCGGCGAAGGCGCGGGCACCAAGGACGGCGGCGGAAGGGAGCGTCTGCTTCATGCCGCCAAGCTAGAGCAGGGTTTTGAAAACTGCGACCGGCAATTTCGCCAAGCAGCTTCTCCGCCACGGCATCATCCGCCGTGCTCGCCCTGTCTCAATAGGTCGCGCGACCGCCGGAGAGATCGAACACGCCAGCCGTGGTGAAGCTGTTCTCGGCCGAGGCGAGAAAGGCGACCATGGAAGCGACTTCGTCGGGCAACAGGAAGCGCCCGCGCGGGATCTTCGCCAGCATGTAGCCGATATGCTCCTCGCTCATCTGGTCGAAGATGCGGGTGCGTGCCGCCGCCGGCGTGATGCAGTTCACCGCGATATCCTTGTCGGCCAATTCCTTGCCGAGCGATTTCGTCAGCGCGATCACCGCCGCTTTCGAGGCTGAATAGGCGGAAGCGTTGGGATTGCCCTCCTTGCCGGCGATCGAGGCGACCAGGACGATGCGGCCATAGTTGCGCTTGACCATGCCGGGGATGACCGAGCGGCAGCAATGCAGCGTGCCGTCGACATTGAGCTTCATGACGCGGGCCCAGTCCTCCAGCGGATATTCCCAGGTCTTGTGGTTGGGCCCGGCGATGCCGGCGCTGGTGACGAGGATGTCGATGCTGCCATGCTGCCCTTCGAGCGCATCGCTCGCCTTCTGGACGGCCTCCGCATCGGTCACGTCGACCCCGACGCCGATCGCGCCATGGCCGATCTCGCCGGCGGCTTTGGCTGCGAGCGCCGAGTCAACATCCCAGATCGCGACGGTCGCGCCGCTCTGCGCGAAACGCTCGGCGACGGCGCGGCCGATGCCTTGCGCCCCGCCGGTCACGATGGCGACGCGCTTCTTTAAATCGATTTGGTTCATGCCCGGCCCTCCCGCCCTGTTATGCGAATCACCCTAACCGGCTGGCCGGGCACCGGCCAGAGGGCGCGGCGGCTTCGGAGAAATCTGCAGACCCGCCATGCAAGCCGTTAAGGGCAACGACAAAAAGCTCAGGGTTCGGGGGGCTCTGGCGCGTGCCGGATCGGGGCAATCCGGGCGGGGTCTGTGTCGGGTCGGTACGGCTCCGGAAGAGGATCGCGCATGATGCGGCACCTTTCGTTCCGGTTCGGTACAAGCCCTTGTTGCTGCAAGAGGATTGCCATTAACGCGGCTTCACGGATCGCGGGAAGATGCCGTTCACCTTTCGATTTGCTTTGCCTTGACCCAAGCCCTGAAACGGCAAAGACAATCGGGGTATTCCGAATGGGCCGCCGTGCCCCTCATCGAGAAACCCGTGCCCGCAACCGCATCCATCACGATCGCCAGCGAAGCCGGGAGCCGCAAGCGGCCGGGCTATGCCAAGCGCGATATCGGCGGCATCGGCATCGCGGTGATGGAGCGCGAGACGGCGATCACCGAAGTCACCGACGCGGTGCAGACGGGCGGCCACATGAAGCTGGCCTTCTGCAACGCCAACCTGGTCAACGTCGCTGCCGGCAACGCCGCCCTGCAGCGCAGCCTCGCGACTTTCCTCGTGCTCGCCGATGGCATCGGGGTCGATGTCGGCAGCTGGATGCTCTATGGCGCGGCCTTTCCGGCCAATCTGAACGGGACGGATTTCTTCCCGACCCTCTTCGCGCAAGCCGGGCGCCCGATGCACGTCGCCTTGCTCGGCGGGCGGCCGGGCGTCGCGGACCGGGCGGTCGCGAATCTGGCGCAGCGCTATCCGGAGCATCATTTCAGCGTCGTCTCGCACGGCTATTTCGCCGCCGGCGAAGAGAAGGCGCTGCTCGACAAGCTGAAGGTCCAGCGCCCCGATCTGGTGCTGGTCGCGATGGGCAACCCGCTGCAGGAGCGCTTCATCGCCGACAAGCTCGGGCCGCAGCATTGCTCGGTCGCGGCCGGCGTCGGAGCGCTGTTCGACTTCTTCGCCGACGAGGTGCCGCGCGCCCCCGAGCTGGTGCGCCAAGTGCGGCTCGAATGGATCTACCGGCTCTGGCTCGAACCGCGTCGGCTCTGGCGCCGCTACGTGCTCGGCAATCCTGCTTTCCTCCTGCGCATGGCCAGGCAATATGCCGTGGGCGGCCGACGGAGCGGGTGAGTCCAACCCATTGAACACGACCTTTGCCCTGGCGACGCCGAGCTATAGGGGCGATATCGAGCGCTGCCGGCTGCTCTGCGCCAGCATCGACCGTTTCGTCAGCGGTCATGCGGTCCATTATCTCCTGGTCGAGGATCGCGACGTTCCGCTCTTTCGCGACCTGGAAGGGCCGCGCCGGCGCATCTTGCCGGAATCGCAACTGCTGCCCGGCTGGCTGCAATCGCGCCCTGATCCGTTGAGCTTCGGCAAGCGCCGGCTCTGGACCGGGGTGCAGGCGCTGGCGCGCGGCATCCCGCCGCTACGCGGTTGGCATGCCCAGCAGCTCCGGAAATTCGCCGTCGCCAAGGCCGGCACCGAGGACGTCATCCTCTTCGCCGATTCCGACATGCTGTTCGTGCGGCCCTTCGACCTGACGAGCCTGTCCGATGACGGCGCGATCCGGCTCTACCGCAAGCCGGATGCGATCACGGCGGACATGGCGCGCCACATCCCGTGGTGCACGCATGCTTCAGCCTTGCTCGGGCTCGATGCGCCCGAGTTCCCGAGCCCCGACTACATCAACAATCTGGTGAGCTGGCGCCGAGACCATGTTCTGGCCCTGCTCGACCATGTCGAGAGCGTCAGCGAGCGCGACTGGGTCTCCGCCATCGCTCGCGAGCGGCAGTTCTCGGAATATATGATCTACGGCTATTTCGTCGAACGCGTGCTCGGGCTGGAGGCCGCCGGCCACTGGCCGGACGCGCGCGAGCTCTGCAAGGTCTACTGGTTCAGCGATGACGCTGTCGGCATGGCTGCGCTGCGCTCCTTCGAGGAGGTCCTGGAGCCGTGGCAGGTCGCCGTCGGCATCCAGTCCTTCATCGGCCAGCCACTCGATCGCATCCGCGCCCTGTTCGAGAAGCAGGCCTCAGCCTGACGGCCTGCGCCCCTGCGCCAGCAGTGCGTAGGTGAAGCCGGCCGAGGCCAGATAGACTGCCCCGAAGACGAGATTCATCCACGCGGCCCAGCTTCCGGCCTCCGGGTAGCGCGTCATGACCAGCGAGATCAGCCCGGCCTTGATCGCGGTGAGCAGGCAGAGCAGCGCAATGCGCGAGCCCGTGCGCTCGCGGGCATAGAGCAGTTCGGCATGGTACTCGACGAGATTGCGGAAGGCCGGGACCAGCAGCATCGGCGCGAACAGATAGGCGGCTTCCGAGACATTGCGCCCGAGCAGGTTCGGGACGGGCTTGAGCGCGACGATGACGGCGACGAGCCCGGCGATCGAGACCAGTGCGATGCCGATCTCATAAGCCGCGAGGCGCCTGAAGCCGCCGACGCCGCGCTCCTGCATGATCTTCTGGACGAGCATCTGGTTGAAGCTGCGCACCGGCATGGCGGTGAGGTCGATCACCCGGAGCGTGATCGCATAGAGGCCGGCGGTGCGCTCTCCGGCCAAGCCCAGCACCAGGAGCTTGTCGAGCTCGGACTGGACGTAGAACAGGATATCGGCCGCGCCGGCGAAGACGGCATCGGCCATGCGGCGCGGATAGAGGCTGCGCACGAAACGCCAGCGCGCCGCCGGCAGGAAGGCGACGAGCGCGATCAGCGCGCTCGCCATGGTCGCCCCGCAATAGGCGAAGGCCCAGATATCGAGGCTGGCATGGCCGAAAGCGGCGAAGAGCAGCGCCGCGACCGTCCGCAAGCCGGAGCCGATGATCACGAGCAGCGCCGCCTGCCGGAAGCGCCTGAGGCCGTTATTGACGATGGCGATGACCTCGACGAGCCGCCAGCCCAACACCTCCGCGACGATGATCACCGCGAAGGGCAGAAGCGCCAGACGCTCCGCGAAGAGCAGCAGATAGGCCGCGCCGGCCGCCGCGACGATCAGCGGCAGCGACAGGGCGGAGAGGCCGGCGAAACCGGAGAGATAGGCGCCGAGCAGGCGCGGCTTGACGGTCGCGACCCGGTAGAGCGGCGAGATGAATCCGAAGGCGAGCAGCCGCGACAGGATGAGCCCTGTCGAGGACGCCGTCGCGAACAGACCGAATTCGCCGAGGGTCAACGTATTCGCAACGATGAGGAAGTAGACAAGGGAGATCACGAGCCGGCCGGCGGAGCCGCTCAGGATGGTGAGGTAGGCGAAGATGGTGGCGCGATCCGGCAGCATGAACCCGTTTCCGCGGCGGCTGGCCCGGCGCGTGCCTTAGCGTTGCAGCATGACGGATCCCTCTTAGACCAGAGGCGTTGAACGACCCTAAACGATACGGAAGCGTCCCGATTGACCGAACGGAAAGCTGAAACGGACCGGAATGAAGCGTCCTTGACGCGCCGCGGCCTGCTGCGCGGGGCTTCGGCTTGCCTGGCGGCCGGGGCTCTGGCGGGGTCGGAGGCGGCGCTTGCGGCCAACGGGCCGATTCCGTTCGGCTCCGCGGCGGAGATCGATACCTTTCGCAAGGACGCGCGCTATCGCGATGCGCTGAAGCGCTATTGCGACGTCGTCGTTCCGATGAACGATCTGAAATGGGAGGCGCTGCGGCACGACCGGCCGCGCTTCGATTTCTCCGGTGCCGACGAGCTCGTCGGCTTCGCCGAGGCGAACAAAAAGGCTCTGCGCGGCCACACACTGCTCTGGGGCGAGGCCCTGCCGCCCTGGGCGAAGGAGATGGCGACGCGCGCCGAGGCCGAGCGCGAACTCGTCAACCACATCGAGATCGTGGTCGACCGCTACAAGGGGCGGATCGCGACCTGGGACGTGGTCAACGAGGTCATCAAATATGACCCGACCGAGGGCGGCCCGTATCGGGACACCATCTGGCAGCGCCTGCTCGGACCGGAGCATGTCGACATCGCTTTCCGCACGGCGGCGCGGGTCGATCCCAAGGCGCGGCTCGTGCTCAACGATTTCCATTTCGAGGAGCCGGTTCCCGGCGCCGCCGCGCGCCGCAAGGTCGCGCTCGATATCTGCCGCCGCCTGAAGGACAAGGGCATCCCGGTGCATGGCATCGGCATGCAGGCCCATCTCTATGCCGACAAGGGCATCGACGTGGACGGATTGCAGCGCTTCATGCGCGATCTCGACGAACTCGGCCTGGATGTCGAGATCACCGAGCTCGACGTCATCGACTGGAAGCTGCCCGCCGATCCTGCGCAGCGCGACAAGACAGCCGCCGCCCTGGTCTCGACTTTCCTCGATGCCGTCGTCTCGGCCAAGCGGCCGAAGGCGATCGTCACCTGGGGGCTGACCGACCGCTATTCATGGGTTCACGAAACTTTCCCGCGCAAGGATACCGCCCGCGCACGGCCCCTGCCGCTTGATGCCGATTACCGGCAGAAGCCGATGATGGCCGTCCTCGAGCGCTACAGGCGCGGTACGGCGTGATGTGGGACAGTGAAGCGTAGCGTCATGTTCACGACCGAGCCCGCTGCAAGCGAAGCACAGGAGAAGCCGGAGCGCCGCGAGCGGCCGGCTTCGGCCATGCCTGCTCGGCTTGGCCGCCTCACCGATCCCGCCTGGATCGTCGCGACGCTCTGGGCGCGTCGCGGACTGATCCTGCTGATGGCGGTGCTCGGCTTCGTCCTCGCGATCTTCGGCAGCCTGCTGATGACGCCGAAATACGTCTCGACCGCGCAGCTCTTCATCGATCCGCGCGACCTCCGCGTGCTCCAGAACGACGTCTCGCCCAATACCGTCGGCAGCGACCCGACCTCGATCACCGGCTATCTCGAAAGCCAGGCGCGGGTGATCGCCTCCGACAGCATCAAGTCGCGCGTCGTCGAGCGGCTGAACCTCGACCGCGATCCCGATTTCGGCGGCGCTTCGGCCGGCTTCCTCTCTCGCCTGCTGGGCACTGATACCGGCCCCTCGCCGAAGGCGACGCTCTACGCGCTGGCGGCGCTCGACCGCACCGTGAGCGTCCGCCGCGGCGAACGCACCTTCGTCATCGACATCTCCGCGACGGCGCAGGACCCCGACAAGGCGGCGAAGATCGCCAACGCCCTGGCCGAGGCCTATCTGGAGGATCAGACCGCAGTCCGCGCCGAGGCCGCCCAGCGCGCGACCACGGCCCTGACCGGCCGCCTGGAGGAGTTGCGCAATCGCCTGCGCATCGCAGAGGAGAAGGCGGAGAAATACAAGGAAGCCAACAATATCGTCGGCGTCGGCGGCCGTTCGCTCGGCGAGGAGCAGCTTTCGCTCAACAACGCCCAGCTCGTCGCGGCGCGGACCCGCGCGACCGAAGCGAAGGCCAAATACGACCAGATCACCGCGACACGCGCCGCCAATATCGAGGCCGGCGCGATCCCCGAAGCCGTCGCCTCCAACACGATGACCGCCTTGCGCGCCCAGCTTGGCGCCGCGCTGGCGCGCGAGGCTGATCTCGTCGCCTCGCTCGGCGCGCGCCATCCGTCGCTTGCCTCGTCGCAGTCGCAGGTCCGTGATGCCCGCCGCCAGATCGCCGATGAGCTTTCGCGCATCGCCCGGGCCGCCAAGGCCGAATATGACCGCGCGGTCGAGGCCGAGCGTCAGCTCGCCCGCCGCGTCGACCAGCTCACGGCCGGGCAATACGCCGCCGGCCGCGCCTCCGTGCAGTTGCGCGAACTGGAGCGCGAGGTCGAATCCTCCCGCGCCATCTACGATGCCTTCCTCAAGCGCGCCCGCGAGACAGGCGAGCTTGGCGGCATCGACACCACCAATGCCCGCATCATCAGCCCGGCCATGCCGCCACTCGAAAAGAGCGGCATCAGCCGCCGAACGCTCGCCCTGCTCGGCGCTGTCGGCGGCGCCGGCTGGGGCATGTTGCTGGCGCTCGGCCTTGCCCTGTTCGCCGTGCCGCGCCCGGCTGCCACTTCGGAATCTCGTCCGCGCAAGCCGTTCTGGCGCCGCGCGCCGCGTCCGGTCCCGGCCGAACCGGTTGTCGAGCAGCCGCCCGTACCCGTCCCGCCATCGCCTGCCGCTGCTGTTGCCTCACCGCCGCAACGCAAGCCGTTCTGGCAGCGGACCCCGCGTCCCGTCGTCACTGAAGCGGCCGAGAAGGAGAGGCCTGCACCGACGGCTCCCTCTCCCGCCGCTCCGCCACCTCGTTCGCAACCCGCGGCAGCGCCGCAGGAAGCTCCCCCTCCGGCTGCCCCCACGGGACTGGGACCGGCGGGCTGGCGGCGTCTCATGGCGATCCAGGGCGGGCAGGCGGATCGTGTCGCGCGCTCGCCGGAGCCAGTAGTCGAGCCGGTTCCCGAGCCGGTGCGTCGTTCCGTTCCCGTGAGCATCCCGGAAGCGGCTCCAGAGCCAACCTCCTTGCCGATGCTCGGAACCCTTCCGCCGGTGCGTAACCGTCGCTGGCGGCGTGGCGTCGAGGCGCGTTCTGTCTTCCAGGGGCAGGCACATCTGGTCGATGTCATCGACAAGCCGCAAGGCGCCTTCACCGAGTCCGTCTCGGCGATCCGTCTGGCGCTGGCAAAGGTCGCCGGGGGCGAGCAGCGCCGCCGCATCCTTGTTCTCGGTTTTGAGCCGCAAGCAGGCACGACGACCCTCGCACTCAATCTCGCGCTGGATGCGGCTTCGGCGGGCTTGCCTGCATTGTTGGTCGATGCTGGCGATGGCACCCGCGGCCTGACCCCCGTCTTTGCGGCCGACGCCCCGATCGGGCTCGGCGACGTTCTGGCGGGGCGTGCGGCACTGGCGCGCGCGATCCTGAAGGATGAAGGCACCGGTCTGACCTTCCTGCCCTTCGCAGGGAATCTGCCGCCAACGGGGCAGGTTTCGCTTCGCACCGGGCCGTTCGCTGCCGCGCATCGTTTCGGACCGATGATCGTCGATGGCGGCAGCCTGCCGGTCGCGGGCCTGATCGAGCGCTTCGCCGAAGCCGTCGACGATATCGTGCTGGTCGCGCGCGAAGGGCGGTCGGCCAAGGCTGCGGCCGAGCGTTGGCGGGCGGAATTGGGAGTGCATGCCGCCAAGCTGCGCGGCCTCGTCCTCAACGCGGCCTGAACCTCTGCTGCGGCGAGGGCCGGGTCAGTTCTTCTCGGGCTTGCGGTACTGCTCGTTGGCGACGCCGAATTCCGACATCAACCGGCCGATCGCGACCTGCCCATGGTAGAGCCCGATCAGCCCGGAGCGGGTCCGGAAGCCAAGGACAAGCCCACGCGGAACTGACGCCGCAAGCAGGGCCAGCGACTTCGCGAGCACTTTCAGCCTTCCGGACAGCCCCGGATTCTGCCGCCTCTCGATCGCGGCTGAGATCGCGCCGTTGCGCAGGCCGCGCGCGTTGATCCAGTCGAATGCGCTGCGCCGCTCCGGCATTGTCTCGCGCTGCGCGGCTTCCTGGACCCACCAGAAACGGAAGCCGGCCGCCTTGGCGCGGGTGAAGAAATCCGTGTCGCCGCCGCCGGTGAAGTCGAAGCTCTCGTCGAGGAAGGGGAAGCCGAGCCGGTCGAGCACGCTGCGCCGGATCAGGTAGTTCGCGCTGGAATAGAGCATCGGCACCGGGCCGGAGGCGCCGTAATGGGACCGGAACACCGGATGCGCCGAGAGCCAGGCGCGTAACGGATCGGCAAAGATGGCCGTGACCGAGCCGCCGAACAGCTCGGCCGGGGCGATGCGGGCAGCGGTGACGAAGGCATCGAGCCAGCCTGGCTCTGCCTCCTCGTCATCGTCGATGCCGAGCACCTGTTCGAGCGCCGGAAAGCGCGTGAGCGCGCAGCGCCAGGCGGCGTTATAGGCCTTGCAGTTGCCCTGGCGCGGCTCGACGATGACGAAGCCCTTGAACAGCCCCGCTGCGTGCAGCGCGCTGGCGCGGGCGGCACCGGCGCGCTCGACGCCCTCGTTCTCGACAACGATCACTGCGAAATCATGCCCGCCCTTCTGGTTGGCGAGGGAGCGCAGGGTCGCCTCCAGCATGTCCGGGCGCCGGAAGGTCGGAATGCAGACGACGCTAGCGATTCCTGCCAGGGCTTCCGGTGCCGAGCTGGCTACCACCTCGAAGCTCTCGGGCATGCCGAAGACCGGCCAGGTGGAGCGATCCTGCTCGCCCCCGGTCGCGCTTGCATTCGTTTGGCTGGCCATCTTCATCGAGCCGCAAACTAGGCTGCGGCGGCTTAAGGTTCGGTGTTCGCCATTGCCGAAACAGCCGATGATCGGGCGAGGCCTTGTTGATCATAGGTGGCGGCGCCGCTTGACCTGCCCGGCCAATGGGACGAGTGGAGTACCACCTGCCGCCGAGCTTGCCCTCTTGCGCCTTGCTTTCCTGACCTCGCTGATCCCCGTCGCCCGGCCGGATACCGGCTTCGAGATCGCCAATGCGGCGATCCTCTCGGCCTTGCGTGCGGCCGGTCACGAGGTCACGGCGATCGGCTTCCTGCGTCCGGGCGAAGTTCCGGCCGATCCGGACCAGGCCGTCGTCGTCGCCGAAGCCGATATCGAGAACGCGGTGGTGCCGGCCGCACAGAAGTTGCGCTGGCTCGCGGCGGCTGCTCGGCTCGGGTTGCCGGTCGCCTGCGCGAAGCTCCGGCTTGCCGGGGCGGGCCGCCTCGTCGAGGCCGTCCGGGCGCATGGGCCCTTCGATGCCCTGGTCCTGAATTCTGTGCTCCTGCCCGGCGCATTTCCGGAGCTTTTGCGGATCGCGCCCTGCATCCTCGTCGAGCACAATATCGAGCATGTCTCGGCCGTGCAGAATGCCGACCATGCCGGCAACCCGCTGCTGCGCCGGCTCTACAGGCGCGAGGCGCGCCTGCTGGAGCGCGTCGAGCAGCAGCTCTGGGCGCGCGTGCGCTTCATCTGGACGCTGGCCGAGGAGGACCGGCAGGCGCTCGGGCCGGCTTATCAGGGGAAATCCTGCGCCCTGCCGCTGGTCTCCGGCGATCCGGCCGCTGCGCCGTCCGCCGATCTCGGCGAGGACCCCGCCTTCGATGTCGGGCTGATCGGCACCTGGACCTGGGGCCCCAATCTCATCGGCCTCGAATGGTTCCTGCGCGAGATTTGTCCGCTTCTGCCTGATGATATCCGCATCGCGGTTGCCGGCCGCGTGCCTCCCGATCTGGAGGTGCCGGCGAACGTCACCCTGGTCGGGCGCGTGCCCTCGGCCGAGCATTTCCTGCGCTCCTGCCGTCTCGCCGCCCTGTCGAGCCGGGCCGGCACCGGCGTGCAGCTCAAGACGATCGAGGCGATGCAGCTCGGCCTTCCGGCGGTGGCGACGACGCTGTCCTGCCGCGGCTTTACTGAGCTACCCGACAATTTCACCCTTGCCGATACGGCCTCGGACTTCGCACGCGCGGTGACGGAGCGCGTCGCCGCGATCCGCGCCGGCGATCGCCAGCGCATCGACGGCGCCGCCTTCATGGCGGGGCAGCGCAGCGCGCTGGCGGACGGGCTTGCGCGCGGACTCGCTGCGGCGAGGGGGTGAGGGCGGCTATTCCGCCGCGGCCTTGCTGCGGCCGATCAGGCCGAAGATCGGCCCGGCCGAGACCATCACCAGGAAGACGCGGATGATGTGATGGGCCGCGACGAAGGCGACCTCGGTGTGCAGCGCCAGCGCGATCAGGCTCATCTCGGCGAGCCCGCCGGGCGAATAGGCCAGGATCAGCGGCACATGGCCGTGCACGGACAGGAGTGCGACGAGCCATGCGAAGCCCAGCGTCAGCGCCAGCAAGATCACGGTCGAGCCCACCGAGAGCAGGAGCACCCGCAGGATGATGCGCGGCGCCGTGCCGACGAAGCGGCAGCCGATCGTCACGCCGAGGATGAGCTGAGCGGCATTGACGATCTCGGCCGGAGGCATGGCGGCGCTCAAGCCCGTGACATGCACGATCGCGCTGACCAGCATCGGGCCGAGCAGGAATTTCGCCGGCATGCGCAGCCAATGTCCGACGATCACGCCCGCGATGCCGCAGCCGATCAGCCAGAGCTCGGAACCGAGCGGCGTCTGCATGATCGATGGGCCGGCGACGCGACCGCCGCTCAACGTCACGCCGCCGATCCACTGCACGATGAAGGGCAGCGTCATCACGACGAGCAGGATGCGGGCGGAATGGATCAGCGCGATGATGCGGGCGTCGCCGCCCTTCTCCTCGCCGACCGTGACCATCTCGATCAAGCCGCCCGGCATGCCCGAGAAGAAGGCGGTGACAGGGTCGAACCCGGCGACGCGGCGGAAATAGCTGACGCAGCACAGCCCGCAGGCGACCATGAACAGCACGAGCCCGGCGAGCGTCGGCAGCCAGTTCGGCAATTGCGAGACCACTTCCGGCTTGAACGAGGCGCCGAGCATCACGCCGATCACCGCCGTCATCGGAGGGCGGATCACCGCCGGTGCGGCCACGGGCAGGCTGACCAGCGCCGCGAAGGTGCAGAACACCATCGAGCCCAGCATCCAGGGCAGAGGTAGTTTGGCCTGCACGAAGAGCCAGCCGCCAAGGCCGCCGAGCGCCAGCGCCAGGGCAAAGCGGCGATAGGGGAAGCGGCTCGGGGCGAGCTGGCGCAATCCGCCGACGAAATCGTCGAGAAGGACTTTCATCGGGGCTGCCCGCCGCATTCGGCTGGGCGACACGGGCCGGCCGAACGCGCTTCTGCGGCAAGGCGGCAGGGAGATGGGCGGTCTTGAAGCATCAAGCGGCAGGTCCCTTTCGGGCTCGTCCTAGAATCTGTTCGCGTCATTGCACAGCCCATGCCGGGTATGCCGCCCCTGCGCGTCGCGCGGCCGGCACAATGCGGCCATGTGACTTTGTCATTGGCCGAATTGCCCCGTTTCCTCAATGATTTGGCATTAGGGATGAAATGCCGGGCCGATCATCGGCCGCCGACCATTGGTTGAGGGTGATGAGCGAGGAGCGGCAGTCCGCCCGGCACGACCGGTCGGCGTTCGAGGGCGATGCCCCGGCATGGCACGAGCCGGCCGCTTCCGTACCTCCCGAGCCCGGCCCGTCCCGCTCCGTCCCGATCGTCGCGGCCGAACCACCTGTCGGCGCGAGCCGGACTGGCTGGCTGGAGAACCGCCGGCAGCTCCTGCGCTATTGGTGGCGCGGGGCGAGCCCGAACCTGCGCGGCTCGGTGTTCATGTTCGCGGCGATGCTGGTCTATGCCGTGATGGTCGCCGGCATCAAGCATGTCGGGCAGGGCATCCCGCTCGTACAGATCCTGCTGATCCGGCAGATGATCATGACGGCTATCCTGCTGCTCTTCGCCGCCGGTAGCCTGCGCCGGGCCTTCCATACCGACCGGCTCGGCCTCCAGGTCTTCCGCAGCGTCGTCACGCTGCTCTCGATGCTCTGCGGCTTTACCGCGGTCGTCAAAATCCCGCTCGCCCAAGCCACCGCGATCGGCTTCAGCCAGGTGCTCTTCGTCACCATTGCGGCGGTTCTCTTCCTCAAGGAGGTGGTCGACGGCCGGCGCTGGGCGGCGACCGTGATCGGCTTCGCCGGCGTGTTGATCATGCTGCGGCCGAGCTCGGAAGGGCTCGATATCTACGCCCTGCTCGCGGTCGCGGGCGCGGTCTGCGGCGCCGCGATCACCGTCAGCGTCCGCAAGCTCGCGGCCAGTGAGCGCACTGACACGATCCTGCTCTATCAGGGCATCGTGCTGATCGTTCTGCTCGCCGTGCCGACCTGGGCCTGGTGGCAGACGCCGACGTCCAACCAATGGTTCTGGCTGATCACGCTCAGCCTGTTCGGCACGGCTGGGCAATGGCTGATCACCCGCGCCTATCAGGTCGGCGAGGCGGCGGCGCTGGCGCCGCTCGATTTCAGCCGGCTGCTATTGGCGAGCTTCACCGGCTTCGTCTTCTTCGCCGAAATCCCGGCGCTCACCACCTGGCTCGGCGCGGCCGTCGTCATCGGGGCGACGCTCTACACGATCCGCAAGAACGCCCGGACGAGCCTACCACCCGCGGCCGCCTGACCGTCCCGGGATTGCGCCGCTCCCCTCCCGGGCGCTATGAATCGGCGCACGCCTCTCCCGCGTGCGGCCGCCGGGCCCTGAGCCTGCGGCGCGACAGCCAGAGGCCGATCATGCGCATCGAAAACGATCCGAAGCTCGATTTCCGCGATGTCTTGATTCGCCCGAAGCGCTCGACGCTGGGCAGCCGTGCCGAGGTCGATGTCGAGCGCTCGTTCCGCTTCGCCCATACCGGCAACGAGTGGAACGGCTTCCCGCTGATCGCCGCCAACATGGATGTGGTCGGCACGATGGCCATGGCCCGCGCGTTGCTGAAGCACGGGGCTATGGTCGCCCTGCACAAGCATTACAGCGCCGAGGAACTGATCGCCTTCTTCCGCGAGCCGGGCTCCGCCAACGCCTTTTACTCGCTCGGCACGACCGAGTCCGACCATGACAAGCTGAAAGCCGTCCACGCCCAGTCGCCGATCACCAAGATCTGCCTCGACGTCGCCAACGGCTATACCGAGAAATTCGTCGACACGGTCAAGGCGACGCGCGCCGCCTTCCCGGATGCGGCGATCATGGCCGGCAATGTCGTGACCGGCGACATGACCGAAGCGCTGATCCTCGCCGGCGCGGACATCGTCAAGGTCGGCATCGGGCCGGGCTCGGTCTGCACCACCCGCAAGATGACCGGCGTCGGCTATCCCCAGCTCTCCGCCATCATCGAATGCGCCGATGCGGCCCATGGCCTGAAGGGCTTCGTTTGCGGCGATGGCGGCCTCACCGTGCCCGGCGACGTCGCCAAGGCCTATGGCGGCGGCGCCGATTTCGTGATGATGGGCGGCATGCTCGCCGGCCACGACGAATGCGAGGGCGAGATCCGCTACGAGGAGCACGATGGCGAGAAGGTGCCGGTGGCGATGACCTTCTATGGCATGTCCTCGGACACGGCGATGAACAAGTATTCCGGCGGCGTCGCCAAATACCGGGCTTCCGAAGGCAAAACCGTCGAGGTGCCCTATCGCGGCCCGGTCGAGGGCACGATGCAGGAACTGATGGGCGGCGTGCGCTCCGCCATGACCTATATCGGCGCGGTCCGCCTGAAGGAGGTGCCCAAGCGCACCACCTTCATCATGGTCGGAAGCCAGCTCAACACCATCTTCGGCAACTGACGTGGATTGGCATTTCTGCCGCTACCGCTTTCGATAGGCCTGTTGCATAGTCGGTCTTCAACGCAGAAAGCCGCTGACGGCTTCGGGGAGACGGATACATGACGTTCAGGATCTTGGGTGCGGCGGCTCTGCTCGCTGCGGGGGCTTCGATGGCGCAGGCACAGCAGCTCGCGCCGAGCCCGACGCTGGACGCCGTCAAGGCGCGCGGCAATCTCGAATGCGGCGTGCATCTCGGCCTGCCCGGCTTCTCCTTCGCCAATGACAAGGGCGAGTGGAGCGGTCTCGATGTCGACTATTGCAGGGCGCTGGCCGCCGCGGTGCTCGGCGATGCCAACAAGGTGAAGTACACGCCGACCTCGGTGCAGCAGCGCTGGCCGATCCTGCAGTCCGGCCAGGTCGACGTGCTCTCGCGCAATTCGACGATCACCTTCTCGCGCAACGCGACGCTGGGCCTGAACTTCCAGGGCATCAATTTCTACGAGGGCCAGACCTTCATCGTCCGCAAGTCCGCCGGCGTGAAGGATGCTGCCGGCCTCGACGGCGCCTCGGTCTGCGTCGCCGCCGGCTCGACCGAGGAGAAGAATGCCGCCGACTGGTTCCGCGAGCGCAACCTCAAGACCACCATCACCAATTTCCAGAAGAACGACGACGCCATCGCCGCCTATGACGCCGGCCGCTGCGACGCCTATACGGCGGGCGTCGGCGCGCTCGCCGGCCAGCGCGCCAAGCTCAAGAACCCCGACGACCATGTCATCCTGACCCAGCCGATCTCGAACGATCCGCAGGGCCCGGTGACCCGCTGGGGTGACGAGCGCTGGCAGCTCATTGTGCGCTGGGTGCTGAACGGCACCATCGCGGCCGAGATGCTCGGCGTCACCTCCAAGAACGTCGACGAGATGAAGGCAAACTCGAAGAACACCGAGGTGCGCCGCCTGCTCGGCGCCGAGGGTGGCTTCGGTGCGATGATGGGGCTATCGAACGACTGGATGTACAACGCCATCAAGCAGGTCGGGAACTACGGCGAAAGCTATGAGCGCACCGTCGGCATGGGCTCTCCGCTGAAGCTCGAGCGCGGCCAGAACCAGCTCTGGACCAAGGGCGGCCTGCTCTTCACCCCGCCCTTCCAGTGAGAGCGGACGCCTAGCGACCCCGCCAGCGCGTCATCCCGGACAAGCGGCGTCAGCCGCGCCGATCCGGGATCCATGCCTGAACCGTTGCGGCATGGATCCCGGGTCTACGCTTCGCTCCGCCCGGGATGACCGCGTGTTTCCGACGCAAGTTGCGAAGGCCTCGCGGCATGAACGTCCTATCCTTCATCAACGACAAGCGCGTCCGGGACTGGTTCTACCAGATCGCCCTGATCCTGCTGCTCGTCGGCCTCACGGTGTTCTTCGTGCGCAATGCCTCGGAGAACATGGTCAAGGCCGGCATCGCCTCTGGCTTCGACTTCCTCTGGCGGACATCGGGCATCGAGGTGCCTTTCGTCCTGACCGGCTACACCCAGTCCGACAACATCCTCGCGCTGTTCTGGGTCGGCGTCGCCAACACCATGCTGGTGACCGTGATCGCGATCGTGCTGGCGACCCTGCTCGGCTTCGCGCTGGGCATCGCGCGCCTGTCCTCGCATTGGCTGCTCTCGACCATCGCCGGGGCCTATATCGAGTTCGTCCGCAACATCCCGCTGCTGTTCTTCGTGCTGTTCTGGTATTTCGGCGTCATCGCCGCCCTGCCGCAGCCGCGCCAGAGCATTGGCCTGTTCGGCGTCGCCTTCCTCAACAACCGCGGCATCACCATTCCTCTACCGGATGCGCCCGATAATTTCCGCTGGGCGGCGCTGGCGATCCTGGTCTCCTGGGTTGGCTACTGGCTGGCCAGCGCCTGGGCGCGCAAGCGCAAGGAACGCACCGGGCAGGACGCGCCGCTGCTGGCCATCGGACTTGGCCTGATCCTCGTGGTCCCGGCGCTCGCCATCGCCTGGGCGAGCCTGGCCACGCGCTGGGACATTCCCGTGCTGCGCGGCTTCAACTATCGCGGCGGCTTCGTCGTCATCCCGGAATTCGTGGCGCTGCTCGCGGCGCTCGTCACCTATACCGCCGGCTTCATCGCCGAGATCGTGCGCGGCGGCATCGAATCCGTGGCCAAGGGCCAGAGCGAGGCTGCCTCGGCGCTGGGCCTGCGGCCCGGCCGCATCTTGAGCCTCGTCGTCATCCCGCAGGCCTTGCGCGTCATGACCCCGCCCTTGACCAACCAGTATCTCAACGTGCTCAAGAACTCGTCCTTCGGCGCGGCCATCGCCTATCCCGATGTGGTCAGCCTGTTCATGGGCTCGGCGCTCAACAATACCGGCCAGGCGATCGAGATCATCGCCATGACGCTCGCGGTCTATCTCGTCATCGGCCTCGCCGTGTCGGCGCTGATGAACTGGTACAATGCCCGCATCGCCCTGGTGACGCGATGACCCGCACCTCCTCCCTCTCCCTCTGGCGCGAGCGCCTGTTCGGCACGCCCTTCACCGGCTTCACCAGCGTGGTGCTGGTGGTGCTGATCGCCTGGATCGCCATCCCGCTGATCCGCTGGGCCGTGATCGACGCGACCTGGGTCGGCTCGACGCGGGCCGATTGCGCCCCCGGCGGTGCCTGCTGGGTCTTCATCCGCGCCCGCTTCGGCCAGTTCATGTACGGGCTCTATCCCGTCGATCAGCGCTGGCGGGTCGATATCGCCGGCATCGCCTTCGTGCTGGGCATCGCGTCGGTCGTCCTGGCGCCGCAGCGTCTCCGGCTGAAGCTCGCGCTGGCGATGCTCGTCATCCTGCCGCCGCTCGGCATCTGGCTGCTCTCCGGCGGCTTCGGCCTGCGCTATGTCGAGACGCGCGACTGGGGCGGGCTGATGCTCACCCTGTTCATCTCGATCTATTCGAGCCTGATCGCGATCCCGCTCGGCATTCTCTTCGCGCTGGGCCGGCAGTCGGAACTCCGGATCATCCGGCTGATCAGCGTGATCTTCATCGAGTTCTGGCGCGGCGTGCCGATCATCGCGGTGATCTTCCTGGCCTCGCTGCTGCTGCCGCTGATCCTGCCCGGCGGCATCGGCATCGACCGTTTGGCGCGCGCCGTGATCGGGCTCGGCTTCGTCATCGCCGCCTATATGGCAGAAGCGGTGCGTGGCGGCCTGCAGGCCCTGCCCAGAGGCCAGCGCGAGGCGGCAACCGCACTCGGCCTCAACTACTGGAAGGCGACGGGGCTGATCGTCCTGCCGCAGGCCTTGCGCATCTCGCTGCCGGCGATGACCAATGAGTTCATCGCCTTGATCAAGAACACGACGCTGGTGCTGGTCGTCTCGATCCTCGACCTGCTCGGCATCGCCCAGGCCTCGCTTGCCGATCCCAACTGGGTCGGCATGAACATGGAGGCCTACGCCTTCTCGGGTGCTATCTACTGGCTGATCTGCTTCGCGCTCTCGCGCTGGAGCCGTTCGCTGGAGAAAAAACGGAGATTGTGAATCGGCTGTCATTCTCGGGCGAAGCGAAGCTCGGACCCGAGAATCTCAGGCAGGATGAGGCTCACGGAGCCCCTTTCGGCAGAAGATGCGCGGGTCGAGTCCGAGCATGACGTGCCTTTCTCGCAGACAACAAAAAACCGGCCTTTCGGCCGGTTTTCTTTATTCGATGCTCCGAAGCCCCGATCAGGCCCGGGCCTTGCTCCGGTCGCGCCGGCGGTCGGCGGCGGGCTGGTAGGCGATGCGGGCGTGGTGACTGCAATAGGGCAGGCCGGTCTGCGATCGGGCGCCGCAGAAGCGGAACTCGGGGGTCGTCGGGTCGCCCATCGGCCAGCGGCACATATACTCGCGCAGGTCCATGATGGTGACGCGCTCGGAGAACGGGATCACCACATCGTCGGATAGCACGGGCGCGGCTTCGACCTCGATCTCCGCCTCGGGAGCAAAAGCCGGCGCCAGCGCATGGGCGCCGCGCGTGGGGGCGGGCGCCGCCATCGGATGGCTCGGCGAGCGGGCCGGAGCCTTGCGCGGGGCGTTGTTGCGCGGCGCGGCGGGCTGCGCCGCACTCTTGGCCCGGCCCGAGAGGCCGAGACGGTGGACCTTGCCGATCACCGCATTGCGCGTGACGTTACCCAGCTCGGCAGCGATCTGGCTGGCGCTCAGCCCGTCGCTCCAGAGCTTCTTGAGCTGCTCGACGCGCTCTTCCGTCCATGCTCCGGCTTCGTTCATCCGCATCACCTGTCTTGTCCGGCCGGCCCCTCGCGGGTCCTGCCTTTAAGGGCGCTTCGTGACGGAATCCGGGACCGGCGGCTTTTGTCGCTGGGACAAAGCCGTTGCTGCCGCAACAGACGGTACAGGAGGCGCCGCACGAAATGTCGTATCTGACGAAGCCCACCATACAAGCTGCGGTGACTCGCGAACAAGAGTCGGCGAATCTGAATTGGGCTTTTCCCCAGGCGATTCGCGATTGCGCCGTCAAGCGAATCCTTTCGGCAACACTGTCCCTGCGGCATTGAATTGACAGTCGTGGCTGCCTTAAGCATATTTATCCACAAGGTGACGCCGCCCTCGATCGGGCGGCGCTTATGTTTGGCGGATCAAGGTTCCGACGATGCGGATGACGGCGCGACGAGAGATCAGGAGTTGGGTGCGACGATAACGTCGTCACCGGGTCTTATCGTGGCTGCATGCCTGCAGCATCCATCCCGGATCGTCGTTCTCCGTTCAGCGCCAATCCGTTTCTCACCCGTCCCCCTCGCGAGGATCTTCGTCTCATGGCTCCCGCCCCTGTTTCCGCCAGCCAGTCCGTGCTTGTCCCGACCTATGCCCGCGCGCCCGTCGCTTTCGAGCGCGGCGAAGGCCCCTGGGCGATCACGGCTGATGGCACGCGCTATCTCGATTTTGGCGCAGGTATCGCGGTCAACGCGCTCGGCCACGCCCATCCGCATCTCGTCAAGACGCTGACCGAGCAGGCCGGCAAGATCTGGCACACCTCGAACCTCTATGGCGCGCCGGATGGCGAGCGGCTGGCTCGCCGGCTCTGCGAGGCGACCTTCGCCGAACGCGTCTTCTTCACCAATTCGGGCGCTGAGGCGAACGAGTGCGCCATCAAGATGGCGCGGAAATACCACGCCGCGAAGGGCCATCCCGAGCGCTACCGCATCATCACCTTCGAGGGCGCCTTCCACGGTCGGACGCTGGCGACCATCGCCGCCGGCGGCCAGCAGAAATATATCGACGGCTTCGGCCCCAAGGTCGACGGCTTCGACCAGGTGCCCTTCGACGACGAGAAGGCGCTGCGCGCCGCGATCACGCCCGAGACCGCCGCGCTGATGATCGAGCCGATCCAGGGCGAGGGCGGCCTGCGCTCCGTGCCGGCCCGCTTCCTCAAGCTGCTGCGCGATCTCTGCGACGAGCAGGGCCTGATGCTGATCTTCGACGAGATCCAGACCGGCGTCGGCCGCACCGGCAAGTTCTTCGCGCATGAAAAATACGGGGTGACGCCGGACATCATGTCGATCGCCAAGGGCATCGGCGGCGGCTTCCCGATGGGTGCCTGCCTCGCGACCGAAGAGGCCGCGTCCGGCATGACGCTCGGCACGCACGGCACCACCTTCGGCGGCAATCCGCTCGCCATGGCGGTCGGCAATGCCGTGCTCGACGTGGTGTTGGCGCCCGGCTTCATCGAGAACGTCGGCCAGATCGCTCTTCGCCTGAAGCAGTCGCTGGCAGAGCTCAAGGACAAGCATCCCGAGGTCATCGCCGAGATCCGCGGCGAAGGCCTGATGCTCGGCCTCAAGCTGCACACGCTGAATACCGACTTCGTCAATGAAGCCCGCGCCCACGGCCTGCTCGTCGTCGGCGCCGGTGACAATGTCGTGCGCCTGCTGCCGCCGCTGATCATCACCGAGGCCGATGTCGCGGAAGCCGTGTCGCGTCTCGACAAGACGGCGGGTGCGATTGAAGCCGCGTTGAAGCGTCCGGCTGCCGAATAAGTTCATCCTCAAGCCCAACCCAGCGAAGCGTAAGGAAGCGCCCGTGACGCGCCATTTCCTCGATCTCTCCGATTTCTCCGGCGACGAACTGCGCGCGATCCTGCGCACGGGCGAGGAGATCAAGGCGCGACGCCGTACCCCCGCGGCTGTCGGCGACCGCCTGCTCGAGGGCAAGGTCGTCGCGACCATCTTCGAGCAGCCGTCCTTGCGTACCCGCGTCTCCTTCGATGTCGGCATCCGCGAGCTCGGCGGTTCGCCGATGATGGTCGCCGGCCATGAGATCGAACTCGGCGAGCGCGAGACCATCGCGGACACCGCCCGCGTGCTCTCGCGCTATGTCGATGCGATCATGATCCGCATCCTCGACCACGATTCTCTGGTCGAGATGGCGAAATACGCCACCGTCCCGGTGATCAACGGCCTGACGAAGCGCCAGCATCCCTGCCAGGTCATGGCCGACGTCATGACCTTCGAGCAGCGCAAGGGCGCGATCGAGGGCAAGCGCATCGCCTGGACCGGCGACACCAACAACGTGCTGACCTCCTGGGTCCATGCCGCCGGCCGGCTCGATTTCGAGCTTGCCGTCGCGACGCCCGAGGAACTGGCCCCCCCGCCGGCCCTGATCGCCTGGGCTAAGAAGCAGGGCGCCCGGATCAAGCTGACCCACCGTCCCGAGGAAGCGGTCGAGGGCGCCGATTGCGTCATCACCGATTGCTGGGTCTCGATGGGCGACGACGACGAAGGCACCCGCCACAACCTGCTGCGGCCATACCAGGTCGATGACAGGCTGATGGAGCGCGCCGAGAAGGACGCGATCTTCATGCATTGCCTGCCGGCCTCGCGCGGCGAGGAGGTCACGGACGCGATCATGGACGGTCCGCAATCGGCCGTGTTCGACGAAGCCGAGAACCGCCTGCACGCGCAGAAGGGCATCCTGGCTTGGTGCTTCGGCGGAGTGGCGGCCTGATGGCCGTGGACGACACCATCGGCACCGCCGGGCTCGACGATCGGGTCATCCCCTTCGCCGTGCCCGATCTCGACGTGCGCGGCCGCGTCGTGCGGCTGGGTGCGTCGATCGACACGATCCTCGATCGCCACGGCTATCCCGAGCCCGTCTCGCGCGTGCTCGGCGAGGCCGCGGCGTTGACCGTCCTGCTCGGCACGGCGCTCAAGTTCGAGGGCCGTTTCCAGCTCCAGACCAAGAGCGGCGGTGCCATCACCATGATGGTGGTCGATTTCAACGCGCCCGATAATTTCCGGGCCGTCGCCCATATCGACGAGGCCAAGCTCGCCGAGGCGATCGCGCTCGACAAGGTCTCGACCGGCGAATTGCTCGGCGAGGGTCATCTCGCCATGACCGTCGACCAGGGCTCGGCCACGACGCGCTACCAGGGCATCGTCGCCTTGCAGGGCCAGAGCCTCGAAGAAGCCGCGCATCAGTATTTCCGCCAGTCGGAGCAGATTCCGACGCGGGTCCGTCTCGGCGTCGGCACCGTCACCACCGGCGGCCGCCCGCAATGGCGCGCCGGCGGCATCCTCGTGCAGTTCATGCCGCATTCGCCGGATCGCCTGCGCGCGGCCGACATCCATCCCGGCGACGTTCCGGAAGGCCACGAGATTCTCGCCAACCCCGACCCGGACGGCATCGCCGATGATGCCTGGGCGGAGGCGCGCTCGCTGGTCGAGACGGTCGAGGACCACGAATTGCTCGACCCGACGCTGGAAAGCGAGCGGCTGCTCTATCGCCTGTTCCACGAGCGCGGCGCCCGCGTCTTCGAGCCGGTCACCGTGCACGAGGCCTGCCGCTGCTCGCGCGAGCGCGTGCTCTCGATGCTGCGCGGCTTCGCGCCCGAAGACCGCAAGGCGATGATCGCCGATGACGGCCAACTCGGCGTCACCTGCGAATTCTGCTCGCGGCGCTATTCCTTCGACCCGGCCGAGGTCGAGGACGGACAGGCGGCGGGAGAGTAGGCCAACCCGTCATTCTCGGGCGCCGCGAAGCGGTGACCCGAGAATCTCATGCAGGAAAAGCACGGGCGCCTGCTCGTCCCGAGATGCTCGGGTCAAGCCCGAGCATGACGCTTGAAGCTACCCCGCCTGGCACTCGGCCATCAGTTTGCGCATGAAGGCCTCGCCCGCCGCCAGTTGCTCCAGCGTGATGTACTCGTCCGGCTGGTGCGCCTGATCGATCGAGCCGGGACCGCAGACCACGGTCGGAAGCCCCGCCTGCTGGAAATGCCCGGCTTCGGTCGCATAGGCGACCGCGATCGTATGGTTGCGGCCGGAGAGCCGCATGGCGAGCCGCTCGGCTTCCGAGCCCGGATCGGGCGCCAGCCCCGGCACGTCCGAGGTCATCTGCGTCTCGATTGCCGAACTCGGCGCGGTCGAACGCATCCGCGCCAGAACCTTGTCGGCCGTCTTCGCGAAACGGGCCGGGCCGGCTTCGGGATCGGAGCTCGGAACCGTCCGGATCTCCCAGAGGATTTCGCTACGATCGGCCAGGATGTTGCGGGCGATGCCGCCATGGAAGGTGCCGATATGAATGGTGTCATAGGGCGGGTCGAAGCGACCGCTCGGGTCCGGACGTGTCTTGGCATCCTCGGCCATATGGTCGAGTTCGGCGGCGAGCAGGGCGCCGGCATGGACGGCGCTGGCGCCGAGCTGCGGCTTGGAGGAATGGGCCGCGAAGCCCTTCACCACGGTCTGGAAGGTCCGCACGCCCTTATGCGCGTCGCAGATGTCGAGCATGGTCGGCTCGCCGACGATGACCGCGCGCGGCCGCGGCAGCGTCTTGCCCATGGCAGCGATGCCGTCGACCACGCCGAGGCAGGTCACCTCCTCGTCATAGGACAGGAAGAGATGGATCGGCGTCTTGAGGTTCGCGGCCAGGAAATCCGGCACCAGCGCAAGTCCGAGCGCGAGAAAGGCCTTCATGTCGACGGCGCCGCGGCCATAGGCCTTGCCGTCCTCGACATGCAGCGTGAACGGGTCGCGGCTCCAGGCCTGGCCCGCCACTGGCACCACGTCGGTGTGACCTGAAAGGACGATGCCGCCACGATCCTGCGGGCCGATTGTCGCGAACAGGGCGGCCTTGTCGCCGGTCTCGTTGGGGAAGCGCACGGAGGAGACCCCCCAGCCGGCGAGGTAGTCCTCGACGAAATCGAGCAGCGCCAGGTTGGACTTGTCGCTGACCGTGTCGAAGGAAACGAGGCGGGCGAGCATTTCGAGCGGCGTATGGCGCTGCCCGGCGTGAGCGGAGGCGGTCAATGCAGAACCTTCTTCACATAGGGGGAATCGAGCGGGAAGAGCGGCACCTCGACATCGAAGATCGTGCCGTTCTCACCTTGCATGGCATAGAACCCGTGCATCGAACCATCGGGCGTCGTCAGCGGGCAGCCCGAGGTGTAGTTGAAGCTCTCGCCCGGCCGCAGCACCGGCTGCTTGCCGACCACGCCCTCGCCGCGGACCTCATGGACCTCGCCGCGCCCGTCGGTGATGAACCAGTGCCGGGTCATCAATTGCACGGTCTGCGTCGAGAGATTCACGATCTCGATCGCATAGGCCCAGAAATAGCGGCCCTGCGCATGCGAGGATTCCGCATCCATGAAGCTCGGCGCCGCCGTCACGCGCACGCCATGTGTCAGGGCCTGATACATCCAGGGCTCCGCTTCGGCCGGTCGCGGCTGTGCCGCCGTGATGTGTTACCGGCCGTCCGGCGCCAGCGTCAATGCGGCGCTGCGGCGATTCTGGCGTGGACAACCCGGCGAGCCACGCATGCCCCGGGAACGCCATGCTTGGCCTTCGTAGCCCGCTTCGCTAGCTATGATCGATTATCCCCAGCGGAACGCGCATGCTGACCTTCAAGCCCGGCATCCAGCCCGACAGCTCCATCCGCGCCTTCATCGAGGCGGGAGCGATCACGCTCGCCCGGCCCCCGGCCGAGGGGCAGATCCAGCCCGCGAGCCTCGATTTGCGCCTGGGCGCGCGGGCCTATCGCGTCCGTGCCTCGTTCCTGCCCGGTCCTGACCGCACGGTGCATAGTCGCATCGAGGATCTCTCGCTCCACGAGATCGACCTGACGCAGGGCGCGGTGCTTGAGACCGATTGCGTCTATATCGCCGAATTGATGGAGGGCTTGCGCCTGCCCAAGGGGCTGCGCGCCGCCGCCAATCCGAAGAGCTCGACCGGCCGGCTTGACGTCTTCACCCGCGTCATCACCGACCGCGCCCGCGAGTTCGATCTGGTCGAGGACGGCTATGAAGGCCCGCTCTTCATCGAGATTTCGCCGCGCACTTTCCCGGTGCTGGTCCGCTCCGGTTCGCGCCTCTCGCAGATCCGCTTCCGCTCCGGCGAGACTCGCCTCGACGACCGCGCCCTCGGCGAGATCCACCAGCGCGAGACGCTGGTCAGCGCGGCCGAGCCCTCCTTCCAGGGCGGTGTCGCCGTCAGCGTCGATCTCTCTGGCTTCGACGGCCTGCTCGGCTATCGCGGCAAGCATCACACCGCGCTGATCGACGTCGACCGCGTCGGCGCTTATCGCGCCGCCGATTTCTGGGAGCCGATCCATGACGACGGCTCGGGCAGCATGATCCTCGATCCCGGCCAGTTCTACATCCTGGCTTCCAAGGAAGCGGTGCATGTCCCGCCGGACTATGCCGCCGAGATGACGCCTTTCGATGCGCTCGTCGGCGAATTCCGCGTGCATTATGCCGGCTTCTTCGACCCCGGCTTCGGCCATCGCGCCGCCGGCGGCCAGGGTGCGCGCGCCGTGCTCGAAGTCCGTTCTCGCGACGTGCCCTTCATCATCGAGGACGGCCAGATCGTCGGCCGCCTCGTCTATGAGAGCATGGCGGCTCGCCCAGAAGCGCTTTACGGCGCGGATCTGAAGTCGAACTACCAGGGCCAAGCCCTGAAGCTCTCCAAGCATTTCAAGGGCTGAGCCGGCGCAGGCCCCTGGCTTTCCGCGTCGCCAGCGATTCCCGGATGACACTCGCCTTCAGACCCGCTATGAACGCGGGCCTGCCGCGCGTTGCTTCGCCAGCGTGAAGGGCATGCGGGCGTAGTTCAGTGGTAGAACGTCAGCTTCCCAAGCTGAATGTCGTCGGTTCGATCCCGATCGCCCGCTCCAATTTCCACGAAAAGTCAGCCTGCTAAAGCGCCTTGACCGGCCGATGACGGCGTTGTCGCGCTCGCGGTGTGCTGCGCCGCCTTCGCCCCGTCGATCACGATCGGCGTCCAGCCGCGCTCGGAGGACTTCAGCCAGTCGGCGATATGCTCGAAGATGATGCGCTGGAAGGGCTGGATAGGCTGCCCGCTTTGCTCGGCGACGGTCATTATTCGGCTGAGCTCGTCTGCGAAGTCGTTCTTGATCTCGCTGCCGAGGCGATTTTCCAGATGCTTGAACAGGATGCCGAACAGGCTGATCTGGGCGCTCGCCAGCCCGGCGATACAATTGCTGAGGTCGTCCTGAGTCATCGTCTTGTCCTTGGGGATGGTGCGCGCGTTTGGCTGCGGCGGCTGTCGGACGCGGTTTGGAAGGGGGCGGTCGGCGCGGTTTCAGAATTCCGCCCAGTCGTCGCGGCCGCCGCTCATGGCGCGCAGCACCTTGCGCTGCAGCCGGGCGGGAGCGTTCGGTGCCGGCTCGGCCTCGTCCCGGCCCGGGCGCGTGAAGGCGACGCTGTCGACCTTGCCGCTGAGCCGCTCCAGCGGGATCTGGAAGGAGGTGACGAGGGACTGAAGCCGCTTTGCCGCATTCTCCAGCGTGCCGGCGACGGCATGGCTCTGCTCGACCATTGTGGCGTTCTGCTGCGTCATCTCGTCGAGATGGGCCACGACCTTGGCGACCTCCTCGATTCCATTGGCCTGTTCGTGCGAGGCGGTCGAGATGTCGGCGAGTGCGGTCGACACTTGCTGCGATGACTGGACGATCTCGGTCAGCGCAGTCCCGGCCTCCTGGACGAGCTTCACGCCCGCGGCGACCTCATCGGCCGAATCCGTAATCAGCTTCTTGATGTCATTGGCCGAATCGCTGGAGCGCTGGGCGAGCGCCCTGACCTCCGAGGCCACCACCGCGAAGCCGCGACCTGCCTCACCGGCGCGCGCCGCTTCGACGGCGGCGTTCAGGGCGAGCAGATTGGTCTGGAAGGCGATCGTGTCGATGACGTTGATGATCTCGGCGATGTTGGTCGAAGCGCGCTCGATGCGCTCCATCGCCGCGATGGCTGCCGTGACGATGTCGCCGCCGCGATTGGCGATGACATTCGCCTTTTCTCCGAGCACTGTCGCGTCCTGCGCCCGCGCCGCGCTTTGCTTGACGGAGGCGGCGAGCTCCTCGGTCGTGGCGGCAGTCTCCTCCAGACTGCTGGCCTGCTCCTCGGTTCGCTGCGCGAGGTTGCGGCTGTCCTGATTGATCGTCGAGGAGCCGGCGGTCAGCGTGCCGGAGATGTCGGCCGTCGTCGTCACGACGTCGCAGAGCGTCTCGATCAGCGCGTTCACGCCCTCGCAGAGATTGCGCAGGTCGCCGGCTTTGCCGGTCATGTCGATGCGCGGATTGAGGTTCTTCTGCTTGGCCGCGGCGACGACCTCTCGCGTTTCCGCGACGGTGATCTGGAGGGCTTCCTGCTCGCGATGGCGCTCGGTGATGTCGGAGGCGAATTTCACCACCTTGTACGGCCGTCCTGTGGAATCGAGGATCGGGTTGTAGGTGGCCTGGATCCAGATCTGGCGCCCGCCCTTGCCGATCCGCAGATACTCGCCTTCATCGTATTCGCCCCGGCTGAGCTTCGACCAGAAACGCTTGTATTCGTCGGAATCATGCTGGTCCGGCGCGATGAACAGGCGGTGATGCTGGCCCTTGATCTCGTCGAGACGGTAGCCGACCGCCTTGAGGAAGTTCTCGTTGGCATCGAGGACGGCGCCGTCGAGGTTGAATTCGATGACGGCCTGCGACTTGCGGATCGCGGCGATCTGGGCTTCCGAATTGGCGATTTCCGCCTTCTGAGCCGTGATGTCGGTGGCGAATTTCACGACTTTGGCCGGCTTGCCGCCGCGCCCCAGGACCGGGGCATAGATTGCCTGCAGCCAGAGTGGCGCGCCATCCTTGCGAACGCGCAGGAACTGCCCTTCCTGCGGCTCTCCCTGTCGTAACGCGTTCCAGAACGCCCTGTAATCCGGCGCGTTGGCCTCGTCCTTGGGCAGGAAGAGCGCGTGCGGCCGGCCGACGATTTCCGCGAGCTGGTAGCCGGTCGCTGCGAGGAAATTCTCGTTGGCGAAGAGGACCGTTCCCGTGACGTCGAACTCGATCACGGCTTGGGAGCGATGGATCGCCGCGATCTGCGCTGAAGCACTATCACTGCTGAAGAGGTTGAAGGCCATTGTTCGTCCCTGACGCGGTGTGACGCAGGGAAGAAAGCTCTAACCAAGTTAAATAACGAACGGTGCCGATGAAAGGCATGCTCAACGGTTTGTTAATCAAGCTGAATGGCTGGAGCGGAATTCATATTTCCGGGAGGCATTTTGCGGATAAAAGGCGGCTTATTTGCGATTCTCTGCCAAACTCGTGGCTTTGGGGGCGTGGAGGTGTTAACGCGTTAAGAGGCGTTAACACCTCCTTAATGAGCAAGGCGCAGATTTGTTGTCGTTTGATAACTATAAGATACTACCGATTGACCTCATCAGGAGCCTATATTCTGCCGGATAAGGTGAAATGCTGAGTGCCGCGCTTTGGGAAGACGAAGATTTCGCGCAACTAAAGGTTGAAATATCAACCTTGAGCAGCAACGCGCCGCCCGCGGTACGCGCTATGGTAGCAAGCACCGTCAAGCATTTCGCCGATGAGCTGGTCGACGATCTCTGGCGGGATCTTGCGCGCCATGTCCGGGTTCAGGTCCTGTTCGACAACGAGGTCATTGCCCGGCGGTTTCGAGCCACGCTGTCGCAATGGCTCGTCGAGATATTCCCGAAGGAGCCCATCGACGCGACGCCCTTCCTCATGCGACAGTCCGAGATCGGGTCGACGCATGCCCGCATCCAGATTCCGACCTCGCTGAGCCTGCTTGCGGCGCGCGTGTTCAAGCGCGGCATCTACAACAATCTCAAGCACACCCGGTTGTCGCGTGACGAGTTCGTCCAGGCGGCGCTCTATGTCGCGGGCGTCATCGATGTCGCGACGGCAGCGATCGTCGCCGCCCATCTCAGCGGGCTCGACCGCAATCTGCGGGCAGAGGAAGCGCTTCGTCAGGTCTCGATCGATCATGATTTCCGCGCCGAGCGGGAAAAGCAGAAGGCTGCCCTGGCCGAATGGGCGCAGGCCGTCTTCTTCGGGTCCCATATTACGGGCGAGGTCGATGGCGTGCTCCCGCTGAGCCGGTCCGAATTCGGTCTGTGGTTTTCTCACCGGGCGAACCTGCTCTTCGGCCGGACCGCGGAATATGCGTCGATCGCCCGGCTCGTGGGTGAGGCCGACGGCCATGTCCGGCATCTGCGCGACGACGCGGAGGCGTCGCGCCGCGCGGAGCATCTGCGCGAGATCAGGCTGATCGTCGGTCAGATCAACAATCTCCTCAACGTCCAGTTCATTCATTCCTTCGACATGGGCAGCGCCAGGGACCCGCTATCGCGCCTGCTGAACCGCCGCTATCTGCGAGCGGCGATCTCCCGCGAAGTCGCGCTGCGGCGCCGGACGAGCCGGCCCTTCTCGATGATCATGCTGGAGATCTCGCAGTTCGACACGCTGCGCGCGCGTCTCGGCGAAGCCGGGGCCGACACGGTCGTCCAGCAGACGGCCGCGATGCTGCTGAATGCGGTGCGATCGAGCGACACGGTCTTCAGTATGGGCCGCGAGACCTTCCTGATCATTCGCGTCGGGACCGATGCCAGGGAGGCGGCAGTGTTCGCCCGTAGCATCGTCGACAGCTATGCGGCGACCCATTTCTCGATCGACGGCCAGACCGTCCTCAAGAACACGCTGAATGTCGGCGTCATCGAATATGATGGCCATCCCGACCCGCGCCGCCTCGTCGACCAGGTCGCCAACGCCTTGCGCAACGAGAAAGGCGGCAAGTAGTCCGCCTCCGCCTGGGCATGTCGCGCTTTTCCCGGCTGCGTTCCCCGGTGCGACAATCCCGTGCTCGCCTTGGGATCGAATCCGCGTTTCGCGGGTTGATCCGCTGCGCCGCCGGTTCGGCGCAAGGAGCAGGATATGATGACGATCAGGCAGACAACCACCACCATCGCGGCCGTGCTGATGTTGGCCACGCCGGCCATGGCGCAGCAGCGCGCGCTCGGCCCCTCGACAGGCACCGTGCGGCTCGAGCAGGTCCAGGCCGGCTTCATCGCCTCCGGCGAGGCCGGCGGCGGCACCTTGCGTTATCGCGGCCGCTCCTACCCGGTCACGGTCGGGGGGCTCGGCATCGGCTCGATCGGCGCCGCGCGCTCGGTCGCCTCGGGCACGGTCTATGGGCTGCATCGGGTTTCGGACTTCGCCGGGGCCTATGTCCAGCTCAAGGAGGGCTGGGCGGTCGGTGACGCAGGCCGCGGCACGACCTGGCTGCGCAACGACAAGGGCGTGACGCTCAGGCTCGCCACGCGCCGCCAGGGGCTGCAGCTCCAGCTCGGCGCCGACGGCGTGCTGATCGGCTTCCGGAACTAGGCCGGAACCGCCTGGCGCGGATAAGGCGGTGTAGCCTCTAGGCTTTTGCGCCGCCTCGACTATGGTGCGGGCACTTTGGATAATGTGCTCCGACCTTTCTTGATCTGCGTTGCCGCCGCCGTCCTGGCGGCGGTGCTCTGCGTGGTGCTGCGCCCCCTTCTCCTGCGCTATGCGCTGGCGCGGCCGAATGCCCGTTCCAGCCACAAGATTCCCACCCCGCAGGGCGGCGGCATCGCCGTTCTCGCCGGCGCCTTTCTCGCGCTCGGCGCATCGCTCTCGCTCGCGCCGGTCGAGAGCGAAGCAACCCGCGCGGTGTTGGTGCTCGCCTTGGCCGTGACGGGGCTGGGCATCGTCGGCGCCTGGGACGACATCCGCCCCTTGCCGGCAAGCGTGAGGCTGGTCCTTCAGGCGGCCTGCGTCGGTTTCGTGCTGTTTTGCGCCGTGCCGGAACTGCGCCTGTTTCCCGAATTCTTGCCCCTCCCGGTCGAGCGCGCCTTGGCGCTGGTGGCCGGAATCTGGTTCGTCAATCTCGTCAATTTCATCGACGGGCTCGACTGGATGACGGTCGCGGGCATGGTGCCGCTGGCGGCCGCGCTTGCGTTTGCCGGCATGGCGGGCGCGATCGATCCGGTGACCGGCTGGCTTGCGGCCGGGCTCTGCGGCGGTCTCATTGGCTTCGCCCCGTTCAACCGGCCGGTGGCGCGACTGTTCCTCGGCGATGTCGGCTCGCTGCCGATCGGGCTCGTCACCGCCTATCTGCTCTATCGTCTCGCCGGAACGGGCGCCTTCGCCGCCGCCCTGATCCTGCCGCTCTATCACATCACCGACGCGACGATCACGCTGCTGCGGCGCCTCGCCCGCGGCGAGAAGGTCTGGGAAGCCCATCGCTCGCATTTCTACCAGCAGGCGACGACGAACGGCTTCAGCGTGATGGGCGTTGTCGGCCGCGTCGCCCTGCTCAACCTGGCGCTCGCTGTGATTGCCGGCATTTCGCTGGCCTGGCCGGCTCTCCCGGTCCAGTTCGCGTGCCTGGCGATCGCGGCCGCGCTGACAGCTCTGCTCCTGCATCGCTTCGCGACAGGGCCTCGCCGTGGCTGAGGGGCGCGTCCTCGTCACCGGCGCGAGCGGCTTCGTCGGGCCGCATGTCGTCGCGGCGCTGCTACAGGCCGGCTATCGCCCGCGCCTTGCCCAGCGCAAGCCGCAGCCGGTCCCGGCCGGCGCCGAAGCCGTGTTGACCGGCGATCTGGCGGCTCCCGTCGATTGGCGGGCCGCGCTGGAGGGCGTCGATCATGTCCTGCATCTGGCCGGCCTCGCCCATGCCGGGCCGGGGCTCGACGAGGCGCTGTATCGCCGCATCAACACCGAAGCTACGCTGGAGCTTGCCCGTGCTGCCGAAGCTGCCGGCATCAGCCGCTTTGTCTACCTCTCCTCGATTAAAGCCATGACCGATGCCTTCGACGGTCCGCCGCTGACCGAGGACGCGCAAGCGGCACCCGGCGACGCCTATGGCCGCTCCAAGCTTGCGGCCGAACAAGGGCTCGCGGTGCGCGATCTCGGTTGGGTCGCCCTGCGCCCGGTTCTGATCTACGGGCCGGGCGTGAAGGCCAATATGGCCGCCTTGCTCCGGCTGGCGCGTTTGCCCGTACCGTTGCCTCTTGGTGGCTTGAAGGCGCCGCGCTCGCTGCTTGCCGTCGAAAATCTGGCCAGCGCCATCTTGTTCGCGCTGACGCCCGCCTGTCCGGCGCGGCAGGCCTATACCGTTGCCGATCCCGAGCCCATCAGTGTCTCGGATATGCTGGCCGCGATGCGCTCCGGACTGGGGCGTGGCCCCGGCCTGCTCCCGGTGCCGGAAACCTGGTTGCGCCGGCTGGCACGTCTCGCCGGCCGCGAGGAGACCTTCCTGAAGCTGGCCGGCAGCCTCGTCGCCCGGCCGGAGCGGCTGCTCAGCGCTGGCTGGCAGCCGCAGGCAGAGACGAAGACGGCGCTGGCGCGGTTGGCTGCCGCGAGTCGCGCCGGCTGAAATCCGGGATCGCCTCGTCGAGCACGGCATTGGCCGCGGCCTGGTCATTGGCTTTCACGGCGGCCCGGAGCTGCGTCAGCCAGGCCTCGATCCTGGCACGGCCGGCGAAGATCGGCTTGGCAGCCATGATACCGTCGAGCCCCGTTTCCGCCATCGGCTCGTCGTGGGCGAACAGAATCTCGTTCAATCGCTCGCCGGGGCGAACACCGGAGACGATGATCTCGATGTCCTCGCCGGGCTCGAAGCCGGCGAGGCGGATCATCCGCTCGGCCAGGTCCATGATCCGCATCGGCTGGCCCATCTTGAGCACGTAGACGGCCGCGCGATCGGCTTGCGTCTCGCCGGCGCGGGCATGGGAGGCGGCAGTCAGCACGAGGTCGCAGGCCTCGCGGATCGTCATGAAATAGCGGATCATCTCCGGGCTGGTGACCGTCACCGGCCCGCCGCGGGCGATCTGCGCCTTGAATTTCGGCACGACCGAGCCGGCCGAGCCTAGCACGTTGCCGAACCGCACTGCGACCAGCCGGATGCCGGAATCCGCGGCCACGAGCTCGGCATCCCGCGATTGCGCGTAGATCTCGGCGAAGCGCTTGGTCGCGCCGAGCATCGAGACGGGCTCGATCGCCTTGTCGGTCGAGATCATCACGAAGGTCCGGGTACCGGCCGCTACGGCGGCGTCGATGACGTTCACCGAGCCGAAGATATTGGTCTTGATGCCCTCGCTCCAGTCGGCCTCCAGATAGGGCACGTGTTTCAGCGCGGCCGCATGAACGACGATGTCGGGCTTGAAGCCGGCGAAGAGCGGCATGATGCGGTCGCGGTCGCGGACATCGGCCAGAACGCCGGAGACGTTGGTGTCGGGCGCCTGCACCGAGAGCTGTTCGCTGATCTGGAACAGGGCCGGTTCCGAGCTTTCGACGACGAGCAATTCGGCCGCGCCGAAGGTCGCGCAGCGCAGGCAGATCTCGGAGCCGATCGAGCCGCCGCCGCCGGTGACGATGACGCGCTTGCCCTTCAGGAATCCGCCGAGCCGCTCGCGATCGATGCTGACGGTCGAGCGCACCAGCAGGTCCTCGATCTCCAGCGGGGCGACCTCGGTGTCGCGCACGCCCTCGCCGAGGCTGTCGATGCGCGAGATCGGCAACGCGAGCTTGCGCGTCCGCGCCAGCCATTTTTCCGGTTGCGCTTCCGGCAATAGGGCGGAAGGCGTGGCGACGATGCGGCGGAAGGCTTCCCCGCGCTCCACCGCCTCGCCCGCGACGCGCTCGATATCGCCGAGCAGCCCGAGCACCGGCACGCCGCGGATCGATTGGCCGAGATCGTCGATGCGCGGCGACAGGATGCCGGCCGGCCGCAAGCGCCGCATCGTGCCGGCCTCCATGGCGCGGATCACCATCTCGACCTCGACGCCGCGCCCGAGCAGCAGCGCCGGCAGGTTCGCCTCGCGCACCGCCGTGGTGCGCGACCGCGCGTATTTGAAATAGCGATAGGCGAGGCGGGGCCCGCCGAGCAGCGCAATCTGGACCAGCCAGTACAGCGCGATCGAGATCTTGCCGAAGTAGAAGCCGCCGTAGAAATTCGGCGCGACGAGCACATAGTCGACCGCGAGCAGCGAGACGGTCAGGACCGAAACCGCCTTGACGATGTTTGAGAGGTCCGGCAGCGAGGCGAAGCGCCATTTCGAGCGGTAGAGCGAGAACAGCCAGTAGACCAGCCCGGCATAGGCGACGAAGAAGGGCAGGAAGCGCGGCAGATAGCGCAGATGCTCGACGAGCAGCGCGCCTTCGAAGCGGACGACGAAGACGAGCCAGATCGCCAGCGCCGTGACCGCGAGGTCATGCAGGATGACGGCGAGCTTCTTGAGATTCTGTTTGGGCAGGATGGTCATGTCCGGGCGGTATCCCGCTCCCTCGGCGGCTTGTCAACGCGTCGGAGCATCGGCCCGAAAAGTGGAGCGCGGTTTTCGGGAAAGCCGATGCGAAATCAAAATTCTAGCGGATCGCTCAGTGGGCTTGCGGCCGGGCTTCCAGCGCGCTGAGGACGAAGGCGATCATCTCGTCAGAATTCGGGCCGGGAATACATTCGCATTGCGTGATCAGTAGCGGGTGCATGAAGCGGATCATCGCCGTGCGGATGCAGCCCGTGGCATGGGCCGGCTCCATCGGCCGGAACTCGCCACGCGCGATGCCGTCGGCGACGACGCGGCGCAGGACGACGTCGAAGCGTTCGATATGGGCGATGATCGCGTCCCAGCTCTCCTCCATCGCGGCGCAGACCATTTCCTGCATCCGGGCATGGCCGGCGAAGCGGGCGGCGTTCAGGCGATAGGAGGTGGCGAGGATGTCGCGCAGCCGCTCCGCGGCCGGCCGGTCCTCGTCGGCGATGGTGGCGATCGCCTCTTCCTGTTCGCGCTTGTAGCGCTCGAGCACGGCCTCGTTGATCGACTTCTTGGAGTCGAAGAAACGATAGACGTTGGCGGGGCTCATCCGCAGGGATTTGGCGATGTCCGCCACGGTCGTCTTCTGGTACCCGATATCGCGAAAGAAGCGCTCGGCGGTGTCGACGATGGTCTGCCTGGTATCGCGTTCGGGGTTACTCACGGCGCCGCCGGCTGGGTTGTTTTGAACGAAAGCGGTGAAGAATTGATCGTTATGACGAATTTCATCATTCGTCAACATTATGGCGAATAAAGACTTTTGCCTTGATGTGCATCAATCCTCCTGCTCGCTCCTGCCAGCAGAACCGCTGGGGGCGGCTGCGGTTCCCGAACGACCGCCTACCCCGAAATGCGGGTTCGGGCGAGATCGAGCAGCATTTGCGTGTCGAAATGGCGTTCCAGATGCGCCGCAAGGGCATCCAGCGCCGCTTCGACCGCGTCTTCGTAATGCAGGTCCGATACGCGCCGCTGGTCGTCGACGGCAGAAAGCCATGCGGAGCGCACCGCGTCGGAAGCAAAGACGCCATGCAGGTAGCTGCCGGCGACCCGCCCGTCCGGGCTCGCCGCGCCCTCCGCTCGGCCTTCGACGCGGAACGGGGCCCGGGCGGTATCGGCGCCGTCGGTGCGGCCGAGATGGATTTCATAGGCCCGGCCCTCGGCGCCGCTGCCGATATGGGTGAAGCCCACCTCGCGCACGGTCTTCTCGGCGTCGAGCGTGGTTGCGACATCGAGCAGGCCGAGGCCCGATGCTTCCCCCGGCGGCCCCTCCAGCCCGAGCGGGTCTCGCACCACGCGCCCGAGCATTTGGTAGCCGCCGCAGAGCCCAAGGACGCGGCCTCCCCGGCGGCGATGGGCGAGGATATCGATATCCCAGCCTTCCCGGCGCAGCGCCGCAAGGTCGCGCAGGGTGGTTTTGGAGCCCGGCAGAATCACGAGGTCGGCATCGCCCGGCAGCGGTTGCCCTGGACCGACCATCGCGAGGTCGACATCCGCCTCCAGCTTGAGCGGGTCGAGATCGTCGAAATTGGCGATGCCCGGCAGGACGGGGACGGCGATCCTGATCCGGGCGCCGGCTTTGCGTCCCGAGCGGATGTCGAGCCCGTCCTCGGCCGGCAGGCGCACGGCATCGGCAAACCAGGGCACGACGCCGAGGCAGGGCCAGCCGGTCGCCTCGGCAATCGTCGCGACGCCGGGCGCGAACAATTCCACGGCGCCCCTGAAGCGGTTGATCGCGAAGGCGCGGATCATCGCCCTGTCCTCGGCATCGAGCACGGCATGGGTGCCGACCAGGCTCGCGATCACGCCGCCGCGGTCGATATCCCCGATCAGGACGGCGGGAACGCCGGCGGCGCGGGCGAAGCCTAGATTGGCGATGTCGCGTGCGCGCAGGTTGGTTTCGGCCGGCGATCCCGCGCCCTCGACGATGACGAGATCAGCGCCTTCGCTCAGGCGTTCGAAGCTTTCCAGGACCTGCGGCATGAAATCGCCGCGTCGGGCGAAGTCGCGGGAGGCGAGGCGGCCGGCGACGCGGCCCTGCAGGATGATCTGGCTGCCTTGCTCGCCTTCCGGCTTGAGCAGCACGGGGTTCATGTCGGGATGAGGCACGACCCGGGCGGCGCGGGCCTGAAGCGCCTGCGCCCGGCCGATTTCGCCGGCGCCGGTCGCAGCTGCATTGTTCGACATGTTCTGCGGCTTGAACGGCCGCACCTTCACGCCGCGATTCGCGAAGAGTCGGCACAGCCCTGCGACGATCAGCGATTTCCCGACATTGGAGCCGGTGCCGAGGATCATGATCGCGGGGATGGGAGAGCGGGCCATGCGTCTGCTTAGCGTGGTTTCCTTGATCCCGGAAACCGGCTGCCGAGGCAATCTTCACGCAAGGATGGCGAGGGAGTTTGGCGCGGACTTCGCGCGTCGGAGACGGCTTGCGTCATCCTGACATGGTTTGCCGGCCTTCTGCGGCATCCTGCTGCGCCAAAGGGGCGAAGTCGCAACAGGCGTCCGTCGAAGGCCGGCTGAACTGAATAAACACTGACCGCTGACGAATGTCAACATTCATCATTCGCTATTTTAGGCGCCGCCCCGAGATCGTTTTTCCGTCGGGTGCGCGGGCTGGTCGGGCATGCTAAAGCCCACAGCTCCCGCCTTTGCCGAGCCGATCCGAACGCGATGAATCCGATCCTCTCCGCCCTCCCCACCACCGTCTTCGAGGTGATGTCGCAGCTCGCCCGCGAGACCGGCGCGGTCAATCTTGGACAGGGCTTCCCGGACGATCCCGGCCCGCTCGATGTCCGCCAGAAGGCCGCCGCGGCGGTCATCGATGGCTGGAACCAGTATCCGCCGATGATGGGCTTGGCCGAACTGCGCGAGGCAGCGGCGAAGCATTACAAGCACTGGCAGGGGCTCGATCTCGATCCCAACAGCGAGATCATGGTGACCTCGGGCGCGACCGAGGCGATCGCCGGCGCGCTGATGGCCCTGATCACACCAGGCGACGAGGTCGTTCTGTTCGAGCCGATGTACGACGCCTATCTGCCGCTGGTGCGGCGCGCCGGCGGCGTCCCGAAATTCGTGACGCTGACCCCGCCGCATTTCGGCCTGACCGAGGAGGCGCTGGCAAAAGCCTTTTCGCCGAAGACCAAGGTCGTGCTGTTCAACAATCCGCTGAACCCGACCGCGACGATCTTCGGCAAGGCCGATCTCGACTTGCTCGCCGATTTCTGTATCCGCCATGATGCGATCGCGATCTGCGACGAGGTCTGGGAGCATGTCGTCTTCGATGGGCACCGCCATGCCTCGGTGCTCGGGCGGCTGGACATGCGCGAGCGCACCGTCAAGATCTCCTCGGCCGGCAAGATCTTTTCACTGACCGGCTGGAAGGTGGGCCTCGTCATGGCGGCGCCGGCGATCATGCGCGTGCTGTCCAAGGCGCATCAGTTCCTCACCTTCACCACCCCGCCAAACCTGCAGGCCGCGGTCGCCTATGGTCTCGGCAAGGATGACGGCTATTTCGAGGATATGCGCGCCGATTTCCAACGCTCGCGCGATCGTTTCGCGGCCGGCCTGCGCGATCTCGGCTTCGCGGTGCTGCCGAGCGCCGGCACCTATTTCCTCAATGTCGACATTGCCCCGCTCGGCGAGAGCGACGATGTCGACTTCTGCCGCAGGCTGGTGACGGAGAACGGCGTCGCCGCCATTCCCGTGAGCGCGTTTTATGCCGAGGGAGCGGTGAAGAACGTCGTCCGCTTCTGCTTCGCCAAGCGCGACGCGACGCTGAATGCTGCGCTGGAGCGGCTGGCGGCGCGCCGCCCCCGCTAAGGCGGAAGCGCGGCGGGATCAGCCGCCGATCAGCTTGGTCGCTGTCGCGCCGGCCGCTCCGAGCCGCTTCTGGAGGTCGGCGGCGACCGCGCCGCCATTGGTCGCCTGCCCAGCGGTTTGGGTGGCTGTCATCAACTGCGTCAGCGCTTGCTGCGCCAAAGCCTTGTCCTTGTTGCGGCGCGCGAGCTGGAGCATCGCCTCGGCCTGGCTGGCCCGCGTCTGCGCCCAGAGCAGCGGCGAGCGGTCTTCGCGATACTCTTCCAGCGCGGCGGCGAAGGCGGCGATCGCCTCCTCGATCACCACGGGTTCGCTGTAGCGCTCGCCCATGGCCGCGAGGACGCCGCCCATCTGGTCCTGGAGCTCGGCCCAGCGCATCGGCGTGCGGCTGCGATCGGTCGCCTGCGAGACCCGGTTGAGGCCGTTGAAGGCACGTTCGAGCAGGGAGAGGTCGCTGCGGCGCCGGCCGAGCGTGGCGCGGGCGCGGGAGATCATGTGCTCGGCTTCGAGCCAGCGGGGTTCGTCGTCGCTGCGCTTCCAGACGGCGAGCGCGGTGGCATAGGTCGCGACCGCCTCTTCGAGCAGGTTGTCGTCCTTTTGCGAGACGCCGAGATTGACCGCGAGCCGACCCATCCGCAGCTTCAGCGCGCGCCAGAGCGCGGGCGCCTCGTCATGGCGGAGGTCTTCGAGCCCGGCCCGGCAATGGATGAGAGCCTGGTCGAGCAGCTTTGCGTCACCGGTGAGCGTGGCGAGCTTGTCGAGCGTAGCGGCCAGCGCCTCCTGAGCCCCGGCGAAGGCGACGGTGTCGGCCAGGCTGTCCAGGCCTTCGAGCAGGCGCCGGAGCACCGGAATGGCGGCGTCATAGCCGTCGCGCCCACCGAAATCCTCGCTGATCCGCGCTAGCGCCTTCGCCTGCTCCAGCGCGGCCTCGCGGCTGCGGTCGATTGCGGCGAGGCCGATCAGGGCGGAGGCTTCGCCATGGCGCGCGGCGGCTTCGCGATAGGCCTCGGCGGCGGTGCGCAGGAAACTGAGCGATGCCCGGTCGGCCCGATTCTCGCCGATCAGCAGCCTGCGTTCGAGCGGCAGGACCGACAGGTCGGTGGAGCCGCCGATGGCATGCAACTCGGCCTGGGCAAGGCTCTTGTCGGCCTCGGCGAAGCGGCCCGCGGCGATCGCGGTCGCCGCCTCTTGGCGCAGGCGCCTGATCTCACCGTCGCCCAGTGGCGCGGAAAGGCGTGTCGTCAGCGCCAGAAAATCGGTCGCCTTGCGGTTGAGCAGAGCATCGCTGGGCAAGGCGGTGCCGGCGCGGCGCAGCCAGTCCGCCATCATGGCCGCCATCGCCATCGGCGATATGCCGCGATGCCCGGCGACGCGCGCCAGGAGCGGAGCGATCTGGTCGGATTGGCTGATGGCTGCCTCCCGCTCCCGCCCGGTTGGTGACAGGGACCGCGGCGCGCCCGCCTGGACGCGCCGCGATCGAACGCGATTTACTTCGCGGCGATGACCGCGATCTCGACGGTGAACTGCGGCGCGGCCAGCTTGGCCTCGACCGTGGCGCGGCCCGGCGTGGCGCCGGCGACGACCCACTTGTCCCAGACGGCATTCATCTCTGCGAAGGTCGACATGTCGGAGAGCCAGATATTGACCATCAGCAGCTTCGTCTTGTCGGTGCCGGCCTCGGCCAGGAGGCCGTCGATGATGCCGAGGATGTCGGCAGTCTGCTCGCCGACGCTCTTGCCGGCAGCCTTGTCCGCGACCTGGCCGGCCAGATAGACGGTATTGCCGTGCACGACGGCCTTGGACATGCGCGGGCCGACGCCGATACGGTTAATGCTCATAATCTGATCTCCTTGAACGGACGCTTCGCTGGTAGCCCGGCACGCCCGGTTTCGCAAACGATATGCGGATGACCCAACGGAAGTCTCGCCCGAAATGCGATCGGCCGGTTCGCGGACGCTCAGGCGAAGCTCGCCCATCCCGCCCAGAGCGCCGCATAGCGCCCGGCCTTGCCGATCAGGACGAGTAGGGTGAAGCGCCAGAACGGATAGTTCAGCGTGCCCGCCGCGAAAGTCAGGGGATCGCCGACGATCGGCAGCCAGGCCAGCAGCAGCGAGGGCCAACCAAAGCGGGCGAACAGGCCCTGCGCCTGGGCGAAGCGTTTCGGATCCGGCCGCAGCCGTGCGGGCAGCCTGTCGACGCCGTGGCGCGCGATCATCACGCCGAGCCACCAGTTGAGGATCGAGCCGGCCGTGTTCGCGATGCTCGCGGTCAGGAAGAGTGCGACCGGGTCGACGCTCTTCGCCGAGAGAAGCCCGACGAAGACGGCCTCCGACTGTGCGGGCAGCAAGGTGGCGGCGACGAAGGCCGCGACCGCCATCGCGGCAAGGGAAGACAGAGCTTCCATCAGTCCAGCATCGCGGCCAGCGCCTTCACCGTGTTGGCATTGCGCAGCGTGCCGATGCCGAGCTTTTTGGTCGTCAGGTGCGAGAGCAGCCGCGCCTCGCTTGGCTCGCCGGCGAAATCGATCCAGAGATCGCCGTCCCGCAGGGCTAGGGCCATGCCTGGTGTCGCGAAGGCCTCGAGCCCGGGCATAACCTCCGGGCCGAGCGGTTGGCGCATGACGCGGATGCCGATCTCGGCGCCGTTCTTCTCCGGGAAGGGGTTCTGCGCGGCGATCCGCTTCCAGGCCGGCGCCGTGCGCAGGATGATGTCGACAGGCTTGCCGAAGCGGTCACGGAAACCGGCTTCCAGCCGCTCTTCGATCGTCGCGAGCGGCGCTTCCTCGCCCTCGAAGATCAGGTTGCCCGTGGCGACCCAGGTCCGCGGATTGGCGAAGCCGAGCCCTGACGCCATGGCCTTTAAGTCGGCCATCACCACGCGCCGGCCAGGACCGAGCACGATCGAGTGCAGCAGGGCGACATAGGTCGTCATCGCGATCGTGCGGCGGGCGCTATAGCCGGCGCAGCGCGACCTGCTGGATGCGATGGCTCGCGCCCTTGGTCAGGATCAGGCTGGCGCGCTGGCGGGTCGGCAGGATGTTGTCCTGCAGGTTCGGCAGGTTGATGCCGGTCCACAGCCGCTCGGCGATGGCAAGAGCTTCCTCCTCGTCGATCTCGGCATATTTGCGGAAGAACGAGCGCGGATCGCGGAAGGCCGTCTGGCGCAGCGTCATGAAGCGGTTGACGTACCAGCGGTGCAGGTCGTTTTCGTCGGCGTCGAGATAGACCGAGAAATCGAAATAGTCGGAGACGAAGGGGATGGCCGTGCCGTCCTTCGGCATCCGGCTCGGCTGCAGGACGTTCAATCCTTCGAGGATCAGGATGTCCGGCCGCTCGACGGTCACCGTCTCGCCGGGCACGACGTCGTAGACGAGGTGCGAATAGACCGGCGCGCTCACCCGCGGCTTGCCGGCCTTGACGTCCGAGAGGAAGCGCAGGATCGCCGCGCCGTCATAGCTCTCGGGGAAGCCCTTGCGCTGCATCAGCCCGCGCCGTTCCAGTTCGGCATTGGGCAGCAGGAAGCCGTCCGTGGTGACGAGCTCGACCTTCGGCGTGTTCGGCCAGCGCGAGAGCAGCGCCTTGAGCACGCGCGCTGTCGTCGACTTGCCGACCGCGACCGAGCCGGCGACGCCGATCACATAGGGCACCTTGGGCTCGGATTCGGCCATCAGGAAGCGCTGCGTCGCCTTGAACAGTCCCTGCGTCGCCGCGACATAGAGCGAGAGCAGGCGCGACAGCGGCAGGTAGATCGCCACGATCTCGTCGAGCGAGATGGGATCGTTGATCGATTGCAGCTTGGTGAGATCGTCGACCGAGAGCGTCAGCGGCTGGTCGGCGCGCAGATGCGCCCACTCGTCGCGCGAGAACAGGCGATAGGGCGAGACCAGATCGCGTTCGGGCGGGGAGGAGATCAGGCGCTGGTCCATGACGCGGCCCGCAATCCAGGCTTCGAGGTTCAAGGGAGGGTCATCCTGCCAGGTCCATCCTCACGCAACTCAAACCGGCTGATTACCGGGGCCGGGCCGCCTTTTCCGCCAGTCCGGAGCGGGCCGTACGCGCCTCAAGCTGGCTCAAGACGTCTTGCAATGCAACATCGCGCGCCCGAAGCACAACCAAAAGATGATAGAGCACGTCGGCGCTCTCGGCGATCAGCTCGGCCCGATCACCTTTCACGGCGGCGATGACGGCCTCGACGGCCTCCTCGCCGAATTTCTTGGCGGCGCGCTCCGGCCCGGCGGCCAGCAGCTTCGCCGTCCAGGATTCCTCGGGCGAGGCGGCAGCGCGCTCGGCGACGCGGGCTTCGAGATCGGCAAGGGTGAAGGTCGTCATCTCAGTCCAGCCTCATCCTGAGGCCGGCTTCCGCCATATGCGCCTTGGCCTGTCCGACCGTGTAGGTGCCGAAATGGAAGATCGAGGCGGCGAGCACGGCCGAGGCATGGCCTTGCGCGACGCCGGCGACGAGGTCGTCGAGATCGCCGACGCCGCCGGAGGCGATGACGGGCACCGAGACCGCATCCGCGATCGCCCGCGTCAGGCCGATATCGTAGCCGACCTTGGTGCCGTCGCGGTCCATCGAGGTGACCAGCAATTCGCCGGCGCCGAGCGAGACGACCTCGCGGGCGAAGGCGACGGCTTCGATGCCGGTGGCGTTGCGCCCGCCATGGGTGAAGATCTCCCAGCGGCCGGGCATCACTTGCTTGGCGTCAATCGCGACCGTAATGCACTGCGCGCCGAATTTCTCGGCCGCTTCCTTGACGAACTGGCGGTTGGTCACGGCGGCGGTGTTGATCGAGACCTTGTCGGCCCCGGCGAGCAGCAAGGCGCGGATATCCTCGACCTTGCGCACACCGCCGCCGACGGTGAGCGGCATGAAGCAGGCCTCGGCGGTGCGTGTCACCACATCGAGCAGGGTGCCGCGGTTCTCATGGCTCGCCGTGATGTCGAGAAAGCAGAGTTCGTCGGCGCCTGCGGCGTCATAGGCCTTGGCGGCGGCGACGGGGTCGCCGGCATCGACCAGGTCGAGGAATTGCACGCCCTTGACGACGCGGCCGTCCTTGACGTCCAGGCAGGGGATGATGCGGGTCTTCAGGGTCATCGGCGGGTCTCGGCCGGATGGAGGACGGCCCATCTAAACCATTGTCGCGGCAGTTGACAGTGTTTCGCTCAGGTTCCTTCCTTGCAGGCCTCCGTCCCGCATGCCGAGGTTTCCATGATGCGCTTTTCCTCGCTTCTCCGCTTGCGCCTGCTGCTCCCCGTCCTGTCCTTCGGGATGACTGTCGCCGGTGCCGTCCACGCACAAACGGCGCCGAGCCTGCTTGACACCGTCCAGAGCCGCGGCGCGCTGCAGGTCTGCACCACCGGCGACTACAAGCCCTTCACTCTGGCGAAGGACGGCTCCTTCGAGGGCATCGATATCGAGTTGGCTAAATCCCTCGCCAAGGCGCTCGGCGTCGAGGCCAAATTCGTCCAGACCAAATGGGCCGATCTGCTGACCGATATGGGCTCTGGCAAATGCGACGTCGCGATGGGCGGCATCTCGGTGACGCTCGACCGGCAGAAGAAGGTGTTCTTCTCGTCGCCCTATCTCGTCAACGGCAAGGCGCCGATCGTGCGCTGCGCCGACAAGGCGAAGTTCCAGAGCGTCGCCGATATCGACAAGCCAGAGACCCGCGTCATCGTCAATCCCGGCGGCACCAACGAGCGCTTCGTGCGGGCGAATTTCAAGCAGGCCAAGATCGAGGTCTTCCCGGACAACGTCACGATCTTCGATCAGATCCTCGCCGGCAAGGCCGACCTGATGATCGCCGAGTCGATCGAGGTGAAGGTGCAGGAGAAGGCCAAGCCCGGCCTTTGCGCGGTCAATCCCGACGAGCCGCTGCAATATGGCGAGATGGGCTACATGCTCCCGCGCGGCGACGCGACCTTCAAGGCCTTCGTCGACCAGTGGCTGCATCTGGCCAAGGCGACCGGCGAATTCGCGAAGATCTACGACCAGTTCGTGCGTTGAGCGACAACCACTGCGCAGGTCATCCCGGGTCTGCGCTTCGCTTGCCCGGGATGACCTGCGAGGAACAAAAATTACGCCGCCAACCGCTTCAGTGCCGCTGCCGGATCGATCCGCCCGTCATAGAGCGCCCGGCCGGTGATCGCGCCTTCGAGGATCGCCGCGTCATCAGCGCAGAGGCGCTCGATATCGGCCATCGAGGCCAAGCCGCCAGACGCGATCACCGGAAGCGACACGGCCTGCGCCAGCGCGATCGTGCCCTGCCAGTTGATACCCTCCAGCATGCCGTCGCGGGCGATGTCGGTGTAGATGATCGCGGCGACGCCGGCATCCTCGAAGCGCTTGCCGAGATCGCTTGCCGCCAGCGAGGAGGTTTCGGCCCAGCCTTCGACGGCGACGAAGCCGTCGCGCGCGTCGATGCCGACGGCGACCTGTCCGGGAAATTCCTTCGCCGCCTCGCGCACGAAGCCGGGATCGCGCACAGCCGCCGTGCCGATGATGACGCGCTTTATGCCCTTGTCGAGCCAGCCGGCGACCGTCTTCATGTCGCGGATGCCGCCGCCGAGCTGCACCGGAAACGCGACGCGCTTCAGGATGGCCTCGACCGCAGCCGCGTTCATCGGCTTACCGGCGAAGGCGCCGTCGAGATCGACGACATGCAGCCACTGGAAGCCTTGGCGTTCGAAGTCAGCGGCCTGCGCGGCGGGATCGTCGTTGAAGACCGTGGCCTGCGCCATGTCGCCCTGCTTCAGCCGGACGCAGCGGCCTTCCTTCAGGTCGATCGCGGGAAAGAGGATCATGGTGCCCAGCTCAGGAAATTCGTGATGAGCTTCAGCCCCAGCTTCTGGCTCTTTTCGGGGTGGAATTGCGTGCCCGCGACATTGCCATGCGCGACCATCGCGGTCACCGGCCCGCCATGGTCGGTCAGCGCCAGCACATCCTGCGGCCGGGAGGCCGCCAGCGCATAGGAATGCACGAAATAGGCGTGCAAACCCTGCGGGCCGGTCTCGATGCCGTCGAGCAGCGGGTGCTCATCCTGCTTGTGCAGGGTGTTCCAGCCCATGTGCGGGATCTTGAGGGCGTCGTCCTTCGGCTTGATCAGCGTGACGTCACCGGGAATCCAGCCGAGCCCCTGCGTGACCGTGTATTCCAGCCCGCGCGAGGCCAGCAGCTGCATGCCGACGCAGATGCCGAGGAAGGGCCGGCCCTTGCCGCGCACGACCTCTTCCAGCGTCTCGACCATGCCGGGCACGGCATCGAGTCCGCGCCGGCAATCGGCGAAGGCGCCGACGCCCGGCAGCACGATACGATCGGCTGCACGCACGATATCGGTGTCGCTGGTGACGTGGATGGTCGAGGCGATGCCGCCTTCCGCCGCCGCCCGCTCGAAGGCCTTTGCGGCCGAGTGCAGGTTGCCCGAGCCGTAATCGATAATCGCGACGCTCTGGCTCATCGTCCGCGCGCCTCCGGAAACAGGCCGATGATCGGCAGCGGCCCGCTCGGGCGGGTGGCGGCCGCGACCGGTGCCGGCTCGACGCGCGGCAGTACCGCTTTGCCGCCCAGCGCCCGCTCGAAATAGCGGCGCTCGGCCTCGGCCAGCGTGCGGGCCTCGACGACATCGGCGGGGCGCCAGCCCTGGCGCGTGAGCTTGCGGACGACGAGATTATTGCCCTCGACGCCGAGGAACACGGCGATCGACCAGTAGATCAGCCCGAGCGCGGTCGGGTGCAGCCCGAACCGGCGGTTCAGATAGAAGACGACCGCCCAGGCGAGCACGAGGATCAGCGTCGCCAGCCAGAGCCGCTTGCCGAGCAGCCAGAGGCCCGTGAGCAGGAAGGCGCCCCAAGCGAAATGCTCGGGGATCAGCCGCGCCTGCTCGATCTCCTCGCGCCGGTCGCCTTCCGGCGGCGGCGTCATGACGGTGTAGAACGGCATCGGGACCTCCTACAGCGCGCCCTTGGTCGAGGGAACGCGATCGCCCTCGCGCGGATCGACGTCGAGCGCCTGCCGCAGCGCCCGCGCCAGCCCCTTGAAGCAGCTCTCGGCGATATGGTGGGCGTTGTCGCCATAGAGCGTCTCGACATGCAGCGTGATGCCGGCATTGATCGCGAAGGCCTGGAAGAACTCGCGCACCAGCTCCGTGTCGAAGTTGCCGATCTTCTGCGCCTTGAACTCGGTGCGGAACACCAGGAACGGCCGGCCGGAGACGTCTACGGCGACGCGGGTCAGCGTCTCGTCCATCGGCAGGTGGACATCGGCATAGCGGCGGATGCCCTTCTTGGTGCCGAGCGCCTGTTTCAGGGCCTCACCCATGGCGATGCCGGCATCCTCGACCGAGTGATGGTCGTCGATATGCGTGTCGCCCTTCACCTTGACCGTGAGATCGATGAGCGAATGGCGGGCGAACAGGTCGAGCATATGGTCGAAGAAGCCGACGCCGGTGGCGATCTCGGCCTTGCCGGTGCCGTCGATCAGGAGCGAGACCGCGATATCGGTCTCGTTGGTGCGGCGCTTCACTTCGCCCGAACGCATGCTGGCCTCTCAAGCCTTTAGCGGGAAACGGCCACGCTTTAGCAGGGGCGAGCGGGGATGGCCACAGGCGCGACCTTGCCCAAACCCTCGGCGTCATCCCGGACAAGCCGCGAAGCGGCGCCGATCCGGGATCCATGCCCGAACCTTTACCGGAAGCGCTCCGGCAGGGATCCCGGGTCTACGCTTCGCTTCGCCCGGGATAACCGTGCAGGTTCTTGCGCGGAAAGCCTCAAACCCTCGCCAGCGCCTGCTCCAGATCGGCGATCAGGTCGTCAGGGTGCTCAAGGCCGATCGAGAGGCGGATCAGCCCGTCGCTGACGCCCATCGCGGCGCGCACCTCCGGCGTGAAGCGCTGATGCGTCGTGGTCGCCGGGTGCACGATCAAACTCTTGGCATCGCCGAGATTATTGGAGATGCGGATCAGCTTGCAGGCGTCGAGCAGGCGATAGGCGCCTTCCTTGCCGCCGGGCACCTCGAAGGCGATCATCGTCGAGGGGCCACTCATCTGGCGCTTGATGATCTCGGCCTGCGGATGATTCTTGTGGCCCGGGAAGATCACCTTGGTCGGCTTGCTCTGCGCCGCCAGCCAGTCGGCAACCGCCGTCGCGTTCTGCGCCTGCTTGGCGACGCGCAGAGGCAGCGTCTCCAGCGCCTTCAACATCACCCAGGCGTTGAAGGGCGAGAGGATCGGGCCGGTCTGGCGCAGATAGTTCTGGATATCGGCCTCGATCAGTTCCTTCGAGCCGAGGATCAAGCCGCCGAGACAGCGGCCCTGGCCGTCGATATGCTTGGTCGCGGAGTAGACGACGATATCGGCGCCGAGTTCCAGGGGACGCTGGTAGAGCGGCGTCGCGAAGACATTGTCGACGACCAGCTTGGCACCGGCTTCCTTCGCCACCTTGGCGATCGCCGCGATGTCGAGCACTTCAAGTGTCGGGTTCGACGGCGATTCCAGGAAGAACAGCTTGGTGTTGGGGCGCACCGCCTTGCGCCAGGCGTCGAGATCGGTGCCCTCGACCAGCGTCGTCTCGACGCCGTAGCGCGGCAGATGGTCTTCGATGATGTAGCGACAGGAGCCGAACAGCGCGCTCGCCGCCACGACATGATCGCCGGCCCGCACCGGCGCCATCATCGCCGCGGTCACGGCGGCCATGCCGGTCGCGGTGGCGCGACAGGCCTCGGCGCCCTCGAAGGAGGCCATGCGGGCCTCCAGCATTGCGGTCGTCGGATTGCCGAGCCGGCCGTACTGGAAGCCGGGATCGGTGTTCAGGAAGCGACCTTCGGCCTGCGCGGCGTTGTCGTAGACATGGCCCTGCGTCAGGTAGAGCGCTTCCGACGTCTCGCCGAACTGGGATCGCAGGATGCCGTCATGGACGAGGCGGGTCTCGGGATGCAGCTTGGCTGCGGCTTTGTCCGGTGACGGCATGGAACTCTCGATCCGTTCTTTATAACGGACAGGAGCAGTATCAGCTCCCAAGGAGTTCGTAAAGAAGAACGGAATTTCCTTTGCAAGGAACCTGGCAAGGAGGAAACGCCTCCTGCTCAGCCCTGCCGTTCGCCGGACCGTCCGAGTGGCCTGAGAAAGCCGGTGAGATCGGTCGTGACATGGTGGACATGGCCGGCATCGATCGCGACCTGCTCCCAGGCCTCGCGAAACGGATCGGGCGTCTTCGGGATGATGAGAACGGTCTTCATGCCCAGATCGCTCGGTACGATCAGGTTTTTCTCGATATCCTCGAACATCGCGGCCCGGCCGGGATCGACCGAATGCTTGGCGAGGAAATTCTCGTAGGTCGCGCGCTCGGGCTTGGGCAGGAAGCCGGCATGGACGATATCGAAGATGTCCTCGAACTGGTCGAGGATGCCGAGCTTTCCGGCGACGTTCCTGGCATGGCCGACCGAGCCGTTGGTCAGGATCAGCTTGCGACCGGGCAAAGCCGCGAGCGCGGCGCCGAGCTCCGGATTTGGCTCCAGCAGCGTCAGATCGATATCATGGGCGAAATCGAGGAACTGATCGGGATCGATCTGATGCTCCTCCATCAGCCCCTTCAGCGTCGTGCCGTAGCGATGGTAATAGTACTGCCGCAGCGCATGCGAGGACAGGCCGTCGAGCCCGAACAGTTCCTGCAGGAACAGCGTGATGCGCTCGTTGACCTGCGGCCAGACGCGGCATTCATGCGAGTACAGCGTGTTGTCGAGGTCGAAGATCCAGTGGTCGACATGAGCGAAGCCTTCCGCCGTCAGCGGCGGGGTCGCGGCAGGGATGTCAGTGAGCTTTCTCATAGGACTCCGAAATGTGGCGAGCCGGAGTCTGCGCCGCAAGTGCTTGGCGGGGGCTTAATCGCGGGGGCAGCCGCGACCTGCCCCCTCTCCCCTTGCGGGAGAGGGTTGGGGTGAGGGGCAGCACCGGCTTGAGACGTTGGCGAACTCAGGCACTGCCAAAGCAGGCCGCGAGACCCCTCATCCGTCTCGGCTTCGCCGAGCCACCTTCTCCCGGAGGAGGAGAAGGGAAGGTCCGCTTCCGCCGGAGAATGACGTTGCTTGTTACCGCCGAATGATCGTGCCGGCGCCGGTATCGGTGAAAAGCTCGATCAGCGCCGCATGCGGCACCTTGCCGTCGAGGATGACCACCGCCTCGACGCCCTTTTCCAGCGCGTAGATGCAAGTCTCGATCTTTGGGATCATGCCGCCCGAGATCGTGCCATCGGCGATCAGATGGCGGCATTCCTCGACCGTGAGCTCCGGGATCAGCTGCTTGTCCTTGTTCAGCACGCCCGGCACGTCGGTGAGCAGCAGCAGGCGCTTGGCGTTGAGCGCTCCCGCGATGGCCCCGGCGAAGGTGTCGGCATTGACGTTGTAGGTCTGGCCGTCGGCGGCGGCGCAGACCGGCGCCAGAACCGGGATCAGCTCGGCCTTCAGCACCGCGTCGAGCACGGCGGTGTTGACCGTCTCGGGCTCGCCGACGAAGCCGAGATCGAGGATTTCCTCGATCTTGGAATCGGGGTCGACGATGGTGCGCGTCACCTTGCGGGCGGTGACCATGTTGCCGTCCTTGCCGCAGAGCCCGATGGCGCGGCCGCCCTCGCGGCTGATGTAGCCGACGATCTCCTTGTTGACCGAGCCGGCCAGCACCATCTCGACGACCTCGACGGTCGCCTCGTCGGTGACGCGCAGGCCCTGCTTGAATTCGGACTGGATGCCGAGCTTCTTCAGCATCGCCGCGATCTGCGGCCCGCCGCCATGGCAGACGACCGGCTTCAGGCCGGACTGCTCGAGGAGCACGATATCCTCGGCGAAATCCTCGGCGGTGGCCGCGTCGCCCATGGCGTTGCCGCCATATTTGATGACGATGATCTCCTGGTCGTAGCGCTGCATATGCGGCAGCGCCTGAACCAGCAATTCGGCGGATTGCGACGGCGTCAGATGGGGATGGTCGGTCATTCGGGCAGGCTCCGCGCGGCCGCAAGAACAGATGCGGGCGCTTCTAGCTCAAGATCGGCCGAGGCGGAAGAACGCTGACGCCGCTCAGCTGCGCTTCGCGGTCACGGCAGCGACGGCCAGCCCCAGCCAGCCGCCGAGCATGAACCAGCCGCCGATCGGCGCCGCGCGCGGAAACAGCGCCTCGTTGGCGAAGCCGCGCCGGGCGAGATCGGCCGCGAACAAGGCCGCGCCGAGGATGATGGCCGAGAGCGCGATCCGCGCCAGCAGGTCATGGAGATGTCCGCCCCTGCGCGCCGCAGTGGCACCGATGATTACGGAGGCATGGAACAGCAGCATCTGCCCGGCTGTCTGGACATTGGCCGTGCCGGTGATGTGGGCGGCCGCCGCCAGCAAGGCGACGCCGGCGAAGCCCATCAGGGCAGCAAGGGCCAGATGCAGGCGCGTCGCGGTCATGGCGCTCAGGCGCGCTCGGCCAGTACGCGGCCGATCGCGGCGCGGAATTCCGGCATGCCGGCGCCCGTCTCGCTGGAGGTCAGCAACACCTCGGGGAAAGCCGCCGGGCGGCGCTTGATCTCGTCGAACGTGGCCTCGGTCATGAATTCCTGGTCGGCCGGCTTCAGCGCGTCGCCCTTGGTCAGCACGACCTGGTAGGAGACGGCGGCCTTGTCGAGCGTCTCCAGCACGGCGCCGTCGACATCCTTGATACCGTGGCGCGCGTCGATCAGCACATAGACGCGCATCAGGTTGGCGCGGCCGCGCAGATAGTCGTGGATCAGCCGGGTCCAGGCCGCGACCTTCTCCTTGCCGACGGCGGCGTAGCCGTAGCCGGGCATGTCGACGATTGTCGGCGCATGGGGCGAATAAACCGGAACCGGCTTTTCGCGCGAGCGCTTGCCGCCTTGTGATCCAGCCCCGGCGGCCTCCTCGTGCTCGACCTGGCGGAAGAAGTTGAGCTGCTGCGTCCGGCCCGGCGTATGCGAGGTCCGCGCCAGCGCGTTGCGCCGCGTCAGCGCGTTGATCAGGCTGGACTTGCCGACATTGGAGCGGCCGGCGAAGGCGATCTCCTGCCCGACCATCGGCGGCAGGTCGTCGATCTTGGTCGAGGCCCAGACGAAATCCCACGGCCCCTCGAAGAGCTTGCGGGCGGCCTCGATCTCCTCGGCGTCATAAGGCTTTGTCGTCGATGTGGTCATGATGCCTTGCCTACACGGCTGCGCGCAGCGCGTCGATGTTTGCGCCCTGGATCGCGTCGACATGACGCGCGATTCTGTCGGCCGGCCAATCCCACCAGCAGATCGCCAGCAACTCCGCGACGATCTCGGGCGCAAAGCGCATCTTCACGACCCGGCCGGGATTGCCGGCAACGACGGCATAAGCAGGTACGTCCTTCGTCACCTGCGCCCGCGTGCCGATGATCGCACCGTCGCCGATCGTCACGCCCGGCATGATCACCGCCTCGCGCCCGATCCAGACATCGTTGCCGATCACCAAGTCGCCGCGGTTGTTCGGGCCGGGACGCTTCAGGCTCTCGGGATCGCCGAGGCCGAACATCTGGAAGGGGAAGGTCGAGAAGCCACCGATCGGATGGTTGGCGCCGTTCATGATGAACTGCGCCGCCTGCGCGATCGCGACGAATTTCCCGATGATCAGCCGGTCGCCGATGAAGTCGAAATGATAGCGCACACAGCGCGCGACGAAATGCTCCGGCCCGCGCGAGTCGTCATAATAGCTGTAATCGCCAACCTCGATCAGCGGATGGTCGACCACCGCCTTCAGGAAGGCCGTGCCCTTCCAGCCGGGGATCGGGTGACGCGTGCTCGGATCGGGCAATGGCATCGGTGCGAGGGCCTTCAAAAGCGAAGGGCGGGAAACCCCGCCCTTCGATCACTCACTTCTTGTTGGTGTTGGCGGGGTTGGGTGCCGCGCCTGCGGCTGCCGGCTTCTTGCCGAACATGCCTTTGAGATTGTCGAACAGCTCGATCTTCACCCCGTTCTTCCTCATGATGAAGCCCTGCTGGGTCACCGAGAGCAGGTTGTTCCAGCTCCAGTAGATCACCAGGCCGGCCGGGAACGAGCCGAGCAGGAAGGTGAAGAACACCGGCATCCAGGTGAACATCATCTTCTGCACCGGATCGGGCGGCTCCGGGTTCATCTTCATCTGGATGAACATCGTCACGCCCATGATCAGCGGCCAGGCGCCGAGATGCAGCATGGTCGGCGGCGTGAACGGGATGAGCCCGAACAGGTTGAAGAGGTTCGTCGGGTCCGGTGCCGCGAGATCGTGGATCCAGCCGAAGAACGGCGCGTGCCGCATCTCGATGGTGATGAACAGGATCTTGTAGAGCGCGAAGAACACCGGGATCTGCAGCAGCACCGGCCAGCAGCCGGCGACCGGATTGATCTTCTGCGTCTTGTACAGCTCCATCAGAGCCTGCTGCTGCTTCATCTTGTCGTCGGCATAGCGCTCGCGGATCGCCGTCATTTCCGGCTGCAGCGCCTTCATCTTCGCCATCGAGGCGTAGGACTTGTTGGCGAGCGGGAAGAACAGGCCCTTGAGCAGTACCGTGACGATCAGGATCGCGACGCCGAAATTGCCGATGTGCTTGTAGATCCAGTCCAGCACGAAGAAGAGCGGCTTGGTGAAGAAATAGAACCAGCCCCAGTCGATCAGCAGGTCGAAGCGCTTGATCTGCTGGCTTTCCTCATAGCCGTTGATCGCCGCGACCTCCTTGGCGCCGGCGAAGAGCCGAGCATTGGACGAGGCCGTGGCGCCCGGTGCGACAGCGATGCCCTCGCCGAGGAAATCGGCCTGGTAGGTGCGGCCGGTGCCGGTCTGGACCGAGGAATAGCGGCCCTCGTACTTGCGCTGCTGGTCGGGGACGACCGCGGCCGCCCAGTACTTGTCGGTGATCCCGATGAAGCCGCCGACGGCGTCCTTCCAGGTTTTGCCGGTGGTGCCGGGCGAGAGCAGTGGTTCCTTGTCGAGCTTGTCGTAGGTGTATTCCTGCAGCCCCTGCTCGCCGAGATAGCCGACGAGGCCTTCGTGCAGCACGTAATAGCCGAGCGTATGCGGCTTGCCCTGGCGGACGATCTGGCCATAGGGGAACAGCGTCACCGCCGCGCCGCCCTTGTTCTCGACCTCGTCGCGGATCGTGAACATGGCGTTGTCGTCGACGCTGACGATGCGCTTGAAGGTCAGGCCCTGGCCGTTGTCCCAGCTCAGCGTCACCGGCTTGGCCGGGGTCAGCGCCTGGTTGTCGGCGGTCCAGACCGTCGTGGCGTTCGGCAGCGGCACGGTCGTGCCGGGTGCTGCGACCCAGCCGAAATCGGAATAATAGGCATCCGGGCCGCCGACTGGCGAGAGCAGCACGATGATCGGGCTCTTCGGGTCGACCGTCTCGTGATAGGCCTTGAGCGAGACGTCGTCGATGCGCGCGCCGGTCAGCGAGATCGAGCCGGCGATCTTGGGCGTGTCGATTTTGATGCGAGGGCTGGCGGCCAGCGCCTGTTCGCGGGTGCCGATCGACTGCGTCCCGGCGGCGCCCGGCGCGGCCGAGCCTGCGGGCTGGCCGGGCGTGGCGGGGGCCGGGGTGGAGCCGGATGTCGCGGCGGCCTGCTGGCCCTGGGCCTGCTGGGTCTGCCGGGCGATCTCCTGCTGCTTGTCGATCTGCGGCTTGGCGTAGAAGAACTGCCAGCCGAGCAGGATGATCACCGACAGGACGATCGCGAGAAGCAGATTGCGGTTGTCTTCTTTCATCATGGTCGAAAACGGATCTCGCTTGGTCCGGTAAAGGCGCGGCGGGTCAGGCTTGCGACGGCGTGCCGCGCTTGGGGTGCGGGCGGCGCCTGTCGGCATGCGGCTTGTGAGGCTTTGCCCGGTCGATGGCAATCGAAAGATCGGCGACGAGCGTCTTAAAGTGAGCGGTCAGCACGTCGGAGCGTGCGACGATCACGATGTCGCAGGGGCGTTCGGTCTGGCTGGCGAGCGCCTGCTTGGCCGCTTCGCGCAGGCGCCGGCGGATGCGGTTGCGCTTCACGGCATTGCCGGTCTTGCGCGAGGCGGTGAGGCCGAGCCGCAAGGCCACGGGTTCGCCGCCCTTGCGGGGCTCGTCGGGCGCGGCGTCGCGCACCTGCGCCATGAAGGCGGACGAACGAAAACGGCGGCCGTGTTCGGCCGCCGCCAGAAATTCTTTGCGTTGCGTCAGACGGGCGAGGCGCATGGCGATTGGCCTGTCTTCCGGAACCGGCGCGCTGTCGTCACGCGCCAGCGCTCGTCAGGCCGACAGGCGCTTGCGGCCGTGGGCGCGGCGAGCGGCGATGACCTTGCGGCCACCCTTGGTCGCCATGCGGGCGCGATAGCCGTGGCGGCGCTTGCGAACCAGCTTGCTGGGTTGATAGGTTCTCTTCACGGTCCGTCTCCGGGGCCTTTATGAGCACGACGGCCGCGGCTTTCCCAGGGAAAGCATGGCCAACCGAGCCTGTCATGCGATAAGGGTCTGCGCCGCCTCTCGGCTGCGCAAGTCGCGGGCTTATGACGGATGGACGACACCAAGTCAACGCCAAACTGGCAGATTTGACACCGGCTGCGACGAAGCTTCGCGGGCTTGCGATGCCGGCTTGCGATTCCCTCCGACATCCCCGATATAGCGCACGGGAGGTTGGCGAGGGACGTCTCACTCGCCAACCGGGTCAGGTCCGGAAGGAAGCAGCCCTAACGAGACCGAACGGGTCTTCGTCCAGCCTCCCACCTCATGCGCCCGATAAAGCGCCGGACCGACCATGGGACCGGTGCGGCGCCATTGACCCTCGCCTCCCGATTGGCGAAACCAGTCCGCATGACCGATCAGATCGACGCCGCCTCTGCTGACGAACCAGGATTCGCCGGTTTCGATCCGGCGCCTGCGCCGCCGCCGGCCGCCACCGGGGCGCCCGCGCCCTATCGCGTGCTCGCGCGGAAATACCGTCCGGCGCATTTCGGGGACCTGATCGGCCAGGAAGCGATGGTGCGTACGCTGACCAACGCCTTCGCGGCCGGCCGCATCCCGCAGGCCTGGATGCTGACCGGCGTGCGCGGCGTCGGCAAGACCACGACTGCCCGCATCTTGGCGCGCGCGCTCAACTTCCAGACGCCCGACGGGCAGGGCGCGCCGACCACTGACCTGCGCGAATTCGGCATCCATTGCCGCGAGATCATCGAGGGTCGCCATATCGACGTGATGGAGATCGACGCCGCCTCCAACAACAGCGTCGACAACATCCGCCAGATCAACGACGCCGTGCGCTATGCGCCCGTCTCGGCCCGTTACAAGGTCTATATCGTCGACGAGGTGCATATGCTCTCGACCGGCGCCTTCAACGCCTTCCTGAAGACGCTTGAGGAGCCGCCGCCGCATGCAAAGTTCATCTTCGCGACGACGGAAATCCGCAAGGTGCCGATCACGGTGCTGTCGCGCTGCCAGCGCTTCGACCTGCGCCGCGTCGAATCCGACGTGCTGGTCGACCATCTCGCCAATATCTGCCGGGCCGAGAGCGTCGATGCCGAGCAGGAGGCGCTCGCGGCGATAGCCCGCGCCGCCGAGGGCTCGGTGCGCGACTCGCTCTCGATCCTCGACCAGGCTATCGCGCACGCGGCCGGCCGGATCACGCTCGACGATATCCGCTCCATGCTCGGCCTTGCCGACCGGGCCCGCGTCATCGATCTCTTCGAAGCCGTGATGAAGGGCGACATCGCTTCGGCGCTCGGCGAATTGCGGGCGCAATACGATGCCGGCGCCGATCCGGTCGTGGTACTGAACGACCTCGCCGAATTCACCCATCTCGTCACCCGCCTCAAGCTCGTGCCCGAGGCGGTCAAAGACAACAGCCTCGCCCAGGCCGAGCGCGTGCGCGGCGGCGATTTCGCCCAGCGCCTCTCGGTCCGCATCCTCGCCCGCACCTGGCAGATGCTGCTCAAGGGGCTCAGTGAGGTGAAGCAGGCCGACCGGCCGGTCATGGCCGCCGAGATGGTGCTTGTCCGCCTCGCCCACGCTGCCGACCTGCCGACGCCGGACGAAGCCCTGAAGATGCTGCGCGACGGCATGGGCTCCGTCCCCGCAGGCAACGGCCAAGGTGGCGGCAATGGCGGTGGCGGCATGCCGCGCCCGCCCCCCGGCGGCGGCAACACCGCGCTCGCTGCCCGCCCGATCCTCGCCAGCGCCAATCCCGCGCCGACCCCGGTCGCGCGCGCCGTCGCCGCGCCGATGGCGATCGTCGCCACGCTGGAGGATGTCGTCGCGCTGGCTTCCCAGCATCGCGACATCACGCTGAAGATCGCGCTGGAGCGTGATATCCGGCCCGTGCGCTTCGAGCCGGGCCGCATCGAGTTTTCGCTGGCCGAGGGCGCCTCCCGCACCCTCGCGCAGGACCTGTCGCGCCGCCTCAAGGAATGGACCGGCCAGACCTGGATGGTCGCCGTCGTCAATGACGAGGGCGGCGCCACCATGCGGGAGCAGGCCGCTGCGGCCAAGGATCAGCGTGAGAGTGACGCGGCGGCCCATCCATCGGTCAAGGCGGTGCTGGAGCGTTTCCCCGGCGCGCGCATCGTCGATGTCCGCGATCCCCGCGCCATTGCCGCCGCCGAGGCGGCGGCCTCCGTGCCGACCGAAGACGAGTACCTGCCTGATGCCGAACCCCTGTTCGACGATTCCGAACCGGATTTCGACGGCATCGATTTCTGACGATTGCGAGGAGGATGTCCCGTGCGTGACATGATGGGCCTGATGAAGCAGGCGCAGCAGATGCAACAGAAGATGGCCGACATGCAGGCCGAGCTCGACAATATCGAGGTTGAGGGCGGCGCCGGCGGCGGCATGGTCACGGTGACGATGACGGCCAAGGGTGCGCTCAAGGGCGTCAAGATCGACCCGAGCCTGATGGTGCCGGACGAGCGCGAAATCCTCGAGGACCTGATCGTCGCCGCCGCCAACGACGCCCGCACCCGCGGCGAGCGCGTCATGCAGGAGCGCATGGCCGAGATCACCAAGGGCCTGCCGATCCCGCCGGGCATGAAGCTGTTTTGAGTCACAATCTCCACGGGTCATCCCGGGTCTCCCTCCGGTCGCCCGGGATGACGTTTCACTCAACTCAGAGACATTGATGTCCCGCGCCATTGCCGGTCCCGAGATCGAAAGGCTGATCCAGCTTCTGGCCAAATTGCCGGGGCTCGGGCCGCGCTCGGCGAGGCGCGCCGCCTTGCACCTCGTCAAGAAGCGCGAGCAATTGCTCGGCCCGCTTTCCGAGGCGATGGCGGTGGCGCGCGAGCGCATTGTCGTCTGCGCCCGCTGCGGCAATGTCGATACCAGCAACCCTTGCGGGCTCTGCACCGATCCGCGCCGCGACGACTCGCTGATCGTCGTCGTCGCCGATATCTCCGATCTCTGGGCGCTGGAGCGCTCGGGCGCGGTCTCCGGCCGCTATCATGTGCTGGGTGGCGTGCTCTCGGCGCTCGACGGCATCAGGCCGGAGCATCTCTCGCTTGACGCGCTGGTGGCGCGCGCCTCCGATCCGTTGGTGAAGGAAGTCATCCTCGCGCTCAACGCCACGGTCGACGGCCAGACCACGGCGCATTTCATCACCGACCTGCTGGCGCATCTGCCGCTGAAGGTGACCAAGCTCGCCCATGGCGTGCCTGTCGGGGGCGAGCTCGACTATCTCGACGACGGCACGCTGGCCGCAGCGATCCGCCAGCGCACGGGGTTCTGAGGTTGCCTCAGAACTTGTAGGCGACGCTGGCGCGGGCGCTGTGGCTCGACAGTTCCTGCGAGCCGGTCAAGCCCGGGAAGGCGCCGGGCGAGGCGAAGCGGTTCCGCCCGAAATCGGTGTAGCGGTATTCGGCGCCGAGGATCAGGTGGTCGGTGAAGGCGAAATTGATGCCCGCGCCGACATTCCAGCCGGTCCGGGCGCTGGTCAGCCGCTCGCCGAAGCCAGCCCCCGGCGCGAAGACCCGCCGCTCGTATTCCGTAAAGGAGGCGCCGCCGGTGCCGAAGACCATCCAGCGGTCGAAGGCGAGGCCGAGGCGGGCGCGGGCCGAGCCCTGCCAATCCTGGCTGACGCGGCCGGACAGGCCGAGCCCGTCGAAGCGGCTGCGGCTGTCGAGCGCTTCGACATCGCCCTCGACGCCGATCACGATTCCGCCGAGCTGATAATTGAAGCCGCCATGGGCGCCGCCAAAGGCCGTATCCTCTCCGGCGCGGAAGCTGACGGGAGCGAAGGCTCCGCCGGGCGTGCCGATCCGCACCTTGTTGCTGCTCCAGGCATAGCCGCCCTGAACGCCGGCATAGAAGCCGGTCCAGGAATAGAGCGCCGGCAGTTCGGGAGCCGGCGGCAAGGCGACCTTGCGTAGATCGGCCGCATAGGCTGCGCCCGACAGCAGGATCACGAGGCCCGTCAGGCCGGTTCTGAAGAGCTTCGTCATCGGGCTTATCCGGAAGGGCAGACAAGCGCCTGCCGCTCGCGGCCGCGCCTCGTCATAACGAAGCATTAAGGTTAACAATCGGCTAAGCGGCGTCGCTGCGGGCTCCTTACCGGAACGATTGCGAACCAGGCCCGTTGCCCCCAAGCTTGGAGGCGCGAGTGGCTGCGGAGATCGAATCCGAGATGGCTTTCCTCAAACGGATCACGGGTGCCGCCGGGATCGGGGTCGCGCTCGGCTATCTGTCGGGAGTGGTGGCTGACAAGCTCGGGCGACGCCGTGAAGAAGCGGTGCGCGGTCGTCTCGCCAAATCCCCGCTGCAGATGACCTGGCTCGGCTGGAAGGACGTGCTGCTGCGCTTCATCGGCAATGTCGCCGATAACCGCCTGACCTCGCTGGCCGGCGCCGTCGCCTTCTTCACCCTGCTCTCGCTCGTGCCGGCTTTGTCCCTGCTGGTCACGATTTACCGCTATTTCACGGATCCAGCGACCATCGCCGAGCAGCTCGACACGGTCACGACCATGTTCCCGCAAGCCGCGCGCGAGCTCATCCACGAGCAGGCGATGCGGCTCTCGACGCAGTCCGGCGTCACCCTGTCGCTGACCTTCTGGATCAGCCTGGGCGTCGCGACCTGGTCGGCCAATGCGGCGGTGAAGGCGCTCTTCGACGCGCTCAACATCATCTATCGCGAGGCCGAGAAGCGCAGCTTCCTCAAACTCAACGCGATCTCGCTGTTCACCACCGTCAGCGGCGTGGTCCTGCTCGTGGCGGCACTGGTCGCCATCGCCAGCTTGCCGGTGGTGACCGCGCTCTTTCCCTTCCATTCCGAGCTCGAACGCCTGATCCGCCTCGTCCGCTGGCCGTCCTTCTTCGTCATGGCGACACTCTCGATCGCGGTTCTCTACTGGATCGGCCCGAGCCGCGAGCGCGTGCGCTTCATCTGGGTCATGCCCGGCGCCATCGCCGCTGCGCTGTTCTGGGGCGCGGCCTCCTACCTGTTCTCCTGGTATGTCTCGACGCTCGGCAACTACACGGCCGCCTATGGCTCGCTCGCCACCGTTGTCGTGTTCATGACCTGGCTCTGGCTCTCGGCGACGATCGTGCTGGCCGGAGCCGAGCTGAATGCCGAGCTGGAGCACCAGACAGCCCATGATACCACCACCGGCCGGCCAAAGCCGCTCGGCCAGCGCGGTGCGACGATGGCCGACCGGGTCGGCCCGGCAAGGGCGGATTGATGCTCGACCCGCAGGATACGCGCCAGGAGGACCTTCGTACCGGCAAGGGGCCGTGGCGCCCGCTTCTGCAACGCCCCGTGGGCCGAGCGCTTGAAGCCGATTTGCGCTGCGACATCGCGATCGTCGGTGGCGGCATCACCGGCGCGCTCGTGGCCGAGCACCTGACGGCGATGGGCCGCGATGTCGTGCTGATCGACCGGGAGCGCGAAGGTTTTGGCAGCACGGCGGCCTCGACCGCGATGCTGCAATGGGAGATCGACCTCGGGCTGTCCGAACTGGCGGCGCTCTACGGCTTTGCGGCTGCGGCCGAGGTCTATCGATTGAGCTTTCAGGCCGTCGAGGGGTTGCGCAGGCTGGTCGGTGAACTCGCGCTCTCCTGCGGCTTCGCGCCGAGGCAGACCGTCTATCTCGCGGCGGGCGAGAGCGGTCCGCGCGAGCTTCTGGACGAGGCCGCCCTGCGCGAGCGTGCCGGTTTGCCCGGCAGCTTTGTCGAGCATGCCGCCCTGCGCGAGGCTTTCGGCTTCGACCGCGCCGCGGCCATCGTCTCGCCTGGCTCGGCCGAGGCCGATCCGCTCAGCCTCTGCCACGGACTCCTTGGAGTGTCCGTGCAGCGCGGTGCGCGGTTGATCCGTGACGAGGCGGTGGGTTTCGACGGAGCCGGCCGTTCGGCGGCGGTCAGCCTCGCGAGCGGCCGCGTGGTCGAGGCCGATCGGATCGTGCTCGCGACCGGCTATGTGATACCCGACATCGTCAGCGACGATCTGCACCGCGTGGCATCGAGCTGGGCGATCGCGACGGTTCCGCAAGCGCCGCAGGCGCTCTGGCCCGGCCCCGCGCTCGTCTGGGAAGCGTCGGAGGATTATTGCTACTGCCGCACGACGACCGATGGCCGCATCGTCTTCGGCGGCGAGGACGAGGAATTCGACGATCCCGAAAAGCGCGAGGCGCTCGGTCCGGCGAAGACCGAGGCGCTGCGGGCGCGCCTGCACGCCCTGATCCCGCAAGCCGGCCTCGATCTCGACGATGCCTGGTCGGGCGCCTTCGGCCAGACCGCGGACGGCTTGCCCTTGATCGGGCGGGTGTCCGGCCATCCGCGCCTGCTCGCGGCCTACGGCTATGGCGGCAACGGCATCACCTTCAGCTTCATGGCCTCGCGCCTGATCGGCGCGCTGGCGAGCGGACGGGAGAAGCGCTGGTTTCGCCATTTCGCCATCGACCGGCCGCGCCCCGGCTGACGACGTGATTGCAGCGGTGCAATCGCAGCCTTGCCGGTCGGGGAGGCGACAAGACCAGGTGGAAGGGCCATTTTAGGGATGCGGCCGGCATGGCCGCCGCGAAAGGATGTCCCATGGTCGCAACCATCGAACGGACGGCTCCCGCCGCCACCCTCGAAGCCCATAAGGCGCCTGTCTTCATCGGCGCGGTGACGCTGCGCGCGCATGATCTTCCGGCGCTGACAGCCTACTATCGCGACGCGATCGGGCTGCGCCTGATCCGGCAGGATGCGGAAAGCGCCGAGCTCGGCGTCGGCGGGCAGGTGCTCGTTCGGCTGGTGGCGGGCGCGGCCCGTCCGACTTCGGCCGCCGGCCTGTTCCATCTTGCCATCCTCTTGCCGTCCCGGCGCGATCTCGCCAACTGGCTGAGGCATGCCGCAGTGACGCGCATCCCGCTCGAAGGCGCCTCCGACCATCTCGTCAGCGAGGCGCTGTATCTCTCCGATCCCGAAGGCAACGGCATCGAAATCTATCGCGACCGCAAGCGCGAGGAGTGGCCGCGCAAGCCCGATGGCGGCATCGCCATGGCGACCGAGCGGCTCGATCTCGACAAGCTACTCGGCGAAGCCGATGAGGCGACCTATGCCGGCATGCCGGAGGGCACGGGGATGGGCCATATCCATCTGCGCGTCGGTGACACGGCGGCGGCGGAGGCCTTCTACCGCGACCTGCTCGGCTTCGACCTGATGGTGCATTACCCCGGCGCGAGCTTCCTCTCCAGCGGCGGCTATCACCATCACATCGCCGGCAATATCTGGGGCAGCCGCGGCGCCGGCCCGCGCCAGCGGGGCGAGGCGGGGCTCGATCGCTTCGAACTGGTCGCGCGCGACGAGGCCGATTTCGCGGCGATGCGCCAGCGTATCCTGGCCGCAGGTGGCAGCGAGGATGAGGGCGTGCCGACCGTTACCGATCCCTGTAACAATCGGCTGGTTCTGGTGCGTGGGTAATGCAGCCGTCATGCCCGGGCTCGACCCGAGCATCTCGGAAACCAGCGCCTTCTCGTCCTGAGATTCTTGGGTCTGCGCTTCGCTTCGCCCGAGAATGACGCGCTGCTGGTCAACGCGTCAGCAGATGCGAGCGGCGTGTTCCGCTCGTGTCCGGCTTGAAACCGTTCGCTTCCCAGAAGATGGCGGCGCGCGGATCGGCGGCGCGCAACGACAGCCGTGGCGCCAGGTCCAGCCCCTGCTGGATCAGCGCGGCGGCGATCATGCGGCCGACGCCGGCGCCGCGATGCAGCGGCCGGACATAGACATGCCGGACGCGCAGCAGATCGGGCCCCGGGTCATAAGGATCGGGCGTCAGGGCGCCGATGCCGGCGAGCTCGCCCTCATGGAAGGCGGCGAAGGTGACGAAGCGCTCGTCCCCGCCGCCATAATGGCCGGCGAGCCATTCCTTGCGCAGCCCCTCGACGAAGCGGTAGCTTTCCGCGCTCGCTTCCTGGCGCAGGGCCTCGAAATCGTCCGGCAGGCTTTCCGCCAGCCGGACGATCTGGATGGCCGTTGCGGTCACAGACCCTCGAAGAGGGCGCTGGAGATGTAACGCTCGGCGAAGGAGGGGATGATCACCACGATGGTCTTGCCGGCATTCTCCGGCCGGGCGCCGACTTCGAGCGCCGCCGCGACCGCCGCGCCCGACGAGATGCCGGCCGGGATACCTTCGCTTTTGGCGAGGGCGCGGGCCGTCTCGAAAGCCGTCTGGTTGCCGACGGTGACGACCTCGTCGATGATCCCGCGATCGAGGATGCCCGGTACGAAGCCGGCACCGATCCCCTGGATCTTGTGCGGGCCAGCCTGGCCACCCGACAGGACCGGGGAATCCTCCGGCTCGACCGCGACCATCTTCACGCTGGCCTTGCGCGCCTTCAGCACCTGGCCGACGCCGGTGATCGTGCCGCCGGTGCCGACGCCGGAGATGACGATGTCGACCGCGCCGTTGGTGTCGTTCCAGATCTCCTCGGCCGTGGTCTTGCGGTGAATCTCGGGATTATGCGGGTTCTCGAACTGCTGCGGGATGATCGAGCCCGGAATCTCGGCCTTGAGCTCCTCGGCCTTGGCGACGGCGCCGCGCATGCCGCCGGGGCCGGGCGTCAGCACCAGCTCGGCGCCGAGCAGGGCGAGCATCTTGCGCCGCTCCAGCGACATCGTCTCCGGCATCACGAGGATCAGGCGATAGCCGCGCGCCGCGGCGACGAAGGCGAGCGCGATGCCGGTATTGCCCGAGGTCGGCTCGATCAGCGTGCCGCCGGGCTTGAGCGCGCCGGAAGCCTCCAGCGCATCGATCATGTTGACGCCGATGCGGTCCTTCACGCTCGAGATCGGATTAAAGAACTCGAGCTTGGCGAGGATCGTCGCCTTGACCCCGCGCTCGGCCGGCAGGCGGTTGAGTTTGACCAGCGGCGTGTCGCCGATCGTGTCGGTTATCGAGTTGTAGATGCGTCCGCGTCCGGGCGCCTTCGTCGTCTTCTGTGCTTCGGCCATGACATGACTCCTCTGGACGAGAGAATGTTTGGTCGCGACGCTAGATCAATTCACAGAAACTGTCGATTGAAAGAAATAAATCACATCATCAGATCGTGAAATCAGCCTTCGCATCGCGATCGCCGAAGACGGATTTCGCCTGCGCCCGGCGGCACAGTTCCTCAACTGTGACGGTATCGAGAGCGGCCAGGAAGGCGGCCGAGGCCTGCGCGACCTCCGGCCCGATGACCTCGTCGACCAGCCGAGACTGCGGCTCCGGCCCGAGCCCCTCCTCGATCGCTTCCTGCATCGCGGCGCGCGCGATGTCGCCGGCCGTGATCTTGCGCCGCTCGCGGGCGAGCTCGTAGCCGCCGCGCGGGCCGCGCACGCCCTTGAGAATGCCGACGCGCACCAAGGTTTGCAGCAGGGTTTCGAGATGGCGCGGCGGCAAAGCATGGCGCGCGGCGAGCAACTTGGCCGCGACCGGCTGCGGCCTTGCATGCAGGGCGATATCGACCACGGCGGCGATGGCGAGCAGGCTGCGGCGCGAGAGCAGGATCATGACCGCTCCTCCCCGCTGCCATAGCGGACACCGGTCGAGCCGAAGCCGCTCGTGCCGCGCGCCGTACCGTCGAGCTCCGCGACCTCCGTCGGGATGGCCCGCGTCACCGGCGCGATTACCATCTGCGCGATCCGGTCGCCGCGCGCGACGGCGAAGGGTTCCTGCCCGAGATTGATGAGGGGCACCTTGACCTCGCCGCGATAGTCGCTGTCGATTGTGCCGGGCGCGTTCAGCACGGTCACGCCATGTTTGACGGCGAGCCCCGAGCGCGGCCGGACCTGCGCTTCGAACCCCTCCGGCAGCTGCATGGCGAGCCCGGTCGGGATGAGCGCGCGCTCGCCAGGCGAAAGCATGATGCTCTCGCCGATGGCGGCACGCAGGTCGAGCCCGGCCGCGCCTTCCGTCTCATAGGCTGGCAAGGGCAAGTCGGCGCCGTGCGGGAGGCGTTGCAGCAGGAGCGGGATCATCGCTCAATCCGCCTGCCGGGCCGGCGGCAGCCCCGCGATATGGGCGACGAGCCGCGCTGCGACCTCGCCCTTCGGCAGGGTCGGCCAGGTCTCGACGCCCGATATCGTCACCAGATGCACGGTATTGGCGTCGCCGCCCATCACGCCGGTGCCGCCGACATCATTGGCGACGATCAGATCGCAGCCCTTCCTGGCGAGCTTGGCGCGGGCATAGTCGATCACGTTCTGCGTCTCCGCCGCGAAGCCGACGACCAGCGGCGGGCGCCCGCTCTTGCGATGCGCGATTGTTGCGAGGATATCCGGGTTCTCGACCAGCGATAGCGGCGGCAATGCCTTGCCGTCCTTCTTCAGCTTGTCGGAAGCCGCATCCGCCACGCGCCAGTCGGCGACGGCGGCAGCGAAGATCGCGATATCGGCCGGCAGCGCCGCCTCGACGGCGGCGAGCATTTCCCGCGCCGATTCGACATGGATGGTCTCCACACCGGAGGGATCGGGCAGATTCACTGGCCCGCTGACCAGCGTTACTCGCGCGCCGGCGGCTGCCGCCGCTGCGGCGATGGCGTGGCCCTGCTTCCCGGAGGAGCGGTTCGCGATGTAGCGCACGGGGTCGATCGCCTCATGCGTCGGTCCGGAGGTGATCAGCACATGCTGGCCGGCGAGTGAGCCCGTCGCATGCTCGCCGCCCGGCAGCCGGCCGAGGAAGCCGATGGCGCGCTGGGCATTGGGCTTTTCACCGGCCAGCGCAGCCTCGATCGCGGCGAGGATTTCCGGCGGCTCGGCCATGCGGCCCGGCCCGCTCTCGCCGCGCTCCGCCATCGCCCCGACATTGGGGCCGACGACGAGGACGCCGTCCTTTTCGAGCTGAGCCATGTTCCGCCGCGTCGCCGGATGCTGCCACATGCGCGGGTTCATCGCCGGCGCGATCAGCACGCGCTTGTCGGTCGCGAGCAGCGCCGTCGAGGCGAGATCGTCGGCATGCCCGTTCGCCATCTTGGCGATCAGGTCTGCGGTCGCGGGGGCGACCACGACGAGGTCGGTCGAGCGCGAGAGCTGGATATGGCCGATATCGGCCTCGTCGGTCAGCGAGAACAGGTCGGTGAAGCAGCGCTCGCCCGCCAGCGACGAGACGGTGAGCGGCGTGACGAACTGCTCGCCCGCCTTGGTCACGATGCAGCGCGAGGCGATGCCGCGATCCTTCAATCGGCGGATGACCTCCAGCATCTTGTAGGCGGCAATGCCGCCGCCGATGATCAGGAGAACGGAGCGGGAAGCGGACAAGGCGGCTCCTCGGGCACGCGGATGGCGAACGGCCCGTTACGTAGCATCTGCCGTGCCGCGCTGTCATGCGCCGCGCGTTGCCCCCCGTTCCTCAGTTGCGGGGCAGGTCCGGCACCTTATAGGCCGTCGTCGCCTTGATCCGCTCCATCGCGAAGCGCGAGGTGACGTTCTTGAGCGGGATCGTCTCGATCAGCTTCTTGTAGAAGCCGTCATAGGCGGCCATGTCGGCGACGACAACGCGCAGCATGTAGTCGACATCGCCCGCCATGCGGTAGAACTCCATCACTTCCGGCATGGCAGCAACCATCTGGGCGAATTTCTCCAGCCAGGGACCGGAATGGTCAGCCGTCTCGATCTGGACGAAGACGGTGAGGCCGAGGCCGATCTTCTCGGGCGCCACCAGCGCCACGCGCTTCAGGATCACGCCGGTCTGTTCGAGCTTCTGGATGCGCTTCCAGCACGGGGTCTGCGAGAGCCCGACGCGGTCGGCGAGCTCCGCGATCGAGATGTTCGCGTCCGCCTGGAGCACGGTCAGAATCTTGCGGTCGATGGCGTCCATTCTCTCAAGCTCGCTATCTATAGAAATTTGTTTCGCAGATTTCGCAAGAAAAAGATAAATTATCTTTTTCGAGCCAATCTATTGCATCCAGATAGAAAATCCTTTTCTCAGATGTCAATGGGGTCGCGCTCGGCCCTGTCTGTGAAAGGGATTTGGACGATGGATCGCCGCCAGTTTCTCATTGCCGGGTCGAGCCTTGCGGCGGCCATGCCCTTCACCGGTCCGGCCCGCGCCCAGGGCGTCGCCGCGCGCGTCGGCTACATCCCGATCGTCGGCACGGCGCCCTTCTTCGTCGCCAATGGCGAGGGCTGGCTGAAGCAGGGCGGCATCGATGTCGCGGTCACCGTCTTCGAATCCGGCCCGAACATGATCCAGGCGCTCGCCTCGGGCACGATCGACGTCTATGTCGCCGGCGTCGCGCCGCTCGCCGTCGCCCGCTCGCGCGGCATCGACATCCGCGTCGTCGCCTCGACCGCGATCGGCGAGAACGTCGTGGTCAGCGCGCCATCGCTTACCAAGTTCTTCACCGCAGGCGCGAATGCCGCCGCTGCCTTCAAGGCCTTCCGCGCCGCCAATGGCAAGGCTGCCCGCCTCGCCACCCAGCCGGCGGGCTCGGTGCCGAACACGACGCTGCAATACTGGCTCTGGGAGGTCGCGAAGGTCGACAAGGCCGATGTCGAGATCGTCCCGATGGGCATCGACGCGACCCAGCAGGCGATCCTGGCCGGCGCGGTCGATGGTGGCTCCGTTCGCGAGCCAGCGCTGACGATCCTCCAGACCCGCAACCCGCAGATCAAGCTCGTCGCGGGTGGCGAGGAGGTCTTCCCCGGCCAGCCGGGCACGGTCGTCGCCGTCTCCGGCGCCTTCGCCACCAAGAATTCGCAGGCCGTGCAGAGCCTCGTCTCCGGCCTCGTCAAGGCGGCGGCTTTGATCAAGGCCGATCCGGGCAAGGCCGCACCCCATGTCGGCGCCGCGCTCGGCAAGGGCATCGTCGATCCCGAATTGATCCAGAAGGCGCTGGTCTCGCCGGCCAGCCGTTTCGAGATCGATCCGCGCAAGATCATCGAGCCCGCCCGCGCCATGCAGGCCTACCAGGTCAAGCTCGGCTCGCTGGAGAAGGAACTACCCTTCGACGGGCTGTTCGAGACCCAGTACTACGAGCGCGCGGTCAAGGCGGGCGGCTGATCCTGTGAACACACTCCGGGCTCCGGCCCTGGCCCTTCTGGGCCTCGTCGCCTTCCTCCTGCTCTGGGAGGCGATGCCCTTCTTCGGATTGGTGAATCCGGCTTTCCTGCCGGGGCCGAGCGCCCTGCCGAAGGCCTTCATGCGGGAGCTCTCTTCCGGCGCCTGGCTCGCGGCCATACTCGGCTCGCTCTGGCACTACTTCGTCGGGCTGTTCGTCGGCGCCGGGCTCGGCATCGCATTCGGTGTGCTGATTGGTATGTCCCACATCGCCGAAGAGGCGACGGCCTGGGTCGTCCGGGTCCTACGCCCGATTCCCGGTCTCGCCTGGGTGCCATTCGCCATCATCTGGTTCGGCGTGACGCCGGGCGCGGCGGTCTTCATCATCGCCATCGGCGTGTTCTGGATCGTCTTCTTCGCGGCGCAGGGCGCGATCCGCGGCGTGGATCGCGATCTCATCGAGGTCGCCGATGCCTTCGGCTTCCGCTCGCCCTGGCAACGCCTGTTCAAGATCCTGCTGCCGGCCGCCTTGCCGGGCATTCTCGTCGGTATCCGGACGGCGCTCGGCCAGGCCTGGATGGCGGTGGTCGCAGCCGAGATTTTCGGCGTCGCCGGTGTCGGCCAGCGCATGATGCAGGCCTCGAGCCTGCTCGCGACCGATATCGTCGTGGTCTACATGCTGACGATGGCGGCGCTCTACGGCCTGCTCGACACCGGCTTCGTCGCCTTCCAGAAATGGGTGCTGCGTTGGAAAGCGTGATCGAGATCAAGGGTCTGTCGCTGACCTTCACCCGCGACGGCGAAGAGACCGAGGTCCTGCGCAAGCTCGACCTCTCGGTCGGGCGTGGCGAGTTTCTGGCCATCGTCGGCCCGTCCGGTGTCGGCAAATCGACTTTGCTTAGGGTGATCGCGGGCCTCGCCAAACCAAGCGGCGGCGAGGTCGTCATCAACGCCAGGGACAAAGCGCGCCGGCCAGTCGCGCTGGTCTTCCAGGACTCGCGCCTGCTGCCCTGGCGCAAGGTCGTCTCCAATGTCGGCTTCGGCCTCGAAGGCCGCGCGCCCCGGGCCGAGCGCCTCGCCAAGGCGACCGCAATGCTCGATCTCGTCGGGCTCACGCCGCTGGCCCAGCGCTGGCCGCACCAGCTCTCCGGCGGCCAGCGCCAGCGCGTCTCTCTCGCCCGCGCGCTCGCCGTCGAGCCGGAAATCCTGCTGATGGACGAGCCCTTCTCGGCGCTCGACGCCCTGACGCGCGAGACCCTTCAGGACGAATTGATCCGCGTCTGGCAACGCACGGGCAAGACCGTGCTTTTCGTCACCCACGATATCGACGAGGCCGCCTATCTCGCCGATCGTGTCGTTGTCCTCTCGGGTGCGCCCGGCCAGATCATCGCCGAGCACCGTATCGACGTGGCCCGCCCGCGCAGGCGCGGCGCGGCGGCGGAGGCCGAGATCGTGCGCGCGGTCCGCCTGGGCCTCGGCGCCGACATCGTCGCGGATGGCGCCGCGATCTGAGTCGGTCTGTGCCGTCATTGCGAGCGTAGCGAAGCAATCCAGGGAGACCGGGCCGAAGCGTTGAACCAAGTCCCCTTGGATTGCTTCGTCGCTGCCGCTCCTCGCAATGACGATAGAGCCGGCGACATCATGGCACGCTGCCTCCCGGCACTCGGTCGCCCAGAATGGCCCTGACCTCGCCTCACTGCCTTGTCATTGGCAGGTGAGCGCGGATTGAGGCATGGGGTCCGGATGATCAGGGATTGCGACGGCATCATGCGGCGGTATTTCGGCAAGCGTTTCCTGTCCGGGGTCATGCTGGCGTTCGGACTGGCTGCTCCGGGCCTGGCTCTCGCCGCCGAATCCGCGCCCGTTACCTCACCGCGCGTTACCGCGACCCTGCTGTCGAGCCGTGATTCCGTCGCGCCCGGTGAACGCTTCAAGCTCGCGCTCGTCCAGAAGCTGGCGCCGCACTGGCATACCTATTGGCTGAATCCCGGCGATTCCGGCGAGCCGACACAGATCAAATGGGATCTGCCGGCAGGAGCGAGCGCAGGCGAGATCCAGTGGCCGGCGCCCAAGGCGATCAGGGTCGAGCCGCTCGTCAATTTCGGTTTCGAAGGCACGGTCCTGCTGCCGCTTGAGATCACGGTTCCGGCCGATGCCAAGCCCGGCGAGACTTTCGAGCTGAAGGCGGAGGCGACCTGGCTCGTCTGCGAGAAGATCTGCATTCCCGAGGAAGCCACCTTCTCGCTCGACCTTCCCATCGCCGCCGCGAGCACGGTCGATGAAGCCGCCGCAGCGCGGATCGATGCCGCCATCGCGGCGCTGCCGAAGCCGGCCTCTTTCCGCGGCAAACTGCGCGACGATGCCGGCAAGCTGGTCCTTGATCTGCCAGGCCTGCCGGCCGGCGCCGCCGATCTGCGCTTCTTCCCGGTTTCCGACACGCTGATCGAGCACGCGGCCGATCAACCCTTCACGGCCGGTGACAAGCCGGCGCTGACGCTGACCCGGTCGGGTGCCTTCAAGCTGGCGAAGCCGGAAGTCTCAGGCGTCCTCACCTTCAGCGAAGGCGGCACGCCGCGAGCGGTCGCGCTGCTTGCCGATGCCGATCCTGCCTTGATGGCGGCCGGCGGCGCGGCCGCGCCTGAAACCCGCCCGGCGGTGGTGCGGATTCCGATGCCGGCGGAGGGCGCCGACCTGACGCTCTGGGCGGCGCTGGCCTTCGCTTTTGCCGGCGGCCTGATCCTCAACCTGATGCCTTGCGTCCTGCCGGTGTTGTTCATCAAGGCGCTCGGCTTCGCCCAGCTCGCCCATCGCAGCCGTTCCGAAGTGCGCGAGCAGGGCCTGCTCTTCCTTGGTGGCGTGCTCGTGACTTTCATGGTGCTGGCTGGTGCGGTGATCGCGCTGGGCAGCCTCGGCAGCAGCGTCGGCTGGGGCTTCCAGCTCCAGTCCCCGCCGCTCGTCATCGCGCTTGCGGTGGTCATGGTCCTGATCGGCCTCAACCTGCTCGGCGCCTTCGAGATCGGCACCTCCGTCACCGGCCTCGGCGATGGCCTCGCCAGCCGGGGCGGGCGCCTTGGCGCCTTCATGACCGGCGTGCTCGCGGTCGTCGTCGCGACGCCCTGCACGGCCCCCTTCATGGGCGCGGCGATGGGCTATGCGGTGACGCAACCCCCAGTCGTCGCCCTCTCCGTGTTCATGGCGCTGGCGCTGGGCTTCGCCTTGCCGGTGGTCGCGCTCTCCTTCGCGCCGGGCCTCCTGCGCCTGCTGCCAAAGCCCGGCCGCTGGATGCTGGTGCTGAAGCAGGCCTTCGCCTTCCCGATGTTCGCGACCGCGATCTGGCTGATCTGGGTCGCCTCGGTGCAGAGCGGCCCGCAAGGCGTGCTTGCCGCGCTGGTCGCGGTGCTGGCGGCGGGCTTCGCCGTCTGGCTCGTCGGCGTGACGCGCGGATCACTAGCGCGCCGCGCCTTCGGCTCGGTGCTGGCGGCGCTGGTCGTGCTCGGCGCCGGCTGGTTCACCGTGCAGAATGCCGTTCCGGGCGCCGCGACCGAGGCGCGGGCCGGCGATATCGAGGCCTGGTCGCCGGAGCGGGTCGCGGCCTTGCAGGCGCAGGGCAAGCCGGTCTTCGTCAATTTCACGGCCGCCTGGTGCATCACCTGCCTTGCCAACGAGCGCGTCGCGCTCTCCCGGCAGGAGGTAAAGGACGCCTTCGCCAGGCTCGGCGTCGTCTATCTCAAGGCCGACTGGACCAATCGGGACGGCCGCATCGCCAAGGCGCTCGCCGAGCAGGGCCGGGCCGGCGTGCCGCTCTATCTGTTCTACCCCGCCCGCACGGAGGCGCAGGCCGAGATCCTGCCGCAACTCCTCACCGTGGACGGGCTGATCGCGGCGGCCGAGCGCGCAGCCGGGCGCACAACGAAGACGGCAGCAGCATTGCCGTAGGTTTTCGACGTCAACCAAGGGAGACAGACATGCAAAGCCTGACCAGACAGACTTTCATCGCCGGCCTCGCTCTCGCGGCGCTTGCCGTCCCGGCGGCCGCTTTCGCGCAGGGCGCGGCCAAGGTCGGCGCGCCCGCCCCCGCCTTCCAGGCGGTCGATGTCGAGGGCAAGACGCGCAACCTCTCCGAATTCGCCGGCAAGACCGTGATCCTCGAATGGACCAATCACGACTGCCCCTATGTCCGGAAGCACTACAACAGCGCGACCATGCAGAATCTGCAGAAGGACATGGCCAGGGAAGGCGTCGTCTGGCTCTCGGTCATCTCCTCGCCACCGGGCGAGCAGGGCCATGTCGACGCGGCCAAGGCCAAGGAATTGACGGTCCAGCGTAACGCCGCCCCGGCTGGCATCCTGCTCGACCCGAACAGCAAGGTGGCTCGGGCCTATGGCGCGCAGACCACGCCGCACATGTACATCATCGATCCCAAGGGCACGCTGGCCTATATGGGCGCGATCGACGACAAGCCGACCTCGTCGGCCGCGAGCCTCGAAGGCGCCAAGAGCTATGTCCGCCAGGCCGTCGCTGAGCTCAAGGCCGGCAAGCCGGTCTCGGAAGCCAGCACCAAGGCCTATGGCTGCGTGGTGAAATACGCGCCGCTGAGCTGACCACTGCCCCGTCATGCTCGGGCTTGACCCGAGCATCTCACGTCGAGAGGGGCTCCAGAGCCTTCTTCTCAAAGAGATTCTCGGGTGAAGCCCGAGAATGACGGCAGTTTGAGAGGTGTCTTACTGCGACCGCGGCCCGAGATCGCGCGGCGCGGCGTTGATCGTGACGATCTGGCCGTTGCGCAGCTCCAGCACGGCGAGCCCGCGCTCGACCTGCCCGTCCGGGCGGAAGCGGAAGACGCCGTCCGCCCCTGCGAAGCCCGAGCCATTGGTCAGGACGCTTTCCGAGAAGCGCTGCGAGCCCTGCGTGCGCGCCAGCGCTGCCGCCAGCGAGACCGCATCATAGGCGAGCGTCGCGGTGCGGGTTGGCGCGCTGTTGAAGCGCTGCTGGTAGCGCCCGGCGAAGGCGTTGAAGCCGGCCGTGTCGGGCGAGGCGAACCAGCCGCCCTGGATGCCCGCCACGCGCGCGATGCCCGCATCGTTCCAGACGCCGGTGCCGAGCGGCTTGACCTTGGCTGGGTTGTAGCCGGCCTCCTGCAGCAGCTGGCCGATCGTCGGCATCGTATCGGCGGCGGCCGGCACGAACAGCGCATCGGCTTGGGCGAGCGAGGGCATCAGGCGCTGGACCGCGGCCTTCATCGCGGCCGGATCGGCACCGAAATGCTCGATCGCGGCGACGCGCACGCCACGGCTGGCGGCAGCCTGCTGGAAGGCGGCCTCGACGACCTTGCCATAGGCGGTGTCGGGCACCAGCGCGGCGAAGGACTTGCGGCCTTGCTGGGCCGCATAGCCGATCACGCGGTTGACGTCGTTCTCGGGCGGGAAGGAAAGCAGGTAGACGCCGCGCGTCGCGACATTGGAATCGCTGGAGAAGGCGATGACCGGCTTGTTGGCGCCGCGCGCCACTTGCCCTGCGGCCTGGACGGAGGGGGCGAAGAGCGGGCCGACAATCAATTCGGCGCCCTCCGACAATGCTTCCTGTGCTGCGGCGCGGGCGCCGTCCGGCGTGCCGCGATCGTCCTTGACCAGAAGCGTGAGGTCGGCATTCGGGAATTCGGCCAGTGCCATCTCGGCGGCGTTCTTGAGGGAATTGCCGACGACGGCGCCCTGGCCCTCGGCGGTCAGCGGCAGGATGAGGCCGACCTTGACCTTGCCGGTGCCGATGGTCTGCCCGGTCGGCGCGGCGGCGCCGCCGCCCGTGGCCGGCGTGCCCGAATCGAAGCCCGGAAGGCCGGAGGTGCCGCCGCCGCAGGCCGCGAGCGCGAGCGGCAGCAGGACCGCGAAGGCCCGTGCCTTGGATCGCAGGGTCGGTGCGAGGTGCCGATGAAACACGGGCGATCTCCAGTCGTGACCGGGCCGGCGAAGCGCCGCCCGCGATAGGTCCTGCGGAACTGTTCTACCCCCGGACCTCTCGTGCCAGTGTGGAAGCCTATTTTCAAGTTGTTAACTATAGGTTGCAGGGACGCAGGCGCGCCTCGCCATGGCGCGGGCGCGGCCGCTGTGGCAGCGTGGCGCCATGTCGACCGATGCCGCCGCCCGCCCGCCCAGCTACACCGCTTTCGGCCTGAAGGCCGAGGCCGAGCCTTTGGCGCCGGGCCTGCATATCGTCGCGACGCCGATCGGCAACCTCCGCGACATCTCGTTCCGGGCGCTGGCGACGCTCGCCGCCGCCGATGCGATCCTGGCCGAGGACACCCGTACCTCGAAGACGCTGCTGGCGCATTACGGCATCTCGACGCCGCTCCTGCCCTATCACGAGCACAATGCCGCGCAGATGCGCCCGAAGGTGCTGGCGAAGCTGCGCGAGGGCGGCAAGCTCGCCCTGATCTCGGATGCCGGCACGCCGCTCGTTTCCGACCCCGGCTACAAGCTGGTCGCCGAACTGGTGGCAGAGGGCCTGCCGGTCACCGGCATTCCCGGCCCCTCCGCCGTGCTGGCGGCGCTGGTGCTCGCCGGTTTGCCGACAGATCGCTTCTTCTTCGAAGGTTTTTTGCCGCCGAAATCGGGGGGGCGTCGCACGCGATTGACCGAACTCGCCGCCATTCCCGGCACGCTGGTCTTCTTCGAATCGCCCCGCCGCCTCGCCGAGATGCTGGCCGACGCTGCCGCCGTGCTGGGCCCACGGCCGGGCGCCGTCGCGCGCGAGCTCACCAAGTTCTACGAGACGGTCCGGCGCGGTACGCTTCCCGAACTCGCCGCCCATTACGAGAGCGAGGAGGAGGCGCGCGGCGAGATCGTCGTGATCATCGGCCCGCCCGGCGCCACCGACCTCGTTCCCACCGACGAGGCGATCGACGAGCGCTTGCGCGCGGCCATGGCCAAGGTCTCGCTGAAGGAGGCGGTGGCGCAGGTTGCAGCCGAGACCGGCCAGCCGCGCCGCAAGGTCTATGCCCGCGCACTCGAACTCACACGCGACGACCCGTGAGCCGGGCGGGCGCCGATCCGGGCGGTCGCAGCCTTAAAGCGCAGCGTTCCGGCCTGACCGGGCGCCGTGCCGAATGGCTCGCCATCCTCTGGCTGACGGCGAAGGGCTATCGCCTGCTGGAGCGGCGCTTCGGCGGCAAGGGCGGCGAGATCGACCTCGTGATGAAGCGCGGCCGCACCATCGCTTTCGTCGAGGTCAAGGCGAGAGGCCGGCTCGCCGACGCCATGATCGCGATCACCGCGGAAAAGCAGCGTCTGGTCGAGCGGCGCATCCGGCATTGGCTCTCGCGCAATCCCTGGGCGGCCGGGCATTATCTGCGGGCCGACGCGGTCTTCCTGGCGCCCTGGTGCCGGCCGCGCCATGTCCTCGCCGCCTTCGCGCTTGTCCTGTGATGCAGGGCGCCCCACTTGCAGGAACCCCGCCCGCGGCCCGATAAGAACGGCCTGCAACAGGAAGCCTGTCATGAGCCTCAACGTCGCCATCCAGATGGACCCGATCGAGCGCATCCGGATCGCCGGGGATACCGGCTTCGCGCTGATGCTGGAAGCGCAGGCGCGCGGTCATAACCTCTACACCTACACGCCCGACAAGCTCTCGATGCGCGACGGCAAGGTCACCGCGCCGATGCGCCCGGTGAAGGTGCGCGACGTCGAAGGCGATTATTTCACCGCCGGCGCCGAGGAGAAGATCGACCTCTCGACGCTGGATGTCGTGCTGCTGCGGCAGGACCCGCCCTTCGACATGGCCTATGTCACGACCACGCACATGCTGGAGCGCATCCACCCGAAGACGCTCGTGGTCAACGACCCGACCTCGGTGCGCAACGCGCCCGAAAAGATCCTCGTCACCCATTTCCCCGAGCTGATGCCGCCGACCCTGATCACCCGCGACAAGGCGGAGATCGAGGCCTTCCGCGACGAGCATGGCGAGATCGTGATGAAGCCGCTCTACGGCCATGGCGGCGCGACCGTCTTCAAGACCAGCAGGACGGACCCGAATTTCGGCTCGCTCTTCGACCTGTTCAGCAATCTCTTCCGTGAGCCCTGGGTGGTGCAAGGCTTCATCAAGGAAGTCACCGAGGGCGACAAGCGCATCATCCTGATCGACGGCAAGGCGGCCGGCGCCGTCAACCGCGTCCCGGCGGTGGGTGACCTGCGCGCCAACATGGTGCGCGGCGGCGCGGCGCGCCCGACCGACCTGTCGAAGCAGGAGCTCGCAATCTGCGAGGCGATCGGCCCGACCTTGCGCGAGCGCGGCCTGCTGCTGGTCGGCATCGACGTGATCCATGGCAAGCTCACCGAGATCAACGTCACCGCGCCGACCGGCGTGCGCGCCATCAAGAAGCTCGGCGGCCCGGATCTCTCGGCGCAGCTCTTCGACGTGATCGAGGCGAAGCGCGGCGTCTAGGCGGCCACGCCGCTGCCGTTCAGCGGATTCGCTTCGTCCCAGCCGTAGCGCAAGGTCTCGAATCGCATCGTCAGCGCATCGACCAGCAAGAGCTTGCCGACGAGCGGTTCGCCGAAGCCGGTGACCGCGCGTACCACCTCCAGCGCCATCAGCGAGCCGATTACGCCGGGCAGGGCGCCGAGTACGCCCGCCTCCGCGCAGGTCGGGATCGCGCCGGGCGGCGGAGCGTCCGGAAAGAGGCAGCGCCAGGTCGGGTTCGGTCGCCCGTCCGGTCCGCTCTCATGGGCGCGGATCGTGGTGAGCGAACCGTCGAACCGGCCGAGCGCGCCCATCACCACCGGCTTGTGCTCGTGGAAACAGGCGTCGGAGACGGCGTAGCGCGTCGCGAAATTGTCGGAGCCTTCGGCGACGATGTCGTAGAAGGCGATCAGCGCGCGCGCATTATGCGGATCGAGCCGCGTGACATGCTCCTCGACCACGACATTGGGGTTGAGGTTGCGCACGAAACGGGCGGCGACCACGGCCTTGTGCGCGCCGATATCCTCGGTCGTGAAGATCGTCTGGCGCTGCAGGTTCGAGAGCGAGACGATGTCGTCGTCGACGATGCCGATCTTGCCGACACCGGCCGCCGCCAGATACTGGATCAGCGGCGCGCCGAGGCCGCCGGCGCCGATCACCAGCACGCGCGCATTCTTCAGCCGCTGCTGGCCCGGCCCACCGATCTCGGGCAGGACGATATGGCGCGCATAGCGCTCGATCTCGTCGTCATTGAGCATCATGGCCACTAGCCTAAGGCCGCTGGCCGCCCTTCGGCAATCGCTATCCCCGCGCGACCGCTCTCTCGCGACGAACATGACCTTTCGCCAGCTTGGCCGCGCCGCCGAGCCATGCCATCGTGGTGTGATCGAGGGCCGGACAACGGCGCCCGGCTGCAACAGGGGATCGGTTCGATGCGTTTGGGTTCTTTCGCGGCGGCGCTCGCCGGCGTTGCGCTTTCGGCTGTGGCGGCTTGCGCGCAATCGCAGCCGATCAAGCCGGCCATCGTCTATGACAAGGGTGGCAAGTTCGACAAATCCTTCAACGAGGGCGTCTTCATCGGCGCCGAGAAGTTCAAGAAGGAAACGAATGTCGATTTCCGCGATTTCGAGCCGACCAACGACGCCCAGATCGAGCAGGCGCTGCGCCGCTTCGCCCGCGACGGCCATTCGCCGATCATCGCGGTCGGCTTCTCGCAGGCGACCGCCCTGCAGAAGGTCGCGGCCGAGTTCCCGAACCTGAAATTCACGATCATCGACATGGTCGTCGAACTGCCGAACGTGCAGTCGGTCGTCTTCAAGGAGCATGAGGGCTCCTATCTCGTCGGCCTGCTCGCGGCGATGGCCTCGAAATCGGGCAAGGTCGGCTTCGTCGGCGGCATGGATATCCCGCTCATCCGCAAGTTCGCCTGCGGCTATGTCCAGGGCGTCAAGGCCGGCAAGGCCGATGCCGAGATCTTCCAGAACATGACCGGCTCGACCCCGGCCGCCTGGAACGACCCGGTCAAGGGCGGCGAACTCGCGAAGTCGCAGATCGATCGCGGGGCCGACGTGGTCTATCACGCGGCCGGCGGCACCGGCATCGGCGTGCTCCGCGCGGTGGCGGATGCCGGCAAGCTCGGCATCGGCGTCGATTCCAACCAGAACGCGCTCCATCCCGGCAAGGTGCTGACCTCGATGCTGAAGCGCGTCGACATCGCCGCCTACAATTCCTTCAAGGCGGCGCAGGACGGCTCCTGGAAGCCGGGCGTCTCGGTGCTCGGCCTGAAGGAGGACGGCATAGACTGGGCGCTGGACGACAACAACAAGGCCCTGATCACGCCTGAGATGAAGGCCGCGGCCGACAAGGCCAAGGCCGACATCATCGCCGGCACCGTCAAGGTCCACGACTACATGTCCGACCAGAAATGCACGATGTGAGGCGCAGGCCGTTCCCTTGAGCTCTGCGCCCGCCATCGAACTGATCGGCATCTCCAAGCGCTTCGGCCCGGTCGCCGCCAACAGGGACGTGTCCCTCTCGGTCGCGGCCGGCTCGATTCACGGCATCGTCGGCGAGAACGGCGCCGGCAAGTCGACGCTGATGTCGATCCTCTACGGCTTCTACGAGGCCGATGCCGGCGAGATCAGGATCGCGGGCGCGCCGCGCCGCATCCGCTCCTCGGCCGATGCGATCGCGGCCGGTATCGGCATGGTCCATCAGCATTTCATGCTGGTGGAGACCTTGAGCGTCGTCGAGAACGTCGTGTTGGGCGCCGAGGGCGGAGCCTTTCTGAAAGGCGGCGTCGGCAAGGCGCGCGCAGCGCTCGCAAAGCTCTCGCAGGACTATGGCCTCGCCATCGATCCCGATGCCATCGTCGGCGAACTCTCCGTCGGCCTGCAGCAGCGCGTCGAAATCCTGAAGGCGCTTTATCGCGGCGCCGAAATCCTGATCCTCGACGAGCCGACCGCGGTGCTGACTCCGCCGGAGGCCGACCAGCTCTTCGCCCTGCTCCGCGCGTTGAAGGTGCAGGGCAAGACGGTGATCCTGATCACCCACAAGCTGCGCGAAATCATGGACGTCACCGACTGGGTTTCGGTGATGCGCCGCGGCGAGATGGTCGCCCATGTCGCTACCGCCGAAACCTCGCCGCCGGCCCTGGCCGAGGCGATGGTCGGAAGGCGCGTGCTGCTGCGCGTCGAGAAAGGGCCGCGCGAGCGCGGCGCGCCGGTGCTGGAGGCGGTCGGCCTCTCCTGCCGCGACGCGCGGGGCACCGAGACCCTGAAGGACGTCAACCTCACGCTCCATGAAGGCGAGATCGTCGGCATCGCCGGGGTCGCCGGCAATGGCCAGAGCGAATTGCTGGAGGTGCTCGCAGGCCTGATCCAGCCGAGCCGCGGCGTGATCCGGTTCGGCGGCCAGATCCTCGCGGGGGCGGACCGCCACCCGGCGCGTCTGCGCGAACGCGGCCTGATGCATATTCCCGAGGATCGCCAGCGCAGCGGCCTCGTCACGGCCTTTTCCGCCGCCGAGAACGCCATCCTCGGCTATCAGCACGATCCGGCCTTCGGCTCCGGCCCGCTGCTCTCGCCTGCCCGCATCGAGGCGCATGCGCGCGAGGCTTTCGGATCTTACGACGTGCGCCCACCCGATCCGGCGCTGAAGACGGCGAAATTCTCCGGCGGCAACCAGCAGAAGATCGTGCTCGCCCGCGAGATCGAGCGTGGCCCGAAGGTCCTGCTCGTCGGTCAGCCGACGCGCGGCGTCGATATCGGCGCGATCGAGTTCATCCATCGCCGGCTGGTGGCTTTGCGCGATGCCGGCGTCGCGATCCTCCTCGTCTCGGTCGAGCTCGAAGAGGTGATGGCGCTGTCCGATCGGATCATCGCCATGTGCGGCGGCCGGATCACCGGCGAGCGCGCTGCGGAGCAGGCCGACGAGCGCGACCTCGGCCTGCTGATGGCCGGCGTGACGGATGAGGCGGCGTGATGGAACAGAGGCTGACACTGGTGACGCTGGGCGTCGGGGACATCGCTCGCTCGCGGCGCTTCTATGCCGCGCTGGGCTGGCAGGAGATCGAACCGCGGCAGGATAGCGTCGCCTTCTTCCAGCTGAACGGAATCGGCCTCTCGCTCTTTCCCAGAGCCGAACTGGCGAAGGATGCGGAGGTCGCGGATAGCGCGGCCGGCTTCTCCGGCATCACCCTCGCGCATAACCTGCGCAGCGAGGCGGAGGTCGATGCGCTGTTCGCGGAGATGGTCGCCGCGGGCGCGGTGGCCGTGAAATCGCCCCGCAGGGTCTTCTGGGGCGGCTATTCCAGTTATGTCGCCGATCCTGACGGCCATCTCTGGGAAATCGCGCATAACCCGTTCTTTCCGCTCGATGCAGCCGGCAACGTGACGCTCGCCGGATGAGCGCCGCGCCAGTCGACCTCCCGCGCTGGGCCGATGTCGCGCTGGTGCCGCTGGTCTCGGTCGCGGCCGCCTTGCTCGTCGCCGGGCTCGTGGTCGTCGGCATCGGCGAGAACCCGCTGGAGGCGACGGCGCTGCTCCTGCGCGGCGCGCTCGGCAGCGCCGAGGGCATCGGCTTCACGCTCTATTACGCGACGAATTTCATCTTTACCGGGCTCGCGGTCGCCGTCGCCTTCCATGCCGGCCTGTTCAATATCGGCGGCGAGGGGCAGGCGACGGTCGCCGGCATCGCCATGGCGATCGCCTGTCTTGCGGTCCCGGCTTTGCCGGGGTTCCTCGCCGCGCCCTTCGCCATCCTGGCAGCCGCGGCGGGCGGCGCGCTTTGGGCCTTCATTCCCGGCTGGCTCCAGGCGAAGCGCGGCAGCCATGTCGTCATCACCACGATCATGCTGAACTTCGTCGCGGCGACGCTGATCGTCTATCTCTTGCGCGAGATCATCGGTAAACCGGGCTCGATGCAGCCGGAAACGCCGAATTTCCCGGCGCAGGCCGTGCTGACGCCGATGCATCAATGGCTCGCGCCTTTCGGCATCGACCTGCCCTCGACCCCGCTCAACACGGCCTTCCTGCTGGCCCTGATGGCGCTCGTCGCCGTCTGGCTGCTGATCTGGCGCACGCGACTGGGCTATGCGATCCGCACCGTCGGCGCCAATCCGCGCGCCGCCGCCTATGCCGGCATCTCGCCCGCTGCGGTGACCATGATCGCCATGGCGATCTCGGGCGCGCTCGCCGGAGGGCTCGCGGTCAACGAGGCGCTCGGCGTCCAGCATCGGCTCGTGCTCGATTTCACCGCCGGCTACGGCTTCGTCGGCATCGCAGTCGCCTTGATGGGGCGCGGGCATCCGGTCGGCGTTGGCCTCGCGGCCCTGCTCTTCGGCGTGCTTTACCAGGGCGGCGCCGAGCTTTCCTTCGACAAGCCGGCCATCACCCGCGACATGGTCGTGGTCATCGGGGGCGTGCTCGTGCTCTTCGCAGGCGCACTGGACGGGCTATTCCGCCGGCTGGTGGCCGGGGTGCTCGGAATGACAAAGGGGGGCGGCTGACGATGGACCTGCTCCAGACAATCGCCGTCGTGCTCGATTCGATGATCCGGCTCTCGATCCCGCTGATCTGCGCGGCGATGGCGGGCTTGTGGTCGGAGCGGGCCGGCGTCGTCGATATCGGGCTGGAAGGCAAGATGCTGGTCGCGGCCTTCGCCTCGGCGGTCGCGGCCTTCGTCACCGGATCGGCCTGGATCGGGCTCGGCGCCGGCATTCTGGCTGCGCTGGCGCTGGCGCTGGTCCACGGCTTCGCCGCCATCACCTGGCGTGGCAACCAGATCGTCTCCGGCGTCGCCATCAACATGCTGGCGGCCGGGCTCACCGTCATCCTCGGCAATGCCTGGTACAGCCAGGGCGGGCGCACCCCTTCGCTGGAAGGCGCGGCCCGCTTCGGTGAGCTTACCTTGCCCTTCGCCGGCTGGGCGCGCGCCAATCTGCCCGGGCTCGGCCTGTTCTACGACGAGGTCGTCTCCGGCCATGCCGCCCCGGCCTATCTCGCCTTCCTCTGCGTGCTCGTCACCGCCTTCGTGCTCAAGCGCACCCGCTTCGGCCTGCGCATCCGTGCCGTCGGCGAGAATCCGGCGGCGGTCGACACGGCCGGCATCTCCGTCGCCGGTCTGCGCTACGGGGCGGTCGCGATCTGCGGCGTCCTTTGCGGCATTGGCGGCACCTATCTCGCCGTCGCGCAATCGGCCGGCTTCCTGCCGCATATGACGGCGGGGCGCGGCTTCATCGCGCTCGCAGCCGTGATCTTCGCCAATTGGCGGCCCTGGCCGGCGCTCAGCGCCTGCCTGCTTTTCGGCCTGCTCGATGCCGTCGCGATCCGGCTCCAGGGCGTGACATTGCCGGGCATCGGCCTCGTTCCGGTGGAAGCGATCCAGGCCTTGCCCTATCTGATGACCATCGTCCTGCTCGCCGGCTTCATCGGCAAGGCGACCCCGCCCAGGGCCTCCGGTCTGCCCTATGTCAAGGAACGTTGATTTGCCGGCCGATATCGATTTCGAGGCCCTGTTCGCCGCCGCCGCCGCCATCCAGCCGCGCGCTTACGCGCCCTATTCGCGCTTCAAGGTTGGCGCCGCGCTCTTGGCCGATGACGGCGCGGTTCATGCCGGCTGCAATGTCGAGAACGCCGCCTATCCCGTCGGCTCCTGTGCCGAGGCCGGGGCGATCGCCGCGATGATCGCGGCCGGCGGGAAGGCGATCCGCGCCGTGCTGGTCTTCGGAGAGGGCGCCGAATTGGTCACGCCCTGCGGCGCCTGCCGTCAGGGCATCCGCGAATTCGCTGCGCCGGAGACGCCCATTGCGATCGCCGGCCCCGAGGGCGTCCGGGCGCGCTTCACGTTGGAGGAGCTGTTGCCAGCCTCCTTCGGACCGGCCAATTTGCCGCGGTGATTTGGGGCCGCGTCGCGCGGCCGAAGGAGAGCGTGCGATGGCGGCCGATCCGGCCTTCGACGAAGTGGCATCCATCCTGGCGGATCGGGGCATCGACGCGATCGATTGCGCTATCGTGCTCGGCACCGGCCTCGGCGCCATCGCCGAGGATGTCCAGGATGCGATCGCCATCCCCTATGCCGACCTGCCCGGTTTCCCGCGCGGCGAGGTCTCCGGCCATGCCCGCCAGCTCTGCTACGGCACGCTGCATGGCCGCAAGGTACTGATCTACCAGGGCCGCGCCCATCACTACGAGGGCGGCGACCCCGCCGTGATGCGCGTTCCGCTCGGCGTGCTCACCGCCTTCGGCTCGCCGCCGCTGATCCTGACCAATGCGGCCGGTTCGCTCTCGCCGGAGATGCGCCCGGGCAGCCTTGCCCTGATCACGGACCACATCAACCTCAACGGCCCCAATCCCCTCGTCGGCGACAAGGGCGACGGGCGCTTCGTGCCGATGGTCGATGCCTATGACCCGCATCTGCGCGGCCGCTTCAAGCGCGCGGCGCAGAGGGCGGCGATCCCGCTCGGCGAGGGCGTCTATATGTGGTTCACCGGGCCGAGCTTCGAGACGCCGGCCGAGATCCGCATGGCGAAGATATTGGGCGCCGATCTCGTGGGCATGTCGACCGTGCCGGAAGTGATCCTGGCCCGCCGCTACGGCTTGCGCGTCGCGGGCCTGTCGATCGTCACCAATATGGGCGCGGGCCTGCATGGTGGCACGCCGCACCATACCGAGACACGCGATGTCGCGGGCCTCGCGGCCGGCGTGCTCAAGCGCCTGATGCGCGCCTTCCTGTCGGAGTTGTAGATATGTCCGATGCCGATCTCGCCAGGCGCGCGCTCGCCCTGCTCGACCTCACCGATCTCGCTGACGATGCTACGGAGGAAGGTACGCGCGACCTTTGCCACCGCGCCATCTCCGGCCCGGTGCCGGTCGCGGCTGTATGCCTGTGGCCGCGCTTCGTTGCGACGGCAAGGGGGGCGCTTGGCGACGGACCCGTCCGCATCGCGACCGTGGTCAATTTCCCGGATGGCGACACGCCGATCGTGCCCGCCATGCGCGAAACGGAAGAGGCGCTTGCCGCCGGTGCCGACGAGATCGACCTCGTCCTGCCCTGGCGGGCTGTTCTCTCCGGCCATACGACATCGGCGGCGGCGATGGTCCGCAACGTCAAGTCGCTCTGCGGCGAACGGCGCCTGAAAGTCATCCTCGAGACCGGCGAATACCCCAATCTCGACAAGGTTCGGACGACGGCAGAGCTCGCCATCGCGGCAGGCGCCGATTTCATCAAGACCTCGACCGGCAAGACCGCGAACTCGGCCAGCATCCCGGCGGCGCGCGTGATGCTGAACGTCATCGTGGAGGCGGGCCGTCCCGTCGGGCTGAAGCCGTCCGGCGGCATCCGGACGCTGGCCGACGCCAGGCGCTATCTCGATCTCGCCGATGCGATCATGGGCGAGGATTGGGCGACGCCCACGACCTTCCGTTTCGGCGCTAGCGGCCTCTATACGGCACTCGTCGAGGCCATTGAGGGCGCCGCGCCCGATGCCGCGCCGCGTGGGGGCTATTGATGCGCCTGACCCAGGAGATCATCGCCGCCAAGCGCGACGGCGCGGAATTGCCCGAGGCCGATATCCGCCAGCTCATCGCCGGCTTGCCTGACGGCTCGGTCAGCGAGGGGCAGGCCGCCGCCTTCGCCATGGCGGTCTATTTCAACGGCATGAGCGAGCGCGAGCGGGTGGCGCTGACGCTGGCCATGCGCGATTCCGGCACGGTGCTGCGCTGGGACGATCTGCCCGGCCCCGCCCTCGACAAGCACTCGACCGGCGGCGTCGGCGATACCGTCAGCCTGCCATTGGCGGCGGCGGTCGCCGCCTGCGGCGGCCATGTCCCGATGATCTCGGGCCGCGGCCTCGGCCATACCGGCGGCACGCTCGACAAGCTCGACGCGGTGCCGGGCTATGTCACGCAGCCTGGCGTCAGCCTGTTCCGCAAGGTGGTGCGCGAGGCCGGCTGCGCCATTATCGGCCAGACCGATGATCTCGCCCCGGCCGACAAGCGCCTCTATGCCATCCGCGACGTCACCGCGACGGTGGAATCGCTGCCGCTGATCACCGCCTCGATCCTGTCGAAGAAGCTCGCCGCCGGCCTGCACGGCCTCGCGATGGATGTGAAGTTCGGCTCCGGCGCCTTCCTGCCGGATTACGGCAAGGCGCAGTCCCTGGCGCAGGCTCTGGTCGGCGTCGCCAACGGCGCGGGCATGCCGACAAACGCTTTGCTCACCGACATGAACGAGCCGCTTGCCTCGGCCGCCGGCAATGCGCTCGAGGTCGCCTATGCGCTCGACCACCTGACCGGGCGCCGCCGCGAGCCGCGCTTCCACGAGGTCACGGTCGCGCTCGCCGCCGAGATGCTGCTGCTCGGCAGGCTCGCGCCAGACCTCGACACCGCTCGCGCCAAGATCGAGCAGGCCTTCGCCTCGGGTGCGGCGGCCGAGCGCTTCGCCCGGATGATCGCGGCGCTCGGCGGCCCGGGCGACCTGCTGGAGGCGCCGCAGAAGCATCTCGCCGCCGCGCCGGTCGTGAAGCCGGTCTATCCCGAGACGGCCGGCCGGGTCGCTTCGGTCGATACCCGCGCTGTCGGGCTCGCCGTCGTCGCGCTCGGCGGCGGCCGTGTGCGCCCGCAGGACCCGATCGACCATGCCGTCGGCATCGTCGCGCTGGCGGGGATCGGCGACGCGGTCGGGCCTGATCGCCCGCTGGGCGTCGTCCATGCCCGCAATGAGGGCGGTTACGCTGCGGCAAGTGAGCGCTTGCGCAAGGCCTATCGGATCGGAGAGGGTGCGGCGCGCGGCCCGCTGGTCGCGGAACGGGTTACGGAGAGGGTTGCGGGATGAGTTTGCTTCTGGCCATGAGCGGCTGGCATGTCGAGGATTGGCGCGCGCGCTTCCAGGCGCTGCTGCCGGATATGCCCGTCGTCGTCCTCGGCGAGCCCTTCGACCGTCGCGCCGTCCACTATGTCGCAAGCTGGAAGCACCCGCCCGGCAGCCTGACCGGCCTGCCCAATCTCGCCGCGATCTTCTCGCTCGGCGCCGGCGTCGATTTCCTCTTCGCCGACGACAAGCTGCCGGCAGCGCCGATCACGCGCATCGTCGACCCCGACCTGACGACGCGAATGAGCGAATATATCGTCCTGCACTGCCTGAGCTATCTGCGCCAGCAGCGCCGCTACGACCGCCAGCAGCGCGAAAAGCTCTGGGACGACGACCGCAACCAGCCGGCTGCCCGCTCGGTCCGCGTCGGCGTCATGGGGCTCGGCGAGCTCGGCCAGGACGCCGCCCGCAAGCTCGCCGTCATGGGCTTCGACGTCGCCGGCTGGAGCCGCTCGCCCAAGACCATCGAGGGTCTCCGGACGTTCTCCGGCGAGGACGGGATGAAGGCTTTCCTCGGCCGGACCGACATCCTCGTCAGCCTTTTGCCGCTGACGCCTGACACGCAGGGCATCATCAATGCCGGCATGCTCTCGGGCCTCGCACAGGGCGGGCGCCTCGGCGGGCCGTTCCTGATCAATGCCGGGCGCGGCGGCCTGCAGGTCGCGGACGATATCCTCGCCGCGCTCGATGCCGGCACGCTGAAGGGCGCGACGCTCGACGTCTTCGAGGTCGAGCCCCTGCCGGTGGAATCGCGGCTCTGGAGCCATCCGGGCGTGACGGTGACGCCGCATAATTCGGCGATGTCGGAGCCCGAGGCGATCGCGACCGCCATCGCCACACAGATCGGGCGGCTTGAAGCCGGCGAGCCGCTGCTCAACGTGGTCGATCCGGCACGGGGCTACTGAGACCGGCCCGCGGCTGTCACGGAACGGTCGCGGCGCTGTCGTCGCGCCGCAATCCGGGCGGGCGAAGCGAGGGCTTCGCCTCATCCTGGAGCTATCCCATGCGCCTGCCGCTCATCGCCGCCCTGTTGCTGTCCTCGACCATGCTCGCCGGGGCGCAGGACGCCCAGAAGGAATTCCCGTCGAAGCTCGTCGGCCACGCGCTGCTGCCGGCGAACACGATCGTCCCGGCGCCGGCCGATGCGCCGGCCGATCTCAAGGTCTCCGGCAAGTTCGTCACGCCCGGCAAGCGCGTCGAGGCAGTCGGCACCGTCATGGGCACCTCGGGCGGGCGCCCGACCGGGCTCTCCACCCCCTTTGCCGGCCAGCCCGTGCAGGGCTTTTCCGGCATCCGTTCGCTGGGGAATGGCGAGTTTCTCGTGCTGACCGACAATGGCTTCGGCGCCAAGGTGAATTCGCCCGACGCGATGCTGTTCTTCCACCGCCTCAAGGCCGATTTCGGCAAGGGCGCGGTCGAGCGGCTCTCGACCACCTTCCTGCACGATCCCGACAAGAAAATCCCCTTCCGCATCGTCCATGAGGGCACCGAGAAGCGCTACCTGACCGGCGCCGATTTCGATCCCGAGTCGATCCAGCCGATCGGCGGCAAGTTCTGGATCGGCGAGGAATTCGGCCCCTATCTCATCCGCGTCGACGCGAACGGCAAAGTTGAAGCCGTGTTCGAGACGCTGGTCGACGGCAAGCCGGCCCGCTCGCCGGACCATTATGCCATCACCACGCCCGGCGCCCCGGACCAGAGCGTCGCCTTCAATGTGCGCCGCTCCAAGGGCTATGAGGGCATGGCGCAGTCGCCGGACGGCCGCTACCTCTACCCGCTGCTCGAAGGCGCGCTCTGGAACGCCGAGACCAAGGGCAACGAGGAGGTCGACGGTAAGGACGTGCTGCGCATTCTCGAGTTCGATGTCGTGGGCGAGAAATGGACCGGTCGCTCCTGGTTCTATCCGCTGGAGCTGAAGGGCAACGCCATCGGCGACTTCAATATGATCGACGGGTCTACAGCGCTCATTATTGAACGCGATAACGGCGAAGGTACCGCCGACAAGGCCTGCTCCCCCGGCCAGAAGGGCCCGGACTGCTTCCACGACCTCGCCAAGTTCAAGCGCATCGTGAAGATCGAGATGACCGAGGCGAATATCGGCAAGCCGGTGCGCAAGGTCGGCTTCATCGACCTGATGAAGATCGCCGATCCCGACGGCAAGGCGAGGCAGGGTGCCATCGACGGCGTGCTGCCCTTCCCGTTCTTCACCATCGAGAATGTCGACGTGGTCGATCGCGCCAATGGCATCATCGTCGTCGGCAACGACAACAACCTGCCCTTCTCCTCCTCGCGCGACCCCAAGAAGGCCGACGACAACGAGCTGGTGCTCCTGTCGGTGAAGGAGTTGCTCGACGCGAAGTGATCATCCGCCGCCTCGCGAGGCTGGCGCGCGAAGCAAGGAAGAACTGACGGCCAGCCCGCACGGCCGTCAGGCATTCTTACTTTGTTCTGGAAGCATTGCCGACTCGGGCGTATAATAAACTCGACCAAGCGCCTCGTGCGCGAGGCGGAGTGGTTGAATGATCGTCACCGATGGAGGTGATCATGATGACCGCGAATATGAAGACCGGACGGACGCAGGACTGGCTTAATCTGATCCTCGCCGCACTGCTGTTCTTCTCACCCTGGTTCATGGGCTATACCGGCGATGTGATGCCGGCGCGCAATGCCTGGATCGTCGGCATTGTGCTCGCATTGATCGCGATCGCCGCGATTTCGGCCTTTGCGGAATGGGAAGAGTGGCTGAATCTCGCACTCGGGCTCTGGTTGGTGGCCTCGCCCTGGATGCTCGGTTTCACGACCCATCTCCACGCCTTCTGGAGCCATCTCTTGGTCGGTCTGCTGATCGCGGGGATTTCGGCCTGGGCGGTGTGGGATTATCGGCATGAGCCGCACGCAACGGCCTGAGAGCTTCGCTCCCCCGTCGGCCCCGGCGCGGCCTAGCTGCGTAGCGCGCCGGGACCGGCGACCGCGGCCGGCGGGCATTTGCCCGAGATGATCATGCCCAGCACCTCGTCCTGGGTGACGTCAGCGGTGCGGGCGGTGCCGACGACCTTGCCGTTTTTCATCACCGTGACGCGGTCGGCGAGATCGAAGACGTCGTGCAGGTCGTGGCTGATCAGGAAGATGCCGATGCCCTGCTTCTTCAGCTGCAGGATCAGCTCGGCGACCTGCTTCGTTTCGGCCGGCCCTAGCGCTGCCGTCGGCTCGTCCATGATCAGCACGCGCGCGTTGAAATAGATCGCACGGGCGATCGCGACCGACTGGCGCTGGCCGCCGGAGAGCGCCTTCACCGGCTCCTTGAAACGGCGGAAATGGGGGTTGAGCCGGCCCATCACCTTGCGGGTCTCGGCCTCCATCGTCGCGTCGTCGAGCGTGCCCCAGCCGGTCAGCAACTCGCGGCCGAGGAAGATATTGGCGGCGGCATCGACATTGTCGGCGAGCGCGAGCGTCTGGTAGATCGTCTCGATGCCGTGGCGCTTGGCGTCGCGCGGGCTCGCGATCGTCGCTTCCTCGCCATTGACCCGGATCGTGCCGGCATCGGCCTTGTAGGCGCCCGACAAAATCTTGATCAAGGTCGACTTGCCGGCGCCGTTATGGCCGAGCAGTCCGACGACCTCGCCTGGCATCAGGTCGATGCTTGCGCCGTCGACCGCCTTGATGCCGCCGAAGGCGATCGAGATCTCGCGCATCTCGATCAGAGGTGTGCCCTGAACGGGATGGGTGGCGGCAAGGTGCTCCGGTTCTGCGATACTCATCGCTTCCTCCTCAGCCCAGCCGCTTGCGGTAGAGCCCGTCGAGCCAGACCGCGAGGACGAGGACGATGCCGACGACGATGTTCTGCAGGGGTGCATCGACGCCGATCAGCACCATGCCGGATTGCAGCGACTGCATCACCAGCGCGCCGAGCATCGCGCCGGCGATGGTGCCGACGCCGCCGGCGAGCGACGTGCCGCCGATCACCGCGGCAGCGATGACATAGAGCTCGTCCAGCGTGCCGGCGGCATTGGTCGAGGCGTTGAGCCGCGCCGTCGAGATGCAGGCGGAGATGCCGACGAGCACGCCCATCAGCCCGAAGACCAGCATCAGCACCTTGCGCGTCTTGACGCCCGAAAGCTGCGCCGCCTCCGGGTTGCCGCCGATCGCGAAGATATAGCGGCCGAAGCGCAGCCGGTTGGCGAGGAAGGTGATGACGACGCCGACGCCAAGCGCCATCAGCACGGGGACGGCGAGCCCGTGACCGATCGCGAGGCCGCCTTCGGGCCAGGTGCCGCCCTTCGCTTCGACGAGGCGCCGCGCCACGCCGGCCGGCAGGATGTAGGCATTCGCGACCAGCACTGTCGCGAGCACGGCGGCGCAGCCGAGCCCGGCGATCGCGATCTCGGCCCAGAGCGGGCGCAGCACGAAGCCGAAGCGCTTGCGCCGACGCCGGATCAGTGCCGCGCCCAGACAGATCACGGCGCAAAGGCCGATACCGATCGCCCAGGAGGCGCTCGTGCCGATCGCGCCCTCGACGCCGCCGCCGAGCGGGCGAAAGCGCGAATCCATCGGCGCGATGGTCTGGCCTTGCGTGACCCACCAGGCTGCGCCGCGCCAGACCAGCAATCCGCCGAGCGTGACGATGAAGGAGGGGATGGCGAGATAGGCGATCAGGGCGCCCTGCAGCAGCCCGACGAGGCCGCCCAACGCCATGGCAAGCAGCAGGCTGACGAGCCAGGTCAGCGGGTGTTCCAGGCCCCAGAACTCCGGCAGCAGCCGGACCTGCACGAGCCCGACCACCATTCCGACGAAGCCGAGCATCGAGCCGACCGAGAGGTCGATATTGCGGGTGACGATGACCAGCACCATGCCGCAGGCCATGATCGCGATCGAGGCGGTCTGGACCAGCAGGTTCCACAGGTTGCGTGGCGTCAGGAAGGCGCCGTCCGACAGCCAGTTGAAGCCGAGCCAGATCACCGCGAGCGCGGCGACCATGCCGATCATGCGTGGATCGAACTCGATCTCGCGCAGGCGGTCGGCAAGGCCGCGCGCCTCCTGCGCCGGGCTGGCCGGCGCGGGAGCAGCCTCAGTCACAGGCCTTGACCTTGCCGGGCGCGACGCCCTGACAGACCGCCGTTCTCGGCGCCCATCCGGCATCGATCACGACATTGAGGTTCTCCCTGGTCACCGGCACCGGCGTCAGGAACAGCGCGGTCATCTTCTGCTTGGACGGGCCCTGGTCCCAGCTCACCGATTTCGGGATGTCGTTGAGCTTGGTGCCGCCGGCGAGCTTGAGCGCGATCTCGGCGGCGTTGCGCCCGAGCTCGCGCGCGTCCTTCCAGATCGTTACGGTCTGGGTGCCCAATGCGACCCGGTTGAGCGCCGCGCGGTCGGCGTCCTGGCCCGAGACCGGCACCGAGCCGGCCATGCCCTGCGCATCCAGGGCCGCGATGGCGCCGCCGGCGGTGCCGTCATTCGCGGCGATCACGGCGTCGACCTTGTTCTGGTTGCGCGTCAGAATCTGCTCCATGTTGCGCTGGGCATTGGCGGGCAGCCAGCCATCTGTGAAGGCTTCGCCGGCATTCTTGATCTTGCCGCCGTCGATCGCGGGTTTGAGCACCTCGATCGAGCCCTGGTAGAGGAAGGCAGCATTGGGGTCGGCGCTCGAACCCTTGATGAAGACGTAGTTGCCTGCCGGCTTTGCCTTCTGGATCTCGCGCGCCATCATCCGGCCGACCTCGACATTGTCGAAGGTCAGATAGAAGGCCTGCGGGATCTCGATCAATCGGTCGTAGCCGATGACGGCGATGCCCTCGTTCACGGCCTTCTCGACGGCGGGGCGGATCGCCTGCGCATCCTGCGCCAGCACGATGATCGCCTTGGCGCCGCGCGCGATCAGGCTCTCGACATCGGTGAGCTGCTTGGCCGGCGAGGATTGCGCATCGGCCGAGAGATAGGTGCCGCCTGCCTTCTCGATCGCCGCCTTGATCGCGGCTTCGTCGGTCTTCCAGCGCTCTTCCTGGAAATTGGACCAGCTGACTCCGACGACCGGTCCCTTTGGCTGGGCGAAAGCGCCGGCATGAACCGACAGGGCAGCAACGGCGATGCTCGCCGCGAGGACGAAACGCTTCATCTGGATGACCTCCTGAGCTTCCTCTGCCGCAGACTCTCAGGCTTCTCCGAGCCCCGAAGGCATCCGGCGCCCGAAGCTCAGCCCAGCCGCCAAGGGCTGTCAAGCAGACGAAGGGAGGGCTCCCGCAGCGTCAGATGGTCCGCTTGTCGGGGGAATCGCAGAGGTCGTTCTGGATGCAGCGTTCGCATTCGGGTCGCAGCGCCTTGCAGGTATAGCGCCCGTGCAGGATGAGCCAGTGATGGGCGTGCCGGCCGAATTCCGCCGGCACCGCCTTCTCCAGCCCGAGCTCGACCTGCAGCACGTTCTTGCCGGGCGCGATGCGCAGGCGGTTGGCGATGCGGAAGACATGGGTGTCGACCGCGTGCGTGGTCTCGCCGAAGGCGATGTTGAGCACGACATTGGCGGTCTTGCGGCCGACGCCGGGCAGGCTTTCCAGCGCCTCGCGCGTCGCCGGAACCTCGCCGCCATATTCGGCGATCAATCGCTCGCAGAGCGCGATCACGTTCTTCGCCTTGGTGCGGAAGAGCCCGATCGTCTTGATGTAGTCGCGCACCGTCTCCTCGCCGAGTGCCAGCATCTTCTCGGGCGTATCGGCGATGGCGAAGAGCGGGCGCGTCGCCTTGTTGACGCCGGCATCGGTCGCCTGCGCCGATAGCACGACGGCGACCAGCAGCGTGAAGGCGTTCACCGATTCCAGCTCGCCCTTGGGCTCGGGATTGGCGGCCTGGAAACGACGGAAGATCTCGTAGATCTCCGCCGGCTTGCGCGCGCGCGGCCGAGATCCCGTCAAAGTGATGCGCTTTGCCGGCGCAGCCGTGCGAGGGGGCCTGTTCCGCTGATCCATGACGGCGTTATAATCGTCGCATGACACCCGGCAATAGCACCGGCACGAAGATAACGGACAGCGAGATCGCGGACGCGTCGCAGCGCCCGGTCTTCGACGCCACGATCACGCCGCATCGCTCGCTCGGCCAGAACGGCTTCCGCATCGTGATGACGCTGGTCTGCCTGGCGAGCGTCGTCTCATCGATCCCGTTCGTCGTGCTCGGCGCCTGGCCGGTCGTCGGCTTCTTCGGCATCGATGTCGTCGCGCTCTTCGTCGCCTTCCACGTCAATTTCCGGCATGCGCGCGCCTTCGAACGCATCGTGGTGACGCCGCTGGAGGTCTTCCTGCGCAAGGTCTCGCATCACGGGCGCGAGGCGGTCTGGCGCTTCAACCCGGCTTGGACAAGGCTCGAACGCCAGACGGACGAGGATTACGGCCTGCTCGGCCTCAAGCTGGTCTCGCGCGGGCAGAGCGTCGCGATCGCGTCGGCGCTTTCGCCGCATGAGCGCTCGGGCTTCGCCGATGCGCTGGGCTCGGCCTTGTCGAGCGCCCGCCGCGGGCCGGACTACGGCGCGCCCTGAGCGCTTCAGCCGTGTTGGGCGAGCCAGATCGTATGGCCGCCGCAATTCGGATCCTTCACGATATGGTCGACGACCGCAAAGCCGTTCTCCGCCAACAGCGCGCGATACTCCTCCGGGGCGAGGCTGCCATGATAGAGCGTCTCGCCCTCGAAGCTGCCGATCGCCTCGCCATGCGCCGGGCCGCTGGTGAAGAGCAGGGCGGCGCCCCGCGCCGCGTGCGCCGCGAAGATCGGAAACATCCCGCGCTGGTCCTCAGGCGTCAGGTGGAAGAACGAATCCCAGGCGATCAGCCCGCCGAAGCGGCGGCCAAGCGCGAGCTTGCGCATGTCGGCGACCTGCCAGTCGCCCTTGGGAAAGCGCGCCCGGCACAGCGCGATCATCGCCGAAGCGGAATCGACGCCGGTGACGGCATGGCCCTGCGCGAGGAAATGACTGGCGATCGGCTGGCCGGTGCCGCAGCCGATGTCGAGGATCGCGGCGCCGGGCACTAGCAGGCCCCGGAAATGCGCGAGCCACGCTCCCTCCTGCAAGGTTTGGCCGCGCAAACCGTCATACGTGGCGGCATGGCGCTGGTAGAGATCGATGACGGCGTTGGCGGGAGAGGTCATGGTGCCATGAGCCTCATCCTGAGGAGGCCCGCAACCCTGCCCTTGCCAGCTTTCGGGTGGGAACGGCATGGTGGACACTCTAGATTCGCATCATGACGAATGATGCGAGGTTCCAATGAACGCTCATGCTCCCATGAAAACGGCGATGACCCCGACGCGCTTCTCCAATGCGGTGTTGGCGCGCGCCACTGATGCGATGCCAAGCGAGGCCGATTTCCCGGCTGTCGCCCCCGGCTCGGACTACGACACTGTCCGGCGCATCCTCTCCTTCATCACCCATAACTGGCGCGAGCAGCCGACGATCGAGGCGATCGCCGAGGCCGCCGGCGCGACCCCGACCGATGTCCATCATCTCTTCCGGCGCTGGTGCGGTTTGACGCCGAAGGCCTTCCTGCAGGCGATCACGCTCGACCACGCCAAGGGGCTCCTCTCCGCCTCGGCCAGTATCCTCGACACGGCGCTCGAAGTCGGCCTCTCCGGTCCCGGCCGCCTGCACGATCTCTTCGTGACGCATGAGGCGATGTCGCCCGGCGAGTGGAAGACCGGCGGCGAGGGCCTGAAGCTCTCCTACGGCTTCCACGTCTCGCCGTTCGGCGAGGCGCTGGTGGTGATCACCGATCGCGGGCTTGCCGGCCTCGGTTGGGTTTCGAACAGTGCCGATGGCGGCAAGGTCGTCGGCGGACGCGCCGAGGCGCTGGCCGACATGATGCGGCGCTGGCCCCATGCCGATTATCACTACGATCCGGCTCTGACCGCGCCCTATGCCGGCCGCATCTTCGAGCCCAAGGCCTGGTCGGCCGAGACACCGCTGCGCGTCGTGCTGATCGGCACCGATTTCGAGGTCCGGGTCTGGGAGACGCTGCTGCGCATCCCCGTCGGCTGCGCCACCACCTATGGCGAGGTCGCCAGCCATATCGGCAAGCCGAGTGCGGCGCGCGCCGTCGGCACTGCCGTCGGCAAGAACCCGATCTCCTTCGTGGTGCCCTGCCACCGCGTCATCGGCAAGTCCGGCGCGCTGACCGGTTACCACTGGGGCCTGACGCGCAAGCGCGCCATCCTCGGTTGGGAAGCCGGGCAGACGGCGGCCGGCTGATCCGGCCGGCTTATTTCCTGAGATACATGTCCCAGCAGGGCGCGAGCGCGATCCGCTCGCGCCCTTCGAGCGCTGCGGCAAAATGGCTGCGGATCATCTCGCGCGGCGTCGTGACCGGACATTTCGGCATCAGGATCGCGTCGGTTTGGCGCAGGGCTTCCACCGTCCCCGGCTCCAAATCGGGCGTGCTCCGGCCGGGGTCGACGCCAACGGGCACGACGCGCGGCGGCGTCCGCTGCAGCAGGGCGTTCAGCGGATCGACGAAATCGAAGGTGAAGAAGCCGTTGAGCTCGCGCTTGTTGGCGGCTTCCCAGGCCTTGATCGCGGTGATCGCCTGCTGGATTTCGAGCATCCAGGTCGCCTGGTAGTCGATCTCCGAATAGAGGATATAGGAGGGCAGGATGTCGCGCCGGAGCAGGTCGCGATAGCCTTCAGGCTGTGTCGCATAGTGGTCGAGCATCGCGGCGGCGCGCGCGGCGATGTCCGGCTTGACGCTCACCCGGCCGAGCGGCCCGAGATCGGGCACATCGAGCGCGACATAGGTCGGGGCGCTCAGCAAGGCGCGCATGCCGCGCTCCACGCAGATGACGGCGCTGGGTAGCGTGACCGCGAGTACGAGCACGAGAACCACGGGCCGCATGCGGTCGTCGCGACGCTCCCACCAGTCCAGAAGCAGCGGCAGGACGATCGGCCAGAGCCCGATGAATTCGAGCGAGCCGGTATTCTGGGTCTCGAACAGGGCGAGCGCGAACAGCCCCGCAGCGAACCAGCCGATCGGGGCGTCCGCCAGCGCCCGCCAGCCGGCGAGCGTTGCCGGCAAACCGTCGCGCCAGGCGGCGTAGGCAAGCGCGGCAAGCAGCAGAAGCGACGGCCCGATCACGTTGAACTTAACCGAGGCGACGGTCAGGAAGCGCGGCAGCAGCGTGCCGGTATTGAGCCCGAGCAAGGTTAGGATATCGATGATGTAGGCCGAGCTCAGCCCGGTCGCGAGTTCGAGCACAGCCAGCGCCAGGAGGACCAGCGCGGCGGCGGTGGCCGCGTCGCGGAAGCGCATCCGGCCGCTGAGCGTGGCATAGCCGACGAGCAGGGTGCCGGAGACGGCGCCGGTGACCTTGGTCAGGAACAGCGTCAGCATCAGCGCGGCCACGAGGCCGATCTGCAAGCCGCGCCGCTGCGTGAAGATCAGCGTGGCGATCAGCAGGTAGAGCAGCAGCGCGACATGGCGATTGTAGAAGCCGTATCCGTCGAAGCCGGGCGAGGGGTAGAGCGCATGCAAGTTGATCGGCAGCGCCGCGAAAAGCAGGAAGGGCAGCACCAGCGCGAGCGCCTGCGGGCGCGAGCGTCGCGAAACCTCGCCGGCGATCAGGGCCAGCACCGGCAGCATGATCGGCAGTAGCGCCCAGTTGATCAGCAGCATCGGCTGGGCGTGCGGGAAGACGGCGTCGAGCGCGGCCGCGAGATAGAAGCCGAGCGGACCGACCGGCGCAAAGAAGTCGATGCTCGGGACCTGGCCGAGGCCGATGCGCTGGATGGCGTCGAGATAGACCACCGTATCCCAGGCATTCGGCCCGAGCGGCAGCCGCAGCGGCAGGATCAGCCCTGCAACGGCGATCACCGTGAAGGCCATGATCCATGCGAGGGGCGAAGCGGCGATCCGCCCTGCCGCGCTCTTGCTGCCTGCCGGGGAGTGCCGTCTCCCGATCTCGCTCATCGCCACGCCGAACCCTCCTGGTCCAGCCCGCTCTGTGGCAGAAAAAACTTACCAGCAGCCTGACAAAACCGCTGGTTCTCGCCGAAATTCGGCAAGAACCAGCGGTTTCGAACGGCGTCTATGCTTGCTGCGTCCCAGGTCGGCTCCCGCTCAGAGCAGGCCGTGTTTCGCCAGATGGCGCATCAGATGCGAGGCGCCATAGGTCCAGGGCTCGCATTCATCGGTGCGTTTCATCCGGTTGACGAGGCTGCCGAGCTCGGGCGCGGCGATCGTGACGATGTCGCCGTATTTATGGGTGAAGCCGCCGCCGGGGGCATCGCGATCCTTGATCGGCGCGAACATGGTGCCGAGATAGAGCGCCGCCCCGTCCGGGTATTGGTGATGCGGGCCGATCATCTGCGCGGCGAGATCGGCGGGATCGCGGCTGATTTTGGCGATCGAGGAGGAGCCCTCCAGCCGGAAGCCGTCTTCGCCCTCGACAGTGAGCGTTACCGTAGTCCGGCGGACATGGTCGAGCGTGAAGCCGGCATCGAACAGGCGAATGAAGGGGCCGACGGCCGCCGCCGCATTGTTGTCCTTGGCCTTGCCGAGCAGCAGGGCCGAGCGACCCTCGACATCGCGCAGGTTGACATCGTTGCCGAGCGTCGCGCCGACGATCGCGCCCGTCGAGGCGACGATCAGCACGATCTCCGGCTCGGGATTGTTCCAGCTCGAGGCCGGATGCAGGCCGGCATCGGCGCCGGTGCCGACCGTCGACATCGGCGGCGCCTTGGTGAAGATCTCGGCATCGGGCCCGATCCCGACTTCAAGATACTGGCTCCAGGCGCCCTGCTTGATCAGGACGTCCTTGAGATGCATCGCCTCGGGCGAGCCGGGCTTCAGCTTCGACAGGTCGTCGCCGATGAGCTTGCCGATCTCCTCGCGGATCGTCGCGGCTGCCGCCGGGTTGCCGCGCGCCTTCTCCTCGATGACGCGCTCCAGCATCGAGACCGCGAAGGTGACGCCGGCAGCCTTCACCGCCTGCAGGTCGAGCGGCGAGAGCAGCCAGGGCCGAGAAGGATCGCGGCCATCCACAGGCGTATTGGCGAGGATGTCGGCGAGCGAGCCGATGAGTTCGCCCTCGACTGCCTCCAGCACCACGGCAGGATCGGCCGCCTCGCAAAGGTCGCGGCTGGTCGGGAAATATTTCGTCACGTCGATCAGCTGCCCGCCTCGCACCGTCACCACGGCCGGTCCGCCGAGATCGGGGCGCCAGACGCGGCCGGCGAGCGTGGCGGCATCGGCGTCCGCGGGCAGGGTCGCGGTTACGGCAAGGTCGAGGCGGGGCATGGCGGCATCCACGGACGGATTCGGATCGGGAGCGCAGATCAGCCGGTTATGCGCCAATGTGCAACCCGGACCCAGACCATAGGCGGATTGCGCGGGACGTCATCGATTTGTCATTGAAATGTCGCCTGCGCTTCATGCTAGCTTGCGCACCAACGACAAGAACCGCAGCGCGCCCGCGCGCGGAAGGGAGACACCCCATGACCATGAAAACGCGCATCCTGATGTCGGTCGCGGCCTTTGCGCTGGCTGGCGCCTCGCCCGCCCTGGCGCAGACCGAGATCCAGTGGTGGCACGCGCTGACCGGCGCCAATAACGACGTCGTCGTCAAGTTGTCCGAGGACTTCAACGCCTCGCAGAAGGAATACAAGGTCGTCCCGGTCTACAAGGGCTCCTATCCCGACACGCTGAACGCCGGCATCGCCGCCTTCCGCGCCGGCCAGGCTCCGCATATCCTGCAGGTCTTCGAGGTCGGCACCGGCACGATGATGTCGGCCAAGGGCGCGATCAAGCCGGTCCACGAGGTCATGAAGGAAGCCGGCGAGAAGTTCGATCCGAACGCCTATCTGCCCGCGATCACCGGCTATTATTCGACGGCCAAGGGCGACATGCTCTCGATGCCGTTCAACTCCTCGTCGATGGTGATGTGGTACAACAAGGACGCCTTCAAGAAGGCGGGCCTCGACCCGGCCAAGCCGCCGAAGACCTGGCCCGAGACCTTCGAGGCCGCCAAGAAGCTGAAAGCCGCCGGCTACGACAAATGCGCTGTCTCGAACGCCTGGGCGACCTGGGCGAATATCGAGCAGTTCGGCGCCTGGCACAACATCCCGCTCTCGACCAAGGTCAACGGCATGGCCGGCTTCGACGCGGTCCTGAACTTCAACAAGAGCCCGGCCTTCCTGAAGCACTGGACCAATCTGGTCGAGCTGCAGAAGGACAAGACCTATGACTATTCCGGCCGCACCAACAATGGCGAAGGCCGCTTCACCTCGGGCGAATGCCCGATCTTCCTGACCTCCTCGGGCTTCTTCGGCAACGTCAAGGCGAACGCCAAGTTCGACTGGGGCAATGCCCCGATGCCGTATTACCCGGACGTGCAGGGCGCCCCGCAGAACTCGATCATCGGTGGCGCTTCGCTCTGGGTGATGGGTGGCAAGAAGGCGAACGAGTACAAGGGTGTCGCCAAGTTCTTCACCTTCCTGTCGGATGTCGACCGCCAGGTGAAGCTGCACACCGAGTCGGGCTATCTGCCGATCACCAAGGCGGCCTATGAGAAGGTCAAGGCGTCCGGCTTCTACAAGGACAAGCCCTATCTCGAGACCCCGATCCTCGAATTGACCAACAAGGCCCCGACCGACAATTCGAAGGGCCTGCGCTATGGCAGCCTCGTCCAGATCCGCGACATCTGGTCGGAGGAGCTGGAGGCGGCGCTGAACGGCCAGAAGTCGCCGCAGGCGGCGCTGGACGCGGCGGTCGAGCGCGGCAACCAGATGCTGCGCCAGTTCGAGCGCACCGCGGCCCGCTGATAGCGCTTGCATATCCAAGGCCATCCCGGACAGATGTGTTCGGGATGGCCGTTTCGTTCCAGGGAAGCCGATGCAGAAGAACGCATACTTCAAGGGGCTGACGATCCCCTTCCTGCTGCTTCTGCCGCAGCTCGCCATCACCATCGTGTTCTTCTACTGGCCTGCGAGCCAGGCCGTCTGGCAGAGCTTTCTCCTGGAAGACGCCTTCGGCACCTCGACCGAATTCGTCTGGTTCGAGAACTACCAGGCGCTCTTCGCCGATCCCGGCTATCTCAAGGCCTTCATCAACACGGCTGTTTTCTCGACCTTCGTCTGCGTGTTCTCGCTCTCGATCGCGCTGCTCTTCGCCGTGATGGCGGACCGGCAGATCCGCGGCGCCGAGATCTACAAGACGCTGCTGATCTGGCCCTATGCGGTGGCGCCTGCCATCGCCGGCGTGCTCTGGATCTTCATGTTCGATCCCTCGCTCGGCATGCTCGCGCGCGGGCTGCAAACCCTGGGCGTACCCTGGAATCCGCGCCTCAACGGCAATCACGCCATGCTGCTGGTCATCCTCGCCGCGACCTGGAAGCAGATCAGCTACAATTTCCTGTTCTTCCTCGCCGGTCTGCAATCGATCCCCAAGAGTGTGATCGAGGCGGCCGTGATCGACGGCGCCCGGCCGATGCGGCGCTTCTGGACCATCGTCTTCCCGCTGCTTTCGCCGACGACCTTCTTCCTGCTCGTCGTCAACATCGTCTACGTCTTCTTCGACACCTTCGGCATCATCGATACCGTCACCGGCGGCGGCCCCTCGGGCGCGACCGAGACGCTGGTCTACAAGGTCTTCTCCGACGGCAAGGGCGGCTCCAATCTCGGCGGTTCCGCGGCGCAGTCGGTGATGCTGCTGATCATGGTGATCGGGCTGACCGCGGTGCAGTTCCGCTTCATCGAGCGCAAGGTCAGCTACTGATGGCCTCCGTGCTCTGGATGGACCTCACCGCCGAGGAACTGCGCGCCAAGGCGGCGACGGACGCGATCGTTGTCCTGCCCGTCGCCTCGATCGAGCAGCATGGCCCGCATCTGCCGGTTGGCGTCGACACGATCCTGTGCAGCGGCGTCTGCAAGGCCGCGGCCGAGCGCGCGGATGACGTCGATGTCGTCGTCGCGCCGACGCTCTGGTGCGGCATGGCCGAGCATCACATGGCCTTCGGCGGCACCTTCACCTTCGACATCCCGACCTATCGCGCCGTGCTGCTCTCGTTGCTGAAGAGCATCGAGCGCCACGGCTTCCACCGCGTGCTGATCGTCAACGGCCATGGCGGCAACATCGCCGCGCTGACCGCCTTCCTGCCGGACTTCGCCCGCGAGACCCGGCTGCATGTCGAGGCGACCACCTATTTCATGCTGGCCGAGGCAGCGTTCCCGCCGCTGCTGGAAGACCAGAAGGGCGTCCAGCATGCCTGCGAGGTCGAGACCTCGATGATGATGGTGCTGGCGCCGGGATCGGTCCGCGAGCCGCGCCTGGCCGAGGCCTTCGGCGCGCTGAACGGCCTGCCGGGGCGCCCGACCGTCTCGCGCCATCGCTCCTTCCGGGAGATGACGGAGACCGGCGTCATCGGCGATGCCCGCCGGGCGACGCCTGCCAAGGGCAAGGCCTGTCTCGAGGCTTGCGCCGATGCGCTGGCCGGATTGCTGCGCGAGATGGGGAGGGCCGCCTGATGGTCGAAGACCGCCGCATGGGCGACCTGATCGCCTATATCATCCTGACGATCGGCGTGCTGATCGTCGCCTTCCCGGTCTGGCTGACCTTCGTCGCCTCGACCTGGGACGCTTCCACCGTGATCAACGGCGAGATGCCGCTCTATCCCGGCCCGTATTTCCTGGAGAACTACAAGCGCATCCTCTTCGTCGGCACGTCGGGCACGACGCGCGAGCCGGTGATCGGGATGATGCTGAACTCCTTCATCATGGCGATGGCGATCGCGCTGGGTAAGATTTTCATCTCGGTGCTCTCGGCCTATGCCGTGGTCTATTATCGCTTCCCGTTCCGCATGGCGGCGTTCTGGACCATCTTCATCACGCTGATGCTCCCGGTCGAGGTCCGCATCTTCCCGACCTTCAAGATCGTCTCCGATCTCAACATGCTCGACACCTATCAAGGGCTGGCCGTGCCGCTGATCGCCTCGGCGACGGGCACGCTGCTCTTCCGCCAGTTCTTCATGACGATCCCCGACGAACTGCTCGAAGCGTCCAAGATCGACGGCGCCGGCCCCTTCAAGTTCTTCAAGGACACGCTGATCCCGCTCTCGATGACGACGATCGCGGCGCTTTTCGTCATCCAGTTCATCTATGGCTGGAACCAGTATCTCTGGCCGCTGCTGGTGACGACGAAGGACTCGATGCAGACCATCGTCATCGCCATCAAGAAGATGATCGTCACCGCCGACGCGCTGACGGAATGGCAGCTCGCCATGGCCACGGCCATGCTGGCGATGCTGCCGCCCGTCTTCGTCGTCATCGCCATGCAGAGGCTCTTCGTGAAGGGCCTGGTCGAAACCGAGAAGTAATCCGCGAATGGCTCAGGTCACTCTCAGCAACGTCAAGAAGGTCTATGCCGGCGGCGTCGAGGCCGTGAAAGGCGTCTCCTTCGACATCCCCGACGGCGGCTTCTGCGTGCTTGTCGGCCCTTCCGGCTGCGGCAAGTCCACGCTCCTGCGCATGGTCGCCGGGCTGGAGACGATCTCGTCCGGCGAGGTCGCGATCGGCAACCGCGTCGTCAACGAGATCGAGCCCGCCGATCGCGACATCGCGATGGTGTTTCAGAACTATGCGCTCTACCCGCATATGAACATCTACGACAACATGGCCTATGGCCTGCGCAACCGCGGCACGCCGAAGGATGAGATCGACAAACGCGTGCGGGAAGCCGCTCGTATCCTCGCGATCGAGCCCTTCCTGGAGCGCCGGCCGCGCCAGCTCTCTGGCGGTCAGCGCCAGCGCGTCGCCATGGGCCGCGCCATCGTGCGCAAGCCGCAGGTCTTCCTGTTCGATGAGCCGCTTTCCAACCTCGACGCGAAACTCCGCGTGCAGATGCGCGTCGAGATCAAGAAGCTGCAGCGCGCGCTCGGCGTCACCGCGATCTACGTCACCCACGACCAGGTCGAGGCGATGACGCTCTCCGACAAGCTCGTGGTGATGAATGCCGGTCAGGTCGAGCAGATCGGCCTGCCGGCCGAGGTCTATCGCAAGCCGGCGAGCAAGTTCGTCGCGACCTTCATCGGCTCGCCGCCGATGAACATCCTGCCGGGAGCTGTCGACGGCCCCGGCATTGTCGCGCTGGGCGACACCATCATCGAGGTCCGCGACCTCAGCGAAGAACTGGCAGCGCAGGCGCCGGTCGAAGTGGGCTTACGTCCGGAAGATGTCGAGATCGCCTCGGAAGGACAGGCGGGCTCGCTGCCTTTCGATGTCGAGTTCATCGAGGAGCTTGGCGCGACCCAGCTCTTCCACGGCAAGCTCTCTGGCCAGCCCTTCGTGATGCAGGCGGCGACCGGCGAGGTCGCGGCGCAGGAAGGCCGGCTCTGGATCACCGTCGACCCCGACAAGGTTCATGTCTTCGATCCGAAGACAGGCGCGCGGCTGGGCAAGGGCTGACGCCGAAAGGGCGCCGTCATGCTCGGGCCTGACCCGAGCATCTCATTACACGGAGGCTCCGGAGCCTCTTCCTGAACGAGATTCTCGGGTCTGCGCTTCGCTGCGCCCGAGAATGACGGCAAGCCTCAAGCCGCGAGATCGGCCACCAGCGCGTCGAGCAGAAGCGCGCCGTCCGGCGTCGCCGCGAGCCGTCCGCCGGCGCGTTCCATTAGCAGCTTCTCGTCGATCAGGCTGGCGACGCGATTGGCGTTGAGTTCCCGCCCGGCCAGCGCCTTGAACACCAGCGGATCGATGCCCTCGACGAGGCGCAAGCCCATGAGCAGGTATTCGTCGCCCTGCGCTTCCTCGGACAGCCGCTCATCCTCGACCAGCGCATGGCCTTCGGCCTCGACGCGCTCCAGCCAGATTTCCGGCCGCTTCTCGGTCGAATGCGCCATCCGACCTTCCGTCGTCACCAATCGGCCATGGGCCCCGGGGCCGATGCCGGCATATTCGCCATAGTGCCAGTAGACGAGATTGTGCCGGCACTCGGCGCCGGGCCGGGCATGGTTCGAGATCTCGTAGACCGGCAGGCCGTGCCTGGCCGTGATCTCCTGCGTCGTCTCGTAGAGCGCGGCACCTGCGTCATGGTCCGGGATGGCGAGCTTGCCGGCGCGGAACAGCCGCTCGAAGGCCGTGCCCGGTTCGATCGTCAGCTGGTAGAGCGAGAGATGCTCGGCCGCATGGCTGATCGCGAGTTCCAGCTCGGCGCGCCACAAGGCCGGCGTCTGCAAGGGCGAGCGGGCATAGATCAGGTCGAAGGAATAGCGCTCGAAATATTGCCGCGCGATCGCGACCGCCGCCAGCGCCTCCTCGGCCGAATGCATCCGGCCGAGCGCCTTGAGATCGACATCGTTCAGCGCCTGCACGCCGAGCGAGACGCGGTTGACGCCCGCCGCTCGGAAATCGCGGAAGCGCCCGGCCTCGACGCTGGTCGGATTGGCCTCGAGCGACACTTCGCAATTGGGATCGACCGCCCAGTACTCGCCGATCGCATCGAGGATCGCGCCGACCGTCGCCCCCTCCATCAGCGAGGGCGTGCCGCCGCCGAAGAAGATCGAGGACACCGTGCGTCCCGGCGCCAGTGCCGCGCGATGAGCGATCTCGCGGCGGAAGGCGGCGATATAGCGCTGCTGGTCCGGCGGCTGCAGCCGGACATGGGAGTTGAAGTCGCAATAGGGGCATTTGGCCAGGCAGAACGGCCAATGCACATAGACGGCGAAGCCCGCATCCGCGGTCGGATGCAGGAGCGATGGCCGCGCCGCGAGGGCGGCCGGGGCGCTCAAGAGGACTTCCTCAGGCAGGCGGCTGCGAGCACATGGAAGGCGCGCGCGCGATGCGACAGGCCGGGCGAGCCATCGGCCGGAATGCCGTGCTTCTCCTGCGCCGTCATCTCGCCGAAGGTCTTGTCATGGCCGTCAGGCAGGAAGATCGGGTCGTAGCCGAAGCCGCCCAGGCCGCGCGCCTGCTCGGTCACGGTGCCGAAGACGCGGCCTTCGAACAGTTCCTGGTGCCCGTCCGGCCAGGCGATCACCAGCGCCGAGACGAAATGCGCCTTGCGCTTGTCCGGCGTGATCGCGCCGCGCTTGGCGAGCTCCATCTGCACGCGCCCGATCGCCGGGGCGAAATCCTTGCCTGGCCCGGCCCAGTTGGCCGAGAACAGGCCGGGTGCGCCGTCGAGTGCGTCGATGCAGATGCCGGAATCGTCGGAGAGCGCCGGCAGGCCGCTGGCGGTCGCGGCGGCGACCGCCTTGATCGCCGCGTTCTCCGAGAACATGTAGCCATCCTCGACCGGCTCGGGCAGGCCGAGCTCCCCGGCCGAGACGAGCTCGATGCCATAGGGCGCCAGCAAATCGCGCATCTCGCGCAGCTTGCCCTGGTTATGGGTCGCGATCACGACCTTGCCGGCGAGGAGGCGATGCGGGCTCATGCTCAGGCTACCGCCGCCTTCTGCAGCGTGACGAGCTTGGCAACGCCGCCCTTGGCGAGCTTGAGCAGCGCGAGCAGCTCTTCCTCGGAGAAGGGCGCGCCCTCGGCCGTGCCCTGCACCTCGACGATGCCGCCGGAGCCGGTGATGACGAAATTCGCGTCGGTCTGCGCGCCGGAATCCTCGACATAGTCGAGATCGATCACCGGGTTGCCGGCGACGATGCCGCAGGAGATCGCGGCGACATGGTCCTTCAGCGGGTTCGTGCCCTTGAGCAGGCCGCGCCCTTCCATCCATTTCAGCGCATCGTGCAGCGCGACCCAGGCGCCGGTGATCGAGGCCGTGCGGGTGCCGCCATCGGCCTGCAGCACGTCGCAATCGACGACGATCTGGCGCTCGCCGATCGCGGTGAGATCGACGACGGCGCGCAAGCTGCGCCCGATCAGGCGCTGGATTTCCTGCGTGCGGCCGGAGGGCTTGCCGGAGGTGACCTCGCGGCGCGTGCGCTCATGCGTAGCGCGCGGCAGCATCGAATATTCGGCGGTGACCCAGCCCTTGCCGGTGCCGCGCAGCCACGGCGGCCCCTTTTCCTCGACGGTCGCGGCGCAGAGCACCTTGGTCTCGCCGAACGTGACCATGCAGGACCCCTCGGCATAGCGCACCACGCCGCGTTCGAGCGTGACCTTGCGCATCTCGTCGGCGGCGCGTTTGGAGGGTCGCATGAAATATTCCTGTCTTGCGGGGAAGTGGCGGCTTGTAGGCGTTTGCGTCGCGCGCGGCAAGGCGCGGACGGGTACTGCCCCTTGATCCCCGCGCTTTGGATGACGACAATAGGGTTATAACGACCGTTCGCCTGAAAAAGGTTCATGAGCGCCCATACGCCCCGCCCCGAGACGATGAGCGGCCTGGTCGAGACCGACCAGCGCTCGCGCGAGATCTTTCGCCAGATCGTCGACGGCTATCTGACGACGGGGGAGCCCGTCGGCTCGCGCAATATCGCCCGCCTGCTGCCGATGGCGCTGTCGCCGGCGACGGTGCGCAACGTCATGACCGATCTGGAGCTGGCGGGCCTGATCTATGCGCCGCACACGTCTGCCGGCCGCCTGCCCACCGAGAGAGGCCTGCGCTTCTTCGTCGACGCGATGATGGAGGTCGGCAATCTCACGGCCGACGAGCGCGCGCGCATCGAGGCCCAGATCAGGGTTGCCGCCAGCAACCGCAATCTCGACCAGACCCTGACGGAAGCCTCGGCGCTGCTCTCCGGCCTGTCGCGCGGCGCCGGCGTCGTCGTCACCACCAAGGCCGATGTCCGGCTGAAGCATATCGAGTTCGTGCGGCTCGATCCGGCCCGCGCGCTGGTCGTGCTCGTCTCGGAGGACGGGGCGGTCGAGAATCGCCTGCTGGCGCTCCCGCCCGGTCTGCCGGCCTCGGCGCTGAGCGAGGCGGCGAATTTCCTGAACGCCCGCATCCTCGGCAAGACGCTCGCCGAATTGCGCGGCGAGATCGGCGGGCAGCGCGCCCTGATGGAGCGCGAACTCGACGCTCTCACCGCCCGCCTGGTCGAAAGCGGCATCGCGACCCAAGCCGGTCCCGGCAACGACCGCCATCTCATCGTGCGCGGCCAGGCCAACCTGCTCGACGATCTCCGGGCGCAGGAGGATCTCGAGCGCATCCGCATGCTCTTCGGCGACCTCGAGACGCAGACCGACGTCATCGACCTCCTGACCCGGGCCGAGGACGGCGATGGCGTGCGCATCTTCATCGGCTCGGAGAACAAGCTGTTCTCGATGTCCGGCTCCTCCATGGTGGCCGCGCCCTTCCGCGATGCCGAGCAGCGCATCGTCGGCGTCGTCGGCATCATCGGCCCGACGCGCCTGAACTACGCCCGCATCGTCCCGATGGTCGACTACACCGCCAAGGTCGTCGGCCGCCTGCTCGACGGCAGCCGTTAGGCCTGAGCCCAAGGCCCTGAGTTGGCTTTGCGGGCGGAAGCGGCTATCGAGCGGGCAAAGCAACCATTTCCGCCATTCAGGTTACGAACGATGTCCGAGCAGCTTCCCGACCGCCTTTCCGTCAATCCGGAGAGCCCGTTCTACGATGCCGACGTGCTGGCGCGCGATATCGGCATCCGCTTCAAGGGCGTCGAGAAGACCAATGTCGAGGAATATTGCGTCTCCGAAGGCTGGGTGAAAGTCGCCGCCGGCACTGCCAAGGACCGCTTCGGCCGCCCGATGACGATCACGCTCAAGGGCCCGGTTGAGCCTTACATTCGCGGCAACGTCGAAGGCTGAGCCTCAGACGAGGCTCTTATAGAAAAACGTCGAGCCGCAATCGGCACCGTCCGGCATCAGCGCATAGCGCGGGATGGTGCCGGCCTCGGTCCAGCCCAGCCGGTTGTAGAGCCGCCGCGCCGCGCCATGCTCGTCGGTGTCGAGCACCAGCAGGTCGCGACCCTTTTCCCGCGCGATCGTCTCGGCCCGCTGCATCAGCGCTTCGCCGATGCCCTGCCGGCGTGCACGCGAATGCACCAGAACCTTGGCGATCTCCCCCCGGTGCGGCTGGTTCGGCTTGCCGATGAGGTGAAGCTGGGCCGTTCCGACGATGCCGTCGTCGTTTCGAGCGGCGAGCAAAATGACCTGCCCGCCCGCGACGCCGGCCGCGACATCGCGCCAGAAGCGCTCGTAATCGGCGGCCGTGTTCCAGTTCATGAAGCCGACCGAGGCGCCGTTGGCGACGCTGTCGCGCAGGATCTCCGCCAGCGCCGGAATGGCGGCCTCGGCAGCCCTGGCGTCGAGCGTGTCGATGGAGACGGTGAAAGCGCTCGCGTTCATGCGATATGTCCCGGAAAGGCGCCGCTTTTCGCGGCGAGGATGACGGCGTATCGGACGGGCGCATCGCCCGGATTGCGGTAGACGATCGGGCCCCGCAGATGCATCTGCAGGCAGTCGCCCTCGGCCAGTTCATGGCGGATGCCTTCGACGATCAGGTCGAGCCGGCCCCGCAGCACCCAGATCTGCTGGTCGAGCGCCGCGGCGCCGGTGGCGTTGTCGAGCCGCACTTCCGCGCCGGCCGGCAGCTCCACCTCGACGATCTCGAAGCCTGAGCCCATCCCGCGCGGCGATACATTGCGGCGCAGATAGCCGCTCGCCGGATCGCGCCAGACCGGCTGGGCGTCGCGGCGTGCCAGCGGTCCGCCTCCTGCATTCTCCTCCAGCAGCGCCGAGAGCGAGAGACCGAGCCCGGAGCCAAGCCGGACCAGCAGCGCAGCCGTTGGGCTCGATTCGCCGCGCTCGACGCGGGAGATCATCGCCCGGCTGACGCCGCTGCGCTCGGCAAGCGCGTCGAGCGTCAGGCCATGGCGCTGGCGGGCCGCCTTGAGGCGCTGCCCGAGCACGCGGTCGATCTCGGTGTCGTGTTCGAACTCCATGAATAGAGAATAATTCTCAGATATTGGAATTAGCAAGATGCTTTCTGAGGTTTCGAAAACCTCCGCCGTCATCCCGGGCGACCGAAGGGAGACCCGGGATCCATTCCGAACGTCTCCGATGAAGGTTCAGGCATGGATCCCGGATCGGCGCCGCAGAGCCTGTCCTTGGGCTGATCGAAGATCAGATCCGAGGGCGGCTTGTCCGGGATGACCAGTGTGGTTCTGGTGTCAGGACATGGCTTTGATGCCGCCCGTAACGCGCAATCGCTTGGCGCCGCGCGGCATCACTGCTATGGCGCGCGCATGAGCACCCGTTCCATCGACAATATCCGCAACTTCTCGATCGTTGCCCATATCGACCACGGCAAGTCGACGCTGGCCGACCGTCTGATCCAGCAGACCGGCACCGTCGCCGCCCGCGACATGAGCGACCAGATCCTCGACTCGATGGATATCGAGAAGGAGCGCGGCATCACCATCAAGGCGCAGACGGTGCGGCTGGATTACCGGGCCAAGGACGGCAAGGACTATGTCCTCAACCTGATGGACACCCCCGGCCATGTCGACTTCGCCTATGAGGTCTCGCGCTCGCTCGCGGCCTGCGAGGGCTCGCTGCTGGTGGTCGACGCCTCCCAGGGCGTCGAGGCGCAGACGCTCGCCAACGTCTATCAGGCGCTCGACGCCAACCACGAGATCGTCACCGTCCTCAACAAGATCGATCTGCCGGCTGCCGAGCCGGAGCGCATCAAGCAGCAGATCGAGGACGTGATCGGCCTCGATGCCTCCGAGGCCGTGCCGATCTCGGCCAAGACCGGCCTCAATATCGAGGGCGTGCTGGAAGCGATCGTCGAGAAGTTGCCCGCACCCAAGGGCGATCCCGATGCGCCGCTCAAGTGCCTCCTGGTCGATAGCTGGTACGACGCCTATCTCGGCGTCGTCGTGCTGGTGCGTGTCATCGACGGCGTGCTGAAGAAGGGCATGACGATCCGCATGATGCGGGCCAACGCCTCCTATGGCGTCGATCGCGTCGGCGTGTTCAAGCCCAAGATGACCGAGGTCAAGCAGCTCGGCCCCGGCGAGGTCGGCTTCTTCACCGCCTCGATCAAGGAAGTCGCGGATACCGCCGTCGGCGACACCATCACCGATGAGAAGAAGCCGATCGCCGAACCGCTGCCCGGCTTCAAGCCGGTGCAGCCGGTGGTGTTCTGCGGCATCTTCCCGGTCGACGCCGCCGATTTCGAAGTGCTGCGCGCCGCGATGAGCCGGTTGCGGCTGAACGACGCCTCGTTCTCCTACGAGATGGAGACCTCGGCCGCGCTCGGCTTCGGCTTCCGCTGCGGCTTCCTCGGCCTGCTGCATCTGGAGATCATCCAGGAGCGGCTGGAGCGCGAGTTCAACCTCAACCTGATCTCGACCGCACCGTCGGTGGTCTACCACCTCAAGCTGCGCGACGGCACGACGCTGGAACTGCACAACCCGGCCGACATGCCGGATGTGATGAAGATCGAATTCATCGAGGAGCCCTGGATCAAGGCGACGATCTTCACGCCCGACGAGTATCTCGGTTCCGTCCTGAAGCTCTGCCAGGATCGCCGTGGCATCCAGACCGATCTGTCCTATGTCGGCTCGCGCGCCAAGGTCGTCTACGACCTTCCGCTCAACGAAGTGGTGTTCGACTTCTATGATCGGTTGAAATCGATCTCGAAGGGTTATGCCTCCTTCGACTACCAGATCACGGACTATCGCGAGGGCGACCTCGTCCGCATGTCGATCTTGGTCAATGCCGAGCCGGTCGATGCGCTCTCGATGCTGGTCCATCGCTCGCGTGCCGATGCCCGTGGCCGCGCCATGTGCGAGAAGCTCAAGGAGCTGATCCCGCCGCACATGTTCCAGATCCCGGTCCAGGCCGCGATCGGCGGCAAGATCATCGCCCGCGAGACCATCCGCGCGCTGCGCAAGGACGTGACCGCCAAGTGCTACGGTGGCGACGCCACCCGCAAGCGCAAGCTTCTGGAGAAGCAGAAGGAAGGCAAGAAGAAGATGCGGCAGTTCGGCAAGGTCGAAATCCCGCAGGAAGCCTTCATCGCCGCCCTCAAGATGGACGATTGAGCGGCGCGCCGGCGCCGCTTCAGCCCGCTGCCTAGAGCGCCTCGGCGCCGAGCTTCGCCTGCCAATGGGCGAGGCGCTCCTTCAACACGCGGTCCAGCACATAGGCGATATTCTCGTCTTCCAGCCGTTCCAGCGCCTCGAAGCGGAAGGTCTCGGGACCATGCGCGTTCCAGGCTGCTTGCAGGGAGCGTTGGCGGTGACTGCCATGGCGCAGCGTGAAGCGCAGCCGATTCTCGATCGTCGAAAGATCGGGCGCCCGCCCGACCCAGGTCTGCCCGGCCTCCTCGCAGCGGAAGGCGAAGATGCCCGCCACCGTTTTCCGTTCCTTGTAGGCGGCCGTCGCTGCCTTCCTGTCCGCCATCTGCATCGGTGTACCCATCCTGTTCGATGGGCGCTTAATAATACCCGGATTTTAATAAAGCAATATTTTATCCGGGTATTTATCGCAGGGCGCGTTTTCGGATGAACAATCGCCGGACCGGTGCGTTGTTTCCATGAACCCACACTCACACGAGGAGGTCCCGATGGACTGGAACCGCGTCGAAGGAAACTGGAAGCAGCTCAAGGGCAAGGTCAAGGAGCAGTGGGGCAAGCTGACCGATGACGATCTCGACGTCATCGCCGGCAAACGAGACCAGCTCGAAGGCAAGATTCAGGAGCGCTACGGCCTCGCCAAGGACAAGGCGAAGAGCGATGTCGATGCCTGGTATGGCCGCCAGACCTGGCAGTGACCGGGTAGCCGCCGATCGGCGATGATCAATCAGGGAGCCCCGGCGTTTCGCGCCGGGGCTCTTCGACGTTTGGGCGCCTTGATCCCGGAGCGTGGCCGGCCGAGACTTGGCCGTATTCGAAGCGGGATGCCTGATGTTCGAGGATCTCTCAGGAAAGAGCGCGCTGGTCACGGGCGCGTCGGGCGGGCTGGGCCTGCATTTCGCCAAGCTGCTGGCGCGTCACGGCGTCGAGGTCACGCTCGCCGCGCGTCGGCAGTCTGCGCTGGATCAAGCGAGAGCGGAGATCGCAGCAGCGGGCGGCCGTTCGAAAACCCTGGTGCTGGACGTCGCCGATTCCGCTTCGATCGCGGCCGCACTCGCCGGGCATAACTTCGACATCCTGATCAATAATGCCGGCATCAGCGGCGCCGGCCCGGCGGCCGATCTCGCGGAAGCCGATTGGGATGCGGTGCTCGACACCAATCTGAAAGGCGTCTTCCTCGTCGCCCAGGCCGTGGCGCGCGGCATGCGCGAGGCCGGCAAGGGCGGCGCCATCGTCAACATCGCCTCGATCCTCGGCCATCGCGTCGCCGGCGGCGTCAGCGCCTATGCGGCCTCGAAGGCGGGCGTGATCCAGTTGACCAAGGCGCTGGCGCTCGAATGGGCTCGTAACGGCATCCGCGTCAACGCGCTCTGCCCCGGCTATATCGAGACCGACATCAACCGCGATTTCTTCGCAACCGAAGCCGGCTTGAACCTGATCAGGCGCATCCCGCAGCGCAGGCTGGGCCAACCGGAAGAGCTCGACGGCGCCTTGCTGCTGCTCTCCTCCGCCGCCGGCAGCTACATCACGGGCTCCACCATCGAAGTCGATGGCGGCCATCTCGTTTCGTCCTTGTGAGTACGGCCATGGATTTCGAGATTTCCCCCCGCATCGAGGATTATCGCGCGCGGATCGCCGCATTCGTCGAGCGCGAAATCCTGCCGTTGGAAGCCGATCGGGCCTCCTACGATGCCCATGGCAATATCGCGTTGCCCCTGCTCGAAACCATGCGGGCCAAGGCGCGCGACGCAGGCTTGTGGTGCCTGCAGCTCAAGCCCGAGACCGGCGGTGCCGGCCTCGGCAAGATGGGCATGGCGGTCGCTTACGAGGAGATGAACCGCTCGATCTTCGGCCCGGTCGTCTTCAACTCGGCCGCGCCCGACGACGGCAACATGATGGTGCTGGAAGCGCTCGGCACGTCCGCGCAGAAGGAGCGCTGGCTGAAGCCGATCGTCGAGGGCAAGCTGCGCTCCGCCTTCGCCATGACCGAGCCGCATCCGGGCGGCGGCTCCGATCCCTCGATGATCCAGACGAAGGCCGAGCGCAGGGGAGACAAGTACGTCGTCACCGGCCGCAAATGGTTCATCACTGGCGCGGAGGAGGCCAAGCACTTCATCCTGGTCGCCCGCACCTCGGATGATCCGCGCAACGGGCTCACCGCCTTCCTCTTCCATGCCGACCAGCCGGGCTGGCGCATCCTGCGCCGCATCGAGATCATGGGGCCGGAGGAGCATGGCGGCCATTGCGAGATCGAATTCGACGGGCTCGAAATCCCCGTTGAGAACGTGCTCGCCGGCGAGGGCAAGGGCATGAAGGTAACGCAGGTCCGCCTCGGCCCGGCCCGCCTGACCCATTGCATGCGCTGGCTCGGCCTTTCGAAGCGCTGCATCGAGATCGCCCAGGCCTATGCCGCCGAGCGCTACGGGTTCGGCCAGCGCCTCGCCGATCGCGAGAGCATCCAGCTCAAGCTCGGCGACCTCGCGATGCGCATCGAGATCGGCCGGTTGCTGGTGATGAAGGCGGCCTGGGAGCTCGATCGCGGCGGCTTCGCCCGCAAGGAGGTCTCGATGGCCAAGGTCCAGGTCGCCAATGTCCTGCACGATGCCGCCGATGTCGCGATTCAGGTCAATGGCGCGCGCGGCTATTCCAGGGATACCGTGCTCGAATGGATCTACCGCTATGCCCGTCAGGCGCGTTTGGTCGACGGCGCCGACGAGGTCCACAAGATGGTGCTGAACCGCTTCCTCACTGAGGAAGGGCGGGATTTCTGGCATTGGCCCGTCGCTGGCGAGGCGCAGGGCTGAGGCGATGGCAGCCCCAGTGCCGTCCAGCATCGACTTCGACCCGGCCGCTCTGGCGCGCCTTCTGCGGGCGCAATTCGGTCCTGGCGAACTCGCGCTCGAACGCATCGGCGGCGGCCAGTCGAACCCGACCTATTTCGTCGATTGGGGCACGCGCCGCCTCGTCCTGCGCAAGCAGCCGGCCGGGCCGATCCTGCGCGGCGCCCATGCGATCGACCGCGAGTTCCGCGTGCTCGAAGCGCTGTCGAAGACGAACGTCCCGGTGCCCCGCGCCGTGCTCTTCCAGGCCGAGCCCGAGCCGCTCGGTACACCCTTCTACCTGATGGAGCGGCTGGAGGGCCGCGTCTTCCACGATGCCGCCCTGCCTGGTCTCGCTCCCGAGGAGCGGCGCGGCTTCTACCTCGGCATGGCCGAGGCGTTGGCGAAGCTGCATGCTGTCAGGCCCGAGGATGTCGGCCTCGGCGATTTCGGGAGGCCGGGCAATTATTTCGAGCGCCAGATCGCGCGCTGGACCAAGCAATTGTGGGAATCGCCGGGCGCGCCGATCTCCGAGCTGGAGGCGGTCGCCGACTGGCTGCCGGCGCATCTGCCTGATGACGACGGCCAGGTCTCGATCGCCCATGGCGATTTCCGGCTCGGCAACCTGCTGTTCCATCCGGAGAAACCCGAGGTTATCGGCATCCTCGACTGGGAATTGTCGACGCTCGGCCATCCCCTGGCCGATCTCGGCTATTGCGCCATGCCCTGGCACACCGCGCCCGACGAATATGGTGGTATCCTCGGGCTCGACCGAGCCGTGCTCGGCATTCCCGCGGAGCGGGATTTCCTGGCGCATTACTATGCCCATGCCGTGCCGACGGCACCGCTCCTGCGCTTCCATCTCGTCTTCGCACTGTTCCGTTTTGCGGTGATCTTCGTCGGCATCGCCGACCGGGTCCGGGCCGGCACGGCCGCGGCGGCCAATGCGGCCGAGGTCGCGCCGCTCGCGCGGCGCTTTGCGGTCCGAGCGCGCGAGGCGATGGAGGGGCAGGAAAAGCTTGCGTGAACGCCCCTTGCGGCGCTCGCTGTGGCGCTGCGCCGTCATCCCGGGCTTGTCCCGGGAGCCATCGGAGGGCGCCGTGCTCTACGATGGGTCCCGGATCGGCGCTGCTGTGCAGCTTGTCCGGGATGACGCCCTGATCAGGCAGGATTTGGTAAGCTCAAGACAGCCTGTATGCTTTGAAGTCTGTCTTCTTCTAAAATAACTCCAATTTAGACAGATTCAAAACAATCAGAATTGCTTTGCCGTCCCAAGATGGGCTGTGTTAGCGCGAGGGCATCTTCCCCGGCAGGATGCTCTTCCGATGCCCGCTCCCCGTTGGCTTGCCCGTCTATCCTCCGCCGTGCTCATCGGCGCGTCCGTGTTGTTTGCGGGAGCCGCCAGCGCCGAGACGATCGAGGTCACCGATCTCGCCGGGCGCGTCGTCAACGTCACGCGCGACCCCCAGAAGATCGTGCTCAGCGAGGGGCGCCAGCTCTATACGCTGGCGATGCTCGACCGCGAGGACCCGTTCAAGCGCGTCGTCGGCTGGGGCAACGACCTGATCGAGAATGATCCGGGCGCCTGGCAGAAGTATCTGGCCAAGTTCCCGAAGGCCAAGGATGTCGCGAACATGGGCAATCCCTATGCCGCCGATGTCAGCATGGAGAAGATCGCCTCGCTCGGCACCGAGGTCTACATCCTCGACCTCTCCAACTATTTCAAGGCGCAGGAGACGGGCCTGCTCGCCAAGCTCGAGAAGGCCGGCATCACCACGGTCTTCGTCGATTTCCGCCAGGACCCGACCCAGAACGTGCTGCCGAGCGTGCAGCTCCTCGGCCGCATCCTCGGCCGCGAAAAGGAGGCGAACGCCTTCGCGGACTACTACATGCGCCAGACCCGCAGCATCTATGCCCGCGTCGGCGCGATCCCGGACAAGCAGAAGCCGCTGGTCTTCGTCGAGCGCGCCGCCGGCCTCCTGCCCTGCTGCGCCACCTTCGGCCCGTTCAATTTCGGCCGCTTCATCGAGGAATCCGGCGGGCGCAACTGGGGCAGCCAGTTCTTCTCCGCCTTCCAGGCGCAGGCCGCGCAGGAGAAGGTGCTGGCCGACAATCCGGACGTCTATTTCCTGACCGGCGCCAACTGGTACGGCAGCAACCCCGGCAGCACCGCGGTCGCTCTCGGGTATGACGCCACGCCGGAGCAGGTGCAGAAGCAGATGGCGGCGCTGATGAACCGCCCGGGCTTCCAGCAGCTCAAGGCCGTGCAGGCCAGGAAGGTCATGGCCTTCTACCACCAGTTCTACGACGCGCCGTATTACTTCATCGCCGAGCTCGCCATGGCGAAGGAGTTCTATCCGGACCGGTTCAAGGACATCGACCCGGAAGCGGTCTTCAAGGAATTCCACGAGAAATTCCTGCCGATCCCCTATTCCGGCGTGTTCTGGGCCAGGCTCCAGTGACGGCGGCCTGAGCGACGATGGCCGCGACCTTAGCCATGACGGCAACCGCCACCGGGGACTATCGCCGACGCAATGCGCGCCGGCTGAAGCTCGTCCTGCTCGGCGTCGTCGCGCTCGGCGTCGCGCTGGCGCTCGATGTCTCGATCGGGCCCGGCAATCTACCGCTCGGCGATGTCCTGCGCACGCTGGTCGATCCGCAATCGGCCACACCGCGCCTCTCCGTCATCGTCTGGGACCTGCGCCTGCCGATCGCGCTGATGGCGCTGGCCGTCGGAGCCATGCTGGGCCTGAGCGGCGCCGGCATGCAGACCATCCTCGCCAACCCGCTGGCGGATCCGTTCACGCTCGGCGTCTCGGCGGCTGCGACCGTCGGCGCCTCCGTCGCGATCGTCTTCGGCTGGAGCGTCATCCCCGGCGCCGGTCCCTATATCGTGACAGCCAACGCCTTCGTCTTCGCGCTGGCCGCCTCGCTCGTCCTGTTCTTGATGACCAAGCTGCGCGGCGTCAGCGCCGAGACGATGATCCTCGTCGGCATCGCCCTGCTCTTCACCTGCAACGCCATCACCGCCCTGCTGCAATACCGCTCGAACGAGGTGCAGCTCACCCAGATCGTGTTCTGGACGCTGGGCAGCCTCGCCCGCGCGAGCTGGGAGAAGGTCGGCGTCGCCGCGCTCCTGATCGCGCTCGCCCTGCCGTTCTTCCTGATGCGCGGCTGGGCGTTGACGGCGCTCCGCCTCGGCGACGAGCGGGCCGAGAGCCTCGGCGTCCGCGTCGACCGCCTGCGCCTGGAAATCCTGATCGCGACCTCGCTGCTCGCGGCTGTCTCGGTCTCCTTCGTCGGCGGCATCGGTTTCATCGGATTGGTCGGGCCGCATATCGCGCGGTTGCTCGTCGGCGAGGACCAGCGCTTCTTCCTGCCGACCGCGACGATCGCCAGCGCCGTGCTGCTCTCGCTCGCCTCCACCGTTTCGAAGGTGATCACGCCGGGCGTGATCTATCCGATCGGCATCATCACGGCGCTGATCGGCGTGCCCTTCTTCATCAGCCTGGTCATGTCGATCCGTGGGCGGGGAATCTGAGCGATGGCGCTGCTGATCCGGGATCTCGATTTCCGTTACGGCGCGACGCCGGTTCTGCAAGGGCTCGGCACCGAGGCCCTGCCGCGCGGCGAGCTCGCCGCCTTGGTCGGCCCCAATGGCTCCGGCAAGTCGACGCTGTTCCGCTGCGCCGCCGGCCTGCTGCGGCCCGAGCGCGGCACGGTCGCGCTCGACGGCCATGACCTCTCGCAGCTCTCGCAGCGCGAGCGGGCGCGCAAAGTCTTCTATCTCGCGCAGGATACCGGCGCGCGCGTCGCGCTCTCGGTCTTCGACATCATCCTGCTCGCCCGCAAGAGCCTGCACCGCGGCTATGCGCTCGCGGCCTCGCCCGAGGATGCGCGCGCCGTCGAGGCGGTGATCGAGGAGCTGGGCTTGGCCCCCTTCGCCTCGCGCGACATCGCCACGCTCTCGGGCGGCCAGCGTCAGCTCGCCGCGATCGGCCAGGCGTTGGTGCGCGAGCCCGATGTGCTGCTGCTCGACGAGCCGACCAGCGCGCTCGACGTGCGCCGCCAGCTCGACGTCATGGCGACGATCCGCGAGGCGACCCGCCGCCGCGACATCGTCACGGTCGTCGCGATCCACGATCTCTCGCTCGCGGCGCGCTTCGCGGACCGGGTGCTGGTGATGAATTCCGGACGCATCGCACAGGCGGGCGCGCCCGCCGAGGTGCTTGCGCACGAGGCGGTCTCGGAGACATATGCCGTCGGCGTGCATCTTGAGCATTCGGCTCGGGGCACGCTTCTGGTCGAGCCCTATATCCAGGTTCACTGAAGCATTTTCGAGCGAAGTGGGTACCGGTTCGCGTGAAGAACCGAAGGTCCGCGTCAGCGAAAATGCGAGAAAGCTTCTAAAGCCATGTCCGCACCCGCCTCGCACGACAATTTCACCCTGAAGGAAGAGATCCGCGCCTATTGGTCGGCGCGGGCCGAGAGCTTCGATCTGTCCTTCGGCCATGCGATCAAGTCCGATCGTGAGCTGAAGGCCTTCCAGCGCCTGATCGGTGATTCCTTCGGGGCGGAGCCGCTCGACGTGCTCGACCTCGCCTGCGGCACCGGCGAGATCACCCGCGCCCTGCTCTCGTTGAAGCATCGCGTCACGGCGCTCGACTTCTCCGAGGCGATGCTGGAGCGCGCCCGCGCCAAGCATGGCAAGGCCGCCCGCTTCCGGCTCGGCGATGCCGAGCGCCTGCTCGACGAGGACGCCAGCTACGACGCGGCGATCACCCGCCATCTCGTCTGGACCCTGACCGATCCCGAGGCCGCGCTTGGCGAGTGGTTCCGCGTCCTGCGCCCCGGCGGCCGCCTGCTGGTGATCGACGGCGACTGGGTCAACCGAACGCGCTGGCAGGCGCTGGTCAACCGCTTCGGCAACTGGCTGCGCGAGAAGCGCGGCGCCGCCGTCGCTCCGATCGACGCGGACACCCATGCCTCGATCACCAGCCGCTTTTATTTCAAGAACGGCCTGAGCCGGCAACAGCTCGAAACGATGCTGACCGCTGCCGGCTTCGTTGACATCGTCCCGGCCGATTATCATCAGGTCGTGCGCGAGCAGCAGCGCGCGGCGCCGTTGCACGATGCGATCCGGCTGGCCTCCTCGACCCGTTTCGCCCTGCTCGCGCGCAAGCCTGCGGACGCTGCCGTTTCGCGCTAGAAGATCGGGACAGCGCCGCTGCTTCACAAGGCGGAGCTGCGACAGGAGCGAGTGATGAACGCCAAGCCGGATTGGGACGCCGCGCAATATCTGCGCTTCGAGGACGAGCGGACGCGCCCGCCCGCCGATCTCCTCGCCCGCGTGCCGCTGAGCGAGCCGAAACGCTGCATCGATCTGGGCTGCGGCCCCGGCAACAGCACGGAGCTGGTCGCGGCCCGCTTTCCCGGTGCCATCACCGAAGGCCTGGATTCTTCGCCCGATATGCTGGAGAAGGCGAGGAAGCGCCTGCCGAACCTCTCCTTCGTCCTCGGCGACGTGAACACCTGGTCCGATGCGGTGGGCTACGACCTGATCTTCGCCAATGCCGTGCTGCAATGGCTGCCGGATCATCAGGGCCTGTTTCCGCGCCTGGCACGCTCGCTGACATCCGGCGGCTGCCTCGCTGTGCAGATGCCGAACAATCTCAACGAGCCCTCCCATGTCGCGATGCGCGAGGTGGCGGCGGAAGGGCCCTGGGCGGAGAAGCTTGCGAGCGCCAAGGCCGAGCGCTCGGCGATCGGTTCCTTCGGCGATTACCGGCGCTGGCTGATCGAGGCCGGCTGCCGCGTCGATATCTGGCAGACGACCTATGTCCATGCGCTGGCCAATCTCGAAGCCATCGCCGAATGGTTCAAGAGCACCGGCCTGAAGCCTTATCTCGACCGTTTGACGGCCGAGGAGCAGAAGGACTTCCTCGCCCGCTATATCGAGCGCATCGCGCCGCATTACCCGGTCGAGAGCGACGGGAAGGTGCTGCTGCGCTTCCCGCGCCTGTTCGTGGTCGCGGTGCGCGAGGGCTGAGAGCCGGTCGGATGTTCCCCGAGCCCTCATCCTGAGGAGCAGCCGGAGGCTGCGTCTCGAAGGATACTTTAGGAGGCTCGGGAGATATCTGGAACATCCTTCGAGATGCCGCTTCGCGGCTCCTCAGGATGAGGGCTCAAATGGAAAACGGCTTTGAGCTTAGCCCTTCGCGGCTTCCGCCTTTTTGGCGGCGACATGCTCCTCGTCCGAGGCTCCGGCGCGCCAATAGCTGACGACGAGGTTCTGGTCGCGCTCCGGCCTGAGCTTGCCGCGCGACGCCGCCCGGATCGCCTTGAACGCGGCATGCTCCGACGCCGACCAGAGATAGGTTGAAGGCCCGTCCGCCGGCCAGTCGATCGTCGCGAAGGCGTCCGGCAGCAACGGCAGGCTGCCCGGCGCGGCCTTGCCACGATGCAGCCAGGTCAGCGCCATGCCGCCCGGATGGCGCAGGGGCTGTTCCTCGCCGGCATCGGCGACCTCGATGAAGACCTGCCCCTTGGCCTCGTCCGGCAGGTTCTCCAGCATCCGCGCCACGGCCGGCAGCCCGGTTTCGTCGGCGAGGAAGACATAGCGCTCGGCCGGCTTGAGGCCGCGGCCGCCCGGCCCCGCCATGCCGATCCGGTCCCCGACCTTGGCCCGGAACGCGAAGGCCGAGCCCGGGCCGGCATCCTCGTGCAGCACGAAATCGAGCGCGAGCGTGCCGGCAGCGACGTCGATCTCGCGGATCGTGTATTTCCGCACCAGCGGCCTGGTTTCGGCCGGCGCGGGCAGCAGCAGCCCGTCATCGCCGACCATCGGCCAGCTTGGCTCGCTAACCCCGACCGGCGGGATGAACAGGCGCACATGCAGCGCGTCGAGATGATCGTAGCGCGCGAGATTCTCACCCGTGAAGCGGATCCGGGCCATATGCGGGGTGATCCGCTCGACGCCGGTGACCGTCAGGATGCGGAACTCGGGCGGCAGGGCCGGGCCGGTGCCGTCCCCGGTCCAGCGCATCTCGGGCGCTGCGCCCTTCGGGGCGAACTCGATGACATGGCTGGCGATGGCGCGCTTCATGCCGAGCAGGGCGGACAGGTCCGCCGCCTCGACATGGACATCGAGCGCGGCTGTCGTGAGTTCGATCCGCGCGTGGCTGCCGTCGAGCGCGATGAGCGTCGCGCCGTCCTGCTCGGTGATGACGGCCTCGTGCTCGACGAGATGCTCGCAGAGCGGCTTCAGGACGCCCGCCGGGTTGGCGAGCGCGATCCGGGTCGAGGTAGCGAGCATGGGGGTCTCCGTCAGGCTTTCGGCGGTGCCGCGATCCAGAGCGTTCCGTCGAGTGGGATCGCCGAGAACCGGGCGCCCTCGGCAAGCGTCGCGGCGGGGTCGATATCGGCGAAGCGCTCCGGGTGGAGCCATTTCGCCAGGGCCTCGATCGCGACGACATGCAGCGGGGTATCGTTGAACAGGTGCCAGAAACCGAAGGCGCGCCGCTTCTCGATGGCGCTGAGCATCTTGAGCGAGGGCGTGGCGAGGAGCTTGGCGAAGCTGGCAGCGGCATCCGTCTCGCTGACGCCGAGGCCGAGCACGAGCCCGCCGAGCTTGGCGAGATGCGTGCCGCCGGTCGCGATATAGACGTCCGGATCGGCACCGATGAGCTGTTCGAGACCGATCTGCCCGGTCGCGCCCGGCAGCATCGCGGCGGCGATATTGCGCCCGCCGGCGGCCTGGATGAATTCGTTGAACGTGCCCTGCCCGGCCGTCATGCAGCAATCGTAGCCGCCGGCATGGGCATGGATGAAGACGGAGGGACGCTTCGCGTCCGCGACGCGGCTCGCGATCCGCTTCATGCGGTCCTCGTAGAAGGCGATCAGCTTTTCCGCCTGCTCCTGCTGCCCGGTGAGGATGCTCAGCGCCCTCAGGCTCGGCACGGTGTCGCGCAGCGGTTCCAGGAAGAAATCGACCACCGCCACGGGAATGCCGGCCGCTTCCAGCTTCTCGACGAGATCGCCGGGGCCGCGGCGTGTGCCGGCGAGCGATTTGCTGAGCACGACGAGATCGGGCCCGAGCGCGATCGCCTGCTCCAGCGAGAAGCCGGCAGCCGTGCCGCCGTCGCCGACGAGCGGCAACGTGTCGATCGCCGGGAAGCGCGCCCGGTAGCGCGCGAGCCCGTCGGGATTCTGCCGTTCGAGATCGCTGCCCCAGCCGGCGAGGATGCTGATCGGATCGGGATGGATCAGGCCGAGCGCGTTGAGCTGGCGGCCCTGCGCCAGCACGATGCGCTTCGCGGGAGCCGCGAGCTTGACCGTGCGGCCGAGGACGTCGGTCGCGACGATCGGGGACGAAGCCATGGCCGGCAGAACAGGCAAGGTCAGCCCTGCGAAGATCAGCGAACGCCTGTCGATCATCATGCGGCAGCCGCCTTGTCCTGCGCCGTGCCGGCGAGCGCGAAGGCGATCGCGCGCGAGAGCATCGACGGGATCACCGAGACATGGTTCTCGCCGGGGAACTCGGTGAAGTCGCACGCGACACGGCCGGAGGCGGTCAGGCGCTCCGCCATCTCGGCGGCATTGTCGCGCATCCGCGCTTGCGCCAGCCGCTCGGCCCGTTGCGGGGTGACGGCGAGCGTGGGAGCCTGCTCATGGCTGCCGATCGTGATCAGGAGGCGCCCGGCAGTGCCAGAGCTGTCACGGCGAAAGGCTTCTTCGCTCGCGAGGATGGCGCGGTCCTGCCACCAGATCGACGGGCTGCCGGCGGCGAGGGCATCGAACAGGCCGGGCCGGGTGAACAGCGCGTGCAGGACGAACAGCCCGCCATAGGAATGGCCGGCGAGCGCGCGCCGGCTCGGGTCGAGCGGTGCGAGCTTTGCGACGGCCGGCAGGATCTCATCGACGATCATGTCGAGGAAGCGGTCGGCTCCGCCGGGAATGGGCAGGAGATCGCGCTGGCGCCGCTCGGCATCGAAGGGCCGCCCGTCGGGATAGCCGATGCCGATCAGAACGGCGGGGCCGACGCCGGTCGCTTCCGGGCGCTGGGACTGCAACCGGGCGGCCGTCGCTGCGACCGGGAACAGCGCGTGGCCGTCGACCAGTACAAGCGCGGGAAAGCCGCGCGCCGGAGCGGGGCCTTCCGGCACGGAGATCAGCAGCCGGTAGCGTGAACCGTCCCGCGCCTCGAAGTCACGCTGCCAGGCCAGCGGCAGCGTGACCGGGGCGAAGGCGGGATCGAGGAAGCTTCCGGGCTGCATCGGTGACGTCACCAGCGATAGGACAGCGTGGCGAGCACGGTGCGGCGCAGGCCGAAGGAACACTGCGTCGCGGCGTAGCACCCGGAGACATACTCCTTGTCGAACAGGTTCTGGGCGTTGACCTGAACCTTCCAGCCCTTGAGGGCCGGGCTGGCCGCGGCGAGGTCGTAGCTGATGGCAGCATCGACCAGCGTGTAGTCCGGCGTGGAGAAGGTGTTGCCGGGATCGCCGGCACCGCTGCCGACATAGCGGACGCCGGCGCCGAGCCCGAGGCCCGAGAACAGGCCGGTGCGGAAGGTGTAATGCGCCCAGAGCGCCGCCATATGGCGCGGCACCACCGTCGGGCGCTTGTGCAGGTCGACGCCCGTGCTCTTGGTCACTTCGGCATCGGTATAGGTATAGGCCGCGACGAGGTCGAGATTGTCGAAGACGGTCGCGCGGGCCTCGACTTCGACGCCGCGGGCGCGGATCTCGCCGGTCTGGACCTGGAAGGTCGGGTGGGCGAGGTCGGTCGTCGGGACATTGGTCTGGGTGAGCTGGTAGACCGAGGCCTGCAGGAACGCGTTCATGCCCGGCGGCTCGTATTTGAAACCGGCCTCGAACTGCTCGCCTTCGGTCGGCTTGAACGGTGTCCCAGTGAAGGTCGTGCCCGCTTGCGGATCGAACGAGGTCGAATAGCTTGCATAGGGCGCGAAGCCGTTGTCGAAATTATACATCAGCGCGACGCGGCCGGTGCGGGCCGTGTCGTCCTGCTTGGTCAGCACGCCCGTGCTCATCGCTCGCGTCCGGGCCTCCGCCCGGTCGAAGCGGCCGCCGACGAGAAGCGAGAGCCTGTCCAGCTTGATCTGGTCCTGCAGATACACGCCGTACTGGGCCGTGGTCTGCTTCGTACCGGCCAGCGCCGGCAGCGCGAAGGGCAGGCGGCCATAGATCGGATTGGTGTAGTCGAGCGTCTGCACCGTGCCGCCGGCGCCGGTGAAGGCGGTGCCGTCAGTCCAGTAGCCGTCGATGCCGAACAGCACCTTGTGCGTCAGCGGGCCCGTGCGGAAATCGGCCTGGAGCTGGTTGTCGATGCCGGCGGTGCGCGCCTTCTCGTTTGACATCGTCACGCGGCGGGTCAGCGTCTTCTGGTCGGCTGCGATGCCGCCGACAGCCACCGTCCGGAAGCGCGATTCGAGATCGGACACGCGAACGTTCTGGCGGAAGCTGAGGACGTCGTTGAAGCGATGCTCGAAGGCCCAGCCGAGATTGGCCTGGTTGCGGCTATAGCCCTCGAAATTCGGCTCGCCTGGGAAGAACTCGCTGCGGATGCGGCCGTTGCGGCTCGGCAGGACGGTGCCGACCGCGGGGATGAAGCCATAGAAGCCGGTTTCCGGGTCACGCTGGAACGAGGCCATCAGCGTGAAGGTGGTCGCCCCGTTCGGCCGATAGGTCACGGAGGGCGCGATGAAGATGCGCTGGTCCTGCGTGTAGTCGACCTGCGTGTCGGCCGAGCGGCCGAGGCCGACCACGCGATAGAGCCAGGTCTTCTGCGCATCAACCGGGCCGCCGATATCGAAGGCCATCTCGGCCCGCTGCCGGTTGCCGGCGCGGAGCTGGACCTCGCCGTGCTTCTCCTCCTGCGGCCGCTTGCTGACCATGTTGACGAGGCCGCCCGGCTTCACCTGCCCGAACACCACCGAGGACGGGCCGCGCAGCACCTCGACCCGCTCCAGCCCCCAGGGCTCGTAGGACGGCACCAGGAAGTTGACGCCGCGCAGATAGCGCAGGCCGTCGAGATTGTTGACGAAGCCGGCCCCTGTTCCCGCGCCGCCGAAGCCGCGGATGAAGACGCTGTCGTAGCGGCCGCCCGAGGACAGGCGCGTCTCGCCGAGCACGCCGGCGCTGTAGCGCAGGGCCTGACTGACCGTGGTCGCGCTCTGGTCGTCCATCTGGTCGCGCGTGACGACGGTAATCGACTGCGGCGTCTCCATGATTGGGGTGTCGGTCTTGGTCGCGGTGTCGCTGCGGCGCGCGACATAGCCGTTGACCGGGCCGTTGGCGCGCTCGCCCTGAACCTCGATCGTGTCGAGGCCGATCGCGGTGCCGGTTTGGGCAGCCGGGGCGCTCTGCGCCAGTGCCGCACCCGCTCCGCCGACGAGGAGAGCGGTCAGGGCGACCCCGGCCCGTCCCATCTTGCGATTGCTGCTGTTGATCCCGATCATACCCGTATTCCTGCCCCTGGCGCCTTGGCGCCCTCGTCCCCGGGGTTCTTTCAGGAAGGCTGCCGGGCGGGCAACGCGCTTGGCTTTCGATCGCGGCAGTATTTCTTTCGGTCGCGTTTCGAACGCCTCCAAGCAAGGACGGGAAGGCGAATTCATCGTTTGAATCAGCGCAATGCGCTCGGAGCGATGCCGAAACGCTTGCGGAACAGCCCCGAGAAATGCGCCGGGCTGTAGCCGACCTGGAAGGCCGCGACGGCGACGCCGGCCTCCCCGCTCGCGATCAGCGCATAGGCCTGCTGCAGGCGCTGCTCCTGCAGGTATTCGAAGACGCTGGCGCCGAATTCGGCGCGGAAGGCGGAGGTGAGCTTGGTCGGGTTGAGCCCGCTTTCCCGCGCAAGCTCCGCCAGGCTGAGCGGCTGCTGCAAGGTTTCGAGCAGGCGGTCGCGCGCCGCATGGACCTGTTCGCGCAGGCGCGGGTTGAGCCGGGCCGGGCGAACCGGGCGCTCGCCCAGCATCTGATCCAGCACGAGGGCCCCAAGTTCTAGCGCCTTGCCAGCGAGGTAGAGCGGACGCAAGGCTTCGCCTACCGGACACTCCGCCATCTGCAAGGCGAGCGACCGGATCGGCGCATCCGCCGGGCGCACCCAGACACCGGCATCATCGGAACAGGCGAGACGCGCGGCCTTCGCCACATCCGGCCCGAACTCGCGCCCGACGAAATCGAAATGGAACTGCATCAGCGCGCAGCGCAGCGCGCCGTCGGCCAGTCCGGTGCGTTGCTGCAGATGCTCGCCGCCATTGGCCGCGACGAGGACGGTCGGCCCGTCGAGCAGCACGGCGGGGCGATCGTCGAGCTCCAGCGCCTGCCGGCCTTCCAGCATGACCGCGACCTTGAGGCCGGGGCGCATCGGGCCGACGATCCGCTCGCCCTCTTGGATCGTGAAGGTGCCGGCCGAAAGCGAGAGATTGCGCGAGAACAGCTCCAGGCTCGTGGCGGGTTTCGGGACGGAGCTGGAACCGGTATGCATTGCGACCTCTGTTAAGAGGTGACGCTTACGCGATGCGGCGATAAAAATCAAATAATATCAATAGTTTAAATGGATTCTAAGGTTCGCATGCTGCTACTGCCTGACGCTCGTGCCTGCGCCTTGACGATGCCAAGGGCCTCGCGTGTCGGATCAGGTCACAGATAGGGCGGCGTGCAGGCGCTCACCACGATGCAGCGCTCCGTCCCGATATTGCGGTAGCGATGGGGGATGCGGCTGTCGAAGAGATAGGCATCGCCGGGCTTCAGCACCTTGATCTGGTCGCCGACCGTGATCTCGAGCTCGCCCGCCAGCACCACGCCGCCCTCATGCGACTCGTGCTTGAGCATGGCCGCGCCGGTATCGGCGCCGGGATCGTAGGATTCGTGCAGGATCTGCAGGTTATGGGCCTGCGCGTCCCCGACCTGGCGGAAGGACATCTGGCCCCGGCTCTCGCCGCCATTGACCTGATGCAGGCGCGAGGTCAGGTCGAGCAGGTCCGAGGCCTCGAAGAACACCTTGTCCCGCGGCGCCCGCGCCTCGTCAAAAAAATTGACCATGGTCATCGGGATGCCGTCGAGGATCTTGCGCAGCGACGCGACCGACGGGCTGTTGCGATTCTGCTCGATCAGCGAGATCAGGCTATGGGTGACGCCCGAGCGCGCTGCGAGCTCGCGCTGGGAAAGCCCGGCTGCCAGCCTGATTTCCTTGAGCCTTCCGCCGACGTCAAAGCTCATCGCCGCCCTGCCTTCCGATCCTGCGCGCCTTTTTGAATCTGCGCGTTATGCAGAGCCCGCTTGCTCGGCGGTGCTTGCCATGTTCAATATTCTGAGCGATGCTGCCGGAAAGCCAATAAGAAAATAGTGTCATGGGGAACCGGCGGAGTGGAATAGTTTTCGCGATCAGAGCACACCGTCCAGACTAAATCCCCATTCGATACGATAGGGCTGCATGCTCGTGCATTGTCGCGCGCATGGCACGGGAGATGCTTGCCGAAGATTGCTGCCTCGCCAATGCCTCGTGACGAGAATTCAACAGGGAAAGCAGGGTAATCCGGGCCGATGACGCAAGCCGAGACCGTTTTGTTGAATGGCCGCATCTTCTGCGGTCTGGCCGAAGGCTTCGTGGAGGCTCTCGCGATCGGCGGCGGCAAGGTGCTGGCGGCCGGCTCGGCTGCCGAGATCGCGGCCTTGCAAGGAGTCACGACGAAAGTCGTCGATCTCGCCGGCCGCGTCGCCATTCCCGGCCTCAACGACGCGCATATGCATCTGTTGCCGCTTGGCCTTGCCATGAGCGAGGTCAACCTGCGCCCCGAGGAGGGCGTGAACAGCATCGACGAGATCCTGCGCCGCATCGCCGCCGCGGTGAAGGGCAAGAAGCCCGGCGAATGGGTCACCGGCCGCGGCTACGACCATAACGAGCTGGCCGAGGCCCGCCATCCGACCGCCGAGGAACTCGATCGCGTCTCGCCGGACAATCCCGTCTACATCAAGCGCACCTGCGGCCATGTCGGCGTCGTCAACGGCCGCGCCATGGCGGCGGCTGGTATCGGCCACAACACGCCGAGCCCCGATGGCGGCCTGATCGAGCGCCGCGACAACAAGCTCACCGGCCTGCTGGCCGAAAGCGCCATGCGCCTGATCGTCGACGCGATGCCGAAGCCGAGCATCGCGGAGCTGAAGGCCGCGATCGAGAAGGCTGGGCACTACATGCTCGCGCAGGGCTTCACCAGCGTCATGGATGCCGGCGTCGGCATGGGCGCCGGTATGGCCGAGATCGAGGCCTATGAGGAGGTCGCGCGCGCTGGCACCCTGCCGGTCCGCACCTGGGTCTGCATCTACGGAAATGCCGACGGCATCGGCGACGAGGCCCATGCGGCGGGCTACCGCTTCGGCCGCGAGACCGGCCTCTTGCGCTACGGCGCGATGAAGGTCTTCGGTGACGGTAGTGCCGGCGGTCTGACCGCCGCGATGAGCGAGCCCTACCTGGTCGGCGACCCAGATAATCGCGGCATCTTCATCTATTCCGATGCCGACATGCATCGTTATCTCCGGCACTACCACGAGCTCGGCTACCAGCTCGCGATCCATGCGATCGGCGACGCTGCGATCGAGCAGGTGCTCTCCGGCATCGAGAAGGCCGACAGTCCCGCGCATCCGATCAAGGGCCGCCGCCATCGCATCGAGCATTGCGGCTTCCTGACCGACGGCCAGCTCGCCCGCATGGCCGCTGCCGGCATCGATCCGGTGCCCCAGCCGGCCTTCATCTACGAATTCGGCGATCTCTACGTGATCAATCTGGGCGAAGAGCGCGCTGGCGCCTCCTATCCGATGCGCAAATGGCTCGATGGCGGCCTGCATGCCGCGGCGAGCTCGGATGCCCCGGTCTGCGCCACCGACCCCTTCAAGAACCTCTTCACGATGGTCACCCGCCAGACCAAGCGCCATACCGAGATCGGCGGCGCCGAGAAGCTGAGCATGGAGGAGGCCGTCCACGCCTATACCCTGCTCGGCGCCTATACCCAGTTCGCCGAGGACAAGCTCGGCCGGCTGGTGCCGGGCCAGCTCGCCGATATCGCGATCCTCTCGCACGACATCTTCGCGATCCCCGTCGGTGAGGTCGAGAACGAGGTTCGCTGCGACCTGACCCTGCTCGGCGGCGAGGTCGTTTTCGACCGGCACGGCCAGCTTGCGGCTGCGGCGCAATAGGCCGGGACCCCCGCAATGCTCAAACATACGCTGCAAAGGCTGCTGCTGGTCCTGCCGGTGATGCTCGGCGTGCTGCTGATCGGCTTCCTGCTGATGCAGGTGGTGCCGACCGATCCGGCCCAGGTTCGCGCCGGCCCGACCGCGACCCAGGACGTTGTGGAGGCGATCCGCCAGGAACTCGGGTTGAACCAACCCCTCTGGAAGCAGTTCGCCATCTATATCGGGCGCCTCGCGCAAGGCGATCTCGGCGTCTCCATCATCAACAACGTTCCTGTCACGCAGGAACTCGGCAACACCATCGGCCCGACGCTCGAATTGATGCTGGCCTCGCTGATCTGGGCGATCCCGCTCGGCATGTTCCTCGGCACGCTCAGCGCCTATTACCGGGGCTCGCTGATCGACCGCGCGATCATGGCCTTCTCGGTGGCCGGCGTCTCGCTGCCGGTCTTCTTCCTCGGCCTCGGGCTGATCTGGCTCTTCGGCTTCTATTATCCGATCCTGCCCTTCACCGGCCGCACCGGCCCGCTCTGGACCTGGGAGGGTCTCCAGGGGATCATCCTGCCGGCGGTCACGCTGGGCGGCGTCTTCGTCGGCCCGGTCGCGCGCATGACCCGCACCTCGGTGCTCGACGAGCTTGGCGCCGACCATGTCCGCACCGCCCGCGCCAAGGGGCTCGGGGAAAGCACCGTCGTGCTGCGCCACACCTTGCGCAATGCGCTGGTCCCGGTCGTGACGCTGATCGGCCTTCAGATCGGCTTCCTGCTCGGCGGCGCCGTCGTCACGGAGACGGTTTTCTCCTGGCCGGGCATCGGCCGGCTCGCGGTCGGCGCCATCCTGTCGAGCGACCTGCCGATGGCGCAGGGCACGATCATCATGCTCTCGCTCGGCTTCATCCTGGTCAATCTCGCGGTGGACGTCCTCTATGCCGTGCTCGATCCGCGCGTGAGGGGGACCTGATGAGCTCGCCCATGAAGCTTGACCGCAACGCGCTCCAGCCCGGCGCCAAGACGGTCGAGGCGGCCGTAAGCGTTGCCGCCGCCACGCCTGTCCGCCGCAAGACCGTCTTCCGGATGCTTCTTTCCGATGTCGGCTCCTGCGTCGCGCTGTCGCTCGTCGTCCTCGCCATCCTTGCCGCGGTGTTCGCGCCCTGGCTCGCACCGACCGACCCCTTCGGAAACGACCTCGCCAACACGCTCAAGCCGCCGGGCGAGGGAAGCCTGCTCGGCACGGACGGGCAGGGGCGCGACATGATCACGCGCCTGCTCTACGGCCTGCGCACGACCCTGATGATGGGCTCGGCCTCCGTGGTTTTCGGTTGTACGATCGGCGGCATGATCGGCTTCGCCGCCGCCTATTACCCGAAGCTGTCCGGCCTGCTGATGCGGTTCATGGACATCCTTCTGTCCTTCCCCGCGATCCTGTTCGGCCTCGCCATCGCCGCGATCTTCGGCCCCGGGCTGCCGGCGGTGATCATCGCGCTCTCGATCGCGACCGTGCCGCTGATGGCGCGCGTGGTGCGCGGCTCGGCGCTGGTCGTGCTGCAGCAGGGCTATATCGAGGCGGCGCGCTCGCTGGGCTTGAGCGACCTGCGCATCATCCTGCGCTATGTCCTGCCGAACTGCCTCTCGGCGATCTTCGTCTTCGTCACCCTCCGTTTCGGACAGGTCATCCTGCTCGGCGCGGCGCTCTCTTTCCTGGGGCTGGGCGCCCAGCCGCCGACGGCCGAGCTCGGAGCCATGGCGGCGGACGGTCGTAACTTCCTGTTCTTCGCGCCGCATGTCTCGGTCTTGCCGAGCCTGGTCATCTTTGCGGTCGTGCTGGCCTTCAACGTGCTCGGCGATTCCCTGCGCGACGCCCTCGATCCAAAGCTGCGCAAATAGCTTTCGACATCAACCAAGAAGCGAAAAAAGGGGACTTGCTCGATGCTGAAACTTTCAACTCTGCTACTCGCTGGCGCTGCTGTGGCGTCGCTCACGACCGTGCCGGCGTTTGCCCAGCAGAAGGCGCCGCTCACGATCCTGCGTGTCATCGACGCCGACAACTACGACCCGATCCGCACCACCGCGACCGCGGCGGCCGAGGTCATGTACATGCTGGCCGACACGCTGGTAACGGTCGATTTCGACATGAAGACGATCAAGCCCGGCCTCGCCGACAGCTGGACGATCTCGCCGGATGGCCTGACCTACACCTTCAAGATCCGCAAGGACGTGAAGTTCTGCGATGGCCGGCCGATGACCATCGACGACGTCGTCTATTCGCTGAAGCGCTGGACCGACCCGGCCAACAAATCGCCGGTCTCCTTCCGCGGCGGCCCGGTCAAGGACATCCGCGCCGACGGCGATTCCACGCTGATCTACGAACTGAAGGAGCCCTATAGCGACCTGATGTTCCAGCTCGCGCTGTCCTTCGCCTCGGTGGTCGACAAGGCGACCGTCGAGAAGCTCGGCCCGAATTTCGGCGTTCAGGGCTTCAACGGCACCGGCCCCTATTGCTGGTCGAAATGGACCCCGCGCCAGGAGCTCGTGCTCAAGAAGAACCCGCATTATTCGTGGGGGCCGCCGATCTACAAGGACCCGAAGCCGCAGATCGACGAGATCGTCTGGAAGGTCATTCCGGAGTCGAACACGCTGATGGCCGCGATCCAGGCCAAGCAGGCCGACGTGACCTACTACATGCCCTATATCGCGCTCGACACGATGCAGCGCATCCCCGGCATGACGGTGCAGCGGCAGGAGAATTACATCTACGACGTCTTCATGGGCTTCAAGGTCGACAAGCCCGTAGTGAAGGACAAGGCGATCCGCGAGGCTGCCAATATGGCGGTCGACAAGGAAGCGATCGCCAAGGCGATCTATTTCGGCAAAGGCAGGAGCCTCCCCTCCCTGCTCAATCCTGCGGTCGTCGATTACGATAAGGATTCGGCCAAGATCATGCCGAAGCACGATCCGAAAGCGGCCGCCAAGCTGCTGGAAGACGCCGGCTGGAAGGTGGGCGCCGACGGCATCCGCGAGAAGGATGGCGAAAAGGCCAGCTTCACCGTCTACGGCATCCGCAACAGCGACAACCCGCGCATCTCCGAGGCGATGCAGGCGGATCTGCGCAAGGTCGGCATCGACATGAAGATTCAGCTCTGGGACGCGACCGTCGCCTGGGGCAAGCTGGCGACGCAGGAATTCGATGCCTTCCTGATGTCCTACCCCTATGTGACCGCGACGGAGGCGATGAGCCTCTATTTCCGCAGCCAGCAGGCCCCGACCCCGAACCGGATGAACTGGAAGAATCCCAAGACGGACGAATTGCTCAAGGCTGCGTCGATGGCGACCGATGCCGACAAGCGCAGGCAGGCGCTGGCTGAGGTCCAGACCCAGCTCACCGAGGCGAATGTCTGGGTGCCGCTGTCCTCTCAGCCGCTCTGGATTGTCGCGACCGACCGTGTCGAAGGCGCGCGCGCCCACGGCCTGTATGGCGCCGGCCTCTACAAGGGGCTCGATCTCAAGCTGAAGCGCTGAACGTCTCCAGCGCCGCGTGGCTCCCGCTGCGCGGCGCTTTTTCTATGTCTGGCCGCTAGGGAGAAATATTATGACGATCACGGTCATCAAGAACGCCGAAGTCGTTGTCGCCTGGGATGCGGAAGCCTCCCGGCATATCTATCTGCACGGAGCTGATGTCGCCTTCGAGGACGGCACGCTGCGTTATGTCGGCCCCCGCTACGAAGGACCGGCCGACGAGACCGTCGACGGCAGCGGGCGCATGGTCATGCCCGGCCTCGTCAACATCCATTCGCACCCCTCGAGCGAGGCGCTGAACAAGGGCTTCCTCGACGAGCTCGGCTCGCCCGCGCTCTACAATTCCTCGCTCTACGAATTCATGCCGATCCTGCGTCCCGATGCCGAGGCCGTGCCGGATTGCGTGCAGGTCGCCTATTCCGAGCTGCTGCTCTCCGGCGTTACGACGCTTGCCGACATGTCGGTCGCTCACCCCGGCTGGCTCGACCTTGCCGCCGATAGCGGCCTGCGCGTCTGCCTCTCGCCGATGTTCCGGTCGGCCCGCTGGTTCACCAAGAACGGCCATGTCGTCGAATACGAGTGGGACGAGAAGGCCGGCGTTGCGGCCATGGAGCAGGCTTTCACGGTCATCGAGCAGGCGCAGAAGCACCCCTCCGGCCGGCTCTTCGCGATGGTCTCTCCCTCGCAGATCGACACCTGCAGCGAGGGCCTGATCAAGGACAGCCACGCCGAGGCCAAGCGTCGCGGCCTGCCCTGGCAGATCCACGCGGCCCAGTCGACGGTCGAGTTCCACGAGATCACCCGCCGCCATGGCGTGACGCCGATCCAGTGGCTGGAGAAGCTCGGCGTGCTCGGCGAGACCAGCATCGTCGGCCACGGCATCTTCCTCGACGACTACCCGCGCGTCGCCTGGCACAGCCGGCGCGACCTCGCGCTGCTGGCCGAGACCGGCACGATGGTCGCCCATTGCCCGACGGTCTTCATGCGCCGCGGCATCGCGCTCGACGATTTCGGCCGCTATCGCCGCGCCGGTGTCCGCATCGGCCTGGGCACAGATACCTACCCGCACAACATGCTCGAGGAGATGCGCCATGTCGGCTATGTCGCCCGCATGATGGCGGAGAACCCGCGCACGCTGACCACCACCGACATCTTCGAGGCCGCGACCACGGCGGGCGCCGCCGCTCTCGGCCGCGACGACATCGGGCGGCTGGAAGCGGGCTGCAAGGCCGACCTCGTCATGGTCGACCTCACCCATCCGATGATGCAGCCGCGTCGAGACCCCGTCCGCAGCATGGTCTATGCCGCCGCCGAGCGCGCTGTCGACCGCGTCTATGTCGACGGCAGGCTGGTCGTCCGCGACGGCACCGTCCTGACCATGGACTATCCGGCCGCCGCCCTGCGCCTCCACGAGGCCCAGAAGCGGACGGAAGCGGCGGCGCCCGGCAATGACTGGATCAAGCGCCCGGTGACGGATTATTCGCCGCTGACCTTCCCGGTGAAGTGAGCGAGGGCGGGTTATCTTACGCGGAAACACAGCGTCATCCCAGGCTTGACCCGGGATCCATGCCGGAGCGCTTCGGACAGAGGTTCAGGCATGGATCCCAGATCTCCGCTTCGCTGCGTCCGGGATGACCCGCCGGGCCAAGAGAGCGACGTGCCGGCGCATCGCCGCATCGTGAGCCCCCTGCGTCACGCCGCCCGCTTTCGGACGGCGCGATCCGGCGTTAGGTTGTGCCCATGTCGCAGGCAGACGAGACAACGCAGGTGGAGGCCGGCTCTTCGAGCCGTCTGGGCCTCATGCTGATCGGCGGAGGCTTCTTCGCCCTGTTTCTCACCGGCCTGCTGCTTTGGTGGCGCGAAGGCGATCGGCTTTTCACTGACGGTCTCATCGCGTCGATCGTGGCCTGTTTCTAGGTATCGGCCTGACAAGTAGGAACCGGTTTTCGGATCCGACCGATGCCTGGAAAAACGCTGTCTAGCGGCTGCGGCCGCCTGCCCGGGAAAACTTTCGTGAACCGCCGTCTCGTCCTGCCCCTCGTCGTCTTCCTGGCCGGGGCGCTCGCGCTCGCTGCAGCCGCGATCCTCACCTTCTCGTCCGGCCGCCAGGGTGGCGGCAGCGGCACGGCCAGCGTCGGCGGCCCGTTTACCCTGACGACACAGGAGGGCAAGCCGCTTTCCGACACCGACCTGAAGGGCTCGCCCTTCCTGGTGTTCTTCGGCTTCACCCGTTGCCCCGACATCTGCCCGACCAAGCTCTTCGAGATTTCCGAAGTCCTGCGTGCGGCCGGCGACGGCGCCAAGGCGAAGGGCCTCAAGGCCCTGTTCATCACGGTCGATCCTGAGCGCGATACGCCTGAGGCGATGAAGAGCTATCTCGGCTCCTTCGATCCGCGCATCGTCGGCCTGAGCGGTGATCGCCCGGCGATCGACGCCGTGATCAAGGCCTATCGCGCCTATGCCAAGAAGGTGCCGCTCAAGGATGGCGACTACACGATGGACCATACCGCGCTGGTCTATCTGATGGGCAAGGACGGCAACTTCGTCGGCGCCTTCAATATCGAGCAGCCTCCGGCTCAGGCGGCAGCGGAATGGTTGCGTCACTCGTAGCATCCGCGATTGGCGCGCGCCGGCGCGCCAATCCATGCTCGGTCTTGTTCCAGGCGAAGCGGCGGTTGAAATAGTCGTAGAGCGCCATCCAGGCCGCGACCGAGACCAGCGCGTAGTAGAGCGGCAGCAGCGGGACGAGCAGCAGCAGGCCCGGCGCCCCCCGGCGCAGCGCTCCGACGATCGGCGGCACGAACAGCGCGACGCTGCCGAGCAGCCAGACGCCGAGCGCTATGGTCGAGGTCAGCGTGGCGACGGTGCCGACCGGCGCGAACAGCGACCCGTCCCAATAGGCGATGAGCGCCGCGATCGCGAAGGCGGGATAGCCGAGAGCGGTCGCGACCGTGCCGAAGACCAGCGACAGGAAGGCGAAGGTTGCGGCGAGGCCGGCCTCTCGGAGCAGGCGCAACGGCGCGCGCGAATGCGTCACCAGCGTCTGGATATAGCCCTTGATCCAGCGTGAGCGCTGCTTGAGCCAGGCGAGGATGGTAAGCGGGGCCTCTTCGCGCGTGTTCGAGGGCAGGTCGCCGATGCGGTAGCCGGCGCGAACCAGCCTGAAGCCGAGATCGGCATCCTCCGTCACGTTCCAGGCGTCCCAACCGCCCACAGTGCGCAGAGCCTCCGTCCGGAAATGGTTCGAGGTGCCGCCCAGCAGGATCGGCAGCTGGAATTGCAGCAGGCCGGGATTGAGCACCTCGAACAGCCCCGCATATTCGAGCGCGAACAGGCCGGGCAGCACGCCCTCCTCGGCATGATCGATCACGAGACGCGCCTGCAGGCAGCCGAGTTCCTTCGGGCCACCGAGGAAGCGCGCCGCCGCCATGCGCAGTTGCTGCGGGTCGGGGATGTCCTCGGCGTCGAAGATGGTGAAGAGCGCGCCGCGCGCTTCGAGCAGTGCGAGGTTGAGCGCGCGCGGCTTGGTGCGCGGCTGGCCGGGTGGCGCGACCGTCACGGAAAAATGCGGTGGCAGCGCCATCTGCGCCAATGCGCTGCGCATGCCGGTATCGTCGGCCTCGATCAGCAGGCGGATATCGAGCTTGGCCGGGGGATAGTCGAGCGCGCCGAGCGCATCGGTCAATTGCCGGAGCACGGCAAGTTCCCGGTAGAGCGGCACGGCCACGGTGTAGACAGGCAGGCGGGACTCGTCGATCCGCCAGCGGTGGCTGCGCCAGAGATCAGGCGCCGTGCGCTCGATCGACGCTGCAAGCCGCAGCAGGATGAGCCCGAGAAACAGCGGGCCGAGCAGCAATGCGATTCCGAAGAAGGTTTCGAGCGGGGCGAAGATGCCGCCGAGCGCGGTGGTGGCGACCCCGCCGCCGGCCGCAATGACCTGGCCGCGGCTCGCACCGGTGCGGGCACTGTCGCGCGCAAGGCCGGCTGCGTTGAGTCCGGCTGCATGTTCCGCCAGGGTCTCGGCATTGCTCTGGCGCAGGGCGCCGGCAAAGCAGCGCGGCGTCGTCACCGCGATGTCGCCGCGATCACGCGGCCCGGTTTCGAGCATTCGCCGCAGGGCGGGTCCTTCGGGTGCGAGGATGAAGCGAAAGCGTCCGCCGTCGATGGTGGGAGCGACGCCTTGGCGCAGGATCGCCTCATGGCCGCCGCCGGGCTGCAGGGGCGGCGGCTGCGGCAGGAAGGCGAGCCCCATCTCGTTCGCGAGAGCGCGATAGAAGCCGGTCTCGTCGATCAGGCCGAGCCCGATTGCCTCACGAACCGGTTCGGTGCGGTTGCGCCGGGATATTTCGGCGGCGCGCGTGAGAAGCGACGATGCCAGGCCGTGCCGCGTCAGGAAGGCGAGTTCAACTGGCAGGCCGGCTGGAGCCGGCCCGGATGCAATCGGACTATCGTCGTTACCGCTGCCCCCCACTGGCCCCGGTTCCGCTCCACGTGACGCTGCCCGGCGCGAATGCGCCGGAAACAACCTATGCTTGTCGCTGCAGCAGCAGGAGTCGAGAGGCCTCGCGTAGAACTTTGGGCGGGACCGGCAAGGCGTCAGCGCGCCGCCAGGATCTCCGCGACCTGCGGGATGTCCTTGTCGCCGCGGCCGGAGAGATTGACCACCATCAGGTGATCCTTCGGCTTCTGCGGGGCGAGTTCGGCGACGCGGGCGAGCGCATGCGCGCTTTCCAGCGCCGGGATAATGCCTTCCAGCTTGGAGATGAGCTGGAACGCCTCCAGCGCCTCCTCGTCGGTGGCCGAGAGGTACTTCGCCCGGCCGATATCGTGCAGCCAGGAATGCTCCGGGCCGATGCCGGGATAGTCCAGCCCGGCCGAGATCGAATGGGCGTCCTTGATCTGCCCGTCGTCGTCCATCAGCAGGAAGGTGCGATTGCCGTGCAGCACGCCGGGGCGCCCGCCGGTCAGCGAAGCCGCGTGCAGGCCGCTCGGGATGCCGTGGCCGGCGGCCTCGACGCCGTAGATTTCGACGCTGGGATCGTCGAGGAAGGGGTGGAACAGCCCCATCGCGTTCGAGCCGCCGCCGATGCAGGCGACGAGCGAATCGGGAAGACGGCCTTCGGCCTCCTGCATCTGCTCGCGGGTCTCCTTGCCGATGATCGACTGGAAATCGCGCACCATCGCGGGATAGGGGTGCGGGCCGGCGACGGTGCCGATGCAATAAAAGGTCGTGCCGACATTGGTCACCCAGTCGCGCAGCGCCTCGTTCATCGCGTCCTTGAGCGTCTTGGTCCCGGATTCGACCGGCACGACGGTCGCGCCGAGCATCTGCATGCGGAACACGTTCGGCGCTTGCCGGGCGACGTCGACCGCGCCCATATAGACGATGCATTCCAGCCCGTAGCGGGCGCAGAGCGTCGCGGTGGCGACGCCGTGCTGGCCGGCGCCGGTCTCGGCGATGATGCGCTTCTTGCCCATGCGTCGGGCCAGCAGAATCTGGCCCAGCACGTTGTTCACCTTGTGGGAGCCGGTGTGATTCAGCTCCTCGCGCTTCAGGTAGATCTTAGCGCCGCCGAAATGGTCCGTCAGGCGCTCGGCAAGATAGAGCGGCGAGGGCCGGCCGACATAATGCTTCAGGCCGCTGGTCATCTCGGCGTGATAGGCCGGATCGGCCTTGGCGGCGTTATAGGCCTCCTCCAGCTCCAGGATCAGCGGCATCAGCGTCTCGGCGACGAAGCGGCCGCCGAACAGGCCAAAGCGGCCGTTCTCGTCCGGGCCGTTGCGATAGCTGTTCGGGGTCGAGGGGGCGTTCATGCGCTCGAGCTTTCCTGTCCTGCCGCTGCGGCCTTGCGGGCCGCCGCGATGAATTCCGCGATCCGGGCGGGGTCCTTGATCCCCGGCGCGCTTTCGACGCCTGATGATACGTCGACACCCGCCGGATGGGTCACCTCGATCGCCTCGGCGACATTCGCCGGATCGAGCCCGCCCGATAGCATGAAGCGCTGCGAGGGGTCGAGGCCGGCGAGCAGCCCCCAGTCGAAGGGCTTGCCGTGCCCGCCGGGGAAGGCGGCATCCTTCGGCGGCTTGGCGTCGAGCAGGATGAGATCGGCGGCATCGCGATAGTCCGGGACGGCCTTGAGGTCTTCGGCCGTGGCGATGCCGAGCGCCTTCATCACCGGCCGTCGAACGGCGCGGCGCAGCGCCGCGGTCTGCTCGGGAGTCTCGCGGCCGTGGAACTGCAGCCAGTCGGGTTTCAGCGCCTCGGCGAGCTCCGCCGCCTGCTGCTCGCTCCAGTCGACGACAAGCGCGACGATCTCGGTCTTGCCGCGGGCGATCGCCGCCAATTCCTTGGCCCGCTCCAGCGTGACGTAGCGCGGGCTCTTCGGGTGAAAATTGAGCCCGATCATCTCGGCGCCGGCCGCAAGCGCAGCTTCCAGCGTCTCGGGCGTGGAGAGGCCGCAGATCTTGATCAGGAAGGGCGAACCATTGGACATGGCGCGGCGTTTAGCACGGTCCGAGCGCCGGTGCATGCCGTACTTGCGACATGATGGCGAAGGAAGCCATGTTCGGTCAGAGCGAGGAGGGGGGCGGATTGATCCGGCTGGGCATGGGCAGGCGCGGGTTGGCGATGGCGGCGGCGCTGCTCGCCGTATCCGGCCTCGTTGCGGCGACGTTCTACTATATCGGCCAGCCGCGGACCTTGCGCCTCGCTGTCGGCCCGCTCGGCTCCGAGGATGCCCGCATGGCAGCCGCCTTCGTGCAGGGGCTCAACCGCGACAAGGCCGCCGTGCGCCTGCGTCTCGTCCTGACGGAGGGCTCTGAGGACAGCGCCAAGCGCATCGATGCCGGCCAGGCCGATCTCGCCATGCTGCGCGCCGATATCGCCATGCCTTCGACCGCCGACACCGTGCTGATCACGCGCCGGACCTATCCGTTCTTCATCACCAAAGCCGAAACCGCGATCGGCCGCATCGCCGATCTGCGCGGCCGCAAGATCGGCGTCGGGCGCAATCCGGCGGGCAATATCACCCTGCTGAAGCGGGTGCTGGCGCAATACGAGGTGAGGCCCGAGGAGGTCGAGATCGTCGGCCTGGGCCAGGAGGAGATCGTCTCGGCGGCGAAGGACAAGCGCATCGACGCCTTCTTCTCGATCAATGCCGTCGGCTCGCACACCAATAATGACGGTCTGCGCCGTCTGCGCGAGGCCTGGGGCAACGACCCCGTGCTGATCCCCGTCCGCGAGGCCGATGCGCTCGCCCTGCACTACCGGGCGATCGAATCCGGCGAGATCGTGCGTGGCGCGCTCGGCGGGGACCCGCCGCGCCCGGCCGAAAGCCTGCCGACCATCGCGATCACCTCGCGCCTGGTCGCGGCGCAGAGCCTCGACGACAATCTCGTCGGCGAGCTCACCAAGGACATTCTCGGCCTGCGCCTGACGCTGGCCTCGGAATTGCCGGCCGTGCAGGCGCTGGAGACCCCCTCGACCGACAAGGACGCGCCGCTGCCGGTTCATTCCGGCGCTGCCGCCTATATCGACGGGGAACAGGAGAGCTTCTTCGATCGCTATGGCGACTGGTTCTATATCGGCGCCATGGCCCTTTCTGCGCTAGGCACGGGCGGCGCTGCATTGCTCGGTCGCGAGAGCGCCAACCGGCGCCGACGGGCCATGTCGGGCCTCGACGAATTGCTGGAGCTTCTGGCCGTCATCCGCGCCTGCGAGGACGAGGAGGAATTGACCCGGCTCGGCCGCGAGGCCGACCAGATCCTGACGCGCGTGCTCGCCGATTATGCCAAGGGCGACCTGGACGTGGCCGCGCTCGCCGCCTACCGCCTTGCCATCGATCAGGTCGGCCGGGCCGTGGCCGAACGGCAGCGGGCGCTGGCGGAAGCTTGAGCGCATTTACTTTTCGGCAGCGTCTGCGGTTGCCGAAAAGCCCGCCAACGTTTATGTGCAGCGCAACGAATTCCAGATTCACGTGAAACAGGCTGCGCCGGCGGGGCATCGCTCCAGACCGGCTCGTGGCCTTGAAAGCAAGGCCCAACCCGCATGTCCATGCGCAACATCGCCATCATCGCGCACGTCGACCACGGCAAGACCACGCTCGTCGACAAGCTGCTGCAGCAGTCCGGCACCTATCGCGACAACCAGCGCGTCATCGAGCGCGTGATGGATTCCAACGACCTCGAGAAGGAGCGCGGCATCACCATCCTGGCCAAGGCGACCTCGGTCGTCTGGAAGGATACGCGCATCAACATCGTCGACACCCCCGGCCACGCCGATTTCGGCGGCGAGGTCGAGCGCATCCTGAACATGGTCGATTCGGCCATCGTTCTGGTCGATGCCGCCGAGGGTCCGATGCCGCAGACCAAGTTCGTGGTCTCGAAGGCGCTGAAGCTCGGGCTTCGCCCGATCGTCGCGATCAACAAGGTCGACAAGCCCGACGCCCGCACCACCGAAGTCATCAACGAGGTCTTCGACCTCTTCGCGGCGCTCGACGCCACCGACGAGCAGCTCGACTTCCCGATCCTCTACGGTTCGGGCAAGCAGGGCTGGATGGCCCATTCGCCGGAAGGCCCGCAGGATAGCGGCCTCGCGCCGATGTACGACCTCATCCTCTCGCATGTGCCGGAGCCCAAGGTCGAGGAAGGCCCGTTCCGCATGATCGGCACGCTGCTGGAGGCCAATCCCTATCTCGGCCGCATCATCACCGGCCGCGTCACCTCGGGCACGGCCAAGCCGAACCAGACCGTGAAGGTGCTCTCCGGTGACGGCTCGACCGTCGAGACCGGCCGCATCTCGAAGATCCTCGCCTTCCGCGGCCTCGAGCGCCAGCCGATCGAGGAAGCCGTCGCCGGCGACATCGTCTCGATCGCGGGCCTGGTGAAGGGCTCCGTCGCCGACACCTTCTGCGACCCGTCCGTTGACACCCCGATCAAGGCGCAGCCGATCGACCCGCCGACGGTGTCGATGACCTTCATGGTCAACGATTCCCCGCTCGCCGGCACCGAGGGCGACAAGGTCACCACCCGCGTCATCCGCGACCGCCTGTTCAAGGAGGCCGAGGGCAATGTCGCGCTGAAGATCGAGGAAGCCTCCGACAAGGACAGCTACATCGTCTCTGGCCGCGGCGAACTCCAGCTCGCGATCCTGATCGAAACCATGCGCCGCGAAGGCTTCGAGCTCGGCGTCTCCCGTCCCCGCGTCGTGCTGAAGCGCGGCGAGGACGGCCAGCTTCTGGAGCCGATCGAAGAGGTCGTGATCGACGTCGACGAGGAGCATTCCGGCGTCGTCGTGCAGAAGATGTCCGAGCGCAAGGCCGACATGCTGGAGATGCGTCCCTCCGGCGGCAACCGCCTGCGTCTCGTCTTCCACGCTCCGACTCGCGGCCTGATCGGCTATCAGGGCGAATTGCTGACCGACACGCGCGGCACCGCGATCATGAACCGGCTGTTCCATGACTATCTGCCCTACAAGGGCGAGATCGGCGGGCGCCGCAACGGCGTGCTGATCGCGATGGAGACCGGCGAGGCCGTGGCCTATGCGCTCTGGAACCTCGAAGACCGCGGCCCGATGATGATCGAGCCGGGCTGGAAGGTCTATCAGGGCATGATCGTCGGCGAGCATACCCGCGAGAACGATCTTGAAGTGAACGTGCTCAAGGGCAAGAAGCTCACCAACATCCGCACGACCTCGAAGGACGAGGCGGTGCGCCTGACCCCGCCGATCCGCATGACGCTGGAGCGCTCGCTGGCCTGGATCGACGACGACGAGCTCGTCGAGGTCACGCCGAAGTCGATCCGCCTGCGCAAGGGCATTCTGGACCCGAACGAGCGCAAGCGCTCGCAGAAGCAGAAGGCCGAAGTGGCCTGAGATCAAATGCCCGGGCGCGAGCCCGGGCATTTTCGCTTCCGGGTCTGCGCTGGGCGCAGCCCGCGGATGACGCGCCGGGCGATTGTCCTTGCCCGCCCGCTCTGATCCTCTGCCCGCCTCTGGATCGTGTTGTCGCATCGGGCTTTTCCGAAAAGTGGAGCCCACTTTTCGACCCGATGCGAAAGGGGAAGGATCATCGCCATGCAATTCCGCAATCTCGGCCGCTCGGGCCTGCGCGTCTCGCTCGTCGGGCTCGGCTGCAACAATTTCGGCGGCCGCATCGATCTCGACGCGACGCGCAAGGTCGTCGATGCCGCGATCGAGCATGGCATCACTCTGTTCGACACCGCCGATATCTATGGTGAGCGCGGCGGCTCCGAGACGGCTTTGGGCGAGGTTCTGGGCGCGCGCCGCAAGCAGATCGTGCTCGCCAGCAAGTTCGGCATGGATATGGATGCCGAGGGCGTGAAGAAGGGCGGCTCGCGCCGCTACATCATGAACGCCGTCGAGGATTCGCTCCGGCGTCTCAAGACCGACTGGCTCGATCTCTACCAGCTCCACCGGCCCGACCCGCTGACCCCGATCGAGGAGACCCTGCGCGCGATGGACGATCTCGTCCGCCAGGGCAAGGTCCGCTATATCGGCTGCTCGAACGTCGTCGCCTGGCAGGTCGCCGATGCCCAGTGGACGGCGCGCGATCTCGGCATCCCCGGCTTCGCCTCGGCGCAGGACGAATACAGCCTGCTGAAGCGCGGCGCCGAGAAGGATTTGATCCCGGCCATCGCCCATTACGGCATGGGGCTCCTGCCCTATTTCCCGCTCGCCAACGGCGCGCTCACCGGCAAGTACAAGCGCGGCGCGGCGATGCCGGAAGGCGCGCGCCTGACCAAGCTGCCGCAGCGCGCCGACGAGATCTTCAGCGAGGACAACTGGCGCCGCATCGAGGACCTGACCGCCTTCGCCGAGCAGCGCGGCCATAGCCTGGTTGAACTCGCCTTCTCGTGGCTTGCGGCTCAAGCCGTCGTCTCCAGCGTCATCGCCGGCGCGACCAGGCCGGAGCAGGTCGCCGCCAACGTCAAGGCGGCCGACTGGGCGCTGAGCGCGGAAGACCTCGCCGAGATCGACAGGATCACAGCCTGAGCGATTGCGGAACCGCCTCGGCACCGGCCATGTTGTAGCGGTGCCGAGGGGGGAGCGCGTTGACACGCCTGCGTTGGATTCTGAAGCAGCTTTCGGAGCGCCTCTGGGTGAGAGCGGCGCTCTTTGCGCTCTTGGGCATAGCCACCGCGCTTGCGTCGATCGTCGCGGCGCCTCTCGTTCCCGAAGGCGTTTCGGCACGCATCGGTGCGGATGCCGTCGACAAGGTGCTGGGCATCCTCGCGTCGTCCATGCTGACCGTCGCGATCTTCTCGCTGTCGACGATGGTTTCCGCCTATGGCGCGGCGGCGAGCTCGGCTACGCCCCGTGCGACCTATCTCCTGCAGGCCGATACCGGTGCCCAGAACGCGCTGGCGACCTTCATCGGGGCGTTCCTGTTCAACCTCGCCGGCATCATCGCGCTGAGCACCGGTCTCTACGGCTCCAGCGGGCGCTTGCTGCTCTTCCTCGTGACATTGCTGGTCGTCGCCGTGGTGGTGGCGACCTTTGTCGGCTGGATCGACGCGCTGTCGCGGCTCGGCCGGATGAACGAGACGATCGATCGTGTCGCGGCGGCCGCTGCCGAGGCGTTGGACGACTATGCCGTCTCACAGACGATGGGCGCGCAGCCCGGCCGCGCGCCGCCGGCAGGCGCCCGTGCGATCACGGCGGATCGGACCGGCTATATCCAGCACATCGATATCGCGGCCCTGGCAAGGCTTTGCGAAGATGGTGGCGAGATCGACGTTGCCTGCATCCCCGGGGCCTTCGTCGGCAGGGGCGAGCCCCTCGCCTATGTCAGCGCCTTCGGCGAGGAGCGGGCTGAAGAGATCCGGGACGCCTTCATTATCGGCGACCGCCGCTCCTTCAGCCAGGATCCGCGCTTCGGGCTGATCGTCCTCTCCGAGATCGCCTCCCGCGCATTGTCACCGGCCGTCAACGACCCCGGTACTGCAATCGACGTGCTGGCGGCGCTGGCCCGGCTGCTGACGCGGCCGGTGCCGGAGGAGGTGCCCGAGCCGGTGGCTAACGTCCATGCTCCGATGCTCGTCCCGCGCTCGCTGCTCGAGGACTGCATCGTGCCGATTGCGCGCGACGGCGCGGCGATGATCGAGGTCGCCTTGCGTCTGCAGCGCACGCTGGCGACGATCGCGACGAACCCGCGCTTCGCCGCAGCGGCGCGCGACCTCGCCGGGGACAGCCGCGAGCGCGCACTGGCTGCCCTGCCTCATGAGATCGATCGGCAAAGGCTGCGCGCGGCGACCGCGGCAAGCAGCCCCTGAGAGATCACAGGAAGGTCGCGATCTCCTCTAGCGGCTTCTTGCCGATGGCGGGGACGGCGCAGTCTTCCTGGGGATAGCCGACGACGAGCAGGATCAGCGCCTTCTCGTTGTCGGGCCGTCCGCAGATCGCGTTGAGGAAGTTCATCGGCGCCGGCGTATGTGTCAGCGTCGCCAGCCCGGCATCGTGCAAGGCGGCAATCAGGAAGCCGGTGGCGATGCCGACCGATTCCGGCACGTAATAGTGCTTGATCTTGCTGCCCTCGGCATCGATGCCCCAACGCTGGGCGAAGATCGCGATCAGCCAGGGCGCGGTCTCCAGGAAGGGCTTGTTCTCGTCGGTGCCGAGATGGGCGAGCGCATCCAGCCATTCCTCGCCGGCGCGCCCCGCATAGAAGGCGCGCTCCTCCTCCTCCGCGCCCACGCGGATCAGCGCCTTGCGTTGGGGATCGGAGATGCAGACGAAGCTCCAGGGCTGCTGATTGGCGCCCGAGGGAGCAGTGCCGGCGACGCGCACGGCGGTCTCGATCAGCTTCCGCGGCACCGGTCTGTCGGAGAAATCGCGCACGGTGCGGCGCTTGCGCATGCGAGCAAGGAAGGCCTCGGCCCGTCCCTGCATCTCCGCTTCCGGGACACCCTCGAACACGAGGGGCATGGTGACATAGGGACTCACGACGCTTCGCTCCTGACGCATTTTGGCCAGCTTGCTGCGAATCGCCGTCCGGATGCAATGGACCGGTTGCGCTGGCCCGCTTATGGTCCGCGCCATGAGCGAGAAAGCCACCACCGCCCCCGCCTTGAAGCCCGGCGACCATCTCTTCCTGGTCGACGGCTCGAACTTCATATTCCGGGCCTATTTCCAGTCGATCAACCAGGACCGGAAATACAATGCCCGCTCGGACGGCTTGCCTTCCGGCGCGGTCCGGCTCTTCGCCACCAAGCTCTTCCAGTTCGTGCGCGAGGGCGTCCTCGGCGTCCGGCCGACCCATCTCGCCATCGTCTTTGACAAATCGGAGAACTCGTTCCGCAAGGCGATCTACCCGGCCTACAAGGGCAATCGCTCCGAGCCTCCGGCCGATCTCATCCCCCAGTTCCCGCTGATGCGCGAGGCCGTGCGCGCCTTCGGGCTGATCCCGGTCGAGCAGGATGTCTACGAAGCGGACGACCTGATCGCGACCTATGCGAAGCAGGCCCGCGAGGCCGGCGCGGACGTGCTGATCGTCTCCGCCGACAAGGACCTGATGCAGCTCGTGAAGCCGGGCGTCGCCATGTACGACCCCGCTTCCGGCGACCAGAAGAAGGGCGCGGGTTTCCGGGCCGAACGCCGCATCGGCGAGCCAGAGGTCGTCGAGTATTTCGGCGTCATGCCTGACAAGGTCACCGATGTGCAGGCGCTGGCGGGTGATGCCACCGACAACGTGCCGGGTGCCCCCGGCATCGGCATCAAGACCGCGGCCCAGCTCATCGGCGAATATGGCGATCTCGACACCCTGCTGGCGCGCGCCGGCGAGATCAAGCAGCCGAAGCGCCGGGAGACGCTGACCAATCCCGAGGTGATCGAGAAGGTCCGCATCTCCCACAAGCTCGTCAGCCTCGTCGACGATGTGAAAGTCGAGACGCCCCTGGAAAACCTGACGCTGGAGCAGCCCGATCCGGCGAAGCTCATCGCCTTCCTAAAGGCGATGGAGTTCACGACCATCACCAAGCGCGTCGCCGAGGCCTATGAGGCGGATGTCGGCGCCGTCGATGCCGACCCCGCCCTGGCACCGGGCGGTGCGCGCGCTGCCGAGCTCAAGGCGCTCTATGCCGGCGCCGATGCGATCGAAGACGCTGTTTCCGCTTCTACTCCGGTTGCGTCTCCCGCACCTGCCGCTGCCGCCTCGGGCGCCGCGGTCGGTGAAGACGGCTGGCTGAAGCCGGGCGATCTCGCCGCTGCCCGTAAGAACGAGGCGATCGCCGGCAAGATCGACCGCACGGCCTATGAATGTGTGCGTACGCTCGCCGATCTCGAACGCTGGATCGGCTGGGCCTACGAGGCCGGCCATGTCGCCCTCGATACCGAGACCAATTCGCTCGATGCGATGCAGGCCGATCTGATCGGCGTCTCGCTCGCGGTAGCCCCGGGCCGCGCCTGCTACATTCCGCTCCAGCATCGCGGCGGCGATGGCGGCCTCTTCGACGAGGGCCTGCTCGAAGGCCAGATTCCGCTGGCGCAGGCGGTGGCGGCGCTGAAGCCGCTGCTGGCGGATGCGGGCGTGCTCAAGATCGGCCAGAACCTGAAATACGATCTGCTCATCCTGGAGCGTCATGGCCTCAGCGTGTCCCCGATCGAGGACACCATGCTGATCTCCTATGCGCTCGATGCCGGCAACAACACGCACGGTATGGACCGTCTCTCGGAATTGCATCTCGGCCACGAAACGATTCCCTATGCGCAGGTCGCCGGCACCGGCAAATCGCAGGTCACCTTCGACAAGGTCCCGCTCGACCGCGCGACCGACTATGCCGCCGAGGATGCCGACGTGACGCTGCGCCTGTGGCTCGCGCTGAAGCCGCGCCTCGTCGCCGAGAAGAAAACGGAGGTCTACGAGGTGCTGGAACGGCCGATGGTCGAGGTCCTCGCCCGGATGGAGCGCCGCGGCATCGCCATCGACCGGCAGATCCTCTCTCGCCTCTCCGGTGATTTCGCGCAGGGGCTGGCCCGGCTGGAAGACGAGATCTACGAGCTCGCCGGCGAGAAATTCACGATCGGCAGCCCCAAGCAGCTCGGCGACATCCTATTCGGCAAGATGGGGTTGGCGGGCGCCAAGAAGACCGCGACCGGCCAATGGGCGACGGGTGCCGGCGTGCTGGAGGACCTCGCCGAGCAGGGCCACGCGCTGCCCTCGAAAATCCTGGAATGGCGCCAGCTCGCCAAGCTCAAATCGACCTATACGGACTCGCTGCCGGGTTATGTGGACCCTGAGACCAACCGGGTCCACACCTCCTATGCGTTGGCGGCGACGACGACCGGCCGGCTCTCCTCCTCCGAGCCGAACCTGCAGAACATCCCGATCCGCACCGAGGCCGGCCGCAAGATCCGCACCGCCTTCGTGCCGGAAAAGGGCTACAAGCTGGTCTCGGCCGATTACAGCCAGATCGAATTGCGCCTGCTCGCCCATATCGCCGAGATTCCGCAGCTCCGGCAGGCCTTCGCTGATGGCATCGACATCCATGCGATGACGGCATCCGAGATGTTCAGCGTGCCCGTCGAGGGCATGCCGAGCGAGGTGCGCCGCCGCGCCAAGGCGATCAATTTCGGCATCATCTATGGCATCTCGGCCTTCGGCCTCGCCAACCAGCTCGGCATCGGCCGCGAGGAGGCGAGCGCCTATATCCGCAAGTATTTCGAGCGCTTCCCCGGCATCCGCGACTACATGGACCAGACCAAGACCCATGTGCGCGCCCATGGCCAGGTCACCACGATCTTCGGCCGCGTCTGCCATTTCCCCGCGGTTTCCTCGAAGAACCCGTCCGAGCGCGCCTTCGTCGAGCGTCAGGCGATCAATGCGCCGATCCAGGGCTCGGCCGCCGACATCATCCGCCGGGCGATGACCCGCATGGACTCGGCGCTGGCCGCCAACCGCCTCAACGCCCGCATGCTCTTGCAGGTCCATGACGAGCTCGTCTTCGAGGTGCCGGAGGAGGAGGTCGAACAGACCCTGCCGATCATCGAGAAGGTGATGGTCGAGGCGCCGCATCCGGCCGTGCAATTGCGCGTGCCGCTGGCGGTCGAGGCCCGCGCCGCCGGCAACTGGGACGAGGCTCACTAGGAGCCGCTGACCAACCGGAACCCGGCCGATCCTTCCGGCGTTCCTATCTCCGACGCGCCAGGGGGGCGCGGTTCGCGCGTTGGAAGCATCCCATGCTCAGTTCATCGGCCTGGCGGCCGTTTCCACGCTACATGGCCGAGCCGGAACCGGTCGAGGACAACGTGGAGGTCACGCCCTTTGAGCATGACCTCATCGTGCGCTACGCCATCGTCGGCATCTTCGTCATTCTCGCCACCGCGTCGCTGGCACTGACCAAGGTCATCGCGATGCCGGTCGTTGCGGGCGTCATTTTCGGGCTCGTGCTCGGGCCCCTGGTCGATGTGCTGGCTCGTCATCGCGTCCCCCAACACGCGGCTGCGGCCTTGGTGGTGCTGCTCTTCATTGGCCTGCTGCTCGGCGCGGTCGCGATCCTCGCCGTGCCGGTCGCCGGCTGGAGCGACCAGGCTCCGGCGATGATGGCGGCCCTGCAGGGCAAGCTCGCCGGCGTCTTCGCCTTCATGGAGGAGTTCAAGCGCGGCATCGCATCGATCACCGGCAAGGGCGCCGAGCTCAGCGTCTCCCAGGGGAATCCGCTCTTCGACATAGCGCTGACCTCCTCGGCGGCAGCGGGCGGGATGCTGATCTTCGTCGCGACGATCTATTTCTGGCTTGCGACGCGCCGCCACCTCAAGGCGCGGGTGCTCAGGCTCTGCCTCGGCCGGGGCGCGCGCCGTTCGGCAGGGTCCTTCTTCGAGGAGATCGAGACGCGGGTGGCTACCTATTTCGCGTTGGTGACGGTGATCAATCTCGGCATGGGTATCCTGACGATGGCGATCGCCTGGCTCGCGGGCCTGCCTTTCCCGGTCTTTTGGGGCGCACTTGCCTTCCTGCTCAACTATCTCGCCTTCGTCGGGCCGATCTTCGTCGCGATCATGCTTCTCGCCGGCGCGTTGTTGGATGCGCCCTCGATTCTCGCCGCGCTCTGGCCGGCTGCGGCCTATTATGTCCTGCACCTGATCGAGGGCAACGCGGTCACGCCCGTCTTCGTCGGCAGCCGCCTGACGATCTCGCCTTTCCTCGTCTTCATCGCCTTCATCTTCTGGCTCTGGCTCTGGGGGCCGGTCGGTGCCGTGCTCTCGACGCCGATCGTCATCGTCGCCATGGTGGCGCAGGAGGAATTTGCGCGCTATCGCCGCGAAAAGGCCAAGGCGGACGCCGAAGAGGTTGAAAAAGCCGGCGAAGCCGAGGCCGCCTGAGCGGTTTCCGGAACAGAACCGCGGTGCGCGCGTTGCCCGGTCAAGTGGTGGCCCTTGCGGTCGCCGCGCCTCCTCGTCACCATCCGAATTTCCATCAGCGACAGGACGACACCGCCATGGCCACCACGACATCCGCGAAACGACAGGCTGCCGCTGCCGCCAAGCGCGCGAAGGCCGAGGTCGAGGCCGGCGCCGAGGATGTGGCGGCTGAGGCGCGTCAGGCCGGAGCCCGCGCCAAGCGCCAGGCGAGCGCGCTGGAGGATACCCTGACGCGCAGCGCTGAGGATATCGCTGCCACCGTCAGCGAACGCCTGCGCGCCGTCGGCGTCGACACCGACAAGATGGTCGACATCGCCAAGGAGCAGGCGACCGAGCTGCAGCAGCTGATCGAGGACGAGATTCGCGAGCGGCCGCTGCGCGCGCTCGGCATCGCGGCGGCTGTCGGCCTGTTCGTCGGCTTCCTGTCGGCGCGCTGACCATGTTCGGGGGGATCGGGTCCTTCATCTCCGCGGAGATTTCCGGGGTGGTGAAGCGCAATGTCATCGTCTACGGCCTCTTCGGCCTCGCCGCCCTGCTCATGGTCTGTGCGGGCGGGTATGCCTTGAACGCCCTGCATACCGTGCTGGAGCTGCGCTATGGCACGGTTGCGGCCAGTCTCTGGATCGCTGGCGGCCTGTTGGTAGCGGGCTTCCTCGCCATCTGCATCGCAATCTTCGTGAAGAGCCGGCGCCGGCCGCCGCGCCCTGCCGCGACCGCGGCTCTCGCTGCGGCGCCGCTGGCGGCGAAGCTCATCGGCTCGCGCCTGAGCTGGCGCATGGCGTTGGCCGGCGGCATCGTCGTACTCGGTGCGATTCTGGGTCGACAGATCGTCGCGGGCGGCGGTGATGACGATGCGGAAGCCTGATTCCGTATCGTTTCGCGGCATGGACGGGGCATGTCTTTTTACATAGGGATGTCGGCATGCGTCCCTTAACAAGAGCTGCATGTCCGATCAGGTGAGGCCTCGCAACCGCTCTCCGCTACCGGCTTTCCCGGTCCTTGGCGCGCGCTTTCGCTCAGCGACGACCACGATCATCGCGATCGGGGTGGTGGCGCTCGCGGTCGTGCTGGCTGCCTGGATCAACCAGCAGGCACGGCAGACGGCTGACCTGGTCTCCCATGCGATCGAGATCCGCGAGCGGGCCGAGCGCTTTCTCGGCCGGATGCGCGATGCCGAGACCGGGCAGCGCGGCTTCCTGCTGACCGGGGAGGTGGATTATCTCGATCCCTTCACGGAAGGCCGGGCTGCCGCCGGCCCCGAACTCGACATTCTCGCGGCGCTGGTCGATGCCGATCCGATCCAGAAGGAGCGGGTCGCGACGCTGCGCTCCGATATGGGCGTGAAATTCGCGGAGCTCGACCGGACGATCTCGCTGGCGCGCGCGGACCGCCGGCCGGAGGCTCTGGCGCTGGTCCGCAGCGATGCCGGCACGGCCGCGATGGACCGGCTGCGCGACACCGTCCAGGCGATCCAGCAGAGCGAGAATATCCGCCTGATGTCGCTCTACCGCCGGGAGGAGCGTCGCCGCCTCTGGGGCAGCACCGGCATCGTCATTGCGCTCGCTGGCCTCGCCTTCGCCGCCTGGCAACAATTGCGCCGGCGGCAGCGCCGCAGCAATGCGCTGGCGATCAGCAATGCCGAGCTCGAGCGGATCGTGAGCGAGCGCACGCGACAGCTCGAAAGCGAGCGCCTGCGCATCGAGGCGTTGCTGCGCGACGTCAATCACCGTGTCGGCAACAACCTCGCGATGGTTTCGGCGCTGCTCAACGTGCAAAGCCGGCAGACGCGGGAGCCTGCGGTGAAAGCAGCGCTGGCACAGGCGCAATCGCGCATCCAGGCGATCGCGGCCGGGCAACGGCGCCTGCGCCTGGACATCGAGACCGACGAGATCGATGCGCGGCCCTACATGGAAGACCTGCTCGCCGAGATCGGCAAATCGGCGGAAGGGCGGCCGATCCGGATCGATCTCGACATGGAATCCATCAGGCTGCCGGGCCGCGATGCCGTCTCCTTCGTCGTCATCGTCAACGAGCTCGTGACCAATGCCATCAAGCACGCTTTCCCGGACGGCATGTCTGGGCGGATCATTATCCGTTTCGCGCCGACGGAGCTCGAAGGCGAGCCCGCGCTTGCGCTGTCGATCGAGGATGACGGTGTCGGCATGCCCGCGGAAGCCGCGAGCAAGGGCCTTGGCCAGACCGTGATCGCGAGCCTGCTGCGCAGCATGCGGGCGACGATGACCTCCGAGCCGCTCCATCCCGATCAGGCTGGGCGCCCCGGCACCCGGGTAATGATCGTTTTTCCGAAACGGGAAGCGCCTGCGGCCCAAGCCTGAGGAGCGTCAGCCCCGCACCGACTTGAGGGTGGGCAGGGCGATCGCGTTCTTCACGAAGGCCGCGACCTCGCGCGTCGAGAAGGGCTTGCGCAGGAAGCGGACGCCGCGCAGCGCGGCCGGCACTTCATGCGGCGCCGATCCCGAGACGAAGGCGAAGGGTGTGCCGCTGTCCTGGAGCGCGCTCGCGACGTCGAAGGTCTTGCCGCCGACCACGTCGATGTCGAGCAGGGCGCAGGCAAGCGTCTTCGCCGCCATGCGACGGGCTTCGGCCACGGATTCGACGACGATCAACTCGATACCGTCGCCGAGCTGGTCGGCCACGGCGCTCTCGATGTCCATCGCGATAAATGGGTCGTCTTCGACGATGAGTACGCGGATATCAGCCATCGACCGGCTCTCTCACTCACTGCAATCTCTGGTACGTGATCTCAACGTAAGAAGATTGGTGAAGTTCCTGCTTCGGCACACCAGCATGGCCGAAAGCTTGGAATTTGAGTAGAATTTGACCGGTCAAGGTTAGTAAATCGTAATCCCGTCTCCGGATTCAGGCGTCAGCGTTTACGGCCCGGCTCGACCAGCGTCAGCTCGAGCTGGGTGACGCCGATGGCGACATTGATGCCGCGATTGCCCTGGAGCGGCAGCGGCAACAGCGTCGCCTCGTTGTCCTTGCCGCCGGAGAGTGCATTGCCGGCGGTGGACGGAGCGGTCGCGCTGCCACTCTTGAACGAGCCGCCAAGCGCGCCGAGCGGCGCGCGCGCATAGGGACCGTACACGCGCCAGACCATGCTCGCGGTTCGGACCGCGCCGAGATCCAGGCTGAAGCTTCTGACGACCCCGGTATAATGCTGCATCGGCCCGCGGCGCGGCCTGAAGCGGCACTCGGTCGGGCGCTGCGATTTGGCTATTGCCGCGAAATTGCTGCCGACGGTGCAGGACAGGCGCCCGGTCGGCGGGCCGCCGCTCTGCGCCGCGGCGGGATCATGCATTCCTATGAGGCCAGCGAAGGCAAGGGCGGTTAGGCAGGATCGGGAATGCCCAAGGCTCATCGCAAATGCTCCTGGTGAACTGGCGGTACGAACGCCCCAAGAAACCCACAGTTCCTGGCTAGGGAACCAAAGGAGAGTTTGTAGCGTTGGCGTTTCATCTTGGCATGGGAATGTCGATGGCCGTGAGTCGTCCTCTTGGGGAAATCCCAACAATAATCGATCCGGAATTCCTGACGGCGCTGCCGCCGTTCTGGGAGCTCGAAGATTTGATCGCCGCCGGCCTCGACTGCGAGGCCGCCCTGGCCGTGATGGCTGCACGCCGCAGCGGCCCCCGCCTCGTCGACGGAGCCGTACCAGCCGGCCAGGAACAGGGCCTGCTCCTGCGCTTCGGAGCGCCCGACAACGCCCACTGAATTCTGATCACTGGCAAAAGCGGGAGGCGCGGGAGCGCCGTTCCTGGATGTCGACATGCAGGTGATTGGCGTGGGCCGCATCCGAACCCGGCCCGAGCGTGGTCATGAAGGCGCCGCAGGCCGATTGCCTGACAGCATCGAGAAAGCGGTTCTGCGCCAGGCCCTGCGGCTTCTCGACCACGACCTGCAACGCATCTCCGCCATTCCCCAGCTTGAACGCGAAGATATCGAGCGCCTGGCCGGTGGCATGCTCGCTCACCGGGCCGGCCGACGCGCGGTTGCGTCGCCGGCATTCATGGCCGCCGCCGACGCGCAAGGCGACAAGGTCGCGCTCGAAATGGCCGCGCGCCAACGGCTGGAGGCTGAGGTCGAGCCAACCGGCGAGGTTGCGGGCCATGGCACAGCTCAGCAAAGGCGGGGGTTCGAAGGCCACGATGGCAGGCCCGTCCTGTCCCCGGATGGCGAGGGCCTCGACCCGAACCGGTTCGCTGACCCGGCAGGCCGGGTCGCCATCCTGCGGCCCGGGAGTTGCCGCTGCGATCCGGTTGCCGGGAATCGCTGCCAGCGCCGAGAGGCATGAAGTCTCCGTAGCGGGCGCCGCCGGCGCGTTCGCGGTGGAGGGTTCCGCCTTCGTAACCGACGGCTCCGCCTTTCCGGCTCCGTCCGGCACGGACGGGCGCAATGCGGGCGGACGGGGCGGAGGCTTCCGTGCGGAGATCGGGACCGTGACCGGGGCCGCCGCAGCAACGGCCGGCACAAGCCCGATGCCGAGGGCGATGATCAGGGAGACGAGAAGCCCTTCGCCCGGAAGACGACGGGCGCCCGCTCCGCGCGGCTTGTCGGATCGTCGTGCTAGCTGTCCAGTGCCGAGGCGCTGACGATCGTCAGGCCCGTCAGGCCAGCGAGGACAAGGGAAAGGATGTCCGCGCCCGGCGCTCCCGGTTGGACCATGCCGGAGAAGAGGGCAGCCCCGATCGATAGTGCCGCGATCGCGGCCGAGAAGCAGGTCGTCGCCATAGTCCACGCCCTCCCCAACTGCATACGAAACTGTCATTCCACGCGGAACGCATCATCTCCGCCCAGGTTCCCGAATGGCAAGAAAAAAGGCCCGCGAATCGTGCCGCGGGCCTTAAGAATCTTCGACGGTGGTCGAGGCGTCAGGCGGCCTTGCGGCCGGCGCGGCGGTCGAAGAACAGAGCCTGGCTGATCGCGGCCTTCACCGCCTCCGGCTGGAACGGCTTGGTGATCAGGAAGGCCGGCTCCGGCCGGTCGCCGGTCAGGAGGCGCTCGGGATAGGCGGTGATGAAGATCACCGGCACGTCGATCGAGGACAGAATCTCGTTGACGGCGTCGAGGCCGGAGCTTCCGTCGGCGAGTTGGATATCGGCCAGCACGAGGCCGGGGCGCTTCTTGGCGACAAGCGCGATCGCCTCGCGCTGCGTGCGGGCGACGCCGGTGACGGTATGGCCGAGCTCCTCGACCATCGTCTCGATATCGAGCGCGATGATCGGCTCGTCCTCGATGATCAGCACCTCGGTCGCGACCTGCTCGGCGATTTCCTGGCCCGCGGTCTGGATCAGGGCGGAGGCCTCGGCCGCCGTCACGTCCATGACCTTTGCGACGTCGTCGAGCGGGAAGCCTTCGACGGTCCGCAGCAGGAAGGCCTGGCGCGGGCGCGGCGTCAGCGCCTCGAGATTGCGCTCGGCCGGCGCGCGCGACAGCTCGACCACCGGGGCAGTCACATCGACGCTGGCCGAGGACCAGAGCTTCAGGAAGGTCTTGTACAGGCCGATGCGCGGATCGACGTCCCGCGGGAATCCGGAGGGGTCTGCGACGAGCGCTTCCAGCATGGCGACGACATAGGCGTCGCCGCTCGGCTGGCTGCCGCAAAGCGCCCGCGCGAAGCGACGCAGATACGGAAGATGAGGCGCAATTTCTTTTGCAATCGACATGAACGCGTCCCTTTTAACGTGCTGGAATAATGGCTTAGGATACGCGCGAGACAAGGAATTTATTTTTGCGGAACCGTGGAACATTGTCCGGAGGGTCTCGTTGTAAAGGCGTATTGGTGTCGCTATTGCGTCGTGGCCTTCGCAACGGACAGGATGTTGCAAGGCCTGGGATGGTGATGTTCGAGAGTGAGGGACCGGCTGGAAAAGCTGGCCCTCCGGTGGTGCGAGGGCTGAGATGAACGGGTTGGATGCAGCGATGACTGAACCGGACGATCCTGACGAAGGCTTCGATCTGGTTCTGGACCCCAAGGTGCAGGAATCCATCGGGCGCTCCCTCAAGGCCCATTACGACGACATCGTGAACGCACCCGTGCCCGACAAGTTTCTCGTGCTGCTCGCGCAGCTTGAGGCGACCGAGCAGCGTGCAGCTGGAGTGTCGCGCGATGAGTCCCAGTGATAGCGCGCCTGCGGGCCGGGCCGAGACTCTGGCCCAGGAACGCCGGACCGATGATTTCAAGGACGGGCTGATCCGCGAGATTCCCAATCTGCGCGCTTTCGCAGCCTCGCTGTCGGGCTCCATGCAGCTGGCCGACGATCTCGTGCAGGACACGCTCCTGAAGGCGTGGGGCAATTCCGACAAGTTCGAGCCGGGGACCAGCCTGCGCGCCTGGCTCTTCACCATCCTGCGCAACACCTATTACTCGCTGTACCGCAAGCGCGGGCGCGAGGTGCAGGACAGCGAGGGGACCTATGCCGAGCGCATGGCGACCCACGGCAACCAGGAAAGCCATCTCGACCTCGCCGATTTCCGCAAGGCGCTGGCGAAGCTCCCGGAGGAGCAGCGCGAAGTGTTGATCATGGTCGGCGCGACCGGGCTTTCCTATGAGGAAACCGCGGAGATTTGCGGCGTGGCGATCGGAACGATCAAGAGTCGGGTCAATCGTGCGCGCACGAAACTGGCCGAACTGCTGTCAATCGGCAGCGTCGATGACCTTGGTCCGGGCCGCACCAATGCGGCCGCCATGCAGAGGGCTGGTTCCGAACCCGTTGGATCCTGATGCGTTTGCGGCGTTTCAGCACTGTCAGGACGCGCCTGCTGGCTTTGCTCGTCGCGATCGCCATTCCAATCGCCTGCGCCTCGGCCTTCGCGGCTTACGCGACATATCGGGCCGCGATCGTGGCGATCGAGGCGGCGCAGGCGCGCGCCGTCGACGATTTCGCGGTGCGCACCCGCGTCTGGTATCGCGGCATGTCGCGCGCCCTGCTCGCCTTTGGCGCCACGGCGGCTGAAACGGGGCTCGGCACGGCCGGATGTCGCGATGGCGGCGTCAAGGCGATGGAGCGGTCCGAAGGCTTCCGCGGCTTTCTGCTGCGCGGCACGGATGGACAGGTTTGCGCCGGTGCGGTCGACCCGGACCTTTCCGCCGAGGCGTTGGACGGCTTCGCGAGGCAACTCGCGGGCCGGCCGGCAGTCGGAATGTGGAACGGCGCCAATCTCGGCCGGATGCGCTATGATCAGGTCACCGCGGGCGGGCGTCGCTATCTCGCCATTCTGGCCTCGGATCTGCCCGGTGCGAATGGAGGATTGCAGCAGGCCCTGCTGCTGACGACCCCCGAACTGCTCGAGAACGTCTTCGATCTCGGCGAGGACGGCCAGGTCCTCAATGTCGCTTTGGTCGGGCGCGATGCCGACGTCATCGCCAGCCGCGGCGACAATCGCGACATGTCATGGCTGCCGCGGACTGAGCGCGGCATCGACAAACATGCGCGCTGGATCGCGCCGAGCCGTGCCGGGGTCGACAATGTCTATGCCGCCCGCGTGGTCGCCGAGCCGGATTTCTATATCGTCGCCAGCTTCGACGATCGTCCGGCCGACGCCGCCCGGCTGCAATTCGTGGTGCTGCTGCTCGCCCCGCTCCTGACACTCGGCCTGCTCTGCCTCGTCTGCATGCGGGCGATCGAGAAGCATTGCCTGCGCTGGCTGCGCGGGATCGAGGTCGCGGCACGGTCGCGGACCTCCAGCAACCGGGTGCGCGCCTCGGTGGCAGACGGCATGCCGAGCGACATCCGCAGCGTCGCGGAGGCGTTCAACGGTATGGTCGAGGAGCAGGAGGTGCGCCAGCGCCGCCTCCAGACCGCGCTCGACGACAACCGCTTCCTCGTCCGGGAACTGCACCACCGGGTCAAGAACAGTTTGCAGGTCGTGCAGAGCTATATCGGGCTGAGCAAGCGCGATCATCGCGACGAGGCGCGGCTGGCGCTGGCTGATGCCGAATGCCGGGTGCATGTGCTGTCGGCGGCCTATCGCTTCACCCTCGCCGATGGCGAGATGCAGCCGGTCCGGATCGACCTCTTCCTCGACGACGTCGTCACGATGATCTCCAACCTGATCCGCAGCCGCGACCAATGGGTGACGAGCCGGATCGAGACCGCGGCGACGCTGTCCGTCGATCGCATCATCCCGCTCGGCTTTCTCGTGGCCGATGTCGCATCGAGAGCGCTGCGCAGCACGCCGGGGGTGCGGATCGCCGTTGAGGTCGTCGATGTCGATGATTCGGCGATCGAGGTGGGGCTCGAAGTCGATCGCGACATCCAGCATAGCCCGCCGCCACGGCTCTTCGCCGGGCTGCTCACCCAGATCGAGGCCATCCAGACGCAGGAGCCCGGGGGCCGCAGCCTGGGCCGCTGGCGGATCGGCCACGGCTCCTGAAATTTTCAGGGCACAAAAATCTTTGCGTCACACGAGAAAGCGCGCCGCCATTCGGGTCTCTCCCGGATGACGGCGCGCTTTCTCGTATGGATCAATCAATGGATGTTCAGCGAACGATATGCGTGACCGGCCCCTCGGCCATCGCCTGCTGCGACGGCGAGGCGATGGCGCGCTTCGCGGCGCTGCGCGAGCGGTCGGACCGGTCGACGGCGGCGAACTGGACCACATCGGCCTGACCGCGCTCGCCCTTTGCGAGAGCGACGCTCGTCGAGCTCTGGTCCGCCGGCATCTGAAGCCCGGCCCCCAGGGTCATGCCGGTCACGGCCCCACCCATGAGGCCGAAGAAGACGATGGCGCGCATGGCCGGCGCGAGGCTGGGCTTGAGCATGGATGTCTCCAGGGCTGGCCGGCCGATTGACCGGCTTTCGGGATTGAAAACGCCCGAAATGCGGCTCAGGTTCCCATCGAGGCGCTCGGCGGCACGCGGCTTCTGTCGCTGCGGAACGCGGAACGCCTTCGCTACGTTGTCGGAAAAGCCGGATTTGCGCCGGCGATCGGGGGGATCGCATTCAGCCATGAATATAGCCAGCCGTCCGGGGCGCCTCGGCACGCCCTGCCTCGCCTGCCCCTTGCGGCTCAAGCCCGCCTTCAGGGACAAGACGGATGACGAGATTCGCTTCATCCAGACGATGAAGACCGACCACCGTGTCGTGCGCGCCGGGCAGGACATCATTCATCCCGGCCAGGAGGACGCGGAGCTCTACACGCTCTTCTCGGGCTGGGCCTTCCGCTACAAGTCGCTGCCGGACGGGCGGCGCCAGATCCTCAATTTCCTGCTGCCGGGCGATCTGGTCGGATTGCAGGCTTCGCTGCTCGCGGCCGCCGAACACGGTATCGAGGCCCTGACCGACGTCGAGCTCTGCGTCTTCCCGCGCAAGCGGCTGTGGGACCTGTTCGTGCGGATGCCGACGCTGGCCTACGAAGTGTCCTGGCTTGGCTCGCGCGAGGAATGCATGATCGACGACAACCTGACCTCGGTCGGGCAACGCAACGCCGCCGAGCGCGTCGCGGCGCTGATCATCTCGTTGTATCACCGGGCCGATGCGCTGGGGCTCGTCACCAATGACAGCTTCGCCTTTCCGCTGTCGCAGCAGCAGCTCGCCGATGCCCTTGGCCTGTCGCTCGTCCACACCAGCAAGACCTGGTCGCGATTGCGCCGGGAAGGCCTGTTCTCGCTGGCGGCGGGCCGGCTTACCTTGCTGAACCCGCGCCTGACGGCACGGATGGCTGCGGCCTATGAGCAGGTCACGGCACCGCGGCCGCTGATCTGACCGCGCCGATTGCGGCGGATGTGGATTAAAAGCTTGGCGGCAGCCTGCTCTTGACCCCATATGCCGCGCAGGTAACGTGATTTGCGTCAGACGCGTCGTCTCTGCGGCGTTCAAGGGGTGTCATGTCTTCGACGGTTCGTCATCGCCCACCGCGTGCCGCTTCGCTGGCCACCCGTCTCGGGCAGTCCCGCGTCGCGACGCGGATCGAGGGCGAAATGCGCGTCACCGCCGCCGATCTCGTTGATCGCGTGGCCGAGGCGAAGCTGAAGGTCGCGGCCGTCCGCTACAAGGTCGAGGGCGAGGTCCGCAATACCGCCGAGAAGTTCAAGAGCCGCGTCAGCGAGGCCAAGGCCAAGCTGGGCGATGAGGCGCGCTTCATCAAGTCCTGGATCGACGACCCGCGCCGCACCGGTTCGGTGACGCCGTCCAGCCCAGCTTTGGCCAAGCGGATGGCCTCCTTCGTCGACCCGCAGCAGCCCGGCCCGGTCATCGAGATCGGTCCCGGCACCGGCCCGGTCACCGAGGCGCTGATCGAGCGCGGCATCGACGAAAGCCGTCTGATCCTCGTCGAGTACAGCCCCGAATTCTGCGAATTGCTGAGCAAGCGCTTTCCGCGGGCGACGATCGTGCAGGGCGATGCCTATGCGCTCTCGGCGACGCTTGCCGGCCATCTCCACGAGAAAGCGGTCGCGCTGGTCTCCAGCCTGCCCTTGTTCAACCGCCCGCCCGCCGCGCGTTCGGCGCTGGCGCGTGAGGTTTTCCCGCTTCTCGTCGAGGGCGCGCCCTTCGTTCAGTTCACCTATTCGGTGATCTCGCCGATCCCGCGGAAGGGCTCGGGCCTCAAGGCCTTCGTGTCCGACTGGGTGCTGCGCAACATCCCGCCGGCGCGCGTCTGGGTTTACCGCCAGATTCGTTGATTTTTTGCCATGTATGACGTTGCGTCATCGTGATGCGCGGTGAATTTCGGCCGTTTCCACACGAAATCGTAAGACCTCGCTGTTAGGCAGCGCTCGCGATCAGGTGCCTATCGGCCTGCTCGGCAGTGAGGAGCCTAACAGCCGATGAGTGGCGCAGTCCTCCGCTACAGTTTGCCGCGTTGGCGCCTGACGCGCTGGTTGGCGGATGCCGGACCGGATGTCCCGCCGGAAATCCGCGTGGCGCTCATCGCCAGCCTCTACGGCACGCTGCCGATCTTCATCGGCGGCGTCGTGAATTCGCTCGCCGTCTCCTTCCTGATCGCCTGGCGCATCCCGACGCTGCCCTTCATGCTCTGGTGCACCTTCGAGGTCATCTGCTGCAGCATCCGCCTGATCGTCCTGGTTCATGCCCGCCGCCGGGCCGTACGCGGCGCCCCGACGCCGACCGATCTCTATCTGCTGCTCGGCGTCGCCTGGGCTGCGGGCATCGGCGCCGGCACCTTCCTCTGCCTGATGAGCGGGGACTGGGTCGCGGCGACATTGGCCTGCCTCTCGGCCGCCGCGATGGTCGGCGGCATCTGCTTCCGCAATTTCGCCGCGCCGCGCATGGCGGGCGTCATGATCGGACTGACGCTGGGGCCCTGCGTGCTCGCGACGCCCTTCCTGGCAGAGCCGATGCTGCTGATCACCTTCATGCAGATCCCGCTCTATCTCTTCAGTATGACGGTGGCCGCCTACAAGCTGAACGCCATGCTGATCTCGACCATGCGGGCCGAGCGCGAGAACGCCTTCCATGCCCGGCACGACATGCTCACCGGCCTGTCGAACCGGACCGGCCTGGCCAACGCCTTCGCGGCGCGCTTCGAGAGCGAGACCGCCCCGCGCGGGCTCGCACTGGTCTATCTCGACCTCGACGGCTTCAAGGCGGTCAACGACAATTACGGTCACATGGCGGGCGATGCCCTGCTGCAGCTCGTCGCCGAGCGCTTGCGCGGCCTCGTCCGCAGCACCGACATCGCGGCGCGCATCGGTGGTGACGAGTTCGTCGTGCTCTCCGAGCAGACCGAGCGGACTCAGCTCCAGCGCTTCGGCGAGCGCATCGTGCGCGAGATCTCGGAACCCTATGAGCTCGACAGCGGCCACCAGCTCCAGATCGGCGCCTCCGTCGGCATCGCGCTCGCCCCCGAGCATGGCCGCGACATGAACAGCCTGATGACGGCGGCCGATGCGGCGCTCTATCAGGCGAAGTCGCGCGGCAAGTCGCTCTGCGTCATCGCCGGGCAGCGTTCCGTCCTGGACGCCCGTGCTTCGAGTGGGCGCCATCCGCGCTTGCAGTAGCTGACGATCTCGGCTGCGGCTTGACCGCAGGCGCGGCCTCGGGCTTGGCTCTCCCGCCAAGTTGGAACGGCCGGGGCAGGAAGCGTGACGGATATCGGGCGGCTGGTCCGCGACATCGCCGATGAGATGCGCGGCGCCGAAGAGCGCGGCGAGGTCGCGACCTATATCCCGCCGCTGGCGCGTATCGATCCCCGTCATTTCGGGCTCTGCGTCGTCACCGCCGATGGCCAGATCCATGCTGCGGGCGACAGCGAGGAGCCCTTCTCGATCCAGAGCGTCTCGAAAGTCTTCGCGCTGACGCAGGCACTCGGCAAGGTCGGCGACACGCTCTGGCGCCGGGTCGGGCGCGAGCCTTCGGGCACGCCCTTCAACTCGATCGTCCAGCTCGAGCGCGAGCAGGGCGTGCCGCGCAATCCCTTCATCAACGCCGGCGCCCTCGTCGTCGCCGATATCAACCTCGCGGGCCACGAGCCGCGTGTCGCCATCGGCGAATTGCTGCGCTTCATGCGCTATCTCGCCGATGACGACACGATCATCATCGACGAAGCCGTGGCGCGGGCCGAACAGGCAACCGGCTTCCGCAATATCGCGCTTGCCAATTACATGAAGGCCTTCGGCAACATCATCCATCCGCCGGAATTGACGCTCGGCGTGTATTTCCACCAATGCGCCATCGCGATGAGTTGCCGCCAGCTCGCTATGGCCGGGCGCTTCCTGATGCATGGCGGCTTCTATGAACCGGGCGGGCCGCGGGTCGTTTCAGGGCAACGGGCGCGGCGCATCAACGCGCTGATGCTGACCTGCGGCCATTACGACGCCTCGGGCGATTTCGCCTTCCGGGTCGGTTTGCCCGGAAAATCCGGCGTCGGCGGCGGCATTCTGGCGATCGCGCCGGGCAAGGCCGCGATCGCGGTCTGGTCGCCCGGCCTCAACGCCAACGGCAATTCCCTGCTCGGCACGCTGGCGCTGGAACGCCTGACCGAAGCGACGGGCTGGTCGGTCTTCGCGCGGTAAGAGGCCTCGCACCAGAACCCCACCGTCATTGCGAGCGTAGCGAAGCAACCCAGGGGCGGCAGAGCTCCACTTCCCCTGGATTGCTTCGTCGCTTCGCTCCTCGAAATGACGGTGAAGCCCTTAGCTGCGCAATCCCGGCGCTTCCTGCCCGGTGCGGGCGACGTACTCGGTATAGCCGCCGCCATAGGCATGCACGCCCTCGGGCGTCAGCTCCAGCAGGCGGTTGGAGAGCGCGGCGAGGAAATGCCGGTCGTGGCTGACGAAGAGCATCGTGCCCTCGTAGTTCGAAAGCGCGGTGATCAGCATTTCCTTGGTGGCGATGTCCAGGTGGTTGGTCGGTTCGTCCAGCACCAGGAAATTCGGCGGATCATAGAGCATCATCGCCATGACGAGCCGCGCCTTCTCGCCACCCGACAGCACGCGGCAGCGCTTCTCGACATCGTCGCCCGAGAAGCCGAAGCAGCCGGCGAGCGAGCGGAGCGAACCCTGCCCGGCCTGCGGGAAGCGATCCTCCAGCGCCTCGAACACGGTGCGCTCGCCGTCCAGCACCTCCATGGCGTGCTGGGCGAAATAGCCGAGCTTGACGCTGGCGCCGATATTGACCGTGCCGCTATCGGCCTCGGTCGTGCCGGTGACGAGCTTCAGCAGCGTCGACTTGCCGGCGCCGTTGACGCCGAGCACGCACCAGCGCTCCTTGCGCTGGATCTGGAAATTCAGCCCATCATAGATGCTGCGGCTGCCATAGGCCTTGTTCACGTTCTTGATGCTGACGACGTCGTCGCCCGAGCGCGGTGCCGGCTGGAACTCGAAGGCGACGCTCTGGCGGCGCCGCGGGGGCTCGACGCGCTCGATCTTGTCGAGCTTCTTGACCCGGCTCTGCACCTGCGCGGCATGCGAGGCGCGAGCCTTGAAGCGCTCGATGAAGGCGATCTCCTTGGCGAGCATCGCCTGCTGGCGCTCGAACTGCGCCTGCATCTGCTTTTCGGCCAGCGCCCGCTGCTGCTGGTAGAACTCGTAATCACCGGAATAGCTGGTCAGCGCGCCGCCATCGATCTCGATGATCTTGCCGACGATGCGGTTCATGAACTCGCGGTCATGCGAGGTCATCAGCACGGCGCCGTCATAGTTCTTGAGGAAGGCTTCCAGCCAGATCAGGCTTTCGAGGTCGAGATGGTTCGACGGCTCGTCGAGCAGCATCGCATCGGGGCGCATCAGCAGGATGCGGGCGAGCGCGACGCGCATCTTCCAGCCGCCGGAAAGGCCGCTGACATCGCCCTCCATCATCTCCTCGCTGAAGCCGAGCCCGGCGAGCACCTCCCGTGCACGGCCGTCGAGCGCATAGCCGTCGAGCTCCTCGAACCGGCCCTGCACCTCGCCATAGCGGGTGATGATCGCCTCCATCTCGTCGGCGCGGTCGGGGTCGACCATGGCGGCTTCGAGCTCGGCGAGCTCGGCCGCGACCGTGCTGACCGGGCCTGCCCCGTCCATCACCTCGGCGACGGCGCTGCGCCCGGCCATCTCGCCGACATCCTGGCTGAAATAGCCGATGGTGATGCCGCGATCGGTCGAGACCACGCCCTCGTCGGGCGCTTCCTCGCCGGTGATCATTCGGAACAGCGTGGTCTTGCCGGCACCGTTCGGCCCGACCAGCCCGACCTTCTCGCCCTTCAGCAGCCCTGCAGAGGCCTCGATGAAGACGATCTGCTTTCCGTTCTGCTTGCTGATGTTCTCGAGGCGGATCATGGAAATGGGGAACCTTGGAGGAATGCTCCCGCGGCACTAAGCCATCGGGGCGTATCGGGAAAGCTTGGAGAGCCTGTTATCAGGCCGAGATGACGGCGCTGCGGGCATTGGCCGCGCTGAGGAGATCGGCGGGCGCGAGCGCGATCTGCAGGCCGCGCTGCCCGCCATTGACATAGACCAGCGCCTCGGCAGAGGCCGGCTCATCCACGATCGTTGGCAATTTGCGCTTCTGGCCGAAGGGGCTGACCCCGCCGACCTTGTAGCCGGTCAGGCGCTCGGCATCGGGCACCGGCATCATCGCCGCAGCCTTGCCACTGAAGGCCGCCGCGACCTTCTTCATGCTGGCCTCGCGGTCGGAGGCGAGCACGATGCAGACCGGCTTGCCGTCGACCTGAGCGACCAATGTCTTGAGCACGCGCTGGGGCGGTTCGCCCAGCGCCTCCGCCGCCTGCAACCCGACGCGCTCGGCATTCGGATCGTAAGCATAGCTGTGCAGCTCGAAACGGATTCCGAGCTGCTTAAGCGCCAGCGTGGCGGGGGTCGTCTGGGCCATCGTCCCGTGGTTGTGATTTCTCAGCAAAAGATGACTCGGAATTGCCCTCTAGGCGGATGTTTTGGCAAGAGTGATTGCCTCAAATCTCGCAGAAGAATGACTCATCCGATTCCATAGGAGATCGCCCGCGGTTAGGGGCATTTGGCCCTTCATGCGCTCCGTCATGGAAAAACTTTCCTGCGCAGGCATGCCGCTGGTGTCCCCGATCGCGAAGGTTGAACAACTCGCTGCCATGCAATGATCGACTGACGCGGCCCAGCAAGGACCCGGCACTCGATAGGCAAGCCGGAACCGAATGCTGCGGAGACCATCGCGAGCACGTCGGCATGTACAAGACAATGTGTCGAATCAGGGCTAAGGCGTAGGCAGCGGCACCGCCTTCACCTCCGGCTCTTCGCGGACGGTGCGCAGCTCATACCAAAGCGCATTCAGGATGCCTACGGCAGCTGCGAGGCCGAGCCCCAGTATCCACGCGAAATACCACATGGCGCGTCTCCCATCTCAGGACGTTCAGTAGGCGGAGTGGCCAGCTTTCTCGATGCTCTTTTCGGTGACCTTGCCCCAGAGTACGCGGTAGACCCAGGCGGTATAGGCCAGGATCAGAGGCATGAAGATCACTGTCGCGATCAGCATGTTGCGCAACGTTGCGCGGCTCGACGATGCGTCGAATGCTGCAAGCGAATGGCTTGGATTGCTGCTTGAGGGCAACAGGATCGGGAACATCGCGACGCCGACTGTGGCCACGATCATGGCGACACCGAGCTTGGAGGCAAGAAAGGTCAGCCCTTCCCAGCGCGCCCTGAACCCGATCGCAGCCAGAAGCGGGGAAACGACGCCAAGCGCCGGCACGGTCCAGAGCGCGGGATGGGCGCGAAAATTCGCCAGCCAAGCGGCAGGGTCTGCGACGACGCTCTTCATTAACGGGTTGGAGGGTCCGTCCCAGATGATCGGCGACGTCACACGGTAGCCGCCGAGCAGTCCGAACCACACAAGCACGCCGCCGCCGGCGAAGAGCACCGCCGTCAGAACGGCCACCAGCGAGCCGACACGCAGGGCCCGTTCCTCTACCGGCCCATCGGCCTTGAAGGCCAGCCACGCCGCGCCGTGCATGGCCAGCATCGCCAGCGAGACAAGGCCGCAATACAGGGCGAGCGGATTGAGCAGGCCGAAGAGATTGCCTTCGTAGATCGGCCTCAGATCCGGGGTGAAATGGAAGGGGACGCCCTGCAGGGTGTTGCCGATCGCAACGCCGAAGATGAGAGCGGGCACGGCCCCGCCAATGAACAGGGCCCAGTCCCAGCGCTCCCGCCAGGCCGGGTCGGGCTTCTTCGAGCGGTATTTAAAGCCGACCGGCCGCAGAATCAGGGCGCAGAGCACGAGGAACATCGCGAGGTAGAAGCCAGAGAAGCTCAGTGCGTAGAGCGCTGGCCAAGCCGCGAAAATCGCGCCGCCACCCAGGATCAGCCAGACCTGATTGCCTTCCCACACCGGACCTACGGTGTTGATGGCCACACGCCGTTCGATATCGTCTTTGGCGACAAAAGGGAGAAGCGCGCCGACGCCGAGGTCGAAGCCGTCCATGACGGCGAAGCCGATCAGCAAGACACCGAGCAAGACCCACCAGGTCAGGCGCAGCGTTTCATACGAGAAGAGGAAATCGATCATCGTCGTGTTCCTTGCCGGCGCACGGTTACTCGGCGGGATAAGGTGCCATCGGACGCGGGCCGGGACGGAAGCCCTCGATCACATCGGCGATGTCGGGTCCCTTATGAATCGCTGCCAGCATCAGCTTGACCTCGATGACGGCGAGCGTGCCGTATAGGAGTGTGAAACCGGCGATGGTCAGGATCAGATTGTAGACGCCGAGCTGCGACGTCGCGAGGAAAGTCGGCAGCACGCCCTCGATAATCCAAGGCTGCCGGCCGAACTCGGCGACAAACCACCCAACTTCGATCGCGATCCACGGCAGCGGCATCGCCAGCAGCGCCATCCGGAACAACCAGTGTGGAGCCTCGGTTTCGCGGGCCGTGTGCCAGAGCGAAACCGCGAAGACGCCGAGCAGCACGAAGCCGCATGCAACCATCAGGCGAAAGCCGAAGAACAGCCATGGTACGCTGGGCACGGTCGACCATGCAGCGTCCTTGATATGCTGTTCGGTGGCCTGGCGCGGATCGGCCACGAACTGCTTGAGCAGAAGTGCGTAGCCGAGATCCTTGGACGAGGCGTTGAAAGCTGCGCGGGCCACGCCGTCATCGCGATTGGCCTTGAGCTTCTCCAAGGCGTCATATGCGATCAGCCCGTCGCGAATCCGCGCCTCGGCGCGTTGGACCAGATCGTCGATGCCCGGGATAGGCGTGTCGAGCGAGCGTGTTCCGATAATCCCCATCACCCAGGGAATGTGAATGGCGAAATGGGTCTTGCGATCCTTGAGGCTGGGGATGCCGATGGCGGTGAAGGAAGCGGGAGGCGGCTCCGTCTCCCACATCGCTTCGATCGCGGCGAGTTTCATCTTCTGGTTGTCGGTCAGCGCGTAGCCGCTCTCGTCGCCGAGCACGATGACCGACAGCGCAGAGGCCAGGCCGAAGGCCGAGGCAATGACGAATGAGCGCTTGGCGAGCTGAACATGCCGCCCTTTCAAGAGATACCAGCCGGAGACGCCGAGCACGAAGGTGGCGGCGCAGACATAGCCGGCCGAGACGGTGTGCACGAACTTGGCCTGCGCCACCGGGTTGAAGATCACCGCCATGAAGTCGGTGACCTCCATGCGCATTGTGTCGGGATTGAAGGTGGCGCCAACCGGGTTCTGCATCCAGCCGTTGGCGACGAGGATCCACAGCGCGGAGAAATTCGTGCCCATGGCCATCAACCAAGTGACGGCGAGATGCGCGCGCGGCGACAGCCGGTCCCAGCCGAAGAAGAACAGACCGACGAAGGTCGCCTCCAGGAAGAAGGCCATCAGGCCTTCGATCGCCAGCGGCGCGCCGAAGACGTCGCCAACATAATGCGAGTAATAGGCCCAGTTCATCCCGAACTGGAATTCCATGGTGATGCCCGTCGCGACGCCGAGCGCGAAATTGATGCCGAACAGCACGCCCCAGAACTTGGTCATGTCGCGCCAGATCGTCCGGCGCGTCATCACATAGACCGTCTCCATCATCGCGATCAGGATGGAGAGGCCGAGCGTCAGCGGCACGAACAGGAAATGGTAGAGAGCCGTCAGCGCGAATTGCAGGCGGGAGAGGTCGACGAGCAGCGGATCAACCATGGAATGCGTCCCTTTCGGATGCATCAGTCTAGATTTGATTTTTCTCCAGCGTGCTGATCTGGATCAACCATTACTTTCCTTCCCGACGATGCATCACGGATGACAAACCGCCCCCTTTCTGGCGACGTGCAGGCGTCAGCCTCGTCGATTTCGGCCTTTTCGGCGCTTCGCAGCGGACGTTCGGCGGCAAAAGGGGGAGTGTGGCGGCTGATCGCCTGGCTGCTCCTGCGTGCCGCCCTGCGCCTCTGTGCCGCGGCGTGCATGGCGCGCATCGTCGGGATGCTGGTGATGGGGGCGGAGCCAGCATTGTGGTCGATCGTCGCATTGCCGCCGCTGATCGTCGCAGGCGCCCTTGCGGGCTATGCGGCCGAGCGCCACCAGGCGAGTTCGGAATCGCAGGTGTCGATCGGTCTGCGCGCGCTGTCGGGCGAAAGGCTGCAGGCGATGCCGGCGGCTCTGCTACGGTCGTTGCCGGCCGGCGCCCTGACCATCGCGCTGCACCGCCACCCGCAAGCCGTCGCGCGGCTGGTGGTGGGCCATCGCGCCGCTGTCGCGATGGCGGCGGGCGGACCTCTTCTCGCTGCTGCGGCGTTGGCGAGCGTGTCCTGGCCTTCGGCCTTGCTCGTGCTGCTGCTGACGCCGGTCATGATCGTGTTCTTCGCGTTGGTTGGCGGGGCGATGCAGGCGCGCGCGGCCGAGCAGGAGCGCTCCTTCCAGCAGCTGGCCGGCCAGTTCGCCGATCGCATCCGGACGCTTCCGACCATCCTGGCCAATGACGCTCTCGCGGCCGAGGCCACCAAGCTGTCCCGGCGGCTGGATACCTATGCCGACCGAACGATGGGTGTCCTGCGCCTCGCCTTCGTCAACGCCGCGCTGATCGATTTCTTCGCGTCGCTGTCAATCGCGATGCTGGCCGTGTTCCTCGGGCTCGGGCATCTCGGCCTTGCGACCCTGCCGGGTTTCGCGCGGCTAGAATTGTGGCAGAGTCTCTTCATCCTGATGATCGCGCCCGAATTCTTTGCGCCTTTCCGGCGCTTGTCCGAGCAATATCACGCCAAGGCCGAGGGGATCGCCGCTGCCGAGGCGCTCGACCGCCTGCTCGACCCTGTAGGCTCGCCCGCCGGACGGGGCGACGCGGTTGGTGTGGGTCTGCACCTGCCATCGCGCGGCCTCGTAGTCGTAGCTGGGCCGAGCGGCGCCGGAAAATCGACCTTGCTGCGTCGCCTCGCAGGCCTGGACGGCCCGAGGGAGGAAACCGGCCGGCCGGTAGATTGCGTCTGGGTTGCGATGGATTGTTTCGTCGCGGGCGAGTCGCTGGCGGCCGCGATTTGCGCCGATATTCCACCGCCTGCCCCGGGGCGGCTGCGTGCGACCGCGCAGCGTCTCGGCCTGCTCGACGATGCACTGCTCCCCGGCGGGCTGGATGCGCGGATACGGCCCGGCGGTTCAAATCTCTCGGGAGGCCAGCGGCTGCGGATCGCGGTCGCGCGGGCGCTCCTGAGCGACCGCGCGATCATCGCGGACGAGCCGACCGCCAAGCTCGACGCGGCCGCCGCGCGAACCATCCGTCTCGCCTTGCGCGAGGCGGCGCAGCATCGCCTCGTGCTCGCGGCGAGCCATGACCCCGAGCTGATCGCGCTCGCTGATCGGTGTATCGATCTACCGGGCAGGCGCGATCCGGAGCGCGCGGCATGAAAGACGATGAAGCAGCCCGGGAGCAGATGTCGTCGCGGCTCTGGCGCCGCGCCGGCGCCCTGGCGCTGGCTGCGCTGTTCTGCGGGCTCCTGCTGGGCGGTCTTTCCGCCTGGTTCCTGGGCTCGGTCGCGCTGGCCGGCCTGTCGGCTGCCGCCTATACGTTCAACTATCATGTGCCCGGCGCGCTGGTGCGCCTCTTCGCGATCGGCCGCACGGCGGCACGCTATGGCGAGCGGTTGATCGGCCACAAGGCGGCGCTGGCCGATCAGAGCCGGCACCGCATCGCGTTGTTCGACGCCATGGCCGCGGCTCCGGGCGTGCGTGCCGTCGGCTGGCAGCTTGCCGATCAGGCTCGCCTTGCCGATTACCTCGACGATGTCGAAGACATCGACTTTGCCCGGCTGCGGTGCAGCTTTCCTGCAAGGCTCCTGCTGGTCGGCCTCGTCGGGGTTTCGCTGGCGACGCTGTTCGTCGCTCCGCTGGCGCTGGTACCGATCGCGGCGTTGCTGGCGCTCGCCGCCGCCGCAACCGGGCGTTTCGCCGGGCATGGAGCCAGCCTTCTGTCGCAGATTCGCGCCGAAGATAGCGCCGCAGCGGGGGCGGTCGGCGCGATCCTCGATTCGGCCGTTCCCTTGCGGGCCGAGGACAGATGGTCGCGACTCTGCTCGGATGCTCTGCAGGGGTTTTCACGCGCCGACCTCAGCCTGAAAGACCTGCGTCACCATCAGGCATTGCCGGATGCGCTGGCCTCGATGCTGGGGCCAGTCGCCGCGGCGAGCACCATCGCCGCCGCATGGCTCGACGGTGCCAGGAGCGGTGAACTGCTCATCTCGGTTTTCGTCGCGTTCTCGTGGCTGGCACTGGGCGAGACCGCGCAGGGCGTCTCGCGGATTGCCGCCGCCGCCTTGCGGGCGCGCGCGGCAAGAGGCGCGATGGCACGCTGGATCGAAAGCGCGCCGTCTCCTGCCGAGCCGGCGGCGATTCCTGTCGAGCCGTCACGTCTCCACAGCGGAGATCTCCAGAGAGTGGCGCCCGATGGCCGCCCGTTGAAGCAGCCGCTCGCCCTGGATTTGCAGTCGGGCCGCCCGACGATTCTGGTCGGCGCCAGCGGGGCCGGCAAGACCAGTCTGCTGAAGCAGATCGCTGGATGGATCGGGGATGACGTGCTGCAAGGCGACGATGTCGCTTTGACCGCGTCGGCGCGGCGCTCCCTCGCCATGGTCTGCCTTCATGACGCGGCGATCCTCGTGGACACGGTCAGGGCCAACCTGTTCGCTCCTTCCGCCTCCGACGGCGAACTCTGGGCTGCACTGGAAACGATGGAGCTCGGTGGAAGAGTGCGTGAAGCGGGCGGTCTCGACGGCTGGATCGCTCAGGACATGCTTTCTCTGGGGGAGGCGCAGCGCTTGAACTTGGCGCGTGCCTGGCTTTCTCCAAAGTCGCTGATCCTTCTTGATGAACCGAGCGAGCATCTCGATGCCGAGCAGGCGAGGCGGCTCATCGGCCCATTGCTCGATCGGCTGCGTGGGAAGATCGTGGTCATCTCAAGCCATCGGCGCATCGCGGTGGAAGGCGCGATCGAGCTATCTCTCGATTGAACCCGCCTGTGGGCAGGCTATCCGACGACCTGCTGGAACATTGGCAGAAACCCGTCCTGTGCCGGCAGCGCCTCCATGCGAGCCACCTCTCGCTCCCTCGGCTGCCGCGTGGCGAGGCCGTCGGCCTGCCTGGGGAAGAACTGGATGGCCGGGGTGCCGATGATTCCGTAATGGGCGGCAAGGCGCTTTTCCGTGAACAGCGATCCGCCGAAATCGGTGACCTCGCGCGATCCGAGAATGTTCAGGTGCAGAATGGCGAAATGGTCGCGGATATAGCTCTCGACCTTGGGATCGGCCATGTAGACTTCGTGCATGCGCCGGCAGGCGGGGCAATTGCGCAGCCCCCAGAGGATGGCGAAGCGCTTGCCGTCACGCGTTGCCGCGGCAAGGTCGTCCGCGAGGTCCAGGAAGCTCTCGACATACCAGTCGAACTGGTACAGCCCGTCTTCGCCCAGCCGTGCCTTGGCGACGCTTGCCCGCATGCTCGATGCGGCGATGACCGCGCCGAGCGCCGACGCGAAAAGATGTCTTCTGGTCACCATGGAGGCCTCCCACAGGACGCTTTGACTGGCTGGTATAAACATATGAATATGACTATGTTGTCGTCGTGATTGCAAGACGCGCATATGAGTTCGGGCTCGCCGCAGCAGCTGTGTCGCTGTTCGCGTTGTCGGCCCTGCCGGCTTCGGCCGCGGAACTGGTCATGTACCGGCGGGACGGCTGCCCCTACTGCGTCCGCTTCGAACGTGAAGTGGCGCCGATCTATGCGAAGACGCGGGAGGGCGCGCTCGCACCGCTCAGGCGCGTCCAGCTTCCATCCGGAGGCGTGCGGGACGGCGGGTTGACGCAACCGGTCATCGCCACGCCGACCTTCGTGCTGGTCGATGGCGGTCACGAGATCGGGCGCATCACTGGCTATCTGAACGACGACATGTTTTGGGGTTTGCTTGGTCAGCTTCTGGCTGGCATGAACACCCCAGTTGAAGCACGAAAGCCCTGAGTGGGAGGCAGCATGACCGCGATCGTCTCGAAGGCGCTCGAAACAGAGCTGCGCGACGGCGCCGAGTTCTCCCCCGAGCTCGACCAGCTCCTGCGCAAGGCGCGCAAGGCGAGCGATTTCCTCAAGGCCCTCTCGCATGAGAACCGCCTGTTGCTGCTTTGCCTTCTGGCCGAGCGGGAGCGCACCGTCACGGAACTCGAAGGCCTTCTCTCATTGCGTCAGCCGATGGTGTCGCAGCAACTGGCACGGTTGCGGCTAGATCAGCTCGTCACCACCCGCCGCGATGGCAAAGCGATGTATTACAGCCTTGCGAATGACGACGTTCGCCGCGTCATCTCCGTCATATACGACATCTTCTGCGGCACAGGCGCAGCCGAGAAGACAAGATCGTGAAGTCCAGCGCGACGCTGCGGCTCTTTCGCGGATGATCGTCCTGTCCGCCTGGACGGCGACGCTGGCGGGCATCGCGGTCGGAGCGGTCTGCGGTTGGCGCCGTGCTCGTCGCCGCCGTGTTCGTTCCACCGCTGGCCGACTGGGCCGCGCCGCTCGGGGGTTGGAAATATGCGCTCACCGCATGGGGCGCCATCATGCTGCTGACCGCGGCCATCCGGTTCTGCCCCGCTTACAGCCTGTTGGGAATCAGCAGCTGCCGGGCGGGGCGCTCGTCGTGATTGCAAGCGGCTTCACGCCGCTCGCCTCGTTCGCGGTTGGGGCCTGATCGGATTGCAGGCGGGGTTGGCGGCACGTTGCTTGCCCACCGACTGGCCGGCAACAAGACAACGTCGCGACGATCAGATATCGACGGTCGCGTTCAGCGCGTTGGTCTGGATGAACTCGCGCCGCGGCTCGACGACGTCGCCCATCAGCTTGACGAAGAGATCGTCGGCCTCGTCGTTCTGGTCGTTCTTGACGCGCAGCAGCGAGCGCACGTCGCGGTCGAGCGTGGTTTCCCAGAGTTGGTCGGGGTTCATCTCGCCGAGGCCTTTGTAGCGCTGCAGCGAGACGCCCTTCTTGCCGATGGTCGAGACCGCATCGAACAGGTCGCTCGGGCCGTTGACGGTGAAGTCGTCGCCCTTGCGGCTGAGAACGCCGGGCTTGGCATAGGCCTCCTGGAGGGAGGTCGCGGCTGCGTCGAGCTTGCGGGCTTCCGCGCTGGCGAGCAGGCCTGCATCGATCGTCGCCGCCTGCTTCACGCCGCGGACCATCCGCGAGAAGACGAAGCCGCCCTCGCTGACCTTGCCCTCCCAGCCGCGCTCCAGCTCGTCCGAGATCGCATCGAGCCGGCGCGCGACATAGGCCGCAGCTTCGTTCGCCTTGGCTTCGTCGTGTTCGCTGACGGGGCGCAGCACACCGGCAATCGCCATCTGCTCGACGACGCGCCGGTCATAGCGCGAATGCAGTTGCGCCAGCGCGTTGCGGACGTTGCGGGCCTCCTCGATCAGGGCGCGCAGATCCTCGCCAGCGCGCTCGACGCCCTCGCTGGTGCGGAAGGTCGCCCCGTCCAGCGTCGAGTCGACGAGGTATTCCTCCAGCGCTCGCTCGTCCTTGAGATAGACATGGCTCTTGCCGCGTGCCGCCTTGTAGAGCGGCGGCTGGGCGATGAAGAGATGCCCGGCATCGATCAGCTCCGGCATCTGCCGGTAGAAGAAGGTCAGCAGCAGGGTCCGGATATGGGCGCCGTCGACGTCGGCGTCGGTCATGATGATGATCTTGTGGTAGCGCAGCTTCGCCAGGTTGAAGCCGCCCTGATCGGCCTCGGCCCGGCCGATGCCGGCGCCGAGCGCCGTGATCAGCGTGCCGACCTGGTCCGACGAGAGCATCTTGTCGAAGCGCGCCCGCTCGACGTTCAGGATCTTGCCGCGCAGCGGCAGCACGGCCTGGTATTCGCGGGCGCGGCCCTGCTTGGCGGAGCCGCCGGCCGAGTCACCCTCGACGATGAAGAGTTCGGATTTGGCGGGGTCGCGCTCCTGGCAATCGGCCAGTTTGCCCGGCAGCGAGGCGATATCGAGCGCGCCCTTGCGGCGGGTGAGATCGCGCGCCTTGCGGGCCGCCTCGCGGGCGGCGGCGGCTTCCGCCACCTTGCCGACGATGGTCTTGGCCTCGCCCGGATGCTCCTCGAGCCATTCCGACAGCGCCTGATTGACGACGTTCTCGACAACCGGGCGGACTTCCGACGAGACCAGCTTGTCCTTGGTCTGCGAGGAGAATTTCGGGTCGGGCACCTTGACCGAGACGATCGCGGTCAGGCCCTCGCGGCAATCGTCGCCGGTGAGCGAGACCTTCTCCTTCTTGGAGATGCCGGAGCTCTCGGCATAGCCGGTGATCTGGCGCGTCAGCGCGGCGCGGAAGCCGGCGAGATGGGTGCCGCCGTCGCGCTGCGGGATGTTGTTGGTGAAGCAGAGCACGTTCTCGTGGTAGCTGTCGTTCCACCACAGCGCGACATCGACGGTGATGCCGTCCTTCTCCGAGGTCAGCATGATCGGCTTCTCGATCACCGACGACTTCGCGCGGTCGAGATAGCGCACGAAAGCCTCGACGCCGCCATCGTACATCAGCTCCTCGCGCACGACCTCGGCATGGCGCGCATCGGTCAGCACGATGCGGACGCCCGAGTTCAGGAAGGCGAGCTCGCGCAGGCGGTGCTCCAGCGTCTTGTAGTCGAAGTCGACGTTGGTGAAGGTTTCCTGCGAAGGGGTGAAGGTTACCTCTGTGCCGCGCCTGTCGCCCTGCGGGCCGACGACGGCGAGCGGCGCCACCGCGTCGCCATGGCGGAATTCCATGTAATGCTCTTTGCCGCCGCGCCAGATGCGCAGCTTGAGCGAGACCGAGAGCGCGTTGACGACGGAGACGCCGACGCCGTGCAGGCCGCCCGAGACCTTGTAGGAGTTCTGGTCGAACTTACCGCCGGCATGGAGCTGGGTCATGATGACCTCGGCCGCCGAGATGCCTTCCTCGCTGTGGATATCGGTCGGTATGCCGCGCCCGTTATCGCTGACCGTGACCGATCCCTCGGCATTCAGCGTCACCGTGACGAGGTCGGCATGGCCGGCGAGCGCCTCGTCGATCGCGTTGTCGACGACTTCATAGACCATGTGGTGGAGGCCCGAGCCGTCATCGGTATCGCCGATATACATGCCGGGCCGCTTGCGCACCGCGTCCAGGCCCTTGAGAACCTTGATGGAATCGGCGCCGTAGTCGTCGGGCTGGGCGCTGAGGGCGGCGTCGGTCATGAAGTGGTTCCTGAGCGGGCGAGCCAGCGCCCGCGATGATCCTGATTCGAAACGACAATATAGGGTGTGACGATGGCTTTTTCACGCGCCTACGCGTGCGTGCGCGTAGAAGAGGCCGTCGGAGCGATAATTCGCTCCGATGCTCAGCCCCGGAATTCCGAGATGGCCTCGACGAAAGCCTCGCCGTACTGCGCGAGCTTGCGCTCGCCGACGCCTTCGATCGCCCGCATCTCCTCCAATCCGAGCGGCCGCTCGCGCGCCATCGCGATGAGGGTCCGGTCGGTGAAGATGATATAGGCCGCCACGCCCTCCTCGCGGGCGATCTGGAGCCTGAGCTTGCGCAGATGCTCGAACAGGCCGGCCGTGCCCTCGTCGAGCCCGTCGGCGCGGGCCGCGTCGCGTTCGGAGCGGCGGGAGCGACGCTCTGCAAACGGATCGGCCCGGAGTGCGATGCTCTCACGCCCGAACAGGATGTCCTCGCCTTTCGGCGTCAGGCAGAAGCCGCCATGTTCGATGCTCGCTTCGGCCAGCGCGCCCGCCGCGAAGAGCTTGCGCGTCAGTCCCATCCAAGCGGATTTCGACTTGTCGGAACCGACGCCGAAGGTCTTCAAGCCGTCATGGTTCTGGCGGCGGATGACCTCGGTCGTCGTCCCCGTCAGGATATCCGCGAGATGGCCGGCGCCGAAGCGCTCGCCGGAGCGGATCACCGCCGAGAGCAGTTTTCGCGCATCGAGCGTCGCGTCCTGCAAGGCCGGCGCGTCGGTGCTGCACAGGTCGCAGCGGAACGGCGCGTTGCCATGCCGGCAGGGCGGGGTCTCCTCGCCGAAATAGGCGAGCAGCGCGCTGCGCCGGCACAGCGCATTCTCGCAGAGGTCAATCATCGCGTTGAGGCGCTTGTGCTCGATCCGCCGGCGCTCGTCGTCGATCTGTTTCTCGTCGATCTGGCGGCGCCTGAGCGCCATGTCGTCGACGCCGTAGAGGGTCAGGGTATCCGCCGGCAAGCCGTCGCGCCCGGCGCGGCCGATCTCCTGGTAATAGCCCTCGATCGAGCCGGGCATATCGGCATGGACGACGAAGCGCACATCCGGCTTGTTGATGCCCATGCCGAAGGCGATGGTGGCGCAGACGACGACGCCGTCCTCCTGCAGGAAAATGTCCTGGTTGCGGTTGCGCTGCGTCTGCTCCAATCCGGCATGATAGGGCAGGGCGTTCCAGCCCTTCTCGCTGAGCGCGGTGGCCAAGCGCTCGGTCTTGCTGCGCGAGGAGCAGTAGACGATGCCGGAGCCGTTGCGGTGCCGGCGCAGGAAATCGTCGATCTGCCGGCGCGGTTGCTCCTTCGGCGCGAAGGCGAGCTTCAGGTTCGGCCGGTCGAAGGAATGCACCACCATCCGCGGCGCCTGCGGGAAGAGCTGCTGGGCGATATCGGCCTGGGTCTGCCTGTCGGCGGTGGCGGTCAGCGCAGTGACGGGCACGCCGCCCAAAGCCTCGCGCGTCTTGGCGAGCAGGCGATATTCCGGGCGGAAATCATGGCCCCATTGCGAGACGCAATGCGCCTCGTCGATGGCGAGCCGGGTCACGCCGAGGCGCTTCAGGCGGCCGACCAGCCCCTCGCCGGCCAGCCGTTCCGGCGAAACGAAAAGCAGCCTGAGATCGCCGGAATTGAGCCTGTCCCAGGCCTGCGCCGCCTCGTCCTCCGTGTTCATCGAGTTGAGCGAGGCGGCCGCGACGCCGGCCCGGACAAGTTGCCCGACCTGGTCGCGCATCAGGGCGATCAAGGGCGAGACGACCAGTGTCAGCCCGCCCGCGACCAGCGCCGGCAACTGGTAGCACATCGACTTGCCGGAGCCGGTCGGCATCACCGCGAAGACGTCCTCGCCGGATAGCGCGGCTGCGATCACCTCCCACTGGCCGGGACGGAAATCATCGTAGCCCCACACGGATTTGAGGATCGCGCGGGCGTCTGATTCGCGGGATGGCGACATGGACAAGGGATGTGCCGCAGCCGAGCGCGCTTGGCCAGCTTTTCGAGCCGAAAGCCTGTGCCTAGACCCGCACGGCCAGCAGATGGACCACCGCGGTCCCCGCGAAAACCGCCGTGATCAGCTTCGACGGCCAGGGTCTGAGATCGAACCAGACGAATTGCAGCGTGAGCCGCAGGCCCCAGAAGGCTGCCCCCACGAGCGGCAGTACGGGATGCACGCTTCCTTGCCCGGATAGCCAGATCATGGTCGCGCCATAGGCGAGGAAGACGAAGATCAGCATCGTGTTGAGCGTCTGCGTGATCGCCGTGTTCAGGCTACCCGAGGGGGCGAGCCGCTCCGGCCAGCCGAACAGCCGCCGGAACGCGGCATGGAACAGCGCGAAGCCGAGATCGAGAAGGCCGGCGGCCAAATCCAAGGCCGCTCAGCTCCGCGTCGCGATCGCGGCCGCCGCGCCCGCCATCACGCCGCCGGTCGTGCGGTTGATCCAGCGCATCGCGCGTGGGCTCGCGACGAGGCGCCGCGCCCGGTCGGCCGCATAGGCATAGGCCATCAGCGTGCCCGTGATGATCGGGGCGATCAGCGCGGCGACCTCGACGAAGGCGAGCGTGCTCATCGCGTTGAGATCGATGACGAGCGGCAGGATCGACAGGAAGAAGACCATGACCTTGGGATTGCCGAGCGTCAGCGCGATGCCGCCGAGGAAGAGCCGGGCCCCCTCGCCGCGCGCGGCGGCGGACGGTTTCGGCGCCTCGGCCGGGGCCGTCCAGGCCTTGTAGGCGAGGTAGAGCAGATAGGCGCAGCCGGCATATTTGATCGCGACGAAGACGCCGTGGAAGCTCTGCATCAGCACGCTAAGGCCCAGCGCGGTCAGAGTGAACCAGACGAGATCGCCCGCGACGATGCCGGCGAGGAAGGGCAAGGAACGCCGGAAGCCCGAGGATAGCGAGCGCGCGACCAAAGCCGCGATGGCCGGGCCAGGCGAGGCGACGGCGAGGAAATAGACGCCGGCGAACAGGGCAAGGCTGGAGATGTCCATGGAAAGCCTCCGAAGATGCCGGAGACTAGCAGGATCGACGGCACCCGTCCCATCGCAAGCCGTGGCCTGACCGATCAATCGAGCGGATCGATCCGCCCCGGCGTCACCGCGAAACGCTGTGCGCCGTCCGGCAGGTCGCCGAACAGGGCGGCGTCCGCACCGGTCATCCAGACCTGGCAGCCGAGCCCGGTCAGCCCCTCGTAGAGCGCGCCGCGCCGGCGCGGATCGAGATGGGCGGCGATCTCGTCGAGCAGGACGAGCGGCGCGATGCCGCTCATCGCGGCGACAAGCCTAGCATGAGCGAGCACGAGCCCGATCAGCAGGGCTTTCTGCTCGCCGGTCGAGCCCTGTCCGGCCGGAATGTCCTTCGGCCCGTGCCGGACTTCGAGGTCGGAGGCCTGCGGCCCCGCGAGCGTGCGCCCGGCTGCGCGGTCGCGATGGCGGCTCTGGCGCAGCAGATCTCGATAGGCATCCTCGGCATCGACCGCCGGCAGACGGGCAACGAGTGCATCGATCTCGCCGGAGAGCGCGATATCGGCGAAAGGGAAGGGCGAGGCCTCGTCTCGCGTCTCGGCGATGATCGCGGAAAGCCGCGCCACCGTCTCGGCGCGTGCGGCGGCGACGGCGACGCCGAGCTCGGCGACCTCGCGCTCGACCGCGTCGAGCCATTGCCCCTGATTGGGGCTCTCTTCGAGGATGCGGTTACGCGAGCGCAGCGCCCGCTCCAGCGCATTCGAGCGCGTCGCATGACTTGGGTCGATCGCGAGCACCAGCCGGTCGAGAAAGCGGCGCCTATCGCCGGCAGAGCCTCGGAACAGCCCGTCGAGATCGGGCGTCAGCCAGACCACGCGCAGGTAGTCGCTGAAGGCGAGCGCCGAGCCGACATTGGCGCCGTCGATCCGCGCGAGCCGCGGCCGGCGTCCCTCAGCGTCGAGCGGGCCCAAGCCGATGCCGAGCCGGCCCGCCTCATCAGCCAAGGTGATGGAGGCGGCAAAGGAGCCGTCGCCTCCTTGCCGCGCCATCGCCGTGATCTCCGCACGGCGCAGGCCGCGCCCCGGCGTGAACAGCGAGAGCGCTTCGAGGATATTGGTCTTTCCCGCTCCGTTCTCGCCCGCGAGCGCAACGATTTGGCCCTCGACCAGGAGATCGAGGGCCTCGTAGGAACGGAAATCCTGCAGGATCAGGCGCGCGACGGCGGCCATGGCCGCTGGATCAGACGCGCATCGGCATCAGCACATAGAGCGCGGAGGCGCCTTCGCGGTCCTGGATCACGGTCGGCGAACCGGGATCGGCGAGCTTGAGAAGCGCCGTGTCGCCGTCGAGCTGCGCGGCGATATCCATGAGGTAGCGGGCGTTGAAGCCGATATCGAGCGGGCTTGCCTCGTAATCGACCTCGATCTCCTCGGTCGCCGAACCGGAATCCGGATTGGTGACGGAGAGCGTCATGCGCCCCTCGGCCATGGAGAGCTTCACGGCGCGGCCGCGCTCCGACGAGATCGTCGAGACGCGGTCGACCGACGCAGCGAAATCGCCCCTGTCGACGGTGAGGCGCTTGTCGTTGCCGCTCGGAATGACGCGCTGATAGTCGGGGAAGGTGCCGTCGATCAGCTTCGAGGTCAGCACCACGCTGGCTGTGGCGACGCGGATCTTCGAGCCGGACAATTCGACCGCGACCTCGCTCTCGCCGTCTTCCAGCAGCTTCTGGATCTCGGAGACGGCCTTGCGCGGCACGATCACGCCGGGCATGCCGACTGAGCCCTGCGGCGCGGCGGTGTCGACGCGGGCGAGACGGTGGCCGTCGGTCGCGACCGCGCGCAGCACCGGGCGGCCATCGACATCGATGGTGTGGAGATAGATGCCGTTGAGATAGTAGCGCGTCTCTTCGGTGGAGATCGCGAACTGGGTCTTGTCGATCAGGCGCTTCAATTCGCCAGCCGGCAGCACGAAGCGATGCGCCATGTCACCGGCGGTGATATCGGGGAAGTCGCTCTCGGGCAGCGTCTGGAGCTGGAAGCGCGAGCGGCCAGAGCGCAAAACGAGGCCGCTATCGCCGGTGGTTTCCAGCGAGACCTGCGCGCCGTCGGGCAGCTTGCGGATGATGTCGTAGAGGGTATGGGCCGGGACGGTCGTGGCGCCGGGCTCGGGCGCGTCCGCCGCGATGGTCTCCACTACCTCGATGTCGAGATCGGTCGCCTTCAGCCGCAGCCCGTTCTCGGAAGCGCTGAGCAGCAGGTTCGACAGGATCGGGATCGTATTGCGGCGCTCCACCACGCGATGGACGTGGCCGAGCGACTTGAGCAGCGTGGAACGTTCGACCGTGACCTTCATGATTGTCTAGTCTTCTGGCGCTGACCGCCCGCGCATCGCTGCGCGAGCCGAATGAGTGGCCGGCGACATTGCCGGACGCCGGGCGGAGGCGCAAGGCCCGCCCGCTCCGGCAACCACAACCATTTGGCGGGCTTGGTGAACGCCGGTGGGCTCACTCCTGCAGCATGCGCTTCAGCAGATCGACCTCGTCATGCAGCGAGCGGTCCTCGCTGATCGCCTTCTCGATCTTGCGCACGGCGTGCAGCACGGTGGTGTGGTCGCGCCCGCCGAAGCGGCGGCCGATCTCGGGCAGCGAGCGCGGCGTCAGCGCCTTCGACAGGTACATCGCGATCTGGCGCGGCTTCACCACGGCCGCGGTACGGCGCTCCGAGAGGATATCGGCGCGGCTGACATTGTAGCGCGTCGCGACGAGCTTCTGGATGTCCTCGATCTTGACCCGGCGCGGCTCGCGGGTGCGGACAAGGTCGCGGATCGCGGCTTCCGCCGTCTCCAGCGTCACGAGCTGGCCCGACAGCGTGGCGTGCGCAAGCAGGCGGTTGGCGGCGCCGTCGAGGTCGCGGCCATTGGTCGCGACGACGCGCGAGACATAGGCGACGACATCCGGGCTGACCTGGAAATTCGGATGGGCGGTTTGCAGCGCCTCCAGCCGGCTGGAGAGGATCGTGGCGCGCAGTGTCTCGTCGAGCTCGCCGACCTCGACGACGAGGCCGCCGCCGAGCCGCGAGCGGATGCGCTCGTCGAGCGCTTCCAGTTCGCCTGCGAGCCGGTCGCCGGCGACGACGATCTGCTTGCCGGCATCGAGCAGCGCGTTGATCGTGTGACCGAACTCCTGCTGGATCGACTTGCCCTGGATGAACTGCACGTCGTCGACGACGAGCAGGTCGATGCCGCGCAGCTTCTCCTTGAAGGCAAGCGCGGTCTGCGACTTCAGCGCCGCGACGAAGCCGTACATGAAGCGGTCGGCGGTGAAATAGGCGACGCGCTTGCCCTGACGGCGCGCTTCCTGGGCGATCGCCTGCAGCAGATGCGTCTTGCCGAGGCCGACGCCGGCATGAAGATAGAGCGGGTTATAGGGACTCTGGCCCGCTGGGGCCGCGGCGATGCGCTCGGCCGCCGCGAAGGCGAGCTGGTTCGACTTGCCGACGACGAAGCTCTGGAAGCTCATGCGTCGGTCGAGCCCGGTGCCGCAGGCATCGACGAGCTCGCTCTCGCCGGCCTGGGGGATGCTTGCGACGGCGGGGCGGCCGGTCTCCGCCGGGGCAGGGCTCGCCACCGTCGCGGGGCGGCTGCGCAGCGCCTCGATCTGCAGCTGGGCGGCCGGATCGCGCGACACTGTCCGTACAGACAGCATCACGCCGTTCGGCGCGGGCAATTCGGCCATGCAGTTCACCCGCAGGCGCTCGGTGTAATGCGCCTCGAGCCAGCTCTTCAGGAACCGGGTGGGGACGGTGAGATAGGCCACGCCCTCGACGATGCCGGCGATCTCCAGCCGGCCGAACCAGCTTGAGAAGACATCCTCGCCGAGCTCGGCCCGCAGGCGCCGCCGCACGCGCTCCCATGCGTCCTGAATCGAAACCTCCCCGATCTGGACCGCAGCGGTCTCTTCCGCAGCGATCGTCACAACAACCGGCGCCGCCTCGACCATATCCCCGAAATTCTGCCGCTCGAACATCAATGGCCCCGTTCTTCAAAATTGCACGCAGCGCGGGTTCGGCGGCTGCTTCCTAGCCACCGTCCCGGCGCTATTGCCCGGTCAAAATGGTCCCTGTCCCGACGGGCGCATGGCGCCGCTTCGGGCTTCGGTTCCGGTTCTGCTGATTACGCTTGGAAGGCTCGCTGAGAGGCGACGCCACCCTTCATCTCAATCAAGAAAGACAAAGGGTCACATCCTCCAACCTCCATGGTCGCGAGCCAAAACGCTGATCATCTATGGAAATCCCGCGGCGGTCATTGCTGTCCGCCCGGCGATGAAAGGACCTTACAAGGCGCTCTCGACGGGCTGCAACATCCCTTTCAGCCGGCTTCCGAGACTCGCCCATCCCCGGTTGTTCCGATTGGTGGGGAAGCAAGCCGCAATTGGTTGGGGAACTTAAGATTTTCTTCATGCTCGTCATCCGGGCCGCGGCCGAATCTTTTTTTTCGAGCCCCCAGAAAGCCTGCCGCAGAGTCGCCGCGATTCCGTCTTCCAAAATCCTTTGCCCGCTAACGTGATGAAAAATCACGCCTTTTTATGTGCGGTGGAGTCCGGCCGGAAGCTCGGTTTCGCGCCCTGAACGGTGCCCGAGAGTCAAGCCTGCAAGGCCGTGGAAATCCTACGAAAATGGCTTGAAATCAGCTTTGCCTTGTTCCTTGGAAGCCTGTGGCGGAGGCGCCACAGCGTCCATGAAGCCAACGAAAAAGCCCGGCCTTTTGGCCGGGCTTTTCGATCGTCGAAACGATGTGATTTCAGGCTCAGGAAGCCAGGGCGCCGATCCTGTGCGCCAAGCGCGAGACCTTGCGCGAGGCGGTGTTCTTGTGAACCACGCCCTTCTGCGCGGCGCGCATGATTTCCGGCTGGGCGGCCTTCAGGGCCTCGGCGGCGACCGCCTTGTCGCCGGAGGCGATCGCCTCCTCGACCTTGCGCAGGAAGGTGCGCATCCGCGAGCGGCGCGCCTTGTTGACCTCGGTGCGCCGCGCGATCTTGCGCGTAGCCTTCTTGGCCGACGTCGTATTGGCCATCGAAACGTCCTCGTCTCTTCATCGCGTCCGGGCGCCTGGCGTCATTGCCGGCGGGGCTGGCCGCATCCTTGCTGGAAAAACGTGCGCGGCGGCCGAGCTTGCGCGGGCCACCGCGAGTGGTGGGGCTATAATCGCTTGCCGGCGCGACGTCAACGCCGGAATTGCCGTAACCGCGTCGATCTCATGCGGACGGGGCGATGAAGCGGGCGAAACCCGCCAGATCGACATTGCCGCCGGAGAGGATGATGCCGACCCGCTTGCCGGCGACGGGAACCGCGCCGGTGAAGGCAGCCGCCGCCGCAAGGCAGCCGGTCGGCTCGACCACGAGCTTCATGCGCTCGGCGAAGAAGCGCATCGCGTCGACGAGCGCGTCATCGTTCACCGTGACGATGTCCTCGACTTCGCGCTGGATGATCGGGAAGGTCAGGTCGCCGAGAAAGGCGGTCTGCGCCCCGTCGGCGATCGTCTTGGGTACTCCGATAGCGACGATCTCGCCCTTGCGCAGGGATTGCTGGCCGTCATTGCCGGCCTCGGGCTCGACGCCGAAGATGCGGCAGCCTGGGTTCAACGCCTTTGCGGTGAGCAGAGCGCCGGCCAGAAGTCCACCGCCGCCGAGCGGCACGAGCAGGATGTCGAGCGGGCCGGCATCCTCGATCAGCTCTTTGGTCGCGGTGCCCTGCCCGGCGATGACGTCAGGATGGTCGTAAGGGGGAATGATCGTCAGCCCGCGCTCGGCCGAGAGCTTGTTGCCGATTTCGAGCCGGTTCTCGGTATAGCGATCATAGCGGATGACCTGCCCGCCATAGCCCTCGGTCGCCGCGACCTTCGCCGCCGGCGCATCGTTCGGCATGATGATCGTGGTCGGCACGCCGAGCAGTTGGCCGGCATAGGCGATGGCCTGGGCGTGGTTGCCGGAGGAATAGGTGACGACGCCGGCCTTCTTCTGCTGGGGTGAGAGCGAGGCGATTGCGTTGTAGCCGCCGCGGAACTTGAAGGCGCCCATGCGCTGCAGGTTCTCGGGCTTGAAGACGAGGCTGGCATTCGTCCGCCGGTTGGCGGTGGCGGAGCTCATCGCCGGCGTGTGATGGGCGATGCCCTTGAGCCTGATGGCCGCAGCCTCGACATCGGCATAGGTCGGGAGGGACGGTCCAATCTGGGCGTTCATTGCGGGAAATCCTGCTGGCGAAAGACAAAAAGCTATCTGCCAGCAGGAGCATCGTTTCATCAAGGCGGCGCGGCTCCACGCCGCCATGCGGCAGGTGAGGGCCGGCCGCTCAGGCGTTCTTGAAATCGGGCTTCCGCTTCTCGGTGAAGGCGGCCATGCCTTCCTTCTGGTCGGCCGTGGCGAAGAGCGAGGAGAAGACGCGGCGCTCGAAGCGCAACCCCTCCTGAAGAGCTACCTCGAAAGCCCGCTCGACGGACTCCTTCGCCATCAGCACGGAAGGCAGCGACTTCGCCGCGATCGCCTCGGCCGCCTTCAGTGCCTCGCTCATGAGATCGGCCAGCGGCACGACGCGCGCGACCAGGCCGGAGCGCTCGGCTTCCTCGGCATTCATCATCCGGCCGGTGAGGATCAGGTCCATCGCCTTGGCCTTGCCGACCGCCTTGGTCAGGCGCTGCGTGCCGCCGGCGCCGGGGATGACGCCGAGATTGATCTCGGGCTGGCCGAACCGGGCATTGTCGGCGGCAATGATGAAGTCGCACATCATGGCGAGCTCGCAGCCGCCGCCGAGCGCGAAGCCCGCGACCGCCGCGATGATCGGCTTCTTGCGCCGGCCGATCCGGTCCCAGTCCTCGAACTTGTCGTCGAGATAGGTGCCCGGGAAGGTGCGGCCATGCATCTCCTTGATGTCGGCGCCCGCGGCGAAGGCCTTCTCGGAGCCGGTCATGACGATGCAGCCGATGCTGCCATCCCGTTCGAAGCCGTCGAGGGCCGCGTTGATGTCGTCGATGAGCTGGCCGTTCAGCGCGTTCAGCGCCTGCGCGCGGTTGAGGGTGATCACCCCGACCTTACCCTTCGTTTCGGCGAGAATGGTCTCATAAGCCATGGCGGCCTCCCGGATGCTCCTGTGCCGTCAGCTTTAGCGGGCGCTCTGGCGGAGTGTCCATGCGCGTTCAACGCATCCGCGCATTCGCGCGGCCTCCCCGCATGCGCTATGGCCGCCCGTGTTCCCGTGTGCGCTTGAGACGGGGCCGCGGAGCGCCGCGAGGCGCGGGGTATCGGGCCGCCCGTTGGGGTGCCGACCGAAATTGACCCATCGCAGACGTCTGGAACGTCCGCTTTCTGCCGGCCCGGGGCAATCGAGGAGTTGGGCGAAGCACTTGTGTTCGCGTTGCTCGGCTGCGGGTCCGTCAAGCGCCAGCAGACGTTCTTTCGCCGAGTTATCCAAATCTCGTTTCGCAGATTGCGATCGGAGACTTTCTGGGTGGCATGGAGCCGGGCTGTTCGTCCAAGCGCACGATGGTTTCAAATCTGGGAAACATGATTGAGGGCGATGACCCACTCGCCGTCACGCTTGCGCATCAAGCGTGTGTTGACACCGATCTGGTTACCCGCGTCGCGCTCCAGCCTGTAGTCGCTGATCAGTTGGGCGGCATCCGGCGCGAGCATCTCGATGCGGATATTCGAGAAGGTGAGCTTTCCTTGCGAACCAGGCGCACCGCCATAGTCGGCGATGTAATGGTCCAGCGTCGCCTGCCAGTCCTTTTGGATGCGTCCGCGCGAGACGAAGACCACGTCGGGATTGGCGAAGCCTGCCATGTAGCCGTGGAAATCGCCGCGGTTCCAGGCCGCCTGCATGGTGGCGATCACCGCGCGGATCGCTTCGGTCTCAGTCGTGTCGGACATTCCAAACCTGCCTTTCAAGCCATGTTCTTCGCGACAGCATCGTCTTCTTGACGTTGCCGCTTGAGCAGCACTTCCTGGGCCGCTGAAACGAGATGGCGGCGCAGTGCGCTTTCCGCGGTCTTGGCATCCTGATCCAGGATCGCGTCGACGATCTGCTGATGCTCGCGGCAGGATTGCTTGATCCGGCCCTTGTCCTTGAGCTGAAACTTGCGGAACGGCGCCAGCTTCAAACGCAGGGTCAGGGCAGCGGCGATCAGGTCGCTGTTGTGGCAGCCCTGGAAAAGAAGGTTGTGGAACCGGGTGTTGAGGTCGTTATAGCCGTCATTGTCGCCCTCTTCGGCCAGCACGTTCATCTGGCTGTGCAGGCTTTCGAGTTCGGCGCGTTCGCTCATCGTCATCCGATGCGAGGCGAGCCTCCCGCATGTCGCTTCGAGCTCGGCCATCGCCTCGAACATCTCGCCGATGCGCTCGGCGGAAATCTGCGTGACGACCACGCCCTTGTAGGGCTCGCGCTCGGCCAGGCCACGACCGCAGAGGATATGCAGGGCTTCCCGAACGGGGGTGCGGGACACTCCGAATTGCTGGGCGATCGACGCCTCGTCGAGCCGCGACCCCGCCGGAACCCGGCCGTTGATGACGGCCTCTTCCAGCTGCTCGGCGATGAAATCGCTCCGGCTTTTCTTGATCGAGACCGGCATGTCCAGCATCACAGGGTCCTCAATTCCCAAGCTCGCGACATCGGCTGACGGCGTAAATTGTACGATCTCATTGCAGCTTGAGCGCGCAGTATACAAAAAAGTCGCGTTTGCATCGAATTGCGCATCAAGAAGCAAGTCTTGTATGTAATATTCCGTAAGAGCCCCATCTTGTCGACAATCCACGTCGAGTATCATCGGGGGCGAACTGAGGAACCGCCATGACATTCACGACGCGCCCCGAGCTCAGGGGCACATTCGGGGCGGTTTCCTCGACGCATTGGCTCGCTTCGACCGTCGGCATGTCCATCCTTGAAAAAGGGCACACGGCTTTCGATGCCGCGGTCGCCACCGGCTTCGTCCTCCAGATCGTCGAGCCGCATCTCAACGGCCCGGCGGGCGAGGTGCCGATCATCGTCACGCCGGCCGGCGCCGAGACGCCGATCGTGATCTCCGGCCAGGGCCCCTCCCCGTCGAAGGCGACCGTCGCCTATTTCAAGGGCCTCGGCCTCGACATCATTCCCGGTACCGGCCTGCTGGCCGCCTGCATCCCCGGCGCCTTCGGCGCTTGGCTGACCCTGCTGCGCGACTACGGCACGGCCGAGCTCGAAGACGTGCTGGCGCCGGCGATCTATTACGCCCGCACCGGCCATCCCCTGGTGCCGCGCATCGCCCGGACGATCGGGGAAATGCGGGAACTCTTCGAAACCCACTGGCCGAGCTCGGCCGAGCTCTACCTGCCGGGCGGCGTCGCTCCTCAATCGGGCAAGCTGTTCCGCAACCCGCAGATCGCCGCACTCTATCAGCAGATCCTCGACCACGCGAAATCCGGCAAGAATCGGGAGGCGCGCATCGATGCCGCGCTCGACTTCTGGTATCGCGGGCCGGTGGCCGAGCGCATCGAGGAATTCTGCGCGACCGAGGAGGTATGGGACGTCTCGGGCCGCCGCCATAAGGGCCTGATCACCGCCCAGGACATGGCCGACTACCGGCCGCAGGTCGAGAAGCCGGTCTCGGTGACCTATGGCGACTATGAGGTCTTCAAATGCGGGCCGTGGTCGCAGGGGCCCGTGCTGCTGCAGATGCTGCAGATCCTTGAGGGTACCGATATCGCCGATCTCGATCCGATGAGCGCCGATTTCGTGCATCTCGTCGTCGAGGCGACGAAGCTCGCAATGGCCGACCGCGATTCCTGGTATGGCGACAGCTCCGACGTGCCGATGAAGGCGCTGCTCTCCTCCGGCTATGCCGATATCCGGCGGGCGCTGATCACGGGGACGGCGTCGATGGACGTGCTGCCCGGCACGCCCGACGGCCGCAACCCCAATCTGCCGCCTTTGCGCAAGGTCGGCACGATCGCGCAGCCCGGCCTCGGCGGCGGCGAGCCGACCGTTGCCGAGGCCAAATTGCCGAACGACAGGCAGGGCGAGCCGGCGCTGACCCGCGAGGGTGCGCAGCGAGGCGATACGGTGCAGGTCAGCGCCGTCGATCGCTGGGGCAACATGGTCTCCGCGACGCCGTCGGGCGGCTGGTTCCAGTCGAACCCTGTCATTCCGGGGCTCGGCTTCAGCCTGACGACGCGCGCGCAGATGTTCTGGCTCGAAGAGGGGCTGAACTCCACCTTGGCGCCGTCGAAGCGCCCGCGCACGACACTGACGCCGTCCACCGTCTACCGTGATGGCCAGCCCTATATGGCCTTTGGCACGCCGGGCGGCGACCAGCAGGATCAGTGGCAGCTCATCATGCTGCTGCGCCATCTCCACAAGGGCATGAATCTCCAGGAAGCGATCGATGCCCCGTCCTTCCACACGGATCATCTCGCCTCATCCTTCTGGCCGCGCGAGATCAGCTATGGTGCCGTGACTCTCGAATCCCGCTTCCCGGAGGCGGTCCGCGAGGACCTCGCGGCGAGGGGGCACAAGATCACGGTCGGGGATGCCTGGTCCGAGGGGCGCCTCTCGGCGGTCGCGCGCGAGATGGATGGCGACGTGCAGTTGATCAAGGCCGGCGCCAATCCGCGCGGCGTCCAGGGTTATGCGGTCGCTCGCTGAGCGCGCGGCCAACACAATACAACAGAAAAAGGGGACACCGATGAAACCGGCTCTTCTCGCACTCGCTGCCGGGCTGGCCTTTGGCGCCATGGCTGCAACGGCGGCTCCCGTCCTGGCCCAGTCCGTCCTGAAGATCGGCCTGCAGGACGATCCGGATACGCTCGACCCGGTGTCCAACTGGAGCTTCGTCGGCCGGCATGTCCTGCAGTCGCTCTGCGACAAGATCGTCGATATCGACCAGACCGGTAAGATCATCCCGATGCTGGCGGAAAGCTGGGAATGGAGCCCCGACAGCACGGTTCTGACGCTGAAGCTGCGCAAGGATGCGCTCTTCCATGACGGGACGCCGGTCGACGCGGCGGCGATCAAGTACAATCTGGAGCGGGCGCTGATCTCCGGCATCTCGCGCCGCAAGGCTGAGATCAGCGCGATCAAGAGCGTCGATGCCGTCGATGCGACGACCGTGAAGATCAATCTCAAGGAGCCTTCGGTGCCGCTGCTCGCCGCGCTCAGCGATCGCGCCGGCATGATCATCAGCCCGGCAGCGGGCGCGAAGCTTGGCGACAAGTTCACCGAAGCGCCGGTCTGCTCGGGCCCCTACAAGTTCCTGGAGCGCGTCGTCCAGGACCGCATCGTCCTCGAGAAGTTCCCACAGTACTACGACGCGGCGAAATATCATTTCGACCGCCTGATCTATCGCGGCATGCCGGATTCCAATGTCCGCCTGCTCAATCTGCGCTCGCGCCAGCTCGACCTGATCGAGCGTCTCGCCGCGACGGATGTCGAAGCCGTCAAGAAGGACAAGGCGCTCGCGGTCGATCCCGTGGTCGGCCTCGGCTATTATGGCATCACCTTCAGCATCGGCGGCGAAGGCGCCAATCTGGATGCCGGCAAGAAGGCCGCGATCCGCGAAGCCTTCAGCCTCGCGATCGATCGTCAGGCGATCAGCAATGTCGTCTTCGACGGGCAGGCCTCGACCGGCAATCAGCCGTTCCCGCCGTCCAGCCCCTTCTACGACAAGAACTTCCCGGTCCCCGGCCGTGATCTGGACGCCGCGAAGAAGAAGATGGCGGAAGCTGGCGTGAAGTCGGTCGATCTCGAACTGCTCGTGCCCACCGATGCCGAGCGCCAGCAGGTCGCCCAGCTCATCCAGGCGATGGTGCAGGAGATCGGCATCAAGGTCTCGATCAAGCCGACCGAATTGATGACGCTGCTCGACGTCGCCCGCCAGGGCAAGTTCCAGGCCCATCTCGTCGGCTGGAGCGGCCGCGTCGATCCCGACCTGAACGTCACCCCGATGCTCGCCTGCGGCGTCGCGACGAACGATGCCAGGTATTGCAACGAGCAGCTCGACACGATCCTGGCGAAAGCCCGCTCGCTCGGGGATGTCCAGGCGCGCAAGGCCGAATATGCCAAGGCGATGGCGATTCTGCTCAAGGACCTGCCGATCGTCTATCTCTACCACTCGCAGTGGATCTTCGCGCACAACTCGGCGCTCACCGGCTTCAAGCCGGCGCCGGACGGCATCATCCGCCTGACCAATGTCAGCCGGAAGAACTGAGCCGGCATCGGAGCCGCAATGAGCCTCTCACGCTCGATCCGCTCAGGCCATGGGCGCACACCTGCCCATGGCCGTCATGACCGATCTGCCCGCCGCCTCATCCGCGAGACCCGCAACCGGGCTCTCGAAGCCATGGCCGCGCGAGCGGTCCTGAACCTGACGGGCGATTGAACGATGCCGACACTGATCGCCCGCCGCCTCGCGCAGCTCGTCCCGACGGTTCTCCTGCTGTCGGTCATCATCTTTTCGCTGCAGCATCTCCTGCCGGGCGATCCGGCACTGGTGCTCGCGGGCGAGAATCCGGACGAGGCGACGCTCGCCGCCATCCGCGCCCAGTACCATCTCGATCAGTCGCTGATCGTGCAGTATCTCTACTGGCTGAAGGGCGTGGCGACGGGCGATCTCGGCGAATCCATGCGCCATAACCGCCCTGTGCTCGATCTCATCCTGCTCAAGCTGCCGGTGACGCTGCAGCTTGCCGTCATGGGCATCTGCATCGCGCTCGTGGTCGGCATCACGGCTGGGATCATCTCGGCCTTGCGGCAGAACAGCCCCGTCGACTACGCCACCAATATCGCGTCTCTCGCCGGTATCTCGGTGCCGAATTTCTGGCTCGGCATCCTCCTCATCCTGTTCTTCTCGGTCCATCTCGGCTGGCTTCCGGCTTCCGGCTTCGTCAGCCCCTCGGAAGACCTCGGGATGAACCTCGCCACCACGATCATGCCGGCCTTCGTGCTCGGCATCGGAATCGCCGGCGTGATCATGCGCCATACACGCGGCGCGATGCTCCAGGCGCTCAGCAGCGATTATGTCCGCACGGCGCGCGCCAAGGGCCTCAACGAGCGGTCCGTCGTGCTCAAGCACGCGATGCGCAACGCACTGACGCCGATCATCACGCTGGGGGCGCTGGAATTCGGCGCGCTCCTGTCCGGCGCGGTGCTGACCGAGCAGATCTTCACGATTCCCGGCTTCGGCAAGCTGATCGTCGATGCGGTCTTCACCCGCGACTATCCGGTGGTGCAGGGCGTCGTTCTGGTGACCTCGCTGTTCTACATCATCCTCAATCTGCTGGCCGACATCGGATACATCCTCGTCAATCCGAGACTGAGAGGCTGACCCGTGTCGACGATCTCGGAAACCCCATCCTCGTCCAATCCCGTGACGAATGTCTTCCGCAGCCGCCTGTGGCGGCATCTGTCGAAGCGCAAGAGCGCACTGGTCGGCCTCGCCGTCGTGCTGTTCATGGTGTTCGTGGCCGTCTTCGCGCCGCTGCTGGCGCCCTACGATCCCACAGCGCAGAGCTGGACGGCCGTACGCAAGGCGCCCTCGGCGGCGCATTGGTTCGGAACCGACGAAGCCGGCCGGGACATGCTGTCGCGCATCATCTGGGGAGCCCGGGCCTCGCTGCTGGCGGGCCTCACCTCGGTCGGCATCGCCATGGCGATCGGCGTGCCGCTCGGGCTTGCGGCGGGCTTCCTCGGCGGCCTCGTCGACGGCTTCATCAGCCGCTTCACCGATGCGATGCTGGCGTGTCCGTTCCTCATCCTGGCGATCGCGCTTGCCGCCTTCCTGGGCCCGAGCCTCACGAATGCGATGCTGGCGATCGGCATCACCGCCACGCCGTTCTTCATTCGCCTGACGCGCGGCCAGGTCCTCTCGATCAAGGGGGAGGATTATGTCGAGGCGGCGAGGGCGGTCGGCAATCCGAAATGGCGCGTCGCTGTGCGCCATGTCCTGCCGAACATCCTGCCGCAGCTGATGGTCCAGGCGACGCTGACCATTGCGACGGCGATCATCGCGGAAGCCAGCATGTCCTTCCTCGGCCTCGGCCTCCAGCCGCCGGCGCCGTCATGGGGCTCGATGCTGAACTCGGCCCAGCGCTTCCTCAGCAACGCGCCCTGGATGGCGCTGTGGCCGGGCATCGCGATCTTCGCGACGGTCCTGTCGTTCAACCTGCTGGGCGATGGCCTTCGCGACGCCCTCGATCCGCGATCGAGGTGACCGGCCAAGGCGTTCCAGACCTGCTGGAAGCGCGTATGGCCGGCCTAGTCGTCTCAGGCCTCGTAGGCGAAGGGGTCATCGACCGTGTGCGACGGCTCGGTGAACCAGCGGGCGCCGTCCTCGGTCATATAGGCGATGTCCTCGAGGCGGACGCCGAATTCTCCGTAGATGCACATCATCGGCTCGATCGAGAAGCACATGCCGACCTGGAGCGGGGTCTTGTTGCCCTTCACCATGAACGCTTCCTCATGGACGTCGAGGCCGAGCCCGTGGCCGGTCCGGTGCGGTAGACCGGGCACCTTGTAGCCGGGGCCGTAGCCGGCGGCCTCGATGACGCCGCGAGCGCCGAAATCGACGTTCTCGCAGGGCGCGCCGAGCTTGGCGGCGTCAAAGCCGGCAAGCTGCGCCCGCTTTTCGATATCCCAGATCTCGCGCTGGCGATCGGTCGGCTCGCCGAAAACGTAGGTCCGGGTGATGTCGGAGCGATAGCCGCCGACCTTGGTGCCCATGTCGATCAGCACCATGTCGCCCTCGGCAAGCGTCTGCTCGTAGGGCACGCCGTGCGGATAGGCGGTGGCCTCGCCGAACTGGGCGGCGCCGCTCGTCCAGCTCATGCCGAGCTTGCGGTGGGCCTGGTCGAGGAAGAGCTTGACCTGCGCGGTGGTGACGCCGACGCGCAGGGCGCGGGCAGCGGCTTTGTGAACCTCCATGGTGATGTCCATCGCCCGCTGTATCAGCGCGATCTCGGCCGCCGACTTCAACTGGCGGCAAGCGGCGGTGACCGTGTTGCCGTGGATGAAGGAGAAGCGGTTGCCGGCCTTGCGCAGCCCGTCGACGATGAAGAAGGGCGTATGCGGGTCGAGCGCGACCTGGCCGCTCTCGTAGCCGAGGCTGCGGATGGTCTCGACGACCAGCTCGGTCGGGTCCTCGTGTTCTTCCCAGCAGCGAACATCGTCGCCGAACTTCATGTATTCGCGGGTCTTCGGCTCCTCGAAGGCGGGGCTGAGATAGACCACGTCGCCCTCGACCGGGATGATGGCGCCGTGCAGGCGCTCGGTCAGGTTCAGCTGGATGCCGGTGTAGTAGGCCAGGCTTGTCGAGGTATCGAGATAGAGCGCCTGAAGCCCCTGTTCGCGCAGCAGCGCCTGCGCCTTGGCGACGCGCGCCTTGAACTCCTTGACGGAGATCGGCTCGATCCCGTCCGTCATCGGCTTCAGCTTGGCGAGCTCCGCCTCGAAGCTCGACCCACCCACTCCAATCGTCATATCCGTTCCGTCCTCGTTGTTGTTTCCGATGGGTTTTCATCGGCTTTGCGAGTGGGCCAGCTTATACGCGACGAGGAAGCCCCGGCGAGGCATGGCAGCGTCGTCATGACTGCAATGCTGAACGCGATATGCCGGTATAGAACGGCTCCAGGCGCGATCAGGCGCGGTGGTCAGCTCTTCAGGAATGGGCTTCATTGGGCGGCACCGGAAGCGGAGGAGAGACCATGCGCGGAATGATCGTCGCGGCTCAGCCGGAGGCTGCCGAAGTCGGAGCCGAAATCCTGCGGCGTGGCGGCAATGCCGTCGATGCGGCCATCGCCTGCGCCTTCAGCCAGGGCGTGGTCGATCCGCAGATGTGCGGGATCGGCGGCTTCGGCGCGATGCAGATCAGCATGCCGAAACGCGGCGTCCACACCGTGCTTGAATTCTTGGCGCGTGCGCCGCTCTCCGCGACGGCCGATATGTGGGCCGACCGGTTCGTCGGCCAGACGCGTGACGGCTTCGTCTTCCTCCTCCGGGACCATGCCAACGAACTCGGCCATCTCGCGGCCGGCACACCCGGCAACGTCAAGGGTTATGCCGAGGCGCTGGCGCGCTTCGGCACGATGGCGCTGAAGGACGTGATGGCGCCGGCCATCCGCCAGGCGCGCGACGGCTTCATGCTGCGCCCCTATGTCCACTATTACTGGACGATCGACCAGCGCCCGACCGGTCAGGTCAACACCGAGGACAAGCTGAGGCTGAGCGAGACCGGCCGGGCGATCTATTTCCACCCGGATGGCACGCTGAAGCGACCGGGCGACATCGTTGCCAATCCCGATCTCGCGCGCACGCTTGAGCGCATCGCCTCCGCGGGCCCCGAGATCTTCTATACCGGCGAGATCGCACAGGAGATCGCCGCGGACATGGCGGCCCATGGCGGCCTCGTCGGCATGGAGGATCTCGCCGCCTATAAGGTGCGCGAGAAGGAGCCGGTCTGGGGTGCCTATCGAAACCTACGCATCGCCGGCAATCCGCCGGCTGCGGGTGGCATCTCGCTGATCGAGCTCCTGCACATCCTGCAGGAGTTCGACCTGTCCTCGCTGCAGCACAATTCGACCGAGCATGTCCGCATCCTCGCCGAGGCGATGAAGTGGATGACGATCGACAAGGACGCCCATATGGGCGACCCGGATTTCGTCGAGGTGCCGATCGGGATGCTGCTGTCGCGGGAGCACGCGGCCGAGCGCGCGGCCCGCATTCGTGCTGGCGAGAAGGCGAGCGTGTCGCGCTCCGAACTCGCCAAGGACCCGCTGGACACGACGGTCGCCTGCGTCATGGACGAAGAGGGCAATGCGGTGACGATCACCCACACGCTTGGCCAGCCCTCTGGTGCGATCACCAACGGTCTCGGCTTCATGTATAACGGCACCATGAGCGGCTTCGATCCGCGCCCCGGCCGTGCCGCCTCGATTGCTCCGGGCAAGGCGCGCGGCAGCGCGATGGCTCCGACCATCGTCTTCAAGAACGACAAGCCAATCATCGCCATCGGCGCGCCCGGCGGCACCTTCATCGTACCGGCGCTGGCGCAGGCGCTGAGCAATGTGATCGATTTCGGGATGACGATGGCGGAAGCGGTTGCTGCGCCGCGTATCGTCTGTCTCAGCGATACGATCGACGTCTCGAACCGTATCGAACGCCGCGTCACGACCGAGCTCGAAGCGATCGGCTACCCGATCGCCCGGTCCTACCAGTCCTTCGCCTTCGGTGCGCCGCACGGCGTCATGGTCGATGGTGACGGCTGGTCGGGCGGAGCCGATCCGCAGCGCGACGGCATGGCGATCGCCGTATCCTGATCCGCCACGCCGCCTGCCGGCTCAAACCGTAATGCGCCGCCATCTTGACCTCGGACAACGCCTCTCCCGGCCGCAACTGGCCCGTGAGGATGCGCCCGCTCAGGTCGTCAGTGAAAGCTTCTTGCCGATCGGATCGAAGAGCTGATGGCCGAGTGAATCCTCCAGCATGCGCATCTGCTGGCTTATCCCGGCCGGCGTGAGGCCGATCTTCTCAGCCGCCGCAGCGAGGCTGCCGCATTGCGTGACGCAGAAGAATGTCCGCAAGGCACGTATCGTCGCCATGAGCGCCATCGACAATTTTTAATTGCTTATCTGGCAAGAACTTCTCGTTTTTCTTTCTAGGAAGCAAGCGTTAGCGATAGCCGGAACCTGGCCGTGAGCCGGGGCCAACCGGGGAGATGACATGCTCCGCTTCGCGTTTTCACGCATCGGGATGGCGTTGCCGACGCTGCTGATTGTTGCGGTGTCGGTGTTCGTGCTGATCCGGCCGAGATGGGCTTGGGCGACGGCTGTGCCGAGCGCTATCCGCACGAGCTCTCGGGCGGCCAGCACCAGCGCATCGCGATCGCCCGCGCCATCGTGCGCAGGCCGAGCTTCGTGATCGCCGACGAGCCGGTCTCGGCGCTCGACGTCACCGCGCGCGCCCAGGTGCTGGATCTCTTCGACGAACTCCAGAAGAAGCACGGCTTCTCCTACCTGTTCATCAGCCACAATCTCGGCGGCGAGCCCAACGGCTATGTCGGCAGCAAGCGGCCGTTGGTGGACGAGGTCCGCTTCGCCTCGGATCGCTGCGAGGCCCGCTTCCGGCAGGACGCCAAGCTCCGCCGCGGCGCGGACAAGCCAGCCCTCGTCAGCGGTTCGCCAGCATCATTCTGCCGAGCGCGCTCGCGACTATGGCCTGCTCGGCGGTCGGCAGCATGGAGACGAGACGCCGTTCGGTCTCGGCATGGTCGCGCATCGCAGGCTCGACCAGAAGGCGGCCCTTCTCAGTGAGTTCCACGATCACGCCGCGCCCGTCGGTCTCGTCAGCCATGCGGCGGACATGGCCGGCCTTCTCCAAGCGCCGCAGCAGGTTCGAGAGGCCGCCCGAGGTCAGGATCAACGTGTCGAGCAGCGCTTTCGGCGACATGCGATAGGGCGCGCCCTGCACGCGCAGCGTCGCGAGCACTGCGAAGCTCGGGTATTTCAGCTTGTGTCTGATGAGGGTCCGGTTGATCGCCGTCTGGAAAACCTCGTTAAGGTGAAGCAGCCGGCCGACGATCGCCTTTCCCGAACAATCGACATCCGGAAACTCGCGCCGCCAGCGCTGCATGCCGGCGCCGACGCGGTCGTTCTGCCAGAGCGTATCGGGCGTTTCGAACGTCAGGTTTCGCGCGGCCTCGTTGCCCATTCAAATCCTCCGGAACAGCTCTTTGCCGACCACGCCCGCGCGCACGATGCAAGCATGCACCCTTGCTGCGGTCGCGTCAGAATATCTTTTATTTATCTTTCTTGAAAGGTAAATCGAGCCATGTCATGCTCTCCTTCGGCCGATGGGAGGGGAATTCCGTCGACCGAGGGAAGCCGCGCCTACAGCGGTGCGCCTGAAGGCCAACAGACGGGAACCAGCAACCATGCGTCAGATGCTTCGCCATGCGACCGCCGCCGCCGTTCTCGGCGCCGCCTTCGCCTCCACCGCTCAGGCCGAGGAGCTTGTCGTCGGCGCCTTCGGCGGCTCCTTCGCCGACAACGTCAAGGCCTGCCACGTCGCCGCCTTCGAGAAGGCGACGGGCGCGACCGTCTCGCTGAAGCTCGGCAATTCCTCGCAATTCGCCGCGGCCTTGCGCGCCACCGCCGGCAAGTCGGACATGGACATCGTCTATATCGACAACTCGCTGGCCGCGCAGACCGCCAACGAGAAGCTCAACGACAAGATCGACCGCGCGAAGCTGAAGAACGCCGCCGACGTGATCCCGACCGCCTGGGGCAAGGATGACAGCTATGTCGTCGCCATGGTGAGCGCGACGACGCTGGTCTACAATCCCAAGCTGGTGAAGGCGCCGCCGACCTCCTGGCTCGACCTGGCCGATCCGGCCTATGCCGGGAAATACGCCATCGGCGACATCAGCGGCACCTCCGGCCTGCAATTCCTGCTGGCGCTGAACAAGCTCAAGGGCGGTACGCTCGACAATATCGATCCCGGCATCGAGGCGATCAAGCCACTCGCGAAGGGCTCGGCCGTGCTCTACACCCAGGCCGACCAGCTCCTCTCGCTGTTCGAACGCGGCGAGATCGCGATCGCGCCCTGGTATCCGGACCGCGCCGGTGTCGCCATGGACAAGGGCCTGTCGCTCGCCGTTGCCTATCCCAAGGAAGGCGCGGTCGGCATCCTGCCGGCGGTGGTCCTGCCCAAGGGATCGAGCAAGACCGAACTCGCCTACAAGTTCCTCGATCAGGTGCTCTCGGCCGAGGGTCAGGGCTGCTTCTCCGAGCGGGCCTATATCGGCGCGGTCAACACCAAGGTGAAGCTCTCCGACAAGCTCAAGAGCATCGTGCCGAACGGCGAGAGCCTGGAGAAGGCCTGGTTCATCGACCCGGAGGTGATCGCCAGGAACAGCGCGACCTGGACGCGTCGCTGGCAGCGCGAAGTCGCGCGCTGAGCCGCGCCGCGACAGGAGACGGGCAATGGGTTCGCTGACCTTCGAAGGGCTGGGCAAGTCCTATGGCGAGGTCGAGGTCGTCAGGGACGTCTCCCTGACGATCGCGGAGGGCGAATTTGTCTCGCTGCTCGGGCCCTCCGGCTGCGGCAAGACCACGATTCTGCGCATGGTCGCGGGGCTCGTGGAACCAAGCCGCGGGCGCATCCTGATCGGCAACGACGACGTCACCGCCCTGCCCCCGAACAAGCGGGGCCTCGGCCTCGTCTTCCAGTCCTATGCCCTGTTCCCGCATATGACCGTGTTCGAGAACGTCGCCTTCGGCCTGCGCCGCCGCAAGGTCGCGGGCGCCGAACTCGACAAGCGCGTCAAGGAAGCGCTTGGCATGGTCCGGCTCGCCGCCTTCGGCGAGCGCTATCCGCGCCAGCTCTCCGGCGGCCAGCAGCAGCGTGTCGCCATTGCGCGTGCGCTCGCGCCGCATCCGCGGGTGCTGCTCTTCGACGAGCCGCTCTCCAATCTCGATGCGCAGTTGCGCGACGAGATGCAGATCGAGCTGAAGCGCCTGCAGTGCAATCTCGGCATCACCACGCTCTTCGTCACCCACGACCAGGGCGAGGCGCTGTCGCTTTCGGACCGCGTCGGCGTGATGGCCAAGGGCGTGATGCAGCAATTCGCAGCGCCTGAGGACATCTATCATCGCCCGGCGACCGGCTTCGTCGCGAGCTTCATCGGCAAGCCGAACCGGCTCGCCGGTTCCGTCACCATGCGGGAAGGCCCGGGGGGGCGACTCGCCGTCGGCGGCGTCGAAATCGCGGCCGCGCGCATCGACCAGCCGGCCGGCGCGAAGGTCGCTGTCGTCATCCGGCAGGAAGCCGTCACCATCCGCAGCGGCTCAGCCCAGCCCGGCGAAGTTGCCGGCGAGGTCGTGCTGCGCTCCTTCAGCGGCGCGCGCGTGCAATATGTCGTGCGGCTGGCGGAGGGCGTCGAGATCGTCGCCGAGACGGCCTCGCACGGGGCGGAATCAGCTCTCGCGGCAGGCGCGCCGGTCGCGCTCGCCATCGACCCCGCCGCCGTCTTCGCGATGCCGCCCGAAGGCGCGACGCCATGATGTCGCCGCGGCAAGGGCTCCTGCTGGTCGCGCCGCTGCTCTTGGTGCTGGCAGGGTTCTTCCTCGTGCCGGTGCTGATGCTGCTGCCGACGAGCTTCGGCGTCTACGAGCCGGGCGCGGGGCTCGTCAAAGGCGCCTGGTCGCTCAAGAACTACAGCCAGATCGTCACCGACGAGTATTATCGCGAGGTGATCTGGCGCACGCTGGGTCTCGGCTTTTCCGTCACACTGATCTGCCTGCTGCTCGGCTACCCGCTCGCCTATCTCATCGCGCGCGGGCCGGAGCGCTGGCGCGTGCCGCTGATCCTGCTCGTCATCTTCCCGATGCTGCTCAACCTCGTGGTGCGCTCCTTCGGCTGGATCGCGCTGCTCGCCAATCGCGGCCTGATCAACAACCTCCTGATGCAGCTCGGCGTGATCGGGGCGCCGGTGAAGCTGCTGTTCAACTTCGTCGGGCTCTTCATCGGGCTCACCCATATCTACCTGCCCTTCATGGTGCTGATGCTGGTCGCGGCGATCCGCAACGTGCCGCGCGACGTCGAATCCGCCGCCGCGACGCTCGGCTCCAGCCGTGCCCATGTCTTCATGGCGGTGACGCTGCCTTTGTCGGCGCCCGGCATCCTGGCCGGCTCGATCCTCGTCTTCGTGCTGACGATCAGCGCGCTGGTGACGCCGCGCATGCTGGGCGGACCGACCTATCAGGTCATGGCGACGCTGATCTACGACGAATACATGCAGCTTCTCGACTGGCCGAGCGGCTCGGCGCTCTCCTTCGCGCTGACCTTCATGGCGGTGGCGATCATCTGGCTGTCGAGCCGATTGACCAGGCGCTGGGCGGGCATGGCATGAACGACGCAGCCGAAAACCGCCCCGGCTGGGGCCTGACCGCTACGGCCTTCACGGTCGTCGCCTTCCTGCAATTGCCGGTGATCGTCGTCGTGCTGGCGGCCTTCTCGACGACCTCCTACCTCACCATCCCGCCGCAGGGGCTGACGCTCGCCTGGTTCGGCAAGGTGCTGAGCGACCCGACCTATCTCTCCGCCATCCGCATGAGCCTGATCCTGGCCTGCGGCTCGACGCTGATCTCGCTCGTGCTCGGTGTGGCCGCCGCCTACGCGCTGTTCCGCAAGGTGCTGCCGGGCTCTGAAGCCGTCACCTCCTTCCTGATGGCCCCGCTGGTGATGCCGGCCGTGGTCGTCGGCGTCGCGCTCCTGCAGTTCTACAGCATGACCGGCCTGCGCGGTTCGCTCGTCGGGCTGCTGCTCGCCCATGTCGTCATCACCGTGCCCTATGTCGTGCGTTCGGCCTTAGCGAGCCTGTCGGGGCTCGACCTCGCCGTCGAGGAAGCGGCACGGGTGCTCGGCGCCAGTGGTTTCGAGGCCTTCCGCCTGGTCACGCTGCCCTTGATCGCGCCGGGGCTGGTGGCGGGCGGCCTGTTTTCCTTCATCACCTCGCTCGACAATGTGCCGGTCACGATCTTCCTGATCAGCGCCAGCCAGACGACGCTGCCGGTGCTGATCTTCTCCTCGGTCGAGATGGGCATCGACCCCAGCGTCGCCGCCGTCTCGACCCTGCTCATCCTCGCCACCGGCATCGTGCTTCTCGTGGCCGAGCGCCGCTTCGGCTTCCACCGCTTCGTTTGAACGGAACCGTCATGCCGCTGACCTCCAAGGGCTTCCCGCTCTTCCTCACCTTCGACCTCGACGCCGAAACGATGTGGACCGGCCGCGATCCCGCCTATGCCGAGCGGCCGATCCTGATGTCGCAGGGCGCCTATGGCTGGAAGGTCGGCACCGGCCGCGTGCTCGACCTGCTGGATCGCTACGGCATCAAGGCGACCTTCTTCGTGCCGGGCCTGATCATCGACCAGCGCGAGTGGCTGATGGAGGAGATCCTGAAGCGCGGTCACGAGCTCGCCCATCACAGCTACAGCCACACCTGGATCCTGAACCTCTCGCCCGAGGAAGAGCGCGAGGAGATGGAGAAGGCCTTCCAGTCGATCAAGCGCGTCAGCGGCCGCGCGCCCCGCGGCTGGCGTTCGCCAGCCGCCGAGATCAGCCCGGTCACCATGCCGATGCTGGTCGAATACGGCTTCGACTATTCCTCGAACTTCTTCGACGACGACTCGCCCTATCTCCATACCGTCGCGGGCAAGGAGACCAAGATCGTCGAACTGCCCTTCCGCTGGGTGCTCGATGACGCGCCCTTCTTCCAGTACTCGATCGTGCTGCCCGGCCGCACCATGCAGGCGCCCTCGGCCGTGCTCGAAGCCTGGAAGGGCGAGTTCGACGTGCTCTATGCCGAGGACCGGATGATGATGGTCGGCATGCACCCCGAGATGATCGGCCAGCCCTCGCGCATCAAGGCGCTGGAGGGGCTGATCGAGCACGCGCTGAAGCATCCGAATGTCTGGATCGGCCGCTGCGACGAGATCGTCGACGACATGCGCCCCGGTCTCGAAAAGGCCCGTGCGGAGGCCAGGCAGTGAGCGGCTTGCTGGCTGGCCGGCGCATCCTGATCACCGGCGCAGCCAAAGGCATCGGGCTCGCGACGGTCCAGCGCTTCGTCAAGGAAGGCGCGCGGGTCGCAGCGCTCGATCGCGATGTGGAGACGCTCTCGGCTCTTTCCGGGCGTTTCGGTGCGAGCGAGTTCGTGCCCGTCAGGGTCGATGTCTCCGATCCGGCTTCCGTCGAGGCGGCCGTAGTCAACGCCGCCGTGGCACTCGGCGGGCTCGACGGCGTCGTGAACTCGGCCGGCATCGACCTGATCGCTGACATCGAGGCCATGGCGCTCGCCGACTGGAACCGCATCATCGCCGTCAACCTGACCGGCCCGATCCTGGTGGCGCAGGCGGCCTATCCGCAGCTCAAGGCGGCAGGCGGCGGCACCATCGTCAATGTCTCGTCGGGCGCCGGTCTCTCGCCGCTAAAGCACCGCACCGCCTATTGCGCCTCCAAGGCCGGCCTGCAGATGGCCGCCAAGGCGCTGGCCATGGAAGCGGCCGAGTTCGGCATCCGCGTCAATACGATCTGCCCCGGCGCGGTCGAGACGGAACTGTTCCGCACCAGCATTGACACCGCGCCCGACCCCGTCGCCGCCTATGAGGCCGTGCGCGCCCGCTACGCCCTCCAGCGCGTGGCCTCTCCCGAGGAGATCGCCGCAGCGATCCTGTGGCTGACCAGCGCGGAATCCTCCTATGTCACCGGCACGGCCATCGCCGTCGATGGCGGCCGGACCTTCCATTAGCGAGCATCGGGAGCCGGCCATGACGAGCGAGCGCTTCGCGGCCAAGACCGTCGCCATCACCGGTGCAGCGCACGGCATCGGCGCAGCAACGGCGCGCCGCTTCCTCGACGAAGGCGCGCGGGTCGCCGTGATCGACCGCGAAGCCGATGGTTTCGCGGAGAGCTTCGCCGGCCAGCCGGCCGACCGTCTACTGTCCATGGCCGGGGACTGCACCGATGCGGCCGTGCTCGCCGACTTCCACGCTCGCACCGTCGCGACCTTCGGCCCGGTCGACATCCTCTTCAATAATGTCGGGCAGAGCGGCCGCGAGCGCGCGGCGCAGTTCCACGAGTCGCAGGAAGAGGTCTGGCGCTTCGTGCTGGAGGTCTCGCTGTTCACGGCGATGCGGATGAGCCATCTCGTCGTACCCGCGATGCGCCAGCGCGGCGGGCGGATCGTCAACATGTCGAGCGATGCCGCCCTCGTCGGCGATGCCGGCCTCACCGACTATGCCGCCGCCAAGATGGGCATCGTCGGCTTCACCCGCTCGCTCGCCCGCGAACTCGCGCCGCATCGCGTCACCGTCAATGCGGTCGCACCCGGCGCCATCCGCACCCGCGCCCATGACCGGCTGACGCCGGCGGTGATCGAGAAGATCAAGGCGACGACGCCGGCCGGTTTCATCGCCGAACCGGAGGATGTCGCCGGTTGCGTCGCCTTCCTCGCCAGCGAGGACGCCCGCTATGTCACCGGCCAGACTCTGCTGATCGATGGCGGGCGCTGGATGATCTGAGGACAGCCATGACCGATATCGCCGATCTTTCCGCCGTCGACCTCGCTGCCGCGATCCGCGCGAAAGCCATTTCGCCCGTCGAAGCGGTTGAGGCCGCGCTCGCCCGCATCGAGGAAAAGGCCGAGCTCAACGCCTTCATGGCGGTCCCGGCCGAGCGCGCCCGCACTGAGGCGAAGGCTGCCGAAAGCAAGGTGATGCGCGGCGATGCGCTTGGCGCCCTCCACGGCATTCCGTTCTCGGTCAAGGACCTGACCAATACCGAGGGCGTCACGACCACGCAGGGTTCGGCCCTGTTCGCGGACAACGTCCCGAAAGCCGATGCCGTCGCAGTCGCCCGCGCGCGGGCTGCCGGCGCGATCCTGATCGGCAAGACGACGACCCCGGAATTCGGCCACAAGCCCTTCACCGAAGGCCCGTTCTTCGGCCGGACGCTCAATCCCCATAGCCACGCCCATACCTGCGGCGGCTCCTCGGGTGGAGCCGCTGTCGCAGTCGCGGCCGGGATGGGCCAGCTCGCGCTCGGCTCGGACGGCGGCGGCTCGATCCGCATCCCCGCCGCGTGTTGCGGAGTCGTCGGTCTGAAGGCGACGCTGGGCGCGATCCCGAACCTGCAGGCCCCGGACCTATTCGGAGCCAATTCCTTCGTCGGGCCGATGGCGCGCGACGTCGCCGACACCGCGCTGATGTTCGAGGCGCTGGCCGGCCCCGATCGGCGCGACCCCTACGGTCAGGCGCCTGCCTTTCCGGAACGTCGGCTCGGCGGGGACGAGAAACCGCGGATCGGCGTCCTCCTGCGCTGCGGCAACATCCTCGACCCCGATGTCGAGACGGCCGTCGTCGCCGCGATGAGGCAGGCGGAGGCGCTGGGCTGGATTGTCGAGCCGATCGAACTCGATTTCGTTTCGCTGGAGCCTCATTTCCTGGTCTTCCTGCGCTCCTTGCTGCTGGCCCGACTCGGCAGCCATGCCGAGAAGACGCCGGAGAAGCTCGATCCGATCCTGCTCGCAACGATCGAGGCCGGGCGGGGCTACAGCTCCGCCGATCTCTGCCAGGCCCAGTTCGCGCGGACGGATTGCTTTGCCAAGGTGCAGGATATCCTCGCGCGTTTCGACCTGATCGCCTCGCCGACCCTGTCGGCGCCTGCCTTGCCGGTCGACCTCGATCCGCTCGGACAGATCGACATTGCCGGAAAACCCGCGGGCACGATCCGCGGTGCCTGGTATCCTTACACCTTCCCGTTCAACCTCACGGGCCATCCGGCTTTGTCTCTGCCATGCGGTCAGAGCTCCAACGGATTGCCGATTGGCCTTCAGCTCGTTGCCAGCTGGCACGCTGATCGATACCTACTCGATGTTGCGGCGCGATTACGAGTAGTGTTGCTCTCCAAGAATATTAATGAGGCAGGCCACTGGCCCGCATAAGGGCGCTCCACGGCGAGATGAAACCAGTACGGTGTGGATGTCCGCTTCTGGGCGGTATCCCGATGTCCGCCATTCGTCCGGGGACGTAGCCCTGCTGCCTTGCGCCATCTGATGAAGCGCTGGATGGTAGCCTCGAGGGTTTCAGGATCGCCGCGATGCTCCATGATCGCGACCGGCGTGGCAGGCACGCCGCGAATGGAAACGTCGGCGGTAAGCTGCTGATCGCGAGATCCGATCAGGTCAACCGAAAGTTTCTGGGTCAGGGATGAGACGCTCGTGCTCAAACTCTGGCAAAAGTGGCGACCGGGATCCCAGAAACCCGTCCACCAATACGAGGCACGGGTTGAGCAGTCGCGACAATTCTTGGCAACATAGGCGCTGATAGACCTCGAAATGGATACCTCGACACTCCTGATTGTCCATCGTGTGATGAGCGAACGGAGCATCCGGGGCACTGCCCGGGTTATGAGGAAGCCGGTTTCAAGCATTGCCGCCGCGATCGATCGCCTTGAAAGCGAGATCTCTGTGCCGCTCGTTCAGAAGGCGGGGACGAGCGTTGTTCTGACCCTTGAGGCGGAGAGGCTTGCTCCTGCGATCAAGCAGCTCGCCGAGCACGTCCAGGACATCATGGCCATCGGCAATCGCAGCAGGCGGGACGTCTCGCTGAGCCTGAGTGCTTTGGCCCGTTTTGCGCATGTCGCCGAAATCGGCAGCATCCGCGGGGCTGCCAAATCGCTCGGGCTGGGCCAACCCCAGCTTGCCCGCCAGATCGCACATGTCGAAGCGACACTTGGCTGCCGCCTGCTCAACCGCCGCGTGGACGGCTCGACGATGACGGAGGCGGGAAGGCGGCTGTTGACGTCGACACGTGCCATCGAGGCGATCTGGAACGAGCTTGCTCATGCGGCCGCCGGCCGTTCCCGCCGGAGTGCCGCGACGATCCGGCTCGGCTCGATCAGCCCGATGGGCCATGACAGCTTCGTCGCCACGCTGCTGGCCTCGCTCGTCGCGACCTGGATGAACGACAAGCCCCGCCAACCTTTATTGGTAGCCAACACGACCACCGAAGGGCTCATCGCCGGGCTGAAGAGCGGCACCTACGATGCGGTGCTCCTGAACAGCGTTACCGTCCCAACGGATTTCGACAGTTATCTGATATCCCGATCGCCGCTGTCGCTTGTCGGTCAGTCGCAAGTCATCAAAGCGGGTGAGGGGAGGGATGATCTGGCCAGGATCGTGCTTGGCTCCCCTATCGCCGTCCCGAGCCCGAGGAGCGGGCTGCGTCAGATCATCAATCGCCTGCTGGCGGATGCACTCACCGAGTCCGAGCTGGACAGGCTGAAGGTGATCGAGCTGGACTCGATGCCCGTCGTCATCAATCTGGTCCTGCATCACGGCGCCGTTTCGGTGCTACCGTCGGAATCGGTCGCCCGGATGAGCGGCGACCTGCGCCAGATCCCGCTGCCTTCGGAACTGGCTCTGCCATATTGGCTTGTCTGCCGGAAGAATGAGAGCGGGCGCCAGACCGCCGACGCCCTGCTGACCGTGCTCGCCGGGTTGGGCTATGGCGAGAACGCAATAGCGTGACGAGCGACGCTTTCGGCCTCGGCATACGGGCTCCACGTCGCCAAACCAGAAGGGCTTCTCCTCCGTCGTGAGCAGGGGAAATCGTTCGCTTGCCGGGAACCCGATCTACGGCGGCCGACGTCAATCCGGGTCAGATGACGACGCTTCCCGTCATCATTTAACCATCTGATATATATTGAGAATTAATGGGGTCACAATTCGGGACGCTACGCATCATATGCCGATCTGAAGATTTTGGGATATCCCAAAAGATATACACCTCGACATAGGGTCATAGGGGCCTTCTCAGCGGTCAGAAGCTGTGCTTGGCTGCCCCTACAAGAAGACCTTCAGGGGAACCAATGCGTGTCATGACTGCCCGCGCGGCAGCCGTTCGGCTGCGCGACGGGATGCCGGCCGGGCACGTCTCCCAGCCGGAGAGGAGAGCTGTCTCGATACCCAATATCAGCGCGGCATCCGCTCCCGTTGTGGGCGGCGGTGCCCGGCGGCGCGAAGCGCATGCCGTTCTGCCCGCCGAGCGGTCCGCCCGGCCAAGAAGGGTCGCAACCTTCATTCGCATTGAAATCTGGGAAGACGAAAAATGCAGGAAATCTGGATCGACTACATCAACGCCTTGGACACCAAGGCGCTGGAACTGACCAACGACGAAATCCTGGACGCGGTGTCGGAGGCGCTGGCAGCGCAAGGGAGAGGCGAAACGGTGATCGAACCCAGGGTTCACCTGGTTCCCGAGAGCTCCGACAAGGGTCATTTCAACGTCCTGCGCGGCTATGTGAAGCCGCTCGACCGCGCCGGCGTGAAGGTGGTCGGTGACTTCGTCGACAACTACAAGGTCGGCCTGCCCTCCGAAATGGCGTTGCTGAATCTGTTCAACCCGCGGACCGGCATGCCGCAGGCCATCATCGACGCGACCGCGATCACGGACATGCGCACCGGTGCGATCACCGCGCTCGGCGCCAAGCACCTGGCGCGCAAGGACAGCAAGATCCTCGGCCATGTCGGCGCGCGCGGCACATCCTATTGGAACGTCCGCCTGCTCGACCATCTGTTCGATTTCGACGAGATCCGGGTCCATTCGCGCCGCCCCGAGAGCCGGGAGGCCTTTGCCGCGCGCCTGGAAAGGGACCTCGGCAAGAAGATCGTCGTGACGGACAATTGGGAGGATTGCCTGAAGGGCGCCGACATCATGGTGGAGGCGAGCCGCCTCCCAGAACCGACGCCGCTGTTCAAGACAAGCTGGGTGAAGAAGGGCGCCTTCGTGGTCCCCTACGGGACGATGAGCGCGCTGGAATTCGATCTCACAGACATCATGGACAAGGTCGTCGTCGACGACTGGGGCCAGTGCCAGCCGGGTCGCCCCTTCGGTGCTCTTCGCCGCCATGTCGACGAGGGCAAGGTGACGCTGGAGACGCTCCACGGCGAGCTTGGCCAGATCGTTGCAGGGCTGAAGCCCGGGCGCACCGACGACAGCGAAACAAACCTGTTCTGGCATCGCGGCCTGTCCCTGTCGGACATCGCGCTGGGACACGCCATGCTGGAAAAGGCCAGGGCACTGAACATTGGACAACGCCTGCGATACGCCTGAGCGAATACCGTCAACCGTACACATCCAAAAACAAGAGGGGTACGATCATGTTCAAGGTTTTCAAGGCGCTGGCCGGCGCCGTCATTCTCGCGGGTCTCGCCAGCCCGGCTCTCGCGCAGCAGCCGGTCAAGGTCGGCAGCAAGAACTTCACCGAGCAATATGTGCTCGCCGAAATCTATGCGGCAGCGCTTGAGAATGTCGGCATCAAGGTCGTCAGGAAGATCAATCTCGGTGGAACGCTGATCGCGCATCAGGCCCTGACCACCGGCGAGATCGACCTCTACCCGGAATATACCGGCACGGCGCTGATCTCCGTCGTCAAGGGCAAGGTCCAGAGCGACCCCGATGCCGTCTACAAGGAGGTCAAGGACTTCTACGAGAACAACTTCAAGGTCACATGGCTGAAGCCCGACGCGATCAACAACGGCTACGCCCTGCTGGTCCGGCCAGAAACGGCGGCCGCCCATAATCTCAAGACGCTCAGCGATCTCGGCAAGGTCGCCTCCACGCTGATCCTGGGCGCCGGCCCTGAGTTCAGCGAGCGGGCGGACGGGTTGCCCGGCCTCAAGGCCACCTATGGAGCGGTGTTCAAGGAGTTCAAGCAGTTCGCCAAGCTCGGCCTGCGCTACGATGCGTTGGCCGCCAAGCAGATCGAGGTGGCGAACGGCTTCGCGACCGATTGGCAGATCGCCGACGGCAAGCTCGTCGCGCTCGACGACGACAAGCACCTGTTCCCTCCCTACTACGTCGCGCCCGTCATCAGGCAGGACACGCTCGCGGCCAATCCGAAGATCGCTGCGACGCTCGACGCTCTCTCCCCGCTGCTGGACAACGACACGATGCGCAAGCTCAACGCGCGGGTCGAGAAGGATCGGGAGGAGCCGAAGGACGTCGCCAAGGCGTTTCTGAAGGAAAAGGGCGTCATCAAGTGAATCACAGCGTTGGCCAGGCTGTCGCCATGAAGCCTGCAGTCACGCTCGGGGCAGCCCGCTTGACCATCGGCGATATCGCTGACGTCGCCGATGGTCGGCGTTCCCTGATCTTCTCCGACGCAGCCGAGGCCCGTATCGAGACCTCGGCGAGGATGCTCGCTTCGCTCAGCGCTGCGGGCGAGCGCATCTACGGCGTCACTACGGGTCTTGGCGCTGCCGTAGACACCGCATTGCAGGCGGATGACGACGTGCAGATGCGTGTGCCGCTGGCGCGTTGCGTGGGCGTCGGCCGGGCCGGTACGCACCGGGAATTGCGCGCCATCATGGCGGTGCGGGCCGCCAGGCTCGGCTGGGGTTATTCTGGCGCTAGTCTTGCGACGGCTCGCGGCCTTGCCAGCCTGATCGAGCGTGACGTGCGGCCGGTCGTGCCGATGACTGGCTCGATCGGGGAGGGCGACCTCGCGCCTCTGGCCGCGATCGCGTCCGTTCTCACGGGGCAGGGCTTCGCGACACTCGACGGCGAGATCATTCCCGGCGCCGTGGCGTTGGAACGTGCCGGCCTGGCTCCCCTCCGCCTCGTCGGCAAGGATGGCCTCGCGCTGGTATCTTCCAATGCCGCCTCTGTCGGTCCTGCCGTGCTCTGCGTCGCCGATGCCCGGCGTATGCTCTCGGCCGCCGTCGCGGCCGGAGCGCTTTCTTTCGAAGCCTATCGCTGCTCGCTGAATCCCATATCGGAAGCCGCACTGGCACTGCGGCCCCTGCCGGGCCAGGAAGCGGTCGCGGGATCGATGCGCGCCCTGCTTGAGGGCGGCACCCTCGTCCAGCCGGGCGCGGCGCGGCGCCTGCAGGACCCGTTGAGTTTCCGATGCATCGCTCCCGTGATGGGAGCGGCGGTCGCGGCGCTGGATTCCGCCCGCGATATCGTCGAGGCCGAGCTCAACAGCAGCGACGACAACCCCGCGATCTTCGCCGAAGGGCTCTCCCTTCCGAACGCCAATTTCGACACCACCCATCTGACGCTCGCCTTCGAGGGGCTGGGGCTCGCTCTGGCCCGGGTCGCGGCGATGGTCGGCGAGCGGATCATGAAGCTGATGTCGCCGACCTCCAGCGATCTGCCGCGCTTTCTCAGCCCTATCCAGAACGGCCGCAATGGCTATGCCACCGTGCAGAAGACGGTTGCGGCCCTGGTCGCGGAGATCCAGCACCGGACCAATCCGATGCCGGTCTTCGTTTTGCCGGTCGCCGACCGGGTCGAGGATTACGCGACCATGGCGACGGCGGTGGTCGAGAAGTCCGCCGAAATCGTCACGCGGCTGCGGCTGCTGATCGCCGTTGAGATGATGGTCGCGGCGCAGGCCGTCGATCTGCGGGAGGGCATCGCGCTCGGCCGGGGCACAGCCGGCGTCCAGACGGCGGTGCGTGGCGCCGTTGCGATGCTGACCGAGGACAGGCCCTCGACGCCCGATATCGAGGCGCTCGACGCGATGATCGCGGCCGGAGCCTTCGATGGCCTCGGCGGGATCGGCGAGGGGGCGAAGTGATGCTGCGCTGGGTTCCGACACATCTGCCCGAGATCGCCCAGGCGCTGTGGGAGCATGTCATGCTCGTCGTGGTCTCGGTGGCGATCGCCTTGGCCATCTCGCTGGTACTCGGGATCTACAGCGCGCGCCGTCCTGCGCTCTACGCCGTCGTGGTCTTTCTGACCGGCGCCATCTTCGTGATTCCGAGCCTGGCGCTGTTCGCGCTGCTCATTCCCTTCCTTGGGCTCGGCTTCAAGCCGGCGATCGTCGGGCTCGTCTCCTATTGCCTGCTGGCCCTGGTCCGCAATGTGGCTCTCGGCATCAGGTCGGTGCCGCCGGAGGTTCTCGATGCGGCGACGGGCATGGGTTACGATTCCTGGCGGCGCCTGCTGAGGATCGAGTTGCCGCTGGCGACGCCGCTGATCGTTTCCGGCGTCCGCATCGCCACCATCACCGTCATCGGGATCGCAACCGTTGCGGCCTATATCAATGCGGGCGGGCTGGGCACGATCATCTTCGCCGGCATCGACCAGCGCTATCCCGAGAAAATCCTGACCGGCGGCCTGCTCGCGTCCGCGATGGCCGTGGCTGCCGACTTCGCCCTGACGCGCCTCGAACGGCGGCTGCGCCTCGGACGGGTGGGCTGACATGTCGTTGATCACCGGAACCTTCGCCTGGGTCGCCGATCACTGGGATCTGATGCGGACCGCCTTGATTCAGCATGCGGAGATGAGCGTCTGGTCGCTCGGTCTCGCCCTGGCGATCGGCATTCCGCTCGCCATCTCCGTTCTGGGACGCGAGCGGCTTGCCGCGCTCGTCATCAACATCGTCAACACGCTGCGCACCATCCCGAGCCTGGCGATCCTCGCCGCGGCCCTGCCGCTGCTCGGCATCGGCCTGGTGCCGTCCGTCGTCGCGCTGGTGGTGCTGGCGCTGCCCCCGATTCTGCTCAACACCTATATCGGCCTGCGGGAAGTGGATGCCGACCTCGTCGATGCGGCCGCGGGCATGGGCATGACGCGCGGCCAGATCCTGCGCAAGGTCCAGATTCCGCTGGCCGCTCCGGCGATCTTCGCGGGCATGCGGACGGCCGCCATCCAGGTGATATCGGGGGCGACGCTCGCTTCCTTCATCGGTGGGGGCGGTCTCGGAGATTTCATCACGGCGGGTATCGCGGTCATGGACCAGCAGCGCCTTCTCGCGGGAGCGATTCCGATCGCCGTCCTCGCGATGGGCGTCGAGATCCTGCTGGGTTTTGCGGAGCGACGCCTGTTCAGGGACGTGCGCGAGGGAGGCAATGCGCGATGATCAGGCTGGAAGGCATCACCAAGCGCTTCGGCGCCGCCGGCAAGCCCTCGGTCGACGATGTGACCATCGAGATGCCGGAGGGCACGACGACCGCGCTCATAGGCCCCTCCGGCTGCGGCAAGACCACGACGATGCGGATGATCAACCGCATGATCGAGCCGAGTGCAGGCCGCATCTTCATCGAGGGGCAGGACGTCACCGGGCTCGATCCGGTGACGCTGCGGCGCCGCATCGGCTACGTCATCCAGCAGATCGGCCTCTTCCCGCATATGACCGTGGCGGAGAACATCGCAACCGTGCCGCGCCTGCTGGGCTGGACACGGGCGAAGACGGAGGAGCGCATCGACGAGCTCCTGGCGCTGGTCGGGCTCGAGCCGGAGCGCTTCCGCAGCATGATGCCGCATCGCCTCTCTGGTGGGCAGCGCCAGCGCGTCGGCGTGGCGCGCGCCTTGGCCGCCGATCCGCCGGTCATGCTGATGGACGAGCCCTTCGGCGCCATCGACCCGATCGCGCGGGAGCGGCTGCAGGACGAGTTCAAGGAAATCCTGAAACGCGTGCGCAAGACCATCGTCATGGTCACGCATGATCTCGACGAGGCCATGAAGATGGGCGACCGGGTCGCGATCATGCGCGACGGCCGGCTCATACAGTATGCGACGCCGGACGAAATCCTCGCTGCTCCCGCGGACCCCTTCGTCGAGGCCTTCGTCGGCCCCGATCGCGCGCTCAAGCGCCTGAGCCTGCGCAGCGTCGATACGCTGATGCGGCCTGGGTCGGTCGCTGATGCTCCGGCGATCGCCAGCGGCGCTTCGGTGCGTGAAGCTCTGGCGCGCCTGATCGGTTCCGGTGCCCGCAGCGTGAACGTGCACGGCGCCGACGGCGCGGTCCTCGGCCACGTCACCCGCGACGCCATTCTCGACGGAGCGGATGCCGCAGCATGAGCTGGGTGGCCAATGCCCGCATGTATGCGGTGACCGCCGATGCCTCGGCCGCCTGGGCCGAGCTTTTCGCCTGGATCGCCCGGAAGAGCGGCGTCGATCTGGAGACGATCGAGCATCCCACGAGCCTGCCGATGACGGCGCTCTGGACGCGCTCCGATCTGGGCGCCGCGTTCATGTGCGGCCGGCCCTGGTCGCGAGCCGAGCCGAAGCCGGTACCGATCGCCTGTCCCATACCGGCGCCGGCCCGCTACGAAGGCGCGCCCCTCTACATGACCGATATCGTTGTGCGGGCAGACAGTCCGTTTCGGACGCTGGAGGATACGTTCGGCCATCGCATCGGCTACACGCTGGAGGAATCCCAATCCGGCTTCAATGCCTTGCGCCACCATCTGCTCGGCTATCGTTCAGCGAGCCGGCCCGCGCTTTACGCGGAAAGCGTCGGCCCGTTGCATACGCCACGCGGCGTGGTGGCGGCGGTCCTATCCGGCGCGATCGATGCCGGTCCGCTCGATTCCTATGCCTTCGACCTCATGCGCGCCGCACCAGGCGATCCCGCCCACCGCTTACGCGTCGTCGCGACCACGGCTCCCGCTCCGATCCCCTTTTTCGTCGCATCGCCGTCTTGCTCACCGCATGTAATAGAGCCGCTGCGCGCGGCATTTCTGGCCGTGAAAGAAGCGCCCGAACTTGCGGCAATCCGGGGGCGCTTGCTCCTCAGGGGTTTCTGCCCCGTCTCCGAGACATCTTATGGTCTGCTCGCTGCCTGGGATGCGGACGCTCTCGCCGCCGGATATGAAACGCCGCAATGACACCACGGGTTTGTGGTGGTACTCGCCGAAGAACATTTTTGCCGGGCGCGACGAGGTCTTTAGCAGCTCTGCATTCGGCATCTTGTCGCGGGACAAATATCACCAATTGATCTGCTCAATTCGGGGCGCATTTTGTCTTGGATATCTCGATGCCAACTGGGTTGAGCGCCATTCCCCTGATCTCGACGACGCCCGGCTAGGTCGATGTGGCGCCTCTAGCGCGCTGATCCTCGAATGTCTGCTTCCGGCCAACTGGCCAGAGTTCGCTTCTGGCGCATCGCGATCCGGCCGCCGGGGCCGGCGAATGTCAGCAATCGACCCGAAGCGGACTGCAAGCCCTTAGCGAACCGCCCGCTTCTGGCAGCTCTCGCAATAAAACGTCGAGCGCCCCGACTGCACCAATCGCTTCACCAATTGGCCGCAGCCCGGCGTGACGCAGACCTCGCCCTCGCGGTCATAGACCTTGAAGCGGTGCTGGAAATAGCCGAGCGAGCCGTCGGCATGGGCGAAGTCGCGCAGCGTCGAGCCGCCGGCCGCGACTGCCTCCTCCAGCACCTCACGGATGATCCGGGCGAGCTCATGCGCCTTTTCGCGCGGGCGGCCGGTCGGCGTCGCGATCGCCCCGGCTTCCGCTTCTGGATGAAGTCCGGCCCGAAACAGCGCCTCGCAGACATATATATTGCCGAGGCCCGCCACGAGCCGCTGGTCGAGCAGCGCGGCCTTCAGGGGCGCGATCTTGCCCGCGAAGAGCGTGGCCAGCGTCTCGCCTGAAAGCTCGTTGCCGAGCGGCTCGATGCCCATGCCGGCGAAATGCTTGGATGTCGCCAGTTCGGCCCGCGGCACGAGGTCCATGAAGCCGAAGCGGCGCACGTCATTATAGGTGACGCGCGCGCCCGTCCCCATCTCGAACACGACATGGTCGTGGATCAGGTGCCGGCCGATCTCATTATAATAGGAGCCGGGCTCGGTCGGCGGCGTGCCGGGCGCCTCGACGATGAAGCGCCCGCTCATGCCCAGATGCATCACGAGCGCCTGGCCGTCGTCGAGATCGGCGATCAGGTATTTCGCCCGCCGCGACAGCGCCTCGATCCGCCGGCCGGTCAACCGCTCGGCGAAGCGCTCGGGCAGGGGAAAGCGCAGGTTCGGCCGGCGCTGCTCGATGCGCGCGAAACGCTCGCCCAGCATGGCGGGCTCCAGCCCGCGCCGGACGGTTTCGACCTCGGGTAGCTCCGGCATATCAGCGACCTCAAATAAAGCCTGCGTCGAGAGGGCCCGCGACAAGCCCGCCGCCTTTGGCTATTGATCGGCTCAGGCGAATACAAGACAGATTTGCACAAGGCCGGCCCGACCGTGACAGCAGCTTCCGACACCACCCATTTCGGCTTCGAGACGGTGAAGCTCGCCGAGAAGCAGGCGAAGGTCGACGACGTCTTCCACAAGGTCGCCAATCGCTACGACCTGATGAACGACCTGATGTCGGGCGGCCTGCACCGGGCCTGGAAGAGCGCGCTCTTGACCGCGATCAATCCAGCGAAGGACCGGCCCTTCCATCATCTCGACGTGGCCGGCGGCACGGGCGATGTCGCGTTCTCGGTGCTGGAGGCCGGCGGGCCTGAGACCGACGTCACCGTGCTCGACATCAATGCCGACATGCTGCGCGTCGGGCGCGAGCGCGCCGACAAGCGCTTCCCGGACAATGATCGCATCCGCTTCGTCCAGGGGAATGCCGAGCAACTCGGCCTGCCCGACGATCATTTCGACTGCTACACCATCGCCTTCGGCATCCGGAATGTGCCGCGCATCGACAAGGCGCTGGCCGAGGCCTATCGCGTGCTGAAGCGCGGCGGGCGCTTCCTCTGCCTCGAATTCAGCCATGTCGACGTGCCCCTGCTCGACAAGATCTACGAGACCTATTCGTTCAAGGTCATTCCGCCGATGGGCCGCATGGTCACCGGGGAGGCCGAGCCCTACCGGTACCTCGTCGAATCGATCCGCAAGTTCCCGAAGCCGCAGGCCTTCGCGGGCATGATTGAGGATGCCGGCTTCCGCCGCGCGAAGTTTACGCCGATGACCGGCGGTGTCGTGGCGCTGCATTCCGGCTGGAAGCTGTGATGCTGGCTGCGGCGGCATGATCTCCTCCTTCTTCCACATGCTGCGCGGCGCGCGCGTCGGCTTCGTGCTGGCGCGCGAGGGCGCGCTGGCGCTCGTCGATCCCTCCGTGCTGCCGCCGTTGGCGCGGGGCCTGATCCGCGTCGGCCGTCTGATCGAACGGCGCGGCGCCGGCTCATCCGCGACAAGGCTGGCGGCCGCGATGACCCGGCTCGGCCCGTCCTATGTGAAATTCGGCCAGTTCCTGGCGACACGGCCCGATGTCGTCGGCATGAAGATCGCGCAGGATCTATCGGCCCTGCAGGATCGGATGCCCGCCTTCCCGATGGCGGAAGCGCGCGCCATCGTCGAAGCCGCCCATGGTGTGCCGTTGGAGACGTTGTTCCCGGAGTTCAGCGAGCCAGTCGCGGCGGCCTCGATCGCTCAGGTCCACCGCGCCCGGCTGAAGGATGGCCGCGAGGTCGCGGTGAAGATTCTCAGGCCCGGCATCCGCGACCGCTTCAACCGCGATCTCGCCGCGATGCGCTTCGGCGCCGAGACAGCCGAAGCGCGCTCTCCGGAGGCGCGCCGCCTGCGCTTTACCGGCGTGGTCGAGACGCTGGCGCGCTCGGTCGCGATGGAGATGGATCTGCGGCTGGAAGCCGCCGCACTCTCCGAATTCGCGGAGAATACCAAGGGCGACGCCGATTTCCGCGTACCGGAGCCGGATTGGCAGCTCACCGCCCGCGAGATGCTGGTCGACGAATGGATCGACGGCGTCCGCCTTTCCGATGTCGAAGGCCTGCGCGCCGCCGGCCACGACCTGCCGGAGCTGGCGCGCAAGATCATCCAGTCCTTCCTGAAGCACGCGATCCGCGACGGCTTCTTCCATGCCGACATGCATCCCGGAAATCTTTTCGTCGATGCGGAGGGGAGGCTCGTCGCGGTCGATGGCGGCATCATGGGCCGGCTCGGCCTGAAGGAGCGGCGTTTCCTCGCGGAAATCCTGCTCGGCTTCATCACCCGCGACTATCGCCGCGTTGCCGAAGTGCATTTCGAGGCGGGTTATGTCCCGGCCCATCACGATGTCGAGGATTTCGCCCAGGCGATCCGTGCCGTCGGCGAGCCGATCCACGACAAGCGTGCCGACCAGATCTCGATGGCCAAGGTCCTGACGCTGCTCTTCGAAATCACCGGCATGTTCGACATGGCGACGCGGACCGAACTCGTCATGCTCCAGAAGACCATGGTCGTGGTCGAGGGCGTCGCCCGCTCGCTCGATCCGCATTTGGACATGTGGGGCACGGCCGACCCGGTGGTGAGGAGCTGGATCACCGAGAATCTGGGGCCGCTCGGCAAGCTGGCGGATGCCGGCCGCGGCGCCCGCTCGCTGCTCGGTTCGCTGGCGATGCTGCCCGACACGGTCGTCCGCGCCGAGCGCGTGCTCGGCCAGCTGGAAGACGCCTCGCGCCACGGCTTCTCGCTGGACGAACGCAGCATCGAGGCGGTCGGCCGGGCCGAAGCCCGGCGCAACCGCTGGGGCAACATCGCGCTCTGGGTGATCGCGGCGCTGCTGGCCTATGGGGTGTTCGGCTAAGCCGCGCTCACCGGAACGGCGGCTCGTCGAAGCTCCGGAGCTTGCGCGAATGGATCGCCGAGCCCGCCTCCTTGAGCTTCTCCAGCGCATCGAGCCCGATGCGCAGGTGCTCCCCGACGGCGCGCTCGTAGAAGGCGTTGGCGGCGCCCGGCAGCTTGATCTCGCCGTGCAAGGGCTTGTCCGAAACGCAGAGCAGCGTGCCGTAGGGCACGCGCAAGCGGTAACCTTGAGCGGCGATGGTGCCTGATTCCATGTCGACTGCGATGGCGCGCGACAGGTTGATGCGCCGCCGCTCCTTGGTCCATTGCAGTTCCCAGTTGCGGTCATCCTGCGTCACGACGGTGCCGGTGCGCAGGCGCTGCTTCAGCCGGTCGCCCTTCTCGCCGGTGATGTCGGCGGCAGCCTGCTGGAGCGCGACCTGCACCTCCGCCAACGCGGGAATCGGGATATCCGGCGGTACGAGATCGTCGAGGATGCGGTCCTGCCGGAGATAGGCATGGGCGAGCACATAGTCGCCAATGATCTGGGTCTGCCGCAGGCCCCCGCAATGGCCGACCATCAGCCAGCAATTCGGCCTGAGCACCGCGAGATGGTCGGTGATGTTCTTCGCGTTTGACGGACCGACGCCGATATTGACCAGCGTCACGCCCTCGCCGCCCTTCCGGATCAGGTGATAGGCCGGCATCTGGAAGCGGTGCCAGGGCGCCGACATCACCCGCTCGGCGGCGGAGACGTCGATCCCGTCCTTGTCGATGCGGATGCCGCCCGGGGCGACCAGCGCCTCGGCCGTGCCTGCCTCGATCTCGGCGAGGCCGAGCCGCACGAACTGGTCGACATAGCGATGGTAGTTGGTCAGCAGCACCCAGGGCTGCACCGCCCGCCAGTCGGTGCCGGTGTAATGCACCAGCCGGCGCAGCGAGTAGTCGACCCGGACCGCGTCGAACAGCGAGAGCGGGCGCGGCTCGCCTTCGATCAGCTCATAGGTGCCATCAGCGATTTCATCGCCGACCAGTGCGAGCAGCGGCGTCGGGAAATGGCGCGCGAGTTCCGCAGCGGTGATCTTGCCGCGCCCCAGTTCGTCGCCACCTTCGAGCGCGTAAGGGTAGGGGATTTCCTGCGTGCTGACGCCGGTCTCGATCATCGCGCCATATTCGGCGACGAGCGGCTTGAGCTGGTCGAGCAGATAGGCGCGGAACTCGGCCGGCTGCGTCACCGTGGTCGAATAGATGCCGGGCACCGCGAATTTGGCGTAGCCCCGCCGCGTCGCCTCCGGCAGCTTCGAGGGCTCGTAGGTCACGCGCAGCATCGGGTAGCGGTAGCGCTCGCGGTCATCGGCGGTCGGTGCCTCGCCGGTCTCGAAGAAGCGCTGCAGGTCGCTGCGCAGCGCCGAGCGCGCCGCGTCATAGAGCCGTTCGAGCCGGTCGACGGCGGCTTCCGGTGTCGCTGCGGTCTCGAAGCTCATGAACCCTCCTCGTCGTGTACTCGGTTCTAGCCGCGTGTCCGCGCTCCTGACAACAACCAGCGGTGGCCCGCGCCAGCTTACGGCCCAGCACGGTTGACAGGCAGGAGGAATGCGGTTAGTAAACCGATCAGTTAATTAACTGATCGGTTTTATATGATGTCGACGGACCCGCTCAGCCTGACCTTCGCCGCTCTCGCTGATCCGACGCGCCGCGCCATCCTGGCCCGGCTGTCGCAAGGCGAGAGTTCGGTGAAGGAATTGGCCGAGCCCTTCGCGATGAGCCTGCCTGCGGTCTCCAAGCACCTGAAGGTGCTCGAACGGGCCGGGCTGATCACGCGGGGGAAGGAAGCCCAATGGCGGCCTTGCCGGCTCGATCCCGGCCCGCTTCAGGACGTCTCGCAATGGCTGGAGCATTACAGCCGTTTCTGGGACCAGAGCCTGGGACGGCTGGACGAGATGCTCCGCGAGATCAAGGCAAAACCACCCAATAAACCGGGCGTTTAAGCTCATAACCATCGCTTCAACTCATTTTTCAGGTGTTTCCATGCTCAAGACCGTTCTTCTCGGCCTTCTCGCTCTGGTCGCGGTTGGCATCGTCGTCGTGCTGATCCTGGCGGCTGGCAAGCCCGATACCTTTCAGGTCACGCGCTCCATCGCGATCAACGCGGCGCCGGAGCGCATCTATCCGCTGATCGCCGACTTCAATGCCTGGAGCGCCTGGTCGCCCTGGGAGAAGAAGGACCCGGCGATGAAGCGGACCTTCGGCGGCCCGGAGACCGGCGTCGGCGCGACCTATGCCTGGGCCGGCGACAAGAATGTCGGTGAGGGCAGCATGCGCATCACCGAGGCGCAGGCGCCGGGCAAGCTCGGGCTCAAGCTCGACTTCCTCAAGCCCTTCGAGGCGCATAACGACGTCGTCTTCGCGCTGACGCCGCAGGGCCAGCAGACCAACGTGACCTGGATCATGACCGGCCCGACGCCGTTCATCGGCAAGATCATGCATGTCTTCATGGACATGGACCGCATGGTCGGCGGCGATTTCGAGGCCGGGCTCAAGGCGATGAAGGCGGCGGCCGAGCGCGCCGCCTGAAGGCTCCAGATATCCACTCAAGCCAGAAAGACCGAAAGGAGAGAACCATGAACGCTGAACCGCAGAAGGAACATAAGTGGCTCCAGCAGCTCGTCGGCGAATGGGAGGCTGAGATGACCTGCTCCATGGGTCCGGATCAGCCGCCGTCGACCAGCACCGGCACGGAGAGCGTGCGCTCGCTCGGCGGGCTCTGGACGCTCGGCGAGGGCCAGGGCTCTTGCCCCGACGGCTCGCCGGTCACCAGCCTGATGACGCTCGGCTTCGACCCGGCCAAGGGCCGCTTCGTCGGCAGCTTCATCGCTTCGATGATGTCGATGATGTGGCGCTACGAGGGTTCGCTGGATGCTTCCGGCAAGGCGCTGGTGCTCGACACCGAGGGGCCGAGCATGGCCGGCGACGGCTCGATGGCGAAATACCAGGACGTCATCACCTTCCTGTCGCCGGACCATCGCACCCTGACCTCGCGCGCGCTCGGCCCAGACGGCCAGTGGAACGAGTTCATGGCCGCCAACTACCGCCGCAAGGCCTGATGTTACGCCAGCGAAGGGGAGGAAGAACCATGAAACTCTCGACCTATTTGATGTTCGACGGCAATTGCCGCGAAGCCTTCACGCATTACGAGAAGGTGCTCGGCGGCAAGATGCTCGCCATGATGGATCACAAGGGCACGCCGGCCGAGGAGCAGGTTTCGCCGGAATGGCGTGACAAGATTCTGCATGCCTGCCTGGAGATCGACGGCCAGATGCTGATGGCCTCCGATGCGCCGCCGGATCGCTCGGACGGCCCGATGCGCTCGGTCTCGGTCAGTGTCGGCGTCGCGACGCCGGAAGAAGCCGAGCGCATCTTCGCCGGCCTCACCGAAGGTGGCGCCAAGGTCACGATGCCGATGGCCGAGACCTTCTGGTCGCCGCGCTTCGGCATGCTGGTGGACCGGTTCGGCACGAGCTGGATGGTCGGCGCCGAGATGCCGGCGGACAAGATGAACTGCGGTTGATAGCACTCAGGCTCTGAACCAACCGAAGCAACCACAGGGAACCCCTCTCCTGTAAGGAGAGGGGCAGGGGTGAGATGTAGGCCCCTGGACCAGTCGAGCGCAGTCTCGCCGCGGCAGCGGTCAGGTTCCGGCTAGGAGTCCAACGGCCTACCCCTCACCCTGCCCTCTCCCTCCGGGAGAGGGTTCCCCGAGTATTTCTCGTTGTCGGGGTGTCGTGAATGACGGAGCGTCGAGCTGCTACGACCGCCCGCCATCGACCGAGAGCACCTGTCCGCTGATCCAGCCGGCCTGTTCGCTCAGGAAGAACAGGGTGGCAATGGCGATGTCCTCGGGCGTGCCGAGCCGGCGGGTATGGATGCTCTCGACCAGCTTCTTCTGCCCTTCGGGCCCATAGCTCTGCCATTGCCGCTCGGTTGCGGGATTGGAGCGCACGAATCCCGGCGCCACCGAATTCACGGTGATGCCGTGCGGGCCGAACTCCCAGGCGAGCTGCTTGGTCAGCCCCACCAGTGCGTGCTTGGCGCTGGCATAGGCCTGGATGCCGGTGAGGCTCGGCCGCAGGCCCGCGCCGGACGAGATCGTCACGATCCGCCCATAGCCGCCCTGCTTCATCACGGGTGCCGCCGCCTGCGCCAGGAAGAAGGCGGCGTCGACATTGGCGGCGAAGATCACGCGCCAATCCGCTTCGGAAATCTCCTCGATCGCCCGGCCGACCTGCCCGCGCACGCCGCCGGCGGCATGGACGAGAAGGTCAAGCCGGCCATCGGCCGCCGCGATTTCGCGCACCAGCGCCTGCGCGGCCTCGGGCGAGCCGAGATCGGTCGCATGACCTGTCGCGCCGATCTCTTTCGCGGTGGCCTGCACCCCGGCTTCGTCGATATCGGCGAGATGGACGCGCGCGCCAGCCTCGGCCAAGGCGGCAGCAATCGCGCGCCCGATGCCCTGGGCTGCGCCGGTGACGAGGGCTACGCGACCGTCGAAGCGGATCTGCATCGGTCGATCAATACTTTCAGCGTTTCAAAAGCCATCGGGCGGCGGCCGTCCTCGATGTCGTGGATCAGAGAGACCAGCGTCTCGATCGCGGGCGTGGCGATGCCGACCTCGCGGCCGAGCGCGGCGATGACACCGATCTGCGGGTCGACCTCGGTCTTGCGCTTGCGCACCGCGAGATCGCGCCAGATGCCGGAATGGGTCTTGGCGGTCTGAGCGGTGTAGTGTGCCAGCCAGTTGATCGTCTCGATCTGCGGGCCTTCCGGCCGGCCGGGCGCGAAGACCATCGGATCGAAATCGCCGAAGCCCAGCGAAGTCCCGCCGCGCTTGGCCGCGACCGCGCCGACTTCCCGGCCGAGCGCCAGCCAGACCGGAAGCCGTTCCGGGTCCGAAAAATTCGCCGACATCGAATCGTCGGTCAGCGCCGTCCCGAACAGCATCGCGCCATAGGCGAGCTTGCCCCAGAGATAGCCGAAGATGTTGTCCGTCAGGATCGCGTCCGGCTCGAAAAGCTGCATCAGGCGATGCATCTCGACGGCTCGTTCGCTCATCGATCCGTCGAGCTCGCCGACGACCGTCGCCCCGCGGTTGCCATAGAGGATCTCGCCCGGCCCGAGCCAGTCGGCGCCGAAATTGACGAAGCAGCCCATGGTCCGCCGCTCGCCAACCGCCTTGGCGATGGCGAGCTCGTTCAGCCCGTTCTGGGCGGAGAGCACGAAACCGTCCTCGGCCAGATGCGGCTTCAGGGCATCAAGCGCGGCCTCCGTCGCCCCCGCCTTCACGGCGAGCACGATGCGGCTATAGCGGCCGGTCAATTCGGCCGGCGTCGCGGCCGGGACCACCTGCGTGAAGGCCTCGACCGGCCCGGAAACGGCGAGCCCCTTGGTCCGGCAGGCCTCGATATGCTCCGGTACGATATCGACGAGCAGCACCGGCACGCCGGCCCGCGCCCAGTAGGCACCCAGCGTGCCGCCGATGGCGCCAGCGCCCCAGATCAGGATGGGTTCGCTCACGCCTGCCCCGCCAGCTCGACATGGTCATGCGTGGCGACATGGACGAGCCCGTCCTCCGTCACCCAGCCGCGATACATGCCCTCGGTGTTGTAGGGCGCGACGATCGCGCCATCGGCGCCAACCGCCACGAGCCCCGCGCCGATCTTGTGCTCGGACAACTCAGCAAGAACCGCGTCCGTCGCCTCTTCCACCGAGAGGCCCTTATAGGCGATCAGCGACGCGATCTCGTGGCCGACGCAATAGCGGATGAAATACTCTCCCTTGCCGGTGCCGGAGACAGCGCAGCGTCCGTCACGGGCATAGGTGCCGGCGCCGATGATCGGGGAATCGCCGACGCGGCCGACCGGCTTGTTGGTATAGCCGCCGGTCGAGGTCGCGGCGGCGAGATGGCCCTGCGCGTCGCAGGCGACGGCGCCCACCGTGCCGTGCTTCTCGGCCTCGCTCGCCTCGGCGGCGGTGCCGACGATCTCCCGCAACTTCATCGAGGCGAGGTTTTTGCGCCGGCGCTCGGTCGAGAAATGCTCGTTTGCGACGGTATCGACGCCCTCATGCTCGGCGAAATCATCGGCCGCGGGGCCGGCGAGCAGCACGGGGTCGCCACGCAGCATCAAGGCCTTGGCGGCCGCGATCGGATTGCGGATGCGTTTGGCGCCGCAGATCGCGCCGGCGGCCAGCGTCGCACCGTCCATGATCGAGGCGTCGAGCTCATGCTCGCCTTCGCTGTTGAAGGCGGCGCCATGGCCGGCATTGAAATGCGGGGAATCCTCCATCACCCGCACGGCTGCCTCGACGGCGTCGACGGCCGCGCCGCCCTTGCTCAGGATCGCCCAGCCGGCGCGCAGCGCGCTGGCGAGGTCGGAGCGGGCCTGGGCCCATTCGGCCTCCGTCATCTCGGCTTTCGGCAGCGTGCCGCAGCCGCCATGGATGGCAAGCGCGAGGGTCATGTTCGTCTTCCGATCGGTCGTTGTGCGAGGCAGGCCGTCAGGCTCGCCCCGATGGCGAGCATCCACGTCTTGAACACCGAACCGGGGCGTCAAGCGAAGGCGTGGATGGTCGGGACGGGCCCGACCATGACGCGAAGGCGGTCCCGTTACTTCTTGGCGGGCTTGATGTCCATCGCCAGCGTGTCCTCGTCGACGCGCGGCGAGATCGTCACCTTGTCCTTCTGCATCGCCCAGGCCGAGCCCACGGCGGTAATCGGCAGGCGCGGCCGGTCCTTGGCGACGATCGCGGCGACATCAGCCAGCATCTGGTTGCGCTTGGCCTCGTCCATCTCGATGCCGGCATCCTCGATCAGCTTGTCGACCTGGGGATTGGCGTAGTTCTGGATGTTGAAGGCGCCGAGTTTCTTGGCCGGATCGTTGGAATGCACCAGCGAGGAGAGCGTATAGTTCGCCTCGCCCGTCAGCGTGCCCCAGCCCGACATCGACATGGAGAATTCGCCGCGCAGGCGCGCCGGGAAGAACACCGCGCCGGGCTGCGCATTGGCGTTCACCTCGACGCCGATGCGCGCCAGCATCTGCGCGATCGAGGTGCCGACCTGCCGGTCGCCGGGCAGGCGGTCATTGGTGAAGGAGAACGAGATCTTGAAGCCGTTGGGGTAGCCGGCCTCCTCCATCAGCTTCTTGGCCTTGGCGAGGTCGGGCTTGAGCGCCGGCAGGCTCTTGTTGAAGCCGGCGATGGTCGGCGTCACCAGCTGGTTGGCCGGCGAGCCGAGCCCTTCCATCGCGATCTCCGCCAGCGCCGGCCGGTCGATCGCGAGATCGATCGCCTCGCGGACTTTCGCGTCCTGCAGCGGGTTCTTCGGCAGGGCCGAGCCGTCCTTGGCGCTGATTTGCGGGGACTTGTCCCGCATGTCGAGCTCCATGTTGAAGAGATAGACGCTCTCGATCGTGACGACGTTGAGCTTGGCGTCGCGCTTCAGCGTCGGCACGTCGGAGGCCGGCGCGCGCACGATGATGTCGACCTGCCCCGCCTTGAGCTGAGCAACGCGGGCGGCGTCGTTCGGCAATTCCTTGCGCACGACCTTGGCCCAGGGCTCCTTCGCGCCCCAGTAGCCATCGAAGCGGTCCAGCACCATCTGGTCCTTCGGCGTCCAGGAGACGAACTTGTAGGGGCCGGTCCCGATTGCGGCCTTGCCGGAATTGAAGGCCTCGTTGGCGTTGTCCTTGGTCAGGCCGGCGGCAGCCTTGTGCGAGACGATGAACAGCCGGATGAAATCGTTCGGCAGGTTCGGCGCCGGCCCGTCGGTGACGATATGCACCGTCAGCGGGTCGATGATCTTCACCTCGCGGACGCGCCGGACATAGATCGTCGTCGGGTTCGGGCCGGCCACGACCGGGATGCGCTCGATCGAGAATTTCACGTCCTCGGCGGTGAAGTCCGAGCCGTCATGGAATTTGACGCCGGGGCGCAGCTTGAACTCCCAGACCGTCGGCTCGAGCGTCTTCCAGCTCAGCGCCAGCCGCGGCTCGATCTGGAGCTTGTCTCCTGACCAGGTCAGGGTGTCGAAAACATGCTTCAGCGCCTCGGCATGGGTGCCGGTCGCGGTGAAATGCGGGTCGATCGATTCCGGCCCGGCGCGGACGCCGATCGTCAGGGTCTGGGCGAGCGCGCCGGTCGAGACGGTGGCGCCGAGCAGGGCGGCGAAGGCGGCAAGGCGGAAGCTTCGGGCAAGTTTCATGACGGTATCCCCTGATTGACGTGGTTTATGGTTATGACTGGAGTTCGTGAGGCCAGGCGGGCGAGGCGATCACGAGCTTGTCCATCAGCGTGCAGAGCTGCTGCTGCTCGTCCTCGCTGAGGCCGGCGAGCATCGTCGCCTGATGCTCGACCATCGGCACCATCGTCTCGTCGAAGATCTTGCGGCCCGCGGGCGTGAGATGGAGCACATAGCTGCGCAGATCGGCTGGGTCGCTCTCGCGCTTGAGCAGCCGCCGCTGCAGCAGCTTCTGCACCGCGCGGGAGAGCGTGTTCTTCGGCAGGCCCGAGGAGGCCACGATGTTCTTGGCGGCGACGCCTTCCTTCAGCCCCACCGCATAGAGCGCGACGAATTCGGGGCGCACGAGGCCGTAACGCGTCTCGATCCAGCGATAGACCGGATCGTTGAAGCGGAAGGCGACGAAGTTCAGCCGGAAGGACAGCCAGCAAGGATTGTCCCAGAGCTTGGTGACGGTCAGCGGGTCGAGCTCGGCGAGCGCGGCTCCGCGCTCCGGATCGACGCGGGAAGGGGAGGTTGGCGCGCGTCGCATCGGGACAATCTCTCGGCCGATTTAGTTCCAAATGGAACTTGACGCTCCGGGACGCCGGAGTCAAGGATGCCGGTAGTCGGGGGGCCGTGCCGCCTGACGGGATTGTCTACCGCTTGGGAAAGCGAAGCAAGGATCGCGCCGTGCGTGTCGCCGATTTGAACTGGATGCAGCTTGAAGCCCAGGCGAAGCGGGACGATCGCTGCGTGCTGCCGCTCGGCAGCGTCGAGCAGCATGCCTATCTGAGTCTTGCGACCGACGTGATCCTGTCCGAGCGCGTGGCGCAGGAGGCGGCGGAGCCGCTCGGCATCCCTGTTTTCCCGGTCCTGGCCTATGGGCTGACGCCGGGTTTCCTGAATTTTCCGGGCAGCATATCGCTGAAGCTGAGCACCTATGCGGCTTTGCTCGGCGATATCTTCGACGGCTTCTACCGCTCGGGCTTCCGCCGTATCGTCCTCGTCAGTGGTCATGGCGGGAACTCGCCGGCCCTGAATTTCGCCGTTGAATGGCTCGACAAGCACCCGGACGCCAGCATCCGCCTGCATAACTGGTGGGCGGCGCCGCAATTCCAGGCAGCCGTCAAGGCCGTCGACCCGGCTGCCTCGCACGCATCCTGGATGGAGAACTTCCCCTGGACGCGGCTTGCCGGCGTCGCGATGCCGGAGACGCTGAAGCCGCCCTTCAACCCGGCCGAATATCAGGCTGCGAGCCCGGCGAAGCGCCGCGAGATCCTGGGCGACGGCAATTTCCACGGTCTCTATCAGCGGCCTGACGACGAGATGCTTGGGCTCTGGCAGGTCGGCGTCGAGGAAACGCGGGCGGTGATGGTGGAGAACTGGCCGTGAGGCCGCGCCGAAAGCTCCACCGATGCTAGGCCACATCGCCTCCCGCCTGGTGCAGGCCCTCGTCGTCATGCTCGTCATGTCGGTGCTGGTCTTCGTCGGCGTCTATGCGATCGGCAACCCGATCGACGTGCTGATCGGCCCCGATGTCAGCCAGGAACTGCGCCTGCAGACCATCGCCCATTACGGGCTCGACCGGCCGCTCTGGGAACAGTACCTGACCTTCCTCGGCCGCGTGCTGCACGGCGATTTCGGCCGCTCCTTCGTCTTCGGCATGCCGGTGATGGATTTGATCCTGTCGCGCCTGCCGGCGACGCTGGAACTGACGCTGGCCGCCGTCTGCGGCGCGGCGCTGATCGGCATCCCAGCCGGAATCTATGCCGGCTACAGACCCGATAGCGTCGCCTCGAAACTCATCATGACGGTCTCGATCCTCGGTTTCTCGGTGCCGACCTTTTGGATCGGCCTCGTGCTGATCATGGCTTTCGCCGTCGAACTGCAATGGCTGCCGGCGGGCGGGCGCGGCGAGACCGTTTCCATCTTCGGTGTCGAGTGGAGCTTTCTCACTCTTAACGGCCTGAGCCATCTGCTGCTGCCGGCACTCAACCTCGCCTTCTTCAAGCTCGCTTTGATGACGCGCCTCGCTCGCGCCGGCACGCGCGAGACGATGCTCTCCGACACCGTGAAATTCGCTCGTGCCGCCGGTCTCTCGGAATGGACCGTGCTGCGCCGCCATGTGCTGCGCTTGATCGCGATCCCGCTCGTCACCGTCTTCGGCCTCGAATTTGGCTCGACGCTCGCCTTCGCCGTGGTCACCGAGACGATCTTCTCCTGGCCCGGCATCGGCAAGCTGATCATCGACTCCATCCAGTCGCTCGACCGGCCGGTGATGGTCGCTTACCTGATGCTCGTCGCCTTCGTCTTCATCACCATCAACTTCCTCGTCGATCTCGCCTATGTCGGGCTCGATCCGCGATTGAGGAAGGGAGGCGCGCGATGACGGACGCCTCTCCCGCTGCCCGCTTCTGGGCCGAGTTCCGCGAGAGCCGGACCGCCGTCGTCGCGCTGGCCGTGGTGGTGCTGATGATCGGCATCGCCCTGCTGGCGCCGCTGGTCGCGCCGCAGAACCCCTACGACCTCGCCAATCTCTCGCTTTCCGATGCGCGCCGCCCGCCGGGCTATGTCGGCGAGGGCGGCTATACCCATTGGCTCGGCACCGATGCGCAGGGGCGGGATCTGCTCTCAGCGATCCTCTACGGCCTGCGTATCTCCCTGCAGATGGGCCTCATCGCCGGCGCATTCGCCTTCATTCTCGGCGTCGCGCTCGGCATCGGCGCGGCCTATGCCGGCGGGCGCCGCGAGGCCTTCATCATGCGCGTCATCGACCTGCAGCTTGCCTTCCCGGCTATCCTGCTGGCGCTCGTGCTCTCGGCGCTGCTGGGGCAGGGCAAGATGCAGCTCATCGCCGCGCTTGCCGCCGCGCAATACGCCTATTTTGCCCGCACCGCCCATGGCGCGGCCTCGGCCGAGCGCGGCAAGGACTATGTCGAGGCCGTGCTGTCGACGCCTTTGCCGGCCTGGCGCGTGGTGCTGCGCCATATCTTCCCGAACTGCCTGCCGCCCCTGATCGTAGTCGCGACCGTTCAGGTGGCCAATGCCATCGCGCTGGAGGCGACGCTCTCCTTCCTCGGCGTCGGCCTGCCGGTGACAGAGCCTTCGCTCGGCATGCTCATAGCGAACGGTTTCCAGTACATGCTCTCCGGCCGCTACTGGATCTCGATCTATCCCGGCATCGCGCTGATCGTGTTGATCGTCGCCATCAATCTCGTCGGCGACCGCGTCCGCGACCAGGTCAATCCGAGGTTGAAGCGATGAGCGACGAGCCTCTCCTCCAGGTAACCGACCTCGCCACCCATTTCCATGCCCGCGCCGGCGTGGTGAAGGCGGTCGACGGCGTGTCCTTCGCGCTGAAGCGCGGCGAGGTCATGGGCCTCGTCGGCGAATCCGGCTCGGGCAAGAGCATCACCGGCTTTTCAATCATCGGGCTGATCGATCAGCCGGGCCGTGTCGAACGGGGCTCCTCGGTCAAGCTGGAGGGGCGCGAACTCGTTGGTTTGCCTCCGGCCGAGCTGCGCAAAATCCGCGGCAAGCAGATCTCGATGGTCTTCCAGGACCCGATGATGACGCTGAACCCGATGCTGACCATCGGCACGCAGATCAGGCTCGCCCTGGAGGCGCATGAGATGGTCTCCAGCGCCGAGGCGCGCCGCCGCGCCATTGCGGCGCTGGCGCAGGTCCGCATTCCCGACGCGGAAGCAAAGGTCGATTTCTATCCGCACCAGTTCTCCGGCGGCATGCGCCAGCGCGTCGCCATCGCGATCGCATTGTTGCACCGGCCGAAGCTGATCATCTGCGACGAGCCGACGACCGCGCTCGACGTCTCCGTGCAGGCCGAGATCCTCGCCGAGATGAAGGAGCTGGTCGCCGAGCTCGGCACGGCGCTGATCTGGATCAGCCACGACCTCGCCGTCGTCGCCTCGCTCGCCGACCATGTCTGCGTCATGCGGCACGGCAGGATCGTCGAGGCCGGACCGACACTCGATGTCCTGACCCATCCGCAACATCCCTATACGCGGTCGCTCCTCGACGCGCTGCCCTCGCGCTCCGCGCCCGGCAAGCCGCTCGCCGGGGGCGTCGGCGCCGATGTCGCGCCGCCGCCGCGCGCTGTGAAACAGGCGCCGCCCGTCGTGGCGGATCCCGTGCACTATGTCCGCATCGAGCATGTCGCCAAGCGCTTTGCCCAGACACCCGGCCTGTTCCGCAAGCTCGCGCAGAAGGCCGGGCTGTCGAAGGCGCCGGCCGCGGTGCAGGCGGTCGACGATGTCACGCTGGTGCTGAAGCGCGGCGAGGCGCTCGGCCTCGTCGGCGAATCCGGTTCCGGCAAGTCGACGCTCGGGCGCGTCGCGGCCGGCATCTATGTGCCCGATAGCGGTTCCGTCCACATCGACGGGGCGCCCGTGATGAGTGCGGGAGACAACCCGCACAAGGTCACGACGCGCGTCCAGACCATCTTCCAGGACCCTTTCGCCTCGCTCAACCCGCGCATGAGGGTGGGTGACAGCATTGCCGAGGGGCCTTTGGCGCACGGCTTGATCGAGCAGGCGCAGGCCAGGGATTACGTTCGGCAATGGCTGGCGGCGGTCGGGCTCAATCCTGATTTCGCGGACCGCTATCCGCACCAGTTCTCGGGCGGCCAGCGCCAGCGCGTCGCCATCGCGCGCGCCCTCGCGATGCAGCCCGATGTCGTCGTCTGCGACGAGCCGGTCGCCTCGCTCGACGTCTCGATCCAGGCGCAGATCATCAACCTCTTGATCCGCCTGCGGCAGGAACTGGATCTCACGCTGATCTTCATCTCGCACGACCTCTCGGTCGTCCGCCATCTCTGCGACCGCGTCGCGATCATGTATCGCGGCCGGATCGTCGAGAGCGGCCCGGCCGGCAAGGTCTACGACCGCCCGCAGCACGACTACACCAAGCGCCTGCTCGCCGCCGTGCCGGTGCTGCCGGGCACTGCGACGACCTGAGGAGAGCCGCCATGACCGATGCCAACGAACTCCTGCCCTGGCAATGGCCAGAAGAGGTCTGGCGCGGCAAGGTCGAGCAAGTCCGCGCCGGACGCAATCTCAAGCCAGCTAAGTGGAAGAACGGCGCCCGCTGCGCTGTCGCCCTTTCCTTCGATGTCGACCACGAGACCAACGAACTGCGCGACGGCGGCAAGTCGGTCGGGCGCCTCTCCTGGGGCCAGTACGGCAACCGCGTCGGCGTGCCTAAAATCCTCGACCTGCTGAAACGGCAGGACATTCCGGCGAGCTTCTTCGTGCCCGCCGTCACTGCCCTGCTCTATCCGGAAGAGCAGCGCCGCATCATCGGCGCCGGTCACGAGATCGGCCTGCACGGCTGGATCCATGAGGTCAACACTGCCGTGCCTCCTGAGAACGAGCGCGAGCTGCACCTGCGCTCGGCCGATACGCTGGAGAAGGTCACCGGCGTCCGTCCCGTCGGCATGCGCACGCCGTCCTGGGATTTCTCGGATGTGACGCTCTCGATCGAGCGTGAGCTTGGCCTGCTCTACGATTCCTCGCTCTTCGCCGATGACGATCCCTATGAGATCGTCGAGAAGGGTGAGCCGACCGGCATCGTCGAACTGCCGGTCGAATGGATCCGCGACGACGCGCCCTATCTCAGCATGAACCGCTTCCAGGCGCTGCGGCCCTATACCCCGCCGGAAGCCGTTTTCGACATCTTCCGCCGCGAATTCGAGGGCGCCTATGCCGAGGGCGGGCTCTTCCTGCTGACCATGCACCCGCATGTCATCACCTATCGCTCGCGCTTTTGGATACTCGAGGAACTGGTGCGCCTGGCCAAGGCCAAGGGCGATTGCTGGTTCGCGACCCATGCCGAGATCGCGGCCTATGTGAAGGCCGAGGCCGGCGTCTGAAACGGCTGGGCGGTGGAACCGCTGCCCGATTCCTGCCGTTTTCGCTTCATCGGGGGTTCAGGCCGGAGGCGGCCTGATACCTGCACGTTGAAACGAACGACGGGAAAAGAAATGCGCACGAAACGCTGGTTGCTGGTCGGGACCGTCCTGCCGGCCCTCGTCCTTTCGCAAGTCGGACAGGCCTTCGCTCAGGCCGGATACAGGGTCGCACAGGCTCCCTCCTCGGGAGACGAGGATCCGCGCGGGCCGCGGCGCCCGCAGCACCCGCCGGGCGGTCAACCCGGCCAGCGCGGTCCGGAACGGCCGGGCGCTCCATCCGCTCCCGCCCAGCCGCAGGCCCCGCGCCCGCCGCAGATGCAGCCGGCTCCGACGGCGCCGCGTCCGCAGCCGCCCGCCATGCCCGTGCCGCAGCCACGCGCCGAGCCGCCGGCCGCCCGCCCGCAACCGGAACGCCCGGCCATGCCGCGGGAGGCGCCTCCCGCGCCGCGCGCTGCGCCTGCCCCCAGCGAAGCGCCAGCCGCCCGCCCCACGCCTCCGCGCCCGCCTGCCGAGCCGACGGCGCCGGCAGTCCCGCGCGCCGCTCCTCAGCCTGGCGCCGGCACGCCGCCCTCGACCGCTCCGCGTGGGGGGCCGGCGGCTCCGCCTTCGGCTGCCCCGATCCAACCCCGCCCGCCGGGAGCGCCGCCCTCTGCGGCTCCCAGCGCGCCGCCCCAGTCGGGTACAGGCGTGCCGCCGTCGGCGGTTCCGCGGGGCGGCCCTGCCGTTCCGCCCTCAATCGCGCCCACCCAGCCCCGCCAGCAGGGAACGCCTCCTTCGGCAGCTCCGAACGCGCCGCCGCAGCCGGGCACGGGCGCCTCGCCATCCGCCGTCCCGCGCGGTGGCCCGGCGGTTCCGCCCTCGGCCGCGCCTTCCCGGCGTTCGCAGCCCGGCGGAGCCGTCCAGCCGGATGCGACCGTTCCGACGCCTCCGCCCGGCGCTGCTCCGGCTCAGCCCGCGCGTCCCGTTCCCGGAACGCCTGCGACTGGTGCTCCGACCCCGGCCCAGCCTGGCGCGGCAGCTCCTGCCGGCGCGGCACCCGGCCAGCCCGGGCGTCCTGTTCCTGGCATGCCGTCCGGCGGAGTCCCGGCCACGGGCGCTCCCGCCCAGCCCGGAGCGACTGCGCCGACCCCGCTCCCCGGAGCCACGCCTGGCATGCCGTCCGGTGGCGTACCGGGCACGGGCGTTGCGCCGCAATCCGGCGCCGCTCCGGCTCAGCCACCTGCCGGACCTCCCGGCCAGCCGCCTCAGCGTGATGGCAGCCGCGGCGGCATTTCGCCCGGCGTGGCCGGCGCGATCGGCCTTGGCGCCGGCGTCATCGGCGGCATCATGGCGACGCAAGGGGCGCAGCGCTTCGACGATATCCGTCGCGAGCGGCAGGAGCAGCGCGAGGGCGACCTCACCATCATCCGCGAGCCCGGCCGCACCATCATCCGCGACGATGACGGCCGCGCCATCATCCGCCGCGACGAGGACCAGCGCTTCCGCGATCTCGGCTGGCAGGGCCGGTCCGAGCGCCGCGGCGACGAGAACCGCACGATCTTCGAGCGGCCGGACGGCACGCGGATCGTCACCGTCACGGACGAGCAGGGGCGGCTGATCCGTCGCACCCGCATTGATCGCGACAACCGCGAGGTGATTATCATCGACAACACGCTGCGCGACCGTCCGGGGCGCTTCGCCGACGATGTTGTCGTGCTGCCGCCGCCGCCGCTGCCGATCCCGCGCGAGCGCTATATCGTCGATGCGGACCAGGCCGACGAGAACCTGATCTACGAGACGATCACCGCCCCGCCGATCGCCGCGATTCCGCGTCGCTACACGCTGGACGAGGTGCGCTACTCGCCGGATCTGCGGGCCCGCATGCGCAGCGTCGATATCGATACGATCAATTTCGATACCGGCTCCTGGCAGGTCGGGCAGGATCAGGCACGGCGCCTTGCGGTGATAGCGGATTCGGTGAAGCGCGCCCTGCAGCGCTCGCCCAACGAGGTCTTCCTCGTCGAGGGCCACACCGATGCCGTGGGTAGTGATGTCGACAATCTCTCGCTCTCCGATCGCCGGGCGCAATCGGTGGCGGAGATCCTGACGCGCGACTTCCAGATCCCGCCGGAGAACCTGACGACCCAGGGCTATGGCGAGCAATATCTGAAGGTGAACACGCAGGAGGCCTCCCGCGAGAACCGGCGCGTCACGCTCCGTCGCATCACGCCGCTGCTGAACGGCCAGAACCAGTGACGACCGGGCGGGGCGGCTTCTGAAGCAGCCCCGTTCTTCATCAGGCGCAGGGAACAGCCGTTCCCCGCGCCTGTTTCGTTTTGGAGGGATGGCTGAAGGGAGGTATCGCCATGAGAAAGCTCGTTCCGATTGTCGCCGGCCTATTGGCCGCCAGCATGGGAGCGGTGCCGGTGTTGGCGCAGACCGCTTCCCCTCCCGTCAAGCAGCGGGCTCCCGGTGTTCCGCTGGCGCCGCGGTCGGGAGAGACCACCCGCCCCGCGACACCCGATAGGATGGTACCTCGCGATGAGAGGCGACAGGCGGGGGATGAAAGGGCGCAGGTTCGGCCCGAGCGCGATCCGCCGATGCCCAAGCCCGTGCCCTCGATCATCGCACCTTGAGCGACCGGATTGAGGATTTGGTAGGGTTGCCGGACTAGGGTGCGCGCCATGAGTGACGCCGTTTCCCTTGCCACCAGCATCGTCTCGATGCAGGCCGCCTCGACCCGGCAGGCCCTGTCGATCGAGATGGTCAAGCAGAATGCGCAGGCCGAGCAGGGCATCGTCGCCATGCTCCAGCAGAGCGCCGAGCAGACGCAGGCGATGCTGCCGGCCGGACAGGGCGCGCTGGTCGACCGGACCGCCTGAGCCATTCCTTCCAGTTCTATCGGAGATTCGCGGAGCCCGTTGCCAAGCGACGGCGCTGCGCCTAACCTCGTCTGTGTTCCGAGGGGTGCCCGCAAGGGCTGAGACGGCTTTCGAAGCTGAACCCATCGAACCTGATCCGGGTCATACCGGCGGAGGGACTGGAACGCGATCGCAGGGCGCAAAGCCTTGCCCGCAGACAGCGACTGAACCGCTTCGACGCCGGATCTCCTGACCTGTATCAAGGAGGAGATCCCCCATGAATGCCCACACCAAACCCCAGAAGAACAGCGTCAAGACCGCGCCGCAAAGCGTGACGACCGGGCCGATCATCGGCTCGCGCAAGATCTATGTCGCCGCGCCCGAGCATCCGCAGATGCGCGTCCCGTTCCGCGAGGTCGTGCTGACGGCCGATGCCGAGCCGCCGGTGCGGCTCTACGACCCCTCCGGCCCCTATACCGAGACCGATGCGAAGATCGACCTCAATGCTGGCCTCGCCCAGCCGCGCCGCGCCTGGCTCGATGCCCGCGGCTTCGAGCAGGTGGCGGGCCGCGCCGTCACCGCCGCCGATAACGGCCATATCTCCGCCGACCAGCTCGTGCCCGCCTGCCCGGCGCAGCGCCCGATCCTGCAGGCCAGGCCCGGCCAGCTGACGACGCAATACGAGTTCGCCAAGGCCGGCATCGTCACGCCCGAGATGATCTACGTCGCCCATCGCGAGAATCTCGGCCGCGCCGCCATGCTGGAGGGCGCGCGGAAGCGTCATGCCGATGGCGAGAGCTTCGGCGCCAATGTGCCGGAATTCGTGACGCCGGAATTCGTTCGCGACGAGATCGCGAGGGGCCGCGCCATCATCCCCGCCAACATCAACCATCCCGAGCTGGAGCCGATGGCGATCGGCCGCAACTTCCTGGTCAAGATCAACGCCAATATCGGCAATTCCGCCGTCACCTCGGGCGCGGCCGAGGAGGTCGAGAAGCTGGTCTGGGCGATCCGCTGGGGCGCCGACACGGTGATGGATCTCTCCACCGGCCGCAACATCCACAACATCCGCTCCTGGATCCTCCGGAACTCGCCGGTGCCGATCGGCACGGTGCCGATCTATCAGGCGCTGGAAAAGGTCGGCGGCGACCCGATCAAGCTCGACTGGGAGGTGTTCAAGGATACGCTGATCGAGCAGGCCGAGCAGGGCGTCGACTATTTCACCATCCATGCCGGCGTGCGCCTGCCTTACGTGCCGCTGACGGCGAACCGCGTCACGGGCATCGTCTCGCGCGGCGGCTCGATCATGGCGCGCTGGTGCCTGGCGCATCACAGGGAGAGCTTCCTCTACGAGCGCTTCGACGAGATCTGCGAGATCATGCGTCGCTACGACGTCTCGTTCTCGCTCGGCGATGGCCTGCGTCCGGGCTCGATCGCCGACGCCAATGACCGCGCCCAGTTCGCCGAATTGGAGACCTTGGGCGAACTCACCAAGATCGCCTGGGACAAGGGCTGTCAGGTGATGATCGAGGGTCCCGGCCATGTGCCGATGCACAAGATCAAGGAGAACATGGACAAGCAGTTGCGCGAATGCGGCGAGGCGCCGTTCTACACGCTCGGACCGCTGACCACCGATATCGCGCCGGGCTATGACCACATCACCTCGGGCATCGGCGCGGCGATGATCGGCTGGTATGGCTGCGCCATGCTCTGCTACGTCACGCCGAAGGAGCATCTGGGTCTCCCGAACCGCGACGACGTCAAGACCGGCGTCATCACCTATCGGATCGCGGCCCATGCCGCCGATCTCGCCAAGGGCCATCCGGCCGCGAAGATCAGGGACGATGCGCTCTCGCGCGCCCGTTTCGACTTCCGCTGGGAGGACCAGTTCAATCTGGCGCTCGATCCCGACACGGCGCGGGAATTCCACGACGAGACCCTGCCCAAGGACGCTCACAAGGTCGCGCATTTCTGCTCGATGTGTGGGCCGAAATTCTGCTCGATGAAGATCACGCAGGACCTGCGTGCCGAGGTGCTGGCGATGAGCGACAATGAGCGCGCGAGCCTTGAAGCCATGGCGCGCGATCAAGTGGCAGCGCAGATCGAAATGCAGAGAGAAGGCATGGCGGCCAAGTCGAAGGAATTTCTCGACAAGGGTGGGAGTATCTATCTACCTGCTGCGGAATGAGCGGATTCAGCGAAAAGCTCGACGCCGGCGGCGTCGCATCGATCCTCGCGCGGGTGGCCAGGCGCCAGCCGCGCATCCACTGCCTGACCAATACGGTCGCGCAGAACGTCACTGCCAACATGCTGCTCGCCTTCGGCGCCGTGCCCTCGATGGCTGGTCATCCCGAGGAGATCGGCTCCTTTGCGGCGGGGGCAGGCGCGATCCTGATCAATCTCGGTACGATCAGCGCGGAGGGTGAGCGGGCCATTCCCGAGCTCATCGCTGTCGCGCAGGATCGCCGCATCCCGCTCGTGCTCGATCCCGTCTTCGTCGAGCATTCGCCCCTGAGGCTGCGGCTGGTCGGGGATGTGCTGGCGTTGTTCGACGTGACGGTGCGCGGCAATGCCACGGAAATGGCGACGCTGGAGCCGCTTTTCGCGCTGCGGCCGGACGCCGTGCGCGTCATCACCGGCGCCGTCGACCGGATCGAGGCGGAGGACCGGACCTTGCTGGTTGCGCATGGCCATGTCTGGATGACGCAGGTGACCGGGCTCGGCTGCGCGTCCAGCGCGCTGGTGGCCGCCTGCCGGGCGGTCGAGCCGGATCCGGTCATCGCGGCCGGGGCGGCGCTTACCGCCTATGGCATCGCCGGCGAGATCGCGGCCGAGCGCGCTGCCGGTCCGGGCAGCTTCGCCATGCACCTGATCGATGCGCTGGCCGGGCTGAACGAGGCCACCCTTGCGGCGCGGATGGGTTGAGCGTTCAGCCTCCGCAGTCATCCCGCATCTGCGCAGCAAAAGGCGCCTTCTCGTTCAGGGCCCGCATTTTCGCTTGAAAGGCGTCTTCTCGTCATGCGCTCTCGTGTCTGCGCAGCGGCATTTCATGCCGCAACGCGCACGGGATGACGGCGCTTTGCCTCGCTACTGCGTCGGCGTCAGCGGCAGTGGCGCGGGCTTCGGTCGCGGCTTCGGCTTGGCGGCTGGTTTCGGTTCGGTGTTGAGCCCGAGCCGGGCGCGCAGCGAGGCGGCGCGTGCTTCCGTGATGCGGGCGCCGCAGAAGCCGAACTGGCCCTCGCGCTGGAAATCGCGGCAGATCGTCTCGCGCTCGGCCGAGAAGCCGGCCTGCTCGCGGGCGATCACGCGCTGCTCGATGGCGTCGGATTTCGCGGTCAGCGTCCGGTAGCCCTCGCGCACGGCGCGCTCGGCGCTGCCGCGCGCCTTCTCGATCTCCTTGGCCTGCCCGGCGACGACCCGCGCATCGGGCCCCCAGAGCCCGCGCGGGTCGATCCGGCATTGCGCGGCCTGGACGACGCAGGGCTCGGTCGGCTCGACCACGAGGAAGGCGCCGTCGAGCACGTCGAAGACGATCGGGCAGATCGAGGCTTCCAGCTTGTAGCGGGGCACGCCGGCCGGGCGGCCTAGCGGGGTGACCGGAACGGGCGCCTCGCCGAAGGAGACGACGCAGGGATCGACCAGATTGCTGCTTTGGAAGCCGTCAAGGTTGAGCTTGAGGCCGTAACCCGTCGCCGTCTTCGAGAAGACCGCCTCGCCGTGATTGCCATGGCGGTGCAGTGCCTTGCCGAGGATGGCGTCCTCGCCGGCGATCTTGATGGCGGGCATGCTGGGCGGTTTGGGCGCGACTGGCGCGCCGGGCTGGGAAGGCGCGGCCTGCTGCGTTCCTGGCGCGTTGAATGGCTGGGCGCCCGGCAGTTGCAGGGGCTGCGCATGCGCTGTCGTCACGGCCGCGGCGAGGGCCAGCGAAGCGAAGAAGAGGCGCATCGGTCGTGTCATGGCGGCCCAGCGAAACCGGAACGGCCTTTCTGCATGCAGGCCGATGCAAGGTTAGGCAAGGACGGGAAGGCCACACCTGGGCGGAAAGCGCGTTCCGGCGGCAATTCGGCCGGCAATCGCGATTCTTAATCGGCTCGCCTGTCTTGCAAGGGGTGGAACACCCTCACTATATACGCCGCCAAGGGGCGGTTTAACCACCGTCAAACGTGGAATGCCGGTTTCGTTCGCCGCTGAAGCGGGGGCGATCCGGTCCATGGGCCGGCAGGCGGCGCACAAACGTCGCAGGCCGGCGATCTGCTCAATCGAAAGGGATCCCATCCATGGGTAAAGTCATTGGCATCGACCTCGGCACGACCAACAGCTGCGTTGCGGTGATGGAAGGCTCGACGCCCAAGGTCATCGAGAATTCGGAAGGCGCGCGCACCACGCCTTCCATCGTCGCCATCACGGATGACGGCGAGCGTTTGGTCGGCCAGCCTGCGAAGCGCCAGGCCGTCACCAATCCGGAGCGCACCTTCTTCGCGATCAAGCGCCTCATCGGCCGGACCTTCGAGGATCCGATGACGCAGAAGGATCTGAAGCTGGTCCCCTACAAGATCGCGAAGGCCTCGAACGGCGACGCCTGGGTTGCCGCCGACGGCAAGGACTATTCGCCGTCGCAGATCTCGGCCTTCACGCTGACCAAGATGAAGGAGACGGCGGAGGCTTATCTCGGCCAGCCCGTCACCCAGGCCGTCATCACGGTTCCCGCCTATTTCAACGACGCCCAGCGTCAGGCCACCAAGGATGCCGGCAAGATCGCCGGTCTCGAAGTCCTGCGCATCATCAACGAGCCGACCGCGGCTGCGCTGGCCTATGGCCTCGAGAAGAAGTCCGCCGGCACCATCGCGGTCTATGACCTCGGCGGCGGCACCTTCGACGTCTCGATCCTCGAGATCGGCGACGGCGTCTTCGAGGTGAAGTCGACCAATGGCGACACCTTCCTCGGCGGCGAAGATTTCGACATGCGCCTCGTCGAGTATCTCGCCGACGAGTTCAAGCGCGAGCAGGGCATCGACCTGAAGAAGGACAAGCTCGCGCTCCAGCGCCTGAAGGAAGCGGCGGAGAAGGCCAAGATCGAGCTGTCGAGCGCGGCCCAGACCGAGATCAACCTGCCCTACATCACGGCGGATGCCTCCGGTCCGAAGCACCTCGCGATCAAGCTCTCGCGCGCCAAGTTCGAGAGCCTGGTCGACGACCTGATCCAGCGCACCATCGAGCCCTGCAAGAAGGCGCTCAAGGACGCCGGCCTGTCGGCGGGCCAGATCGACGAGGTCGTCCTCGTCGGCGGCATGACCCGCATGCCGAAGGTGCAGGAGGTCGTGAAGCAGTTCTTCGGCAAGGAGCCGCACAAGGGCGTGAACCCTGACGAGGTCGTCGCCATCGGCGCCGCGATCCAGGCCGGCGTGCTCCAGGGCGACGTCAAGGACGTGCTGCTGCTCGACGTGACCCCGCTTTCGCTCGGCATCGAGACGCTGGGCGGTGTATTCACGCGCCTGATCGACCGCAACACCACGATCCCGACCAAGAAGAGCCAGGTCTTCTCCACCGCCGAGGACAACCAGAACGCGGTGACGATCCGGGTCTTCCAGGGCGAGCGCGAGATGGCGGCCGACAACAAGCTGCTCGGCCAGTTCGACCTGATGGGCATTCCGCCGGCCCCGCGCGGCATGCCGCAGATCGAGGTGACCTTCGACATCGACGCCAACGGCATCGTCTCCGTGACGGCGAAGGACAAGGCCACCAATAAGGAGCAGCAGATCAAGATCCAGGCTTCGGGCGGCCTCAGCGACGCCGATATCCAGAAGATGGTGAAGGATGCCGAGGCGAACGCCGCCGAGGACAAGAAGCGCCGCGAGCTGGTCGAGGCCAAGAACCAGGGCGAGAGCCTCGTGCACTCGACCGAGAAGTCGCTGAAGGACTATGGCGACAAGGTCTCGGAGGCCGACAAGGGCGCGATCGAGACCGCCGTCGAGGCGCTCAAGACCGCGCTGACCGGCGAGGATTCCGAGGCCATCCAGGCTCGCACCAACGAGCTGATGCAGGCTTCGATGAAGCTTGGTGAGGCGATGTATGCGGCGAGCCAGGCCGAAGGCGCTGCCGCCGAGGGCGGTGAGCCCGAGGAAGCCAAGAAGGACGACGTCATCGACGCCGACTTCAAGGACGTCTCGGACGACAAGAAGAAGAGCGCGTGATCGCGCGCTCGTAATGTAAGCGACGGTTTGGCCGGGTCCGGCCCGGTCAAAACGTTCGGGAATTGCCTGCTATCCGGATGGCCGGGCTCGCTGCCCGGCCATGCCGCGTCAAAGCTGCGGGGACAGACGTTTCGATGTCGAAGCGCGATTACTACGAGATTCTCGGCGTCAGCCGGACCGTGACGGAGGTCGAGCTTAAGACCTCCTTCCGCAAGCTCGCGATGCAGCATCATCCCGACAAGAATCCCGGCAACAAGGAAGCCGAGATCAAGTTCAAGGAAATCAACGAGGCCTATCAGATCCTTTCTGACGGCCAGAAGCGCTCGGCCTATGACCGCTTCGGCCACCAGGCCTTCGAGAACGGCGGCGGCGGGGCCGGTGGAAACGCCGATTTCTCCGATTTCATGTCGGATATCTTCGATTCCTTCTTCGGGGATGCCCGGCGCGGCGGCGCGCGCGGCGCCAATGGCCGCGAGCGTGGGGCCGATCTGCGCTACAATCTCGAGATTGGGCTGGAAGAGGCCTTCACAGGCAAGAACGAGTCGATCCGGGTGCCGACCTCGGTCTCCTGCGAATCCTGCTCGGGCACGGGCGCCAAGCCGGGCTCGAAATCGCGACAGTGTCCGACCTGCGGCGGCCATGGCCGCGTGCGCGCCAACCAGGGCTTCTTCTCGGTCGAACGGACCTGCCCGACCTGCTCGGGGCGTGGCGAGGTCATCGATGACCCCTGCAAGAACTGCCAGGGTGCCGGCCGCGTCACGCGCGAGCGCACGCTCTCGGTGAACATTCCGGCCGGTGTCGAGGACGGCACGCGCATCCGCCTGGCCGGCGAGGGTGAGGCGGGCTTGCGGGGCGGGCCTGCCGGCGATCTCTACATCTTCCTGTCGATCAAGCCGCACGCGATCTTCCAGCGCGATGGCGCCGACCTGTTCTGCCGTGTGCCGATCGGGCTGGTCTCGGCCGCGCTCGGCGGCGAGATCGAGGTGCCGACGCTGTCAGGCGAGCAGGCGCGGGTCAAGGTTCCCGAGGGCACCCAGACCGGCAAGCAGTTCCGCCTGAAGGCCAAGGGCATGAGCGTGCTGCGCTCGCGTGAGGTCGGCGATCTCTACATCCAGGTCGTGGTTGAGACGCCGCAGAAACTCACCGCGCGCCAGCGCGAATTGCTGGAGGAGTTCGAGCGCGAGAGCTCGCACACCAACCATCCGGAGACGGCGGGCTTCTTCGGCCGGGTCAAGGATTTCCTCGGCGGTTTCGGCGGCACGGCCTGAAGCATCACTTGCACAGATATGAAAAGGGCCGCCTTTCGGCGGCCCTTTTGCTTTTGAGGCAGATGCCTCAGACCTTGTCGACGGCCTTCTTGACCGCGTCCTTGCCCTTGCCGATCGCCTGCTGGGCTTCGCCCTTCAGCTCCTGGGCCGCGCCCTCGGCCTCGAGTTCCGGCTTGTTGAACGCCTTGCCGGCGGCCTGCTTGACGTTGCCGGCGGCCTCGTTGGCCAGGCCCTTGATCTTGTCGGTCGTGCTGCTCATCGCGGTATCTTTCCTGAAGAGATCGGCCCCCAGCCGTTTTCCGCTGAAAGAACCGGCGCCTTGCGGAAAGGTTCCGGACCTCAGGCCGCGCTATCGGTTTCCTGTGCCAGCGCCCGCAACGCTTCTGCCGTGGCGGAATCGGCCGGGAAGAAGGTTTCCAGCGCCAGCTCCGACAAGGTGATGTCAACGGGCGTGCCGAACACGGTCGTCGTCGAGATCAGCGACAGCGTGGTCTCGCCGAGCTTCAACTGCATGGGCACCACGATCGCGGCTTCGGTCTCGGCGTCATGGCGGCCCTGCGCCCTTCGGCCGGGATGAGGATAGGCGACGAGCTCACCCAGCAATTCGCCGAGCTTCGGGTCAGCCGTCGCCCGAACCTGCTGGCGCAACCGTGCCAGCAGATGGGCGCGCCACTCCGCGAGGTTGAGGATGAAGGGCGCAAGCCCGTCCGGATGCAGCGATAGACGCAGCACATTGACGGGCGGCTTCAGCAGCCCCGCATCCGCGACGAGGCCCAGCAAGCGCGTCACCGCATTGTTGTAAGCCAGCAGCGTCCAGTACCGGTCGACGGCGACGGCCGGGTAAGGCTCGTGCCCCCGGAGGATCAGGTCGATCGCGCTGCGGGCGGCGTTCAGCGAAGGATCTTCCAACGGGCGCTCCAGATAGATCGGCGCATAGCCGGCCGCCAGCAGCAATGCATTGCGCTCGCGCAGCGGCACCCCGAGATGCTCGGCCAGCAGCAGGACCATCTCGCGGCTTGGGCGCGAGCGGCCGCTTTCGATGAAGCTCAGGTGCTTCTGCGAGATCTCGGCTTCCAGAGCGAGATCGAGCTGGCTGAAGCGGCGAAGCTGGCGCCAATCCCGGAGGAGCGCGCCGATCGGGGGAGGCTGATGTGTGTTCATGGCGGAGAAGCTAGTGATTCCGGCGGGCCGTTCCAATTACCTCCCGCTTAATCGACGGGTCGACGCGGTTCCGTCAGCATTCCCTTCATCAAAACGGGCTTGAGGCCCTGAACCGCGAAGGAGAATGCCATGTCGCTCATCCAGTCCTCGCCCCTGCTGCGTAGCGCTCTCGCCCTCGATGCCGCCGCTTGCGCCGGCATGGGTTTGATGCTCGCCGCTGCTGCCGGGCCGCTCGCCGCTCCGCTCGGCCTGCCCGTGGAGCTTCTGCGCGGTGCCGGGGTCATGCTGCTGCCTTGCGCGGCGCTGATCGGCTGGTTTGCGAGCCGTAAGACCCTGCCACGCGTGGCCGTCTATGCCGTGATCGGCATCAATCTGTTCTGGATCGCCGACAGCGTCGCGATCCTGCTGATGGGCTGGTTCGCGCCGACCGGGCTCGGCATCGCCTTCGTTCTCGCCCAGGCCGCTGCCGTGGCGATCGTGACCGAGCTCGAAGTGATCGGCTTCAAGCGCTCGGGCACGATCCAGGACTCCGGCGAGCCCGCGCCGCTCCCGTAAAAGCCGTCATGTGACTGTCGCATGGGCTGATTAGCCGACGGGTTCCGTTCCCTTCAGCGGTGAGATCCCATGCGCCAGCCCCTCGTCCTCGCGGCTCTCGCCGCTGTCATGCTGAGCGGCACGGCCATGGCCGAACCGCTCTTCAACCGGATCGCCACCTTCTCCGTGCCGCAGAACCTGCCGGCCGATCGCGATCCCGCCAAGAAGACCGTCTCCGAGATCGTCGCCGCCAATGGCGACGGCACGCTGCTCGCCTATACCGATGCGGAGCAGAAGGCGCTGGGCATCATCGACATCGCCGACCCCGCCAATCCGAAGCCCGCCGGCTTCGTGCCGCTCGAAGGCGAGACCACCTCGGTCACCATCCTCGGCGACAAAGCCTTCGTCGCGGTCGTCACCTCCGGCGACAATTTCAAGGAACCGGCCGGCCATCTCGCGACCGTCGACCTGAAGACCAGGCAGGTCGTGGCGAAATGCGATCTCGGCGGCCAGCCGGACTCGGTCACGCTGACCAAGGACAAGGGCAAGATCGTCATCGCGATCGAGAACGAGCGTGACGAGAAGCTCAACAAGGGCGCCCTGCCGCAGCTCCCTGCCGGCAACCTCACCCTGATCGGCATCAAGGACGGCGCCATCGACTGCGCCACCCGCCAGATCGTCGATATGACCGGCATCGCCGCCGTCGAGCCGACCGATCCGGAGCCGGAATTCGTCGACACCAACCAGGACGGGCTCGTCGTGGTGACGCTGCAGGAGAACAACCACCTCGCCATCGTCGATTCGAAGACCGGCAAGGTCGTGACGCATTTCTCCGCCGGCACGGTCGACCTGAAGAACATCGACAAGACCCGCGACGGCAAGATCAGCCCGACCGAGGAGCTGAAGGGCGTCGCCCGCGAGCCCGACGCCGTGCGCTGGCTCGACAATGACCGCTTCGTCACCGCCAACGAGGGCGACTGGAAGGGCGGCTCGCGCGGCTTCACGATCTTCCGCAAGGACGGCACGGTCGAGTTCGATTCCGGCTCCGCTGTCGATCACATCGCCATGCGGCTCGGCCACTACCCCGAAAAGCGTTCGGCCGCGAAAGGCAGCGAGCCCGAGGGCATCGAGGTCGCGACCTATGGCAACGACCGTCTGATCTTCGTCGGGCTGGAGCGCGCCTCGCTGGTGTTGGTCTACAAGGACGAGGGCGCCGGTCAAGCCCCGCGCTTCCTGCAGGCGCTGCCGACCGGCATCGGCCCGGAAGGCCTGCTCGCGATCCCGCAGCGCGATCTCTTCGTCTCCGCTTCGGAGACCGATGCCGGCGAGAAGGGCGGTGCCCGCTCGGCCGTGATGATCTATCGCCGCGCCGAGCAGGCGGCGGCCTATCCGACGATCCAGTCCGTCGATGAGAACGGCCTGCCGATCGGCTGGGGCGCGCTTTCGGGCCTCGCTGCGGATCGCGCTACGCCGGGCAAGCTTTTCGCGATCACCGACAGCGCCTATGCGCCCGCGCGCATCCTCAAGATCGACGCGACGCAGAAGCCCGCCAAGATCACCGGCGCGCTCACCGTGACCAGGGACGGCAAGCCGGCATCCTACGATCTTGAGGGTATCGCGACCCGCGAGGGGGGCGGCTTCTGGCTGGCATCCGAGGGCAATCCCGAGAAGAAGGACGCGGTGCTCGACGATATCCTGCTGCGCGTCTCGGCCAAGGGCGAGGTCGAGGAGGAGATTCGCCTGCCGGAAGCGCTCGCGAAGCATGCGGTCCGCTTCGGCTTCGAGGGTGTGGCGGTGACCGGCACCGGCGCGGACGAGACCGTCTGGCTCGCCGTGCAACGCGAGTGGAAGGACGACCCCAAGGGCAAGGCCAAGATCCTCTCCTACAAGCCGGCGACCAAGGAATGGGGCGTGCTGCACTATCCGCTATCGCAGCCGGCTGCGAGCTTCTGGATGGGGCTTTCCGAACTCGTCGCGCTCGGCGACGACCGCTTCGCTGTGATCGAGCGCGATAACGGCTTCGGCGCCAAGGCGGTGAAGACGCTCCAGACCTTCTCGGTCAAGGGCCTGAAGCCGGCGGCGGTCGGTGCGGCGGAGATCCCGACCGTGACCAAGACCCTGCTGCGCGATCTGACGCCCGGCCTGATGAAGGCCGGCGGCTACGGCCTGGACAAGGTCGAGGGCATGACGGTCGACAAGGCCGGCAACCTCTTCGTCGTCACCGACAATGACGGCGTCGACGATTCCTCCGGCGAAACCCAGTTCTTCGCCTTCGGCCCGCTGCCGCGCTGATACGGCCAAAAGAAAAGCCCCGGATGCGGGTCGCATCCGGGGCAAGGCGCCTGGCCACATGACTCGAGGGCCAGGTGGGAGGAGCGGTTACCAGCCGGCGAGCACGGCGCCCTTGAAGCGCTCGGCGACGAAGGCCTTGATCTCGGGCGTGTGGTAGCTTTCGACCAGCGTCTTGACCCAGGGCTTGTCCTTGTCGGCGCTGCGCACGGCGATCAGGTTGACATAGGGGCCCTTGGCGTCTTCGCGCAGGATCGCGGAAGCCGGATCGATCTTGGCATCGACGGCATAGTTGGTGTTGATCGCGGCAGCCGCGACATCGGCCAGCGAGCGCGGGGTCTGGGCGGCCTCGATCTCGATGATCTTCAGCTTCTTCGGGTTGCCGACGATATCAGCCGGGCTCGGCTTGAAGCCGACACCGTCCTTCAGCTTGATCACGCCCTTGTCCTGCAGCAGCAGCAGCGAGCGGCCGCCATTGGTCGGATCGTTCTGGATCGCGACGGTGGAACCATCAGGCACCTGCGACCAGTCCTTGTACTTGGCGGAATAGATGCCGAGCGGGAAGTTCACGGTGAGGCCGACGCTCTCGATCTTGAAGCCGCGATCCTTCACCTGGTTGTCGAGATAGGGCTGGTTCTGGAAGGAATTGGCCTCCAGCTCGCCGGCATCGAGTGCCTGGTTCGGCACGACATAGTCGGAGAACTCGATGATCTTGAGGTCGATGCCCTTCTTGGCGAGGACCGGCTTCACCTTCTCCAGGATCTCGGCGTGCGGGCCGGGCGAGACGCCGATGCGGACCACCTGGTTCTGCTGGGCGAGCGCCGGGACGGCGGTGAGGGTCAGGGCGAAGCCGGCAAGCAGCGCGGTGCGGCGGTTGAGAGAGATCGTCATGATGTCGTTTCCTTCGGTCGGATGCGGATGAGCGGGGAAGCGTCAGGCGTGACGCAGGCGCTTGTTGAGATGGCGGGCGAGCCGGTCGCCGAAGCTCTGGACGAGCTGGACGAGGACGATGAGCACGGCGACGACCGCCGCCATCACGTCCGGCATGAAGCGCTGGTAGCCGTAGCGGATGCCGAGATCGCCGAGCCCGCCGCCGCCGACCGCGCCGACCATGGCCGAGAAGCCGATTAGGCTGACCAGCGCCAGCGTCAGGCCGAGCACGATCGCCGGCAGGGCCTCGGGCACCAGCACCTTCCGCACGATCTGAACGGGCGTGGCCCCCATGGCGCGTGCGGCCTCGACCAGCCCCTGGTCGACCTCGCGCACCGCGCCTTCGATCAAGCGCGCGATGAAGGGCGTCGCCGCGACGGTCAGCGGCACGATCGCGGCGGCGGTGCCGATCGAGGTGCCGGCGATCAGGCGCGTGAACGGAATGATCGCGACGACGAGGATAATGAAGGGCGTCGAGCGCGTGGCGTTGACCAGCGTGCCGAGGAACAGGTTGGCGGCCGGCGCCGCGAAGAGCTCGCCGCGCTTGCTGGTGGCGAGGAAGACCCCGAGCGGCAGGCCGAAGACCGTGCCGATCCCGGCCGCGACCGCGACCATCGCCAGCGTATCCAGCGTCGACTGGGCGATAAGGCGGATGATGTCAGGAGACATGGCCGATCACCTCCGCCTTGAGTCCGAGGCTCCTGAGGGCGCCGAGCACGGCATCGCTCTCCGGAGCACGCGAGGGCACCGAGACGAGCAGGCTGCCGAAGGGCTGGCCGGCGATGGCGTCGATCCGCCCGGCCAGGATGTTGACGTCGACACCGACGATGGCGCTGAGCCGGCTGATCACCGGGGCGGTGGCGTTCTCGCCGAGAAAGGTGATGCGCAGCACGATATTGTCGCCGGGACGCGCCTCCCTACGGATGCGATGGGCGAGATGCTCGGGCACCTCGACGCCGGTCACGGTCTCGACGAAGGCGGCTGTGGTCGGATGCTGCGGGTTGGTGAAGACTTCGAAGGTCTCGCCCTGCTCGACGATGCGCCCGCCTTCGATGACAGCGACGCGGTCGCAGATTTCCTTGATGACGGGGATCTCGTGGGTGATCAGCAGGATGGTGATGCCGAGCTCGCGGTTGACCTGCTTCAGCAGTGCGAGGATCGAGCGCGTCGTCTCGGGGTCGAGCGCCGAGGTCGCCTCGTCGCAGAGCAGCACCTTCGGATCGGTGGCAAGCGCGCGCGCAATGCCGACGCGCTGCTTCTGCCCGCCCGAAAGCTCGGCCGGATAGCGCGCGCTCTTGTCGGAGAGGCCGACCAGCGCCAGCAGACGCTCGACCTTGGCAGTGATCTCGGCCTTGCCGGCGCCGGCGATCTCCAGCGGCAGCGCGACATTGTCGAAGACCGTGCGCGAGGACAGCAGGTTGAAATGCTGGAAGATCATGCCGATCCGGCGGCGCTGCTGTCGCCAGCCGGATTCGGTGAGGCCGGTGACGTCCTGACCCTCGATCAGGATGCGCCCTTCGGTGGCGCGCTCCAGCCCGTTGACGAGGCGGATCAGCGTCGACTTGCCGGCGCCGGAGCGGCCGATCACGCCGAGAATGGTCCCTGCGGGCACGTCGAGATCGATGCCGGCGAGCGCGCCGACCGGCTGCTGGCCGCGGCGGCCCGGATAGGTCTTGCCGACTTGCTCGAAGCGAATGGCCGGATCGGGCAACGATAGCGGCAAGGCAACGGAAGTCGCGCCGGCACTGAGCGTGCCGGGTCTGACGGGGGCGTTCATCATGTCCTCAGAAATGCGTGTGGCAGGACCAGTGGGCGATGCCGAGCTGCTCAAGGGTCACGTCATGGACCGAGCGGCGCTGGTCGTCCGCGGCTGCGGCGTCGAGCGGGTCGAAGGTCAAGGGAACGGCCTGGGCAAACCAGGCAGCGAGGCCGTTCCAGAATGTGGAGAGAAGCTGCATCGCGACCTCACGAAGCCAGGAGCAGCGGGGAATGCCGCTGCGAGCGGGAGAGCCGGCGCGCGGCGGTCTCGGCGGCACCGGGCGTCGCGAAACGCTGCCCGTCGAGCGCTCGGAAGGCGGCGGAGGCCGCGACGAAGGTGAAGTCGCGCTCGTCGGCGCGGCGGCTCACGAGCCCGATCTGGGCCTCGTCGAGCTCGATGACATAGGCCTGCTGCGCCGGGCGAGCCCGAGCGGGGAGGGAATGAAGCTGGGACATGGAACTGCCTTCTGCCGCCGATGCGGCATGTGTCGGAACGAACGGATGGGAAGGACCTTTCGGCCTTGCGATCTCAGCGTCGACAGCGGCAGGACATGTGGCGGAAGCGGATCGGGCTTCGGCTCGTTTTCACCATGGTCATGTCAGTCTCCTCGATCTGGAGCCCACGACCCAGTCGTGGCGCTTTAGCGTTTGGTGACGCGGCGCAAGCTGCTGCTCAAATCTCCGCGGTTCCCCGATTGCTCCGGGAACACCCGCAATCTGATGGAGATCGTCCTCTTTGTCAATCGGATCGTTCTTTTGAAGAAACGATTTCCGGGAGAAGAATATTCTCCGGAAGCCGCCGATCGCCCGCCGTATGCGGCAATGCGCGGCTTGACGAAACCGGGCAAGCGGCGCCATTTGCGGCCATGCAGGCTCGCGCCGCCCTTCTTGATCGTCTTCGCCGCTCCGGGCTCGGAGCCTGGCTGGCGGTCGCTTATGCGCTGGGCGTCCTGGCTTTGGCGCTCGCGCCGGCTCCCGCCATGGCGGCGTTCGGCGGTTCGGACGGCGTCGTGCTCTGCTCGGGTGTGCCGGTGCCCGACGAGGGCCAACCGGCGCCGCTCGGCGATCTCACGCATTGCAAGGGCTGCCCGCTCAATCCCGTTCTCGCCGGCCCCCCGGCCGAGGCTGTGGCGGGGCCGGGACGTCTCGCCACGCGCCTGCACGCGCCTGCGCCATTGGCTGGAGGTTTGCCGCATCGTTTCGCGGCCGGGCTCGCGCAATCGCGCGCGCCGCCGCTGGGCTGAAACCTTACCCTGCCCCCTGTTCCAAATCCTGCCTGTCCGCTCTGAAGCAGCGACGGCACCTCGTCACGAGGCTGCGCCAGCGGCCCGCTCGTCCAGGATATCCATCATGAAGCTTTCCTACTCGCTCGCCGCTGCGGCTCTCCTGCTCTCGGCCGGTTTCGCCACGGCCCATGACTTCAAGGCCGGCCCGCTCAAGATCGGCCATCCCTGGTCCCGCGCCACGCCGGCCGGCGCCAAGGTCGGCGGCGGCTATCTCTCGATCGAGAACACCGGTACGTCTGCCGACCGGCTGGTCTCGGTTTCCGTTCCATTCGCGGCTCGTTCGGAAATCCACGAGATGGCGGTAAAGGACGGCATCATGACGATGCGGCCGCTGGATCAGGGCATTGAGGTGCCGGCCGGCAAGAAGGTCGAGTTCAAGCCCGGCGGCTACCACATCATGTTCATGGAGCTGAAGCAGCCGCTGAAGCAGGGCGATTCGATGAAGGGCACGCTGACCTTTGAGAAGGCCGGTACCGTCGATGTCGAGTTCAAGGTCGACTCGATCGCCGCCAAGGGCGCCGAGGGCGAGCACAAGGGGCATTGAGCCGGTAGGCCCGCGCGTCATGCTCGGGCCTGACCCGAGCATCTCTTGCCGGAGATTCTCGGGTCACCGCTGCGCGGCGCCCGAGAATGACATTCTGATCGATCAGATCTTCGCGCGCGGGTCGTGCTTGGCGATGCGCGCGAGCAGATAGTCCACCTCGGCCTTCGCGGCGGCGCTGAGGACGGAGCCCGGCTTGCGCTGGGCGTCATGGCTGAGGATGCCGCGCTTCATCATCGTGTATTTGCGCACGGCAAGGCCGACGCCCTGCTGCTGCTCGTAACGCATCAGCGGCAGATGCGCGTCGAAGATGTCATGGGCCTCGTCGCGCTGGCCGGCCTTCTGCAGGCGGACCACGTCGATCAGCAGTTCCGGGAAGGCATAGCCGGTATTGGCGCCGTCGGCGCCGCGCTCCATCTCGAAATCGAGGAAGAGCCCGCCATTGCCGGTCACGATCGAGATCGGCCGCAGCGATCCCTCTTTCTGGAACTTGCGCAGCGTCGAGATTTTCTCGAGGCCGGGCCAGTCCTCGTGCTTCAGCATCACGCAGGACGGGTTGTCCATGACGATCTTGCGGATCACCGCCGGCGTCATCACCACCGAGAGCGTCAGTGGATAGTCCTGGATGACGAAGGGGATGTCGGCGCCGATCGCCTCGACGGCCTGCGCGTAATAGCCGGTGATCTGGTCGTCAGTGCGCAAGGAAGGCGGCGGGGCGATCATGACGCCGCCGGCGCCGAGATCCATCACCTGCCGGGCGAGCGAGCGCATCGCGGCGAAGCCGGGCGCCGAGACGCCGACGATGATCGGCTTCCCGCCCATCCTGGCGACAGCGCGCTTGACCAGCTCGACCGATTCCTCGGGCTCGAGCTTGGGCGCCTCACCCATGATACCGAGCACGGTGACGCCGTCCGAGCCGATGTCGTGGTAGAACTGGAACAGCCGGTCGGCCGAGGTCCAGTCGATGCTGCCATCCGGGTTGAACGGGGTCGGCGCGATCGGGAAGACGCCGGAAGCGTCGGGAGTGAGGCGCATGATGCGGTCCTTCGCGATGGCTGTCGGATCAGGCGATGCGGGTGCGGACGGTGCCGACACCGGCGATCACGCCTTCGAGCACGTCGCCCTTGCTGACGGCGGCGACGCCTTCCGGCGTGCCCGTGAAGATCAGGTCGCCCGGCTTCAGCTCGACGAGGCCGGAGAGATAGGCGATCGTCTCCTCGACATTCCAGATCTGCTTGGCGAGATCGGAGGTCTGGCGCACGACGCCGTTGACGGTGAGTTCGATCTTGCCGGCGGAGGGATGGCCGGCATGGCTCGCCGGCACGATCTCGCCGATCGGCCCGGAGAGGTCGAAGCCCTTGGCCATGTCCCAGGGACGGCCCGCCTTCTTGGCGGCGGCCTGCAGATCGCGGCGGGTCATGTCGAGCCCGGCCGCATAGCCATAGACATGGGCCAGTGCCTCGGCTTCCGGGATATCCTTGCCGCCGGTGCCGATCGCCACGACGAGCTCCATCTCGTGGTGGAGGTCATTGGTCTTGGTCGGATAGGGCATGTCGGCGCCGTTGATCACGAGCGCGTCGGCCGGCTTGGTAAAGAAGAACGGGTCCTCGCGGTCGGGATCATGGCCCATTTCGCGGGCGTGCTCGGCGTAGTTGCGGCCGACGCAGAAAATGCGCCGCACCGGGAAGGAGCCCCCGCCTGCAACCGGAACGGCCGTCACGGCCGGCGGGTCGATCACAAAATTGCTCATCCTGATGCTCCCTCGATCACAAGCTTGCGCCGTTCATGGGCGAGCGGCGCCCGGTCCGCAAGCGGCTTGCGTCGCGGCGGGCCTGCGCGGGAGGCATTGCGGCACGCTTTTCGCAGGCGCGGCACGGGTTGTGCGGCGCGTCGTTGCAAGCGGGACGATTTGCTCCTTACACTATCCCGCCGGGGGAACCGGCGAGCCTATGGAAGGAACGGCATGTGAGTACGGGAACCGTGAAATGGTTCAACGAGACCAAGGGTTACGGCTTCATCACCCCGGATGGCGGCGGCAATGACGTCTTCGTCCATGTCAGCGCGGTGACACGCGCCGGTCTGCGTGGTCTGAACGAGGGGCAGAAGGTCAGCTATGACCTCGAGCCTGACCGCAAGACCGGCAAGAACTCGGCCGTGAACCTGCAGACGACCTGAGCGCTTCGATGCGTTCTGCGGGAAGGCGGTGGCGGCGCCTCTCCCGAGCCTAGCGCGGACCGCTTTCGGTCTCGATCGGACCGAAGCGGATTCCAGGCATTCCCGTCGCCTTGGGCGGCGGTGAGAGGACGAGGTCCTCTTCAGGCCCGGCCCGGCGCCGGATGGAACAGCCGGCCTTTTTCCACGATCAGCACGACGACGAGCGCCATGATGCCGCAGAGCGCAAAGCCCAGCGTCAGCGGCACGACCGTGCCGTTGAAGTGCTGGCCGATATAGAAGCCGAGCAGCGCGCCGATCACCGTGGTGACGAAGCCCTGAACCGAGGAGGCCGTGCCGGCGACATGGCCGAGCGGCTCCATCGCCATCGCCCCGAAATTCGGGCCGATCAATCCGAAGCAGAACATCGCCCCGCCCTGCAGGATCGCGAAGCTCCAGAGCGATTCATGGCCGGCGAGCGCCACCAGCGCGTGGATGCCGGTCAGCGCGATATAGCCGAGCAAGGCGCCGTGCGAGACGCGGCGCATGCCGAGCTTGCCGACGATGCGCGAGTTCAAGAGCGAGGACGCCGCCATGAACATCGCGATCAGCGCGAAGATGGTTGTGAACAGCTCCGGTGCGTGGAAGACGTCGACGAAGACCTGCTGCGCCGAGTTGATGAAGCCGAAGAGCCCGCCGAGCACGAAGGCCATGGCCAGCATATAGCCGACGCCGATGCGGCTGGTCAGCGTCGTCCGGAAGGAGGCGAGCACGCTCGCGGGCTCGATCGGCTTGCGGTCTTCCGGGTGCTGGGTCTCGGGCAGCTTCAGCAGGACCCAGATCATCACGACGGCGCCGAAGCTGGTCAGCACGCCGAAAATCCAGCGCCAGGGCGCGACCCAGAGGATCGCTTGGCCGATCGAGGGCGCCAGGATCGGCACGGCGAGAAAGACGATCATGGCGAGAGACATGACGCGCGCCATGTCGCGGCCGGAATAGCAGTCGCGCACGATCGAGACGACGAGCACGCGCGTCGCGGCCGCGCCGATGCCCTGCACCACACGCGCCACCATCATCGCCTCGAAAGAGCCGGCGAAGGCTGCAGCGATGCTGGCGATGACATAGGTGGTCAGGCCCACGAGCAGGACCGGACGCCGGCCGAAACGGTCGGAGATCGTGCCGTAGAAGATCTGCGAGACACCGAAGCCGAGCAGATAGGCGGTGATGATCCATTGCCGCTGGTTGGCCTCGGCGATGCCGAGCGCCTCGGCCATCTGCGGCAAAGCCGGCAGCATCGAATCGATGGCGAGCGCATTCGTCGCCATCAGTGCGGCGGTGAGGCCCACGAAGGGGTAGAAGCCCATGCCGTGGCGCGGCCGGGCGATGGCGGACATGTCATTCATGGCGATCGCGGTGTTTGGTGCTGGACCCGGCGGCTGCGGTCATCCGGCAGCGGCGGGCAAGATTCTATCTGCACGATTAGCCCCGCCGGTCGCGCGCGGCAACCGGTCCAGCCGGCCATGTGCCATGCGCCGGGCGCGTTTCCCGGCGCATGGCGGCATCATCAGCCTTGTTTTTGCATCTCGGCCATCAGCGCATCGTCGATCTCGTTGGCGCGACGTGCTGCTGGCCGTGCGGAGATGCGGGCACCATAGGCCTCGAAGGCCGGCCGCTTCTCGATCGTGCCGAACTGCAGACCCCAGAGCACCTGCGACCCGACATAGACATCAGCCGCGCTGAAACGGTCGCCGGTCAGATAGTCGCTGCGGGTCACCGCGTATTCGAGCGTGTCCATCGCATCGGCATAGGTGCCATAGCCGATGGAACGCGCCCGGTCCGGCGGGACCTCCAGGCCGAAGGCCTTGCTGGCGACGGCAGCCTCGATCGGTCCGGCGGCGAAGAACATCCAGCGATAATACGGGCCGCGCAGCCGGCTGTTCGGCTCGGGCGCGAGCCCGGCCTGCGGGAAGGCATCGGCCATATAGGCGCAGATCGCGGCGCATTCGGTGACGACGGTATCGCCATGGACCAACGCCGGCACCTTGCCCATCGGGTTGATCGCCTTGTAGGCGGCGCCTTTCATCGGTTCGCCGAAGCCGACGATCTCGGCCCGGTAGGGTTGCGCGATCTCCTCCATCATCCAGCGCGCGATGCGCCCGCGCGACATCGGATTGGTGTAGAGCACGAGTTCGTCTGCCATCGTCTTTTGCCTCCTTGATCGGCCGAGGGTGCCTCTATCCTGCGGCATCGTCGTGACGCTGTCAGGAGCGTCGCCTGACGGAAGCCGGCCAAGCTGCTATCGTCGCGACGGAACGGGATGGGGACATGGACGAATCAAGCGTGGCGCGCAGCGTCTCCGTCAGCGACGGGCGGATGGCGATCGAGGGCTTGTCGACCCGCTATGTGCAGGATGCGGCGCGGCGCTTCCAGCTCTCGGCTTCCGGCCTGCGCTTCGTCGGCGGCTTCGAAACCCGCGAGGGCCGGCTGCAAGAGAGCCGGCGCTTCCTCGCCGAGGCGACGGTCACCGATGGCGCTTTGCGCCGTGCCGGATTCGAGGGCGAGACTGGGACGATCGCGTTGACCTTGCGGCCGTTATCGCAGGCTGGCGAGCAGCCGCGCCTGCTGCTGATGCTCGGCTATCGCGACGAGGATGGCGCGTCGCTGCCTTTCGCAGAGGCTTTCCTGGCACCGGCGGTGTTCGAGGCGCTCGAGGCGGACATGCTTGCCGGTCTGGCGCAGGAGCTGTCGATCAGCGCCACGACCAGCCTCTGGATCCGCGAGGAGGATCGCCGGCGCGGAGCGGGGGAAGGGCTCGACTGGTATGTCGGCCTCGATGCCGATGGCCGTTCCGCCCAGCCTGCGCGGGGCTTCATCCAGACTATCGAGTGGCGGCCCCGCCCGCTTCCGATGGTCGCCGAGGCTGTGCTGGCGCCTGCTCACGCGCCGGCTGTCGTTCATGATGCCGAAGAAGACTGGCACGAAGGCAGCGCCGACGAATTGCGCCGGATCAACGGGAGCTTTCGGCTGCTTCTGCTGATGCTGGCCTTCCTGCTGATCATCGTCGCAATGAAATAGGGGATCGGCCCTCAGGTCTCGTGGCGGCGGATGCGGCGAATCATCTCGTTCAGCGCCAGCAGGACCAGCGCCAGGATGAAGGGCAGGACGTAGTAGACTACCCGGAAGATCAGCAGCGCACCCAGCACCTGCTCATAGGGGAAGCGGTTGAGCGCGACCAGCATCGTCGCCTCGAACACGCCGAGTCCGCCCGGCGCATGGCTCGCGATGCCGATCAGGCAGGCGAAGATATAGGCGGCGAGGAAGGTCGGATATTCCAGGCCGTAGCCGCCGGGCAGCAGCACGAAGAGCACGGCGGCTGCCGCGCAGACCTCGCAGGCGCCGAGCGCCATCTGGCCGAGCGTGGTGCCGAGCCCGGGCAGGTGCAGGTTCCAGCCGCGCACGCGGATCGTCCGGTCGTCCGTGGCGATCCATGCGAGATAGCCGAGGATGCCGAGGCCCACGGCCCCGCCGACGATCTGGACGATGAGCGGCGAGGTCCGCGCCAGCACCGCGACCGCTTCCGAGGCATAGAAGAGGCTGGCACAGAGGATGGCGCCGAGCCCGAGCCAGAAGGTGATGCCGGCAATCACGGTCAGGCTCGCGACCTCGGAGGCCCTGACCCCCTTCGGCGAATAGATCCAGTAGCGCACCGTGCCGCCGGTCACGATCGGGAAGCCGAGCGTGAAGGAGACCGAGTAGCTGGTGAAGGAGGCGAGCGCGGTCGTGCGATAGGGAATCGAGAGACCGAGCCGGCGCAGTGCCAGCGCGTCGTACCCGGTGAGCAGCAGGTAGCTCAGCGCCGTGAAGGCGCAGGCGAGGCCGAGCTGGCGCAGGCTGGCATTCTCGAAGGCGCCGGCGAGCTGGCCCGGCTCCATCCCGCTGATGATGTGCCAGAGCACGACCAGCGAGGCACCGAAGATGACGACGCTCGCCAGCGGACCGAGCCACCACCAGCGGCTGCGCTTGCGCAGGGGCATTCCGGGCTCATGCGGGCCGAACGACATGCGCTCTCAGGGTTGCGCTCCGCTGCGGGATGCGGCGGCGCGGTGGCGGGCAGAGCTCGGATGAACTCCGCCCGACAGATAACGCCTCGGTGGCAATGCACAAGCCGCCGCGGCGAATGGCCCCCATGAGGGAACCTGGCGAAGGCCGGTCGCCGATCAGCCGCCGATATTGAAGGCCGCGAGCGCGGCCATGTTGACGATGTCGGAATCCTTGGCGCCGAGCGGCACGATCTGGATCGGCTTGTCGAGGCCGACGATCAGCGGGCCGATCACGGTCGCGCCGCCGAGTTCCTGCAGGAGCTTGGTCGAGATCGAGGCCGAGTGGAAGGCCGGCATCACCAACACGTTCGCCGGCCCGGAGAGGCGGCAGAACGGATACTGGCTCATCACCTCGCGGTTGAGCGCGACATCGGCCGCCATCTCGCCGTCATACTCGAAATCGACGCGCTGGCCGTCGAGCAGCGCCACGGCCTCGCGCACCTTCTCCGAGCGCTCGCCGGCCGGATGGCCGAAGCTTGAAAAGGCGAGCATCGCGACGCGCGGCTCGTAGCCGAGCCTGCGGCCGACGCCGGCGGCTTCGATCGCGATTTCCGAGAGCTGCCGCGCCGTCGGCATCTCGGTGATCGCGGTGTCGGCCACGAGGACGGTACGGTCGCGCGAGATCACGATCGAGACGCCGATCACCCGATGCCCGGGCTTCTCGTCGATGACGCGGCGGACTTCTTCCAGCGCGATCGAGTAGTTGCGGGTGACGCCGGTCACCATCGCGTCGGCATCGCCCAGCGCCACCATCGCCGCGGCGAAATGGTTGCGGTCCTGGTTGATCAGACGCTGGCAGTCGCGGAACAGGTAGCCCTGCCGCTGCAGCCGCTCGTAGAGATATTGCGCATAGGCGCTGTTGCGGTGGGAGAGCCGGGCGTTCTGGATCGAGATGCCCTTGGATTCGAGGTCGACGCCGAGGAAGGTCGCGGCCTCCGAGATGCGATCCTCGCGGCCGACGAGGATGGCCTGGCCGAGCCCTTGCGCCACGAAGGAGGCGGCGGCGCGGATGACCTGCTCCTCCTCGCCCTCGGCGAAGACGACGCGCTTGGGATAGCGCCGGACGCGCTCGAAGATGCGGTTCAGCGTGCCGGCGATCGGGTCGCGACGCGCCGAGAGCTGCGCCTTGTAGGCGGCGGTGTCGACGATCGGCTTGCCGGCGACGCCGGTATCCATCGCGGCCTTGGCAACCGCCATCGGGACGACATGGATCAGGCGCGGGTCGAACGGCACCGGGATGATGTAGTCCTTGCCGTAGCGCGGCCGCGAGCCCTGATAGGCGGCGGCGACCTCGTCCGGCACGTCCTCGCGCGCCAGCATGGCCAGCGACTCGGCCGCGGCGATCTTCATCTCCATGTTGATCGTGGTGGCGCGCACGTCGAGCGCACCGCGGAAGATGAAGGGGAAGCCCAGCACGTTGTTGACCTGGTTCGGATAATCCGAGCGGCCGGTCGCCATGATCGCGTCGTCGCGGATGGCGTGAACCTCCTCCGGCGTGATCTCCGGATCGGGATTGGCCATGGCGAAGATGATCGGGTTCGGCGCCATCGAGGCAACCATCTCCGGCGTCACCGCGCCCTTCTGCGACAGGCCGAAGAAGGCGTCCGCCCCGTCCAGCGCCTGGGCCAGCGTGCGCCGGTCGGTGACCGCCGCATGGGCCGATTTCCACTGGTTCATGCCCTCGGTGCGGCCCTGGTAGATCACGCCCTTGGTGTCGCAGAGGATGACGTTGTCGGGCTTGAAGCCCATCGCCTTGAGCAGCTCGATGCAGGCGATGGCAGCGGCACCAGCGCCGTTGATGACGAGCTTGGTCGTCTTGATGTCGCGCTCGGTGATATCGAGCGCGTTGATCAGGCCGGCGGCGGCGATGATCGCGGTGCCGTGCTGGTCGTCATGGAAGACCGGGATGTCCATCAGCTCGCGCAAGCGCTGCTCGATGATGAAGCATTCCGGCGCCTTGATGTCCTCGAGGTTGATGCCGCCGAAGGACGGGCCGAGATAGCGCACGGCGTCGATGAACTTGTCCGGGTCTTCGGTATCGACCTCCAGGTCGATCGAGTCGACATCGGCGAAGCGCTTGAACAGGACCGACTTGCCTTCCATCACCGGCTTCGAGGCGAGCGCGCCGAGATTGCCGAGGCCGAGGATGGCGGTGCCGTTGGTAATCACGGCGACGAGGTTCGAGCGCGTCGTGTAGTCATAGGCGCGCGACGGGTCCTCTGCGATCGCCAGGACGGGCACGGCGACGCCGGGCGAATAGGCGAGCGAAAGGTCGCGCTGGGTCGCCATCGGCTTGGTCGGGACGATCTCCAGCTTCCCGGGCCGTCCCTGCGAATGGAACAGCAGGGCCTCTTGGTCGGTGAAGGTCGGGCGGGTGCGCTTGGTCGTCGGACGGTCGTTCATCGAAGCGTCTTTTCTTGTGCGTTTCCTCGAGGGGTACCGACCATAAGGCGGCGGCGCCCGAGATCACAAGCGGCGAGTGCTTCACGGAACCCTTGTCGCAGCTGACGGGTATCGCGAGCGGGTCAGGTTCGCGAGGCGGTGCGCACGCTGCGCACGAAATCGGCGACGTAGCGGTCGAGCGCTTCGGTCTGCTCGTCGACCTTGCGCGCCGCCTCCGCCACATGGATCGCGGCATCGCCGGTGACGCGCGCCTCGACGCCGACGGCGCCGACATTGTTGGTGACGGCATCGGCGCTCAGCGCGACGACCTGCGCGTCGGCGGCGATCGTCGAGGCGAGCCCGGCCTGGCGGCTGACGACGGCGGCGATCGCACCCGAAGTCTGCTCGATCGTCGTCATCGTGCCCTCGATATGCGCGACGGCTTCGAAGGCGGTCGCGGCGGCGCCGCGGATATCGGCCAGCGTCGCGGCGATGTCGCGGGTCGCCTTCTGCGTCTGCTCGGCGAGCGTCTTGACCTCGCCGGCCACCACCGCGAAGCCGCGCCCCGCCACGCCGGCGCGGGCGGCCTCGATCGTGGCGTTGAGGGCGAGAAGGTTGGTGCGGGCCGCGATCTCCTCGATGAAGTCGAGCACGGCGCGCACCTTGTCGGCGGCTTCCGTCAGCCCAGCGACGTCGCTGCGCGTGCTGCGGACGTAAGATGCGGCGGCGCGGACAGTGTCGTCGGCATGGCTGGTCTGCTGGGTGAGTTCGCGGATCGAAGCCTCGATCTCCTCGGCTGCGATCGCAACGCTGCCGATGCGGCGTGAGGCGCTGTCGGCTTCCTGTGTCACGCTCTCGGCGCGCAAGGTCGTCTTGTTGGCGTTCTCGACCATCTGCCCGGCCGCGTCGTGCATGCCGTGCAGCGCCGCGCCGACATCGCCGAGCGCCTTGCCGACGGTCCGTTCCAAATCACCCGCCAGCGCGTCGAGGGTCGTCTTGCGAAGCGTCTCGATCTCGCCCCGGCGGGTTTCCAGCGTCTTCTCGGCGGTGATATCGAGCAGGATCCCGTCCCAGACCAGCGTGCCGTCGGGCAGGCGGCGCTTGGTCGATTCGCTGCGCAACCAGACGATGCCGCCATCGGGCGCGTGATAGCGCCCCTCGAAGCGCCAGAGCGTCTCGGTCTCCTGCTGGTCGCGCCGCTGCTGCTCGAAGCGGGTCCGGTCTTCGGGCAGGAGCTTGCCGAGCCAGATTTCGGGATCGCGCTCGACCTCTTCCTTGGTGATCCCGAGCAGCTTGTCGATGGCGAAGGAAGCGAACTGGTAGGACATCGCTCCGTCCGGCCGCACGATCCGCTGGTAGAGCGTGCCCGGCGCCCGCTGGATCAGGGTGCGCAGGCGATAGGCGATTTCGCGGCGGTCATGGTCGTGGATGACGACGATGCCGGTGAGGATGATGCCAATCGTGCTGACCAGGATCATGGCAGGGACGGCTTCGCGCAGGAAGCGCTCGCCGGCCTCGCCGGGTATGAAGGGCGTCGAGGCCAGCAGGCAGACGGCATCGAGCGAGCTGAGCAGCAGCATGTCGCGCGCCATCAGCGGGCGCCGGCGCCGCGCCAGCCAGATCGAGAAGGCGATGCCGATCACCATGCGGATCGCGATGCCGCTGACCCCGGTCACCATGCCGACGCCGCCCATCGTCACGCGCGCCACGAGCAAGGGCACGGCGGTGATGAGCGCCGCCACGGGGCCGCCGATCGGCCCCGCCAGGATGACGAAGGTATTGCGCGAATCGACGACGAGCCCGGGCTGGAGCTGCACCGGATTTGACATGCTCACCAGCGCGCCGGCCGCGAACAGAAGGCCGACTGCGCAGGGTCGCAACCAGTCCCGCCCGACCAGCCACGGCGCGATCACCGTCAGCAGCAATCCCGCGAACAGCAGGAAGAACAGGCTCTGGACGAGATTGATGATCAACAATGTCGGAACCTTCGGCCGAATCGGCTGTCCGACCTTGCTTTCAATTGTTGAAAGCCGTCCTAACGGATGGTCTTGCCCGGACATTTTGCTAGCGTGCCGGCGCAATGCGCCACAGCTCTCCTCCTGAAACCACCCCTTCCGCCGCGCCGGCCGCAGCCGCCGAACGCGTCACGCCGATGATGGCGCAGTACGTGGAGATCAAGGCGGCCAATCCGGACTGCCTGCTCTTCTACCGGATGGGCGATTTCTACGAACTCTTCTTTACCGATGCCGAGATCGCCTCGCGCACCCTCGGCATCGTGCTGACCAAACGCGGCAAGCACCAGGGCGACGATATCCCGATGTGCGGCGTGCCGGTCGAGCGTGCCGACGACTATCTCCAGCGCCTGATCGCCGCCGGCCATCGTGTCGCCGTCTGCGAGCAGACCGAGGACCCCGCCGAGGCCAGGAAGCGCGGCAACAAATCGGTGGTGAAGCGCGATGTCGTGCGCCTCGTCACCCCCGGCACCATCACCGAGGAGCGCCTCCTCGAACCCGGCCGTGCCAGCCTCCTCGTCGCCGTCGCCCGCCGCAAGACCGGCGAGGCCGCTTCGCTCTACGGGCTCGCGGCGATCGACATCTCGACCGGCCGCTTCACGGTGATGGAGACGCCGCAGGAGCGGCTCGCCATCGAGTTCTCGCGGCTGGAGCCGCGCGAGATCGTCTGCCCCGACGCGATCCACGACGATCCCGAGCTCAAGGAGTTCTGGCGCGAGATCGCGGTGCCGGTGACGCCGCTCGCCCGCGATGGGCTGGACGCAGCCTCGGCCGAACGGCGCCTGAAGGAATTCTTCGGCGTCGCGACGCTCGATGCCTTCGGCGCCTTCACGCGGGCCGAGATCGCGGCGGCCGGCGCGGCGCTCGCCTATGTCGAGCGCACGCAGCTCGGCGCCCGCCCGCCGCTTTCGGCCCCGGTGCGTGATTCCGGCTCGGCGACGATGCTGATCGACGCGGCGACCCGCGCCAACCTCGAATTGACCCGTACCCTCAGTGGCGAACGGCAGGGCAGCATGCTCGCCACCATCGACCGCACGGTGACGCCCGGCGGCGCGCGCCTTCTGGCCGAGCGCCTCGCCGGCCCGCTGACCGATCCCGCCGCCATCGCGGCGCGCCACGATGCGGTCGGATTGCTCGTCATTGACGCCGGGCTGCGCGAGGATCTGCGTTCCGCGCTGGAGAAAGTCCCGGATGTCGCCCGCGCGCTGGCGCGGCTGTCGCTCGACCGCGGCGGCCCGCGCGATCTCGCGGCGCTCGGTGCCGGGCTCGATGCGGCCCGCGCGATCGCGGCCCTGCTGGTCCGGCGCGGTGAGCTTCCCATCGAGTTGGCGCGCGCCATGCGGGCTCTCGGCGAGAGCGATCCCGACCTGCCGGTGCGTCTCGACGCGACGCTGGCCGACGAATTGCCGCTCAACCGCCGGGACGGCCGCTTCGTCCGCGAAGGGCACGATGTCGCCCTCGACGAACTGCGCCTGTTGCAGGTCGACTCGCGCAAGGTCATCGCCCAGTTGCAGGCGCGCTACGCGGCCGAGACCAACTGCCGGACGCTGCGCATCAAGCACAACGCCATGCTTGGCTATTTCGTCGAGGTGCCGCAGGCGACCGGCGAGGAATTTCTGCGCGATCCCTGGCGCGCGACCTTCGTCCACCGTCAGACCATGTCGGACGCGATGCGCTTCTCCTCGGTCGAGCTCGGCGAACTCGAAGCCAAGATCGCTTCCGCCGCCGACCGCGCGCTGAAGCTCGAACTCGCGATCTTCGCCGCGCTCAGCGAGGCCGTGCTGGCCCAGGCCGAACCGATCAAGGCGGCCGCGCTGGCGCTGGCCGAGCTCGATGTCGCCGCCGCCTTGGCCGATCTCGCGACCCGCGAGGATTGGAGCCGTCCGCAGGTCGATGACGGCGTCGCCTTCACCATCGAGCGCGGCCGCCATCCCGTGGTCGAGGCCGCACTGAAGCGCGACGGTAAACCCTTCGTCGCAAACGATACCGAGTTGTCGCCGCCTGGCACGGATGCCAAGGGCGGGCGCATCTGCCTGATCACCGGTCCGAACATGGCCGGTAAATCGACCTTCCTGCGCCAGAACGCCCTGATCGCCGTGCTCGCCCAGATGGGCTCCTTCGTCCCCGCGACACTGGCACATATCGGCATCGTCGACCGATTGTTCTCGCGCGTCGGCGCCGCCGACGATCTCGCGCGCGGCCGTTCGACCTTCATGGTCGAGATGGTCGAGACCGCCGCGATCCTGAACCAGGCCGGCCCGCGCGCGCTCGTCATCCTCGACGAGATCGGGCGGGGCACCGCGACTTTCGACGGCCTTTCGATCGCCTGGGCCGCGATCGAGCATCTCCACGAGATCAATCGCTGCCGCAGCCTGTTCGCCACGCATTACCATGAGCTGACGGCGCTCGGAGACCGGCTCGACCGTGTCGCCAATGCGACCGTCCGGGTCACCGAATGGAAGGGCGAGGTCGTCTTCCTGCACGAGGTCGTGCCGGGCGCGGCGGACCGCTCCTACGGCATCCAGGTCGCCAAGCTTGCCGGCCTGCCGCCGGCCGTGGTCGAGCGTGCCCGCGCCATCCTCGGCGAATTGGAGAAGACCGAGCGCGAGAAGCCGGTCGCCTCGCTGGTCGACGATCTCCCGCTTTTCGCCGTGCCGCAGCGTCGGCAGGTCGCAGCCGTTCCGGAAGGCGAGCCCGACGGCTTGCGCGAGGCGCTCGCCGGGATCGACCCGGACGAAATGACCCCACGCGAGGCGCTGGAAGCGCTCTATCGGCTGAAGGGGTTGGGCTGAGCTAACCCAGTCGCTTGATGCTGGTGATCTCGCCGAAGCTCTTGGCGCGGATGCGGTCGCGCGCCTCGCGCAGGGGCTCGCGATAGACGCTCATCACGTGTCCGCTGGCATGGAGCAGTGTGTCGGGGCCGGTGAGGATGCCGACATGGCCCTTCCAGAAAACGAGATCGCCACGCTGGAGTCCTGACAGGTCCTCGTTCCGTTCGACCGGCCGGCCGAGCGCCGCTTCCATCATGTCGGAATCGCGGGGCGCGGCGATGCCCGCGGCGGCGAGGCTAAGCTGCGTCAGCCCCGAGCAGTCGAGCCCGAGGCTGGTCTTGCCGCCCCAGAGATAGGGCACGCCGAGGAAGCGCTCGGCCACGGCGACGAAATCCGTCTCATGCTGGTCGATCGGCGCGAGATGGGCGGCGAAGACATGGCCGCCATCGGCCAGAACCGCGAAATCACACTTGGTCTCGACGATGGCGACGCTCGCTCCGAGCGAGAGCGCGGCGAGCGGCGGCAATTTGATCGAGGGACCGGGATAAACGAAGGTCCGCAAACCCGCGACGCGATGCGTCGGGGCCGGCTGGTCCGGACGCAAGGCATCGTCGGGGATGTAGCCGACATAGCCGTCGCCGGCGAGCTGCGCCCAGGCCCAGCCTTCCTCGCGCTCATAGACCTGCACCAGCTCGCCGGCGAGCGCCTCGGTATCGAGAGGGGCATCCGGGCGAGGCTCGCGACGCACCGGGGCGGAAGCCGCGACGATGCGCATCGGTTGCGGGTCGGCGAAGCAGGCGGCCTCGACCTGTCCGGTCAATGCACGGGCGGCGAGATCGGGACGAAAGGCATGGATGCGGCGGTCGAGAATCGCGGTCATGGCGGCAATCTACAGGATTTCGGGGCGTCGCAACCGTCATTGCGAGCGGAGCGAAGCAATCCAGGAGGACTGGGCGGAACGATTGGACCCGGTTCCCCTGGATTGCTTCGTCGCTGACACTCCTCGCAATAACGGTTCGCCCTGTGGTGTGGGCAGATTTCGGTCGCTTAGCTTCCGCCGATCTCCTTGGCATGTTCGGTCACGAGATCGGCCAAGCGTTCGACGGCAAGCGCGCCGGCTACGGTGCGCTGGATCACGACATTGCGGCGGTCGGCCTCGTCGCGCTTGCGGGTCAGCAGGCCGAGCTTGCCGAGCGTGTCGAGCGCGCGCGTGATCACCGGCTTGGTCACGCCGAGCTGCTTGGCGAGCCCCCGCACCGTATGCGGCGGCAGTTCGAGATAGACCGTCAGCAGGATCGCGGTCTGGCGTGCGGAGAGATCGGCATCGTGGTCCCGCACCAGATCGAGATGCACCTGCCGCCACAGCTTGAGCGCCTGCGAAGGCTTGATCTCCAGGGGCATAAAGGCACGGGTCCCGATCGTTACGGACCCGTATCATTATCGCGTGGCGGGTTCCGTGCAATCGGCTTTGCGGAACAGCCTTAACCGCGCGGATAAAGCTCCTTCACCAGCGCATGAATTAATCGTGCCGCCTGGCATTCCCCGCCTTCCGGCCGCCCGGGCTTGTTCGAGGGGTTCCAGGCATAGATGTCGAAATGGACATAGGATTTCGTCTTCTCGACGAAGCGGTTGAGGAAGAGCGCCGCCGTGACCGAGCCGGCCATGCCGCCCCCGGAGACATGGTTGACATCGGCGATCTTGGAATCGAGCAGGCCATCGTAGGGCGGCCAGAGCGGCAGCCGCCAGACCGGGTCGTTCACGGCCATGCCGAGCCGGGCGACCTCGGCGGCGAGCTTTTCGTCATGCGTGTAGAAGGGCGGCAGCTCCGGCCCGAGCGCGGTACGGGCGGCCCCCGTCAGCGTCGCGAAATCGACCAGTAGCTCCGGAGCTTCCTCGTCGGCGAGCGCCAGCGCATCGGCCAGGATCAGGCGGCCTTCGGCATCGGTGTTGCCGATCTCGACCGAGAGGCCCTTGCGGCTGGCCAGCACATCGCCGGGCCGGAAGGCATTGCCCGCGACGGAATTCTCGACGGCAGGAACCAGGAGCCGCAGTCGCACCGGCAGCTTCGCCAGCATGATCATCCGCGCTGCCGCGATCGCGGCCGCCGCGCCGCCCATGTCCTTCTTCATCAGCAGCATCGAGGCGTCGGGCTTGAGGTTGAGTCCACCGGTGTCGAAGGCGACGCCCTTGCCGACCAGCGTGACCTTGGGATGGGCCGGATCGCCCCAGACGAGATCAACCAGCCGTGGCGCGCGTGGCGAGGCGCGGCCGACGGCGTGGATCATCGGGAAATTCCGGGCGATGAGGTCGTCGCCGACGATGCTGGCGACGATCGCGCCGCATTCGGTGGCGAGCCCGCGGATCGCCGCCTCGATCTCGCCGGGTCCAAGCGCGTTGGCCGGCGTGTTGACAAGGTCGCGCGCCAGAGCGGCGGAATCGGCGATCAGGCTGATCTCCTCGCCGTCGACGCCGTCGAGGACGACCAGCCGCGCCCGCGCCGGGCTCGGCTTACGGTAGCGATCGTAACGATAACCCTGCAGCAGCCAGCCCAGCGTCGCCAAGGCCGGGTCAGCGATCTCGCCCGACAGCGCGTAGTCCCCGGCCGGCAAAAGCGCGGCGAGACGGCCCGGCGCGAAGGGGTCGGGCCGGCGCCCGGCGGTGTCGACGCCGAGCAGGACCGCAGCGAGAGCCCCCTGCGGATCGGGCAGCAGGCAGTGCTGGCCGGCGCGGGCCGCAAAACCCTGAGCGAGGGCAAAGCTGCGACCGGCCGGAGACAGCTTGTCCTGGAGGGCGGGCCAAGTAGCGGCCGAGACGACATGAACGGGAATCGTTGCTGCGGAAGCGGAGGTCAGGAGGCTATGCACGGAGCGCTGTTTCGGTTTCGGGCAGGGGTGCCGGGGCGAGAATTAAGAATGCATTAGGGTTAACGCTTTATCACCGGATCGACCAGACGAACCCACCCTGACGACCCGTTTTCGGGAGGCGATCCGGCCATGTCTTCAGCCCGGCCCCATTTTTCAATCCGCTCTGCAACTCCGGTGCAGTCCGTCTCTGCCCGCGCGGGCCTGCGAACGGCGCGCATCGGCCTCGCCGTCGGCCTCGCGGCGCTAGCCCTCGCGGGCTGCCAGGGTCGCGGCGGTCCGGGCGATATCACCGGCTCGATCGGCCGCAGCAGCCAGGCGAACCAGCCGCGCACGTCGTCGGATTGGCAGGCCGAGCGCGAAACCTGGGCGAAGCGCTACGACGCCAATTCGAGGGATCGCGACGCTGCTTTCTACTATGCGCGGGCCTTACGCAGCCTCGACCAGAATGCCCAGGCCCTGGCCGTGCTCCAGAGCGCCGTCCTCATCCATCAGGACGACCGCGAACTGCTCGGCGCCTATGGCCGTTCGCTTGCCGATAACGGGCGCCTGCGCGAGGCGGACGAGGTCCTGTCGCGCGCGCATTCGCCGGAGCGGCCGGATTGGCGGATCCTGTCGGCGCAGGGCACTGTCGCCGACCAGATGGGCGAGCATGCCCGCGCCCAGCAGATCTACCAGACGGCCCTGAAGCTCGCCCCGAACGAGCCGACGATCATGTCGAATTACGGGCTCTCGCTCGCCCTCTCGCGCAACCTGCCCGAGGCCGAGCGCGTGCTGGCCGAGGCAGCCGCCTCGGACCGGGCGGATGCCCGGGTCCGGCAGAACCTTGTCTTTGTGCTCGGCCTGCAGGGCCGCTTCGGCGAAGCCGAGGCCCTGGCCCGCCGCGACCAGAGCCTCGCCGAGGCGGCAGCCACGATCGCCTATCTCAAGCGCAGTGTCAGCCAGCAGAACAGCTGGGAGCTGCTGAAAGGTGCCAAGGGCCGGGCGCAGGCGCCGGCCAGGCAGCCGGTGGCGAGCGGCGTGGGCAATCCGCCGGCCGCGGCGCCGCCCGCCTGAACGGCAGTCGCGCGAACTCGCGCCTCTTTTTTTACACACACCAAAACGAAGAAGGCCGGAGCCTCGAGGCTCCGGCCTTCTTCGTGATTGGAGGTCGCTGAAGGCGAGCCTTCACCAGCTTGGCGGGACCCTCACTCCCATTTGAAGACCTGCACCAGGGCGGGCGTCATGATGATGACGAACAGCACCGGCAGGAAGAACAGGATCATCGGCACGGTGAGCTTCGGCGGCAGCGCGGCGGCCTTCTTCTCGGCCGCCGACATGCGCTGGTCGCGGCTTTCCTGGGCGAGCGTGCGCAGCGCCGTGCCGAGCGGCGTGCCGTAGCGCTCGGCCTGGATCAGCGCGGTCGAGACCGATTTCACGCTTTCGAGGCCGGTGCGCAGCGCGAGGTTCTCATAGGCGATGCGGCGATCGGTCAGATAGGAGAGCTCGGCCGTGCACAGCGCGAACTCCTCCGCCAGCGGGACCGACTGGTTGCCGATCTCGCCCGCGACCTTCCGGAAAGCGTGCTCGATCGACATGCCGGATTCGACGCAGATCAGCAGAAGGTCGAGCGCATCCGGAAATGCCAGGCGCATCGACGCCTGCCGCTTGCTGGCCTGGTTCGACAGGAAGATTTCCGGCGCTTTGATGCCGAGATAGGCCCCGGCGATGCCGATCGCGATCTTGATCGTAAAGGGCTGGCCGAAATCGTTGATGAGAAAGACGTAGAACAGCGTGAACAGGAAGAGCCCGACCGGCGCGGCCAGGCGGAAGAACAGGAAGGCGATTTCGGCCTGCGGGCCGCGATAGCCGGCCATGGCGAGTTGCTTCTTGGCATTCTCGGTGCCGAGCCAGTCGCCGAGCTTGAAGCGCTCCACGACGCGCCGCATATAGGCTTTCGGCTCCTGTCGCAGCGAGACCTTCTCGTTCTGCCGGTTGAGTCGGTCGCGCTCGCGGGCGCGGATTTTCTCGCGCTCCGTCGCCACGTTCTTCATGCGCTTCTGGAGATTGTTGCCCTCCGTCAGCGGGATCGCGATGGTCAGCACGGTCGCTGCCGCCGCGATCGCGGCCAGCAGCCCCAGCATGAACTGCGGATTGGTGACACTGTTGACGATCTGGGAAATCATCGCGGCCTCAGATGTCGAAGTTGATCATCTTGCGCATGACCAGGACACCGATCAGCATCCACAGCCCGCTTATGACCAGTGCGAACTTGCCAGCCTGGCTGAGCCATAGCACCTCGATATATTTCGGCGTGGTGACCCAAATCAGGAAGGCGACGATCGGCGGCAGCGAGCCGATGATGGCCGCGGAAGCCTTCGCCTCCATCGACACCGCGGCGATCTTGTCGCGCATCTTGCGCCGTTCGCGCAGCACCCGCGAGAGGTTTCCAAGCGTCTCGGAGAGGTTGCCGCCGGTCTTCTGCTGGATGGCGATGACGATGCCGAAGAAATTGGCTTCGGCGCAGGGCATGCGCTCGAACAGTTTGACCGCGGCCTCGGCCAGGGGCACGCCCAGCGCCTGCGCCTCGATCATCAGCCTGAATTCGGTCTTCACCGGCTCCTGGGCCTCGTTGGCGATGATGCGCAGGCAGTCGTTGACGGGCAGGCCCGCCTTGATGCCGCGCACGACCACGTCGAGCGCATTCGGGAACTCGATGCCGAACTTCTTCAGCCGCCGGTTCTTGCTGCGTTTCAGGAACCAGGCGGGCATGCCGAAACCACCGATGAAGAGGCCGACGATCCCGAGGATCCAGCCCCCGCTCGCAATCCAGAGCAGGAGCCCGAGGCCGAGCGCGAGGCCTACGCTGATCCCGTAGTATTTCTTGGGCGTCCAGGAGAGTCCGGCCTGGCCGATGCGCTGTTCGAGCGAGATCTTATTGCGCGCGTTCTGGCGGTTCTCGATCTCCTTGAGGCTCTGCACGATCTGGCCGCGCTTGTTGCGCGCCTGCGCCTCCCGGTCGATGCCGCGGACCGCGCTGGGGCCGGCGAATTCCTTGCGCCGCTTCTCGGCGCGTTTTTCGCCGCTGAGCGTGGGATAGAGCAGCGCATAGACCACGCCGCCGACGGCGAGCATAACCAGGAGAGCGACCGCGAGCGTGCTCGTGTTCATGGCAGGAACCTCGGTTGGACCTTCGGTTCAGAGGGCATTGCTGACCCCCGCCTCTTCGAGCTGGTCGAGCGCCGCGGCGAGGCGCTGCTCCTCGTTGTAATAGCGCGCGCGCTCCCAGAAGCGTGGACGTCCGACGCCGGTGGCCCGATGCCGGCCGATGAGCTTGCCGGCGGCGTCCTCGCCCGTCACGTCATAGAGCATCAGGTCCTGCGTCGTGATGACCTCGCCTTCCATGCCCATCACCTCGGTGATGTGGGTGATGCGGCGCGAGCCGTCGCGCAGGCGCTGGGCCTGGATGATGACGTCGACCGAGGAGCAGATCATCTCGCGCAGCGTCTTCGAGGGAAGCGAGAAGCCGCCCATCGTGATCATCGACTCGATACGGCTCAGGCACTCGCGCGGCGAGTTGGCGTGGAGCGTGCCCATCGAGCCGTCATGGCCCGTGTTCATCGCCTGGAGGAGGTCGAAGGCCTCCGGTCCACGCACCTCGCCGACGATGATGCGCTCGGGACGCATACGCAGGCAGTTCTTGACGAGGTCGCGCATCGTCACCGCGCCCGTGCCTTCGAGATTGGGCGGACGGGTTTCGAGGCGCACCACATGCGGCTGCTGCAGCTGCAGCTCGGCCGCGTCCTCGCAGGTGATCACGCGCTCGTCTTCGTCGATATAGTTGGTCAGGCAGTTGAGCAGCGTCGTCTTGCCAGAGCCCGTGCCGCCGGAGATGACGATGTTGCAGCGGACGCGGCCGATGATCTTCAGGAGCTCGGCGCCCGGCGGCGAGATCGCTCCGAACTTGACGAGCTGGTCGAGCGTCAGCTTGTCCTTCTTGAACTTGCGGATGGTGAGGGCCGGGCCGTCGATCGCCAGCGGCGGGGCGATGACGTTGACGCGCGAGCCGTCGGCGAGGCGCGCGTCGCAGATCGGCGAGCTTTCGTCGACGCGCCGGCCGACCTGGCTGACGATGCGCTGGCAGATGTTCATCAGCTGAGCGTTGTCGCGGAAGCGGATATTGGTGAGCTGGATCTTGCCGGCGGTTTCGATGAAGGTCCGGCCCGCGCCGTTGACCATGATGTCGGCAATGTCGTCGCGAGCCAGCAGGGGTTCGAGCGGCCCGTAGCCGAGCACGTCGTTGCAGATGTCGTCGAGCAGTTCCTCCTGCTCGGCGATCGAGAGCACGACGTTCTTCAGCGAGATGATCTCGTTGATGATGTCGCGGATTTCCTCGCGCGCCGATTCGGAGTCGAGCTTCGCGAGCTGCGACAGATCGATCGCCTCGATCAATGCCCCGAAGATCATGCTCTTCATCTGGTAGTAGTCTTCGGACCGCACCTGGGTCTCGCCGACCGGCGTGATCTTGCGCTCCTCGACCGCAGCCGGGGCGGATTCGAGCTTGCGCGGCGCGGCGGGCGCGGCCGCGGGGACCCTGGCGTTCAGATTGGGCGCGGTGCCTGCGCCAGCGGATCGCTTGCCGAACATCTCAACACTCTCCCGCCCGGTCTGGGCCGGTCTCTCGCCTAGATCATCGCGCGCCCCACCGGGCGCGGTAACGATGATCTATCTTATTGGTATGGCATCGGATTTATCCGAAAAGTGGAATCCACTTTTCGGTCCGATGCCATAGCGTCCGGGCGTCTCCCGTCATCGTCGTTCCCTGTCGGTCACGAGGCCTTGCGGCGCTTCAGCTTCGAGACGAACGGGTCGAGCAGGCTGCGCCGGCTCCGTTTGGCTTCGCCGCGCCCGGTCAGCGCGCTGGCGATCTGGGTGAAGGCCTCGGTCGCCTTGCTGCCGGCCTGCACCTCGGCAATCATCTGGCCGTTATTGGCGGCGGTGCCGAACAGCTGGGCATCGAAGGGAACGGTGCTGAGCACGTCGATGCCGAGCGCTTTGGAGAACTCGGCCGTGTTGATCTCCGGCCGCTTGGGAACGCCGACGCGGTTGAGCACGAGACGGGCGACCGCATCGTTGGGCCTCGTGGCGCGCGACAGGTCGACCAGGTTCTTGGCATTGCGCAGCGAGGCGAGCTCCGGTTCGGCGACGATGACGATCTCGTCGGCGCCGAGCACCGTGCGCTTTACCCAGGCGCTCCATTGGTGCGGCACGTCGAGGATGATACAGGGCACGCTGGCGCGCAGCAGTTCGAGGAGCTGCTCGAGCGCGTCCTCGTCGAGATCGACGGTCCGGTCCAGGATCGCCGGCGCGGCCAGGAGCGCGAGATTGTCGCTGCAGCGCGACAGGAGCCGGTCCAGCATGTTGGAATCGAGGCGTTCCGGCGCGAACACCGCTTCCGCGATACCTTGCGGCGGATCCTGGTTGAAGTTGAGGCCAGCCGTGCCAAAGGCGATGTCGAGGTCGACGACCACGGTGGAGGCGTCGAGATTGCGTGCGATCGCCCAGGAGACGTTATGCGCGACGGTCGAGGCGCCGACGCCGCCCTTGGCCCCGATCACCGCAATGACGCGGCCGAGATTGCGGGCTTCCGGGGCGATGTAGAGCTCCGAGAGCGTGCGCAGGACGTCGAGCGGCTCCAGCGGCGCGATGAGGTATTCGCTGACGCCGCGGCGGATCAGGTCGCGATAGAGCTGGACGTCGTTGACATGGCCGATGACGACGACCTTTGTGCCGGCGTCGCAGCTTTCGGAGAGAGATTCGAGATGCGCGACGAGAGTCGCCGGGTCCGCGACCGCCTCAAGCACGATGATGTTGGGCGTCGGGGAGGCGCGGAAGGCCTCGACCGCCGCGGCGGGGCCGCCCATCTGGATGCGGGCATGCGCCTTGTCCATCCGCCGGTCGGCGACCGCTGCCTGCATGGTCGCGGCGACGGCAGGCGTTTCGCAGAAGGCCTGCAGCGTGATCCGCGGCAGGGGCGCAATGATCTCGTCGCTCGGCAATTCGCTCGCGGGGTTGTCTCTGGCCTCGGACTGCATCAGTTGCTGCCCCCGACGGTCGAATTGATCTGCGGCGTCGCCTGCCGGTACAGGGTCGAGGGATCGCGGCCCTCGCGGATCTTGGCGATGGCGCCCATGCGCTTGACCATGTCGGGATGGCCTTCGTCGCGGGACCGGACGAGGTCGATCGGGTCGGCGACCTGTGCGGCCAGCGTCGCCTGCGAGGCGCAGCCGAGGTTCCAGTAGGGGGCGTTCGAGGACGAATACTTGAAGTCTGAAGAACCGAGATCCGTCGGCCATTGCCCGCAAGAGTGCGGGACGCTCGCCTGGAGCGAGGCGAAGGTCAGGCGGATCGGCGAGGCCAGGCCGGGGTCCTGGATCGGATAGCTGCGCACGCTGAGGATGCCGGGCGAGACGCCGCCGCGCGACAGGGCCGCGCGGATGCCGTTCAACGTGTCATGCGCGGCACGGTCGCGGCGGGCGCCGGTGGGAACCTCCGCCACCAGGCCGCCCTTGCCGGAGCGGCGGAACTCGCGGGCGAAGCTGGCGACGTCCTCGGCCTGCCGCGCATCGAGCGCGCCGCCACTGCGGCCAACGAAGACGTCGAGCGAGCGCGGCGCATCGCGCAGCACGATCGGATGCCGCTCGCGGACGTCGTCCGGCCCGTAAGCGAGGGTGTCGGCTTCCGCCGTGCGCTTGGCGCAGCCACCGAGCAGGCCGCCAAGCACCAGCATGGCGGCAATCAGGCGCGGTCCTGTCGAGTCGTTCCGGGAGGAAACCGTCATGGTCGGGCCATCCATCATCGTTGTCACCGGGCGCGTTCAGTCGGCGATGAAGCCGACGCGGCCCTTGTAGGCCTGGGGAACCGGGCCGCCGCCGCTGCCGTAGATCTTGTTGAGCCGCCCGAGCAGGATCGCCTGCGAATCGTGCGCCTCGACGAAACCGTCATCCGGCCGCTGGATTTGGTTCGGCTGCATCGGCTTGGCGATGTAGGGCGTGACCGTGATCATCAGCTCGGTCTCCTCGCGCTGGTAGTCGCGCGAGCGGAACAAGGTGCCGATGATCGGCAGGTTCATCAGCCCGGGCAGGCCGTTGAGCGACTGCTTCGAGACGCGCTGGATCAGGCCGGCGGTCGCCAGCGTGCCGCCCGAGGGCAGCTCGACCGTGGTGTCGGACTTGCGCACGCGAAACGCGGGGGTGTTCAGCGCTTCCTCGTTGGCGCCGCTCATCCGCAGCTGGTTCTCGAAGTCGAGCTCGGTGACCTCGGTGGCGATGCGCATGCTGATCTTGGTGTCGGACATCACGATCGGTGTGAAGTTGAGCGCGACGCCGATTGGCTTGTATTCGATCTGGACCTGGCAGGTGCGCCGGTTGAAGACGTCGTAGGAGCAGCTCTGGCCCTTCGGCACCGGCACTTCGCCGCCGGCGGTGAATTTGGCGCTTTCGCCCGAGATGGCGGTGACCGTCGGCTCCGCCAGGACGCGCGCCATGCCCGCCCGTTCGAGCGCCCGCAGCGTGAAGTTCTGGGTATTGCCGATGCCGGCGCCGATCGCGGTCGCGGACAGCTGCTGCGGCTGCAGCGGGAACGGGTTCTCGATCGACGGCGTGATCGAGAACTTGCCGAGCTTCCACTCGCCGGTCGAATTGATGCCGAGCTGCTTGATCGCCTTGCGCGAAATCTCCGAGACCGTGACCTTCACCATCACCTGGTCGCGGTCGCGCAGCGTCAGCGAGTTGATCACCGTACCGGAGCGCCAGGACGAGGCGCCGCCGACGAAGGCCTTGGCGATGTCGACCGCCTGCGTCGCCTCGCCAGCGTTCGGAACCACCCCGACGAGCAGGATCGAATCGCCCGCCGGCTTGATGTCGATCTGCGAGTTGGGCAGCGCCGTGCGCAGCGTTTGTCTGAGCACGTTGAGGTCGCGGCCGACATTGATGTCGAGCGCGGTGATCTGCTGGCCGTCGCCGTCCATCACGAACATCGAGGTCGAGCCGTCGGCGATGCCGATGATGAAGAGCTTGCGCGCCGTCCGGACCACCGCGTTGGCGACTTTCGGATTGGCGACGAAGACCTCCTTGGCGTCGCGCGGCAGCTCGACGACGAGGGAACGGCCGATCGAGAGGTCGAGCCTGCGGGAGATCGCGTTCTCGCTCGAGCCGACATTCAGGACGGGAGCAGGGCCGCTTCCGGTTGTCTGGGCGCCGGCGCCGCCGGCGACCAGGACGAGCGCGAGAGCCGTCGCGAGGCGGAGAGAAGATCTGATCATGGCTTCACGCTCTTCGAGGTGACACCGTAGCGCACGAGGGTCATGGAATTGTCGGCCTGGCTCGGCGGCGTCGTTTCGCCGGCATCCTTGAGACTGCGCAGGGCCAGCGAGAGAGTGCCGGTCTTCTGCCCCTGGATCAGGATCTCGACCTGTGCGGGATCGACCTCGAGCGTGGCGGTCTCGCCGACCACAACCTTCTCGCCGTTGCGCTCCTGGACGTTCTGGCCGATCGCCAGGACGCGAAGGTTGCGCAGGATGACTTCGCTGACATAGGCCTCGCCGCGGCCGCTCGTCGCTTCGCCGCGCCAGGTGGAGACCACGTCGACGCGGTCGTTGGGCAGGATGAAGCCACCCGCGGTATTGGCGCCGCGGCTGTCGGTGCTGATGGCGACGGCGCGCATTCCTGAGGGTAGGACGGCCGAGAGGAAGCCGGTTCCGTCGGTCTTGATCAGCTTCTCGCGGCGGATCGGCTCGGCACCGAGGACGGCGTAGCGCGCGACCTGGCCGACGATTTCCTTTTCGGCTTCGGGGGTTTCGTCCTTGCGGATGACGCCGTTCGGCACGCTGGCCAGGGGCCAGTCGAGCCAGCGCAGGTCGTTGGCGGTCACCGTGTTGCCGATGGGGATGTCGCTGGCCGCGACCAGGACCGGCACGGTCGGGGCGGCCTCGACCTTCGCGACGGGCGCGGGCTCGTTGGACCGTCTCTGCACGAGCAGCATGGCGCCCAGCCCTGCTGCCAGCGCGACCACGAGAATGATGATGCGTGCGGGACTCATCGACGAACGACCCTCAGCCAAGCGTGATTGGCTCTCGACCCGGATCGTCGTCGGGAAACGTCAACTTATGGTTAATCGGACGTATATTTTTTGAAGGCTGCTGACGTTACGGCGTGCAGGCTCGTTCAGACGCCGATCGCGGCGTGCCAGAGGGCCGTCTCGGGCAGGATCAGCAGGGCGGCGAAAGCGAGCGCGATGCCGTAGGGCACGCCTTCGTTGGCGGCATGGAGCCGGCGCAGCCACGGCCATGTCTCGACCGGCGCCGGCAGCGGGCGTGCGCGCAGCACGAGGATGATTATCGTCAGGACGCCGCCGAAGACGCCGGCGGTCGTGAGATAGGGCATGAGCTGGTCGAAGCCGAACCACAAGGCCGTCGCCGCGGCGAGCTTGGCGTCGCCGCCGCCGATCCAGCCGGCCGCGAACAGTCCGAACGCGATCACGAGTACGAGGCCGCCAGCCGCGAAGTGCCAGCCGATCTCGGACAGGCTCAGGCCGAGCAGGGCTGCGCAAAGCGCAAACGAGCCGACCAGGAACAGGCAGAGGCGGTTCGATATCGTCATGGAGACGAGGTCGCTCGCAGCCGCATAGGCCATCGCGAACGGAAAGACGCCCAGCAGGACGATCAGGGACAGCGACATGGCATGGTCCAATCGGCAACGGTTGCAGACTGACAGCCATCCCTGACCAAAGCCTTACGGATTTGCGGAGAATGGCTCCCTGGAACGAGAAACGCCCCGGCTTGCGGCCGGGGCGCTCCTTGGAAAATCGGAACCGATGGCTCCGAAGCGATCAGGTCGGAGCGTTGAGCTTGCCGCCGATGCCCTGGAAGAGCGCCTCGAGCTTGGTGCCGACGAGGGTCATGCCGGCGATGGCGACGACGGCGATCAGGGCGGCGATCAGGCCGTACTCGATGGCGGTGGCGCCCGACTCATCCTTGACGAAGCGCTTGAAAACGTTGGTCATGCTGGAACTCCTTTACACCACGGTTTGACGGCTGCCTGTGCTCTGAGATGGCTTCGGTCAGCGACAGGAGTGACACTAGCGCCCTCGTCTTGCTGATCGGTTAAGCGGAATGAAGAATTGGCCGGTTTTGCGAGAGGTTCTTTCTGTAGTTAACGCTCGATTTAACAGGCATAAATTGAATGCGAGTTCTCGAATAGAGTTCGTTTGGCGAGAATTTATCGGTAAACGGGGCGTTTAACGAATTGCATGACATCGGTTTAGTTTCCGAGGGTGAGGCTGTGGACGATGGAGCGTATCAATCTTCCGTTGCGACAAGTTTCGGCTCGCGGCGTGAAATCGCTGTTCGCCGCCAGCTTAGGATTTGATTCATCATTTTGGGCTTCACTGGCGGGGTCGCAAAGCTTGAGGCGCCGCCATGTTGATCATCCGTGCTCCCGAAGGGCGCCGCCGGCTTACCCGCTGGGCGGCCGCGACGGCCCTCGCGATCACCCTGTGCGGCGGCGCGGCGGCTGCGCCGCAACAGCGCGGGCAAGGCGATAGCGTGATCGTCGTCGTCGACCACGCGAAGGTCGTGCGCTTGCCCGAGAAGGCTCAGACGGTCATCGTCGGCAATCCCGCCATCGCGGATGTTTCCGTGCAGCGCAACGGGGTCATGATCGTCACCGGCAAGAGCTTCGGTGTGACCAACCTGATCGCGCTGGACGCCAACGGGACGCTCCTGGCGGAAACGCTGGTGCGGGTCGGCGCCGCCTCCAACGAGGTCCTGACGGTCCAGCGGGGCATGGAGCGCGAAAGCTATGCCTGCAATCCGGACTGCCAGCCTGCGGTACAGATGGGCGACGGGCAGAATTACTTCGCCGGCGTCGCCGGGCAAACGACGGCGCGCAATGCGCTCGCGACGACCGCCACGCGGAACTAAGGACCGGAAGCCTATCAGGTACGCGCGCGAGGGCGCGCCTGCGTGCATGCCCGCGGCCGGGCATGGTTAGCGAAAGCTTCATCGTGTTTTCGGCTGCGGCGCGGCGCCCCTAACCGATCCGAAATTCTTTTGCCGTAGAGATGTCTGGCCTGGGCCGCAGCTCGACGAGGCAGACGCATGTTCGACCGCACGAAAAGCACCCCCGCGCCGGATGGCGGACCGCAGCGCTGCCGCGTTGGCCACCTGCTGCTCCGGCGCTTCCGCCGCTCGCAGGACGGGGCGACCATTGTGGAGTTCGCCATCGTCGCCATGCCGTTCTTCGCGCTTCTCTTCGCGATCTTCGAGACCGCCCTGATGTTCTGGACCAACCAGGTCCTGGAAGAATCGCTGTCGCAGGTCTCCCGCTCTCTCATCACCGGCCAGTCGCGCAGCATCTACACGGCTTCGACCGGTGCCGCGAACGCGGCGAAATTCCGGGACGATGTGTGCGCGCGCGCGCCGATGAAGTTGATCGACTGCTCGAAACTATCCGTCGACATCCGCGTCTACAGCAGCTTTGCCGCTGCCGGCACCGGAAGCACTGGAAGCAACCCCATCGCAGGGGGCACCCTCAACACGACCGGTTTCACCTACAACCAGCCGCAGAAGAACGACATCGTCGTGGTGCGCGCAGTGCTGGACTACCAGCTCTTCCTGACGAGCTGGGCCTCCACCTCGCTGGCCAATATCGGGTCGGGTCGGCGCGGAATCATTGCCAGCATGGCCTTCCGGGCCGAGCCGTTCGTCTAAAGCATCGGCGGTTTTCAGGAAAAGCCGATGCGAAATCAAAGAGCTGGATCGTCGGTGGCAGGGAAGGCGGAGATGCAGACAAGGACGACCTCGCCGATCTGGCGCCGGTTCTGCCGCAACCGGGACGGCGTCGCGCTGGTCGAGTTCGCGATGGCGCTGCCGGTGATGCTCGTCGCCTATCTCGGGACGGTCGAGGTGGCGCAGCTTGTCATGATCAACCGCAAGGTCACCCAGCTCACCTCGGCCCTCACCGATCTCACGGCACGCGTTCAGTCCGTCGCGCCCGCCGATCTGGAGAACATCTTCGATGCCGGGCAGACGATCCTGATGCCCTATGCCGCCGGCAACGCGTCGATGGTCATCACCAGCCTCGTCATCGATTCCACTGGTGTCGCAAAGGTCTGCTGGAGTAACCAGCGCAACGGCACCGCGCTGGCGCGTGGCACCACGGTCACTGTCCCCGACAGCGTCAAGGTCGCCAATACCTCCGTCATCATGGCCCGCGCGAGCTACCGCTATACCCCGGCCATCGGCTATGTCCTGACCGGGTCGTTCACGCTCGGGAACACCCCGATCTACTCGCGCCCGCGAAACGGCCTAGCCGGCGGCACCTTGAACATCGAGCAGGTGAAGCGAACCGATGTCGGCTACTGCCCGACATTCTGATCCGGGCCGCGATACGCCGATCGATCGAAGGCCCGGGGCGGATTGATCTGGTCTTGGGCCGGTCTTTCGGAATGCTGGTTGTTCCGGCCGAAGCGCTGGCTCAACCGCGCAGCACCATGCGTCCGGTCTGGACCTCGTAGCCCTGCAGCTTGCTGAGGAAGGAGTTGCCGAGCAGGCTCATCGAGAGCGCGCCGGCGGGCAGGACGACGGCCTCGACATTGCGGACGATGATCTCGCCGAGCCGGATTTCGCGCAGGGTCGTCTGGAAGCCCACGACCGCTCCGTTGGCAGTGCTGAGCATCACCTTGCGTGTCGAGGCATCCCGCTTGATCCCGAGGGCCTGGGCATCGGACGCCGTCAGCGCGACGATGCTGGCGCCGGTGTCGACCATCATCTTGACGCGATAGTTCTCGACCGTGGGGTGCACGATGTAATGGCCCCGATAGTCGGCAGCGACGGCGAGCGTCGAGGGGACGCGCGGGCCGGGAGGCTTCTTCTCGTTCGTGGCTACCGCTACGGATGGCGCCTCGCCCGTCACGTGCGGGGCCAGGAGCTGCGTATAGGACAGCGTTCCGGCAATCGCGGCTCCAGCCACGCTCAATGCCCAGATCAACGGTTGTGTCGCCACAGCCCCCTCGCCGTCCTTCTGCCGGTGCCGCTACAATGCGCAGCGAGCCCTGACGAAGCGTGAAGAGCTTGCGCGCATTTGCGTGCAACCGGTGAGTGCAGCCCGGTGCGATTGCGGACAGGCTTAACCCGGACTTACCGGCTGGGCTCGTCCGCAAGCCCGGCTGCCAGCGCGGCGATCTCGCGCGCATGCGGGATGCTCGGCTGGGCTCCGCGCCGCGTGCAGGCCAGCGAGCCGGCCGCCAGCCCGTCGCGCAGCGCCGCGGCCATGTCCTTGCCGGCCGCGAGCGCGGCGGCGAAAGCTCCGGTGAAGCTGTCCCCCGCCGCGACGGTGTCGACGACCGCGACGTCGGGGGCCGGGAGGCGATGGCGGATGCCGTCGATCCAGGCGACGACACCGGCCGCTCCCAATGTCGCAACCGTGGCGATGCGCCTCTCGTCGTCGAGCCGGCGCGCGATCGCATCCGGGTCCTGTTCCCGCCATCCCAGCGCCTGCGCCAGGACCATCGCCTCATGTTCGTTGACGATAAGGAAGTCGATCTGATCCAGAAGCGCGGGCGAGGGTGCCTCGGCCGGAGCGAGATTGAGGATGACGCGCCCGCCCGCCCGCTTCATCGCGCGGGCGGCTTCGAGGCAGGCATTTTCCGGCACCTCGCGTTGCAGGAGCAGGATGTCCTCGGCCGCGAGCTCGAGCTGTCGCAGGGCATCCGGCCGCAGGGCGGCATTGGCGCCGGCTGCGACGATGATCTGGTTGGCGCCCGCGCGATCCGTCGCGATGAAGGCAGCGCCGGTCGGCTGGTCGACTTGCGCGACATGGTCGAGATCGACGCCCTCAGTGGTGAGGAGCGCCAGCGCGGCATCGCTGAACCTGTCCCGCCCGGTCGCGCCGACGAGCACGACATCCGCCCCGGCACGCCGGGCCGCAAGCGCCTGGTTTGCGCCTTTGCCGCCCGGATGCAGGGCATAGCCCGGTCCGAGCACGGTCTCGCCCGGTCCGGGCAGGCGCTCGACCGGCGTCACCAGGTCGATATTGATCGAACCGAAGACGACGATCATGAGCGGATGTCCGAAGCGAGCCGCCGGACGCCGGCCACGAAGGCGGCTTCGGGCGAGACGACCTGGACGGGATGGTTTCGCGCGCGCAGGCCGGCGCCGTAGCTCTCGGCCAAGGCCCCGTCCGCGACGAGATGAATCTCCTGGCCTTGGCCGAACAAGGCTTCGGCCCCGGCAATCTCCTGCCCGACCAGCAGCGCCGAGAGATAAGGGCCGACCGCGCCGCCGGCCATCCGGCCGGCGAGGACCTCGGTCCGGGCGGCGAAGGCAGAGTTGAGCAGCCCGCCTGGCCGGCCCGCCGCCGCACGGCCGCGCGCGGCGCCCTCGGTCGTGTCCGCTTCTGAAGGCGCTTCGGCCAGCCGGGCCAAAATCGAATCGTTGCGCAGGAGCCCGTAAATCTCGCCTGTCATGAAGCTGGCGAAGCGGGTGATGCGGCCCTGCTTGATCTCCGCCCATTTCGAATGGGTGCCCGGCAGGCAGGCGATGCCATCGGTCAGGCCGAGGCCGACGATCAGGGTCTCCTCGCCGCGCATCACGTCGAAGGCGCCGTCGTCGCAGCTCAGGCCGGGCAGGATGGTGGCGCTCGTCCCGGCACCGAGCTCGACCTTGATCGCGGCGGCCGCGATCTCGGCCGGCGAGGCCGGGCAGGGCACATAGCGCGCCTCGATCCAGCCGTTGCGGCTGCCGACCATGCCGGCGAGCACGATCGCGGCGTCGGGCCTGGCATGGCGGAAATCACCGGCGAGCTCCGCGAAGGCCTCGGGATAGCCACCTGATGCAACCGACTGGATGCCGCGATCGGCGACGCGCCGTTCCAGCACCGCGCCCGTCTCCGAGATCAGGAAGGCGCGCGCGCGGGTCGTGCCCCAGTCGAGCGCGATCAGAGGTTTGGGCATGGCAGGCTCCGGCAGCAGCATCGGACCGAAAAGTGGAATCCACTTTCGGAAGAATCCGATGCGATAACAAATGTGTAGATCGCTGCGTGTCCAATCGGACGCACGGCGATCTAGGACAGGCGACTGTCTCCGCCGTGCTCCATGGGGTCAAGAGCAGCGCCGAGAAGCCTTGTGCAGGGCGCATCTTCCCGGCAACCCTGCGAGACCTCGATGGCGGGAACGAATCGGACAAGCCGGATGCTCGAACTGCACGCGGGCGGCCTCGACGCCGTCATCCATCCCGAGATGGGCGGCATCATCTCGTCGCTCGGCTGGCGGGGGCCGGACGGGCGCCGCCGCGATGTACTCTATCCGCCAGCCGGGCGGCAGCCGGGGACCGCCTCGCCGAATTTCTTCGGCACCTGGGCGATGCTGCCCTTCGCCAATCGCGCTTTCGGCTGCGTCGTCGACGATGGCGAGCAGCGCTTCCTCGTCCCGCAGAACGATCCCGGCGGCGCGATCCATGGCTTCGGCTGGCAGGCAGCCTGGGACGTGCTGGAGTATGACCGCGGCCATACCGTCCTCGAACACCGCCACACGGCGGGGCAAGACCCGTATCGCTACCGGGCACGGCAGGAAGTCATCCTTGACGAAGCCGGTATGACCATTCGCCTGAAAATCACAAACGAGGCGAAGACGGCACTACCGTTCGGCATCGGTCACCATCCCTGGTTTCCCTGCGCCACTGATACGAGCCTCGTCATGCGCAGCCGAGGCGCGCTGGTCTTCGGCGAGGCCTTCCGCGCCACCGGCCAGCAGGCTTTCGCCAATGGCAGCCCCTATGCCGAGGCCCGCCCTTTCCGCGCGGAGACCGTGACCGCCTGGAGCTTCCTCGGGTGGGACGGCACGGCCCGGATCGAGACGCCCTCGACCGGCCTCGCCATCACCCTGACCGCGAGCGCCGAACTCGACTGCCCGGTCGTGTGGGCGCCTGCGGGTGCGGATTTCCTCTGCGTCGAACCGCAGAGCCACGCCATCGGCGCGCCGAGCGAACCGGCGGCGCGGGCTGCCTCGCCGCTACGGCGCCTCGCGCCGGGCGAGACGCTGGAAGGCTGGCTCAGGATCGCTCCGACAGCTCTCTAAAGCTCAGCGCCAGCCGTAGCCGCTCGGATAGTACGGCTGGTAGCCATAGGCACTGGCCGGCAAGGCAGGGCGCAGCAGGATCTGGCCGCGCGCGGCTTCCCAGCCATTGCCCTGGCGCTGCTGCATGATCACTCCGTCCTGATAACGCTGCTTGGCCTTGGCGATCTTCTGCTTGGACGAACCTGCCTTCGCGAGCTTGGCCTTCGAGGTCGTCGAAGCCTTCGCGAAGCGCGAGAGGTTGTCGGGCGCCGCACCATTGAGCGCGATCCGGGTCTGGCTGGCGCCGTGCTTCTTCACCAGCGCGAACAGCTTGGCGGCGTTGGCCGGGTGCAGGCGGATGCAGCCATGCGAGGCCGGGCGGCCGAGTGCGCCGATGGCCCCGGTGCCATGGATGGCATAGCCGCCGCGGAAGAACACGGAATAGGGCATCGCGCCGCCGTATTTGCGCGAGTACCAGTTCTTCTCGAGCCGCGTCGGACGATAGACGCCGTTGGGCGAGCGGAAGCCCTTGCGGCCGGAGGAAATCTTCCAGTCGTAGACTTCGCCGTCGGTGGTCGTCACCGACATGCGCTGGGCGGGGATGTCGACCTTGACGTCGACGCCGGCATGGGCGGCGCCGGCAAAGACCGACAGGACAAGGACGGCCAGGAGGCCGAGAACGCGACGCATCACACTCACTCCGAAGAACGCAACTGCTGGATGAGGCGTTGTCGAGCTCTGGTGGCCGCCGCCCTTGACTCTAGGAAAGCGCGGGCCGTGTTGTCTTGTAAAGCCGGAAGGCGGAACGTGGTTTCCGGCCGCTCAGATCATCGGCAGCGAGGCGGGCTTGCGGCCGCGCGGGAAGGCCGCCTTGATCCGTGCGATTTCGGTTTCGGAAAGGGCGAGGGCCAACGCGCCGGCATTGTCCTCGACATGGGCGATGCGCCCCGCTTTCGGGATCGCGAAGACGCTTTCGCGTCGCGTCAGGAAGGCGAGCGCGACCTGCCGGGGCGTCGCGCCATGGCTTGCTCCGATCTCGGCCAGCACCTTGCCTTGCGCGCTGCCGACCGCTGGAAAATCGTCATGGCCGAAGGGACTGTAGGCAACGACGGCTACGCCATGGCGTTCGCACCACGGGATCACGGCATGCTCGATGGCGCGTTCGCGCAGATGGTAGAGCACCTGGTTGCAGGCGATCAGGCCCGGCCCCGCGGCGGAGAGCGCTTCGTCCAGATCGTCCTCGTCGAAATTGCTGACGCCCCAGGACAGGATCTTGCCCTGCTGCTTCAGCGCCTCGAAAGCGGCGAAGGTCTCGTCCAGGGGATGCGGGCCGCGCCAGTGCAACAGGTAGCAATCGAGCCGATCGGTCTTCAGGTGCTTCAGTGAGCGCTCGCAGGCGGCCCGCACACCCTCTCGCGAGGCGTTATGCGGCAGCACCTTCGACACCAGGAAGACCTCGTCGCGCCGCCCGGCGATGGCTTCGCCGATCAAAGCCTCGGAGCGGCCGTCGCCATACATCTCGGCGGTGTCGATATGCGTCAGCCCAAGATCGAGCCCGCGCCGGAAGGCGGCGATCGCCTCGCGCCGGTCGCCCTGCTCGCTATACCAGCTGCCCTGGCCGATCGAGGGGATGAGCCGGCCCGAGGTCCCGAAGCTGCGCTGCATAACGCTCTCCCTGCGCTTAGTCGACCGTGACGGCGAAGCGCTCGTAGCGGATTTCGCCGTCGTTATAGCGGATGCGCACGAGGAAGCTGTCGGCCCCGCGATAGCCGGGCTTCGGGCTGTATTCGAAGGCAAGCGATGGCCCGACCCTGCCGTCGCAATGCCGCATGGGTCCCGGTCCGTATTCGGCCTTGGCGTCGCGGGTGGCCAGCCGGACCTTGCCGTGCCGGGGCGGCTCCGTCAGTGCGCCGCTGGGGCGCCGGACCGGCCGGCAGCGCTCGTCCATCGACATGAAGGTCTTCTGCAGGAAGGTGCGCTTGCCGGATGCCACGCGCTCGCTTCCCTCGGTTTGCCCCGGCGCGGCGCCCTCCGTGGTGACGCAGCCGCCGAGCAGGCCGCAAAGCAGCGTGGCGGCGATAAGGGTCAGTCCGGGAACGGGCATGGCTTTCCCCGATGCTCTAGGTCGGGGGGGAGCCGTTATCCGAAAGCACTTCGCCTGCGAGATAGAGCGAGCCGCAGATCAGGATGCGCGGCGGCGCCGGCCAGTCGCGCGCCGCGATGGTTCGTAGCGCTTGCTCCACCGAGCTGGAGACCTCGGCGACGAGGCCGGCGCTGCGGGCGGCCTCCGCAACCTCCTCGGCCGGGCGCGCGGCCAGCGAATTATGGATCGGCACGGCATAGAGCCCCTGCGCCAGCCCCTTGAAATGCCCGAGCGTCGCGGCGGCATCCTTGGTCGAGAGCAGGCCGGCGATCATCACGAGCGGCGCCGGATTGCGATCGGCGAGATCGGCCATGGCTTGCGCCAGCACCCGCCCGCCATCGGGATTGTGACCGCCGTCGAGCCAGAGCTCGGCGCGCTCCGGCACCAGTTCGGCCAGCGCTCCGCGCGACAGGCGCTGCAATCGGGCCGGCCAGTCGGCGTTGCGCATCCCGTCTTCGAAGGCTTGCGCCGGCAGGGCGCCGTAGCCGGCCGCCCGCAGCGCCGCGATCGCGGTGCCGGCATTGATATGCTGGTGCCGTCCGGACAAGCGCGGCAGCGGCAGGTCGAGCAGGCCGTCCTGGTCCTCGTAGACCAGCCGCCCACCCGCCTCATGCACGTTGAAATCCTGCGCGCCGATCAGGATCTTCGATGCTCCCGCACGCTCGGCCGCGGCTTCAAGAACCGCAGTCGGCTCCGGTTCCTGCGGGGCGATCACGGCGGGCGCGCCGCGCTTGAAGATGCCGGCCTTCTCGCCGGCGATCTTGGTCACGGTGTCGCCGAGATACTCTGAATGGTCGAGCGAGACCGGCGTCACCACCGTGCAGGCGGGGTGCGCGATGACATTGGTCGCGTCGAAACGCCCGCCGAGCCCGACCTCCAGCAGCAGCACGTCCGCCGGATGCTCGGAGAAAAGCAGCAGCCCCGCCGCCGTCGTCATCTCGAAGAAGGTGATGGGATCGCCGGCATTGATAGCCTCGCAACGCTCCAGCGCCTCGACCAGCTTGTCCTCGGCGACGAAGCGGCCGCCACCGGGCGCGCCCAGCCGGATGCGCTCATGGAAGCGCACCAGATGCGGCGAGATGTAGACATGGACGGACAAGCCGGCAGCCTCGAGGATCGCCCGCATGAAGGCGATGGTCGAGCCCTTGCCGTTGGTGCCGGCGACATGGATTACCGGCGGGAGTTTCTTCTGGGGGTCGCCGAGCCGCTCCAGCAGGGTGAGGATGCGGCCGAGCGAGAGGTCGATCAGCTTGGGATGCAGCGCCATGAAGCGCGCGAGCAAGGCGTCGGAAGACCCCATGGCGTGACGGCCCCCAGCCGCAGAATTCCTCAGACGGCCTCGGCCACCGGGCGAGCGGGCGGCGCCGCGTCTTCCTTCACGGCCGGCTGCTTGGTCAGCAGGCGGCCCAGCCGGGCGAGCGTCTCCGGCAGGTCGCGGCGATGCACGACCATGTCGACCATGCCATGATCCTTCAGGTACTCGGAGCGCTGGAAGCCGTCCGGCAGCTTCTCGCGGATCGTCTGCTCGATCACGCGCGGCCCGGCGAAGCCGATCAGCGCACCGGGCTCGGCGATATGAATGTCGCCGAGCATCGCATAGGAAGCCGTCACGCCGCCGGTCGTCGGATTGGTCAGCACCACGAAATAGGGCAGGCCTGCCGCCCGCAGACGGCGCACCACGACGGTCGTGCGGGGCAACTGCATCAGCGAGAGGATGCCCTCCTGCATGCGTGCGCCGCCCGACGCCGCGAAGACGACATAGGGCGTTTTCTTGTCGAGTGCGGTCTCGGCGCCCTTCACGAAGGCTTCGCCCGCGGCCATGCCGAGCGAGCCGCCCATGAAGTGGAAATCCTGCACGGCCAGCGTCATCGGCAGGCCCTTGACCCTGCCGTAGCCGATCTTGAAGGCGTCCTGCATGCCGGTCTTGGCGCGGGCATCCTTCAGCCGGTCGACATAGCGTTTCTCGTCGCGGAACTTCAGCGGATCGACCGAGACCTCCGGCAGGGCAACGTCGAGCCACTTGCCGTCGTCGAAGGTCAGGCGCAGGCGCTCCGGCGCGGTGACGCGCATATGGTGCTCGGAGCCGGGGATGACGTAGCCATTGGCCTCGACATCCTTGTGGAACACCATCTGCCCGGAATCGGGGCACTTGATCCAGAGGTTCTCGGGGCTCTCGCGCTTGAACAGCGTCTTGATGCGCGGCCGGACGACTTCGGAAATCCAGTTCATCGGATGAATCCCTGATGGGCTTGTCGGCGACTGCGCGCCGTCACGCCGAAAATGGGGTCGCGCCTGCCGGCGGGCAAGCGGCGCGACCATGGAACGAAACCTGGGCTCAGGCCGCCTTGGCGACGGAACGGATACCCTGGGCGAGTTCGCTGACCAGCGAGGTGACAGCCGAAACCGTCTTTTCCGTGGCCTTGCCCTGATCATCGAGCGAAAGGCGGACGCGCTCGACCAGGGCCGAGCCGACGACGACGCCGTCCGCCCGCTTGGCGATGGTGGCCGCATCCTCGGCAGTCTTGACGCCGAAGCCGACCGCGACGGGCAGGTCGGTATGGCGCTTGATCCGGGCGACCGCATCGCCGACCGCGCCGTAGTCGGCGATGGCGCCACCGGTCACGCCGGTGACCGAGACGTAATAGACGAAGCCGGAGGTGTTCTGCAGCACCTTGGGCAGGCGCTTGTCGTCGGTCGTCGGCGTCGCCAGACGGATGAAGGAGACGCCGGCCTTCAGCGCCGGCAGGCAGAGCTCCTCGTCCTCTTCCGGCGGCAGGTCGACGACGATGAGGCCGTCGATGCCGACGCGGCGGGCATCCGCCAGGAAGGCGTCGACGCCATAGGCCCAGATCGGATTGTAATAGCCCATCAGGACGATCGGCGTGTCATGGCCGGCCTTGCGGAAGCTCTCGACCATGGCAAGCGTCTTGCGCAGCGTCTGGCCGGCCTTGAGCGCGCGCTGGCCGGCGAGCTGCACCGGTACGCCATCCGCCATCGGATCAGTGAAGGGCACGCCGAGCTCGATCACGTCGGCGCCGGCTCCGGGCAGGGCCGCGAGGATCGCGCTGGAGGTCTCGAAATCCGGGTCGCCGGCGGTGACGAAGGTCACGAGCGCCGCCCGGCCCTCGCGGGCGCAGGCCTGGAAGCGGTTCTGGATGCGGGTCTGGCCGGTCTCAGTCATGCCGCAGCGGTTAGCATGGGACGGGCCGGCTGGCGAGTGGCTTGCGCGAAGGCTGAGCCTGCGCCACATCGGCCGGGCATGCGCGCCTTCGACACGCCCCTTCCGATCGACGCCGTTCTTGGCGATCTCGCCGCCTCTTTGGGGGCGCGGCCGAACGCCGTGCTGGTCGCCCCGCCCGGCGCCGGCAAGACCACGCGCGTGCCGCTCGCCCTGCTCGACGAGCCCTGGACGAAAGGCGGCAAGCTGATCGTGCTCGAACCGCGCCGTCTGGCGGCGCGCGGCGCGGCGAACCGGATGGCGCAGACGCTGGGCGAACGCGTCGGCGAGACGGTCGGCCTGCGCGTCCGCCTCGGCTCGAAGATCGGCCCGAAGACGCGCATCGAGGTCGTGACCGAGGGCGTCTTCGCCCGGATGATCCTGGACGATCCCGCGTTGGACGGCGTCGCCGCCGTGCTTTTCGACGAATTCCACGAACGCTCGCTCGATGCCGATTTCGGCCTCGCACTGGCGCTCGATGCCCAAGGCGGCCTGCGCGAGGACCTGCGCATCCTCGTGATGTCCGCGACGCTCGATGGCGCCCGCGTCGCAAGGCTGCTCGGCGATGCCTCGGTGATCGAAAGCGAAGGCCGCGCCTACCCCATCGAGACGCGCTATCGAAGTCGCGACCCGCTGAAGCGCGTCGAGGATCAGGTCACCGCGACGATCCTGCTGGCCCTCAACGAGCAGCCGGGCTCGCAGCTCGTCTTCCTGCCCGGCCAGGGCGAGATCCGCCGCGTCGAGGAGCGTTTGCGCGAGAGATTGCGCGATCCCGCCGTCGAGATCGCGCCGCTCTATGGCGCGCTCGACCAGCGTGATCAGGACCGCGCCGTGCTTCCCGCCCCAGCCGGCAGGCGCAAGATCGTGCTTGCCACGGCCATCGCCGAGACCTCGCTGACCATCGAGGGCGTGCGCGTCGTCATCGATTCCGGCCTTGCCCGCGTGCCGGTCTACGAGCCCGATATCGGCGTCACTCGATTGGAGACCCGCCGCGTCAGTCGCGCCGCGGCCGACCAGCGCCGGGGCCGCGCCGGCCGTACCGAGCCGGGCGTTTGTTACCGGCTCTGGGAGGAGGCTGCGACTGGCGCGCTCGAAGCCTTCGCCCGGCCGGAGATCCTCTCAGCCGATCTGAGCCCGCTGCTGCTCGATTGCGCCGCCTGGGGCGTGGGCGATCCGACGACGCTTGCTTTTCTCGATCCACCGCCGGCACCCGCCCTCAAGGAAGCCCGCGCGCTGCTTAGCAATATCGGCGCACTAGACGCCGATGGCCGCATCACGGCAGACGGCCGCGCCTTGCAGGCCTTGCCCTTGCCGCCGCGCCTTGCCCGCATGGTCGTGGCGGCCGCTCGTTTCGGGCAGGCGGGCGCGGCTGCCGATCTTGCCGCCGTGCTTGTCGAGCGTGGCCTCGGCGGCGACGCCATCGATCTCGCCGAGCGGCTGGATCGCTTCAACCGCGAGCGCGGCGGCCGGGCCGGCGACATGCGCCGCCTCGCCGAAGGCTGGGCGCGAACCGCCGAGCGCAGCGTCGGCAAGGGCCAGGTTGATACCGTCGATGTCCTCTCACCCGGTCTTCTTCTCGCCTTCGCCTATCCCGACCGGGTCGCGAAGGCGCGTGCGCCGGGTTCGGGCCAATATCTCCTCGCCAATGGCCGGGGCGGCGCGCTGGAGCCGTCGCAGCGTCTGGCGCGCGAGCCCACGATCGTCGTGGCGGAAATGACCGGTTCGGCCCATCAGGCCCGCATCATGGCTGCCGCCGCCATCAGCGAAACCGAGATCGCGGCGCTGGTTTCCCATGGCCTTGCCCCCTTTGCGATCGCGGAGCGTGAGGAAGCGAACTTCGACCGCGCCGCCCGCGCCCTGCGCGTCCGGGCCGTGCGCCGCTACGGGGCGCTCTCGCTCTCGGAAAGGCCGCTCTCCGTGGCCGATACCCCCGAGAATGCAGAGGCCCTGGCAAAGGGCATCGCGCCGGTCGGCATCGGCCTCCTGCCCTGGACCAAGGGACAAAACCAGTTGCGCGAGCGCGCCGCCTTCCTGCGCAAGGCCGAGCCGGAGGCCGGCTGGCCCGATCTCTCGGACCATGGGCTGGAGCAGGAATCCGAACTCTGGCTGGCGCCGCATCTCGTCGGCCGTGCTTCGCTCGCTGCGATCCAGCCTTCCGACCTCGATTCGGCGCTGGCTGGCCTGCTGCCCTGGGAGCTGAAGCGCAGGCTCGATCAGGAAGCGCCGACCCATTTTACCGCTCCGACCGGCTCCTCGCTCGCAGTCGACTATGCCGCCGAGGCCGGTCCGACCATCTCCGTGCGCGTGCAGGAGCTCTACGGCCTCGCGACGCATCCCGCCTTGGCCGGCGGGCGCGTGCCGCTGGTGCTGGAACTGCTGTCGCCGGCGCATCGGCCAATCCAGGTCACCCGCGACCTGCCGGGCTTTTGGCGCGGCTCCTGGGCCGCGGTGAAATCGGAGATGAAGGGCCGCTATCCCCGCCATCTCTGGCCGGACGACCCGGCCGCTGCGCTGCCGACGACGCGGGCGAAGCCACGCGGGACGTGAGACTTGGCGTCATTCTCGGGCGGAGCGAAGCGCAGGCCCGAGAATCCCAGGCCGGAAGAGGCTCCGGAGCGCCCTGGTCATGAGATGCCCGGGTCAAGCCCGGGCATGACGGCTGGATTCCGATGCGGCTGCCGCCCTCAATTCCCCATCCGGTCGCGCCATTGCCGTTCGCCGGCGAGGCAGGTGGCGTTGCTGCCGGCCTGCGCCTTGTGGACGGTCGCATCGGCCGGCGCCTCGGCGATCTCGCGCAGCAGCTTCGATTTCGTCGCCTCGACGAACTGGTGTTTCTCGCGGATGGGGATGACGAAGGCGCCGATGCCGGTGATGACGCAGTCGGTGTAGTAGGTGTCGAGATTGTCGATGTCGAAATAGCCGGCCTGTTTCAGCATCACCGGCAGGCCGTTGATGGCGATGCCCTTGGCCCCGGCCTCGTCGCGGGCGGTTGTGACCGGGCGCCCGTCATTATTGGCGCCGTCGCCGGAGATGTCGATCACGCGCCGCATCGCCGTGACGTTGGATTGTTCGAGCAATTGCACGCCGAGATCGATCGCGGCCGAGATCGAGGTGCGCCGGCCGCGCCGTGTCGGCGCCTCTCCCAGTTCCTCGGCGAAGGCGATCGCCGCGGCCGGGCCGTCAATCACCTTCCAGGGCCGGACGATGTGCTGGAAACCGCTGCCGGCCCATTCGAAATAGGTCACGGCGATCTTGCCGACCGCGCCCTTGTTGATCGCGTCGTGGAGCTGCTTCGAACGGAAGGCCTCGATATAGCCGTTGCGCTGCAGGGCGAGTTCGTCGAGGTCCATGGAATAGGAGATGTCGACAGCCAGCACGAGCGCGACGTCGACCTCCTCGGGCGGCGCTCCCGAGGTTTGAGCCCGAGGCAGCGCGGGCTGCCAGAGCGCCGCCGCTGCCAGACATGAGAGACCGTACAGCCAGCGCCGCATCGCCACCTCCGTCGCCTATTCGCGAAGAGAAGTGTGCGCCCGGCCGGAACGCGCGCCAAGCCGGAAAATCCGCCTGACGGCGCCTGTTTCGATAGCAAATTCGCGAGCAGGAGTGCTCAGGCGGCGCGGCGGCCTTCGACAATGCCGATCGCCGCCGCCGCCGCCTCCTCGACGGTCAGCGCCGAGGTGTCGAGCATGACCGCATCCTCGGCCGCCTTGAGCGGGGCGTCGCTGCGGCCGGAATCGCGGGCGTCGCGTCGGCGGATATCGGCGAGGATGCCGTCGAGCGTCACGGCCTCGCCGCGTCCGACCAATTCCTTGTGGCGCCGCGCGGCGCGCACCTCCGGCGTCGCGGTGACGAAGAGCTTGGCCGGCGCTTCCGGGCAGATCACCGTGCCGATATCGCGCCCGTCGAGCACGGCCCCGCCGGGTTGTGCCGCGAAGCGGCGCTGCCGCGTGAGCAGGCCGGCGCGCACGGCCGGCATGGCCGCGACCACGGAAGCCGCTTCGCCGATCTCGCGGCCGCGCAGCCGCTCCTCGGGAAAGCCGGTCTCGTCGAAGCTGTTCACGATGGCCTCGGCCGCCACGGCATCGTGGATATCGTGGCCGGCATCGAGCAGGGCGCGCGCCACCATCCGGTAGAGCAGGCCGGTATCGAGATAGGGGAGGCCGTAATGCGCGGCGAGCCGGCGCGCGAGCGTGCCCTTGCCGGAGGCGGCCGGGCCATCCACGGCGATGACGAGGCGGCCGGGCCGGGCCGCGCTCATCCGATCTGGCCTCCGAGCCCGTTCATCAGCGAAACGAAGCTCGGGAAACTCGTCGCGATCATCAGCCCGTCATCGACCACGACCGGTTGCTGCGTAGCGAGTCCCATGACGAGGAAGCTCATCGCGATGCGGTGGTCGAGATGGGTCGCGATCGGCCCGCCGCCGCGCACCGGCCCGCCACTTGAGCCTTCGACGATCAGGTCGTCGCCCTCGATCCAGCAGGTCACGCCGGCGGCTTTCAGCCCGGCTTCTACCGCGGCAAGGCGATCGGATTCCTTGACGCGCAGTTCCTGCAGGCCGCGCATACGGGTCGTACCCGTGGCGAAGGAGGCAGCCACCGCCAGCACCGGATATTCGTCGATCATCGCTGGCGCCCGCTCCGGCGGCACCGTCACGCCCTTGAGGCTGGAGGCGCGTACGCGCAGGTCGCAGACCGTCTCGCCGCCCTCGTTCGCTTCGCGCTCGACGGTGATGTCGGCACCCATCTCGCGCAGCGTGGTCAGCAGTCCCGAGCGCAGCGGATTCGTCATCACGCTCTCGATCAGGATGTCCGAGCCCGGGACGATCAGCCCGGCCACCAGCGGGAAGGCGGCCGAGGACGGATCCGCCGGCACGACGATCGGCGCTGCCTTCAGCTCCGGCTGGCCCTTCAGCACGATGCGCCGGCCATGTTCGCCCTCCGGCGTTACGGTGATCTCGGCGCCGAAATGGCTCAGCATCTTCTCGGTATGGTCGCGGGTTGCTTCCGCCTCGATCACAGTGGTCTCGCCGGGCGCGGCGAGCGCGGCCAAAAGCACGGCCGACTTGATCTGCGCCGAGGCGACGGGCGGGCGATAGACGATCGGGATCGCCTCCTTCGGGCCGCGCAGGGTCAGTGGCACGCGGCCGCCCTCCTGCTGTGAGACGACGGTGGTGCCCATCTGCTCGAGCGGGTCGAGGATGCGCCGCATCGGCCGCTTGCGCAGCGAGGCGTCGCCGTCGAAGGTCGTGGTGATTGGATGCGAGCCACAGACGCCCATCATCAGGCGCGAGCCGGTGCCGGCATTGCCGAAATCGAGCACGTCGGCCGGTTCGTGCAGGCCGCCGACACCGACGCCCTGCACGCGCCAGGCGCCCGGTCCGTCATGGTGGACTATGGCGCCGAGCGCACGCGCCGCGGCGGCGGTACGCATCACGTCCTCGCCTTCGAGCAGCCCGGTGACCTTGGTCTCGCCGATTGCCAGGAGCCCGAAGATCATCGCCCGGTGCGAGATCGACTTGTCGCCGGGCACGCGGACGCGGCCCTTGAGCGGCCCCCCGGCGCGGGCGGTGACGGGAACGGGTTCATGGTCGTGGGACAAGGGGAGCGGTCTCTGCGGGCTGGCCGAAAGGAATGCACGGACGGCCTAGCATGCCCGCGCGCGGCACGCCAAGGCAGGGGCGCCATGCCGCGCCGAATCGCCGCTGCGGGCGCTTGCGGGCCCCCTTCGCGCAAATCAACATTTGACAGCGCCGCTCGCCCCGACTAACGGACGCGCCTGCTTTTAAAAACATGATAGTTGAAGGTCCGACGCAGTGGCGAAACCGGAACTCGGAACGAAGCGCGTTTGCCCGGTCACGGGCCGCAAGTTTTATGACCTGGACAAGGACCCGATCGTCTCGCCCTATACGGGCCAGGCTTATCCGCGGGCGATGTTCGAGCCGCAGGCGAAAGCGGTCGTGCCGCCCAAGCCGGAACCCGACGAGGAAGACGAGGCCGAGGTCGCCGATGGCGCCGTCGAGCTCGTCTCGCTCGACGAGGCCGATGCCGAGGCGTCGGAGAAGGATGCCGTCGTCACCAGCGAGGACGATATCGAGGTCGAGGATGTCGGCGGCGACGACGAGGACGACACCTTCCTCGAAGAGGATGAGGAAGGCGACGACGACGTCTCCGACCTGATCGATGGTGACATCGAGGGCGACGAGGACAACTGATCCTCAAGCCTCGAAAAAAGATGACGACACGGCGACATTAAGCGCTTGTGTCTTCCGTCCGAGCCGCCTATAGAGCGCTTCGTCGCCGGCAGGGCGGCCCGGACGGAACCGCCGAGGCGGTGAAAATTCGGTTGGTGATCGGCCCCCAAACCGATCATCGCGCGTGGGGCCATAGCTCAGTTGGGAGAGCGCTTGAATGGCATTCAAGAGGTCGGCGGTTCGATTCCGCCTGGCTCCACCAAATCTCTTTCCGATCATTTTCGGATATGTTCGAAGCCGGCCCTGACAGGTCGGCTTTTGCATGTCGGCGCCATCCGTCGTCGCAGTTGAACCCGACGCCAGATGCGGAACAGAAGCAGCGGCAGCGCAGCAACCTGATTCGGGTCGGCGCGTGTGATTCGCTGCCGCCTTTCTCTCCCGAGCTTGAATTTCCCTGAGGGATGGGCAGGCATGCGGAATGCGCCGCCGTGCAGGGTGGCGCCGGAGGATGACTGAAGCGATGCCGGATCTGAGAAACATCCTGCGCGAGCCGCGCTACGATCTGGTCAAGGTGCCGACGCCGCTGCAGCGCCTCTCCGGCTTCGAGCGCAAGCTCGGACGGCCGGGCCTCCATATGAAGCGTGACGACCTGATGGAGATCGGGTTCGGCGGCAACAAGCTGCGCAGCCTCGAATTCTGGCTGGGTGCCGCGCTGCGGAAGCGCGCCGACATCGTCCTCGTCGCCGGCGGAGCGATGTCCAATCTCTGCCGCCTCACCGCGGCAGCCGCCGCGATGGCGGGACTGGGCTGCGTGATCATCCACAATGCCGAGGACACGCCTGTAAATCGCCAGCGCTCCTTCCTGAATCGCTTGTTCGGTGCGGAAACCCGCTTCATCGGTCCTGTTGGCGAGGAAGAGCGCGGCGCGGCGATGGAGGCCGCTGCTGCCGAGCTGACCCGGCAGGGACGGGCGCCCTATATCGTGGGCGACGCCGTGCTCGGCGCGCTCGGTTACGTCCTGGCGGCGTTCGAGCTGCAGGAGCAGTCCCGGCGTGAATCGTCCCCGTTGCGCCATGTCGTCCTGGCCGGCTCGATGGGACCGACCGAGGCCGGCTTCATCTTCGGCAACGCCATGCTCGGCCACCCCTTCCAGGTGCATCTGGTCAGCGTCGAATACGGGCAGGCCGAGCTGGAGGCGCGCATCCGCCGGATCTACGAAGGGATTGTCGCGCTGACGGGGCTTGCGGTTGGCGGGCTCGGTCAGGCGCCGCTGCACTATCACGTGGACCATCTCGGCGGCGGCTGGGGCGTGCCGACGCCCGAGTCGGAAGCGGCGATCATCGCCTTCGCCCGCACCGAGGGCATTCTGGTCGAGCATGTCTACACGGCGAAGACCTGCGCCGGTTTCCTCGATCTGGTCGCTGATGGCACGATTCCGCCGGACGAACCGGCCTGCATCATCCACACCGGCGGGACGGCCTCGCTGTTCTCACAGCGTGAGCAATTCCAGACGGTGAACTGAATCGCCCGGGCCGGCGGTCAGAAGCGCGAGCGCGGCCGATAGGGCTGGGCCAGGTCGCGGGCATTGTTCAGTGCGAGCGCGAGCTCGGTGATGTGCAGGGCGAGAGCGCCCGAGAAGCGCGGTGCCTCCCCGCGTTGGATCGCTTCGGCCTGATCCGCGATGCCGCGCATGAAATCGATCTGCGAGGGAAAGCCAGGCAGGGCCTTGCTCATGGGTTTGGCTGGATAGGGCAGCTTGCGACCCGGTGCGGGCATCCAGGGCAGCGCGCGCCCAAGCTTCGCCTCCGCCTGCGTCAGGATGCGTCCGAGCAACGGCCGGGGCGCATCGGTCTCCTCGACATGGACCACCGAACGGTTGTCCCAGAGGTCGCGCACCGTCAGCGACCCCTTTTCGGCGAAGACCTGCAGCGAGCGGTCGCGCGGCGCGGCGAGCCCGTTCGTCAGCCTTGCGACGACGCCGGAGCGGAAGGTCAGGCAGCCCACGGAGAAATCCGGCGCCATCGTGATGCGCTCGGTACCCGGTCCCTTTTCGGGGAAGGTCACGGCCGAGAAGGCGGTCAGGCTCTCGACCGGCCCGAACAGCGTCACCAGCCAGGACAGCGCGTAGCCGGCGTGTTCCAGGGTGCAGCCGATCTCGAATTCGTGCAGCCCCGGCCAGGGCGCGCCCGAGCGCGAGCGCCAAGTCTCCCATTTGTCGCGGAAGACCGGGCCGTCCTCCATCGCGGCATAGACCAGACGCGGCGCACCGATCCGGCCGGAGCGCAGCGTATCCTCGACGAGGCGATGCGTGTCGCTGAGCCCGTTGGCGGGGGCGGTCGCGAGCGTCAGACCGGCGGCCTTAGCCTGTGCGACCAGCGCCTCGGCCTGCGCCAGCTCCATCGCCAGCGGCTTCTCGCAATAGACATGCTTGCCGGCGGCGAGCGCGCGGCTGGTGATCTCGAAATGACTCTCCGGCGTCGTCAGGTTGACGACGATCTGGACCGCCGGATCGGCCAACAGGGCGTCGAGGTCGGCATAGGCCGAAACGTTATGGAAGGCACGGAAGGCTTCGAGGCGCGCGGTATCGCGATCCCAGACGCCGGCAAGCGCGAGCGCCGGATGGTTCGCCAGCGTCGTCATGTAGTAGTCGGCGACGAAACCCGTGCCGACGAGCGCGATCTTCATGCCTGAACCCGTTCCGTCGGCCGGAAACCGACGGAACCGCCTCTAACAGGCAAGAATGAAGATCGGCTTTCGCAGAAGCGCGACTTAAGCGGCTCCGATCGCGTTCGACGGCGTCTGCCGGTCGGTGATCTGCTGGCCGAACAGGCTGCCGGCCAGCTCCACAGCGAGGCGGGCCGTCTGGCCGCGATCGTCGAGGAAGGGGTTGAGCTCGACGATGTCCATCGAGCGCACCAGCCCGGAATCGTGCAGAAGCTCCATCACCAGATGCGCCTCGCGATAGGTCGCGCCGCCCGGCACGGTGGTGCCGACGCCCGGCGCCAGCGGCGGATCGATGAAATCGACGTCGAAGGAGACATGCAGCACGCCGTTGGCGGCGCGCACCTTCTCGATCACCTGGCGGATCAGCACGCCGACACCGTGCTCGTCAATGGCGCGCATGTCGGCGATATCGACGCCGCGCGCCTTCACGGCGGCCTTCTCCAGCGGATCGATCGAGCGGATGCCGAACAGGCTGAGCTGCTCATACCGGATCGAGGCGCGCGGCTCGCTGCCGAGCAGGTCGTCGAGCCCGGCCTCGCCGCAGAGGAAGGCCGAGGACATGCCGTGCATGTTCCCGGAGGGCGAGATCGCCGGCATGTTGAAATCGGCATGGGCATCGAGCCAGAGCACGAAGAGCTTGCGGCCTTGCTCCTGCCAGTGGCGGGCGACGCCATTGACCGAGCCCATCGACAGGCTGTGGTCGCCGCCGAGGAAGATCGGCGTGTCGCCGGAGCGGGCGAGCTCGTAGGCGCGGGCGCTGAGCGCGCGCATCCAGGCGGCGATCTCGTTGTAGAAACGGGCATTGGCCGGCGCCGGGCCGTCGACCGGCGTCAGGTCGCGCGGCAGGATGTCGCCATGATCGCTGACCGCGTAGCCGAGGCTCTCCAGCACGCCGACGAGGCCCGCGGTCCGCAGGCCGGCCGGGCCCATCAGCGCGCCGCGGCGCGAGGCGCCGACCTCGATCGGGCAACCCAGCAGGGCGATGCGGCCCTGGGAAGCGGGAGCGTTCGGGGTGGAAGCGGTCATGCTGGCGATCCGTTCATGGGATTTCGATAGGCGTCAGGAGCCGATGCGCCGTCCATGGCGCATCGGCTTCCCCCTGTCGAGTGGCGCACGCGCGTAACCGGTTGATGTCAGCCGAGGCCGAGCACGCCGCGCAGCTTGGAGAGGTCTTCCGCCAGCGTGGTGATCATCGCCGCAAGCGCCTTGCGGTCGGCCTCGTTCAGCTTGTCATAGGTCTCGAAGCCGCCATCCCCGAGCCTGTACTTGGCCAGCGTCTTGTCGACGGTCTCGAAATTGGCGTCGATCTTCCCGGCCAGCGCCTTGTCTTCCTTGACGACGAGCGGGCGCAGCAGATCGACGATCTTCTTGGCGCCGTCGACATTGGCCTGGAAGTCCCAGAGATCGGTATGGCTGTAGCGGTCCTCCTCGCCGGAGATCTTGGTCGCCGCGACCTCCTCGATCAGCGCGGCCGCGCCGCCGACCATCTTGTCCGGCGGAACCGTCAGGCCCTTGATGCGGCCCTGCAATTCGGTGACGTCGGCGAGCAGCCCGTCGGCGAAGGAGGCGAGCCCCTCCGTGCTGTTCTTGGCGAAAAGCCCGTATTCGATGCGGTGGAAGCCGGTGAACTCGGGATCGGCCTCCTTCTTCTCGTGGTCGTCGGCGCGCGAGTCGATCTTGCCGTCGAGATCGCTGAACAATTCCGCGACCGGCTCGATCTTCTCGTAGGAAACGCGGGTCGGCGCGTAGAGCGCCCGGGCTCTGGCGAGGTCGCCGGCCTTGACCGCATCGGTGAAGGTCTTCGTATCCTTCACCAATTGGTCGACGCCCTTGGAGACATAGAGCTTGTACTCGGCGACCGGGGCCACGAGGTCGAGCGGCGAGGCAGCCCAAGCCGATCCGGCGGTCATGACGGCGATCAGGCTGGCACCGGCCAGCCCTGCGAAACGCAAGCGCATATCAATCTCCTGTCTTGCGGGGGGAAGTTTGGATCGAAGCGGATGCGATGCCGCGCGCGGCCCGGATCAGACCGGCGCCGAGATAGCTCCCGGCCTCGGGCACGCCGGGCAGGGCGAAGAAATAGCCGCCGCCGACGGGCTTGATGTATTCCTCCAGCGGCTCGCCATCGAGCCGCTTCTGCACGGCGATGAAGCTGCGCTCGAGGTCCTGCTGAAAGCAGATGAAGAGCAGCCCCATGTCGAGCTGCCCGGCGCGGGTGACGCCGTTGGAATAGTTGAAGGGCCGGCGCAGCATGCGGCTGCCTTCCGTCTCCGGCCGGCGCGGATTGGCCAGCCGGATATGGGCGTCGAGCTTGGTGCGCTTGCCCTCGGGATCGTCGGCATAGACGGGCTCGTCATATTCGCGCTTGCCGCCGAAGGGCGCGCCGCTCGCCTTCGCGCGGCCCATGATCTCCTCCTGCTCACCGAGGGGCGTGCGGTCCCAGCGCTCGACGAAATTCCGGATGATCCGGACGACCTGATAGCTGCCATTCACGGCCCAGTCCGGCTCACTGGGGCCGGATTGCACCCAGACGAGATGATCCATCAGCGTCTTGTTCGCCGCATCGGGATTGGCGGTACCGTCGCGGAAGCCGAGCAGGTTGCGGGCGCTTTCGGGCGGTTCGCCCGGTCTGGCATCGGTCGATTTGGACTGGCGTACCGGGACCGTACCCTCCTGCTTCCAGCGCAGCAGCAGGAGATCGGGCGCGTTTTTCAGGATGTCGCGCAGCGCATGGATATTGGTGTCGGCGGTATTGGCGCAGAATTGCAGCAGCAGATCGCCATGGCAGAGCGCGCCGTCGAGCGCGTCGTTGCGGAAGCGCTTCATCCGTTGCAAGTGCTTCGGCTTGAGCGGTCCGAGGCCGAAACGCTCGTCGAAGAGCGAGGCGCCGAGCGCCACGGTGACGGTGAGGTTGTCGGGCGCGATGACGGGGCCGAGGATGCCGCTATCGGGCGGTGGGAAGCCCGGATCGGCGGTCGGGGCCGGCCCGCCCTGCATCAGGAAGGCGATGCGCTCGCTCAGCAGGCGAAAGAGCCGTTCGAGTTCGTCGAGCGAGGTCGCGGTGACGTCGAAGGCGGCGACGAGGCCGGTGGCCGGGCGCGGGGTGACGATGCCGGCTTGATGGAGGCCGTGGAAGGGCTGGCGCTGGGCGGTCGCGTCGCTTTCCGGCGCCGCTGCCGGGTTCTGGACCGGTTCGCTCGCCGCCTGTGCCAGCGAAGCGCCGCCGAGAACCGCCGCGCCGCCGCTCAGCAGCGAGCGCCGCGAGGGCGAGAAGGGTTGGACCGGCCTGGTCATGACTTGCGCTCCGCTTCGGGCAAAGCGAGCGCCTTGCGCATCGCCGCGAGGTCCTCGGCCAGCGCCCGCGACACGCCGCCCGGCTTGGCATCCTCAGGCAGGGCCACGAGGTCGGTCCGGACACGTTCCGCCAGCGCGGGATCGATGCGCGCGGTCAAGGGCAGCAGCAGCTTGGCGATAGCGCGCGCGGCGATGAGTTCCTCGGGCGAGGTGGCCTCGCTGTCGGGTGACGAGAGGAGGCTGATCGCACCGGCCAGCATCGTGTCCGGCAGGATGGTGCGCTGGGCGAGCACGCTGCGGAAGGCCTCGGCGGCCGGTTTGACCCCGGATGCTGCGCCGGCCGAATCGTCGGCGAGAGCCGCGTGCAGCTTGCCGAAGAGGGTTTCGAGCTCGGCATCGCCGGCTGTCGCGGGGTGGAAGGCGGGCAGCAGCGCGGAGGCTTCGCGGCGCGCCTTGTCCACGGCCTGGATGTCGCCTGCGCCCTGCGCCTGTTCGAGCGTGTCGAGCGCCGCTCCCAGCGCGGCCGAGCGCTCGCTGAGGATCGCGCGGTATTCGGCGGCGGGGCCGACCATGTCCATCAGGGTCACGGCGAGGCGCGGTTGCGCAGTGGACGCCTGCACGATCAGGCGGCCGCGCTGCGCGCTGAGCAAACCGCAGGTGATGGCGTATTCGCCCGGATGGAGCTGCGTCGTCAGCCGGCGCGACTGGCCGGGCGCGATGTTCTCGCGTTCCTCCAGCACCATGACGCCGTCGAGGATTTCCCATTCCAGCACGCGCTCGCCGCGATTGGTCACGACGAAGCTGGCCTTGCCGGCGGGAATCGTCAGGGATGCGGGCTGGCAGGTGCGGTCGGTGATCGCGATGGCGATATCGCTCGTGCCGGCCTCGACGCTGCGCCGGGCGCCGGTGCCTGCCGCATAGACGAAGGCGCCGATGCCGCCACAGGCCAGCAGCAAGGTGCCGATGCCCGCAAGCTTGAGACGCGGTGAGCGACGCGTTTCGGGACGGGGCGCCGCTACGGTCTGCTCGTGCCGGCCGCCAGCAAGGAACAGGGCGAGCATCGGGACGAGGAAGGCGAGATAGGCGATGACCTCGCCGAGCGTCGCCCGCTCCTGATAGCCGAAGAAGCCGGAGAGGATCGCGCCCAGTGCGCCATCGGCCGGCAGGATCGTGCCAAGATCGTAGACGCCCTGCTGGAGCTGGTTCCAGAGCCCGGCTTCGTGCAGCGAGCGCACGGCATTCGCGACGAGCCCGGCCGCGACGAACAGAATCAGGATGCCGGTCCAGCGGAAGAAGCTGCGCAGGTTCAGCTTCATGCCGAGCGCATAGATCGCGTAACCGATGATGGCCGCCAACCCGATGCCAAGACCTGCTCCGATGGCGGGAGACCAGCCGCTGTTCTGCTGGAAGATCGCGAGCAGGAAGAAGACGGATTCCAGCCCCTCGCGGACCACGGCGAGGAAAGCGAGCCCGACCAGCGCGAGACCCTGATGGGCACCGGAAAGCGCTGCATCGACGCCGGCCTGGAGCTCGCCTTTGATCCAGCGCGCGGCCTTGCGCATCCAGAACACCATCGAGGTCAGCATCGCCGCGGCGATCAGGCCGATCACGGCCTCGAACAGTTCCTGGCCGCGCTGGGGCAACTCGCCAACGATGATGTCGAGCGCCGCACCCGCCGCGAGGCTGACCGCGCAGGCCAGGCCGACGCCGATCCAGAGCGCCGGCAGCCATTCGCGCCGCCCGCTCCTGACCAGATAGCTCGCGACGATGCCGACGATCAGCGCGGCCTCGATGCCTTCGCGGAGCATGATGAGGAACGGTACAATCACGGCGAACCCGGCTCGGTTGCACGTCGCGATCAGGCTATTCGCGGCGCAGACAGACCGTGCCTAGGCAGGCGCAGCGCAGGGGTCAACCAAATCCGTATTGTTTAGAATGATCGTAAAGTATCAAGTAGGGGTCGGATACTTACGAAAGCATGGCTGAATCGCGTATTCCGTCATGATCGCTCTTGTGGCGATCATCCACGTCTTGAGCGCCTTATCGCATGAACGAAGACGTGAATGGTCGGCACAAGCCCGACCATGACGGAAATGCCATCCCTTCAACGCCGCTTGAGCAGGATCATCTTCTCCTGCGTCATGTCGTGCATCGTGTAGGGGATGCCGCCGGTGCCGTAGCCCGAGACGCGCCGGCCGGCGAAGGGCATCCAGTCGGTCCGGAAGGTCGTGGGGTCGTTGACCATCACGGCCGAGGCATCGAGCCGGTTCGCCGCCCGCATCGCCACATCGATGTCTTGCGCGAAGATGCTGGCCTGGAAGGCGACAGGCAGCGAATTCGCCCGCGCAATCGCGTCGTCGAGCTTGCTGTAGCGGTAGATCGCGACTACCGGCCCGAAGACCTCCTCGCTGGAGATGCGGGCCGCCGGATCGGGATCGATCAGCACGGCCGGCTCCAGCGTCGTCTCGGACAGGCGCTTGCCGCCGGTGGCGAGCCGGGCGCCGCCCTTGATCGCCTCGTCGATCCAGGAGGCGACGCGGTCCGCCTCCTTCGGGATGATCAGCGGGCCGACTTCGGTGTCCTTCAGCGTGGGATCGCCGGTGCGCAGCTTCTTCACCCGGGCCACGAGCCGCTCGGTGAAGTCGTTGACGATGGCGTCATGGACATAGATGCGCTGCGTCGACACGCAAACCTGGCCGGCATGGTAGTAGCCGCCCTTCACGATCGGCTCGATGATCCCTTCGAGATCGGCGCTCTTGTCGACGATCGCCGGCGCGACGCCGCCATGCTCCAGCGCCGAGCGGGCGCCATGGGCGAGCTTGGAATGCAGGTACCAGCCGACCTTGGCCGAGCCGATGAAACTGAGGAAGGCGATGCGCGGATCGGTCGCGAATTTCTCCGCCAGCGCCGTCTCCAGCGGAACAAATGTCTGGCACCAGGCCTCCGGCAGCCCGGCCTCATGCACCAGCTTGACGAAATCGATGCAGGAGAGCGGCGTCGTGCCGGCCGGCTTGACGATGACCGGGCAGCCCACCGCGATCGCCGGCGCGACCTGATGCACGATCAGGTTGAGCGGGTGGTTGAAGGCCGAGATCGCCGCGACGATGCCGATCGGCTCCTTGGTGGTGAAGGCCCAGCGATCCGCCGCCGCCGCCGACAGTCCCATCGGAATCTCGCGCCCGGCGAAGTTCCTGAGCTCCTCGGCGGCATTGTAGACGCCGTCGACGGCGCGGTTTGCCTCGACGATCGCGTCGGGCAGCGGCTTGCCGCCCTCGCGCGCGATCTGCATGGCGAAATGGTCGCGCCGGGCTTCGAGGAGGCCTGCGAGCTTGCGCAGGATCGCGATGCGCTGATGCGGCTTCAGCCAGTTGTCGCGGTCCCTGAAGACGGCCTGCGCCGCCTGGAGCTTGCGTTCGAGCGCAGCCGCGTCGTCCGTCTCGATCTCGGTGATCGGGGCGCGGTCATAGGCCTGAACAACCCTGAGCATGGTCGTCTCCTTGAAATTGGGGTCGGCACAAAGGGAAGAGGCTGTTTGGCAACGCGCTGCGGTGAGGCAAATGGCGGTGCTTTCGAGAACCGGAGCGGAGCGTACGTTCGTACGCGAGCACCGGAAGCGCAGAATGCGCCGTCAGTTGCCCTCCGCAGTAGCGTTGACGAACAGTCTCTCAGGCGAGATCGACGTCCGGCACCTTGTTCCTGAGCTCCTCGACGAGGACGCGGGTGTTCTCGGAATAGTCGATCGGGCAATCGACGAGATGGACGCCGCCACCCTTGAAAGCGGCCTCCAGCGTCGGCACCAGCGCCTCGGCCGAGGTCACGCGCGAGCCCTTTGCGCCGTAGGCCTCGGCATAGCGCACGAAATCGGGATTGCCGAAGGTCATGCCGTAGTCGGGGAATTTGTCGACGGCCTGCTTCCAGCGGATCATGCCATAGGCGCCGTCATTGAGGACGAGCACGACGAGGTTGAGTCCGAGCCGGACCGCCGTCTCCATCTCCTGCGAGTTCATCATGAAGCCGCCATCGCCGCAGACGGCCATGACGCGCCGTTCGGGATGCAGCATCGCCGCCATCATCGCCGAGGGGAGCCCTGCGCCCATCGTCGCCAGCGCATTGTCGAGCAGGAGCGTATTGGCGACATGGGTGCGGTAGTTCCGCGCGAACCAGATCTTGTACATGCCGTTGTCGAGGCAGACCATGCCGTCCTCCGGCATCACCGCGCGCACGTCATGGACGAGCCGCTGCGGCGTCACCGGGAAGCGGTCCTCCTCGGCGCGGGCATTGATCTTGGCCAGGATCTTCTGACGCAGCTCCAGCGTCTGCTTCTGCTCGGGCAGCTTGTCTTCCAGCCGGTCGGCGAGCCCCGTCATCGTGACACCGATATCGCCGATGACCTCGGCATCGGGGTGGTAGACTTGCTCGACATTGGCCGACTGGAAGCCGAGATGGATCACCTTCGGCCCCCCGGCATTGCGCATCAGGAAGGGCGGCTTCTCGATCGTGTCGTGGCCGACGGCGATGATTAGGTCGGCCGCGGCGACAGCCTCGTGGACGTAGTCGCCCTCGGAGAGCGCTGCGGTGCCGAGATAGAGGTTGGAGCCGCCGGTGACGGCGCCCTTGCCCATCTGCGTGTTGAAGAAGGGCAGGCCGATGCGGCGCACCGCAGCCGAGAGCGGCTCGACCAACCGCGGCCGGTTGCCGGCGGCGCCGATCATCACCAGCGGCCGCTTGGCGGCGAGGATCATCCGGGCAGCGTGGTCGAGCGGGGCAGGCGGCGCGATGGGCCGGTCGAGCGGATGAACCGGGATCATCGGGATATCCTCGACCTCCTCGGCCGCGATATCTTCGGGCAGTTCGAGATGGACCGGGCCAGGCCGCTCCTCCATCGCGACGCGGAAAGCGTCGCGCACCACCGAGGGTATGCTGGCGGGGCTGACGATCTGGCGCGTCATCTTGGTCAGCGGGCGCATCGAGGCGACGACGTCGACAATCTGAAAGCGTGCCTGCTTGGCGGTCATGATCGCCTTCTGCCCGGTAATCAGGATCATCGGCATCGCGCCGAGATGGGCATAGGCCGCCCCCGTCGAGAAATTCAGCGCGCCGGGGCCGAGCGTCGCGATGCAGACGCCGGGCCGGCCCGTCAGCCGCCCATGCGTCGCGGCCATGAAGGCGGCGGCTTGCTCGTGCCGCGTCAGCACGAGCTCGATCTTCGATTTGCGCAGGGATTCGACGACGTCGAGATTTTCCTCGCCGGGAACGCCGAAGACGCGGTCGACGCCCTCGTTCTCGAGCGCTTCGACCAGAAGATCGGAACCCTTCTTCATCGCCGGAGCCTTTCGTGGAAGCAGCTTCACGGAACCGCAAAGCTAGGCTTCCGACGTAGGAAGGCAACCGGGGACATGTCAGGGCGCGCGGCGCATGGCTGTCCTGCCCGGCGGCGGCTTGAAGCGAACGGGCCGATCCTCGCTCAGGCCGCCTGTTTCAGCGCGATCTCGAAGGGCGAGAAGGTGACTGCGCCGCCTTGCACGGTGACCAGCGTGTTGCAGGGCAGGGCCTGCCAGCATTCGCGGGCGGCATCGACTGGCTCGGAGGCGACGACGACGCTGTCGGGCCGTTCGCAGACATAGAGGCTGGGCGGCTTGGCGTCCGAGGACCAGCGGATCGCGTGGATGCTGTCGCCGTCGGCGAGCGCCGCCGCGCAACGCAATGGTTCGCGAATACCGGCCTGCTCCATCAGAGAAAACGCGTCACGGAGCGCCGCTGCCAATGCGTCGCCCGGCGCCATGCCTTCGGCCAGATGGGAGAGGGCGAGCAGAAACAGCGCTTCCGAGTCGGTCGTGCCGGCGCGGACGCCATAGAGCGCATCAGGGATCAGCGCCTCCAGCCGTCGGCGGATCGTGCCGTACCCGCCGATCTGGCCGTTATGCATGAAAAGATAGCGGCCATGGACGAAGGGGTGGCAATTCGCCCGCGTCGTCGCGGTGCCGGTCGCTGCGCGGACATGGGCGAAGAACAGATGCGAGCGCACCTGCCGTGCGATCGAGAGCAGGTTCTCGTCGGACCAGGCGGGACGCACCTCGCGATACTGGCCGGGCTCGGGCCGCTCGCCATACCAGCCGACGCCGAAGCCATCGCCATTGGTGCCGGTCTTGGCCTCCTCGGCATGGAGCGACTGGTGGATCAGCGAATGGCAGGGCGAGGCGACGAAGTCCTCAAGGAAGACGGGAACGCCGGAATAGGCGAGGAAGCGGCACATCGGCGCCTCGAATCGAAGGTTGGAAGCAGGTCGGAGAATATTGTTCTCCGAAGATGAACGCGACCATAACGGCTAATCTCCGACCGGGCGAGCGGAGACGCGCGATTGCAATTTGTTGCCGCAAAAACGGGCAGTTCCATGCTTCGTCTTTCGTCCAATGGATAAGGCCCGCACAGTCTTGCGTGAAACGCATCCCTCCTATACCGATCCTGCCGACAAAGGGCGGAAACGGCGCAGAATTGCGTCCACTCGGGAGCGGAAGCGTGAAGGGTCTCCTCGCCATCAGCCGTGTCATCGACGCGGTCAACGGCCAGATCGGCAAGAAGATCGCCTGGCTGATCCTCGTCGCGGTGATCGTGGCGGCGGTCAACGCGATCATCCGCAAGGTCTTCAACGTCTCGTCGAATGCCTGGCTCGAGCTGCAATGGATGCTGTTCGGCGCGGTCTTCCTGATGTGCGCGTCATGGACGATGCAGGTGAAGGAGCACATCCGCATCGACATCGTGAACGCCACGCTGCCGAAGCGCGTTCGCCAGTGGATCGAGCTGCTGGGCCATCTGTTCTTCCTGATGCCGTTCTGCCTGTTGATCGTCTACCATTCCTGGCCGTTCTTCACGCGCTCCTATGCGATCAACGAGCAGTCGCTTTCGGCCGGCGGCCTGCCGCAATGGCCGGCCAAGGGGCTGGTCATCGTCGGCTTCGTGATGCTGACCTTCCAGGGCATTTCCGAGATCATCAAGACGATCGCGATCATGCGCGGCGATCTCGAGGACCATGAGGCGGCGCTCGGCCATGCCGCGGCGGCCGAGGCGGAAGCCCAGCGCCTGCTCGACCAAGCCAAGGAACAGGGCCTCGCCTCGTGAGCGGCCCGCAAGAAGTCCGGAACCGTCCCATGCACGCTCATCGCCTTCCGCGCGTCGCAGGCCTGCTGCTCACGCTCACCGTCATTGCCTTCTTCGGCCTGCATACCGGCGACGCCCTTGCGGCGGGCGGCGGTGTCGGCGACTTCCTGCGCGTCAACATGGCGCCGGTGATGTTTGCCACGCTGGTCGTCTTCCTGCTGCTCGGCTATCCCGTCGCCTTCGCGCTCGCCGCCAACGGCCTGCTCTTCGCGTTGATCGGCATCGATCTCGGCCTGTTCCAGGAGAACTTTCTGCAGGCCCTGCCCGAGCGCATCTATGGCACGATGAACAACGACGTGCTGCTGGCCGTGCCGTTCTTCACCTTCATGGGGCTGGTCCTGGAGCGGTCCGGCATGGCGGAGGACCTGCTCGACACGATCGGCCAGCTCTTCGGGCCGATCCGCGGCGGTCTCGCCTATGCGGTGATCTTCGTCGGCGCCCTGCTCGCCGCGACCACCGGCGTCGTCGCGGCCTCGGTGATCTCGATGGGCCTGATCTCGCTGCCGATCATGCTGCGCTACGGCTATGACCGGCGCCTCGCCTCTGGCGTCATCGCCGCGTCGGGTACGCTCGCGCAGATCATCCCGCCCTCGCTCGTCCTGATCGTGCTCGCCGACCAGCTCGGCCGCTCGGTCGGCGACATGTACGAGGGCGCCTTCATCCCGGGCCTCGTGCTCTCGGCGATGTATGCGGGCTACGTCTTCCTCGTCACCATGGTCTATCCCGGTCGCGCGCCCGGCCTGCCGCCGGAGGCGCAGACCCTGCGCGATGCCGACGGCCAGACGCGGCGCCTTTCGCTGCTCGTCGTTACAGTGATCTCGCTGGTGCTCGCCTATGCCTATATGAAGCTCTTCACCACCCTGAAGGCCGGCGCCGATTTCGTGGTGCTGACGATGTCGCTGATGGTGGCGATCTCCTTCGTCATCGCGCTGATCAATAAGTTCCTGAAGCTCAATCTGCTCTCGCGCATGACCGAGCAGGTCATCTTCGTGATGGTGCCGCCGCTGGCGCTGATCTTCCTGGTGCTCGGCACGATCTTCATCGGCGTCGCCACGCCGACTGAAGGCGGCGCAATGGGCGCGGCCGGTGCGATCCTGCTCGCCTATGGAAAGAAGCGCATGACCTTCGACCTGCTGAAGCAGGCGACGGAATCGACCGCCAAGCTCTCGGCCTTCGTGCTCTTCATTCTGGTCGGCGCGCGCGTCTTCTCGCTGACCTTCTACGGCGTCAACGGCCATCTCTGGGTCGAGCATCTGCTGGTCGGCCTGCCCGGCGGCGCGACAGGCTTCCTGATCGTCGTCAACGTGATGGTCTTCCTGCTCGCCTTCTTCCTCGACTTCTTCGAGCTGGCCTTCATCATCGTGCCACTGCTCGGACCTGCCGCGGAGAAGCTCGGCATCGACCTGATCTGGTTCGGCGTCATCCTCGGCGTGAACATGCAGACCTCTTTCATGCATCCGCCCTTCGGCTTCGCGCTGTTCTTCCTGCGTTCGGTCGCGCCGAAGAACCCCTACCGGGATCGCGTCACCGGCCGGATGATGGAGCCGGTCACCACCGGCCAGATCTACTGGGGCGCGGTGCCCTTCGTGGTGATCCAGTGCATCATGGTCGCGCTCGTCGTGATCTTCCCGAGCATGGTGATGCACTACAAGGCCTCGGCCGTGCAGCTCGACCAGAAAGCGATCGACAAGCAGTTCGACTCGATCCAGATTCCCGGGCTCGGCGGCTCAGGCCTGCCGGGCGGGTTTGACCTGAACGCGCCGCCGGTCATCGGCACGCCGCCCAAGCCGTAAGGCGGGCTGCGTCGTGACGGGGGCGGCCGGCAGGCTGATCGCTTTGGCAGCGCTCGCGCTCGCGGCGGTGCCGGGCACCGCCTGGGCGGCGGGCGATATCGGCGGGGAGAGCATGGGTGCCGGCTGGGCTTTGCCCTTTGCCGGCATGCTGCTCTCGATTGCGCTGGGGCCGGTGCTGTTCCCGCATCTCTGGGAGCACCATTATGGCAAGTTCGCCGGTTTCTGGGCTGCGCTGACGCTGGTGCCGCTCGTGCTGCTGCGCGGCGCCGATCCCGCGCTGGGCGCACTGCTGCATACCGCGCTGCTCGACTACATCCCCTTCATCATTCTGCTCTTCGCGCTCTTCACCATCGCGGGCGGCATCCTGATCTCGGGCAACCTGCACGGCACGCCGGCGACCAACACGGTCCTGCTGGCGATCGGCACGGTGCTAGCGAGCTTCGTCGGCACCACCGGCGCCTCGATCATCATGATCCGGCCGGTGCTGCGGGCGAATGACGACCGGCGCTTCAACGTCCATGTCGTGGTCTTCTTCATCTTCCTGGTCTCGAATATCGGGGGATCGCTGACCCCGCTCGGCGACCCCCCGCTCTTCCTCGGCTTCCTGCGCGGCGTCGACTTCTTCTGGACCACGACGCATCTGCTGCCGGAGACGGCCTTTGCCGTCGTCGTGCTGCTCGTGCTGTTCTACGCGCTCGACAGCTGGTTCTTCCGCAAGGAGGAGGGCTTTCCAAAGCTCAAGGACCCGACGCCGGACCGCGCTATCAAGCTCTGGGGCAAGGTCAACATCCTGCTGCTCGCCGGCGTCATCGCCGCGATCCTGATGTCGGCGAACTGGAAGCCGGGCGTCGCCTTCACCGTCCATGGCGTTGCCGTCGAGGGCCAGAATCTGCTGCGCGATGTCGTCCTGCTCGTCCTTGCCGGCCTGTCGCTCAAGCTGACACCCGGGCCGGTCCGCGCGGGCAATGAATTCTCGTGGGGGCCGATCAAGGAAGTCGCCAAGCTCTTCGCCGGCATCTTCATCTGCATCATTCCGGTTCTGGCGATGTTGCAGGCCGGGAAGGCCGGTGCCTTCGCCTCGCTGGTCGCACTGGTCAGCAATGCCGACGGCAGCGCCAACACGACAGCCTATTTCTGGCTGACCGGCGCGCTCTCCTCCTTCCTCGACAACGCGCCGACCTATCTCGTCTTCTTCGAGCTGGCGGGCGGCGATCCGAAGGCGCTGATGACGACGGGAGCGCTGACGCTTGCCGCGATCTCGGCCGGCGCGGTCTTCATGGGCGCCAACAGCTATATCGGCAATGCCCCGAACTTCATGGTCTACGCCATCGCCAAGGACCGGAAGGTTAAGATGCCGTCGTTCTTCGGCTACATGCTCTGGTCCGGCGCGATCCTGATCCCGCTCTTCGTGGTGCAGACGCTGCTGTTCTTCCGGTAAACCAGGGTGTCATTGAAGGAAGGGTGTCATCCCGTGCGCGCTGCAGCATGAAAATGCTGCTGCGCAGACACGGGACCGTCCTCCGTAAAGGGCGCCCTCTCCGCGCGTTCCGAAAAGGCGCCTTATCCTGCGCGCGGTCCCGTGTCTGCGCAGCGGCACTTCGCGCCGCAGCGCGCACGGGATGACCGCGTGTCACGGCCGCCCGGCCGGTACGCCCTCGCGGATCTTCGCCGAGAACTGCGGATCGTCCAGCGAGAGCGTGCGCGCGTGGTCGCCGATGCGGGCGGCCCGGACCAGCTCCTCCAGCGGGATATCCTGCCGGATCGCACCGATCTGCTGGAGATAGCCCGGCAGATAGCCTGACAGCAGCACGCGCGGGTCCAGCGGCAGCGAGAATTTCCAGCCCGGCGAGACGCTGGCGACGAGGTGGTACACCACCGTGGTGCAATTGGTCGTCAGCGTGTTGTACCAGCGCGGCTTGGCGGCGAGGTCGTTGATATCCCCGATATAGGCGACGAGCAGGTCGCGCGCTTGAGCTCCCGAGGCGCTGAGACGGAAAAGCCGGGCATCCTCGCGCCGCGCATGGGTGCGCAAGCCCACGATGTCGCGCTCGTCAGCAGCGACATAGGCCATCTCGTAGCTGCGGAAGAAGCCGGCCAGCGCTGACCAATCCTCGCCCTTCTCGCGCCGCACCTCGATTGAGATGGTGAGCGGGACGGAATCGGAAAACGTGAAGCTGATCATCAGATGCGCAATCGTCTCGCCTGACCAGTAGGTCAGGATCGCGTCGGCGCCGGTGATGGACGCGAGATTGTAGCGCCGCGTCTCCCAGCGCTGGTCGTAATCGGTCTCGGTGCGCCAGCGGAAATCGCGGAGATTGGAGACGGTGATCGCCTCGCCCTCCCGCGCGATGCTGGGCAGTTTCGCGAGTTCGGGAATCCAGTCGCGGTCATGCGAGGGCTGGAAGCTGCTCCACCACCCGAGCAGGCCGACGAAGACCATGGCGAAGCCGAGCGACAGGCGCAGGTCGCTGGTCCAGACGCCGACGAGCCCGGCCAGGGCTGCGATGCCGAAGCCGATCGCGGCGACGGTCGCGATGGCGCCGGACAGGCGGAACAGCAGGAAGCCTGCGCCCCAGGTCGCAGCACCGAGAACGACGAGGGTGAGGAGAAGCTTCAGCACAATCAAAAAGAGGCGGCCCATGGCCGCCTCTCGTAACCGATTTCTCGATCCATCCCAAACGCCGTCATCCCGGATGGACGCGGCTTCCGTCGGACGGTCCCGTGTCTGCGCAGCAGCATTCACATGCTGCAGCGCACGGGATGACAGGCAGGTCTCAGGCCGCGAGCGAGCTCGTCGGCGCGGCCGCCTTCACGGCGTCGTCGACATGGTCCTCGAACTTGGCGAAGTTCTTGGCGAACATGCCGACGAGGTTCTTCGCGGTCTCGGCGAAGGCTGCCTTATCGGCCCAGGTCTTGACGGGGTAGAGGATATGCGGCTCGACGCCGGGCACCGAGCTCGGCACCGCGAAGCCGAAATAGGGATCGCGGCGGAAATCGGCGCGGTTGAGCGAGCCGTCGAGCGCCGAGGAGAGCAGGCGGCGGGTGACACGGATCGGCATGCGCCGGCCGGTGCCGTATTTGCCGCCGGTCCAGCCGGTGTTCACCAGCCAGCAATCGACATGATGCTTGGCGATGAAGTCGCGAAGCAGGTTGGCGTATTCGGACGGGTGCCGCGGCAGGAAGGGCGAGCCGAAGCAGGTCGAGAACTCGGGTTCGACGCCGGTCAGTCCGCGCTCCGTGCCGGCGACCTTGGCGGTGTAGCCGGAGAGGAAGTGGTACATCGCCTCGGCCGGGGTCAGCTTGGCGATCGGCGGCATCACGCCGAAGGCGTCGGCAGTGAGCATCACGATGTTCTTCGGGATGCCGGCGCGGCCGGTGCGCGAGGCGTTCGGGATGAAGTCGAGCGGATAGGCCGAGCGGGTGTTCTCGGTCTTGCTCTGATCGTCGAAATCGACCTCGCGGGTGATCGGGTCCATGACGATGTTCTCGAGCACGGTGCCGAAGCGCAGCGAGGCCGCGTGGATCATCGGCTCGGCCTCGGCCGAGAGCCGGATCGTCTTGGCGTAGCAGCCGCCCTCGAAATTGAAGATGCCCTCCTTCGACCAGCCATGCTCGTCGTCGCCGATCAGCGTGCGCTCGGGATCGGCGGAGAGCGTGGTCTTGCCGGTGCCGGAGAGGCCGAAGAAGATCGCGGAATCGTCCTTGGCGCCGACATTGGCCGAGCAGTGCATCGGCACCACGCCCTTGGTCGGCAGGACGTAGTTCAGATAGGTGAAGACCGATTTCTTCATCTCGCCGGCATAGGCCGAACCGCCGATCAGCACGATCTTGCGGGTGAAGTCGATGGCGACGACGGTCTCGCTGCGGCAGCCATGGCGCTTCGGATCGGCCTTGAAGCTCGGCAGATCGACGATCGTCATCTCCGGCACATAGGCGTTGATCTCGTCGCGCGGCGGGCGGATCAGCAGGTTGCGGATGAAGAGCGAGTGCCAGGCCATCTCGGTGAAGACGCGGGCCTTGACGCGGTGGACGGGATCGGCGCCGCCATAAAGGTCCTGCGCGAACAGCTCCTTGCCTTCGGCATGGGCCAGGAAATCGGCCAGAAGCGTCTCGAAATGCTCTGGGCTCATCGCCTGGTTGTTGTCCCACCAGACGGTGTTTTCGGTCAGCGCGTCGCGCACCGTGAACTTGTCCTTGGGCGAACGGCCGGTATGGGTACCGGTATCGGCGCAGAGCGCGCCGCCGCGGGCGAGCTGGGATTCGCCCCGATCCAGAGATGCCTCATAGAGCTGCGGCGCTTCCAGGTTCCAGTGCACAGCCTTCAGCTTGCGGAAGCCGAAGCCCTCGGCGCCTTGGGCGGCATTGAACTGACCGTTATTGTCCACTGAATTCCTCCGGAGGCCGGCCATGCTGTCGGCGGCCCGTTGTCTTCACGAATGCGCCGGGGCCGGTGGCAGGGCCCAGGCGTCGAAGGCGAGGCCGTGGAGGCTGCAGGGTTTCGCGATCCCTGACAGCCTCTGCAGGCCACGATGGTCTTTAAGGCGATGCGGCGCCTCGCTCAAGTCATTGAAAAGGCCCGGTGACCTTGCGTCGGCTTCTAAATCGATTGAATTTCAACCTGTGGTAAATGGCCGCGCGCCGGTGCCGCGACCGATCTCGTATGCGGTTTCTGCGCGTTCATGCTGCCTTGGCACGCGCCTGTGCGGCCAGTTCCGCAAGGACGCGCCGCAAGGTGCCGGGGCTATCCACAGAGGCCGGGAAGGGCAGGCGCAACGTCGCGCTGCCGAGCGCCATGTCGAGCCCGTCCGGATCGAGCCCGATGGCGCGCCAGTCGCCGGGCTTCGCCCCGAGCAGCCCGGTCGCATAGAGGCCGATCGCGTCGGCATGATCCTCGTTCATATGCGCGACGGCGCCCGCCTCGACCTCTGCAAGGGCGGCGGCATGGGCAGGGTCGCTCAACAGGTCGGTTGGGGTCGGCGCGAAGGCACGCGCGAAGCCGCCATTCAGGCTGGCGCCTTCGATATCGAGGGCGAAGAAGGAGAAATCCGGGAAATCGGCATAGAGCGCCGATTTCGGCTGGCGCGCGAGATAGCGCCGGCGGATGCGGGCTCCCTCCTCGCTCTCGCGTTCGATCTTGCGGGCGCGGACCTTCAGCGTGATCCGCGCATGGGCGAGCGGGTCGCCCTTGCCGCCGGGCGAGATCAAGAGCGAGGCGCGCGGATTGGCCGCTAGATTGCCGGTATGGGCGGCGAGCCCCGAGATCAGGATGACCGGTGTGCCTTGGATATCAGTTGCGATCCCCACGAGGCTCGCCGAGGGGTGCCCATCCGGACCGAGCGTGGCCAGCGCGGCGGAGCGGGCCTCGCGCAGCAGGGCCTTGGCCTCCGCGCGCACGGCTTCGTCCATCGGCTGAATCACGTCCTTGGTGGCCTTGGCCATGGAACCTCCCTGCGATTTCCGGCTTGTGATACGGGGTCATAGGCAAATCGCCACGTCCCGGCTAGATTGCCGCCATGCTTTGGCCCCTCTCGCGCGGGAGGGGAACCCTGTATTGCAACGAGAACAAGAGACGAAAGCCTTATGCCAACGATTGCGCTGGTCGATGACGACCGCAACATCCTGACATCGGTTTCGATCGCCCTCGAGGCCGAGGGCTATCGCATCATGACCTATACGGATGGTGCCTCGGCCCTCGACGGGTTGAAGCAGAACCCGCCGGATCTGGCGATCTTCGACATCAAGATGCCGCGCATGGACGGCATGGAGCTGCTGCGCCGACTGCGCCAGAAATCGGACTTGCCCGTGATTTTCCTCACCTCCAAGGACGAGGAGATCGACGAGCTCTTCGGCCTGAAGATGGGCGCCGACGACTTCATCCGGAAGCCGTTTTCACAGCGCCTGCTGGTCGAGCGCGTCAAGGCGATCCTGCGCCGGGCCGGCGCCAAGGACCCGACCGTCGCTCCGCGCGCCGAAGATGCCAAGGCGCTGGAGCGCGGCCTGCTGCGCATGGATCCGGAGCGCCATACCTGCACCTGGCGCGGCGAGCCGGTGACGCTCACCGTCACCGAGTTCCTGATCCTGCAATCGCTGGCGCAACGCCCGGGCGTGGTCAAGAGCCGCAACGCCCTGATGGACGCGGCCTATGACGACGAGGTCTATGTCGACGACCGCACCATCGACAGCCACATCAAGCGCCTGCGCAAGAAGTTCAATCAGGTCGATGCCGAGTTCGACATGATCGAGACGCTCTACGGCGTGGGCTATCGCTTCAAGGAAACCTGAGGCAAGGAGAGCGCGGCGCGCCGGATTCGCCGTCGCCGTCATCCCGAGCGGAAAGCAAGCCGCAGCCATGGCAACCGTCGACAACAAAGCGTCAGCGCCGCCGTCGGGCTGGCGCGCCGTGCTGCGTCGCCGCGTCGGCATCGCCTGGCGGCGCATGGCGCGCGCGATCTCGCTGCGCGCCGCCTCCAGCCTGACGCGCCGCATCCTCGTCCTCAATCTCGGCGGGCTCGTGGCGCTGCTGATCGGCTTCCTTTACCTCAATCAGTTCCGCGAGGGGCTGATCGAGGCGCGCGTCCAGAGCCTGCTCACTCAGGGCGAAATCATCGCCGGCGCGATCGCGTCTTCCGCGACCGTCGAGATCGACACGATCACCATCGACCCGGACAAGCTTTTGCAGCTTCAGGCTGGCGAAAGTGCCGGCATCGCCGAGGACCCGCTCGATTTCTCGATCAATCCCGAGAAGGTCGCCCCGCTCCTGCGCCGCCTGGTGACACCGACCAAGACCCGGGCCCGGGTCTACGACAAGGACGGCATGCTGACCATCGACTCGCGCAGCCTCTATTCGCGCGGCGACGTTCTGCGCCTCGACCTGCCGCGCGTCGGCGAGCCCGACGAGCCGCCGCTGCTGGAGCGCACCTGGAACATGCTGCGCAACCGGCTCGGCAAGGCCGATGTCCCGACCTATGATGATTTCGAGAACGCCAACGGCAAGTCCTATCCGGAGGTCGCCCGCGCCCTGAACGGCGCGCCGGCCAGCGTCGTGCGCGTCAACACCCGCGGCCAGACCATCGTCTCGGTCGCCGTTCCCGTGCAGCGTTTCCGCACCGTGAAGGGCGCGCTGCTGCTCTCCACGCAAGGCGGTGATATCGATGCCGTGATCGCCTCGGAGCGTTTCGCGATCTTCCAGGTCTTCGCGGTCGCGGCCGGCGTGATGATCGTGCTCTCGATCCTGCTGGCCGGCACCATCGCCGAGCCGATCCGCAAGCTCGCGGAGGCGGCGCAGCGCGTGCGGCGCGGCGTCAAGTCGCGCGAGCAGATCCCGGATTTCAGCAACCGCCATGACGAGATCGGGCATCTCTCCGGCACGCTGCGCGACATGACCAAGTCACTCTACAGCCGCATCGAGGCGATCGAGAGCTTCGCGGCCGATGTCGCGCACGAGTTGAAGAACCCGCTGACCTCGCTGCGCAGCGCGGTCGAGACCCTGCCGCGCGCCCGCAACGAAGATTCGCGCGAGCGCCTGCTTGCCGTGATCCAGCACGATGTCCGCCGGCTCGACCGCCTGATCTCGGACATTTCCGACGCCTCGCGGCTCGATGCCGAGCTCGCCCGCAACGATTCCGCCCCGGTCGATGTGGCGCAGGTGCTCAGCGCCGTCGTGACCATCCAGAACGAGACGCGGCGCGACGGCCAGGCGAAGATCGAACTGAGCAGCGACCGGCGCAGCCAGCGCCTGGGCGACGACGCCTTCCTCGTGCTCGGCCACGATTCCCGCATCGGCCAGGTCCTGGTCAACCTGATCGATAATGCCCGTTCCTTCTCGCCGCCCGACAAGCCGGTGAAGGTCGTGCTCTCGCGCGTCGCCAACGACGTGCTCGTCGCCGTCGAGGACGAGGGGCCGGGCATCGAGCCGCACGCGCTGGAGCGCATCTTCGAGCGCTTCTACACCGACCGCCCGAACGAGGGCTTCGGCCAGAATTCCGGGCTCGGCCTCTCGATCTCGCGCCAGATCGTCGAGGCGCATCGCGGCTCGATCCGGGCCGAGAACCGGCTCGGCCCCATCGGCCCCGACGGCGAGGCGGAGCGACTCGGTGCCCGCTTCATCGTCTGCCTGCCGGCGGCCTATGCCCATGCAGCCTGAGGCCGAGATGGCCGGCAGGCCAGCACTGGAGCGAACCCGTATCCACGCGACCGTCATCGCCGTTGGCGAGGCGGGAATCCTGATCCGCGGCGCGTCCGGCAGCGGCAAGTCGACGCTCGCGCTCGCGCTGGTCGCGCTCGCGGCGCAGGCAGGCCGGTTTGCGCGGCTCGTTGCCGACGACCGCACGGAACTCGTGGCCGCCGGTGAACGGCTGGTGGCGCGTCCCGTCGCTCCCCTGGAAGGGCTCGTCGAGCGCCGGGGACTCGGCCTGACCCCGGAGCCTTATGCGGGCGCTGTCGTCGTCAGGCTGATCGTCGACCTGGACGCGGAGGAGCCGCCGCGGATGCCCGAGCCCGAGGACCTCGTCGACAGCCTTGTCGGCATCGACCTCCCGCGCCTGCGCATGACGGGCCGTGCCGGCGACGAGAGGCTTGCGCTGAACGCGCTGGACTTATTCACAGAGGCCGAGCGCTAACCACGATTTTGACAAGTTCGACGGCTGACGGCTTGCGCAGACCGCGCGCCTGACGCATAAACCGCGACCTTGTCCGGGCGCTGACGGCGCTCTCCGGTGCTGGATTGAATGATCGGACTGGTCCTCGTGACGCATGGGCATTTGGCGACGGAGTTCCGCGCTGCGCTCGAACACGTCGTCGGCCCCCAAAAGAACCTCGCGACCATCGCCATCGCTCCCGATGACGACATGGAGAGCCGACGCCGCGATATCATCGCGGCGGTCGAGCAGGTCGAGACAGACCGTGGCGTCATCATCCTGACCGACATGTTCGGCGGTACGCCCTCGAACCTGGCGATCTCGGTGATGGAGCCCGGCCGCATCGACGTCGTCGCGGGCGTCAATCTGCCGATGCTGATCAAGCTCGCCAGCGTCCGCGAGGAGAAGACCCTCGACGAAGCCGTCACCAGCGCGCAGGATGCGGGGCGAAAATACATCACGGTCGCCAGCCGCGTGCTGGCCGGCAAGTAACCGCGCCGCGAGAGGGGCAGGATGGACGACGACTGCGACTGCCCCGATGTCGACATTCCCACCGGGGCCCTCTACGGCGAGTTCGAGATCGTCAACAAGAAGGGGCTGCACGCCCGCGCCACCGCGAAATTCGTGCAATGCGCCGCCCGCTACGATGCCGAGATCACGGTGAGCCGCTGTGGCGAGACGGTCGGCGCCACCTCGATCATGGGCGTGCTGACGCTCGGCGCCGGCATCGGCTCGACGATCACCATCGTCGCCACGGGCACGGAAGCGAAACCGGCGCTCGACGCGCTGGCAGCCCTGATCGCCGACAAGTTCGGCGAAGGGGAATAGAGCGCGGCAGGCGCTCGTCGGCTGGGTCCAGGCGGGCTTCGGTTGGACCGAGATCGTCGGCGGCATTATCTCCTTGTGTTTTGTCGCCTGGTTCTTCGTCGAACTCCTGCGCGGCCGGATATCGTTGCGGCCCTCGCACGGCATTGGCTGGCTTTGACGCCTCCAATCCGGCGTCCGCCAATCATATAAAGACATCTTTATATCTTTGATTGCCTTTCGCTCCGCGCGCTGCTAGAGAGCGCGCCATCATTCAGGCTGAGCGATTGGAGCCACCCGTGTCGGATTATATCGTCAAGGACATCTCGCTTGCGGATTACGGCCGCAAGGAAATCAACATGGCCCAGGACGAGATGCCGGGCCTGATGGCGATCCGCGCCGAGCACAAGGGCAAATTCCCGCTCAAGGGCGCCCGCATCGCCGGCTGCCTGCACATGACCATCCAGACCGCCGTGCTGATCGAGACGCTGAAGGATCTCGGCGCCGACGTGCGCTGGTCGTCCTGCAACATCTTCTCGACCCAGGACCACGCCGCCGCCGCGATCGCCGCGACCGGCACCCCCGTCTTCGCCATCAAGGGCGAGACGCTGGAGGAGTACTGGGAATACGTGCTGAAGACCGCGACCTGGGGCGACGGCGGCACGCCGAACATGATCCTCGACGATGGCGGCGACCTGACCATGCTGATCATCCTCGGCGCCGAGGCCGAGGCCGGCAAGGCCGAGTTCCTCGACAAGCCGGGCAATGAGGAAGAGACGATCTTCTTCGCGCTGATCAAGCGCCAGCTTAAGGTCAATCCGGGCTGGTTCACCAAGACCCGCGCCGCGATCAAGGGCGTCTCCGAGGAGACCACGACGGGCGTGCACCGCCTCTACGAGCTGGCCAAGGCCGGCCGCATGCCCTTCCCGGCGATCAACGTCAACGACAGCGTCACCAAGTCGAAGTTCGACAACCTCTATGGCTGCCGTGAATCGCTGGTCGACGCCATCCGCCGCGGCACCGACGTCATGATGTCGGGCAAGGTCGCGGCCGTCGCCGGCTACGGCGACGTCGGCAAGGGCTCGGCCGCCTCACTGCGTCAGGCCGGTTGCCGCGTGCTCGTGACCGAGATCGACCCGATCTGCGCCCTGCAGGCGGCGATGGAGGGCTATGAGGTCGTCACCATGGAGGACGCCGCCCCGCGCGCCGACATCTTCGTGACCGCCACCGGCAACCTCGACGTCATCACCGTCGAGCACATGCGCGCCATGAAGCACCGCGCCATCGTCTGCAATATCGGCCATTTCGACTCGGAGATTCAGGTCGCCGGCCTGAAGAACTTCAAGTGGGACAACGTCAAGCCGCAGGTCGACGAGGTCGAGTTCCCCGACGGCAAGCGCATCATCCTGCTCTCGGAAGGCCGCCTGGTGAACCTCGGCAACGCGACCGGTCATCCGTCCTTCGTGATGTCCTGCTCGTTCTCGAACCAGACGCTGGCCCAGATCGAGCTGTGGAACCACCACGCCAAGTACGAGAACAAGGTCTACACCCTGCCGAAGCATCTCGACGAGAAGGTCGCGGCGCTGCATCTGGCCAAGGTCGGCGCCAAGCTGACCGTGCTCAACGATGCGCAGGCCAAGTATCTCGGCCTTCCCGTGTCCGGCCCGTTCAAGCCTGAGCTCTATCGCTACTGACAGCCGCTACGGTGCTATCAGATCAAGGCCCGGCATCCGCCGGGCCTTTTTTTATGGCTGTGCCTTCCGGGAATCACCCTCGGAGGCACTACAAGTTGTGCTGAAAGGATCTTTTGCCTCTACAGGTTGATTAGTCCTCGCTAAGCCTCGGTTCGTCCGGAAAATCGAACGATTTACCGACCATTAAGCACTTCCTGACGGACTCCAGCGATGATTAGAGTGGGAGTGATTCGGTCGCTGCGATGCGCGGGCCGGAGCACAGCTCTGATGTGATTGGCGTGGTGGCGAGCGTGGATCGGCCCCTCCGGAGATGGCAACCCTGCCAGCTCCCCCGGCCGATTCCGACGAGCCCGATGGATTGGGCGGCCTGGAGCTGCCGGAGAGACGACGGACGTTGAGGATGACACGGGCGAGGCGACAGGGGCGAGATGGCGGCTGGCGTCCGCGCGCATTGCTGCCGGGGCTGGCGGTCGCCTCGACCACTCTTCCGACCATGGCGCGCAGCGAATGGCTGGCGCCCGTATCCTTCCACGTCATGAGCTCCGGCGGGCTCTCGCTGATCCTGGCGGGCTTGACCGTTTTCGCCACGACGACATCCCTGATCTACGTCCGCGAACGGACGCGCTGGCAGAAGCGCGAGGCCAAACTCGCGGCCGATCTCGAAGCGGCGCGCAGCCATCAGGAGCGTCTGTCCATCCTGCTCGCAGCCGATCCGCAGGTGGTCGTGAGCTGGAAGGGCCGCAATGCCGAGCCCATCTTCGAGGGTGACAGCGGGTTCCTCGGCGCGCCGGGCACCGCGCTCGCCCTGGCCTACGGCAGCTGGGCGCCGCCGGCCGATGCAAAGCGCCTGGAGCTTGCGACCGACGCGCTCAAGGAGCGCGGGGAGGCGTTCAACTTCACGCTGCGCAGCAAGGCGGGTCCCTTCATCGACGTCGAGGGCCGCCCCGTCGCCGGGCGCGCGGTGATCCGCTTCCGCGAGGTGACGGGTGAGCGGGCCGAGGTCATGACCTTGCGCGGTGAGCTCGAACGGGTGACGGCGGGCCACGCGGCTCTGTCCAGCCTGCTCGCCGGCCTGCCGCACCCGGCCTGGATGCGCAATGCCGACGGTCGCCTGACCTGGGTCAACGCCGCCTATGGCCGTGCCGTCGAAGCTGCCGACACGGCTGCCGTCGTCAAGAGCGGGCTCGAACTGCTCGATCGTACCGAGCGCGATGCCGCCTCAAAGGCACGGCGCGAGGGCGCGACCTTCGCCTTGCGGGCACCGGCCGTTGTCTCCGGGCAGCGGCGCACGCTCGACATCATGGAATTGCCGACAGCCACCGGCTATGCCGGCTTCGCCATCGACATGAGCGAGTTGGAGGCGATCAGGGCCGACCTTCAGCGCCAGATGGACGCCCATGTCCGCACGCTCGACCGGCTGAAGACGGCGGTCGCGGTCTTCGACGGCACCCAGCGCCTCGTCTATCGCAATTCCGGTTTCGACACGCTCTGGTCGCTGGAGTCGGGCTTCCTCGACGGCCAACCCACCGATGGCGAGATTCTTGACAAGCTGCGCGCCGAGCGGCGCCTGCCCGAGCTCGGCGACTACCGCAGCTGGAAGGCGGCGGCGCAGGCGGCCTATACCGCGACGCGCGCCAGCGAGGACTGGTGGTACCTGCCCGACGGCCGCACCGTCCATGTTGTCGCCAGCCCCAATCCGCAGGGCGGCGTCACCTATCTCTACGACGACGTGACCGAGCGCTTCACGCTGGAATCGCGCTTCAACGCCCTCTCCCGCACACAGCGCGAGACGCTGGATTCGCTGCGCGAAGGCGTTGCCGTGTTCGGCTCGGACGGGCGGCTCAAGCTCTCCAACCCGGCCTTTGCCCAGTCCTGGCGCATCCAGGGCGGCGATCTCGCGGCGAGTGCTCCGCATATCGACGAGGTCATCCGGCTCTGCCGGCCGCTCTTCCCGCAGGACGAGGTCTGGAGCGAGTTGCACAGCGTCGTCACCGGCGTGCGCGATGCGCGCGAGGACTATAGCAGCCGCATCGAGCGCCGCGACGGCACCGTGCTCGACATGGCCGCCGCCCCGTTGCCGGACGGCGCGACGTTGATCTCCTTCGCCGACGTTACGGCGAGCGTGAATGTCGAGCGGGCGCTGACCGAGAAGAACGAGGCGCTGGAGACGATCTCGCGGCTGCGCGAGGATTTTGTCCACCACGTCTCCTACGAATTGCGCTCGCCGCTCACCAACATCATCGGCTTCGCGCAATTGCTGGGCACCGAGACGGTCGGCGCGCTCAACGAGAAGCAGCGTGATTACACCTCCCATATCGTCCGCTCGTCCGGCGCGCTGCTCGCCATCATCAACGACATCCTTGACCTCGCCACTATCGATAATGGCGCGCTCACGCTCGAGATTCAGGATGTCGATGTCGCCGATGCTATCGCGCAGGCGGCTTCCGGACTTGAGGACAGGCTCGCCGACAGCAAGCTCGAACTCAAGGTCGAGATCGACGCCCGCACCGGTCCCTTGCGCGCTGATGGCAAGCGCCTGCGCCAGGTGCTGTTCAACCTGCTCTCCAATGCCATCGGCTTCTCTTCTCCCGGCCAGACGGTGACGGTCGGCGCGACGCGCACAGGCGGGGATATCCGCATCACAGTCGCGGATCAGGGCAGGGGCATCCCGGCCGAAGTCATGGAGAAGGTGTTCGAGCGCTTCGAGAGCCATTCGCTTGGCTCCAGCCATCGCGGCGTCGGCCTGGGTCTCTCCATCGTCCGCTCGATCGTCGAGCTCCATGGCGGCCATGTCGAGCTCGATTCCGCACCCGGCCGCGGCACGCGGGTGACGGCCGTCTTCCCGGCACAGGGCGTGCCGCTCTCGGATGCCGCCGAATGACGGAAGAAGCCCGCAAGGCCGGCGCGCACCGGCTTCTGCTGGCGGACGAGGCGGCGACGCTGCGCCTCGCCGCCGATATCGCCGCGATCCTCAAGCCCGGCGACATCGTCGCGCTTTCCGGCCATCTCGGCTCCGGCAAGTCGCTATTGGCGCGTGCCATCCTGCGCGAGCTCGCCGATGATCCGGCGCTGGAGGCGCCGAGCCCGACCTTCACGCTGGTTCAGAGCTATGAGACGGGGCAGGGCACGGTGCTGCATGCCGATCTCTACCGGGTGCGCTCGCCTGACGAGCTCGACGATATCGGTCTGGTCGAGGATATCGACCGGCTCATCCTGCTGGTCGAATGGCCGGACCGGGCCGGCACGCGCCTGCCGGCGGCCCGGCGCCTCGACATCGTGCTCGACGTCGATCCCGATCATCCGGAGACCGGCCGCATCGCCGATCTCTCGGGCGGCGTCCTTTGGAAGCAGCGCCTCGCGATCGCGGTCGCCTCGCGCCGGCTCCTCGATGCTGCCGGCTGGGGCGATGCCCGCCGCGACTTCATGCTCGGCGACGCCTCGACGCGCGCCTATGAGCGCCTGACGCGGCCGAGTGGCGAGAGTTCGATCCTCATGATCTCGCCGCCGCGTCCGGACGGTCCGCCGATCCGCCTCGGCAAGCCCTATAGCGCGCTCGCCCATCTCGCCGAGAATGTCGAAGCCTTCGTCGCGATGGATCGCGGCCTGCGCTCGCTCGGCTATGCCGCGCCGGACATCCTCGCCGCGGACCTGACGACCGGCCTGCTCATTCTGGAAAATCTGGGCAACGAGGGCGTGATCGATGCCGAGCGCCGGCCGATCGCCGAGCGCTATGAGGCGGCGGCCCGGCTGCTCGCCGATCTCCACCGCCATACCCTGCCGGCGATCCTGCCGGTGGCGGAGGGAATCGACCACGCCATCCCCGAATATGACCGCCAGGCCATGGCGATCGAGACCGAACTGATCCTGGAATGGTATGCCCCGCATATCGCCGGGGTAACGCTGCCGGCCGTGACGCAGGCGGAATTCGCGCGGATCTGGAGCAGGCTCTTCGACGAGATCCTGGCTCAGCCAGCGACCTGGACCTTGCGCGACTACCATTCGCCGAACCTGATCTGGCTGGAAGGCCGCGAGGGTCATGCCAAGCTCGGCCTGATCGATTTTCAGGACGCGGTTCTGGGCCACCCCGCCTATGATCTCGCCTCGCTTGGCCAGGATGCGCGCGTCGACGTGCCAGCTTCGCTGGAACTGAGGCTGCTCGCCGCCTATGGCGCTGCCCGCCGTGCCGATACCCCGGATTTCGACCTGGCCGATTTCGCCCGCGCCTATGCCATCCTCGGCGCCCAGCGCAACACCAAGATCGCCGGTATCTTCGCCCGCCTCGACAAGCGCGACGGCAAGCCGGACTACCTGAAGCATCTGCCGCGCATCGAGGGCTATCTGCGCCGCAATCTCGACCACCCCGCCCTCGAAGAGCTGAAGGGCTGGTATCAGGCGCATATGCCGAAGCTGTTCGAGACCGAAGCGGCGGATTAAGCTCAGGCAGATCGACACGGAGATTCGCGTGACCACATCCGCTTCGCCGCCGATCCGCCGTGCGATCGTGCTGGCGGCCGGCCTCGGGCAGCGCATGCGCCCGATTACCGACACACTGCCGAAGCCGCTGGTGAAGATCGGCGGCAAGGCGATGCTCGACCATGCGCTCGATCGACTGGCGGAGGCCGGTGTCGAGGACGCTGTCGTCAACGTCCATCACCTCGCCGGGCAGGTCGAGGCGCATCTCGCTGGCAGGACACGCCCGCGCATCATCATCTCGGACGAGCGCGGCGAATTGCTCGAAACCGGCGGCGGCGCCAAGAAGGCTTTGCCGCTGCTCGGCGACGGGCCGTTCTTCAGCGTTAATTCGGATTCGCTCTGGAGCGAACGGGGCGTCTCGAACTTCGGTGCGATGGCGGCTGCCTGGGACGGCGAAACCATGGACATGCTGCTGCTGCTGGCCGAGCGCGAGAGCAGCGTCGGCTTCAACGGTCCCGGCGACTTCTTTCGCGACGGCGGGGGCCGTCTGACTCGGCGCGGCGCGGCCGCGAGCGCACCTTACGTCTATGCCGGCATCGCGATCGTAACGCCGGACTTTTTCGTCGATACGCCGGCTTCGTTCTCGTTCAACCTGCTCTTCGACCGGGCCATCGCGCGCGGACGGCTCTCCGGCCATGTCCTCGAAGGGCGCTGGCTGCATGTCGACCGGCCGGAGGCGATCGCGCCGGCCGAATCCGCCTTCGCCGCCGCCCAGCCGGTCGATGCCTGAGCTCAACCTGTTCAGCATCCCGGCCGGTGCGCCCTTCCTCGAGGTGCTGGCGCAGGCGATGCTGGATGGCCGGCTCGGGCCGGTCCATAACCCCGCCGATCCCGCCGCAATGGCGCGGACGACGCTCTACCTGCCGACGCGCCGTGCCGCCCGCGCCTTCGCCGCGATCCTCGCCGGGAAGCTCGGCGGCAGACCGCTGCTGCTGCCGCGCATCGTGCCGCTCGGCGATGTCGACGAGGCCGAGACGGCCCTGATCGGCGCCGGCGCCTGGGCGGAGGCACGCGTCGCCCCGATCGTGCCGCTCGAACGCCGCATGCTGCTGACGCGGTTGGTCGACGCCTGGGGCCGCACGGCCAATCGCAACCATCTCCGGCTCGATCCGAGCGAGCCCGCACTGGTGCCGGCGACGCTGGCCGAGGCCTATGGGCTCGCTGGCGATCTCGCCGCCCTGCTCGACCAGATGCAGACGGAGGGCGTCTCGGTCGAGCGCCTGGCATCGCTTGATGCCGCTCGCTTCGACCGCGTCTGGCAGCTCAATGCCGGCTTCCTCGCCATTCTCGGCGAGGCCTGGCCCGAGATTCTGGCCGAACGCGGCGCCTGCGACCCGGCCGACTTCCGCAACCGCATGCTCGCGGCCGAGCGCGACCGCCTGCTCGCCGGCGGTGCGGCCGGGCCGATCATCGCGGCCGGCTCGACCGGCACGGTGCCGGCGACCGCACGTTTGCTCGCGGCCATCGCCCGCCTGCCGAACGGAGCGGTGGTCCTGCCCGGCATCGATCTCGGCCTGGAGCAGCGCGCCTGGGACGCGATCATCAGGGAACCTGCCCCGTCCCACCCGCAAGCCGCCTTGCATCACCTGATGGACACGCTCGAAGCGGTCCGCGACGACGTGCGCGAACTGTCGCAGCCCGATGCCGCGCGCGAGGCCCGCGCTGCGCTGCTGCGCGAGGCGATGCTGCCCGCCTCGGTCACCGAACTCTGGTCCGATATCGGCGCCCGCATCCCGCAAGCGATGGCGATTGAGGGTTTCAAGGGCTTGCGCGTCATCGAAGCCGCGGACGAACGCGAGGAGGCGCTGATCGTCGCCATCGCCTTGCGCGAGACCTTGGAGCGGCCGGGCGCCCACGCGGCGCTGGTGACGCCGGATCGTGGCTTGGCCGAGCGCGTCGCCGTCGAGCTCAAGCGCTGGGGCGTCGAGGTCGATGATTCCGCCGGCCTGCCGCTCGGGCGCTGGCCGGCGGGCTCGCTGCTGCGGCTCATCCTCGAAGCGGTACTGGCGGAGATGGCACCAGTCTCTCTTGTGCAGCTGCTGGCCCATCCGCTCTGCCGTCTGGGCCTTGGCCGGGATGTGCTGGCGCGCGGCGCTGCTGCACTCGAGATCGGGACATGGCGCGGCCAGGCGGTCGGCCGCGGCATGGCGGGCCTGGAGGCCGCACTGGCGAACTGGGAGGCGATCCGCGAGAGCGGGCATGTCCCGCGTCCGCGCAAGCGCCTGACGGCCGAAGATCAGGCCGCCGCGGCGAAGGTGCTGCATGCGCTCGGGACTGCCAGCGCATCTTTGTGCGAGGCGTTTGCTGCCGGGGCGCCGTCATTGGCCGCCGTCGTTTCGGCGGCACGCGCGACTGTTACCGCCTTCAGCCTGAGCGAGGCCGGCACCCCTCTCGCCTTCGTCGGGCCGGATGGCGAAGCGCTCTCCGGGCTTTTCGACGAGCTGGCCGGCGCCGAACCCGTAATGCCGCCGAACGGGACGGCGCGTGATTTCGTCGCGATCCTCGACGGGCTGCTGGCGGAAACCGTGGTCAAGCGCGCGGCGCCGGGCTATCCGCGCGTCGCGATCTGGGGGCTGCTCGAAGCGCGCCTGCTGGAGGCTGACCATGTCGTTCTCGGCGGCCTGAACGAGACCGTCTGGCCGCCGCAGACCACCACCGATTCCTTCATCAACCGGCCCATGCGCGCCGAGCTCGGCCTCTCGCCGCCGGAGCGACGCATCGGCCAGACCGCCCATGATTTCGTCATGGCGGCGCTCGCGCCTGAGGTCACGCTGACGCGCCCGCGCAAGGCCGGCGAGGCCGAGACCATCGCCTCGCGCTTCTGGCAGCGCCTGCAGGCGGTGACGCCGCAACCGGTCTGGACGAAGGCCGTGGACGAAGGCGCGAAGCTGCGGGCGCTGGCCGGCGTGTTGAGCGCGCCCGCCGATGCGAAGCCGATCGGCCGCCCGGCGCCACGCCCGGCGCGCGACCTTCAGCCGCTCTCGCTCAGCGTCACCGAGGTCGAGACGCTCTATCGCGACCCCTATCAGATCCACGCCCGCAAGATCCTGAAGCTCGATGCGCTCGACGATCTCGTGGCCGACCCGACCGCGCAGGATCGCGGCAAGCTCCTGCATGGCATCGTCGAGGAATTCACGAAGGCCTACCCTGAGGCGTTGCCGGCAGACGCGCAGGGGCAATTGATCGGGGTCGGCGCCCGGCTCTTCCGCGCCTATGATGACGTGCCGGAGGTCAAGGCTTTCTGGTGGCCGCGCTTCCTGCTGACAGCCGGGCATTTCATCCGCTGGGAGGAAAGCAGGCGCGGCGATATCGGCCGCATCGGTGTCGAGCTCTTTACGGCCGCGAGCTTCCCACTCGCCGACGGCAGTGAATTCCGTCTGAGTGGCAAGGCCGACCGGATCGAGCTGACGCGCACGCCCTCGCTGCGCATCGTCGATTTCAAGACCGGTGCGCCTCCTTCCAAGAAACAGGTCGAAAAGGGTTTTGCCCCGCAATTAACGCTTGAAGCCGATCTCGCGGCGCGCGCCGGCTTCAAGGGGCTCGCCGGGCCACTGCCGGTCGACGATGTGCTCTACGTCAAGCTCCACCACGACCCGAAGGGCTGGGGAGCGAGCGTGCCGCTCAAGTTCGGCGAAGAGTCATTGGCCGATGTCGCCGCGCGCCATCTCGAACGCCTGCTCGAATATCTCGACGCATTGCGTTCCGGCCGCGAACCCTTCGTCTCGCGCCGCGCGCCCGATTACATTCGCTATGCCAGCCCCTTTGACCATCTCGCCCGCGTCAAGGAATGGTCGGCCGCGCCCGGTGGTGACGAGGGGGGCGAGGCATGAAGCCGGGCTGGATCGTCCCGCCGCTGACCAATCGGCGCCAGGCGCTAGCCGCCGATCCCGGCCTCTCCGCCTGGGTCTCGGCCAATGCCGGCTCGGGCAAGACCCATGTGCTGGTCAACCGCGTGCTCAGGCTCCTGCTCGACGATGTCGCGCCCGGCCGGATGCTCTGCATCACCTATACCAAGGCGGCGGCCGCCAACATGGCGAACCGCATCTTCAAGGCGCTGGGCAACTGGGCGACGCTCTCGGACGAGGCGCTGGCCAAGGCGCTGACGAACCTGACCGGGCATGCTCCGACGATGGCCGAGCGCGCCAAGGCGCGCCGCCTCTTCGCCGAGGCGCTGGAGACGCCAGGTGGCCTGCGCATCGAGACCATCCACGCCTTCTGCACCCGCGTGCTTCAGGCGGCGCCCTTCGAGGCCAATGTGCCGCCTCGCTTCGAGGTCGCGGACGATCTGGCCCAAGCCGAGATGCTGCGCGCCGCGCGCCGCGAATTGCTCGCTCTCGTCACGGCCGAGCCGAACGGGCCGGAGGCGCGCGCGCTCGATCTGCTGGCGCGGCTCGCGGCGCAGGACTCGTTCGAGACCATGTTCCAGGAGGCGCTGCGCCAGCGCGCTCTGTTCAGCGACGAGAACGGCCGTGCCCGTGACCCGGAGGCGGTGACAGCAGGCATTGCCGCCTTCCTTGGCATCGCGCCTGACCTGTCGGCAGACGTGATCAAGGCGCGCTTCCGCACCGATCTGGCGGTGTTGCCGGGACTGCATACCCTGATCGAGGCGCTTCAGGCCGGCAGCGCCACTCGCCAGAACTTCGCGACCAACCTGCGCTCCCTTCTCGCCGGGCGGGATGACGGCGATCCCGTCGGCTTCTGCCGGCGCGGCTTCATCACCGAGGCCGGCACGGTCAACGCCAATATTCGCGGCAAGGGCAAGTCCGAGTTCGACGGCGCCTTGCTTGTCACGCTGGAGGAACTTGCCACTCTCCTGTTGACCGCCTCCGAGCAATTGAACGCCGTCGCGATCCGCGATCGCAGCGCGGCGCTCGCCCTGCTGGTGACGCGCATGCTCGCCTCCTACCAGCGCCAGAAGAGCCTGCGCTCGCTGCTCGACTATGACGACCTCATCGCGCGCACGCGCTCGCTGCTGGAGCGGGTCGAAGCCGCCTGGGTGCTCTACAAGCTCGATGCCGGCATCGACCACATCCTGCTCGACGAGGCGCAGGACACCGGCGAGGCGCAATGGGCGATCCTGCGCAAGCTCGCCGAGGAATTCACGAGCGGAGACGATCTCCGGGCCAAGCAGCGCACCATCTTCGTCGTGGGCGACGAGAAGCAGTCGATCTACGGCTTTCAGGGCGCCGCGCCTGCCGCCTTCGGCGAGGAGCGCCGCGCGCTCGGCCAGCGTATCAGAGCGGCGGAACGCGATTTCGAGGCGATCAGCCTCAACACCTCCTTCCGCTCGGCGCCGGACATCATGCAGGCGGTCGATGCCGTCTTCGCCTTGCCCGAGCATGCGCGCGGGCTCGTCTTCGACGGCGCGGAGCGGCCGGAAATCCACGACACCGTCCGTCGCAATGCACCCGGCACCGTCGATATCTGGCCGATCGCCGCCAATGACACGGGCGAGCCGCCCGACGCCTGGACCACGCCGGTCGATGCGCCGGAGCGCCGCGGCGGCACGGTCAAGCTCGCCGAGCGCATCGCGCGGACCTTGCAGCGCTGGCATCGCGACCGCCGCGACGATCTCGGCCATCCCTTCGCCGCGGGCGACGTCATGATCCTGCTGCGCCAGCGCGGCGCGCTGTTCGAGGCGATCGTCAAGGCGCTAAAGGATGCCGATGTTCCGGTCGCCGGGCGCGATCGCCTGACCCTGGCAGAGCATCCGGCGGTCGAGGACCTCGTCGTGCTGGGCCGTGCCCTGCTCCTGCCCGATGACGACCTGACGCTCGCGACCGCTCTCAAGACGCCGCTGATCGATCTCGACGACGATGACCTTCTCCGCCTCGCGCCGAACCGCCAGGGCTCGCTGCGTACCGCCTTGCAGGAAGCTGCGGCGGAAGAGCCGCGCTATGCCGCGGCCGAAGCGAAGCTCGTCCACTGGACGCAGCAGGCCGGGCGGCAAGGACCGTTCCGCTTCTTCGCCGACCTGCTCGGCCCCGGCGGCGGGCGCAATCTGGCGCTGGCCCGGCTCGGCGCCGAAGCGGGCGATGCGCTCGACGCCTTCCTCAACGCCGCGCTCGATCACGAACGGCGCTACGGCCCCTCGCTCGCCGGTTTCCTCCAGCATGTCGCCGGCAGTGCCGCGGATGTGAAGCGCGACCTCTCTGCCAGTGCCGGGGAGGTCCGCGTCATGACGGTGCACGGCTCGAAGGGGCTCGAGGCGAAGATCGTCATCCTCGCCGATCTCGGCGTCGAGCCCGGTGCGCGGCGCCTGCCGAAAATCCTGGCCGTGCCGACGCCACGTAGCGATCTCGTGCCGCTCTGGCCGCCGGCCTCTGCTGAGGATGTCGGGGCGACCGCGGCCGCCAAGGCCCTGGTCGTCGCGCAGATGGTCGAGGAGCATCACCGCCTGCTCTATGTCGCGATGACCCGGGCCGAGGACCGCCTGATCGTCTGCGGCGCGCAGCCCAAGGGCGAGGCCCCGCCCGGAAGCTGGTACGCGATGATCGAGCAGGGGCTGATCCAGTCGGAGGCTGGCCTGAGGCTGATTGGTGAAGGCGACGACGCCACGCTGCGTTTCATGGTCTCAGGGCCGGTGGCGGTGGAGGAGGAGAGCAGCCGCACGGATGGGCGGACCGGCTCCATTTCAGTTCCGGATTGGCTGGCGAAGCGCGTCCCGCGCGAGGCCGAACCCTTGCCGCCGCTGAAGCCGTCGAGCGCATTGACCGCTGCCGATGGTGAGGAGCGGCCGGGCGACGGTCCTTTCCTCGCCGAAGCGGCAGCCGCCGGCCGTTTGGCGCATCTCCTGCTGCAGGTCCTGCCGGGCGTTCCCGAGGCGCGCCGGCCCGCGACGGCGGAAGCTCTGGCGGAAGCACGCGGCGGAGCGTTGCGGCCCGAAAGGCGGGCTACCATCGTGGCCGATGCCCTGCAATTGCTGGCGGCCCCCGCACTGGCCGGGCTTTTCGCTCCGGATGCGCTGGCCGAGGTCCCCGTGGCCGGTTCGATCCGCATGCCGGATGGCGAAGCGCGCGCCGTATCCGGACGGATCGACCGCCTCGCCGTCACGCCAGACAGCGTCATCGTCGCCGATTTCAAGACGACGGCCCGGCCTCCACGGGAGGTCGATGCGATCCCCGCCACGACCATCGCGCAGCTCGCCGCCTATGCCGCGCTGATGCGGGAAATCTATCCTGGCCGACAGGTGCGGGCGCTGGCCATCTATACGGCGAACCTGACCTGCTTCGGGCTGGATTCCAACCGACTCGATGCGGCGCTCGCCGCGCTGGCGGCCGATGAGGCCGCCGGCACCGTCGCCGGAGCCCTGACGCCATGAGATTCGTGCCGCATTCCCTGTCCCTGCGTCCGCGCCTGCTGATCGCGCTGGCGGCGGGCGCCGCGCTCACCTTGCTGCTGCCAGGCGACTGGCGCTGGGCGACGCGGCTGCTGGTCTCCTGGGACGCCGGCGCGATCCTCTATCTCGTCCTGCTGGCGACGACGATGTTCACCGAGACGGTCGACGAAATCCGCGCGCGGGCGGAACAGCAGGACGAGGGCGCCGTCGCCATCCTCGTCATCTCCTGCCTTGCCGCGAGCGCGAGCCTCGCCGCCATCGTCGTCCAACTCACCGGCATCGGCGCCTTGCCGGCGGATGAGCGCGGCATCCATCTCGCGCTCGGCGGCGTCACGATCCTGTGTTCCTGGACGCTGCTGCACGCCTTCTTCACGCTGCACTATGCCGGCATCTACTATCGCGGCGGCAAGGCGGAGCCCTGTCTCGACTTTCCCGGTAAGGGCAAGCCCGACTATGTCGATTTCCTGTATTTCGCCTACACGATCGGCTGCACCTCGCAGACCTCGGACGTTGGCGTCAGCACGCGCCACGCGCGCGGCATCGTGCTGGCGCATTCGGTCCTGACCTTCATCTTCAACACATCCATCCTGGCGATGGCGATCAACGTCGGGGCGAGCCTGGTCTCGGGCGGCTCGTGACGCGCCGGCCTCGCCTCTGCCCTGCGGTGCACGCGCCTTGACCCGGGGGGCCGGCGTTCATAGCTTCGCTGGCGAAGGGTGGCATTGTTGCCCATTGAAACCGAAAGGCAGCCAGTCATGGCAACGATCAAGGTAACCGATCAGAGCTTCGAGGCCGACGTTCTGAAGTCGTCCGAGCCGGTCGTGGTGGATTTCTGGGCGGAGTGGTGCGGCCCCTGCCGCATGATCGGCCCGGCGCTCGAGGAAATCGCGACCGAGCTCAACGGCAAGGTCAAGATCGTCAAGATGAATGTCGACGAGAATCAGCAGATTCCGGCCCAGTTCGGCATCCGCTCGATCCCGACCTTGATGCTGTTCAAGGATGGCAAGCTCGCCTCGCAGAAGGTCGGCGCTGCCCCCAAGAGCGATCTCTCGCGTTGGATTTCCGCCGCGGTCTGATTCGCCGGTTCAAGGTATGAAAAAGGCCCGCCTCCGGCAGGAGGCGGGCCTTTACTGTTTGAAACGCTCTGGGTGCCCGGCAGCTCAGCCGCGGCTGTCCTTGTCGATTGCGAAGGCGCCGGCGCCCGCGAAGACGAGGTACAGGAAGACGAAGCAGTAGAGAACCGCCGCATCGCCGCCATTGGCGACGGGGTAGGGGCTCTTCGGCGCGTGCGCCATCCAGTAGGCGAAGGCCATCTGGCCCGACAGGATGAAGGCGATGATTCGGGTCTGGAAGCCGACGAGGATCAGCAGGCCGCCGACGAGCTCGAGCGCGCCCGCGAACCAGTACAGCGTGAAGGCCGGCGGAAAAGCGCCGTTCGGCGGCATGATGGGGAAGCCGAACAGCTTCTGCGTGCCGTGGGCGATGAAGATCAGCGCGGTGACGATGCGCAGGACACCGAGGAAATGCGGTGCGTAGCGATTGAGCGACTGCATGAATAGGCCTCTTTGACGAAGGGTGGGTCGAGCAGCTCGCCTCAGGGCACCGCCATGACCGCATGGGTGAGGCGCTTGTAGTCAACCTGCTCAAGCTTGCGCAATATCCGGCTTGTTGACGATTTCGTTTGCGTGTTTGCAAGCTTGATCACGTTTGCGCGACAACTGTGTCCGTCGCGCCGCGCTGCACGCTTTACGAACCCTTAAAAGCGCCATGTTTGAATCCTGTCTGACCTGACCGCATTTGCGAGGCGGCTTGGCGGCCGAAAACGGGGCAGGATGAACGACCGGATTGCACGAGGCGAGCGGCGCGAGCCCTCCTTTGGTTATGAGCGTGGCGAGCGCCACGTGGACGGTGACATGCGCCTTTCTCCAGACGATCGTCCCACCCGCTTCCAGAAGGCCGCGGCGCAGCCCGAGCCGAGCCGGCAGCTCCGCAACCCGCCGAAACGCGACAAGCGCGGCGGCGGCAGCGGTGGCGGCAAGCGTCGCGGGCGCCGGCGGCGCTCGCTGCTCGGCGGCCTGTTCTACTGGTCGATGGTGCTCGGCCTCTGGTGCGTCATCGGCGTCGGCGGCCTGATCGCCTATCACGCCTCGCAATTGCCGCCGATCAACCAGCTCACGGTGCCGAAGCGGCCGCCGAACATCGCGATCCTGGCCGCCGACGGCTCGCTGCTCGCCAATCGCGGCGAGACCGGCGGGCGCACCGTTACAATCGGCGAGATCCCGCCCTATCTGCCGAAGGCTTTCGTCGCCATCGAGGATCGGCGCTTCTACGAGCATTTCGGCATCGACCCGGTCGGCATCACCCGCGCGGTCGTGAACAATCTACGTGGCCGCGGCGGCATGCAGGGCGGTTCGACGCTGACCCAGCAGCTCGCCAAGAACCTCTTCTTGACGCAGGAGCGGACCGCCGCCCGCAAGATCCAGGAGGCGATCCTGGCGCTCTGGCTGGAGCGCACCTACACCAAGGACCAGATCCTCGAGCTTTATCTCAACCGCGTCTATTTCGGCTCCGGCGCCTATGGCGTCGAGGCTGCGGCGCAGCGCTATTTCAACAAGTCGGCGCGCTCGGTTACGATCGCGGAGGCGGCGATGCTCGCCGGCCTCGTCCAGGCCCCCTCGCGTCTGGCGCCCAACCGCAATCCCGATCTGGCCGAGAAGCGCGCCCAGCTCGTCATCGCCGCGATGGCCGACCAGGGCTTCATCACGCAGGCCGCGGCCAAGACCGCGCTGACGGCGCCGGCCGAGGTGCCCGAACGCGTCGGGGCGGGCTCGGTCAATTATGCCGCCGACTACGTCATGGACGTGCTCGACGACTTCATCGGCGCGGTCGATGGTGACGTCACCGTCCTGACCTCGATCGACTCGAAGCTGCAGGCCTCGGCCGAGACGACGCTGGTCGATGCCCTCTCGGCGCAGGGCGCCAAGCTGAACGCGTCGCAGGGCGCGGTCGTCTCGCTCGCGCCGGACGGTGCGATCCGCGCGCTGATCGGCGGCCGCGACTACACCAAGAGCCAGTTCAACCGCGCCACGGCCGCGCGCCGCCAGCCGGGCTCGTCCTTCAAGCCCTTCGTCTATCTCACGGCGCTCGAAAAGGGCATGACGCCGGACACGATCCGCGATGACGCCCCGGTCTCGATCAAGGGCTGGGAACCAGAGAATTATTCGCGCACCTATCGCGGCCCGGTGACCTTGGCGACGGCGATGCAGCATTCGCTCAACACCGTCGCCGCGCGGCTGATCCAGGAGGTGACGCCCAAGGAGGTCGTACGCACCGCACAGCGCCTTGGCATCACCTCGGCCCTGCAGCCGAACCTGTCGCTCGCGCTCGGCACCTCGGAGGTGACGCCGCTGGAGATGACCGCCGCCTACGCGACCTTCGCCAATGGCGGCCAGTCGGTGCTGCCCTATGTCATCCGCGAGGTCCGCCAGACCAACGGCAAGGTGGTCTATGCCCGCAAGGCCGCAGGCCTCGGCCAGGTCATCCAGCCGCAGCAACTCGCCATGATCGATATGATGTTCAATGGCGTGATGAACGGCGGCACCGGCAGCAAGTTCAACATCCCCGGCTGGCAGGTCGGCGGCAAGTCCGGCACGACGCAGGATTACGGCGACGCCTGGTTCGTCGGCTTCACCGCCAAGCTCGTCACGGCCGTCTGGGTCGGCAACGACGACAATTCGAAGATGAAGCGCGTCACCGGCAGCGGCCTGCCCGGCGAGATCTGGGGCAAATACATGAAGGCCGCCCATGCCGGGGCGCAGCCCATTCCGCTGCCCGGCGGCCTCTGGCAGGGCGCGCCGAAGACGCTCGGCGACGGCGCCCCGGTCGCAGAGGTTCGCCAGCAGGACGCGCCGCCGCCGACCGGCGATCGCGCCTGGGTGCCCCCGGCGCCGCAGGAGAAGAACTTCTTCGAGCGGCTCTTCGGAGGCTGAGGCTTAGCTCTTCGCCGCGCGGATGCCTCGCGTCGCGCGGAACAGCACCAGGGACGCCACGCCCAGCGCCGCCATCACCAGCGGCAAGGGCAGTGCGGAGTTCTTCAGGAGATGGCCGACGAGTAGGCCGACGCAGGCCGAGAGCAGCATCTGGCACAGCCCGTTGAAGGACGAAGCCGCGCCCGCCCGGTCCGGGAAGGGCATCATCGCCGAGGCCTGGGCCTGCGGCATGGTCAGCCCGACGCCGCAGGCATAGAGCGCCATCGGCACGACGACCCCGGCCGCGCCGCCGAGGCCGGTGAGCACGCAGACCAGCATGATCAACCCGCCGCTGGCGAGGCAGGCGACGCCCAGCGAAATGACACCATCCATCCCCCGCCGCCCGACGAGGCGCTGGGCGATGATCGTGCCAGTGATGAAGCCGAGCACTCCGAATCCGAAGGAGAAGCCGTACTCGATCGGCGTCAACCCGTAGATGCCGATCAGCACGAAGGACGAGCCCGAGATGAAGGCGAAGAGCCCGGCATAGGCCAGCGCCGTCAGCGCGACATAGACGCGGAAGGCACGGTTGTGCAGCAGCGTCCCGAAGCCCCGGAAGATGCTGACAAGCGAGAGCGGTTGCGCCGAGCGCGCCTGCAATGTCTCCGGCATCACCGTGACGATGACGACGGCCAATGCCAGCCCGAAGGCGAGTGAGGCGAGGAATGTCGAGCGCCAGCCGAAGGCGACCTGCAGCACGCCCCCGATCACCGGCGCAATCGCCGGCACCAGCCCCATGATCATGCCCATCCGGGCGAGTTCGCGTCCCGCCCGCACCCCGTCATAGAGGTCGCGCACCATGGCGCGGCCGAGAACGATCGGGCCGGAAGCGCCGAGCGCCTGAAAGGCCCGTGCGATGGTGAGCGCCTCGATCGAGGGTGCGAAGGCGCAGGCCAGCGTCGCCAGCGAGAACAGCCCGAGCCCCGCGAACAGGATCGGCTTGCGCCCCAGCCTGTCGGAAAGCGGCCCCCAGAAGATCTGCCCTGCGGCGTAGCCGAACAGGAAGGAGGAGAGCGTGGCCTGTGCGCCGGCGACATCGGTCTGCATCACCCGCGCGATCTCCGGCAGGGACGGCAGGTAGAAATCGGTCGAGAGCGGGCCCAGCGCCGTCAGCATCGCGAGGACGGCGGTCATCGCCAGCGTATCGGGACGAAGCTTCATGCGCGGCCTCCGGCGCGGCGGGGGCGGGCCGCGCTGTCGGGCTCTGCTACGATGTCAGCCGGTCGTTCGGCAATGGCCTTAAGCCGCCGGCCGGTCCTGCGTTTCGCCGTGATAGGCGCTCGCTCGCATCGAGGCACGCTCCGAGAAGGCCTCGTACCAGCGTTTCAATCGCGGCCGTCCGCTGCGGAAATCCGGCAGGGCGCGGAATTCCAGCCAGGCGAGCGCCGTCGCCAGCCCGATATGGCCGATATGGACGGGCTCGTCGAAGTTTTCGCAGCGCTCCAGCACATCGAAGCTCTCGACGAGTTTCGCCGTCTGTCCCTCTTGCAGCGGCGGGTAACGCAGATGCTCCGGCCGGCGCAGCGTCTCCCAGCGCAAAGCGATACCGGCATCGCAGAGCCCTTGCGCGATGGCATGGAGGCGCAAAGCCTGCCAGCGTGCCGTTCCTTCGGCCGGGATCAGACGGCGCCCGCCATGCAGCCCGTCGAGATAGTCGCAGATCACCAGCGAGTCGAAGATCGCGCCGGCTTCCGGCGTGATCAGCACCGGCACCTTGCCGAGCGGATTGACGGCGAAGACCTCAGGATTGCGATTGGTCGGGCTCGTCTCCTGGTCGATGATCGCAAGCCGGCCGGCGATGCCCGCCTCATGCGCAAAGACGATGGTCTTGCGCGCATAGGGCGAATGGCCTTGCGAATAGAGCGTCAGTCGGTCGGTCGCTTGCGTGGTCACGCGACCTCCTCCGGCTTCAGCCCGACGAGTTCGGCATAGCGAGCCGGGTCGGTCGCGCCCTCGGTATTGACCAGAAAGACGCGAGAGCTGCCGTCGAGCTTCAGCGCGGCACGGGCCTGCGGGTCGCGCAGCGCTGCGAGCAAGCCGGCGAGCCCGGCTGCACCGCTTTCGCCTGCGACGATAGCCGGGTCGCCCGCAGCCGGCCGGGCGAGCCGGTTCATCGCCTCGACGGCGTCGGAATCCTCGGCTGTCATGAAGGCATCGGCGGCGCGATAGAGCACCCGCAGCGCCAGCGGCGAGGGCTCGTAGCATTCCAGCATCGCCATGACGGTCGGCGCGCCATGCGGAATCTTGCCCGGCTTGCCACGCTTCGCCGCCTCGAAGATGCAGGCGGCGCGCGACGGCTCGACCACCGTGAAGAAGGGCCGCTCCTCACTGAGGCTCGTCTGCATCTGCGCGGCGAGCGCGGCGGCGATGCCGCCGACGCCGGCCTGCACGAAGACATGGGTCGGCCGCTCTCCGCCGAACCGCGCTTGCATCTGCGCCAGCCCCTCGCGGGCGATGGCGGTATAGCCCTGCATGACCAGGCCGGGGATGCGCTCGTAGCCTTCCCAGGAGGTGTCTGAGACGATGGTCCAGCCGCGTTCCGTTGCGACGCGGGCCGCTTCGACCACGGAATCGTCATAGGTCCCGGCGACCCGCACCATCTCGGCGCCGAAGCGGGCGATGGCCGAGACACGCTCGTCGCTGACGCCGCCATGCACGAAGATCACAGCCTTGGCGCCGAGCAGTTGCGCGCCTTGTGCCACCGAGCGGCCATGGTTGCCGTCGGTCGCGCAGGCGAAGGTCATGCCGGCCGCCGCTGCACGAACGGCGGGATCGTTCATGTCGGCATCGCCGAGCTGCCGCCCGAGCGTCTCGGAAGCCGCTTCGAGCGCAAGCCGGATCACGGCATAAGCACCGCCAAGCGCCTTGAAGCTGCCGAGCCCGAGGCGTTGGCCCTCGTCCTTGATGAAGAGCGTGCCGATGCCGAGCGCGGCAGCCAGCGCCGGCAGATTGTGCAGCGGCGTTGGCACATGGTTCGGCCGCGCCGCCAGATGCGCCGTGATCGCGTCGGCCCCTGCCGGCCCGAGCGTCGCGATATCTTCGGGATGCAGGGCGGTACGGTAATCCCGATGATGGTTGAGCAGGAACATGGCGGCCTCGTCTGGCTGGATGGCCCGAATGGATATTGCATTGGAGGCGAAAAAGGCGCTGGATTTGACCTGTTCCCTTGCAAGTTTCTTTCTCAGGACGAGGCATGACCGAGCCGACCGCTCACGATCTCGATGCTTTCGACCGGGCGATCCTCGCGATCCTCCAGCAGGACAACACCACGCCGCAGCGGGTGATCGGCGAGCGCGTCAATCTGTCGGCTCCGGCCGTGCAGCGCCGCATCCGCCGGATGGAAGCGAACGGCGTCATTCGTGCCAATGTCGCGGTGGTCGATCCCGCCGCGCTCGGCCATCCGATCACGCTCTTCGTCGAAATCGAGCTGGTCAGCGAGACGGCGGTCGATATCGACGCAGCCAAGAGCGCCTTCCTGGCCGCGCCCGAGGTGCAGCAATGCTATTATGTCACCGGCGAGGTCGATTTCATGCTGGTCGTGCTGGTGCCGAGCATGGCGGCCTATGAGGCGCTGACGCGGCGCCTGTTCTTCGCCAATCCCAATATCCGCAAGTTCCGCTCCTTCGTCGCGATGGACAGGGTGAAGACGGGGCTTGCCGTGCCAGTCGCTTAGCCGTTCTGCGGCGGGAACAGGGCGGCAATCGCTCAGCCGTCTTGTTACCGCCGCTTCGATATGCGACCGCGATCCGACATGACGAACGAGCCTGACGGGCCTTGCCGTGATCACCGTGAAAGCCACCGAAACGCCGGCCGGGACCAGCGACGCAGCGCAGGGCTGGCGCGCGCTCGTCCGGTCCAGCGAAATCGGTATCGTGATGCTGGCTTCCGTTGTTGGCGTGCTCGCCGGGCTGACCGTGCTGGCGATGTCCTTCACGACGCAGCTCCTGCATGAAGTGATCTTCGGGCTGGAGCATGGCGCACGGCTCTCGATCACCAACACGATCCCGCCCTGGCGGGCCATTGCTGGGCCGGTGCTCGGCGGCCTCGCCATCGGCTGCGCCTCCTGGCTGTTCTTCCGCCGCCGCAAGCAACCGATCGACCCGATCGAAGCCAATGCCTTGCATGGCGGGCGCATGTCCTTCCGCGACAGCGTCTTCGTCGCGCTCCAGACCATGGGCTCCAGCGGTGCCGGCGCCTCGGTCGGGTTGGAAGCCGGCTATACGCAGGCCGCGAGCGGGCTCGCCTCGCATATCGGCCGGCGCTTGCGCCTGCGCCGGGCGGATATGCGCCTCATGGTCGGCTGCGCTGCCGGCGGCGCCATCGGCGCGGCCTTCGATGCGCCCCTGACCGGTGCCTTCTACGCTTTCGAGCTGATCCTCGGCAGCTATTCGATCGCCGCCTTCGTTCCGGTGATGGCCGCGACCTTCATGGCGACCGTCACCCACAGTCTGCTCGCGCCCGCTTTGCTCGCGGTCGAGGTGCCGCCGATCGGCACGATCACGATGGCGAACCTGCCGCTGGTCGTCCTGCTCGGCGCCGCCTGCGGGCTCGTCGGCATCGTCGTGATGCGCGCCGCCGCCTTCGTCGAGGCCGGCTTCCGGCGCTCGCGGATCCCGACCTGGCTCCGGCCGGCCTTCGGCGGCCTCGTCGTCGGTGCGCTGGCGATCTGGATTCCCTCGGTCTTCTCGGCCGGCCATGGCGCGATCAACCTCTATGTCAGCATGGATGCCAACCTGCTGCTCTTCGCGCTTGTGCTCGTCGCCAAAGCATTGGCCTCCTCGGTCTCGATCGGCTCGGGCTTCCGCGGCGGCCTGTTCTTCGCCTCGCTGCTGCTCGGCGTGCTGACCGGGCGCCTCTTCATCGGCCTGCTCGGTCTGGCCTTCCCCAACCTCGCCGGGCACGAGACGCTGTTCGCGTTGGTCGGCATGAGTTCGCTTGCGGTCTCGGTCGTCGGTGGCCCGATGACCATGACGCTGCTCGCGCTCGAGATGACCGGGGACCTCAAGCTAACATTGGCCGTCGTTGGTGCGGCCGGCGCCGCGTCGCTGGTCACACGCCGCCTGTTCGGCTTCTCCTTCGCGACCTGGCGCTTCCATCTGCGCGGCGAGAGCATTCGCGGCGCCCATGATGTCGGCTGGATGCGTGATCTCACCGCCGGCAGCATGATGCGCATCGAGGTCCCGAAGATCGCTGCCGACGCGACCATCGCCGAGGCCCGTCTGAAATATCCGCCGGGATCGACCAACTACCTCGTCGCCGTCGGTCCAGGCGACGCCTATGCCGGCATGGTGCCGCCTGGTGCGCTTTACGAGCCCGATCCGGCGCTGGACGAGGAGGCGGCGGCGGAGCCCGCGCCGCGCACCGTGCGCCATCTCCTGCGCAATCCCGATCGGATGCTGCTCACCGACATGTCGGTGCGCGACACGCTGAAGCTCTTCGAGGCAGCGGAGAGCGAGGCGCTGCCCGTGGTCGCGGATCGCGAGGGCCGCCGCCTCGTCGGCATCCTCAGCGAGGCGCATGCGATCAAGCGCTATAGCGACGAGGTCAGCCGCCGTAATCGCGAGCTGACCGGAGAATAGCGCCCGCTTCCCGTCATTGCGAGGAGCAAAGCGATGAAGCAATCCAGAAGGACGTAAAGCTCTGCCGCCCCTGGATTGCTTCGCTACGCTCGCAATGACGGCGAGCCTAGGCCGAGCGCAACGCGACGCTCGCGACGACACGCCAGTCGGCGATCGGCACGTCCTGGCCGGAGGTCACGATGCCCACGCGGTCGAAGCGGATGGCGCGGCCGGCGAGGCCGGCATTGATCTCGGCGATGGCCGCAGCCTTCGCGTCGGCCTCGACCGGCCCGTAGAGCAGCGAGACATGCGGCATGAAGCTTTCATAGCCAGCCGGATCAAGCGCCTGCTTCAGCTTGGCCAATGCCGGCGAGACGGCGAAGCGGGCATAGAACGAACGGAAATAGGCATCGCTCCCCTCGACGAGGGAGACCGGTTCCGCAAACGCCTCGACCGCTCCGGCAGCCGCGGCGATGGCACGCTCCAGCTCGGCAGGCGTCGTCTCGGTGTCGCCCTGCAATGTCAGATGCGGGGCGAAGAGCGGCGTGCCGAAACGGCTCGACAGGGCGCCGACGATCCCGGCCAGCATCGCCTCGTCCGCAGGAGCCGGCATCAGCCAGAGAGAATGAATCCGTACTGTCATCCGCCCTTCACAAAGCTCTTGCATAGACTGCGCCCCGTGCGTAACGTTTATTTCAACTGAGCCGATTGTGGAAGAAATATTCCATTGTCAGGCGATAAGAGCAGAACCGGGGGAGTAGGCGCCTTGCAGCCGGAAACGCAAGCCAGAGCGGGTAGCGGCGCGGCCATCGGCGTGCGCGGTCTCAAGGTCGCCTATGGCGGCACGCGCGTGCTTCATGGCATCGATCTGGACTTCACGCCCGGCAGCTTCACCGCGCTTCTCGGCTCATCCGGCTGTGGCAAGACCACGCTGCTGCGTTCGCTTTCCGGTTTCGTCCCGGTCGAGGATGGCTCGATCGTCGTCGGCGGCCGCGATGTCGCGGGCTTGCCGCCGGAAAAGCGCGGAATGGCCATGGTCTTCCAGTCCTATGCGCTCTGGCCGCATATGACCGTGCTCCAGAATATCGGTTACGGCCTGAAGCTGCGCGGCAAGTCCAAGGCCGAGATCGCTGCCAAGGTCGGCGAGATGCTAAGCTTCCTGGGGCTGTCCGGCTATGAGGATCGGAAGGTCACGGCGCTATCGGGCGGCCAGCGTCAGCGCGTCGCGCTCGGCCGCGCGCTCGCCATCGATCCCGGTATCCTGCTGCTCGACGAGCCGCTCTCCAATCTCGACGCCAAGATCCGCATGGTGATGCGCCACGAGATCCGCGCCATCCAGCAACGGCTCGGCCTCACCGCCGTCCATGTCACGCATGACCGCGAGGAGGCCATGACCATGGCCGACCGGCTGGTCATCATGCAGGCCGGCCACATCGCGCAGGTCGGCACGCCCGAGGAGGTCTATGACCGCCCGGCCAGCGCCTTCGTCGCGAATTTCATGGGCGCGGAGAACGTCTTGCCGCTCAGCATCACGCGCGGCGAAGGCCAGTCTTCCGTCGCAGCCGGCGATGCCCACGCGACGCTTGCCGGCGAAGCCGCAGCCGCGTTGCCGAACGGCGAGGCGCTCGCCTATTTCCGCGACGATGTCGCGAGCCTTGATGCGCATGACGCGGTGGCGGCCGGCGGCGATCTCGTCGTCCCCGGCACGATCGCTGCGCGCGCTTATCCCGGTGGCATCTACCGCTACAAGGTCGAAGCCGCCGGCCGCCAGATCACGGTCGACGATGTCGCCCGTCACGAACTCGGAACGAAGGTCGGGCTGCGCATTCCGCTGCAGCGCCTTCACATCTTCCCGGCGACCGAGGCCGGGATTGCCGCCTGACAGGGAGTCAGACACATGCGCATTATCACGCTTGCCTGCTCGCTTGCTGCGCTGATCGTGGCTTCGCCGCTATCCGCGCAGACCCTCAACGTCGCCTCCGCCGGTGACCAGAACATGGTCGATTACGTCAAGGACTATCTCGGGCCGATGTTCGAGAAGGCCCATCCGGGCGTGAAGGTCGTCTCGGTCGGCACCGGCCCGGGCGATTCCGGCTCGCAGAAGATCTACGAGAAGCTCGACGCCCAGAAGGGCGCCGCGACGACCGATTTCGACGTCGTGGTCATCCACCAGAAGGCCGCCGGCCAGATGGTCAAGGAAGGCCTGCTCAACAAGTACACGGCCAATGTCGAGACGGCGAAGCTCGCCACCGGCGATTCCGCGAAGAATTCGCTCGGCACCGATGTCGGCGGCTTCGTCATCCCGATGTTCCAGTCGCAGACCGCGCTCGCCTACAACGCCGACATGGTCAAGACGCCGCCGGCGACCTTCGCCGAGCTCGCCGACTGGGCCAAGAAGAACCCCAAGCAGTTCGGCTATAACGGCATCAAGGGCGGCATGTCCGGCGTCTCCTTCGTCGCCGGCTGGGTCTATGCCTTCGGCGGCGACGCCGAAAAGCTGATGAAGGGCCCCTATGACGCGGCCACCAAGACGAGCTGGGACAAGGCCTTCGCCGAGCTCAAGGAGTTCAACAAGAACGCCGTCATCACCCCCGGCAATGCCGGCACGCTCGACATGCTGAACCGCGGTGAGATCGCGATCGGCCCGGTCTGGGTAGACATGTTCTATTCCTGGCAGGCCGACGGCAAGCTGCCGCCGAACATGAAGCTCAAGCTCGTCTCGCCCGGCATGCCCGGCCAGCCGATGTACTACGCCGTGCCGGAGAAGTCGGCGCAGAAGAAGCTGGCCGAGGCCTTCATCGCTCTGGCCACCTCGCCGCAGGTCCAGGCCGACGGCATCGTCAAGAAGTTCAACTGGTATCCCGGCATCGACGCCAAGAACCTCGAAGGCAAGCTCGACAAGGCCGCCTGGGACAAGCTCTTCACCGACGTCACCCCGGCCGAGCTTGCCGCCAACGGCAAGCCCTTCCCGATCGCACCCTATTTCAACGACATCCTCGAGGGCTACGAGAAGAAGGTCGCGAACTGAGCTTCGCTTGACGGGATGGCGCGGGAAATACCGCGTCATCCCGGGCCTCAACCCGCGTCATCCTCGGGCTTGACCCGAGGCTCTCACGACCGGCTCGCGCTGGTTTCCGAGATGGTCGGGTCAAGCCCGACCGTGACGGCTTTCTCCGCCGCTGCGAACTAGTTAGCCGGAACCGAGAATGTCCCTCTCCCAACGCAATCTCGCCCTGCTGCTGATCGCACCCGGCCTCGCGCTCGTCGCGGCGCTGTTCCTTTATCCGCTCTGCTTCTCGCTGATCTCGGCCTTCACCGGACCGCAGGGCGGCTTCTCGCTGCAGGCCTTCGGCAAGGCTTGGGAGCTCTATTCCGGCGACGTCGTCTTCACCGTCGTCATCGTGCTCGCCTCCTGCTTCTTCACCGGGCTCGCCGCGATCGTCATCGCCGGCACGCTGACGCTGGGCGAGAATCGCTACATCGTCGGCACGTTGAAGGTGCTTTATCGCTGGCCGCTCTTCATTCCCTTCATCGTCGCGGCGCAGTGCATGCGCACCTTCCTCGCCAAGAACGGCTTGATGAACAACACCTTCGTCTCGATGGGCTTGATGGAGCCGCTGCAGGCGGTGAGCTTCCTCGACTGGCGCGGCATCATCGCGACCTTCGTCTGGAAGCAGACGCCCTTCGTCGCGCTGCTGCTTGCCGGCGCGCTCGCTGCGCTCGACCGGGCCACGCTTGAGGCCGGCCGCAATCTCGGCGCTTCGCGGATGCGCGTTCTCGTCGAACTCGCCTTGCCGCAGGTGATGCCGCAGCTCCTCGTGGCGCTCGTCCTCTCCTTCGTGACGATGCTCTCGGTGCTCTCCGTGCCGATGATGGTGGCGGGCTCGCAGCCGACCATGCTGACCGTCGACATGGCCTTCCGCATCAACGCCTATGGCGATTACGCCACGGCCAACGCGCTCGGCGTCATCACCTATCTGATCTCGGCCGGCGCGGCGATCATCTACCTCAAGCGCGGCATGGCGAAGGAGAACACGCCATGATCCGCGCCGTCTCCGGCCTGCGCATGGTCCTTGCGGCCTTCGCACTCGCGGCCTTTGCCTTCTTCCTGATCGGGCCGCTGGTCAATCTGGCGCTCTGGTCCGTCGCCGAGCGCTGGTACACCCCCTACAAGCTGCCGGTCGTCTACGGCACGCGCTACTGGGAGCAGGTCTTCCGCCCGACCGGCGACGCCATGGCCTCGCTCGCGACCTCTGTCTGGATCGCGGTGCTGACGGTGCTCGTCGCGCTCGCGCTCTCGATCCCCGCCGGCTACGCGCTGGCGCGGCTGAAGCTGCCGGCGCGCGCCTTCTTCATGGTGCTCTTCCTGCTGCCACAGGCGTTCCCCTCGGTCGCGATCTACATCAACGTCGCCCGCGTCTTCTATAATATCGGCATCAACGGCACGGTCTTCGCCGTGGTTCTCGTCCATGCCGCGCATGGCCTGGTCTATTCGGTCTGGATCGCGGCGGCCGCCTTCGCCGCCGTCGACAAGGACCTTGAGCTTGCCGCCCGCAATATCGGAGCGTCCCCGCTCAAGGCCTTCTTCTCGGTGACGTTGCCCTTGGCCGCACCCGGCATCATCGCCAGCGGCATCTTCGTCTTCCTGGAATCGCTCGACGAGTTCACCGGCACCTTCTTCGTCGGCGTGCCGCAGGTCACGACGCTGCCGCTCTTGCTCTACAGCGCGGCGATGGGCGGCAATTACCAGGTCGCCTCGATCACGGCGCTCATCCTGCTCGTGCCATCCGTGCTGTTCATGCTGTTCATCGAGCGCTTCCTGCGCGCCGATGTGCTCGCCAAGGTCGGAGCTTGAATTCAATCGCCTGAAATCACACGACATTCTCGCTGACGCCAATCATGGCCGCTGCCACCGCAGCGGCCATGATGCGTTTGCGCGCATCTCGAAAATCGGCTTGATCGCAATTAATATACTAATATATGAATTGCGAAACAAAGCGTCGAGAGGGCACGCATTGACGGCTGGCGGCATCATGGCTGCGGGTTCGGGCTCATCAGGACGGCGCACAGCTGCCGCGGTGATCCGCGACGCCCTGCGCACCGAGATCGTCACGCTCGCCATTCCGCCCGGCAGCCCGATCGTCGAGAAGGATATCGCCGAGGCCCATGCGGTCAGCCGCACGCCGGTGCGCGAGGCCCTGCTCAAGCTTGCGGATGAAGGGCTGGTCTCGATCTTCCCGCAATCGGGTACCTTCGCCTCGCTGATCCCGTTCCGGGCCTTGCCCGAGGCGCTTGTGATCCGCCGCTCGCTGGAGGAGACCTGCGCAAGGCTCGCGGCCCAACATGGCGCCGGCCGGGCCGATGGTCTCGCCCGCATCATGGATGAGCTGGCCGCACGCGCCGATCGCGGCGAACGAGAACTCTTCCACCAGTCCGACGACGCCTTCCATGCCGGCATCGCCGAGCTCGCCGGCTATCCCGGCATCTGGCGCTTCACCCAGCAGGTGAAGTTGCAGATGGACCGTTTCCGTCGGCTCACCCTGCCGCAGCAGGGCCGCATGGAGCGCGTGCTGCGCGAGCATGGCGCGGTGGTCGAGGCGATCCGCTGCGGCGATGCGGAAGCCGCCGCCCATGCCATGGGCGAGCATCTCGGCAAGCTCTTCGACGACCTCGACACGGTCGCAGCCCTCAACAGCCAATATTTCGACATGGGCGACGGTTCGGAGCGGCCACGGCGCGCCGCTTCGCCGGTCGCGCGATTGGAGACGACATGACCATCGACATCCGCCAGGTTTCGCATCCCGAGGCCGTGAAGGGCTTCGACACCGCGGAGCTGCGCCGCCATTTCCTGATCGAGACGCTGTTCGTTTCCGGCGAGGTCAAGCTGACCTACAGCCATCTCGACCGCGTCATCGTTGGCGGCGCCATGCCGGCGGGCAAGCCGGTCGTACTGCCGACGCCGAAGGCCGTCGGCACCGACGCTTTCCTGAAGCGCCGCGAAATCGGCATCGTCAATGTCGGCGGCCCCGGCAAGGTCTCGGTCGGCGGCACGGACTACGCTCTGGCCAAGCGTGACGCGCTCTATGTCGGCAAGGAAGCCGGCGAGGTTTCCTTCGCCAGCGACGATGCCGCGAACCCGGCGAAGTTCTACCTGCTCTCGACCCCGGCCCATGCCGTGCATCCGACCAGGGTGATCCGCGAGGCCGATGCCAGGACGCTGCATCTCGGCGAGCAGGCGACCGCCAACAAGCGGACGATCCGCCAGTACATCATCCCGGGTGTCTGCGAGACCTGCCAGCTCGTCATGGGCGTGACCACGCTGGACGAGGGCAGCATCTGGAACACCATGCCCTCGCACACCCATGACCGGCGCTGCGAGATCTATCTCTATTTCGACGTGCCCGAAGACGCCCGCGTCTTCCACCTGATGGGCGAGCCGCAGGAGACCCGCCATCTCGTCGTCGCCAACGAGCAGGCGATCCTGTCGCCGGGCTGGTCGATCCATTCCGGCGTGGCTACCCGGGCCTATTCCTTCATCTGGGGCATGGGCGGCGACAATGTCGACTACACCGACATGGACATGGTCGCCACCGGAGACCTGCGCTGATGGCCGCCCCCTTTGACCTGACCGGCCGGACGGCGATCGTCACCGGCGCCAATACGGGCTTGGGCCAGGCGATCGCGGTCGCACTCGCTCAAGCCGGGGCAGGCATCGTCGCGGTCGGCCGCTCCAGCATGGCGCAGACGAAGGCGCTGGTCGCGGAAACCGGCAAACCTTTCCATGAGATCACCGCCGACCTCGCGACGCTGGAGCCGATCGTCGGCATCGTCGAGCAGGCCGATGCCGCCGCCAAGGCCGATGGCTCGCGGCTCGACATTCTCGTCAACAATGCCGGCATCATCCGCCGCGCCGATGCGATCGACTTCACCGAGGCCGACTGGGACGCGGTGATGGACGTCAACCTGAAGTCGACCTTCTTCCTGACGCAAGGCGTGGCCAAGCGCATGCTCGCCGACGGCAAGGGCGGCAAGGTCATCAACATCGCCTCGCTGCTCTCGTTCCAGGGCGGCATCCGCATCCCCTCCTATACGGCTTCGAAGAGCGGGCTCGCCGGGCTGACGCGCCTGCTCGCCTGCGAATGGGCGGGGAAGGGCATCAACGTCAACGCGATCGCGCCGGGCTATTTCGTCACCAACAACACGGAAGCCCTGCGCGCCGATCCTGCTCGTAACGAGGCGATCCTCGCGCGCATCCCGGCAGGCCACTGGGGCAAGCCGCAGGAGTTGGGCGGAGCCGCCGTATTCCTCGCGTCGGATGCCGCCGCCTATGTCCACGGCGTCGTCCTGCCGGTCGACGGCGGCTGGCTGGCGCGCTGAACGGGGAGACCTGCGGATTGTCGCGGGGATGAGCCGAGGCAGGCTTGCGTGCCCGCCGCCGATCCGCAACTCTGCCGGCCCTTGTCTGAACCGGGTTTTCCATGGCGAACGCGGCCGCTCCGTCCTCTCCCGTTCCGCCGGGCCGCCCCTTCGCGGGCCTTGTCCCCAGCCTGATCGGCTTCGGCGGCGCGCCGCTCGGCGATCTCTATGGTCATCTCAACGAGGTGACCGCGCAGGACACGGTCCGTGTCGCGCTCGCAGCCGGCATCAACCTCCTCGATACCTCGCCGCTCTATGGCCACGGCCTCTCCGAGCATCGCATCGGCGCGGCGCTCCGCAGCGTGCCGCGCGAGAGCGTCATCGTCTCGACCAAGGTCGGCCGCTGGATGCAGGCCGGCGCGCCGAAGCGCGACGGCTCTGGTTATGCCGGCGGCCTGCCGCATCCGGCGGTGATCGACTATTCCTATGACGGCGCGATGCGCTCCTTCGAGCAATCCCTGCTCAGGCTCGGCACCGACCATATCGACATCCTGCTGATCCACGATGTCGATGTCTGGACCCATGGCGACCGGATGGAGCAGCGCTTCGCCGAGGCCATGGACGGCGCCTATCGTGCGCTGGAGAAGCTGCGCTCGTCCGGCGCGGTCAAGGCGATCGGCATCGGCGTGAACGAGGCCGAGATGTGCGTGCGCTTCGCCCGGTCCGGCGATTTCGACGTGATGATGCTGGCCGGTCGCTACTCGCTGCTGGAGCAGGGCGCCTTGCCGGAATTCCTGCCGCTGGCGATGGAGAAGAAGATCGCGGTGATGCTGGCCGGCGTCTTCAATTCCGGCATTCTCGCCACGGGGGCAAAGCCGGGCGCCTTCTACAATTACAAGCCGGCGCCGCCCGAGGTGCTGGCCCGCGTCGCCCGCATCGAGGCGGTCTGCGCCAGCCATGGCGTCGCCCTGCCGCAGGCGGCGCTCGCCTTCTGCGCCGCCCATCCGGCTGTGGCGACCATCGTGCTCGGCGCGGTGACGCCGCAGGAGGTCGCGCGCAATCTCGACCTCGTCGCGCGGCCTGTGCCAGCCGCGCTCTGGCGTGATCTCAAGCGGGAGGGGCTGCTCGCCGAAGCGGCGCCGGTCCCCGAGGCCTGAGCCCTACTTCCCGGTCGAGCCGAGATAATCGACCGCGCAGGCGACATGCAGCTTCATCACCGCGATTGCCTCGTCGATGGTGACGTGCTCCTCGTCGGTGCCCATGCTGATCGGCGATGGCCCGCAGATCAGGGCGGGCACGCCGCGCCAGCGCCAGTAGCGCGTATCGGTGCCGCCGAGGCTCGACACCGGCGGCGCGTCATGACCGAGCAGGTCGCGGATATTGCCGCGCAGGATATTGGCCATCTCGCTGAACGGGTCGGTCAGGCTCGCGGGATAGCTGTGGTCCTCGTTGACCACCATCTCGCAATCGGCCTCGCGGGCGAGCGCTTCGAGATCGGCGCGGATCGCGTCGCGGTCGGAGCCGATCGGGATGCGCATGTCCAGATGGGCGATGCAATGCGTCGGGATTTGCGTCGCCTTTTGCCCGCCCTGCAGGATGCCGACATTGACGGTGATGCGCCGGGCGACATCGCCCGCGCCCTTGCCGAGGTTGAGATCGGCCGCCGCGATCGTCTCGGCCGAGGTCAGCACCGCGTCGATCTCCGGCGGCAGCTCCGCGAGCTTGAGGTGATAGCGGTCATAGATTGTGGTCACGAGCCGGCTCACATCGGCGATCGGGTTGCGCGCGCGATGGGCATAGCCGCCATGGCCGCCGATGCTCTTCGCCGAGAGCGAGAAGCGCAAGGTGCCCTTCTCGGTGAAGCGCAGGTTGGCGAGGCCGCTCGGCTCGCCGTTGAGGCAGCAATCGCCCTCCATCTCGGCGCCGAACGTATCGAAGAGAAACTTCGTGCCATAGCGCCCGCCGGACTGCTCGTCCGAGACCACGGTCAGCGACAGCGCCCCGTTGAGCTTTTCGCGGTGAGGGTAGAGCTGGCAGAAGGCCAGGATCGAGGCGAGCGTTCCGGTCTTCATGTCGGAGGCGCCGCGGCCCATGATCCTGCCGTCGACGATCTCGGCTTCCCAGAGCTTCTCGTTGGTGACCGGGAAGATATCCATATGGCCGTTGAGCATGAGGTGCCGGCCGGGCTTGCCGGCCTCCCAGCGGCTGATGATGTTGGGCATCTCCGGCACGAAGGCCTCGGTGCGATGCGCCACGCCGGCGGCGTCGAGCAGTTCGCGCACGAAGGCCGCGGCCTCGCGCGTGTCGCCCGGCGGATTGACGCTCCTGATGCGCAGGAAGCGTTGCAGCAGCGCGACGATCTCGTCGCGACGCTGATCGATCGCCTGAAGCAGCTCGGCCTTCAGGACGGCTTTATCCGTGGACATGGTTGGTCTTCTTGGTCGGCGTTTCGAGGGACGATGAAAGGCGCTCAGCGAGTGCGGAACGACATCGCGCGCGTGAGTTCGGTCTTCTCCAGCCGGGCGGCGACGCAATAGGCGGGGTTGAAGACGTTGGCGATGTCGTAGCGCACCGCCTGCCCGAGCAGATGGCTCGCCTCGATCGGATCGACGCCGAGGGCCTCGCCGACCCAGCGCAGCAATTCCGTCGTGGCGAATTGCAGGGGCTGGTCGAGCGGGCGCCCGCTCGCGATCACAAGGAGGTCGGTCTCGGTCTCGCAGCGCGGCCAGCGCAGGTTCTGTTTCTTGACGAGCTTCACCGAGAATTCGACCTCGAACGAGGTCTCGACGCCGGTGCCGGCGATCTCGCCATCGCCCTGGCAGGCATGGCCGTCGCCCACGAAGAACAGCGCGCCGTCGACGAAGACCGGGAAGGCGATGGTCGCGCCGGGCCCGAACAGCCGGTAGTCCATGTTGCCGCCATTGGCGCCGCTGGTTGCGGTCGAGATCGCCTGGCCGCGCTCGGGCGCCACGCCGAAGCAGCCGAGCATCGGCGCGAGCGGAAAGCTCCAGTCCTTGATCCGGGCGGAGGGCTCCAGCAGCTTCACGGTGCCAGCCTGCGCATCAACAGCCCATTCATAGCGCTCGCGTTTCGGCAATTCGTGCAGCATGCCGGGGTCGAGCACGCCCGGCGCCAGCGGCGAATAGGTCCAGCCGGTCTTCCGGTTCGGCGTCATCCGCTCGATGGTGACGAGCAGGGCGTCGCCGGGCTCTGCCCCGGTGACGAAGAACGGGCCGGTCATCGGGTTGCCGCGCGGGGCATGCTGCGCGCCGTCGCCGCCGAAGCCCGCCGCATCGAGCGTGGTGGTGACGACGCTGTCGCCGCTTGCGATCTCCAGCACCGGCGGCAAGGTGGCGAGCACGTTCGAATAACTGGTCGGAACGAAGTGATGGCGCGCCATGGAAGCCTTCCTGAGCCGGGTCTCGTCGATCGATGACGACGACCGTAGGAGCAAGCCTCGGGCTTGAGAAGCGTTGACGGCATCCTCCCAGACGGCGTGAATCACATCTCAAACCAGATTGACAGGTCGTGAGCCTAGAATCGCTTGGTCGACAAAACGTCGAAGGTCCGGCCGATCGTCGCGACCGCCTTGTCGTAATCGGCCAATGACAGGCAGGCGATCAGGGCGTCGATGACGGCGAGCTGGGCGATGCGGCTCGTCATCGCCTCGGTGCGGAACTGGGTCTCGCGTGCCATCGTGTTGAGCACAATATCGGCATGGGCGAGCAGCGGCGACTTGCCGAAATTCGTGATGCAGATCGTGGTCGCGCCGGCTTCCTGCGCGAGCCGCGTCGCGGTGACCGTCTCGTGCGTCGAGCCCGAATGCGAGATCGTGATGGTCGCGACATCCGGGCCGGTCAGCGAGGCGCTGATCGCCTGGACATGCGAGTCGACCACGACCTTGGATTCGACGCCGATGCGCAAGAGCCGGTAATTCGCGTCCTCCGCGATCGGTGCGGCGCTGCCGATGCCGTAGAGCTCGACCCGCCGCGCCCCGCGGATCGCGGCGACAGCGCGTTCCATCGCGCCCTTGTCGAGCACCTTCATCGTATCGTGCAGCGCCTGCAGGTCGCTGCGGAAGATCTTCTCGATCACAGTCCCGGTGTCGTCGGCGCGGGCGAGGTCCTCGTGGATGAACTGCACCGGCTGCACGAGGTCGCGCGCCAGCGCGATCTTGACCTGCTGGAAGCCGCGCGCGCCGAGTTGGCGGCACAGCGAGATCACGCTGCCCTCGCTCGCTTCCGCACGCTCAGCCACTTCCGTCACCGACATATGCACGACCTCCGCCGCATGGGCGAGGAAGACATCGGCGATGCGGGCGGCCGTCGGCGGCAGCGCCGGGCGCAGCGCCGTCAGGCGCTCGATCACGCCGTCGAAACCGTCATTCCCGCTGGTGCGCGCCAGCTCGGGGCTCTCGGGCATCGCATCGGCATCCGGCTTGAGTCGCGACGAGGTCATGCGGGCAAGGCCATCACGCCCGTCTCGCGCCGGCAAGCCGTTTCGCCCTGGATTTGCGGGAAAGCGCCATCGGCGATCTCGACATAGCGCAGGCCGAAGCGGCGCGCGCCTTCGCCATCGGTCCGGGGATTGTCGCCGAGCATCGCGACGACCCGCTTGGGCAGATCGAGCAGGGCGAGGCCGGCGGCGAACAGGGTCGGCTCCGGCTTCCCGACGAGACGGTAATCGACAGGGCCGGTGCAGGCGAGCAGCGCCGCAAGCAGCGCGCCGGTTTCCGGCACGACGGTGCCGTTCGGGCCGGGATGGACGAGATCGGGATTGGCGACGACGAGCTCGGCGCCCGCACGCATGGCATTGGCGGCCAGCGCAAGCTTCGCATGGCTGAACTGCCGGTCCCGGCCGAGGAAGACGATGTCGGGCCGGGTCCGGACGGGCCGAAGCCCGCGCGCGCGGGCATGGCGCGCCAGGCTCCTGCCCGCCAGCATGAGCACGCGCGCGCCCGGCCGGCGCCGGGCGATCTCGTCGAGCGCGAAGGCTCCGGCCAGCACGATGCGATCGGCGGGAATCTCGAGCCCGATCCGCCGCAGATGATCAGCCAGTTCCGCCGGGGTATGTTCGGCATCGTTGGAAACGACGGCGAAACGGCCGCCGCAGGCCTCCAGAAAGGCCGGGGCGCCAGGCATCGCCCGCCCGCCGCACACCAATGTGCCGTCGAGATCGATCAGCCAGCCACGAATATCGTCCGCTGCGTGCACCGCAAACTCCGCGTCGAAGTGTGGCAGGCATGGACTGAGATTATCTCAGTGTCAAACAGGTTATCTCCTGAATTAAATTCATAAACCTGTCATGGAAGGCTGCCAGAAGGCTCCGGCATCGGCCGCTTGCGATAGCTGGCCATATCCCCGCAGCCCGTTCCGGAGGACGCCATGCTCTCGTTCCTCGGCAGTCGTCTCCTGCGCATGACGATCACCCTCTGGGCGATCGTCACCGCCGTCTTCCTGGCGACGCGGCTGACCGGCAATCCGATCGACTTCCTGATGCCGGACGGGCTCGACGCCGCCTCCCGCGCCGAGATGATCGCCTATTGGGGCCTCGACCGGCCCATCGCGGAGCAATACCTGCTGTTCTGGAAGTCGCTACTCTCCGGCGATTTCGGCCTCGGCCTGATGGAGCGGCGGCCGGTCGCGGTGATCTTCGGCGAGCGACTCTGGCAGAGCGCCTCGCTCCTCGTCGCGACCCTGGCTCTTACCGTCGCGGTCGGCGTGCCGCTCGGCATCCTCGCCGCGCTCTGGCGTGGGCAGCAGCGCGGGCAGGGCGTGCTCTTCGTTGCCTTCCTCGGCTATGCCGTGCCGAATTTCGTTCTCGCTATCCTGCTGCTGCTCGTCTTCTCCTACACGCTGCACTGGCTGCCGAGCGCCGGCTCCGCCACCCTGCTGCATTACGTGATGCCGACCGTGGCGCTGGCCGCCTATTTCGTCGCGGCGCTGACCCGCTACACCCGCAACGCGATGCTCGACGTCCTCTCCGAGGACTATATGCGCACGGCCCGCGCCAAGGGCCTCTCCGAGGGCGCCATAATCCTGCGCCACGGGCTGCGCAACGCCTTGATCCCGGTCATCACCGTGCTCGGCCTGCAGATCACGACGTTGGTCTCAGGCGCCGTCGTGGTCGAGACCGTCTTCGCCTGGAACGGGGTCGGGGACCTGCTCGTCGGCGCGACGCTGCGGCGCGACTACCCGGTCCTCCAGTTCGGCGTCCTCGTCGTCGCCGGTGCGGTCATCCTCGTCAATTTCGCGATCGACCTCGCCTATGCGGCGTCGGATCCGCGCGTGCGCCTCGTCGGAGCCTGACCCGTCATGACCGAGATCGCAGACGCCAAGCTGATGCTGCCGTCGCGCCGGTTGCCACGCTTGAAGCTTCCCGCGCTGAGCGGAGCCGGCGTGCTGGTGACCGCGGCCGCCCTGCTCGGCCTTTTGCTACTCGCGCTCGCCATCCTCGCCCCGCTGGTCTCGCCTTTCGAGCCCGACCAGCAGCGGCTATTGGCGCGCCTCAAGCCGCCGGTCGGCCTCGCCGGCGCCAACCCGCTGCACTGGCTCGGCACCGACCAGCTCGGCCGTGATCTCCTCTCGCGCTGCCTCCATGGCCTGCGGCTGACGTTGGCGCTCTCGCTGTTCGGCACCTTGCTCGGCCTGGCGCTTGGCGCGGCGCTCGGGCTCGTGGCGGGGCTGCTGCGCGGCTGGGCCGATGCGCTGATCATGGGCCTCGTCGACATCATGATGTCGCTGCCCTTCACCCTCGTCGCACTCTTTGTCGTGGCGCTGGCCGGCACCGATGTCGCGGTGCTGATCTGCGTGCTCGGCATCGCCTACTGGGCGCATTTCGCGCGATTGATCCGGGCGCAGGTGCTCAGCCTGCGCGAGATGCCTTTCGTCGAGGCGGCCCGCGCCGCCGGCGCTGGCCCCTGGCGCATCGCCACGGTCCATATGATCCCGAACCTGATCTCGCCGGTGGTGGTCATGGCGAGCCTCAACTTCTCGAACCTGATCCTGCTGGAATCGGCGCTCTCCTTCCTCGGCCTCGGCGTCCAGCCGCCGACCGCGACACTCGGTTCCATGGTCGGGCAGGGGCGCGACTACATGGCCTCTGCGCCCTGGATCGTCGCGGTTCCCGCTCTCTTCATCGTGCTCGTCAGCCTCGTCGCCATGCTGCTGGGCGATGCGCTGCGAGACCGTCTCGATCCACGCCTGCGCGGACGCTGAACGCCCGCCCAAGCCTCATCCCGCTCACCCAACAAGGGACTGGAACCCATGCGCAAGATAGTGAAGACCCTGGCGCTCGCCGCGTTGTCGGCCACGGCCCTCAACGGCGTCGCCCAGGCGCAGGAGTTGAAGGTCGGCGTCCAGAACATGGCGCCCTGGCTCGATCCCGGCCGTGACTTCTCGAATGTCGGCTCGCAATTCTACTTCAACGCCTTCGACCCGCTGATCGGCAAGGACGCGACCAAGGCCGAGAGCGTCTGGCAGCCGGGCATCGCCACGAGCTGGAAGCAGGTCTCGCCGACCGTGTTCGAATTGAAGATCCGCCAGGGCGTGACCTTCCACAACGGCGACCCGATGACGGTCGAGGACGTCGTCTTCTCCTTCGACCGCATCATCAACTCGACCTTCGCGCCCTACACTGTCCGCAAGCGCGACACGCTGCCGAACATGGCCAAGGTCGAGGCCGTCGACGCCGAGACCGTGCGCATCACCGCGACCCGGCCCGAGCCGCTGTTCGAGACGCTGCTCAACGTGCAACAGGGCATGATCGTGCCGAAGAAATACGTGATGGGCCTGACCGGCGATCCCAACGTCGCCGAAGCCTCCGATTTCGAGGCCTTCGCGCTGAAGCCGGTCGGAACCGGCCCTTACAAGATCACCGAATTCGTGCCGAACCAGCGCCTGGTCTATGAGCGCTATGACGGCTTCTGGGGCGAGAAGGCTCCCTTCCAGAAGGTCACGGTGACGCGTATTCCCGAGCTCTCCGGTCGCCTGACGGCGCTGAAGAACGCCGAGGTCGATCTGATCACCAACGTTCCCCCGGATCAGCTCGAGCCGATCGCCGCCGATGCGAAGCTCAAGGTCGAGGGCATGCAGACGCCGCTCTTCCACGTCGTCATCTTCAACACGCAGAATCCGAAGATGGCCAATCCGAAGCTGCGCCAGGCGCTGTCCTACGCCATCGACCGCAAGACGCTGAACGAGGCGCTCTGGTTCGGCAAGGCGAAGGTGCCGACCTCGCATACATTCGCGCAGTTCGGCCCGCTCTACATGCCCGAGCTCAACACCTTCGAATACGATCCGGCCAAGGCCAAAGCGCTGTTGAAGGAAGCCGGCTATGACGGCTCCCCGATCCGCTACGACATCCAGGCGGCCTATTACACCAACGGCCTCCTCGCCGCGCAGGCGATCCAGGAGATGTGGGCTGCCGTCGGCGTCAAGATGCAGCTCAATGTCACCGAGCAGTGGACCGGCTCCGATCCGACCATGATGGCGCGCGGCTGGTCGAACCCGATGTATTTCCCCGATCCCGCCGGCGCCTTCGGCATCATGTGGGCGCCGACCGGCAACTCCGCCTCGGAGGGCCGGTTCAAGGCCGACGACGCCTATGTCGCGCTCTGGGACAAGTTCCGCTTCTCGACCGACCTTACTGAGCGCAAGCAGGCCTATGCCGCGCTGATGCAGGCGATCAAGAACGACCCGCCGGTCCTGCCGCTCTACCAGCCCTACGAGTCCTACGGCATGAAGCGCTCGCTCGCCTGGCGGCCGCTGCAGGGGCACATCCCCTATGTGCTCGACTTCCGCGCCGGCCGCGTGACGCTGGCTGCGCGCTGATGCGATCGCGGGAACTGGCATGGCCAGCTCCCGCACCCGATGTCCAACACTCTTCGACGAGCCCCACCATGACCCGTTCGCTCCGCCTCGCCTTCGTCGCCGACATCCATCACGGCGCCAACAGCTTCACCAAGGTCGGCACCGCGGCCCTGCCGCTAATGGACGAGTTCCGCCGCTTCGTCGCGGACGCAAAGCCCGCTGCGGTGATCGATCTCGGCGACCGCATCTCCGATGTCGACCACGCCACCGATCTCAGGCTGGAGCGGGAGGTGGCGGAAGCCTTCGCCCCGATCGCGGCACCGCGCTTCCATATCTGCGGCAACCACGATCGCGACCATCTCAGCGTCGCCGAGAACGAGGAGATCCTCGGCCAGGCGCTCGGCCACCGCACTGTCGATCTCGGCGATTGGCGCCTCGTGCTCTGGGCCGCCGATTCGCGCATTCATCGGCCGGGCGGCTTCGTCCTGCGCGAGGCTGACCTGATCTGGCTCGCCGCGACCGTCGAGGCCGCCGACCGGCCGCTCGTCGTGATGAGCCATGTTCCCGTCTCGGGCCACGGCCAGATCGGCAATTACTATTTCGAGCGCAATCCGGCTTCCTCGACCTATCCCGGCGCCGAGCGTGTCCGGGCCGTGCTCGCTCGGGCCAAGGTGCCGATGGTCTGCATCGCCGGCCATGTCCACTGGAACACGCTGACCACCGTCGACGCCATCCCGCATCTGACGCTGCAGTCTCTGACCGAAAGCTTCACCACCATGCCGGGGCCGGCCGGCGCCTTCGCCCTGCTCGAACTCGGCGAGACCATCGCCTGGACGGTGCATGGCCAGGACCCTTTCACCGCCCGCATCGACCCGGCCGGGACGCTCCGGCGCTGGATGACGCCGCTGCAGCCCTTCGACGAGCATCCCGAACTGCGGCAGAAGCGCCTTCTCTCCACGCTCCAGATGAACGCGGCGGCCTTGGCCTGAAGCGCTGTGTCAGGCGATCCCGTCTTGCCCGCAGCCAGGGCGAACGCGATGATCCCGGCGCAAGCCTGCGCCGGGGCGGTCCCTCGGCGCGGCAACGAGCTGACCAGGGCGCCAGAGAGAACGATGCAAGCCGATCGCGTGATTCAGACCGTCGAAGCCCATACCGGCGGCGAGCCCTTCCGGATCGTGACCAGCGGTCTGCCGCGCTTGCCCGGCCGGACGATCGTCCAGCGGCGCGACTGGGTGAAGGCTAATATCGACGAAATCCGGCAGGCGCTGATCTTCGAGCCGCGCGGCCACGCCGACATGTATGCGGGCTACCTGACCGAGCCGGTGACGCCCGGTGCCGATTTCGGCGTCATCTTCGTCCATAACGAGGGCTATAGCGACCATTGCGGCCATGGCGTCATCGCGCTCGCGACCGCGGCCGTCGAATTGGGCTGGGTCGAGCGCACGGAGCCGGAGACCCGCGTCGGCATCGATGCGCCCTGCGGCTTCATCGAGGCCTTCGTCGCCTGGGACGGAAAGCGCGCAGCCAGCGTCCGCTTCGTGAACGTGCCCTCCTATCTCGTCTATCGCGATGTCGGCGTCGAGACGCCGAGCTTCGGCCGGGTCACCGGCGATATCGCCTTCGGCGGTGCCTTCTATTTCTACACGGATGGCCGCCCCTTCGGCTTGTCGATCCGCCGGGAGAATGCCGAGGCGCTGATCCGCTTCGGGGCCGAGGTGAAGATCGCCGCCAATGCGGCCTTCCCGGTCATGCATCCGGAAATCCCGGAGCTGAACCATATCTACGGCACGATCATCGATGGCGCCCCGCTCGACACCAAGGCGACGCAGGCCAATTGTTGCATCTTCGCCGACCGGCAGCTGGATCGCTCGCCGACCGGCTCCGGCACGGCCGGGCGTACGGCGCTCCTCCATGCCAAGGGGCTGCTGAAGCCCGGCCAGATCCTGGTCAACGAATCCATCGTCGGCTCGATCATGACGGGGCGCATCTTGAAGGAAACGAAGCTCGGGGAGATCGACGCGGTCATCCCCGAGGTCTCCGGCAGCGCGCATCTCTGCGGCCAGGCGACCTGGTTCATCGATCGCGACGATCCGCTGCGGCACGGCTTCCTGCTGCGGTAGGGCGGGCTGACTTTATGCGGGACCCATCGTCATTCCGGGCTTGACCCGGAATCCATCGTAGAGCGCAGCGCCTTATGATGGATTCCGGATCGGCGCCGCCTTGCGGCTTGTCCGGAATGACGGCGCGGTTCCAGGAGAACCCGGCATGTTCCATGGCGACGATTCAAGCCCGCTAAATCAGTCGCTCAGCAGCAGCTCGACCAGTCGCGCGGTGCTGCCGACATTGTATTTCCGCAGAAGCCGGGCGCGATAGATATCGACGGTGCGCGGGCTGATGCCCAGCACCTTCGCGACCTCCTTGCCCGTCTTGCCCTCGATCAGGAGCGCGGCCACGTCGCGCTCGCGCGCCGTCAGCGAAGACCTCAGCGATTGTCCGGCGGGCTTGGTCCGTGCCAATTCCGAGAACACCCAGAGCGCGTGGGCGTGCGCGTCGTCCGGCGTATGGGTGAAGCCGCTGACTCTGACCCAGAACAGGCTGCCGTCGAGGCGCCGCATCACGCGATCGTCGGTATAGCTATGCGCGCCGGACAGGCGCGCTCCGACCCGCCTCCCGGTTTCCTCGAAATCGGATTGCGTCGGGTAGAGTCGCTCGAAGGTCTGGCCGACCAGCTCTTCCATCGATCCGCGAAACATCCGCGCGAATTCATGGTTGCAGGCCTGGATGATGCGATTGCCGCCGACGGCGAGCCCGACCGGGGCATTCTCGAAGGCCTGCCGGAAATCCATCTCCATCGGCGAGCGCTCCCGGCCGGATACTTAAGTGTCCGATACGTATAGGATTAAGCGTTTAGGTGGCCTAGCCTGTCTCGAAGACAGGACGAGACCGATGAAACTGACGGACTTCAAGGCGCTGACCTTCGATTGCTACGGCACGCTGATCGATTGGGAAACCGGCATGTTCGAGGGGCTCAAGCCACTCACCAGCCGTCTCGCCACCTCGCCGACCCGCAACCAGGTCCTGGAAGCGCATGCGCGCCATGAATCGGCGCAGCAATCGCAGACGCCGGCCCGAATCTATCGAGAGCTCCTGCCGATCGTCTACAAGCGCCTCGCCGAGGAATGGGGCCTGCCGGTGTCCTGGGACGAGTGCATAGCCTATGGGCAATCGGTCAAGAACTGGCCGGTCTTCCCGGACTCGGCCGAGGCTCTCCAGTATCTCAAGCAGCACTACAAGCTGGTGATCCTGTCGAATGTTGACAACGAAAGCTTCGCCGCGAGCAATGCGAAGCTCAAGGTTGCCTTCGACGCGATCTACACGGCCGAGGATGTCGGCTCCTACAAGCCGTCGGAGCGCAATTTCGACTACATGCTCCGCAACCTGGAAACGCTCGGCATCCAAAAGGGCGAGATCCTGCACACGGCGGAGAGCATGTTCCACGACCATGGCCCGGCGAACCGGCATGGCCTGGCCTCCTGCTGGATCTATCGCCGCTACGCCCAGGATGGCTTCGGCGCGACGATGCATCCGGGCGACATGCCGACATACGATTTCCGCTTCAACAGCATGGCCGATCTCGCCAAGGCGCATCAGGAGGCGCTGCGCGGCTGACATCGCCGAAGGCGGAGGGCGGGCGGCTGTCGCGCTTGCGCTGACGGCGAGGCTTGGAGCCGTCCGGAGGCTGCGCTAGACAGGCGAGAATCGCTGCGGAGGGCTTCGTCCTGCGTATCATCGTCGAGCGTGCGCTGCGCCAGAACTGGGAGCGCCTGTTCTCCTATGCGCTGCGCCTGAGCGGCAATCGCGACGGCGCAGCCGATCTCCTGCAATCCTGCGCGACGAAAGCGCTCGCCGCCGTGCCGCCGGAGGAGGCGGAGCGTGTCCGGGCCTGGCTCTTCGCGATCCTCCGCAACATCTGGATCGACGAGCATCGCCGCGGCGCTGTCGGTGCCATCGCGGCCGAGGAAGCGCTCGAAGAAGAGCAATGGCGGCACGACGACCGGTTGATCGCTGCCATCACCGTCCGGCAGGCGCTGGGGCGCCTCGACCCGCTGCACCGCGAGATCGTGGAACTGGTCGATCTCGCGGGCTTCCGCTATGGCGAGGCGGCGGATATCCTGGGCGTGCCCGTGGGAACCGTGATGAGCCGCCTCAGCCGGGCGCGGCTTTTGCTTCTGAATGCGATCGAGGGCGGCACCGTCCACCCCTTCGCCGCGCGGCAGCGCAAACGAGCCAACGACAAGTGACCGACCGCGAACGCCTTTCCTGGACCACGCTCAACGCCTATGTCGACGGCGAGCTGGAGCCCGATCAAGCCGCGCAGGTCGCGGCGGCGCTCGCCCATGACCGCGAGGCCGCCGCTCAGGTCGCGACGCTGACGAAGCTGCGCGCGACGGTCAAAGCCGCATCGCCCCTGCAGACGCCACCGCCCTTCGCGCTGCCGCAAACCCGCTCCGGGGTGGTGCGCTGGCTGCCCTGGGCTGCGGCAGCCTGTTTTGCCTTGTTCGTCGGCGCGGCTTCCCTGGGCATCGGCACGCGGCAGCCGTCGGGCTCGTCGCTGTCCGCAGCGGTTGCCGCGCATCAAAGCTGGCTCGCCCAATCTCCGGCTGGAACGGTGCCGCGCCTTGGCGTCGAGCTCACCGGGGCCGAAGCCGGGGCGCTGCCGGACCTGTCGCTCGCCTCGCTGCGCCTTGTGCATCTCTCGCTCGACCCTGCGGGGCGCCGGGGCGGGGGCATGCTCGCCGGCTATGTCGGGCCGAATGGCTGCCGTGTCGGCCTCTGGATCGCGCCTGTCGAGGCGGCGTTGCCGCTGCAGCCGGCGGTGCAGGATCGCGACGGCCTCTCGATCCGTGCATGGCGCGGCGAGCGAGCGAGCTATGCCTTGCTCGGCCGCGGCATCGATCCGGCCCGCCTCGACGGCATCGCCGCGCTCGTCGCCCGGATCACCCGAGACGAGCCGGGCGTCCCGCGCGAGCAGGTCGCGGCGCTGGCCGAGGCCCGCAGCGTCGGCCCGGCCTGCCTCGGCTGAGAAAAAGATTCTCTCGGCCTGGAATAAAACGAAGCCCTGAAGCGTCGTCTCCAGTGAGGAATATGTCCTCGGGAGAAACGCCATGCTCAACGAAGCAGACCTGCGCGATGACGCAGCCGATACCGATGCCGTGCCTGCCGCCGGCGCCACCGACGCTCCGCGCACGTCGCGACGTCTTCTGCTCGGTGGCAGCCTCGCCGCGCTCGGCCTCGCTGCCGGCGGCCTGCCGCGCCTGTCCCCGATCACGCCGGCTGCCGCCCAGGGCGCTGCGCCGGCCGCCGCGCCGGGCAAGGGGCCGCAGCCCTTCGACTATCCCGGCAAGGACAAGGGCCTGACCTTGCTCGGCGACCGCCCGCTCGTCGCGGAGACGCCCGAGAGCCTGCTCGACGACGACACCACGCCCATTTCCAAATTCTTCATCCGCAACAACGGCCAGATCCCGGAGCCGATCAAGGATGTCGATGGCTGGCAGCTCAAGATCGAGGGCGAGGTCGATAGGCCGCTGACCCTGACGGTCAAGGAACTGAAGTCCCGCTTCAAGGCGCAGACCTTCCGCATGGTACTGGAATGCGGCGGCAATGGCCGCTCCTTCTACCAGCCGACGGCGCGCGGCAACCAATGGACCAATGGTGGCGCCGGCTGCGCCGAATGGACCGGCGTGCGCCTCGCCGACGTGTTGAAGGCGGCCGGCCTCAAGTCCTCCGCCAGGTTCACCGGCCATTATGGTGCCGATCCGCATCTCTCCGGCGACACGACCAAGGATGCGATCTCGCGAGGCATGCCGATCGAGAAGGCGCTGGAGCCGCATTGCCTGATCGTCTGGGCGATGAATGGCGAGCCGTTGCCGCATATCCATGGCGGGCCGCTGCGGCTCGTCGTGCCGGGCTGGCCGGCCTCGCTCTCCTCGAAATGGCTGAATCGCATCCTGGTTCGCGCGACCCCGCATGACGGCCAGGGCATGGGCGGCACCTCCTATCGCGTGCCGACGGTTCCGATCGTTCCCGGCTCGAATGCCGACGGCAAGACCAATTTCACCGACCTGACCTCGATGCCGGTGCGCTCGATCATCAGCAAACCGGCAAACGGCACGCGCTTGCCGGCGGCGACGCGCGAAATCGCCTTGCGCGGCGCGGCTTGGGCCGGCGACCACGAGGTCGCGAAGGTCGAGGTCTCCTTCGATGCCGGGCAGCGCTGGCATGCGATGACGCTCGCCAAACCGAAGAACCGCTATGACTGGGTGCGCTGGACCGGGAAGATCAAGTTGCCGAGCGACGGCTATTTCGAGCTTTGGACCCGTGCGACCGATTCCCGCGGCGTCGCCCAGCCGCATGTCGCGACCAACTGGAACCCGCAGGGCTACGGCTCCAACCCGCTCCAGCGCGTCGCGGTCTTGGTGGGCTGATATGGTGTTCGCGCAATCGCTTCGGATGGCCGCTCTCGCGGCCATCCTCCTCGCTCCCTCCGCCGGCTTCGCCCAGGAGGAGACCGCCGAGTTGCTGCCCGATTTTCCCGGCCGCGAAGAGACCTTCGGCTACTGCATCGCCTGCCATTCGATGAAGGTCGTCGGCCGACAGGGCATGGACCGTGCCCGCTGGGACGAGACGCTGAACTGGATGGCCGAGAAGCACAACATGCCCGCGCCCGATCCGGAGATGCGCAAGACCCTGCTCGATTATCTCGCGCAGGCCTTCCCGCCGAAAGCGCCGGCCCAAAGCGGCGGCTGGGTCAGCCCCTTCGCTCCGAAGCCATAGGATAATCCGAGATGAAATTCGCAATCCTCGCCGCAGCCGCCTTGCTCGCGGTCGTCACACAGCCGGCTTGTGCCCAGGACGCCGCTGCCGGCGAGAAGGTCTTTGCCCAGTGCCGCGCCTGCCACCAGGTCGGCGAGACCGCCAAGAACCTGGTCGGCCCCGCCCTCAACGGCGTCATCGGCCAGAAGGCGGGCGCGCATGAAGGCTACAGCTACAGCACGGCGATGAAGGAGTCCGGCCTGATCTGGAACGAGGCGACCTTTGCCGAATACATCCAGAACCCGCGTGCCAAGGTGGCGGGCACCAAGATGATCTATGCCGGGCTCAAGGACGAGAAGCGCGTCGCCGACCTGCTCGCCTATCTCAAGCAGTTCGACGCCGCCGGCAAAAAGGTCGACTAAACGGAGCCGCCGACCCGTTATGGTTCGACTCAGGCATCGGCCGGCCCGCACCAGCCGGGGAGGTAGCTGGCATCCCGGCCGCGCGCGAGCTTCAGCGCTTTCCTGATGGCTTTATCGAAATCGGAATCGACCTGCTGGCGGGTGAGGTTCCGCCTGAGGAAATCGGCCCAGAGGAATTCGGAATAGGGCGTCGTGTCCTTGGCGAAGCCGCCGCAGCGGCGCAATTCCCCGGCCAGCGAGCGATAGGGGTCGTCGACCATCTCGCCGATCTTCCGGGGAATCGCGTCGGTGCCGCAGCGCCGCCCTTTGGCATCGTACGGGTGCACCCAGTTCCGGTGCTCGCACACCGTCCAGAATGCCGCCTGCGTCAGCCAGGAGATGTCGGCGATCACGTTGACGAGAACCTTGGTCTGGCCCTCGTCGTGTAGTGCGCGGACCAGATGGTGGTGGTCGATGACGTAAAGCCGCTCCTTCGGGCCCTTGATCACCGGGATCATGTGTCGGCCCAGGAAATCCTCTGCCTCGCCGCCGTCCCGCTCGCGCCAGATCCGGCGCTTGTCCTCAACCTCCCTGAGGCCGACAGTCATCTGGGTCGGGCGCAGCTCCGTGATCCGCACGGGCTGCAGGATGGGTTCCCGAAGTGTCATGACGCTCACCCGCTCGTTCGAAGACCACGATGCGCATCGTTTTGCCGGTCGCGAACGCGCCAGCACGAAGACCTGCAAGCTGCTATAGTTGCAACCGTTCTGGCTTCGGATGCAACGTGGTGGACCGGTCATGTCGAGTGATGGACCTCTGGCCGGTCCGGCCCGTCCTACGGAGAGCCTTCCCAGTCCTGCAGACTTGGGACGCAGTCTGCTCGCGGGCCTGACGCTGGCGGCGATCACCATTCCCGAGCAGATGGCGACGGCGCGCCTCGGCGGCTTTCCGGTCCAGGTCGGCCTGTTTGCCTTCGTCGCGGCAACGCTCGGTTTCCTGCTGCTGGGCGCCAGTCGGGTTCTCACCGTCGGCGCCGACTCGACGATCACCCCTATCTTCGCCGGTGCGCTGGCCACGCTGGCAGTCGGCGATGCCGTAGCGCCCGCTGTGGCGCCGACGCTTGCGATCCTGGTCGGTGCTCTGCTGCTGCTTGCCGGAATCCTGCGCTTCGGCTGGATCGCAGATTTCCTGTCGACGCCTGTCGTGGCGGGATTCCTGGCCGGTATCGCCGCCCATATCGTCGTGTCGCAATTGCCCGGCCTGCTCGGGCTCCATGTGCAAGCGAGCAGCCTGGTTCCGCGGCTGGCGGAAATCTGGGCGCAGCGCGCATCGAGCCATCCTATCTCGGCCCTGCTTGGGCTCGGTGTGCTCGGCGTCATCGTTCTCTGCGAAAAAACGGCGGCGGCGCTGCCCGGCGCCCTGATCGCCTTCGCGCTGGCGACGGCCGCCGTCATGGCCTTCGACCTGGAGAGCCTTGGCGTCGCCGTGCTCGGTTCATTGCCGAAGGGCTTGCCGCCCTGGCCCGGCTTCGCCCTGTCCTGGAGCGATTTCCGGACGCTTCTGCCGCTCGCCCTGATCATCGCGCTCGTCGTGATGATGCAGACGGCGACCGTCGGCCGCTCCTTCCGCGACCCCGATGGCTGCGCGAGCGATGTCGGGCGCGACTATCTCGGGCTGGCGGGCGCCAACCTGCTCGCCGGCCTCGCCGGCGCCTTCCCGGTCAATGCCAGTCCGCCGCGCACGGCCATCGTCGTCGAAAGCGGCGGCCGCAACCCCGTCGTCGGGCTCGTCGCGGCCGCGCTGGTCCTCGGGCTCGCACTGTTCGGCACCGATCTCCTGGCCGATGTTCCGGAGGCGGCCTTTGCCGGGGTCCTGTTCTTCGTCGCCGGGCGAATCCTGAGGATCGGCCTGATCCTGCAGATCGCACGCCAGAGCCGGCCGGAATTCGCGCTCGTCCTGCTGACCGCCCTGGCCGTCGCCTTGCTGCCGATCGAGAGCGGTGTCGGCATCGGCATCGGCCTTTCCCTGCTGCACGGCATCTGGATGACGACCCGCAGCCATCTCGTCGAGTTGGGCCGCATTCCCGGCACGACGGTGTGGTGGCCACCGGAACAGGGCAAGCCCCCGGCGACGCTTCCGGGCATTCTCGTCGCCGGCTTTCCGGCGCCCCTGCTCTTCGCGAACGCGCTGGGCTTCCAGCAGGAATTGCTCGACCGACTGGCCTTGCGGAAGCCGAAGCTGCTCGTGCTGGAGGCCAGCGGCATCGCCGCCATCGACTATACGGCGGCGCAGGCGCTCCTGGCCGTCGCCGAGGCCTGCGGCGCGCAAGGGACGATTTTCGCGATCGCGCGCGTGGAATCGGTCCGGGCTCGCGCCGCGCTCGAACGTTTCGGTGTCGCCAGCGCGATCGGGGAGGATCGGATCTTCCATAGTGTCGACCAGGCCGTGACACGATGGGGAAGCGAGACCGTGGCTGGGGCGACGACGACCGATCGTGCGATTGGACTGTCACTGCCACCCCCGTAGCAGAAGCTCCGGGCCTCAGGCCAAGCCCGGCGCCGAGAATCCCCAAGGGACGGCCGGACACCGCTTCCATCCAGCCGGCGACCAGCCGGTCGCTTCCAAGCATGCGGAAGAGGAGGAAGCCATGTCGCCTAAAACCTCCTTGTGCCGGCGCAAGGTCGCTCATGGAACAGGCTGCCAGTCGAGTTCGACCGTGCTGCGTCCAAGCCCAGCGCTATACCGGGCGGCCGATGCGATGGTGGCTTCCACCGCCGCGCGATCGACCCCGCGCGGACACCCTGTCGTCTCGTATCGCACGGCCTGCCGGGCCAGCCAGGTGATCCATTGCCGCTCGGCCGCATCCAGGGATCGGGAGCTCGAAAACGGCTGCGAAACGTAGAAGCGGCGGCTCTGCTCGGAGCCGGCATAGCAGTAGCGCCATTCAGCCGACGGCCCCGCGAATGCCGGCCGGTCCGGGGCGCCTAGCAGAACGAGCGCAACCAGGACGAGGCCTCGTCCGCCGCTGGCGGCCCCGTCGACGAAGCGGGTTGGGGACATGGGCATCAGGCGAGCCGGCCGGTTGCCACCGCCCAGAGCAGGAAGATGCCCATCCCCGCGCGGTAGACCACGAAGACCCAGCTCGACATCCGCTCGAGATAGCGCATCAGCCCCGCAATCGCGGCGAAGGAGGCCATGGAGCCGGCGATCAGGCCTATGATCAGAAGCGCCGTGGCGTGGGCGTCGATCCCGGCCCGCGCGATTTCCCATGCCTCCTTCAACCCGGCGAGCGCGATCGCCGGCAGGCCGAGCAGGAACGACAGCCGCGCCGCTTCCGCGCGCCTGAAGCCGAGCCCCATCGCCGCCGTCAGGGTGGAGCCGGAGCGGGACACGCCGGGGATCAGCGCACCGACCTGCGCCAGGCCGATCAGCAGGAAGTCCCGGAAACCTGCCTGCTCCGCCGTCCGCCGATGGCTGGCGAGCCATTCCGTCGCCGCCAGCAGCAGGGCCATGGTCAGCGACGCCGCGCCGATCACGCCGAGCGAGCGCAACGGCGAACCGCAGCGATTGAGCAGCGGGGCCAGGGCGACGCCCGCGATGACAATCGGGATCGTCGCGAGCACCACGCCCAGCGCCAGCCGGCTCGGCCCTTTCGTGAACTGGCGCGTCGTGAGGCCGTCCAGGGCGCCACCGGCCATCTCACCAATGTCACGCCTGAAATAGCTGATCACGGCTGCCAGCGCGGCGAGCTGCATCAACGCCGAGAAGGCCGAGCCCGGATCGGGCCAGCCCAGCAAGGCCGGCACCACCCGCATATGGGCCGTCGAGGAAATCGGCAGCAGCTCGGTAACGCCCTGGACCAGTCCGAGCACGATGATCTGCCCGAAATCGAGCGTGGCGAACCCGGTATCGAGTCCAGTGGAGCAAGCAGTAGCCATGGCGACGCATCTCGTGAAAAACTGCTTTGCTCCAAGCACAAAGCGTTCCGACAAGAGACGATCGGCTTGATGCACCGCCTGATGTAGTCCAAAGGCAGATTTATCGTTTTAAAACAACAGATTAAATGATGCCGCAGTGTCGGCGGTTCCGTGGCGGAGTCTCGCCTTCACTCCAAATTTTGCTGCTTTCGCCAATTTTGCGAGACGCGCCGCCATGCGCCCGCATCGCTTGCGACCATCATCGCCTCGTGCCGGTCGCGGATAATCTTGTCGCATGGTCCGGTATGGCGCGCTGGCGGCCGGTCGGTGCGCTTGATCGGGTGGAGGTAGGAGCGCGTAGCGCTCGCCCGTGGGTTGGCCGGAGGCAGCGCTCGATGCAGAGAATGGCGGACAGGGCGGGATTCGAACCCGCGATACGGTTTCCCGTATACACACTTTCCAGGCGTGCGCCTTCAACCACTCGGCCACCTGTCCGGCGCGCTGCTTATGACCGCCGGCCCGTCATCTTTCAAGGGCCGAGATGCCGTATTTTGCACAATCCCGATAAATCGCACGCAACCGGTTGCGATCTCCCGCCGGCATGGGCACATCTGGTCGCCGGAGCGGTTGCGCCGGCGGCGGCCCAGGCGCGGCGCCATGGATTGCGACGGGGAGCGGGTGGTGAGGTTTCTTCTCCGGTTGATCGGTTACCTGTCCGTCGCGGCCGGCTTCGTCGCCCTCGTGATCGACGGAGCGCGGTCGATCGCCAATGCCGGCTTGCGCTTCACGCCGGTCAGCGAGGTGCTGATCGCCGTCATCCAGGAGCGCTACCAGCTGATCCAGCCGGCGATCGAACGCAATATCCACCCCTGGCTCTGGGATCCGCTGTTGCTGACGGTGCTGCGCGCGCCGGTAGCCTTGGCGGCGCTCCTGCTCGGTTTCGCGCTGCTCTGGCTCGGCCGGCGCCCGCAGGTGGCCATCGGCATCGTCACGCGTCGGTGATGACACTCCTGCGCTCAAACCCCTGTGAGAACGGGATCCGCAGGCTTACATAGGCGTCGAGCCCGAACGAAACGGAGCCAATGATGTTCTCCCTGCGCAAAAAGACCGAGATTCCGACTGCCGCCGAGGCGTTGCCCGGCCGTCCTACGGCGATCCCGACCGCCGAAACCCATTTCGTCAATGGCCGCTCGCTGGCCGGTCCCTATCCGGAAGGAACCCGCAAGGCCTTGTTCGGCCTCGGCTGCTTCTGGGGCGCCGAGCGCAAGTTCTGGCAGAGCGGCGAAGGCATCTGGGTCACGGCCGTCGGCTATGCCGGCGGCTCGACGCCCAATCCGACCTATGAGGAGGTCTGCAGCGGCATGACCGGCCACACCGAAGTGGTCCTCGTCGCCTTCGACCCCGCCAAGATCGCCTATGAGGACCTGCTGAAGATATTCTGGGAGAACCACGACCCAACCCAGGGCATGCGGCAGGGCGGCGATATCGGCACGCAATATCGTTCGGCGATCTATACCTACGATGCCGAGCAGCAGGAGGCGGCGGAGCGCTCGCGCGCCGAATACGGCAAGGCGCTGGCTGCCGGCGGCTACGGCCCGATCACGACGGAGATTCGCGAAGCCCCGGCGCTTTATTTCGCCGAGGATTACCACCAGCAATACCTGGCGAAGAATCCGGGCGGCTATTGTGGGCTCGGCGGCACCGGCGTCGCCTGCCAGATCGGCCTCGGGGTCGAGGCCTGACGAAAAAGGGGAGGCCTAGCCTCCCCTTCTTTTTGATGTATCGAGTTCCTGATATGTTCTTGCGTCGACGCCAAAGCTTCGCTAGCCTTCCCGCGGGCTAGGGAGCAGGGCCGACATGGTGGCGCGAGTCGCGACGGTGGCGTTCGAGGGTATCGAGGCGCGTGCCGTCGACGTTCAGGTCCAGATCGCGCCGGGCGGCGTCGCCTTCGTGCTGGTCGGCCTCCCCGACAAGGCCGTCGCCGAAAGCCGCGAGCGGGTGCGCGCCGCGCTGCTCGCCTCGGGGCTCGCCCTGCCGGCCAAGCGCGTCACCGTCAACCTGGCTCCGGCCGACCTGCCCAAGGAGGGCAGCCATTACGATCTGCCGATCGCGCTCGCCGTGATGGCGGCGATCGGGGCGATTCCCGCAGACGCGCTCTCTGGTTACGCCGTCCTCGGCGAACTGGCGCTCGACGGTTCGATCGCGCCGGTCGCGGGCGTCCTGCCTGCGGCGATCGCGGCCTATGCGAAGGGGCAGGGACTGATCTGCCCGGCGGCATCCGGACCGGAAGCGGCCTGGGCGGCGGCCGATATCGACATTCTGGCGCCGCGCTCGCTGATCCAGCTCGCCAATCATTTCAAGGGCACGCAGGTCATGGCCCGTCCCGAGCCGGCGGTGGCGCGCCAGGCCGGTCCGCTGCCGGATCTCGCTGACGTCAAGGGTCAGGAAAGTGCGCGGCGTGTGCTCGAGATCGCAGCAGCGGGCGGGCATAACCTCCTGATGAACGGGCCGCCCGGGGCCGGCAAGTCCATGCTGGCGAGCCGCCTGCCTTCGATCCTGCCGCCGCTCTCGCCGCGCGAACTCCTCGAAGTCTCGATGGTCTTGTCCGTAGCAGGCCAGCTCGCCGAGGGCGCGCTGACCGATCGGCGGCCGTTTCGGGCGCCGCATCACTCGGCCTCGATGGCTGCGCTCGTCGGCGGCGGGTTGCAGGCCCGTCCGGGCGAGATCTCGCTCGCTCATCACGGCGTGCTCTTCCTCGACGAATTGCCGGAATTCCAGCCGCAGGCGCTCGATGCCTTGCGCCAGCCGATGGAGACCGGCGACGTCCTGATCTCCCGCGCCAATCACCGTGCCGTCTATCCCGCGCGCTTCCAGCTCGTCGCCGCGATGAATCCCTGCCGCTGCGGTCGAGCGACCGAGCCCGGCTTCGCCTGCCGCCGCCAGCCCAATGAGCGCTGCATGGCGCAGTACCAGGCGCGCGTCTCCGGCCCGCTGCTCGACCGGATCGACATCGCGATCGACGTGCCCGCGGTGACGGCGGCGGACCTGATCCGCCCGGCCACGGGCGAAAGCTCAGCGATCGTCGCGGCGCGCGTCGCCGCGGCCCGCCGCATTCAGGCGGCGCGTTTCGAAAGCCTCGGACTCGGTCATGTCATGACCAATGCCGCCTGCCCGGTCACCGTGATCGAGGAGGTCGCACGGCCGGACAATGCCGGGCTCGCGCTTTTGCGCGACGCGGCCGAGGCTCTGCGCCTGACGGCGCGCGCCTATCACCGTGTGCTGAAGGTCGCCCGCACCCTTGCCGATCTCGATGGCGAAGCGAAGGTCGGCCGGCGCCATCTCGCGGAAGCCCTGTCCTATCGGGCGCGCGGGGAGGACCTCGTCCAGGCGGCGTGAGGGCGGCAGGGTTAACCGATCCTACCGTCGAAACGGTCGAATTCGCGGCTTTCCCAGGCGGCTTTTTCAAGGCGAGCTGCGTAGATCGAGGGGCATGGCTTCTTCGATCTGGTCATGGCTCGCCCTTGCCTTTGCGGCGCTGCTTCTCCCCACTGCGGGGGCCGTGCTGTTTTTGCTGCGTCAGCGTGGCGGCTTGCGCCGGCAGGTGGCGTCGCTTGCCCATGACGTGGAGGGGCTCAATGATAGGCTTTGGAATCTCGCAGACAGCGAGGAACGCTATCGCAGCCTGATCGAGGCCCAGGGTGACCTCATCGTCCGGCGCGACGGCGTGCGGATCGTCTATGCCAACCGGGCCTATGCCGGCCTGTTCGGCGCCGGGGAGCAGGACCTCGTCGGCAGCGAGATGCTGCTGCCGCAATTGGCCAGCCGGCCGCTCGTGCTGCTGGAGGGCGGTGCTCGTAGCTTCGACGAATGCCTCGCGACCTATGAGGGCGAGCGCTGGATCTCCTGGGTGGAGACCGCCGTGCCCGGGCCCGACGGGCGCACGCTGATCCAGCGCGTCGGCCGCGATATCTCGGCGCGCATCGCCAGCGAGGATGCCTTGGTCGAGGCGCGGGCGCGGGCCGAGGCCGCGAACGAGGCGAAGTCGCGCTTTTTGGCGACGGTCAGCCATGAATTCCGCACGCCGCTCAACGGCATCCTCGGCATGGCCGACCTCCTGACCGATACCGGCCCAGATGCCGAGCAGGCGACCTATGTCGCGGCCTTGCGTACCTCGGGTGAGGCATTGCTGGCGCTGGTCGACGATATCCTCGACTTTGCCAAGGTCGAGGCCGGCAAGCTGGAACTGGTCGCCGAGCCCTTCGACATGGCCCAACTCGTCGAGACCGTTGCCGAGCTGATGGCGCCGCGCGCCCAGGCCAAGGGGATCGAGCTTGCGGCCCATATCGCGCCAGACCTGCCGGCAAGGCTTGTCGGCGACCGCGACCGCTTGCGCCAGATCCTGCTGAACCTCGTCGGCAATGCCGTGAAATTCACGGAAGCAGGCGGCGTCGGCCTGAGTCTGGCTCGCGCCGGAGAGCACCTTGAGATCACGATCGCCGATACCGGGCCGGGCATTCCGGCCGATCGGCTCGAGACCATCTTCGGCGAGTTCGAGCAGCTGGATCACGGCTCTCTTGCCGGGCAGACCGGCACCGGCCTCGGCCTCGCGATTGTCCGCCGGCTCGCCCGCCTGATGGGCGGCGAGGTCCGTGCCGAAAGCCGGCTCGGCGATGGCGCGACCTTCCGCGTCACGCTGCCCCTCGTCGCGGCGTTCGACGCGCCGGAGCCGCGGATTCCGCACTGGCCGCAGCATCATGTCCTTCTCGTCTCGCCGGCGCCCTTCGCGGCCCGCTTTCTGGCCGAGACGATTCGGACGACCGGGGCTTCCGTCTCCATCGCAGGCACGGTCGAGGCTGCGCGCGCCAAGCTGGGCGCGGAGAGCTCCATCACGGCTGTGTTGGTCGACCACGCCCTTGGTGATGTGCCGGCAAAGGAGCTTGCGGAGGCAGCCACGGCGGCCGGCATTCGCGATTGCCTGATCCTGCTCTCGCCTCAGGCACGCCGCCAGTTCGGGTCGCCTCAGGAAGCGGGGTTCTCCGGCTTCCTGATCAAACCGGTGCGGACGCGCTCGCTCTACGAGCGTCTTGGCAACGGGCTTCAGCTTGGGCCGTCGGCTGCGGGCGGGCCTGCCGCGCTGGCGGCGACACTGGTGCGTCAGCCCGGCGCGGGCCTGACCGTGCTGGTCGCCGAGGACAACGAGATCAATGCCTTGCTCGCCACGCGCACGCTGGAGCGTTTCGGCTGCACGGCGATCTGGGCGCGCGATGGGCGCGATGCCTTGCGACGGGTCGAGGCCAGTTTTGCCGGCGCTGCCCCGCCGCTGGCTCTCGCCTTGCTCGATGTCCGCATGCCCATGATGACGGGGCTCGATTGCGCCCGCGCGATCCGCTCGCTGGAGAAGCGCCTAGGCCGCGCCGCGACATTGCCGCTGGTGGCGGTCACGGCGAATGTCTCCGCCGCCGACAGGGCGGCCGCCTTCGCTGCCGGCATGGATGATTGCCTGGCGAAACCACTGGAGCGCGAGGCCCTGCTACGCTGGCTGGAGCGCCTGTCGCGGGGCTCGGCCGGCAGCCTCACGGCTTGACGACCGTCATCGCTCCGACGCAGTTTCGTCGCGAAGTTGTAAGATCAGCGGAGCAAGCCTACCTCATGCCGGTAGCGGCAGGAGATGAGAGAAGCGATGGCATTGCACGTTTCTGGAAGCAAGAACGCGCTGCCCAGCCGATTTCCAGCCGGCAATCCGTTCTCGCGCTTCGCCCCGTTGATATTGATGAAGGGTGGAGCCATGCGCCGGTCGGGCGCCGAGATCGATGAAACGCCGCCGCTGTCGGGTACGCTCGGCCGGATCGGCTCGCTTGAAGTGCGACTGGCGCGCGGTCCACGCGAAATCTGGCGGGCGCAGCGCCTGCGCTATCGCGTCTTCTATCAGGAGATGTCGGCCAAGCCGGATGTGATCTCGCGGATGTTCCGCCGCGATGCCGATCGCTTCGACAAGGCCTGCGACCATCTCCTCGTCATCGATCATGCGGCGCGCGGCCGTTTCGGCGGCATCAAGCCCAAGGTCGTCGGCACTTATCGCCTGATGCGCCAGAGCGCGGCCGAGCGGCTCGGCGGTTTCTACACCCAAAGCGAATTCGATCTTGGCCCGATGCTGGCCCGCCATCCCGGCGGTCGATTCCTCGAACTCGGCCGCTCCTGCGTGCTGAAGCCCTATCGCACCAAGCGGACGGTCGAACTGCTCTGGTCGGGCATCTGGGCCTATCTCCAGCATCACCGCATCGATGCGATGTTCGGCTGTGCCTCCTTCGACGGCATCGATCCCGATGCCCTCGCGCTGCCCTTGAGCTTCCTGCATCATCAGGCCCGCTCGGAAGGCGAGTGGTCGGCGACGGCGCATGCCGATCAGTTCGTCGGCATGGATCGCCTGCCGCCGGAGATGATCGATGCCAAGCTCGCCCTCAAGCAATTGCCGCCGCTGATCAAGGGCTACCTGCGCATCGGCGCCCGCTTCGGCACCGGCGCGGTGATCGACCGCCAGTTCGGCACCACCGACGTGCTGGTCGTCCTCCCGGTCTCGGCCATCGACAAGCGCTACGCCGATTATTACGGCGGCGAAGGCCCGCGCCACGCCGCCTGACTATTCGCCAGCCCCCGCCAGCGTGCGTAGCGCCTCGCGATAGGTCGGATAGCGGAAGGCATAGCCGAATTCCCGCTTCACCAGCGCGTTCGAGACGCGCTTGCTCTCGCCATAGAAGCTCGCCGCCATCGGCGAAAGCTTGGCCTGCTCGAACGGAACTTCAGGCGGCGGCGTGAGGCCGGTCAACTCTGCGGCCAAGGTGATGACGTCCTGTGGCGGACCGGGCTCGTCATCGGTGACATTGTAGATCGCGCCTTGGCGCGGTTGCGCCAGCGAGGCCATCAGCACGCCGGCGATATCGTCGACATGGATGCGGTTGAAGACTTGGCCCGGCTTGATCAGGCGGTTCGCCGTGCCGGCGCGCAGTTTGGTGATGGCATTGCGGCCGGGCCCATAGATACCCGAGAGCCGGAAGATCTGGACGGGCTTGCCGCTGTCGCGGCCAAGTTGCAGCCAAGCCTCCTCGATCTCGACGCGCTGGCGGGTGCGGGCATTGGTCGGCGCCGTAGGCGTGGCTTCATCGATCCAGGCGCCGTTCTGGTCGCCATAGACGCCGATCGTGGAGAGATAGCCGATCCAGTGCAGGTTCGGAGCCGCCATGAGGGCGGCACGCAAGGGGCCGAGAGCCGGATCGCCATCCTCCGACGGCTGCACCGAGACCAGCACCGCATCAGCCTCCGCCACCGCCTTGGTAAGCGCGGACGAGACCGCAAAGCCGCCGAAGACCAGCGTCCGGATGCCCTCGCGGCTGAGTTCGGCTGCCTTATCGGCGGAGCGGGCCGTGCCCGTCACCTCCCAGCCCCGCGCCAGCGCGGCGCGCGCGAAGAACCCGGCGGAATAGCCGAGGCCGAGGATCAGGATGTTCATGCGGCGTCTTCCGTCTGGGGCATGAGGGCGCGCCATTCGGCACACACCTGCGGATCGTTTTCATCGCCAAGGCGAGTGATGGCGAGCTGCCGAGCCCGTTCGGCATCGAGCCTGCCCAGCGCCCAGACCGCCATGGCGCGGACCAGCGGCGAGGGATCGGCGAGATGGGGCAGGGCGCTGTCGATCAGTTCGGCGCGTTCGCTATTGCCGATCGCGATCAGCACATTGCGCAGGAAGCGGTCGCGCCCGGTACGCTTCACCGGCGTGCCCGCGAAGAGCGTGCGGAACGCGGGATCGTCGAGCCGGGCGAGGGCGGCAAGGTCGAGCCCGTCGAGTTCGTCCTTCAGCGCGAGCCGCGTTTCCTGCGCCGCCGCGGCGAACTTGTTCCACGGGCAGACGGCGAGGCAATCATCGCAGCCGAAGACGCGGTTGCCGATGCCGGGCCGGAGGCTCGCATCGATATGGCCTGCGTGCTCGATGGTGAGATAGGCGATGCAGCGGCGCGCATCGAGCTGGTAGGGCGCGGGGAAGGCGTCGGTCGGGCAGATGTCGAGACAGCGCCGGCAGGAGCCGCAATGATCGCGCTCGGCCACGTCGGCCGGCAGTTCGGCGGTGGTGTAGATCGCCCCTAACAGCAGCCAGGAGCCGTGTTCGCGGGAGACCAGGACGGTGTGCTTGCCCTGCCAGCCGAGCCCGGCCGCTTGCGCCAGCGGCTTCTCCATAACGGGCGCGGTATCGACGAAGACCTTGACGTCGGCGCCGCCGCGCGCAGCGAGCAGGCCCGCGACGCTCTTCAGCTTGCCCTTGATGACATCGTGATAGTCGCGCCGCCTCGCATAGAGCGAGATCGCCGCCTTGTCGGGATGGGCGAGCATCGCGAGCGGATCGCCCTCGCCGGCATAGTTCATGCCGAGCATGACGACGGAGCGGACCTCGCTCCAGAGCTGGCGCGGATCGGCGCGCTGATCGCGGCGCTCCTCCATCCAGCTCATCTCACCCTGATAGCCACTGGCGAGCCAGGCCTCGAGCTGCTCCGGCGCCTGCGGGATTGCATCGGCGGCGGCGACGCGCATCACGGCGAAGCCTTCTGCCAGCGCGCGCTCGGCGACGGCGCGTTTCAGCTTCCCGGCGTTCAAAAATCCAGATTGTCGTAATGGGCGCTCGGGGCCATGCCGGGTATGCGGTCGCTCAGCAGCGGCCGGAAGCTCGGTCTCGACTTGATCCTCGCATACCATGCGCGAGCCGCCTCATCCTCTTCCCAGGGCACGTCACCGAGATAGTCGACGCAGGACAGATGCGCCGCCGCCGCGAGATCGGCATAGCTCAGTTCGGCGCCCGCGAGCCAGTTCCGCTTGGCCAGCAGCCAGGAGATGTAGCGCAGATGATAGCGCACATTGGCGCGCGCCGCGCGGATCGTGCTCATATCGGGCGAGCCTCCGCCCTCGTCGCGGCTCATGAACCGTTTCATCACCTTTTCCAGCACGAGCGGACCGGTGATCTCCTCATGGAACTTGATGTTGAACCAGTCGAGCAGCCGGCGCACCTCGACGCGCTCGCCCGGCCCTTCCGGCAGCAGGCGGCGGTCGCCGAGCGCCAGGCCCCGCGTCTCGTCGAGATATTCCGCGATCGGCCCGGCGCCGGGCACGGCCAGCCCGTTCTGCTCCTGGAAGACCGGCGTCGTGCCCGCGGTGTTGAGCTCGATGAACTCCCGCCGGCGCTCCCAGACGCGTTCCTCGACCAGTTCGGCCTCCATGCCGAACTCGCTGAGCGCGAGGCGGATGAAACGCGAATGCGGGCATAGCGGGTAATGATAAAGGGTCGCCATGGCACTCATGAGGACTGTGAAGCAGGCAAAATGCGACGGAAGCAGGGCCGTTGGGCTTACCGCGACCCGATAGGCGACGGCGGCTTGCTATAATCATGCCGGAAAAACGCCACAACCCGCCATGATGGCGATCTCGGCAATTTGCGGATGCTGCTTCGCGAAGTGGTAACCAATTTGCAAAGAGCTGGGCGTAAGCCGACGGACGGCCGGTGCGGGCTGATCCCCGGGCTGCCTGATTCGCGTGAGGAAAGCCTTCCATGCAGAACCTGATCGAAGCCTTCGTCCTCGGCATCGTCGAGGGCCTCACCGAGTTCCTGCCGGTGTCCTCGACCGGACATCTGCTGCTGCTCGGCCATTTCCTCGGCTTCGAATCCAACGGCAAGACCTTCGAGGTGCTGGTTCAGCTCGGCGCGATCCTGGCGATCACGCTGGTCTATTTCCGCCGCCTGCTCGACATCGCGCTGCGCATCCCCAGCGACCCCTCGGCCCGCCGCTTCGTCATCGGCGTGCTCGTTGCCTTCCTGCCGGCGGCGGTGATCGGCGCCTTGCTGCACAGCTTCATCAAGGGCGTGCTGTTCAACCCTTTCATCGTCTGCTGCACGCTGATCGCCGGCGGCCTGATCCTGCTGGTCGTCGACGAGCTGGAACTGCAGGAGAAGCACACGGACGCCACCACCTTCCCGCTGCCGATGTATTTCAAGATCGGGCTGATCCAGTGTCTGGCGATGGTCCCCGGGGTCTCGCGCTCGGGCTCAACCATCGTCGGCGCCATGCTGCTCGGCGCCAGCAAGCGCGCGGCGGCGGAGTTCTCGTTCTTCCTGGCCATGCCGACCATGGCCGGCGCCTTCGCCTATGACCTGCTGAAGAGCTACAAGTTCCTGACCTTCGACGACGGCATCCTGATCGTCGTCGGTTTCGTCGCCGCCTTCTTCTCGGCGCTGGTCGTGGTGCGCAGCTTCCTCGATTTCGTCTCGAAGCGCGGCTTCGCCCCCTTCGCCTGGTGGCGGATCATCGTTGGAATGGTCGGTCTCGCCGGCCTCTGGATCGTCGGCTGAAGCCTGACCCTATGCCGGCCGCGCCGGATCGTTGAGCGAGTCGGCCAGCGTCGGCGTCCGGCTCGGCGTGAGTTGCGGCAGCGAGGCGGTCTGTCGCTCGATCATGCGATGGACCACCGGCGGGTTCGGGCCGCTGTGCAGCGCGCGGACCTGCTCGCCGATCTCGGCATCGGCTTGGGTGACGCGCTGGTTCTGCCGGACATATTCGACCCAGGTCGGGCTGTCATAGCGCTCGATCCAGAGCGTCGGGTCGGTCAGGTCGCGCAGCAGGGTCCAGTGCCTTGCGCCGTCGCGCCGTCGGATGCGACGACGCTCCGCCATCACGGTCAGGAAGGCGACGACGTCCTCGGGCTTGATGATGTATTCGATGGTGACGATGACCGGGCCCGAGCGCGGCTCGATATCGACCGCAACCTTGGGTTCGCGCCAGCGGCTGAGCGGGTCGAGATTGAGTTCCTCCAGCGGCGGCAGGCGGTAGCGCAGTCCAAGCGCGGCCCCGACCAGTAAGACTGCGGCCGACATCAGCAGCGCCTTCTCGACGCCGAAATGCTGGGCCGAGCGGCCCCAGGCCCAACTGCCGATCGCCATGCCGCCGAAGGTCGCCATCTGGTACATCGCCAGCGCCCGTCCGACGACCCAGCGCGGGGCCGAGAGCTGCACCGTCGCGTTGAAGGTCGAGAGCGCGAGCACCCAGCAGGCGCCGCAGACGCACAGGCCCGCCATCGCCAGCCAGATCGTCTTGCTGAAGGCGATGAGCGTGACGCCGCAGGCATAGGCGATGAAGGTCGAGCGGACGAGGGCCTCCGTGCTCATCGCCCGGCGCAGGCGCGCGCTCATGAAGGCGCCTCCAACGGCGCCAGCACCGAAGGCGCCGAGCAGCACGCCATAGGTCAGCGGGCCGCCGCGCACGAGGTCGCGTGCGATCAGTGGCAGCAGGGCGAGCCCCACGATGGCGCCGAAGCCGTAGACGAAGGCGCGCAGCGTGACGGTGCGGATATTCGGGGACATCGCGACATAGCGAATGCCGGCGCCCATCGCGATCAACAGCGTCTCGCGCGGCAGCAGGCGCTCGACCTTGGGCGGCGCCCAGCGCGTCAGCACGATCAGCAGCGGAATATAGCTCACGGCATTGATGGCGAAGGCGGCAACGGCGCCGGCCGCCGCAACGATCGCGCCACCGATTGCCGGGCCGACGCTGCGGGCGATATTGAAGGCGACGCTGTTCAGCGTCACCGCCGCCGGCACGTCGCGGCGCGGGACCATGTCGCCGACCGAGGATTGCCAGGCCGGGTTGTTCAGCGCCGTGCCGCAGCCAATCAGGAAGGTAAAGCTCAAGAGCAGCCAGGGCGTGATCAGGCCGAACCAGGCGCTGACGGCCAGCCCGATCGAGACCGTCAGCATGAAGACCTGTGCGATCAGCAGGATCTTGCGTCGGTCGTAATTGTCGGCGATGGCGCCGGCCGCCAGCGAGAACAGCATCACCGGCAGCGTCGTCGAGGACTGGACCAGCGCCACCATCTCGGCCGAGGGCGAGATCGAGGCCATCATCCAGGAGGCGCCGACCGCCTGGACGAGGCCGCCGAAATTCGAGACGAGGCTGGCGAACCAGACGGCGCGGAAGATCGGTTGCTGCAGCGGGACGAAGGGTGAAACCCGGGCCTGCGAGGGCTTGATGCCCTCCGAAGCGAGCTCGGCTTCTACGACATCGGCCGTGGGCTGGGCGTGCTGGTCGTCAGGCATGTCATAGGGTTAGAGCATGAGTGCTGGAGGGGGAAACCCTTTCCATGTGGAAGATGTCGAAACTTGGAAGGTTTTTCTTCTCACGCCGCTCGCGTGGCGCCGCTCTGGCGCACCTGCCGCGGCGGGCGGGCCTTGTGGGCGCGCAGGCCGTGGCCGAATGCCACCAGAAAACCGGCGAGTGCGACCCAGTGTGCAGGCCGGATCGAGGCATAGTCCTGATAGGTCAGGATATCGGCGTTGGCCTGGAAGACCAGCCAGGCCGAGACGCCGGAGGTCGCCGCATACCAGCCCGCTTCGAGGCCGGCGGTGAGCAGCCCAGCGAGAAGCGCGACCCCGGCGAGCACGGCTGCGGAAACCGATAGCTTCCAGCGATACAGGCAGCGATAGAGCATCAGCAGCAGGAACAGCCCACTCATGAGCACCGGCTCGGTCACGTCGATCTTCGATTGCAGCGCGAAATGCAGCAGCGCCAGCATCGCGATCGGATAGACCAGATTATGCAGGCGCTGCCAGTTCTTGCCGAGGCGGCGGATCATGCCGTCGGTCGAGGTCACGCCCTGTGCGACGAGGCCGAGAAGCGCGACGAAGCCGATCGTCAGGTAGAAGCGCTTGACGATTTCCGAGACGATCAGCCCCCAGTCGAAGGCCATGTCGATGCAGTAGAGCGTGAGATGGCCGAGCGCATAGGCCATCACGCCGAGACCCAGCATGCGGCGGATGCCGATCAGCTTGCCCCAGTCGAACAGGCGCCTGAACGGCGAGGCCGCTAGTGTGGCGATGAGAATCCTGACCGTCCAGGTCCCGGTCTGGTGGATCGCCTGTGTCCAGGGCTTGGAGCCGAGCTGGTGCATCCAGGCGGCGTAGAACAACATGAGCGCCGGTACGAGGAGCAGCGCGAAAGCCCCTGCGCGAAGGCCGGAGAAGCGGCCTTGCCGGTCGGTCCATGGCAGCCAGGTTCGGAAGCCGGTATGTGCGGTGCGGGCGTTCATGGCCCCGGCATAAACGATGGGGTCCACTCCTGTCCTGCACATCTGGACACAAGGGCGTGAATGGTCTGTCCTGCCGGCCTCTTCAAGCGGGTCCGGTCATGGCTTCCAGCACTCCCACAGTCGTCTTCGATGTCGGCAACGTCCTGCTGCGCTGGGATGCGCGGCTGATCTATCATTCGCTGATCCCGGAGCCGGAGCGGCTCGACTGGTTCATGCAGAACGTCTGCACCGGCGACTGGAATCTGGAGCAGGATCGCGGCCGCTCCTGGGAGGAGGGCGTGGCGCTTCTGGTCAAGCGGCACCCGGAATGGGAGCGCGAGATCCGCGCCTTCGACGAAAGCTGGCACGACAGCGTGCCTCATACCATCGCCGACAGCGTCGCGGTGCTGGAGGAGCTGAAGGGGCAGGGCGAGAAGGTCTATGCCATCACCAATTTCTCGCGCGAGAAATGGGCGGAGTGCCTGGTCCGCTTCCCGTTCCTGCAAAGCTTCGACGGCGTCGTCGTCTCCGCCCACGAGCGGCTGCTGAAGCCCGATCCGGCGATCTATGAAGTGCTGCTCGATCGTTACGGCCTGAAGGCCGAGGACTGCATCTTCGTCGACGACAGCGAGAAGAACGTGGTGGGCGCCCGCAGGATCGGCATGCAGGCCGTCCATTTCGTCGAGCCCATCGACCTGCGCGCCGAATTGCGCGGCCTGGGCGTCAGGCTCTGACGGGCGAGGCCGGATGTGGGAGGCCTCTTCGCTTCCCACCCGATCAGCCCATTCAAAGCGATTGCGAGGGGCGCGATCCTGAATCGGTCGGCCGGGTTGGGGCCGGGTTGTCCGGTCGCTGGCCCTTGCCGATCATCTCGCCCCGCGTGCGGATGACATGGGCCGTCACGACCTCCTGCACCCGCTTCTCGGCGGCGTCGCGCACGGCGCTGCGATTGGCCGGCCGGCCCTCCTCGGCTTCGATCAGTTCGATCGTGGCATTAGTCAGCGCGTCGACATCGCTCTTGCAGAAGAGCATGGCGGCCCTGGCGACGACCTCGGCCTTCTCGTCGGTAAGCAGCATCGGCGCGCCCTCGCGCCCGATGCAGGCCAGCATCTTGCTGCGGATCAGGTCGCGGGTCTTCTCCAACAGCGCCTTCTTCTCGGCCCGCGCCGCGCGCTCCTTCTCCGTCGCCTCGGGCGTCTGGGCCTGGACGGGCGCGCCGGGCGTCACGGGCCCGCGCACATTGGCGCTCTGCTTCACGCATTCGACCAGCGCAGGCAGCATCTCGCCGGTCGAGGTCAGCGCGAAGGTATAGCGGGCGTCATTGGCGACGAGCTCGAGATAGCGCCCTTGCCGGAAGGCGTTGATCAGCGCGGATTGCGCTGGCATGGCGATGGTGACGAGCGTCGGCGACTTGATGTTGGCGATCACGTCGATGGTCGAGCTGCGGTCGAAGACGAGCTGTAGTTTCAGCGTCTCGCCGGTTCGCAACGTCCATTCCGGCTTGGTAAAGCCGAGCAGCCAGGAGAATTGCGCGGTCACCGAGGTCAGCATCGTGACGCCGCTCTTGTAGCGGGCACTGACGGCGCAATGCGAGAAGGCCCCCGTCTGGTCGTTGGTGAAGGTCCCGCCCGACCAGTTGCCGACGACGATCTTGCCGAACGGGCCGGCCGCAGCAGCCGGGAGCGACAGAAGGCAGCTCAGGGCGACGATCGCGGCCCGCATCAAGGTTCCTCCGTTGATATCCCCCCTCAAAGCTAAAGCAGGAGTGCGGCCTGGGGGAACCCGCTTTTTAATCAGGCCGCCCGGCCGCAACGACCGGGCGGCCTGCCATGATCAATCGACGACGCGCACGGCGCCCTTGGCGGCGCTCGTCGTCGTCGCGGCATAGGCCTTCAGCGCGGTCGTAACCTTGCGCTTGCGTGGCGCGGCCGGCTTCCAGGCATCCTTGCCCTTGGCTTCCATCGCGGCGCGGCGGCTGGCCAGCACCTCGTCGGACACTTGAAGCGAGATGCTGCGGTTCGGGATGTCGATCGCGATGATGTCGCCGCTCTCGACCAGGCCGATCGCGCCGCCCTCTGCCGCTTCCGGCGAGACATGGCCGATCGACAGGCCGGAGGAGCCGCCCGAGAAGCGCCCGTCGGTGACAAGCGCGCAGGCCTTTCCGAGCCCCTTCGACTTCAGATAGCTCGTCGGATAGAGCATCTCCTGCATGCCCGGCCCGCCACGCGGTCCCTCATAGCGGATCAGCACGATATCGCCTTCCTTGACCTTGCGGTTGAGGATGCCTTCGACCGCCGCATCCTGGCTCTCGAAGATTACGGCCGGGCCGGAGAACTTGAGGATCGAGGCATCGACGCCCGCCGTCTTCACGATGCAGCCGTCGAGCGCGATATTGCCGAACAGCACGGCGAGGCCACCGTCCTTGGAATAGGCATGCTCGGCACTACGGATCACGCCCTTCTCGCGGTCGGCGTCGAGCTCCGCAAAACGGCGATCCTGGCTGAAGGCGGTCTGGGTCGGCACGCCGCCGGGTGCGGCGCTATAGAAGGAGCGCACCGCTTCGCTCTGCGTCTGTGTGATGTCCCAGCGCGCCAACGCATCCGCCATCGTCGCGCTATGCACGGTCGGCAGCGAGGTATCGATCAGCCCGGCCCGATCCAGCTCGCCGAGGATCGCCATGATGCCGCCGGCGCGATGGACGTCTTCCATATGCACGTCGGCGACGGCCGGCGCGACCTTGCACAGCACCGGCACGCGGCGGGAGAGCCGGTCGATATCGGCCATGGTGAAGTCGATCTCGGCCTCATGCGCCGCCGCCAGCAGGTGCAGCACGGTGTTGGTCGAGCCGCCCATGGCGATATCGAGCGTCATCGCGTTCTCGAAGGCCTTGAACGAGCCCACGTTCCGCGGCAGCACGCTCTCGTCGTCCTGCTCGTAATAGCGGCGGGCGAGATCGACGATCAGGTGGCCGGCCTCGACGAAGAGGCGCTTGCGGTCGGCATGGGTGGCGAGCGTCGAGCCGTTGCCCGGCAGCGCGAGGCCGAGCGCCTCGGTCAGGCAGTTCATCGAATTCGCCGTGAACATGCCCGAGCAGGAGCCGCAGGTCGGGCAGGCCGAACGCTCGATCACGTCGACCTGCTCGTCGGTATATTTGTCGTCGGCCGCCGCGATCATCGCGTCGACGAGATCGACCTTCTTCAGCACGCCCTCGGCGATGTACTTGCCGGCCTCCATCGGCCCGCCCGAGACGAAGACGGTCGGGATGTTCAGGCGCATCGAGGCCATCAGCATGCCGGGCGTGATCTTGTCGCAATTGGAGATGCAGACCATCGCGTCGGCGCAATGGGCGTTGACCATGTACTCGACGCTGTCGGCGATCAGCTCGCGCGAGGGCAGGCTGTAGAGCATGCCGTCATGGCCCATGGCGATGCCGTCATCGACCGCGATCGTGTTGAACTCCTTGGCGACGCCGCCGGCCTTCTCGATTTCGCGCGCCACCAACTGGCCGAGGTCCTGGAGATGGACATGGCCCGGCACGAACTGGGTGAAGGAGTTCACCACCGCGATGATCGGCTTGCCGAAATCGCTGTCCTTCATGCCGGTGGCGCGCCACAGGCCGCGGGCACCGGCCATGTTGCGGCCATGGGTGGAGGTGGCGGATCTCAAGCGAGGCATTGCTAAGCGTCTCCGGTCTCGGGCTCGAAATGTCCCGTTGGCGATACGCTATCGCCCACGCGCCCTGCGACAAAATTGAATTCTTCGATTTCCATGATCGGCGCCGCGCATGGCAGTTCCCGTCCCTGCCTACGGGACAGATGGTTTCCGAATTGCCATAACGGCTCTCGCTCGATGCTTATGAGGTGAGGACGCCGCGCCATGCTGCGCAATATCGACGTGGACCTGCTGCGCAGCTTCGTCACGATCGCGGAGCTTAGGAGCTTCACGCGCGCGGCCGCTGCGCTGTTCCGCAGCCAGTCGACCGTCAGCACTCAGATCCGCCGCCTTGAAGAGCTCGCCGGCCAGACCCTGCTGCAGCGCTCGCCCCATGAAGTTCTCCTCACGCGCGCGGGCGAACAGTTCTTGGGCTATGCCCGCCGCATCGTCGCGCTGCATGACGAAGCGCTCGACGTCATCAATGCCCAGAGCGTGAGTGGTCGGGTCAGGCTTGCGGTGATGGACGACTACGCCACCATCGTCCTGCCGGAGACCCTGGCCCGCTTCGCCCGCTCGCATCCGGATGTCGAGCTGGAGGTCACGACCGGCTTCACCCGCGATCTCCTGAACAGCCTCGGCGAGGAGTTCGATCTGGTGCTCGCCACTCAGAAAGCCGGAGACGGGCGTGGCGAGGTCTTGCGCAAGGAGCAAACGGCTTGGGCCTGCTCGGATCGGATCGTCTTCTCTCTGGACGAGCCCTTGCAGCTCGCCGTGCTGAAGGCGCCCAACATGTTTCGCGAATGGGCGCTTGAGGCTTTGAACGAGGCAGGCCTGCGCTGGCGCATCCTGTTCTCTTCGTCGAGCATCGGTGCCGTCGAAGCGATGGCGGCATCCGGGGTGGTGCTGACGGTGGTGAAGGCTGGGACGGCTCGGCCCGGTCTTCAATTGCTGGGTACCGAGCACGGACTGCCGGCTTTGCCGGCATCCGAGATCGCGCTGCATATGGCGCCGCGCCGGGCTTCGGCTGCCGTGGCTGCGTTGAGCGCGTTCCTGGCTGAGGCACTAAGCGGCGTCGTTTCTCTGTCCTGAGACCGTATTTCGCGCGGCCTTTCCGTCGCTCTTGGAGCAGGGCGGTTTGGCGGGGAGGGCGAAAAGGCTCCGCAATCGGCCCGGCAGCAGCCAATTCGAGGCTCTAGGCTTGTTCTTTCGTCGTAAGCCTCTGGATTTATTGCAGAACTCACTTTTGTCGAAAAACTTTCAAAAAGCGCGTTGACAGGAGAAAGGGGTCCCGCCTATAAACCGCCCATCGAGACGGCGCCGCCGCTGAGCGGCGCCTCTTCTGCGCTTCCTTAGGACGCTGGGGCTTAGGCCGGTTCGCCGGACGGTTTCCTGTCTGAATTTGTTTGAAGCGACGCTGTTTGAAAATTGAAGACAGAAAGAGAAACGTGGACGGCGGGGTTCTTGCGGACTTGCCTTCGGGCAGGTCAAACGAGACTTCGGTGTGCTGCGTTTTAACAAGAACCATTTGCCTGGTTGCTTAGGTGAAAGCTTAGGTGATCAAGTAATGGCTCCGTCAATACGCAGTGCGATGCCGGAACAAAATCTCATCCAATCTGAGAGTTTGATCCTGGCTCAGAGCGAACGCTGGCGGCAGGCTTAACACATGCAAGTCGAACGGGCACTTCGGTGCTAGTGGCAGACGGGTGAGTAACACGTGGGAACGTACCTTTCGGTTCGGAATAATTCAGGGAAACTTGGACTAATACCGGATACGCCCTTCGGGGGAAAGATTTATCGCCGAAAGATCGGCCCGCGTCTGATTAGCTAGTTGGTGAGGTAAAGGCTCACCAAGGCGACGATCAGTAGCTGGTCTGAGAGGATGATCAGCCACATTGGGACTGAGACACGGCCCAAACTCCTACGGGAGGCAGCAGTGGGGAATATTGGACAATGGGCGCAAGCCTGATCCAGCCATGCCGCGTGAGTGATG